>Ga0256914_1000009_pt1 | contig 225647 bp, 187 predicted proteins | sample HulkmetaG_FD_191571 | JGI IMG/M metagenome (GOLD analysis project Ga0256914, IMG submission 191571) | Hydrothermal chimney microbial communities from Main Endeavour vent field at the Juan de Fuca Ridge, Pacific Ocean - Hulk | ecosystem: Environmental > Aquatic > Marine > Hydrothermal vents ...
AAGAATATCTATCCACTGCTTTACCTGCTATAGCCTTAATTACATGAGGCTGTAATTCATATCCATCAGTAGCTATTATGCCCATCATCCTTACTAACTGTAAAGGGGTACATAATAAATCCCCCTGGCCTATAGAAAAATTTAAGGTATCTCCTATAAACCATCTGCGACCTGAAAGCATTCGTTTGCGCCGGGAAGGGACAAACCCTTTTTCCTCATATGGTAAATCTATATGCGTAAGGCTACCTAATCCAAATATCTTTGCATATTTTGTTATAATATCCGCTCCCAATATCATCCCTACATGATAATAATATACATTACAGGAATGACACAAAGATTGCACTAAATCCTGCCACCCATGAATATGTGCACATCTAAATTTCCTGCCTCCTATCTCTAAAAATCCTTTACAATTAAATCGTGTATGCTTGGTAATTTTATGATTATCAAGCGCTGCTATCGCAACTACGGGTTTAAAAACAGACCCTGGGGAAAAAACACCTTTTATTGCCCTATTTAAAAGAGGAGATAATGGATCAGAAAACAAACGTGATAATTCTTTTTCATGCTGTCCCCTATTAACAAATATATTCGCATCATAGCCCGGAGAACTAGCCATTGCCAGTATCTCTCCGTTTTTTTTATCCATAATAACAATAGCCCCGACATAGCCATTCAGCACATCCTGAGCTATTTGCTGAATGTCACTGTCTATAGTTAATGTTATATCTTTTCCTTTCCGAGGTTCTTTTATCCCCAACAACCGCACTTGTTGCCCTTTATTATTAACCTCTATCTGCAACCCGCCGGGCTCTCCTCTAAGATAAGCGTCATAATATTCCTCTACTCCAAGATATCCAACTTCTCCTAAAGGAGTATACCCATATGACTTTAATTTTTCTATTCTATATCGATTTGGTTTACCAACATACCCTAACAAATGAGCTCCATTACTACCTAAAGGATACCTACGCATAAAACTCTCTTGAATCATAACGCTTGGATAAAGATATTTATTCTCTTCTATTACAATAGCCTGTTCTCTTGTTATGTGTTCCGCAACTACTACAGGAGCAAAAGGAGCGAACTTACCCATCCTATATCTATGCATCAACACCTTTTTATCAACCCTCAAAACTTTACTTAAAAAATTAAATAATTTTTTTACATCTTTTATATCCTGCGGTGTAACTGTTATATTATAAGATGTGACGTTATCTGCTAATAATCTACCTTTCCTATCCATAATCCTTCCACGTACAGCCGGCAAAGGTACAATTCGTATTCTATTGTTCTTACTCAAATTGTAATAATGATGCCCTAAAATTGCCTGGACATAAACTAGGTCCGCAGCTATTAATAGAAATAATAAAATTATAATTATACGAATAATCCTGATACGCATCGCTTTAACCACTTAAAAACAAATGATGTTACTATAAGCGTGACCCCTAAACGTGGAAGGAAGATATCCTTTATAATACAAACTAATTGCTGTCCTTCTATACTATTTATAAGATGGGAACGAAGAATAAAATGTACTAAAAAATCTACAAAACAAACTAAACTGACAAGTAATAACTGAGGTAAGAGGGAAAGAGAATGAAATATAAATCTACGTAACAGTACTGTGATATAAAAACATACAAGAAAAGCAAAAATATATTCTCCAAAATTATCAATATCAAATGCATCCATAAAAATACCTGCACAAACCGCTGAAAAGAGTGCATAAACTCTCTCGGTAAATACAGAGAAAAAGATAACCAATAACAATAACAAATTAGGTGTAGCCCACAATCCAAAGACATTAAATAACACAAATTCTGCAACAAAAAAAATAAAAATCAATCCCAAAATTACTAAAAATCTCTTCATAGCTAACCTAATTACCTTTAATTTTTTATGCTATTTCACAAACACATTCAAATACTATAAAATAGTTATCTTGCTTTTTTATACATCAATCAAATTAAAATATTATTTATATATATTTAATTCTATTTTTAAAGATATATTATATTATAATAGTTATTATATATAAAAATATTATAAAATATAAAGAACCGTTATTTTCGTATAATCAAAACCTCTTCAAGTTGAGAAAAAGAGACTGCTGGTTGAAGGACATATTCTATATTGGTTCCTGATGGATTTTCTATCTTTTCAACGATGGTTCCTATCAATAAACCTTCAGGAAAAGACAGGCTCAACTTTGATGTGATAACCATATCTCCAATCCGTATCTTTGCACCCGGATATATATACTTAACCCTGCATCCCCCTTCTAATGTCCCTGATATCAATACACTCTCTCTAGACTCTTTAACAAGAGCCGCAACACTAAAACGAGGATCTGTTAACAGAATAACCTTAGCCTTATCTTTACTTACCTCCCCTATCTTTCCAACCACACCCAAGGCATTTACAACAGGCATACCTACCTTGATACCATCATCTGAGCCTTTATCAATAATTATAATAGAGTTCCATAGTGAGGGTTCTCTACCTATCACACTTGCTGTAACTGAGGAATATACAAGCCTTCTTTTAAAATCTAATAGTTTCTGTAATCGGGTATTTTCACGAATAATCTCTTCCATGCCAATCAAACGACGCTTTAAAGATGCCACCTCCTTCCTGAGCCGCATATACTCGTCAAATGTACGATGATAATATAATATTTTTTTTATTTCAAAGAGAGGAAAAGATATTATACGAGCCGGGAAAGAAATTAAACTTATGATTTTAAATTTTATAGATGAAAAATAGCTTGGATGAGATAATAAAAGGACGATAGAAACAAGTAATGGTATAAAATATAATAAATATCTATGCTTGATTTTAAACACTATCGTTGTCTATTTTTAGCTTATAAAGTAAGTATCTATTTTTATTATTAGTAACAAAAGTTGAGTTATCTAAAAAACTTAAAAATCTAATTTTGCGGGAACAATAATTCTCCTCCTTAAGCGAGGTGGCATATGAAGCATCTGCCCCGTACCCAAGACCACAGCAGTGAGTGGGTCGTCTGCAATATGTACTGGCAAACCTGTCTCCTCTGCTATACGTTTGTCCAGACCACGAAGAAGTGAACCACCACCTGCCATAACGATACCTCTATCAATAAGATCTGCTGCTAGTTCCGGTGGTGTATGTTCTAACGTAGATTTAGATGCATCCACTATAGCTTGCACAGGGTCATGTAAGGCTTCTCTAACTTCTACTGATGTAATAGAAATAGTCTTAGGTAACCCTGATATAAGGTCACGTCCACGTACGTCCATACTCAATTCTTCTTCAAGCGGATATGCAGAACCAATTCTTATCTTTATCTCTTCTGCTGTTCTTTCTCCTATCATTAGATTATATGTCTTACGTAGATATTCTATAATAGCAGCATCCATCTCATCACCTGCTATACGAATAGACTTAGCATATACTAACCCACCAAGAGAAATAACAGCAAATTCTGTGGTTCCACCACCCACGTCAATTATCATATTCCCTGCAGCCTCTGCAACAGGCAACCCTACACCTATGGCAGCTGCCTTAGGTTCTTCTATAAGATCTACTGATCTTGCACCGGCTCTTTCTGCTGAATCACGAACCGCTCGTTTTTCTACTGCAGTAATTCCTGAAGGAATAGCAATTACCATTGCCGGACTTATGGCAAACCTCCTGCGCTGTGCCTTCTTTTTAAAATAAGTCAGCATGGCCTCTGTTATTTCGAAATCAGAAATAACTCCATCCTTTAATGGTCTTATAGCAACAATATTCCCCGGTGTCCTTCCTAACATCTTTTTTGCCTCTTCTCCAACTGCCATAACGCGGTTAGTATCCTTCTCAATAGCCACAACTGAAGGCTCACATAAAACCACTCCTTCACCTTTAACAAAAACCAATGTGGTTGCAGTACCTAAATCAATACCTATATCATTAGAAAATAATCCTAAAATATAATTAAAAAATTTTTTTACTATCTTTATAATCTTTTGTAACATGACCCCTCCCTTTAGGATAAGGCTCTGATAAAAAAATATAAACTAAATTTATAATACAACTGGGGATATGATATATTAAAAGAAAAATACTGTCAAACCATTTTTACTAAACTAAACTCCACAAAAAATTTTAGAAATATTATAAAAGGTTATCATTTATAAAATTTTTCTTTTTAACTAATACATTTTTATTATAATAATATTTAATTTTAATTATAATCTTTTAAAAAATTTTAGGAGGCTATCATGAAAAATCCTTCATGGGTTATTGCTCTAGTTGTTTATCTTACAACTATATTCTTTCCTTTATCTAACTCTACAGCAAGTGAACAAATAAAATCACACTCACAAAAAATTTCCGTTGTTGTTTCCATATTACCATTAGCTAATTTTGTAAAAAATATTGGGAGAGACAAAGTAGAGGTTTCTGTGATGATTCCCCCAGGAGCCAGTCCTCATACCTATGAACCAACTCCAAGCCAATTAAAAAAAATTAGCAAGGCCCAATTATATATAAAGGTGGGATCTGGTATCGAATTTGAACGTATATGGATGAACAAACTCATTGCGATAAACCCAAATATGGTAGTATGTGATAGCTCTGCAGGTATCCCATTAAGAAAAATGTCTTGTAGAATACATAAACATATCAAAAAAGCAAATAAAAAGGAAACCGGCTCAAAAAGCAAACAATACTCACATAACAAACATAATGACCCCCATATATGGCTATCACCTGTAAATGCAGAGATAATGGCACAAAATATCAAGAACGCATTGATAAAAATTGACCCTAAGAATAAAGACTTTTATTCAAAAAATGCTCAAAAATTTATATCAAAATTAAAGAATCTTGACAAACAATTAAAACAAATTTTATCTAAAATGAAAAATAAATCTTTTATAGTAATTCATCCTGCATGGGGTTATTTTGCAGATCATTACGGTCTAAAACAAATACCTGTAAAAATCGAAGGGAAACAACCATCTGCAAAAGAAGTAATAAACATAATACAAACAGCAAAAAAACAAAAGATTAAAGCAGTATTCGCATCTCCACAATTCAGTCCCAAAACTGCAAAGACCATAGCGGAAAATATTAAAGGAAAGGTTATTATAATAAACCCCTTAGGAGAAAATTATATAGATAATCTATATCAAACTGCCAACGTATTGGCCTCAACTGAAAAATGAATAACAATAAAGAAGAAATAGTAAAACTAAACCACATCTGGGCAGGTTACCAAGGAATACCTGCTCTGGAAGATGTTACTTTATCTATCAAAAAAAATGATTTTCTTGGAATAATAGGGCCTAACGGTGGGGGAAAAACTACATTACTAAAGATTATCCTAGGGATTATACGCCCATTAAAAGGAGAGGTAACGATTTTTGGAAAACCTCCCCAAAAAATACGCAAACAAATTGGATATGTCCCTCAAACACGCCATTTCCCTCGAAATTTTCCTGCTAATGTGTTAGAGGTGACATTAATGGGAAGATTATGCTATAGTCGGCTCTTCACTAATTATAGTAAAACAGATATACAAATAGCTGAAGAAAAATTACAATTGGTAGGACTTAAAGAAATCAGCTACCGCCCTATAGGCGAACTGTCTGAAGGACAAAAACAAAGAGTATTTATAGCTCGAGCTCTTGCTTCTGAACCAAAATTATTGTTGCTTGATGAACCCACTGCTAGTTTGGATACATGTATTCAACAAGATATTTATGAAATACTAAAAAATTTAAAAAAAAATATGGCTATTGTTCTGGTATCCCATGATATAGGTGTAATATCTTCTCATGTGGATAAAATAGCATGTCTTAATAAAAAATTATTTTATCATCATAAAAAGGAAATAAATACGAAAGATTTAGAAGCCGCATATAAATGTCCTGTAGATATAATAGCTCATGGTGTCCCTCATAGGGTAATGAAGCAACATTAAATTTATATTTATAATATATAAGTAGATATACAAAAAATTTTTTATAAATCATGATAGAATTATTTCAATACGAATTTATGCGAAATGCTATCATGGCAGCCCTCTTAACCAGCATAGCCTGCGGTATTGTTGGTACATACGTGGTTGTCCGTAGAATAGCCTTTATCAGTGGGGGTATTGCTCATGCAGCATTTGGCGGTATCGGTATAGGATATTGGTTAGGAATAAATCCTATTATAACATTATTGCCGTTTAGTATCTTATCGGCAATAGGGATAGCAGTAATCAACCAAAAAAAACATATCCAGGAAGACATTCTCATAGGAATTTTCTGGTCTATGGGCATGGCATTAGGAATAATATTAGTAAGCCTCACCCCAGGATATGCACCTGATCTATTTAGCTATCTATTTGGAAACATTCTCACTGTCCCGTTTTCAGACATAATCCTAATGTGTATATTAGACATAATAATTATAACCACCGTTTATTTATTATATAAAGAATTTATGGCAATAGCATTCGATGAGGAGTTTGCAGAAATTTCTGGAATAAAAACAAACATCTTGCACATAATATTACTTTCCCTTATAGCAATAACTGTTGTCATGTTAGTAAAAGTGGTTGGAATCATCCTTGTTATAGCACTGCTAACAATCCCGCCTGCAATAGCCCAACAATATACACGAAATATGAAGACAATGATGTATTTATCCTCTGGTATTGGAATGTTCTCTACTCTAACCGGATTGTGGTTATCATATATGTTTGACTTACCATCAGGGGCCACAATTATCCTCTTCTCTGGATGTTGTTTTGGGGTATCCTGTCTTGCACGTAAGCTTACTCCGGCAAAAATTTAATAAGAAAGATATTTTAATATAACCTCAGCAACATGCTCTGCAATTAATCTATTCCCCTTTGGAGTACAATGACCAAAATCCCCTGCAAATCTGTCCGTAAAATACTCATCATATGTGCCTGTAGACAATGCCTTTTCAAAGATACCCTTATTATCGATAAAAATAATTTGATTAAAATTATCAACTGACCGCAACATTGCCTTTAAAGTATCTATACTCCTTAATGGATACTGCATATATATAGGTTTTATATGTCGCTTTCTCAGCATATCATTAAGCTTTAAATAATTTTTTTGTGTAATAGAATTGATATGACCTTTCCTTAATTCATCTGCCTTTTTCATATATGCAACAGCTTTACCATTCTCTCCGGCCCGTTTTAAACAATCTGACATTAAATCATATAACTCTGGATTGTCCGGCGCTTCTTTAATATTATTGTTTATAACCGACACAATCATAGGAGCCCTTTTTCTATCATTACATAAATCTAATACAGAACAACTGGCCCATGCATTATACGGGACATGTGCTAATATTGATATCAACTCGTCTGTCTTCCCCTGCTCATATAGACACTTTGCTAATTTTTTATAAAAATGTGTCTCAAGAGTAGGAATTATTTTAGAAAATATAAAAAATTTCCATACCTTTTCTGCCTCTGCATACCTGTTAGCGGCATCAAGAAACAATCCCTGAAAATACAGTTTACGATATTTTAAAGGATATTTGTTAAACTCGGCTACTATAAACTTCTCACCTGTAGAAACATTTTCATTTTTATTCCTATGACCGATTACTGTTTTACTCTTATACATAGCAGACATATTTACTCGCAATCCCAATATTATTCTCTTAAATAATTTATATACCCTAAAATCCCTTAAATATGCCAATATTTTATGCCAACCTCTTATTTTCTCTATAGGAATATACACCTTACCATCATTTATCCCCATCATAACTATAGCCATATTAGGCTTTGTTTCATCCAAAATAGCAGGCAAATGCGAAATAATAACAGGAGTAGTAGTACCAGAGACCCCCTTATTAATCACCTGAAATTTTATTCCCTTACTTCTTGCATTCAATATCCTTTCAAGCTGTCGAGGATAAGAATTTTCTCCTCCTGACATCGTAGTAGACTCACCGATACAGACGATTTTATATACACCTTGTTCTTTAGCAAGTCTATGATTACGATATTCCTGCATAGAAAGAAGAACCGCACCAGCTATCCGAAGACCTACTTCCAATAAAATAAGGGAAAGTAGTATCCCGAAGATAACTAATAAAAGCTTTTGTAAGAACGAGGTCTTCTGGGTCATCTTATTTTCAATAATGTTAGATAAATATCCTTTGCGTTTTTATAGACATCAAAAAAAAAGGTAGAAAAACTTAACTTACCAGCAAACAGATCCAAACATAAAACAGCAAGGCACACATTAACAATAATAACAATTGACATAGACAGATAATAGGAAGGTTTTATTGCAGAATCTTCCCTACCCATAATATCCTGGGCAGTTAATATAATGTGCATAGTAAAAAAGAATCCTGAAAAAAACACAAATACCTGTTCATATCCTGTTAAATTAAAAAACCGAGTAGCGATACAATACCCTCCCATCAAGACCAATACATAAAATGGCAATATATCCGTTATAAATTGGTCAAAGACAACTGCTAACTTTGCTACGCCATTGACTAATTTTTGTCCAAATTCGTAAACCCCCCACATCTGATAAAAAAATAAAAATATCAAAAAAAATGTGCCTACACCTGCTAAAAAATTATGTTTAAAATTTATCGGATAATACTCTAAATGATCGTAAAAATTTATCGTAGAGGCAAAAATTACCGGAATAAGTAAAATAGCAAGTGTGAATTTTAACACCGCAATAGGAAAATCGCCCATAGATTTATACCTCACCTATGTTTTTTAGGTAATATTTGCTCCATCCCTCCCATATACGGTCTTAAAACCTCAGGAATAATACATCCTCCATCCTCAGTCTGATAATTCTCCAATATCGCAACGACACATCTAGCAAGTGCCACACCTGAACCATTAAGCGTATGAACAAAACATGTTCTTTTCGTATCTTTAGTCTTAAATCTTATATTCGCACGCCTTGCCTGAAAATCCTCAAAATTCGAACAACTTGAAACCTCCAGCCACTTATCTATACCTGGAGCATAAACCTCTATGTCATAACACTTTGCAGCAGCAAAACTAAGATCACCTGTGGCCAACTCTATCACCCTATACGGCAATCCCAAAAGTCTTAAAATCTCCTCAGCGTTAGCAAGTAGAGATTCCAATTCATCATAAGAATCTTCTGGCCTAACAAACTTAACCAATTCAACCTTATCAAACTGATGGACCCTCATCAATCCCTTAGTATCCTTACCATATGAACCTGCTTCTCTACGAAAACAAGCAGTATAGGCGGTATAATAAATTGGAAGATCTTCCTCTTTCAATATCTCATCTCGATGTATATTAGTTACAGGAACTTCTGCTGTAGGGATAAGAAAAAAAGGATCATCTTTTAACTGATACATATCCTCTTTCATCTTGGGCAATTGACCTGTTCCTATCATAGATATCTCATTTACCAAAAAAGGAGGAAACACCTCCATATATCCATGCTTTTGAGTATGTATATCTAGCATAAAATTATATAATGCTCGCTCTAAAAGTGCCCCTTCTCTCTTAAATAAAACAAAATGTGCACCTGTTAATTTTGCTGCACGCCTAAAATCTATAATATCCAAAGACTCTGCTAATTCTGTATGTGACCTCGGGGGAAAAGAGAACCTTGGAAGCTCTCTCCATGCTCTTATCTCTCTATTACTTTCAGGCCCCCCTACAGGTACAGACTCATGGGGAAGATTTGGGATAGACAATAAAAGCTGAGCTATCTCTGCATACAATGCCTTTGCCTGAGGTTCAAGAGAACGTATCTGCTCAGCTATTTGTTTCATCGCGGCTATTTTTTCAGAAGGATCACCTTTATCCTGCAATACCTTAGATATCTCATCATTAGCCTTATTTTTTTGACTACGCAGATTATCTAATTGGGTAACCAATAACCTATATTCTTTATCCTTTTTTAATATAAAATCTAAATCAGGCCGACTATTCTTAGCAGCTAGCCCACGGCGAACACAATCTATATTATTACGTAATAAATTTATATCAAACATACCAAACTCTCTTTTCAATCTTCTCTTTCTGAAACAACTAAAAGTTAAATTATTCCAAAAGAGTTCATTGAAATATACTTCTACCTGTTTCAACTGTAAGTTTACCTAATCTATTGATTATGTCATCTCTAACATGTTCTTCTTCCAACTGCCACTGCCAATTGTCTTTAGTCGTACCGGGCGTATTCATCCTATATTCCGCTCCAAGCCCAAGAAGATCCTGCACAGGAATAACAGCTAGGTTAGCAGGTGAACGCATAGCAAGTTCTATTAACTTCCACGGGACCTCATCAACACTACATCTTGTCCCGATATAACTAAAAAAATTCTCCTTTTCTTGTTGAGTTGCCTCATTTAAAAACCATCCTTTGGCAGTATTATTATCATGAGTACCTGTATATACCACACAGTCAGGCGTATAATTATGAGGCAGATATGGATGTGTCTGCATATCTCCATTAAATGCAAACAAAAGTACTTTCATCCCAGGAAAGCCATAACGTTTCATGGCCTCTTCAACATCCTTAGTAATAATTCCTAAATCCTCTGCAATAATAGGTTTATCCGGGAACTCCGAACATAAACAGGTAAAGAAATCATCATAAGGGACACCAACCCATTGACCATTTACCGCTGTATCCTCTTGTGCTGGTATCTGCCAGAAAGCTATCAATCCCCTAAAATGATCTATCCTTAAAATATCAAAAAACTTCAAATTATGTCTTATCCTATCCAGCCACCAACTATACCTCTGCTCCTTTAGCCTATCCCAATTATATACTGGGTTACCCCATCTCTGACCAGTTTCACTAAAATAGTCAGGCGGAACACCTGCTACAAAAATAGGGTCTTCATTTTCATCCAATTTAAAAATATCAGGATGTGTCCAAACATCAACACTGTCAAAACTTACATAAATAGGCATATCTCCTATAAGACGGACACCTTTATTTTGACAGTATTTCTTTAATGAAAACCATTGTTTAAAAAATGAATATTGAAGGAATTTAACTTTCTCTATATCTGAAACATATTTCTTTATATATTTATCAATAGCCTGTTTCTGCCTATATTTTATATCATCAGGCCATTCGTTCCATGCTTTATTGGAAAAACATGATTTCAAAATAACAAACAAAGAGAAATCATCCAGCCACCCTTTATTATCCTTACAAAACCGTAAATAATCGACTGGTTTTATGAAATTACGCCGAAAACGTTGATAAGCAATATCAAAAATTTCCTGTTTCCAGTTAATAACAACAGGATAATCTACTTTCCCTTTAGGGAAACTTGGTTTAGAAGACAGATCTTCTTTCTTAAGCCATCCTTCATCCACCAATATTTCAGGGCTTATTAGGAGATTGTTGGTAGCAAAGGCAGATATACTACTATATGGAGAATTCCCAAACATAAGATCCGTAGGATTAAGTGGCAATACCTGCCAAAAAGATTGTTTTGCTGCATTAAGAAAATCTACAAATCTATATGCGCTTGGACCAAGATCTCCTATACCGAACTCCGATGGCAACGACGATATATGCAAAAGAACCCCACTTCTTCTTTCAAACATAACAAATTCCTTTTCTAAAATAAATAATAAACAAAATTAACTCTCTTTTTCTTCAGGTTCCTCATCATCCGTCTCACACTGTTGAGTTAGGTTATTCTTTTTAAAGAAAAGAATACCTAAAGGAGGCAAGGTAATAGAAATAGAATATTCTCTTCCATGAGATGGTATCTCTTCTGCCTCTACTCCTCCCAAATTCCCCATACCACTACCACCATATTCTTTTGCATCACTATTCAACATCTCTTTCCAAAATCCTTTGTAAGGCACCCCTATTCTATAATTTTCCCTAGGTGTTGGAGTAAAATTACAGACAACCAATACTACATTATTCGATGACCGTGCCAATCTTAAAAAACTAATAATACTATGCTCCCAATCGCTTCTGTCAACCCACTCAAACCCGGATGGATCAAAATCATTCTTGTAGAACTCTGGTTCATTGCGATAAAAGGCATTTAAATCCTTTACTAATTTCTGTATACCTTTATGTCTGTCATACTGTAAAAGATGCCACTCTAAACTTGATTCATGATTCCACTCAGACCACTGTGCAAATTCTCCACCCATAAATAAAAGCTTCTTTCCTGGATGGGCATACATATATCCAAAAAGCAGACGCAAATTAGCAAATTTCTGCCAGTCATCACATGGCATTTTTGTAATTAAAGATCCCTTGCCATGCACTACTTCATCATGAGATAAAGAAAGAAGAAAATTCTCCGTATAAGCATAAAGCATACTAAATGTAAGATCATCATGATGATATTTTCTGTAAATAGGATCTCTCTTAAAATATTCCAGAGTATCATGCATCCAACCCATATTCCATTTCATACCAAAACCAAGTCCGCCAAAAGATGTAGGCCTTGACACATTAGGCCATGCAGTAGACTCCTCTGCAATCATTTGGACATCCGGGAAAAAATGATATACAGTTTCATTAAGAGTACGAATAAAGGCTATCGACTCCAAATTCTCATTCCCACCATTAATATTAGGGGTCCACTGCCCATCTGGTCTTGAATAATCAAGATATAACATGGAAGCAACAGCATCAACTCGAAGCCCATCAGCATGATATTTATCTAACCAAAAAAGCGCACTTGATATTAAAAATTCTTTTACCTCATTACGACCATTGTTAAACACATAACAATCCCAATCAGGATGAATACGTTTTTGTATATCTTCATGTTCATATAAATGTGTTCCGTCAAAATATACCAAACCGCAACCGTCAGAAGGGAAATGGGAAGGCACCCAATCTAAAATAACACCTATTCCATTTTGATGGAGTTTATCAATAAGATACATTAAATCTTGTGGCGTACCATATCGATTAGTCGGTGCAAAATATCCTAATGTCTGATATCCCCATGATCCGTAAAACGGATGGTCCATTATCGGCATAAACTCCACATGAGTAAAACCCATCTGTTTTACATAAGGAATTAATTCATCTGCTAATTCTCTGTACGTCAAAAACCTATTATCTTCCCCCTCTTTTCGTTTCCATGAACCAAGATGCACCTCATATATCGATATTGGTGCATCTAATGCATTTTTAGTTTTACGAGTTTGCATCCATGCAGAATCATTCCATTGATAATCTATATCCCAAACAACAGATGCAGTATTAGGAGGGAGCTCACTAAAAAAACCAAAAGGATCTTTTTTCTCTATTGAATAATTATTGTAATTTGACTCAATATAATACTTATACAACGTAGCTTTCCCAACATATGGAATAAATCCTTCCCATATACCAGAACCATCCTGACGAACAAATAAATTATGACTAGATTTATCCCAATTATTAAAATCGCCAATAACAGACACCCTTTTTGCATTAGGAGCCCATACTGCAAAATACGTTCCACTAACTCCATCCTTTATTATAGGATGAGCACCGAACTTTCTGTAAAGCTGATAATTGGTCCCTTGTCTAAAAAGATAGATATCTTCCTCTGAAAACAAACTATAATTTACAACCGATGATAAGGAATAATTATCTGACTTTATATTAGCCTCCGTATTATTCATTGTCGCATCCATAAACAATTATTTATTTAAATTGTTAACGATGAAATAAATCAATATATATAAATGATGTCAAATTGTATCACATAACAACTAACGATTGCAACTATTTATTAAAAATCATTTAACATGTATTTCATTGAAATTTAAGCAGATATAAAAATTAATAATAATTCATTTATGCGGACATGCCGTAAATTTCTAACTATACCCCATACAATACAGGACATCCAAAAAATATACACAAAGCTTATCCTTTCTCAGCTATATCTTTTTCATCATATATCTCTCCGAAAAGTTCTTCTAAGACATCTTCCATAGTAACTAACCCAACATCCTTACCTGATGAATCTTGAACTATAAACAAATGCTGATGGTAAACCTGAAACTTCGCAAGCAAGGCATCTGCCTTGGTTTCACAGTTAACAAAAATAGGCTCACTCATAAAATCTCTGACACGGGCAGTATAATTATCTTTTGCTATCTCTCGCAATAATATACGGTGCTGAACAACTCCTACAAAATCTTTAGGATTTTTATTATATACGGCAATACGACTAAACCGTGAATTTATAATAGCATCCTTTAATTCCCCAAGAGTCTTGTTGGCCTCTAAGGCATATATTTGATCAATTGGCTTCATTATCTGATAAGCCTTAACATCATTCAGTTTAAAGACCCTATTACACAAGACCTCCTCATCTATCTCTACTGTGCCTTCTGCCCTACCAAGCTTAAGCATCATCTTTATTTCTTCTTCTGTAACCTTAGGCAATCGTTGTCTTCGTAAGAATGGATGTGTTATTTTAATAATCAAGGCAACAAATGGTCTAAGTAATATTACCACCGACCTAACAACAGGAGCGAATAACAAAGATAGTCTTGCCTTATATCTTTCACCTATAGTTTTAGGGATAATCTCAGAAACAACAATAATACTAAATGTAAGCACAGTAGAAACAAGCCCAAGCCATTGATTACCAAAACGTACAGTTACCTGCTGACCTACAAATATAGATCCTACAATATTTATTGCATTGTTAATAATCACTATTGAAGCAACTGCAAAAGATATATTTTCTTTAATCCATACCACATCATTGGCATACCTTTTTCCCTGTTTTAACATCATTCGGGCACGAACAATAGGAAGACTTAAAAATGCAGCCTCTGCCATAGAACAGAGCGCAGAGGAAAAAACTATCGTTATAAAAAGCAAAAATATTATTAACATAAAAAATATAATAGTATAACTTTACTATTCTCCTGCAAAATTATTATCTCTTCTTATATACCCTAGGCAGCCTATTACCAAGGCTGCAGACTATCTCATAATTAATGGTATCCGCATATTGCGCAAGTTCATCTGCAGATATTTCTTCTTTTCCCTGCCTACCTACAAGAGTGACAAGAGACCCTAATCGTAAACAGCGACTTCCACTATCAAACGATTGTGGCGAAATTATTTTAGAGACATCAACCACTATCTCATCCATAGTCACCCTTCCAAGAACAGCACATCTTACACCTTTAATTAAAACATATGCCTTATTAGAGAGACAACGCAGATAACCATCATTATACCCTATAGGAATAGTTGCAACAATCATATCCTTCTCCGCAATAAATGTCCTTCCATAACTAATACCCCTTCCCTTTGATATCTTCTGCAAATATATCACCTTTGACTTTACACTCAATGCCGGCTTTAATTTTATGTCTTTCCTTAGTCTGGGATGAGGATAAAGGCCATACAACATTAACCCTGGCCTAACTAAATTAAGCACATCTGTTCTGTATCCTGCCAACCCCATACTATTAGACGCATGAATAAAGGGTATAACAAAACCACTTTTATCTAAACGCACAACAAGATTATACAAATCCTTAACCTGTCTTAAAGTAAATCTACGATCTTTATCCGCAACTGGAAAATGTGTATATATACCATAAATAATAAGCCTTCTTAATCCCATAATCTTACGAATAAAATCATATGCATCTTCATGCCATATCCCAAACCTACCCATCCCTGTATCTACTTGAATATGTATATACACATTACGCCTAATCTTATAGGCATAACGATTAAGCTCTTCGGCAAAATCAAGATTTGTAACAGTAGGCATTAAACTATAATGGCAAATATCTCTTACAAATATAGGCAATGTAGTTTCAAATAGTAAAATAGGTTTCTTTATCCCTATCTTTCTTAAACGAACCCCTTCTGATACATTAGACACAGCAAAAGATTCCACGCCTTCCTCATCCAACAACTTAGCCACCTCCACCATCCCATGACCATATGCATCCGCTTTAATAACAGCCAACACACCTATCTTATGTTCCTTTGTTTTACTAGGATTATTATGTCGGGAAGGCAAAAAAAATCTGTTTCTTGAAGCAAGCCTACGTATTTGTCTAAGGTTATATTTGATAGCATCCAGATCTATCTCAGCCCATGTCAAATAATCTTCTCTTACGCTCTCTTTTAACATATAATTATCCTGATAATTTCTATCCTACACAATTTAACCTTGTTGATTTGTGCAATTAACGTTCAATCAATGCAATAAGTCTATTTTTAGAAAACTTTACTACACCCTTTCTTATAGGATACGGAGTATTATCTATAAAGATACTTCCCTCCCGAAGTAAACTAATTATATCATGATGAAACTCTAACACCTCAAATTCTCCAGTCTCCCCGGGAAGTATAACCGAAGATGCCTCTCCATCAAAAACGATTTCATTAGGAGCAACTATTAAAACTGAAAACATACTTTACCCTCTAACCTGACAATCTGCTGAATATAAATATAATGGGCTTAATTTGAACGGATTATCATAATCCTGCTTATTAAATCTCTCTGTTGCTAATATTGCCAAACATCGTGCAGAAGGCTTCCAAAACTTTTCATCTGCAAACCTTATAGCTACACCCATATTAACATCAGTAAACCATCTTTTTAGTAAAGGGATACCATCACCCACAAAAATAGTATTATGGGTTATTTTCTTTAACAATTCATCCCTACCTATTAAAAAATATTTGCCCTCTCGCTTCAAATGAGCTTGCCTTTTACGGTAAAAACCAGTATATAATAAATTCCTTTTTGCATCACTAATTGCACATATCCTAACATCCTCTTCTAATATGGACATAGCAAGAATATCCAAACTAGATACTCCAACAATCGGTTTCCCAAGTGCAAAGGCAAATGCCTTAACAGCTGCAATTCCTACCCTTAGGCTTGTAAACGAACCCGGGCCTAATCCTACAGCAAAGCCTTCGATATCAGACAAAGATATCCCTGCCTTCATCAATATCCTATTAACTTCTGGTACAAGTTGAGAACACAGCCTCCTACCTAAACTAATATTCCTATACCGTAAAATAGTACTATCATCTGCCACTGCTAAACTCAAAAGGCCTGTCGATGCCTCTACTGCTAATACTTTCATATATCTGTCCTTCTCTTTACTCTCCTTTTAAAAAGAGAAGATAACATCACTTCATACCGTTTCCCTAACGCTCTGATTTTAATCAAACGAATATCTCCTTGTTGATAAAAAATTTCTATGTCTAGATGTTCTGCCGGCAACACGTTTCCCAGTCGCTGTGGCCATTCTATCACAGAAATACCTTCACCATAAAAAAAATCATCATAACCCACAAAACTCATCTCATCATCTTCATTCATACGGTAAAAATCAAAATGATATAAAGGCAATCTACCTTCATACATATTCATCAATACAAATGTCGGACTCCGAACAATATTAGGATTTATGCCAAGTCCCTTAGCTATACCCTTAACCAGTCTAGTTTTCCCCACACCTAACTCACCTGACAGGCATATAACATCAGATTCAATTAATTGGGTTGCCAGTCTTTCCCCAAATCTTATTGTATCTGCTTCACTGCTAGATAAAAACTCCACCTTCAATTACCCCTCAACAATATATAATGATGTCAATGCTTATTGCACTATTTAACAAGGTTAAATAATACAATAAGAAGAAATAACTCTTCTAAAAGTGTTTATACCCTTTTATCTCGATAGTTTTTTTCCTCCCTTTTGTATCAAGAATACATATTCTATCCCTATTTTTCTGTGTAATCTCCCCCATCTCATAAAATGAAAACCTATGTTTAGTATCCTTTTTTAATCTTGATGCATTATCCACAGAAAGAGTAAAAAGCAACTCAAAATCCTCTCCGTCATATAATGCATGATTAATATTAGCCCCATATCTTTTAGGTATGCTCTCTTCCCATATAACCGCAGATACCCCACTTTCCTTGCATATATGCCATAAATCCGCAACTAATCCATCAGATATATCAATCATCGCTGTTGGTTTAAATTTCTTAACTAAATATCTTGCTTCCTCAATCCTAGGCTGAAACCTTAAATGCCATCCTGATTGAAACGCTCTACCCAAGGGCCCAGTAACAAAAATTTTGTCTGAGACCGATGCCCCTGCTCGCCTAACCAATTCTTTATCACAACCTTCTCCTATTAAAGATATATTTATAACAAATTTATTATGCCTTACTGTGTCCCCGCCCACAATTGAGATCCCATATTGTTCTGCTGTGTTTAGTATCCCTTTATATATTCTGCGTAAAAACCTCACATCTTCAGAGGCACTTACACCTATAGAAATAAGGGCATATCTTGGTAGCCCTCCCATAGCTGCTATATCGCTAATACTGCACGCTATTGCCTTATGACCAATTCGTTCAGGTTGCATATCTTTAGTAAAATGAACCCCTTCTATTAGCATATCTGATGTTAGCAAGAGTCTTTTTTTAGAACCTGAAACTGTTACAACAGCAGCATCATCACCTATACCGTTTATAACTCCAGAAAGTCTGTTCCTTACCTCTTTTTTTATAAGATTAATAAGGCCAAATTCACCTATATCAAATAATCGTTTAGACATAGTAACTATAAAAATTAAATCATGCTATTTACATACAAACAGATTAAGTTAATCTCATACCTCAAGGATAGAAGCTATATTTTTCTTAAAAGGAGGATATATAATGCCTTTCTCTGTAATAATTGCAGAAATCAGTTTATGATCCGTAACGTCAAAGGCTGGATTATATACTCTAACCCTACGGGGAGCAGTTATAACCTCACCAAATCTAACAACCTCAAATCTATCTCTTTGCTCAATAGGTATCTCACTGCCAGAATTAATCTTTGTATCAAATGTAGAGGTAGGAGCTACAATATAAAAAGGTATCTTGTGATACTTTGCCAGTACAGCCAACCCATAAGTACCTATTTTATTTGCTGTATCACCATTAAACGCAATTCTGTCCGCACCAGCAAACACCATATCAACTGCTGCCTGTTTCATAAGTGTTGCAGCCATATTATCGCAAATAAGGGTAACATCGATACCTGCCCGCATAAGCTCCCAAGTAGTAAGTCTTGCTCCTTGAAGAAGGGGACGCGTCTCAGATGCATATACCCTAAATCTCTTACCCTGACTATAGGCAGTATACATCACTCCTAATGCTGTGCCAAAATCTACTGTTGCAAGTGCCCCTGCGTTACATATAGTAATAATCCTTGTTCCCGAACTAATAAATCTCGCCCCAAACTCTCCCATACGCCTACATACAATCCTATCTTCTTCATAAATACTAAAGGCCTCTTTTTTTAATAATTCTTTAAGCTGTCCTACTGTTTTTCCGCTATGTTTTATCAAGACAGCCTGCATTCTATCAAGCATATTAAAAAGATTTACTGCTGTAGGTCTTGATTTTTCTATATACTTACATACCTTTCTAATATGTTTTATGAACTTAGCTGAGTCCCCCCCTTTAAATTCTTTTACACCCAGCAATACACCAAATGCCGCTGCCACACCTAATGCAGGTGCACCCCGCACACTCAGACATTTAATAGCCTTACATAGCTGTTCCACATCCCTACAGTAAATATATTCTAGCCTATGCGGTAGTTTTGTTTGATCAATTATCTTTACCGTTCCGCGAACCCAGGATATAGTTGGAGGAAACATCATATTTTGGGATTATCAAAATTTATGAGTTTGTCTCTAATCTTGGGAAAAGCGCCTCATGATCTTTAAGTAGGCGCCCCTCTTCTAAACACCCCCATGAAGGCTCTGTTCCTTCTGCCCCAAGCACATCAAGCACGACATTAATCTTAGAAGGCATAACAGGAGATAACAAAACCGCAGCTATCCTTAAAGCCTCTGTCGCTGTATAAAGGATAGTACCTGTATACTCCTTATCTGTTTTTACAACCTTCCATGGTGCTTTATGTTCTAAATATTTATTAACATTACGAACAAGCTGTAATGTCTCTTCAATAGCCTCATTAATACGCATATCCAAAATTTTATCTCTTACAACGGTATCCAGCCCCATAGCCTGTTTTCTAATAGCCTCTTCATCTGCTGAAAGCTGACCACAGTCAGGTATATGGCCCTCAAAATATTTCCGTATAAGGCCACTTACTCGATTTAAAAGATTACCAAAATCATTCGCTAAATCGCTATTATATCGTTTAATAAATCCTTCCATAGTAAAATTAGCATCCTGACCTAATACCATCTCACGCATAAGATAATATCTAACAGGATCTGGACCATATTCATCTATCAAGTCAAGAGGATTAACTATATTACCTAAAGATTTACTCATCTTTTCCTTGCCTATCAGCCACCACCCATGCGCAAATATGCTCTGCGGTAATCGAAAACCTAAGGCAAACAACATCGTAGACCAATATACACAATGTGTCGTAAGAATATCCTTACCTATAAGATGAACAGACACCGGCCAATACTTATTAAATCTCTGTTCATCCTCACCATATCCACATCCAGTAATATAATTCAACAAAGCGTCAAACCAGACATATGTCACATAATCCGTATCAAATGGGAGTTCTATTCCCCAACTCATACGAGATTTTGGTCTGGATATACATAAATCACCTAATGGTTGTTTTAAAAATCCCAATATTTCATTACGTCTATGTTCTGGTTGTATGAACTCCGGATGATTATTTATATAATCTATCAACTGCTGCTGGTACTTACTCATACGAAAAAACCAGTTACGTTCCTTCAATCTTTTTACTTCTCGAAAAACTCCTGACTCTTTTTCATCATCTGTTATAAACCGTTCTTCAGCAACTGAATACCAACCCTCATATTCATCCATATATATATCACCAGCATCATATATCTTCTGAAGCACACTCTTAACCACGTTAATGTGTCTGGACTGTGTAGTTCTAATAAAGTCATCATAGCGTATATGCAATTTATCCCAAAGATTCAGAAATCTCGGGGCAAGGTCATCACAGTGTTCCTGAGGAGACATCCCTCGCTTCTTAGCTGCCTGTTGAACCTTCTGGCCATGTTCATCCAACCCGGTCAAAAACAACACATCCTCTCCCATAGCTCTATGGTAACGTGCAAGGACATCCGCAAGAATAGTTGTGTAAGCATGCCCAATGTGGGGCTTATCGTTAACATAATAGATCGGTGTTGTTATATAAAAAATCCTGTTGGTCATTTATATTTTCTACTCCCTTCTTTAGAATTAAAAACTATATACTAACTCTAAAAATCTACGGATAAATATAAATCTATAATAAATCTCATCCTGTAGATTGCTCCTGTTTATCTTTTTTTCCCTCCGGTGTTGGGACCTTCATTTTTACTATTTGTCCGTCTCCGACATCAACATATATAATTCTCTTTAATATATTAACATCAACAACCTTACCTTTACCCTCAGGAGTCTGGGCCCTTTCTCCCATACGTGGTAAACCTTTAGCATGCTCTTTATAAACCGCAAATTCATATGCCATACAACACTTTATCCTACCACAAGCACCTGATATCCTTGATGGATTTAGCGGTAATCCCTGCTCTTTTGCCATTTTAATAGAAAGCGGATGAAATATCTTCATATATGATGAACAACATAATTGTCTACCACATATACCATAACCATCAACTATTTTAGCTTTATCTCGCACACCAATTTGTTTTAATTCTATCCTAACACGAAATATAGCGGCTAAATCTTTTACCAGACTACGAAAATCCACCCTCCCATCTGCAGTAAAGAAAAAAATAACCTTACTGCTATCAAAAGTATATTCTGCCTTAACAATACGCATCTTAAGTTTTCTGTCTGTAATCTTCCTTATACATATATTAAGTGCATCCCTTGCCTTCATTACATTGTTTTCTATCTGTTTCATATCTCCATTTGTTGCCTTCCGCAAGACCTTTCCTTTTATACCATCACATTTATCAGCCATATCTTTTGATGGATCAGAAATGACCCGGCCATATTCAGAGCCTCTGTCTACCTCAAGTATCACATAATCATTACGTTCACATTCCACATCATTTAAATCGTAACAATATACCGGACGATATGCACCTAATTTAACTTGAACTATCTTCCCCATATCTTCTCCCTGAGAAACCATATTGGTAGCTTTAAATTTAAATTTTCTGATAATAAACGACGTAAATTGATTATATACAAGCTAATTTCCTCTAACTCTGCAAAAGAAAACCTCTCTTGAAACCGTCTAATATCATGAATACGATCTAGATTAACAAAATTCTCACCATCTTCTTCTACCCCTACCTTAATCAATAGACAATCGCGTATCCAGCTCAATAATATATCAAAAAATTCTCTTGCCTTTTGTTTATCTTTACAAACCTTATCAATAAGGGTATCACTATTATAAGATAAAACAAAGGTATCAATAACCTCATTTTTTATTTTAAAAATATCGATTTGCTTAAATCTCTTTGCCTTACCTAAACACCCTTCTGCAAAATGAGCAATAAAATTTATATCATCCCCCATATCGTAACATGCCTTTAAACGTAAAGCAAGTGCTCCTATAGAAAGAGGATAAAAATGTATAAGCTGACACCTTGACTTAACGGTTGCCATAACCCTTGCAGGCCTAGAAGATGTTAAGAGCAATAAGCTAGATTTCGAGGGTTCTTCCAGAGTCTTTAACAGTGCGTTGCCACTTTCCTGTGATAGGTTTTCGATATTTGTAATAATAAATATCTTCCTATCTGATTGAAATGGCCTGAGTCGAGACTGACCTAAAATAGTTCTTATATCATCAATCTTTATAGTATCACCAAAACCACTTATAAGCCTATGAACATCTGGATGATTACCAGAATCTATCTTCTTACAGGAAGGACAATTATTACAAAACATATCCCCCCTATTATACTGAACATCTTCGCAATTAAGCATCTTGGCAACAGCAATAGCAGTTGCTGATTTACCTACATCTGCAGGACCTACAAATAAATACGCATGAGCAAGCCTATTACGTCTTGCTAACGCACCTATCCGGGATAATACAACACTATTTATATCTGTCTGAACTTTTTGAGTATCTGAAACTACCATTATACACCTAATAATCTATCAACATGCCCGCGTACACAGGCGAATACATCTTCCTCACTACCTTCAACCCTCACAAGCTTTATCCGCTCAGGGGCCTCAGCAGCTATACGCAAATATCCCTCTCTTACCCGTTCATGATAAGAAATACTGCGGAGTTCAATCCTATCCTTAGGTCTATGTATTCTAGAAAATCCCATCTTTACATCAATATCAAAAACAAAAGTAAGATCTGGAGTTATACCCTTAACAGCAAATTCACCTATCTTCTTAATTATATTAATATCTATACCATTACCATAACCCTGATATGCTAGAGTAGAATCAAGAAACCTGTCACATAAAACAATCCGTCCATTCTCTAATGCAGGAATAATAACCTCTGTTACCAGCTGGGCACGTGCAGCCATATATAATAACATCTCACACTCATCACACATCCCTGTATTCTTTAGATCTAACAAAATATCCCTTATCCTCTCACTTATATCTGTTCCACCTGGTTCTCGCACAAATAATACAGAAAACCCCATAGAACTTAAATATTTCGAAACCATCTGTATTTGTGTAGTTTTCCCTGAACCTTCTGAGCCCTCAAATGTTATAAATTTCCCTTTCATTCTATATCCATTCTACGAGTAAATACCACCCCTCCACCTGCTGTATCTATCACAGAAAGCCCAAACTGCTGCTGAATTCTTTCTCTTATAGCATCCGCCTTTACAAAATCCTTTTGTTTTTTTGCCTGTTGTCTTTCCCTTATCATGTCCTTAACCTCATCAGGAATATCCAGCTCTTGTGGCATCGTTAATCCTAAGATATCAAAAAATATTGTTATTTTATCATAGACATATATAAATGCATCTTTCTTATTTGCTGATATAAACCTTGCTCCTATATCAATGAGTTTAAACATTGCTCCAAGTGCGGCGGGAGTATTAAAATCATCATCCATAGCATCATAAAACATACGAACAATATCATCAACCTTGGCAATATCCTTATCCGATGCCTCCATAGGCTGATTATCCATCTTCTGCCAAGTATGGACCTTGTTAAAAAACTCCCCAAATGCCCTGCGCTGCTTTTGGGCCTCATTCAGCTTATCATCAGTAAAATCAATATCACTGGCATAATGGGACGAAATAAAAAATAGCTTAATATTGTCTGCTGAATATCTCTTTACAGCCTCTTCTATTGTTATAAAATTTCCCAAAGATTTAGACATCTTCTGTCCATTAATCGTAAGCAACCCATTATGCATCCAGTATCTAGCAAATTGTTTGCCTGTCAAGGCCTCTGCCTGGGCTATTTCATTCTCATGGTGAGGGAAAATAAGATCACGACCACCAGCATGGATATCCAGCGTATCAGTCTTGAGAAATTTCCTGCTCATAACAGAACACTCTATATGCCAGCCAGGTCTACCTTTCCCCCAAGGACTATCCCAAAACGGCTCACCTGCCTTTGCCTTTTTCCATAAAGCAAAATCCAAAGGGTCTCTCTTACGAGAATCCAGCTCTATTCTTACTGCCTCAAGCATCTTTTCTATACTCTGGCCTGAAAGGCTACCATATTGTTTAAATTTTCGAACACAAAAATACACATCACCATCAACCTCATATGCATAGCCTCTATCTATTAGTCCCTCTATATGAGTTATCATATCATTAATATTTTCAGTAGCTCTTGGCTCACAATCTGCCTTGCTTATATCCAACCTCTCTAAATCCTTCTCATAAAGCGTAATATTCTCCTTAACTACCTCATCAAAACTTTTATTCTGCTCATTAGCCTTTTTGATAATCTTATCATCTACATCTGTAATATTACGGATAAATTTTACATTATATCCTCTATGCCTCAGGTATCGCGTTATAATATCAAATAAATATAAACTACGTGCGTGTCCTATATGGCACTTATCATATACAGTCACACCACAACAATACATTCTTATATCTTTATCCTGTGAAGGGATCAATTTCTCCTTTTGTCTTGACAGTGTATTATAAATATACATAATAAATCTACTCCTTTATCTTCTTCTCCAATTCTGAAACCCTCTTCTCTAATCTACTAAGTGCCTGCATAACAGGATCTAATATCTTAACATGATCCATCTTATTATCTATCTTTTTCCCATCCTGTCGTGTAACACGCCCCGGGACCCCAACAACAGTAGTATTCTCTGGTACAGGTTTAATGACTACAGCATTTGCTCCTATATAAGAATTGGAACCTATCTTTATATTCCCCAGAACCTTAGCACCTGCCCCCACAACAATATTATCTCCCAATGTAGGATGCCTTTTGCCCTGCTCCTTTCCTGTCCCGCCAAGAGTTACACCTTGAAAAAGTGTCACATTATCCCCTATTATTGTAGTTTCTCCTATAACTACTCCCATACCATGGTCAATAAACAAACCTTTCCCTATCTGTGCGCCTGGATGTATCTCTATCCCTGTCAAAAAACGAGATATCTGAGAAATAAACCGTGGAATAACCGGAATTCCTAACTTCCATAAAAAATGAGCTATTCTGTGAAATATAATTGCATGTAATCCCGGATACAAAAGGATGATCTGCAGATAACCTTTTGCTGCTGGATCTTTTTCTCTAGTAGCCTGTATCTCTTCATGAAAAACAACCGCAATAAGAAGAAATAAAGCAGCGATAATAAAGATAAATATAAAAAATCCACCCATAAAATCTACTCCTTTTTAACCAATGATACTGATGCAAACGCGGCAATAGCCTCTCCTCTACCAACAGCATCCATCCCCTCTGTGGTAGTTGCCTTTATATTCACACATCCTTCTGAAATACCAATAACAGATGAAATATTATCTCTCATTCTATCTTTATAATTAGATAATTTAGGAGCTTGCACCTGTATAATCGTATCAATATTACAAACCTTATAACCTTCATCATGCATCATAGCTACTACATCCTCTAAAATTACCAGACTTGATATCCCACGAAACCTATCATCCGTATCAGGGAAAAATTCCCCAATATCGCCTTTACCAATAGCACCTAAAATAGCATCTGCAATAGCATGAACAAGGACATCTGCATCTGAATGTCCCAAAAGTCCTTTATCATAAGGGATTTCAACCCCACCTAAAATAAGGCGTCTACCTTCTTTTAACTGATGAATATCATACCCTATTCCTATCCTTACTTGCATAATCACTATTCAGTTTTGTGCAAAAATGATTCTGCTATAACTATATCTTCCTTAGTGGTTATCTTTATATTTCTATACTCACCCATCACTATCCTAACCTTATAGCCACACTGCTCCACCATACATGCCTCATCTGTGAACAATCCCCCATCTACATCTAACTGCCTCCCAAACCTAGCATATGCAGCAAGCAATATATCTCTTTTAAAAACCTGCGGTGTCTGTGCCTCCCATAATTGAGTTCTATCCAAAGTTTTCTTTACAAACCTCCCACTATTATTATCAACCATCTTTACCGTATATTTAACAGGAACAGCAACTACAACCGCATCCTCATTATAACACCTACTAATTACCTCATCTATCAATTCAAAACTAACAAAAGGTCTTACTCCATCATGGACCACCACTATATCTGTATCCATATCAAGTACTTGCAGCCCATTAAAAACAGACCTCACCCTTACCTTAGCACCAGCAACTACTTTCTTAACCTTATTTATCTTATTATTCAACACCGCCTCTTTAGCGTATTCCACCCAATCAGGATGTACAACAAGGATAACACTATCTGTTCTGTTGCTTTCTTCAAATGCCTTAAGACAATATACAAACAATGGGATATTATCCAACAAAACAAAAGGCTTTGGGACATCAGCCCCCAGTCTCTGCCCAGTACCTGCCATAGCAATAATAGCCTGTGTTTTCATAAACAAATAACATTAAATAGCTATTCTGCACAAATCAACCTTGTTAAATAGTGAAAAATGCACAAATCAACAAGATTGAATTATGCAATAACACTCTATTCTGCAAGATCCGCAAAGATTATCCTGCCTGCTTGTGTCTGCAATATAGATGTAACTACTATCTTCTTTTCCTGCCCAATAAACTCTCTGGCATTATTTACTACTATCATAGTTCCTTCTTCAGTAAATGCTAATGCCTGCCCTTGTTCTTTACCTTCTCTAATAAGTTTTACCAGAAGAGTCTCACCTGTCAAAATAAATGGTTTTATAGCATTAATCAGTTCTCGTATATTAAGTACCTCCACAGATTGCAATCTTGCTATTTCTCCAAGATTAAAATCTGTTGTACATATCCTGGCATCTATTAATTTTGCCAAATCTATAAGTTTTCTATCTACATTGCGATCGTCAAACTCTTCTGTCTCTTGTACAGATATATCTACATCAGGGTCTTTTTGCATCATTCGCAATAATTCCATACCCCTTCTACCGCGTTGACGTTTGACATCATCTGAAGAGTCTGCCAACCGTTGAATCTCATCTAAAATAAATTTGGGCACCACTAACCTGCCTGGCAAAAAATTATGTTTATAAATATCTGCCACTCTACCATCAATAATAGCAGAACTATCCAATAAAATAATACCTTCCCTCACATCTTGTCGCTTAAATTTTACATAAGGAATAATAATATTAAATTCATCTTTACCACGAAGTGCCATAACCGCACCTATATAGGAAAAGACTATAGTAAGCACGACTCTGGAAACAGATTGATAAAAGGGGTCCAAAGGCATTAATTCCAACACATCAGAAACAAGTTTTGCCATTAATATACCCAACAAAAGCCCAAATAACATACTAGATAACCCTCTGACTGAGACCCTGCGTAATCCTTTCTCAAAAAAGATAAGCAATAATCCACCACATAAACCTATAACACCACCCAGGATAGGATTCTCTTTCAAAAATCCCACATAATATCCAAGTGCACCACTTATAACAAGAAAAAAACATCTGACAAATAATAAGGTCATATATTCCCCCCTCGTGGTTTAGATAACATTACTGCTGTAGGAAATCCATAGCCTGAGTTACAGTATCAACAGGAATAATATCTATCATTTTTCCATCAAGCATATTATTGTTGTTTAAATTATTTCGTGGAATTATGCATCTTTTAAATCCTAATTTAGCAGCCTCTTTAACTCTTGAATATATTTGACTTACACTCCTTACTTCTGAAGAAAGGCCGACCTCACCTAAAACAACCGTATCAAAATCTATAGGCCTGTCAAGAAAGGCAGATGCTATTGCAATAACTACTCCTAGATCTGCAGCAGGATCTACTATCCTAACCCCACCTACTACATTTAAAAATATGTCTTTATCCTGAAGGTTGAGTCTTATCCTTTTTTCCAATACTGCTATCAATAATGCCATTCTGTTTGCGTCAAACCCTTGCGCTTTCTGCCTTGCCATACCAAAATTAGCACGACTAACCAATCCTTGTATCTCAACTAACAATGGACGGCTCCCTTCCATTACCGGGACAACAACAGATCCTGAAGCATCCTTAGGTCGCTCTGCAAGAAATATCTGAGATGGATTAGGCACCTCAACTAGACCAGTAGCTGTCATCTCAAAAACACCTATTTCATTAGTAGAACCAAACCTATTTTTAGTAACCCGTAATATTCTATAAGAAGAATATCTTTCCCCTTCAAAATATAAAACACTATCTACTATATGCTCCAAAACTTTAGGCCCAGCAAGCGTGCCTTCTTTTGTTACATGCCCTATTATAAATAAAGAAATTCCTCGAGATTTTGCCATCTGTGTCAAAAAAGAAGAACATTCTCTGACCTGTCCTACACTGCCCGGGGCAGAAGGCATATCTGTAGAATATATAACTTGTATAGAATCTACTATAACTATATGTGGAGATAACTTTTTAATATATTCTCTAATTATATTAACATCAACTTGATTAACAATATATAAATAATCCTTCCAACTTACAGTCCCACTATTTCCATTTAAATTAAATAACCTTTCTGCCCGTATCTTTGTTTGCTTAACAGATTCCTCTCCGCTAACATATAATATCTTCTTCTTTTTTGATGCCAATGCACAGGCTATCTGCATGGACAAAGTTGACTTTCCTATTCCAGGCTCTCCTCCTATTAACGTAACAGCACCAACAACAATCCCCCCCCCCAAAACACTATCAAATTCGTTAACCCCTGTTAAATATCGTCTATCTTGCTCGACACAAACATCCGTTAATAAAACCGGCCCGTCACTATTATCCAAAGTCTGTATTCTATTATTTTGGGAGTTAAAAGTATCCGATTCTTCTACAAATGTATTCCAACTATTACAACCCGGGCACCTTCCTACCCATCTGGGAGACCGAGCTCCGCAATTTTGGCATATATATACGATCTTTGTCTTCATACTATCCCTAATTCTTCATAATTTTATCTTAACAACAAACTACCTTATAAAAAAAATAACACATCCTATAGCGAATAAAATATATCCTATAAAATGAAATTTTATCAAAAATTTAATTGTAGCATTAGCTGGTAAATTTTTTGTATATATTCTATATACTATAAGATTTGCAAACGAACCTATTAAATTCCCAAATCCTCCCACATTAACTCCCCATAATAAGGCCTTCCAATTATGGGTAAAATCTGAAAATAATAAAACCGCAGGGACATTACTAATAAATTGACTTGCAATGGCAGAAAAAAGAAAAACCTCTCCATCTTTCTCTATAGAATATTGTAAAATATCTCTTAAATTATCAGTAAGGCCAAAAAAACAAAAAAAAGTAGCTAACAGTAAATAGTCTACATATAATGATTTTCTGTCAAATAGAAAGGTATATAATATAGGAATTATTCCTACATATACGGGGATAAGATGCATTATTATTAAAATAATCATAGTTAAAAAAACAATGTATATCCAAAACCCTTTCACTAACTTAACGGAAGATTTAAACATACATTCTCTCTTATCTTTATCTCTCTTTCTAATAAAAAAAATATAGCCGCATATTATAAAAATACTAATAATAGAGAAGAGATATATTTCCTTTATAAATTGGGTAATATTAATATGATAAAACCAATAAATAAATAAATTTTGAGGATTCCCAAAAGGCAATAAACTAGAACCAGCATTTGCAGCCATAGCCTCCAATATTACTATATCTGCCTTTGAAGCAATAGAAGTAGTTAAGGTCAAAGGAACCATAATCAATAAAGCCACATCATTTGTAACAACAGAAGACAAAATAGCGGTTAGAATTACAAGCTTTAAGGAAACGTATCTACCGTTATCAATAAAATTAGCGATCTTAAAAAAGAAATTGGAATTTCTCAATCCATTAACCACTACAAATAAAACAAAAAGTAAAAACAATATCTGAAAATCATCTATAGAATAAGAAGGGATTCTTTTTAAATATAAAGATGTTACAACCACACCCGATACCACTGCAAACAAAACCCATTCTTTAAGTAATACAGAAATTAAATTCTTCATATCCAAATAAATCAATCACCTATTAAAAATATTGGCGTGGAACACTACTGCGCCACGCCAATATCTTTTATATCCTTAGACATTTTCTAAAAAAATAAAATGCAAACGAATATCGTCCTAGATTGTAGAAAACTATTTAAAAATCAAAGTCTCTGCCTTACGTCCAACCTTTATCTTGCTACCCTCTTTAAACCTACCGGAAATAATTGCCTCTGCTAAGGGATCTTCTAATAACCGCTGTATAGTCCTCTTTAGAGGTCTTGCTCCAAAAACAGGATCAAAACCTTTTTCTATAATTAATTCTACTGCATCTGGAGACAATTTTACTTCTATATTTTTTTCCTTCAATCTCTCCAACACCGACTGTATCTCCAGTTGAACTATTTCATATAAATTTTCCTTCGTAAGAGACTTAAACACAATAATATCATCAACCCTGTTAAGAAATTCTGGTTTGAAGGTCTTTTTTATCTCATCTAACAGACTTTGCTTCATTTTCTCATAAGAGGCCTCTTCTTTTGGAGACATAAAGCCAAGCGATCCTTGTTTCCTGAGCATATCAGCACCTACATTAGATGTCATAAGTAGTATGGTATTACGAAAATCCACCTTTCTTCCCAAACTATCTGTAAGCCTACCTTCTTCAAACACCTGCAGTAATAAATTAAATACATCAGGATGCGCCTTTTCTATCTCATCAAGAAGAACAACCGAATAAGGTTTTCTTCTCACTCTCTCAGTTAATTGTCCACCCTCTTCATAGCCTACATATCCAGGAGGCGCACCGATAAGCCGTGATACATTAAACTTATCCATGTATTCAGACATATCTATCTGAATAAGCGCATCCTTACTGCCAAACATAAACTCTGCCAAAGCCTGTGCAAGTAATGTCTTACCAACACCTGTTGGACCTAAAAATACAAATGAACCTATAGGCCTGCGTGGGTCTTTTATCCCTGCACGAGAACGCCTTACTGCCCTTGCTATAGCACTAATTGGCTCATCCTGACCTATAACAACCTTCTTCAACTGCTCTTCCATCTGCAAAAGTCTCTGACTCTCTTTCTGTTCTAATCTTATAAGAGGGACCTTTGTCCACTGAGATACCACTTTTGCTATATCTTCATAACCTACAGCTATAGCTGTCTTATCTCTTTCCTCTGCCCACTTTTCTTTCATTTTCTCCAATTCTGCACGTTTTTCCCTTTCGAGATCTCGCATTTTCGCCGCCTTCTCAAAATCCTGACTCTTTATATAAGCCTCTTTTTCCTGTTTCAATTTTTCTATTTCTTCCTCTAACTCCTTCACCCCTGGAGGCACAACAAGTGCATTTAGCCTAGCCCGGGAACCTGCCTCGTCCAAAATATCTACTGCCTTATCAGGTAAAGCCCTACCGGTTATATATCTTTCTGAAAGTCGTACAGCAGCCTCCAAAGATTCATCAGAAAACTTTACCCTATGATGTGCTTCATATCTATCTCTTAAACCTTTTAATATCTGAATAGTTTCTTCAATAGAAGGTGGTTCAACTGTTATTGTCTGAAACCTCCTTTCAAGAGCAGAATCTTTCTCAATATATTTACGATATTCATCAAGTGTCGTAGCACCTATACACTGAATCTCCCCTCTAGCAAGGGCTGGCTTAAGTATATTAGCCGCATCTATTGCACCCTCTGCAGCACCTGCACCCACAAGGGTATGTAATTCATCTATAAATAAAATTATCTTACCCGAACGCCTTATCTCGTCCATCACAGCCTTTATACGTTCCTCAAACTGACCTCTATATTTAGTTCCTGCAATCATCATAGCAAGGTCTAATACTACTATATTCTTATCTCGTAGTATCTCAGGAACCTCGCCTTTGACAATACGCTGGGCTAACCCCTCTACAATAGCAGTCTTGCCCACTCCTGCTTCACCTAACAAGACAGGATTATTTTTGGTCCTTCGACTTAAAATCTGCAAAATCCTCTCTATCTCTTCCTGTCTTCCAATAACAGGATCTAATTTACCTTCCTTGGCTAGTTTATTAAGATTCCTGCCATATGCATCAATAGCCGGGGTCTTATCTGGTCTCTGTTGTTCCTGTGCCCCAAATCCAGGAATACCTGAACCCAACAATTCCATAACCTCATTCCGCAACCTTCCCAAGTCCAAACCAAGATTAAGAAGAACTCGATACGCCATACCCTCGCCTTCCTTAACTAAACCTAGCAACAAATGTTCAGTGCCTATGTAGTTATGTCCTAATGCACGAGCCTCCTCTGCAGAAAGCTCCAATGCCTTTTTAGAACGTGGAGTAAAAGGTATATCCCCCATAACCTGTGTTGGAGGGCCTGGTTGAACATTCTTCTCCACCTCTATTCTAATCGTCTCTAAATCAAGGCCTAACTTTTGAAGCACTGCAGCAGCAACACCTTCTCCCTCACGAATAAGCCCCAAAAGAAGGTGTTCCGTGCCAATATAATCATGATTAAATCTCCGTGCTTCTTCCTTTGCATAAATAATCACCTTTCTAGCACGTTCTGTAAATCTATTAAACATAACCACTACCCCCTAAATTCTCAGTATCCTTTTAATTTATACCTAATAAGACTTGCCCTCTTTATATCTCGTTCTGATGCATTTAAGCGTTTACCCTCTATCTTCTGAAGATGTGCTGGCTGTATCATAATAAATAACTCATTCAAAACATTCCTATCCACATCTTTAATAATATTTAAGTCAACCCCTAACCTTATCATAGACAACAACTCTACCGTTTCCTGACTAGATATAATATGGGCACTTTTCAATATACCATACGAACGGAATATTTTATCTTCTAACATAGGCCGATTTTGAACAAGCAAAACCTGTCTGGCCTGTTCCTCCTGTTCGATAATCTGCCTTATCAATCCATTAATATTTTGAATGACATCCTCTTCTTTATAACCCATTGAAACCTGATTAGATATCTGATAAAAATTACCACTGGCCTGCGTACCTTCACCATAGAAACCACGGGCAGCAAAATTCAATTTTGTAACCGCTGCTAAGACTTTATTTATCTGCTTAGTCATAACAAGGGCTGGTAAATGTAACATAACAGACCCTCTCATAGCAGTACCCGTATTTGTAGGACATGCTGTTAAATACCCCCAATGAACAGAATATGCAAACTCTATCTTTTCTGACAAGGCATTGTCCAGTGCATCCGCTATCTCCCATGTCCTATCAAGATCAAGACCAGAATGCAAAACCTGTAACCGAAGATGATCTTCTTCGTTAATCATTAAAGATATAATCTCTTCTTTTGAAACAACCAACGCCTTCCCATCCGGATTCGCAGCATGCTCATGACTCATCAAATGCCGTTCTATAAGAAACTGTTTATCTATATTATCTAATTCACTTATTCTAATAAACAATGCATCCTTTAAAATATCAATATCCTCTATCGCCTTTCCAATTATCTGCTGTATCTCAAGCAAATCCTTTTTTTTTGCCTTATTAGGAAATGGCATATTAGCAAGATTTCTGGCAAGCCTTATTCGGGAGGACATCACTATATCAGAACACTCTCCAACACCTTTTAACCATTCCCCTGTCTTATTTGCAAAATCATCTATGGTCATGATAGAAACTTCTAAAATTCTTATAATAATTCTACCTTACTGCCCCTTTTCTATTTCTCTAATCTTATCCCTCAATTCTGCGGCAAGTTCAAAATTTTCTGTCTTAACTGCATCTGCTAATCTCCGTTTCAGTTCAGCCAAATCAACCTTATTACCTTTATCTTCTTTACGTTCATGCATAATCATAACCGGAGCCTTGCCAAGATGCTGATTAGATCCATGTATCCTTTTAAGTAGCGTAGTCAAATGTATCTTAAACGACTCATAACAATGTCCACATCCCAACCGACCAAACTTACGAAACTCATCATAAGTCATTCCACAAACAGGGCATTTTACCCTCATCTCCTCAGCACCTTTAACCTTCTTGCCAAAATCAGATAACCCCGCAAGCAAATCCGCTAAACCAAACTGTTGCTCCATCTGAATACTCTTTGCATGCGCACAATCCTCGCAAAGATGCAGCTCCGTCATCTGTTCATCCACAATCTCTGTAAGATGAACCGTAGCCTTTTTCTTTTTACAAATATCACAACGCATATATAAACAATACCCTCTTAAATTTCTTAATAAAAAAATATATGTTATTATATAAGCATATCAAACCTAACATCGAACGGCAATCAAAATATACTTTCGTTATCAACAAAAATTAATAACACACGACAAAGCAATTATTTACAAGATCACTAAAACCTAACGCCTTCCTTACTTATAACAGATTTAAATAATTTTATCATTTTTTTGGTTATCTTACCCGGTTTGCCCTCACCTATCCTTCTACCATCCACCTTTACTATAGGAATAAGTTCAGCAGCCGTACCAGTCAAAAAACACTCATCTGCAGTATACACTTCATGTCTTGTTATCAACCGTTCCTCAACCTTCAAATCTATCTTCTCTGCTAATTTCATAACTGTATCACGTGTTATCCCTTTAAGCCTACCTGTAGCGGGAGTAGAAAGAATATTATTTTTTACAATGAATATATTATCTCCTGTACACTCTGCAACATACCCATTAGTATCTAGCATAATAGCCTCACTAAAACCTGAATTATTTGCCTCTATCTTTGCAAGAATATTATTTAAATAATTTAATGATTTTAACTGTGGGTTTAATGCATCAGTATAATTTCTAGAAGTAGGCACAGTAATTATCTCCATACCGTTTTCATATAATTGTTTAGGATATAAAGTTATTTTATCTGCTATTATAATAACTGAAGGTGCCCCATGACATTTTTCAGGATCAAGTCCTAGGTCACCTTCCCCCCGGGTCACTACTACTCTAATATATCCATCCTTAAGACCATTTGCTTTAAGAGATGCAACAACTGCCTCCATCATCTCTTTTTTAGACATAGGTATATCTATCATCAAAGTATGCGCCGTTTCATAGAGCCTATCAATATGTTCTTTAAGTTTAAAAACAACACTATTATACGCCCGTATCCCCTCAAATGCACCATCGCCATATAAAAATCCATGATCAAACACAGAGATTTTCGCATCTTCTTTATTCACAAATTTTCCATTTAGATATATCTTCATGGTCCCCCTCTTTTTTTAATAAATATACCATATTCTCAAAAATATTTTTAAAATAAATAAAAAAACTATACCTCCAACCTCCCATCCCTCATTCTGATAATCCTATCAGAAAGCCTTGCTATAGATTCTTCATGTGTAACAATAACAAGTGTCTGGTTATTACGTTTATTTAAATCAAACAACAAAGACATAATCTCTTCTCCATTTTTTGAATCAAGATTTCCTGTAGGCTCATCACAAAATATAATCTTGGGCTCATTAACTAATGCCCTAGCAATGGCTACACGCTGCTGCTCACCCCCAGATAGTTGATGGGGTTTATGTTTAGCCCGATTTGCCAATCCAACCTGACTTAAAAGATCCATACCCCTCTGACGAAAATCATCAATACCGCTTTTATTTGCCTTTATCACCGCTGGTAAAACTACATTCTCCAGTGCTGTAAACTCAGGAAGGAGATGATAAAACTGAAAAACAAAACCTATCTTACAATTACGTATAACAGCCCTATCTACATCCTGCATTGAATAAATATCCTCTTCATCAATAAACACCTTTCCCTTATCAGGATTATCCAAACCACCTAAAATATGCAATAATGTTGTCTTTCCCACACCCGAAGGACCTATAATAGAAACACTCTCTCCATCATTAACATTCAAATCAATACCTTTTAGGACCTCAAGTATATTGGTCTGATAACAATATCTTTTATATATATTTTGTGCCCTCAATATCACAACAATATCTACTCCCCAATATCCGTCTTTCCTTATTCATATCTTAATGCATCTACTGGTTTCAGCCTAGCAGCCCTTGCAGCAGGATATATAGTTGCTATGAAACTTATAATCATAGCAGCTGACACAATAACTAAGACATCTGAGAGTTGTATCTCAACAGGAACCCGGTCAATAGAATAAATCTCTTTTGGAACTTCCACATATGTTCTTAATATATAACTTAAACCAACTCCCCCAACCAGTCCCCAAAATATACCCAATGAGCCAATAAAAACACCCTGTTTTGTAAATATCCTTCTTATAGAACGCGCTGGAACACCTACTGCCTGAAGGATACCAATATCATGTACCTTACTTGTTACTGTTACAATAAGCGTACTTATTATATTAAATGAGGCAACCAGAACCATCAAAGTAAGAATAATAAACAACCCCCACTTTTCCAAGAATAAGGCATCAAATAAATTCCTATTAATATCGATCCAGCTACGAATCAAAAAACTATATCCCAAAATATGATATATTTGTTGCTTAATCCGTTTTGCATGATAAGGATCAAACAAACGAACACCTATACCAGTTACAACATTTCTTGGCATATTAAACATCTTCTGAGCCTTAGCTAAATCTATCAGAACCAAGTTCATATCATAATCCGCCATACCTGTGCTGAAAATACCTACAATCTTTAACTTATACCTCCAGCCATTACCTGTAATGCCTGACCCCGGAGAAATAATAGTAATGGTATCTCCTAGCTTATATCCAAAATACCTGGCTAATTCACTACCAATTACTACACCATCATCTTTTAACCCTTTAAAACTACCTTTCTTAAGATATTGGTCTAGTTTGGTAACAATACGTTCTCTCTCATAGTCTATCCCTCGAACAATAAGACCTTTAGCCTGCCCTGCATTTTCAAGAAAAATATTACCCTGCACATAAGCCGAGGATGCCTTGACCCCTGGTATAGAACTAAGTTTCTTATAAATACTTATAAAATCATGAACTCCTGTTTCTTTTTCAATCATGATATGTGGGGTGGTCCCAATAATCTTATCTCGTAAATTATTGCCAAAACCTGTCATAACCCCAATAACTACAATCAAAGAAGCTACTCCAATTGCCACACCTGCAATAGAGACAAAATTAAGAAATGAGAGAAACCGCCCCTTGCTAGCTACCATATATCTATAACTAATCCAATCCTCATACCCCATAAAATTTCTCCATCCTGTTATATATCATCATTATAGTTAGCTTAACTGATTTGAAACACAAGGCTTTAATAAGGGGAAAAAAATTACATCTCTTATGGAAGGTGCATCTGTAAGCAACATAACCAGACGATCTATCCCGATACCAAGTCCTCCTGCTGGCGGCATCCCATACTCTAAGGCATTTAGAAAATCTTCATCAATACATCTATTCCCAGTCTCAATATCATCATCTAAGTCTTCCAGAAACCTCTGTCTCTGTTCCTGAGGATCATTAAGCTCAGAATAGGCATTACCTATCTCCATTCCACCAATAAATACCTCAAACCTCTGCGATAAGGCAGGATTAGATGGCATGGTTTTTGCTAAAGGACATAAAAACGTAAAATATTCCGTAAAAAATACAGGATTAACAATCTTATCTTCTTCCAAAAGGTCCTCTACTATCTTCATAACAGCAGAACGGGTAAGTTTATCTATTTTTATCTTACCAGCTTTTTGGACCTTCAATTTATTCAACATAATCTGAGCATCATCATCAGGTTCTATCCCGAATTTTTCTTTAACAAGCAAGGCAAACGACCTTCGCTCCCATGGAGGCGTAAAATCAATTTCCCTTCCTTGATAAATAAGTTTATATGAACCACCTGTTACCTGTTTTACTAAACTACTTATCATATCCTCGGTAAGACTCATCATATCCTCATAATCCCCATATGCCTGATAAACTTCTAACATTGTAAACTCTGGATTATGTCTTGTAGAAACCCCTTCATTTCTAAAATTACGGTTAATTTCGTAAACCTTTTCAAACCCACCAACCAATAACCTCTTTAGATATAATTCCGGAGCAATACGCAAAAACACATCCATATCATATGCATTATGTTTGCTTTTAAAAGGCCTACCTCTAGCACCCCCTGCCATAGGCTGTAGCATAGGGGTTTCGACTTCTAAAAAGCCATGCCCATCAAGAAACGCCCTTATAAAAGCAATAATTTTCGTTCGTTTCACAAAAACTTCTCGTACTTCAGGATTAGCTATCAGATCAACATATCTCTGCCTATACCGAATCTCAATATCTTTAAGACCATGCCATTTTTCTGGCAGACTTAACAATGCCTTTGATAACATTGTAATTTGTTCAGCTCGAATACTCTCCTGGCCTGTTCTTGTTTTAAAAAGCTGCCCCTTTATACCAATAATATCCCCTATATCCAGTGCTTTAACTATAACTGCAGAGGTATCATCCAACTCTTCTATCTTAACATACACCTGTATTTTCCCTGTCTGATCAAAAACATCCAAAAAACATACCTTGCCATGCCTGCGATTAGCAATAACCCGTCCTGCAACAGAAACTTGCTTACCTTCAGAAAAACTTCTTAATATATCCTGAACAAAATCCTTACGTTCAAACCTCCCACCATATGGATAAACCCCCGCGGCTTTAATCTTTTTAAGCTTTTCAAGTCTAATCTGTCTTATCTCTTCTAACTCCATACTCCTCCATAAATTATTTCTAAGTAACTAATTATATATTTATTATAACTTAAAATATTTAATAATTTAGTGCTAATTATATAAAAAAAGGCTACCCGTGTCAAACAAAAGCATATATAGAAATCCTAATGGTGGATTGTAATTCATAGTGCGACAATGTCAACTCCAAGATTACAGGCATTCTGTAAGTGCTCTTTTGCTATTTGCTTAGCTGTTCTATACCCCAAAAGTTTTCTGGGATAATTATTCATCCATCTTTTAATTCTTTTTATCTCCATAAGCTCAACAGGCTTGTCTTTGTCCCTTGTGCTCCTTTTACGCAATCTCCGTCCCAATGCCCCTACTCAACACATTTTTTTGCCGCTTCTGGCTGGTCTCTATATTCTCCCGTATATATTCTTCCAATCGTAGGTCTTTTCCTATCTTTCATGACCGTTCTTTATCCCCCCGCTGTTCTATCTGCCTCTTTTGCCCCACATTTGCACGGTATTCCATCTTCTCTCTTAAATCATACTTAAAAAACTGCTTACCCTCCTCGTTTTATCTCTCGATATATCGTCGACCGGTCTCGCACTAATATTAATGCGATCTCTTTTATGCTCTTTTTTGCCTCCTACAATCCTTCTATCTTATATCGCTCGCTTTCTTTTAAATGTTTATACTTTTCTCCTTTGCTGGTATAATCTTTTTGCTCCATATGATCCTCCTGTTTTTTGTTTTATTTATCACTTACAAAATAACAGGTTTTTTATGATCTATGGAGCTTTCTTTTTTATTTCTTTTGTCGCACTTTAAATTACAAGCTTCATATAAAAATTCTAATCAAAAAGATAAAAAATACTAATTTAAAAAATGGATTTGAATCTCATTTTAACTGGAAACGAAAAATTCTTAATCAAAACAATAACCATATATTAACCGTTCTTTAAATATATCTTTATTTATAACCACATAGTCACTACCAATAAATTATCCTACAACAATTCTATTTTATTTTCTCGCTTTTTTTGTTATTCTATAATTGTTATGACTACAAAAATATTTCAGTCAATCTCCAAAAATCCCCTTCGTCAACTAGACCTATTCATTTTACCTGTATTTCTCTCCTATATATTAGAAATATCAACTATCTCCGTATTTTTCCCATCTCAATCTATAAAAATTCTTTCAAGTATAATTCTTATTCCTTTAAACATATTGTTTTACAGCGGAGTATATGGCGCTATTATCGATGCTATCACTTTCAACGAAACCACTATAAATATCCTCACTATAATAAAAAATGCCAAACTATTCTGGAAACCATATTTACTTCTTTCCAGCATATTTATACTTTCGCATCTTATAATTTATATTATATTCCCTTCTGCCAATATTACATTATTATTAATACATGCACATCTGGATATCTTATTTATATATATTTTTTTAACCCTATTAATAAACCGCAAATATTTATCTTCATACAAGATCCCATCCCGAAAAATCTCTATTGATATCAAATCTGCCGTCATATTAACCATTCTTTATGCTTTATATTTAATAATATCCTATGGATATATTTTTACTAAAGATTTTTATTTATCTAGAGGATTAATGTTTATATTAAAATATATACATTTTTTAGTATATATATATTTATCTATTTTCTTTTTAAAAGGATATCCTGAGATCATAAAAAATAATACTAGCAACACCGAGATATTTCTAATAGAACCAACCGGCGGCGGAATTTTCTATACTATCACATCATTTTTCTTCAGAAATTATTCACCTGTATTTACTATACTAAAAGCACTATCACCAAAATACTATACATTTAAAGAATTCAGCTGCAATTTATGGCAAAACAGATTTTATGACAGCGGAAAATTAGTTGCAATAACATGCTTTACATCCAACTGTCTTGAAGCATATAAAATCGCAAAAGAATTCAAAAAAAAAGGCTCAAAAGTAATTATGGGAGGTCCTCACGTCACCTTTATGAAAAATGAAGCGTTAGAATTCTGCGACAGTGTTGTTGTCGGGGAGGTAATTGGTCTTTGGGAAATAATTCTCAAAGATTATGAAAGGAATTCTTTAAAAAAAGTATATATTCAAAGCCCAGGAAAACAAACAATTTCCGAATCCAAAAAATTAAAAGATAATATGCTTTTAATGCCTGCGGAACAACTAAAATTCTGTCTAAAAACAACCTATGGTTGTAAATTTAACTGTTTTTTTTGCACAATACCATCCTTAAGTGGGGGGAAAATACATACAGAATCTATTGAATATATAATATCATCAATAAAAAAAATTCGGAAGAAAAGCAAATCCATATTCTTTTTAGACAACAATATTTATGCAAATCCAAAATATGCAAAACAATTATTTAAAGCTCTAATACCTTTAAACATCAAATGGTCTGCTTCATGTAGTATAGATATTGCAAAAGATAAAGAAATTCTAAAATTAGCGAAACAAAGTGGTTGTACCCAGCTATTATTTGGTTATGAAATCCCACACAACTCTCCCCAAGAATATCAAAAGGGTAAACTATCCATAGCAAACCAATATAAAGAACTCACAAAAAGGGTTAAACAATCAGGAATAAAAATAAAAGCACATTTTATCTTTGGATTTGATAACGACAATTTATGTTCTCTCTTACAATTATGGATATTCTGTATATCCATCTTTCCTACAATTACAACCGTATTATTACTAACTCCTCTCCCTGGATCACAACTCTTTTATAACATGTTAAAACAAAATAGAATAACAAACCTTAACTGGAGACATTATAATCTTCTATCCCTAGTATTCAAAAGAAAATCCCTAAATAAACTACTAACAACCATTCCATTCCCATTCATTACTACATTCTTCTTCTTAACAACATCCCTCTATGGAATACTTTTGCTTTTCTCATTTCTTATAATCACAGTTTTTTATAATTTAATATAAATACTTTTTATATTTAAAATGTAAATAACAATGCCAAAAACTACTATTATTATCAAAATTGACAACCAAAAATGGACAGGCATCACAATATCCACCATCAAAATAGTAATCATCATCACGTAAACACATATATTAGATATACTGAAAGACACATCAACAAAAGAAGGGATATTATATTTACGACTATAAATTTCACATACATGGTATAATGTTTTATATTCTAATTCTTTCTCTCCAAAATCATCTAATAAAATCTTGCGACTTATCCTGGCAATATACTTCTTTTTATTTCTAAATAATTTCATTAATAAAAAAGATAACAAAACCACCAGCACAACCTCTAATAATAAATACTGATTCAAATAAACAAAAAGAAATGCAAAAATAAATAATATAAACACTAACATATTCTGCCAAAAAGTAATTCTATCCAAACAAGCATAAAGGTCCCGTAACTCTATATCCTCCTCCAATCGACTTTTTATCTTAGGAAGAGTGAGTAATAACAAAAACCACCTCGCTACTTGGCCATCTGTAGATATTGAATTAATAATAGCATCTATATTACTTACTCTGGATGAAATAGAAATTCTCCGAGACATTCCAGTATGTCCTCAATCAAACAAATATTTTATTTAACATAAATAGGACGGTGGGTATAACTGGTATGAAGAAGTTTTTCTGCCTTCTTTCCTAAAGGTTTGTCTAAGAAATCTTTATATAATTTTTTAATATGTTCATTTTCATGAGAATATCTAATCCTAGATGCATCATCTTTATATAATCCAGCTGCTCTTTCTATTCGAAGATCATCAGTAACTCCATAAGGTTGACCTCCACCTCCTACACAACCTCCTGCACATGCCATTACCTCTATAAAATGATATGGCATATCCTCACCCTTTTCTTTAGCCTCTCTCACCCTATTAAGAACATATTCAACATTACCCAACCCATGGGCAACTGCAATACGTATTTTCTTGTCCCTTATCTCTATTTCTGTCTCTTTTACACCATCCAGACCTCGTATCTGTTTAAATTCAACCTCTTTCAAATTCTCTTTCGTAATAAAATAATAAGCAGTTCTCAAAGCTGCCTCCATCACACCGCCTGTTGCACCGAATATTACACCCGCCCCAGTATAATCTCCTAAAATATTATCACAATCTTCTTCTGGTAAATTATTAAAATCAACTCCAGCCTGTTTAATCATCCGTGCCAGCTCACGAGTAGTAATTACCACATCTATATCCTGATAACCAGAAGCAAACATCTCATCACTGCGAGTAATCTCATATTTCTTGGATGTACACGGCATAACCGAAACCATAACCACATCTTTGGGATTGATATTGTTCTTCTCACAATAATAAGTTTTAGAAAGAACTCCTACCATCTCATGAGGTGATTTAGCAGAAGAAAAATGCTCTATCATGTCAGGATAAAACTTCTCCATAAAATCAACCCATGAAGGACAACATGTAGTTATCAAAGGTAGCAGATTTTCTCCTTCTGTAAACCGCTTTACAAATTCTGTTGCTTCCTCCATTACTGTCAAATCTGCTCCAAAAGATGTATCAAATACTGCCTTAAAACCAAGCCTTCTAAGTAGGGCATAAAGCTTTCCTGTCAAGTTAGTACCAACAGGGAATCCAAACGCCTCTCCTATAGCCACCCTTACTGCAGGGGCAATCTGCACAACGCAGTATTTGCCTTCATCCCGTAAATACGTCCATACTCTCTGGGTATCATCCTTTTCAAATATAGCCCCTGTAGGGCAATGAGCAGAACACTGCCCGCATTTTACACAAGGAGATTCTGCAAGACTGATATCACCTGCAGCTGATATCCTTGTATTAAATCCCCTCTCTAAAAATGATAACGCCCATACATGCTGTTTTTGCTGACATACCTCTACACACCTACCGCACAATATACATTTTTGTGGATGTAATTCTATGGTCCCTGTAGAAGTATCTTCAGGAAGTTTTCGTAAATACTTTTCAAACATCTCCTCCCTAATACCAAAATCCGCAGCCAATTTCTGAAGCTCACAATTATTATTCCTTCCGCATGTCAAACACTCATTAGGATGATTAGAAAGAATAAGTTCCAATACAGTTCTTCTTACCTCAACAATTTCAGGATCATTAGTAATTATCTCCATACCTTCCTCAATAGGAGTACAACATGCCCTAAGCATCTTAGCTGATCCCTTAACTCGGACAATACATATTCCGCAACCTGCAGAAGCGGACAAATCAGGGTGTTTACACAAAGTAGGGATCTTTACCTGTATTGTATTAGCGGCCTCCAGTATGGTCGTATTCTTTGCAACCCTTACCTTCATGCCGTCTATAATTGCATTTACCATATTATCTGTATTCTCTGACATGTCTTACAACTCCATATATCTTCTTATAATTTCTCTGAAATCTATCTATAAAAATTTTAGAGAAATTTATCTTTCTAATCTCTTTGCACTGCTCCAAATTTACATACACTAAAACATCTGCCGCATTTAATACATTTATCCTGTACTATCCTAAATCCCTCTCCTTTAGAACCCACAATAGCATCCACAGGACAATTTATAAAACAAATCCCACACCTTACACACTTTTCTTGATTAATCTCATAATGTATCAATTTCTTACATTTGCCTGCAATACACTTTTTATCCTGTACATGAGATTCGTATTCTTCACGAAAATATTTTAAAGTAGATACAACTGGATTAGGCGCAGTCTGTCCTAATCCACAAAGCGATGCCTTCTGCATAGCATGAGATATCTTTTCTAATTTAGATATATCTTCCTTACATCCCTCAGCATCAGTAATCCTTTCTAATATACGTAACATCTGATACCCACCTATTCTACATGGTGCACATTTACCACATGACTCATCCACACAAAACTTCAAATAAAATTTAGATATATCCACCATACAGTCATCTTCACTCATAACAATCATACCCCCAGACCCCATAATTGATCCTAATTTCTGAAGATTTTCATAATCTACAGGTGTATCAAGAGACTTTTCAGGTATAACCCCACCAGAAGGTCCGCCTGTTTGAACCGCCTTTATCTTTTTATTAGCTATCAAACCACCGCCTATCTCGAAAACAATCTCTCTTAACGTGGTTCCCATTGGGACCTCAATTAATCCCGAATTTTTTACCTTACCAGTTAAAGCAAATACCTTAGTTCCTTTTGATGTATCCGTACCTATAGAAGCAAACCAATCAGCTCCTTTAGTAAAAATAACAGCAACATTAGCTAAGGTCTCAACATTATTAATAACTGTAGGCTTCCCCCATAACCCCTTAATAGAAGGATATGGTGGCCTAGGCTGCGGCGTGCCGCGCTTGCCTTCAATAGATGCAATAAGTGCTGTTTCCTCTCCACATACAAAAGCACCTGCACCCAGCCTTATTTCTATATCAAAATCAAAACCAGAACCAAATATATTTTTCCCCAAAATGCCATACTCATAAGCCTGCTTTATTGCATTCTCAACCCGAGAGATAGCTAAAGGATATTCTGCACGTATATAAAAAAACCCCTTGTTAGCACCAACAGTATATCCAGCAATAATCATTCCCTCAATTACAGAATGAGGATCTCCTTCTAAAACACTCCTATCCATATACGCACCAGGATCGCCTTCATCAGCATTACATATAATAAATTTTTGATCTGATGCTGTATTTCTGGCAAAATTCCATTTCAAATAAGTTGGAAATCCCCCACCACCGCGGCCTCTTAGTCCACTTTGTTTAAGAGAAAATATAACATCCTCAGGCTTAAGGTTAGAGAGCACCTTACAAAGCCCGGCATATCCATCTCTTGCGATATACTCCTCTATATTCTCTGGATCTATGACCCCACAGTTCCTCAACACCAAACGAAGTTGTCTGTCCTTTGGAGTATATAATAATTCATCTATAACATCACTACCCTTAACAGATCTATCTATAATTTTCTCTATATCCTCTTCCTTAATATTTGCATAAACAATACTATCTTTATCCTGCAAAATCTTAACAACAACACCTTGCCCATATATTCCCAAATCCGCTGCACGTACTACCATAACACCATAATTATCTATTTCTTTTCTAAGATAATTAGAGAACAACGTAGCAAAATGCCTGGTCATATCAGCCTTATTGCCTGAAGTATCCTTTACAAAAATTATCTTTTTATACCTCTTTACCATACTATCTGCACCTCAATTCATAGACATGATCATTTAATATCCTACCTGCACATAAATGCTCTTCCACAATCCTATGGGCAGTAGCCTTATCAACCTTGCCATATATAATAGATGGACATCCCTCAACACACACCTCAACCAACGGCTCTGCAAAACACATGCCCAAACACCCACATTTCTTAATCATTATTTTTAATCCATGTTTTGCAATCTCTTCCTCCAACACCGTATATGCCTCATCTGCACCAGCAGCAATACCACAAGTGCTCATTCCAACACGAATAAAACTCATGCTGGTCTCATTTACCTTTTTCTTAATAGCCTCTAATTTATCTAATGTCATCGGCTGCATTAGTCGTTCTTCTCCTCTTTCACGTATTTAGATAATATATCCATAAGTTGGTTTGGCCTAACTTTACCATAAACTTTGTCATTTATCGTAATCACAGGTGCCAATCCACAACAACCAAGGCACCTTACTAATTCCAAATGAAATAATCCATCCTTAGTGCTCTCACCTTCTTCTATATTCAATATATTCTTTATTTCATTAACCAACTCAGCTGCTCCTTTTAAATAACAAGCAGTCCCCATACATACAGATATCTTATATTTACCGGGTGGGGTAACCTTAAAGAAATTGTAAAAGGTAATCACCTCATATATTCTGGCAAGGGGTATATCCAATTCCTTCGATAACTCAAGGGCAACATTCCTTGGTACGTATCCATAAGAATTTTGTATCTCATGGAGTATCATTATGAGGCTCCCCTTCTTATCCTTCCATTTTTCAATAAGTTGTCTAATATCCATACATAATTCCCTTTATTAATTCACCTTCAATAAAAATCATCTACAACATCAATATAACACTATACGTAAAATTGTCACTACAATACAACATAATCTATTATTTGTCAAATCCTTTAACTACCTTTTAGGACCAAATCCGATAAATAACGTCTACATTAAAATAATTATCAAATAATGTTTAATCCTTATATGAATGAAAATAGATAATAAACCTAACCTGTCCTATTATGTTAAAACAATAAAAATGTTCTAATTTCTAACCAAAACTATTAATTCATCAAGTTCCTACTATACAAATATCCGCCTTATTAGCCAGACTAATAACTTTTTCTCTTGCAATAATAATTGTCTTCCCTGCCTCTATAGCCAAACATGAGGCATTCGCCCGTATCATATTTTTTATTGTCCTATCTCCTATAACAGGAACATCAAAACGAAAATCCTGTTCTGGTTTACTCATCTTAACAACAACCGCTCCCTCACGAGCTATCCTACCACCTCTCAATATAGCTGCATCAGTGCCTTCCATAGCCTCAATTGCAACAATAGCCCTTTCCTTAACAACCACAGTCTGCCCTACATCCAATCCTCCCATTGCCTTTGCAATCTCTTTACCAAAAACTATATCATCAAGCTCCCTTAAATCTGGAGCACGTCTTGTTAATGTTCCATGAGGGGCAAGGCTATCTTTTAATAAAAAAGTTGAATCCCTTAACTCCATCCCCTGTTGTTTTAATTTATCTGCAACAGCAGAAAAAATCGTATCAGCCTTCCTGTCTTTTATAGCATTAAATAATTCCTTAAACTCTTCATCTAACACAAGATGCTTATCAAATAAATTGGCAGGACTAACCTGTCCTGCCATAATTACATCTTTTACCTCTTCCTCTTTCAAAAAAGAAAACAACGCCCTAAGTTGGCCTGCCTTAAACCACTTAATTTTATCAACAAAAAATCTCAAAAAAAAAGATGTATCTCCTTTTACCGCAGCAGCAACTACCTTATACTTTGCCATTCGTGCCTTATGGGCAAAAAGTAAAGGAAATTTCCCATTACCTGCAATAAGACCTAATAATTTTTGACGCATAAAAAATTGAAATATCTCATAAATAAAAACTATATAAATTTAAAACGACTATCTTTGCTAAACAATAAATTTATATACATTTACCCACATAATCCTCTTCGTGAAGTCTTAACAAAAGATATCAAATGTTCTATCTCGGGACACAACTCCACGTCACTAACTATTTTATCTAATGCATGTTTTCTAGAAAGCCCGGATCTAAATAATATTTTAAAAGCCTTCTTAAGCAAATTTACTGCTCTTGTGTCTACCTTAAAACGTTTTAACCCAATTGAATTTATTCCAACAACTCTTGCCGGATGACCATCACACATAGAAAAAGGAGGCACATCTTGAACAACCTTAGAACATCCACCTATTATACATAACCTACCTAACCTGACAAATTGATGCACCGCACTTAATCCTCCTATCATAGCATTATCCTCAAGACTAACATGCCCTCCCAATGTAGCGGCATTAGCCATAATACATCTATTTCCTAACACACAATCATGTGCTACATGTGTATACGCCATAAGAAGATTATCATCTCCAATAACAGTCTTTCCACCACCCTCAACCGTTCCAGGATTCACAGTAACATACTCACGAAAAACATTGTTCTCTCCTATCTGCAGATACACATCATCCTGCTCAGAATATTTCTTATCCTGAGGTGCACTGCCTATAACTGCCCCTGTGTAGAATCTACAATTTTTACCAATAGTTGTCTGGCCCGTTAATATACAATGGGCTCCTATCTTAACATTTTCTCCTATAGTTACGCCTTTATCTACAACAGAATAAGGCCCTACCACAACTCCGGAAGCAAGTTTGGCATCAGGATGAACTATAGCTGTTTTATGTATAATTACATTTTCCATAGTTGTTGTCCAAATTCTCCCATTATTAACATTACTAATAATCCGACATTTTGAAGGTCTAGCTTCACTCAACCCTTAACTCCCTATAGCCCACCAAGATATGATGCATCTGTAAATGAAAACATCATCTCTGCCTCTGCAACCACATTGCCGTCAACACTAGCCTTAGCACTAACCTGAGCCGTTCTGGTTTTATCTCGCATGATATTAGCTTCAATAACCAGCTGATCTCCTGGAGACACCACCCTACGAAACTTAACCTTATCCACTGCCATAAAAAAGGCTATCTTACCCCTATGAGCGTCATTACTCAAAATCAGTATCCCAGCTGTTTGAGCCATAGCCTCTACCATTAAAACCCCCGGCATCACAGGCCTGCTGGGGAAATGTCCTTGAAAAAAATCTTCATTCACTGTAACATTCTTTATAGCTACTGCCCTCTTCCCCTTATCCAGATCAAGCACACGATCTATTAAAAGAAATGGATATCTATGAGGCAATATTTTCATAATACCAGTTATATCTATCTCTTTCTTATTATCTATCGATTGATTTATCTCCTGCAACCTCTTATCATACGCAGCAACCTGTTGCAGCTGCATTGCAATTTTCTTTAATAATCGCATATTCAAATTATGTCCACTCTTAACCGCTATAACATGCCCTTTAATAGGCATGCCCAAAAGATACAAATCTCCTATAAGATCCAGTATTTTATGCCGAGCAAATTCATCTGAGAACCTCAACGTATTTTCCTTCACCCCATCCTTACCTACTACAAGTGTATTATTATATGTTGCACCTTTTCCTAATCCTTTGCCTCTTAATTCATCGACTTCATCTTCCAGACAAAACGTCCTACATGAAACAATCTGTTTCTGGAAACTTTCAGGAGTAACAATTAAACTAAAAAATTGTGAACCTAAAGACAAATTATCATAATCAAGAGTATAAGATATTTTAAAATAGTTAGAAGGCACTATATAAATCAAAGAACCATTTTCTTCAACTCCAACAGGAGTATCAACATTAAAAAAAGAAATTTCTTTATCCTGTTCCAAAATCCCTACTTGTTTAATAGCATTAAAAAATTCCATACCACTACCATCAAGGGCTGGCAACTCTTCTGCGTCGCATTCAACAACAAGATTAGTTATACCTAGACCACACAATACAGACATCAAATGTTCAACTGTATGAATAACCGCTCCATTAGATGTTAACGAAGTACATCGCGGAATCCCTCCTGATTCAAGTAAATTAGAAGGTATGGCCTGTATTGCTGGCTTATTAGGGAGATCAACACGGACAAAATTTATTCCAGAATCAACCTCTCCTGGAACAAACCTAACATTTACTTTAACTCCAGTATGCAAACCTATACCCGATATATTTATCTCTTTATTTATTGTCTTTTGCTTTATTTCCATAAACTTATCCATCTCTTTTTTCTAACTCTTCTACCCTTTTTTTCAAATCTTTAATCATGTCTATATACATGGGTAGTCGCTGCACACATGCATTAACTCTTTTTGCCTCCATGTGGGGACGGGCTGGATTTCCCCAGACTCGAGTAAAAGCAGGGATATCCTTCATTACTGCAGTCTTCCCAGCTACCACTGCTCCTTTTCCTATATTAATATGTCCTGCAGTCCCTACCTGACCTGCCAAAATAGCACCATCCCCTATTTTAGTGCTACCTGAAATCCCAACCTGGGCAATTATAATACAATTTTTACCTATTTCAACATTATGTGCTATTTGGACAAGATTATCTATTTTAGTTCCCTGTCCAATAATCGTCTTTTTAAACCTAGCTCTATCAATAGTAACATTAGCACCTATTTCAACATCATCTTCTATAAGCACCGAACCTATCTGCGGTATCTTCTTATTAACACCTCCTACATTAACAAAACCAAAACCATCAGAACCTATTACCGTACCACTATGAATAATAACACGGTCACCTATCTGAGTAGCTTCACATATAGTAATATTAGGATAAAATAAACAATCACTCCCAATAATAGTATCTCTGCCAATATAACAACAAGGATATATAACCGTATTATTGCCTATCCTTACACGACTAGATATTACAGAATAAGCTCCTATAGTAACATTTTCTCCTATCTCTGCCTCACTGGAAATAATGGCAGACGGATGAATACCCTGCCATTCTGGAGATCGACTCCCTGCAAACAAACTTACTGCCTCCGCAAATGCAAGAGATGGATTATTTGTTTGTATAACAGGTTTTCCTTCTATCTCTACCCCTTCTGATACAATTATTGCAGAGGCCTTTGTTTTATGTACACGACTAATATACTTAGAGTTTGCAATAAAGGTGAGCTCACCTTCTCCTGCATCCTCAATTCCTCCAAACCCATGAATTATCACATCTTTATCACCAACAACCCTACCTTTTACTATCTTAGCAATCTCCGCTAATGTTTTTTGCATATACTTTTATACTTTCTTCCTTCGACAGCAAAAATTAACTCTTCTATAAAAAATTAGCTGTCAATTTTTCCCCTATACTCTTAAAACAAACTTATGACATTATTTACTTTTCTTTTCTCCCTCATTAAGTATCTTAAGAACCTGCTCAGTAAGATCCAAATTCTGTGCTCCGTATATTAATACACGGTCATTTAATATTATAGAATAACCATTAGCTTTTGCAAAATTACTAACAACCTTCTCTATCTCAAGAAGGATCTCTCTGATTTTCTCATTTCTTTCCTTTGTCAAATTTGTCTTTTGCTGTCTATCAAATTCCATTAAATCTTGTTTCATCTTGTCTATCTGTTTCTCCAACTCAGCCTTTTGGTCATCATTCATAATAGCCAATTTACCCTGTGCTTCTTTTATTTTATCCATCTTTTCTTGTTCTTTTTTAGTAAATTCATTATGCTTTTGTTCAAGAATTTTATCATATTGTTTGGTTTTATAATATTCATCAAACAACCTACTCAAATCCACATAGCCTATCTTACTACCTATCTTCTCCGATGCTTGGACAAACCCCGTCAAAAAAAATGCCGATACCATAAAAAATAAAACCATGATTTTTAATGACTTCATCTACTCATCTCCTTTCATTTTTTATATACATTTTATTTAAATTTAATTAATAAATAAAAGATAGAAAACAACTATTGCTATCTACAAATACCCTCACCCAAATAATATGCCAAAACATAATTTTCTCTCAAAACCTGTCGAACTAAAACCCCCTACTTATGCTAAAATAAAACTTACCTGACCTACCATCTTCTCCCGGCTCCTTATTAAGTGGATAACCATAATCTAAATTTATTGGCCCAACTGGGGTCTTAACTCGTAATCCAACCCCCACTCCTGACTTCATGCCCCCTGAACCAAAATCATTCATATCCGCCCATACATTACCACTATCAAAAAACGCCGCCATTTTTACAATATCAATAATAGGGATAGTATATTCCACATTAGCAATTAGCATACCTTCTCCTCCTATAGGATCCTTAGTCACAGAATCAAGAGGGCCTACCTTTCTCTCATCATATCCCCTTATAGTCCTTGCACCTCCAGCAAAAAACCTTTCAAAAATAGGCACCTTAGAAGAATCTCCATAAGCATCTATAACCCCGGCCCTTAAACGGAACTCTAATACAGAATTAAACTTCAACGGAATATAATAACTACCCATAAACTGCGTTCTATAAAACTCTTTATCCCCCCCAAAAAACTTACCCGCAACATCAAGAGAACCACTTGCCACAAAACCTTTTCTCGGACTAAATACACTATCTCTTGAGTCGCGTTTCAAATCAAAACTTATCATACTAACAGTATTTGTTCCTTTTTCCGCCGCAAGATCCATAGACACATTAGAATCCATATTATCAATAGTAATAACCTCACGTTTATAAGAAATACTGCCTGAGACATATTCAGAAAACTGTTTCCCAAGAGTAATATCCCCGCCTACCCTTTCTTCATCATATGCATATCCAATATCCTCTTCTTTTGTTCTATCAGTTCTAAAGGCATTAAATCCAAATGAGATAGGATAGTCAAAAAGCCATGGTTCAAAAAAACTTAACATAAGATTATTCCTTGTTGAACCTGTCTCAGCCCTAAGCTGTAAATGCTGCCCACCACCGGTAAAAGTAGGCCAATTAGTAATATCAAAATTCCTTTGTTCAATCTCAATAAACCCAACAAACTTATCTACACTACTAAATCCCCCCCCGAAACTAAACGTACCTGTCTTGGCCTCTTTAACCTGAACAACTAAATCCTTCTCATTTGGGATATTAGTATCTTCTATATCAAAACCGACGTCCTCGAAATACCCTAAATTATTTAATCTCTCTTTACTCCGTCTTAATTTACTTCCATCAAATCTATCTCCCGGGAAAATCCTTAACTCACGTCTAATTACAATATCCCTTGTCCTAGTATTTCCCTCTATTTTAATCTTTCTAATATATGCCACCTCTCCTTCATTTATCTTTATCTTTATTTTTACCTTTCCAGTGTACTCATCCAATGATGTTGAATCCTGAACATTAGCAAAAATATAGCCTCTATCAAAATATAGGGCCCGGATATTATTAATATCTTTCTCCACTCTCTCCCTACTGAAAATCTCTCCTTGTCTTATATTCTTTACTACAGATAAAATCTCCTTATCTGAAATTTCCCTATTCCCCACAACCACAACACTATCTATAAAATACTGTTTACCTTCATCTATTTTAATATCTATCTCTAAACCTCCTTTTTTCAGTTTCTTTATTGTATAATTAGCATAAGCATCTAGAAAACCATTCTGCTCATAAAAAGCCATAATCCGCTCCATATCCTCATCCAATACTTCTTGTTTAAACTTCCCTGAATTAAACAATGTTTTTCTATGGGTCTTTATAATCTTCAATATTCTCTTATCACTATAATGAAGATTTCCTGATATATATATTCTCCTTACAATAACCCTATTCCCCTCTTTTATCATAAAATGAACACTTGCCTTATTCGTAACATCATCAACAAAACTCTGCACATCAACCTTTGCATCAGTAAACCCTTTATTAACATACATTTCCTTTATCGTATCAACATCCTCTTTCAATAGCCGTTTATCTAAAAATTTACCTACCATTGTTTTTAACTTCTCTTTTATTGCCTTTGTCTTAATGTATCTTGTTTTAGAAAAAGTAATCTCATTAACAATAGGCTTTTCTTTAACATAAATAACCACTTTCAACCCGCCTTTATATGGAACCTTTTCCACTCGCACATCTGAAAAATATCCTGTATTATAAAGTCTTTTCAAATCATCACTTACAACTGTATCCAGATATGGTTGCCCCACACGTGTCTTAATCTTTGATAATATAGTAGAGATACTTATAGCTTTATTACCTTTAATATAAATAGATTTAACTATTCTTTTTGAAGCAGAAGTAGCAACAAGGGATTGGTCTTTAGCTATCTCTGTATTCGTATACAAATCTGCATAAACAAAAGAAGGGGAAATACAAAAACAAACAAAAATGACATGAAATAATTTTTTCATTAGCACACCATAAGATTAAAAAATTAATATATTCTTTATAATATAATTTTATTATATTATTATTTTTAGAAGACAAGATAAAAATTATTTTTAATTATACGGACTGGATAGCACAATGTCAATCAACATATGCAAGATTTTCAAAACGCATATATTCCTTTATGAAAGAAAGTTTTACAGTTCCAACAGGGCCATTTCTTTGTTTAGCAATAATAACCTCTGCTATGCCTGCATTTTCCTCTGTGGGATTATAATACTCCTCTCTCATCAACAAAGCGACTAAATCAGCATCCTGTTCGATTGCCCCGGACTCTCTCAAATCAGAAAGCTGCGGTCTATGATCTTGTCTATTTTCCACCTGACGGGAAAGTTGACTCAATGCTATAACAGGGATATCTAATTCCCTTGCAAGGGCCTTAAGAGAACGGGATATCTCAGAAATCTCTTGCTGACGGCTGTCCGACTTAGATGGTCCCCTCATCAACTGTAAATAATCAAGGATAAGAAGACCAATATCATTGTTGGCTTTAAGACGCCGTGCCTTTGCCCTTAACTCCAAAGAAGATATAGCAGGGGTATCATCTATAAAAATTTTTGACTCAGAAAGTTTTCCTGCAGCAGCAGTAAGCTTAGGCCAATCAGATGGGGAAAGAAAACCAGAACGCAGCTTATGTGCATCTATCCTAGCAAGAGAACATAACATCCTCTGCACCAACTGTTCTTTTGACATCTCAAGACTAAAATAAGCCACACCTACATTATGTTTCATCGCAGCATTTTCTCCTATAGATACCGCAAAAGAACTTTTGCCCATAGAAGGCCTACCTGCAAGAATAATAAGATCTGATTTCTGAAGACCTGATGTCATATAATCTATTTTTTCAAACCCTGTTGGAATACCTGTAATATGCTCTTTTCGTTGATATAATTTATCTAATGTCTCAATACTACTTTTAACAAGTTCCTTTATATGTATTGATTGCTGCCTCTGTCTAAGTTCTGCTACCTCAAATATTAACCTCTCTGCACAATCTACAACCTCATCAACATTTCCTGATGCCTGATAACTTTCGGTAATTATTTTTGTAGCATTATGAATTAATTTTCGAAGAAGACCTTTTTCTTTTACAATATTAGCATAATATTCAACATTTGCTGAGGTAGGAACAAAATCGATTATCTCGGAAATATAACTAACCCCGCCAACTTCCTCTAATTGACCGTCATTTTTAAGTTTATCGGAAAGGGTAACCAGATCTACATTTTTATGGGCACTATAAAGCTCTACTATAGCACGATAAATTTTACGGTGGGCATCATCATAAAACCAACTTTCATCTATTATCTCTACAGCAAGACCTATGGCATCATCGTCAATAAGCATCGAACCCAACACAGATTTCTCTGCTTCTATATTGTGTGGCAGAACCCTTATTTCTTCGTAACCCATAGCCGTATCTTTGCTGTTACCTCTGGATGAAGTTTTATAAATACATCAAAGATGCCTAACTCCTCGATCGGCTTCTCTGTATATATCATCTTTTTATCAATCTCAAATCCTTCTAATTCCAATGCCTTAACTATGTCACTCTCATTTACTGCGCCATACAATTTACCCAAATCATTCACCTCTACACTAACTGTGCATGAAACCTTACTTAACCTCTCTGCCAATTCTTCTGCCCTCTTTTTTTCTGCCTCCCACTTCTCTTGTTCTTTTTTCCTGCGAAGTTCAATCTGCTTTAAATTCGCAGGCGTCATAATACAGGCTTTTTTCTTAGGCAGGAGATAATTTCGTGCATATCCTCCCTTTACATTTACAATATCACCTCTTTTACCCAGTCCTGGGACATCTTCACATAATATTATCTCCATAATACCAATCCCTCTATTTCCAATACTTTATATTATAAACCAATCTATTCCATTTACACTGAAGTTTCCAGTGTTATAAAATATATCTTAAATTAAATATATCCTACTTTTTCACACCACCTGTTGGTAACAAGGCAAGAAACCTAGCCCTCTTAACTGCAGTAGCCAATCTTCTCTGTTCCTTTGCAGTTATACCAGTTACTCTACGAGGCAATATCTTTCCTCTTTCATTCAAATATTTCTGCAACAAAGTGATATTTTTATAATCAATATCAGCGTCTTTAGCTAATTTATATTTAGCCGTAGCCCTCTGTCGACTTCCACCACGCTTAGAATTATTTTTTATACTCATTTCACCTAACTCCTTAAATACGCACCGGCTTATACATTCGATGCAACTTTAAATAATCCAAATCTAATAAAAAACAAAACTAAAATATTTCTTTGTAACTTCTTTAGCGAAAGAAAAAAACTTTCACTACAATTACTCATCCCATGCAACATCTTCTGGTTTTATTCCTTCACCACTTGCATGTGTAGTAGACATCTCCGCAGACTGTTTATTAGCATCTTTTTCTTTATTTGCATTATAAGTACCTAAAAATTGCACCCTCTCAGCCCTTACATCTATAGCACTTCTTTTCTGTCCATCACTTGTTTCCCAAAATCGTGACTGTAATACCCCTTCAATAAATACTGGTCTACCTTTCTGTAAATATTGACAACATGCCTCAGCCTGTTTATCCCATACAGTAACAGTAAGAAAACATACCTCTTCCTTCAACTCACCGGAACTATCTTTATATCTTCTGTTCACTGCTATCCCTAAATTAGCAACCGGCGTTCCCCCTGGAGTATACCTTAACTCCGGATCTCGTGTCAAATTCCCAATGAGAAAAACTTTGTTTAAATTCGCCATTTCAGCCTCCTTCTCCTTCTTCAACAACACATTTTTATATTACCATACTATGCCTTTTAAATATCTGGCATACCTAAAATAGACAACCCTAAAAGTCTCAGGATTAGCTAATATCCTTTTTGATTTTCTTATTCTACCTTTATAATAAGAAAACGCAATATTTTATCATTTAACTTTAAAGACGTCCGTATTTCCTCAATAACCGATGCCTCGACTTCAAAATTTATCAAATAATACGTCCCCTCAGCACACTTCTTAATGAAAAAAGAAAACTTGTGCTTCTCCATCCATACTTCAGTATTAGTAACATTCCCCCCTGCTTTGGCTATTGTGTCTTTTACTCCATTTAAAATGGATTCTTTTTCCTCATTAGCCAACCTGGCATCCACAATAACTACTAATTCATACTTTCTTACTAACTCATTATTTTCCATTTTCCTTCCTTCTGTTATATTCATCCATTGCTTTAACTATGCCATACTTTAACCATACAAGGCAACAATCCGCTGCCTCTGATATAAAATCATTCAAAGATTCTCTCTCCTGTTTAGAAAACTCATCTAGCACAAAATGGGCCAAGGCTGCTTCACGATTACATCTGCATCCTTTACTTGCTGAACTATCACATAATATAGCAGGACCTATCCCTATACGCAAGCGAGGAAACTCCTCTGTAGCTAAATGCTGAATAATAGACTTAAGTCCATTGTGCCCACCTGCACTACCTTTCCGTCTAATCCTTATACGACCAAAATCAAGATTTACATCATCACATATAATCAGAAGATTCTCCGTTGTGATACCTTTTTTACATACCGCTGCCTTTACAGCCACTCCTGATTTATTCATATATGTCAAAGGCAACAGCAAACAAACCTTTTCACCATCAATCGTGCCTTCAGCTACCATCGCATTACAAAAAGATGAATGCCTCAATCTCAAGCCGTATCTATCACACAACAACCCTACCACCATAAACCCTAAATTATGACGGGTATATTCATATTCTTTTCCTGGGTTGCCAAGCCCAACTATAAGACTAATATCTCTGTCAGCCACTGCCCCCTACAACTAACTGATACCTACCGACCTATTATTTTAAATATATTTAATCCTTATCTTCAGCAGATGCTGTTTTTTCTTTCTTTTTAATCACCTCAGGTTCAACATCCTCTTCAGATTCTGCCACCTCTGAATCTTCCTTCATTGACTTGACAACCGATACCACAATTGCCTCTGGATCATGCTTAGTAGTAACCCCTTCTGGCAACTTCAAATCTTTTACATGTATAACATCGCCAATACCTAAATTAGAGACATCTACCTCTAACTTTGCAGGTATATTTGAAGGAAAACAAATAATATCTAACTCCCAAAGAGTATGGTCTAGGGATCCCCCATCTCTTTTTACCCCTATAGCCTCACCTACAGTGGCAACCGGAACCTTTACCTCTATCTTCTCTTTTAAAGATATCCTCTGGAAGTCAACATGAATCAACTTATCAGAAACTGGATCATGCTGTTCTTCCTTAACAATAACTGAATACTCAGCTACCTTCTTATCCCCATCTTTCACACCCAAATGAAACAGGGTACTTTCTCCTCTATGCAGACGCATTATTTTTTCATAGCTACGACGGTCAACCTGAACTGGTAATGGAGGGATCTTTCCGCCATAAATAATAGCAGGCACCGCATCTATCCTACGTATGGGCTTTACTTTTCTACTTCCAATCTTATCCCTTAACTGTACATCTAACTTTATTTCTTCCATTTTTAATTAACTCCCATCAAACAAACAACTTATAGACTGTTCATAATGTATTCTTCTGATTGCATCAGCGAGCAATCCCGCAATCGTCACCACCTTTATTTTAGAAATCTTCTTCTCTTTTGCAAGAGGCACGCTATCAGTAACAACCACCTCCTTCAGAGCACCACACTTTTTTATCCGTGGTATTGCCTGCCCTGAAAGGATACCGTGACTTATTGCTGCATATACATCCCTTACACCTTTCTTTACCAATGCCTCACTTGCTTCTATAAGAGATCCTGCAGTAGCAACAATATCATCCACCAAAACCACATTCTTTCCTTTTACCCTACCTAAAATATGCATTACAGCTGTTTTTTCAGGACTCTCTCTACGCTTATCTACTATAGCCAATCCTGCCCCTAACTTTTTTGCATATGCCCGTGCCATCTTAATTCCACCTACATCAGGGGAGACCACTACAAGATCCTTTATATTTTTTTTCTCAAAATACTCACAAAGTACGTTAATTCCATACAAATGATCAACTGGGATGTCAAAAAATCCCTGAATCTGACTGGCATGCAGATCCATTGTCAGTATCCTGTCTGCACCGGCAGCAACAATTAAATTAGCAACTAATTTTGCCGTAATAGGAACCCTTGGCTGATCCTTTCTATCCTGACGGGCATAACCGTAATACGGCATCACTGCGGTTATTCTCTTCGCAGAAGCACGCCGAGCAGCATCAATCAAAATAAGCAATTCCATAAGATTATCATTACTCGGCGGACACGTAGATTGAATTATAAAAACATCCTTACCGCGAATATTCTCTTGTATCTTAACCCGTATCTCACCCTCGCTAAACCTTGATACCAACACATCTGTTAATTTTATACTAAGATGCTTACATATACCGACCGCCAATCCTGGATTTGCATTACCTGTAAATACCGCTACATCATCCATCAATCTTTCCTTTTTCCAACAACCTTAGCAGGGACACCAACAACTACATTGTTGGCAGAAACATCCCTGCCTCGTGTTACAACACTCCCTGCACCTGTAATAGCATTTCTCCCTATTTTTACAGGAGCTATCAAAACAGAATCACACCCAATAAAAGCCCCGTCACCTATATGTGTAACATTTTTGTTTTTACCATCATAATTAGCTGTAATAGTCCCCGCACCAATATTCACTCCTGTGCCAACAACAGAATCTCCCAAATAACTAAAATGCATCATCTTAGTCTTTGGGGATATCTTAGTCCTTGAGACCTCTGTAAAATTCCCTATAGAAACGTCATTGCCAATTCTTGTCCCGGGTCTAAGCCTGCAAAACGGACCTATAACACAATTTTTACCTATCCTAACATTATTTTCTATAAATGTAAACGGACGAATAACTGTATCCTGTCCTATCTTTACATCTGCACCTATATACGTAGTCGAAGGATCAACTATAGTAACCCCTGCCAACATAAAACCCCTTAATATCCTCAACCGCATAATCCGTTCAGCTTCAGCCAAATCCTCACGTGTATTTATCCCCATACCTTCTACAGGGTCAGATGTCTCTATAGTTTGAACATCTAGGCCCTGAGAAATAAATATCTCAATAACATCAGTCAAATAAAACTCTCTTTTCTTCTTATTTATCTTAACATCAGCAAGTGCCTCAAACAATCTTTTACTATTCACACAATATACCCCTACATTTATCTCCTTTATTTTCTTTTCTTCACAACTGGCATCCTTTTCTTCTCTTATTGCTATCACATTGCCTATAGTATTACGGATAATACGTCCATATCCTGAAGGATTATCAATATAAGATGTCAATATACTACATACAGCCCCTTTTCGCTGGTGTCCACGTACAAGCTTTTTTATAATTGATTTATTAAGTAATGGAGTATCTCCACATAGCAGAAGTATATCGCCATTGTATCCTTTTAATAATTTTTCTGCAGACCTTACTGCATCAGCTGTACCTAACAGCCTTTTCTGTTCAACTATACATACACCTTTTCCCAAAAAATCCTTAACAACATCTGCCTTATGACCTACTACCACATATGTTTTCAAAGAACTAACTGCCGAGGCAATATCAAGCACATAGCTTATAATAGGCTTTCCACAAACCTCGTGCAAGACCTTTGGCTTTGAGGACTTCATCCTTGTCCCCTTGCCTGCTGCTAAAATAATCGTAATTATCCCCCGCATAAAATAAATAGCCTTATGTTTCAGGTTAACCCTAATGAAAGGCTACTATTATATAAATGTATTATCAAAATGTCCATAAAAATTTTATCAATGAACATTCAAAATAACACAGTTATAAAAAATAGTCAACTATTTGCTTATCCTTGTAGTTTGATAAATCTATTTATCCTAAATATAATATCATCCCTTACACGCCTAAAAATATTCAATCTTTCTTCCTCTAAACCTTGCACTACTGCCGGATCCTCAAGGTTCCAGTGCTTGATTACATACTCTCCATGAAAAACAGGACACCTCTGATATGCATTATTACATAATGTTATAACATAATCAAACCTCTCTCTCAAAAAACAATCAATAGACTTAGACTGTTGCCCTGATATATCAATACCTATCTCATCCATAACCCTAATAGCAAAAGGATTTATATACGTCGGATTAACTCCTGCACTAAAAACTTCAAATCTATCTCCTGCAACATACCTCAAAAATCCTTCTGCCATCTGACTCCGACATGAATTACCACTACATAAAAATAACACCTTCTTCCTTTTCACTTAAACCCCTTTATCAAAGAAATTATCTCTTCCTTATCCAAAACCTTGCCCATAGACCTAACCGTTCCATTAATAACTAAGGCAGGTGTTATCATAACAGCATACTCTATAACCTTAGATAAATCCTCAACCTTTACAACTTCAGCATCAACACCTAACTCTTTAACAGCAGAGAGTGTATTTTCATAAAGTATTCTACACTTCTGGCATCCCATACCAAGTATCTCTATCTTCATTTTAACTCCTTATTAACTCTGCCAATATCTTTACCGCGATAACTATCAACACAACTCCAAAAATCCTTTTAAGCCTTAACTTATCAGTTTTAACAGAAAGCCTACTTCCTATCTGACCACCGACAAAAGCTGCTAATGCCAAGGGCGCAACCATAGACAAATCAAAATGTCCTGCAATAATATGTCCTGCTAAACCAAAAAGAGCGGTAATAGCTACCATGACAGTTGAGGTGGCAATAGCAATATCCATTGGCACCCCGCAAAAAAGCACCATAAATGGCAACTTTATTACACCCCCTGTAACACCAAGCATCCCTGAAAGCAAACCTATTCCTGCAGTAATAGGTAATGCCAAAAATAAATTTACTCTGTAACTACGGCCATTAAAATTTCTATCCCAACACCACCATCTCTTATCTTTAGGGCAAATCGATATTGGTTTGCCTTTTTTAATCATAAATATTCCCGATATGATAAGAACACAGCCCAATACTGCCTTGAGTAGATACTCAGAAAAATAAGCAGAAAAATAACCACCAACAAAGGCCATAATATCAGTAGGAGGATCTATGATCGCAGCTAGTTTCCAATCTACCAACCTATTTCTCAAAAAAACAAACAATGCTGACAAAGAAGTAAATAGTATAAGACTCAAACTAATTGTAGCAGCATCATGTATTGGTGTATTAGCAAAAAGAAGTATAGGGACATAAAACATCCCTCCACCCATCCCTAACATAGAAAAAAATAAAGATACAAACAAAAAAACCAAGGTTAATATACCTATTTTCATAATAAACTCCGAGATTTATCATTGTCCATATCCAGAACATGGAATACACAGATGTCGACCATCTGCATCAACCCTAAGTTTGTCTACAAATGTAATCTCTCCACATCTAGCACAAGCAACAGCATCAAAAATCCCTTTAGTTTTTACAACATCGCAATGCTTCACATCTTCTATTACTAAAAATTCAGATTCTGAGAGCTTAAGGATTCTTTCTATTAATGGGTCAATAATATTAGGATCTATCTCCTGCGGAGGAACACCTGCCTTCCTTTTCTGCACAAATTCAGAATTAAGCGCCTTAATAAAAAACTCTGGTCTTAAAGAGACCCTGACACAACGGGCTGTATTATTATCAATCAATGTAAATGCCATCTTGTTATAATAAAGTTTACAAATATTTGATTTCCCATAAGTACAACCTGTTGCTACCATAATTCCATCAAGAAAACAACCAGCAGCATGCCCTTTACCTGTTTCCGAAACTACAGATAACTCTTTATCCTGTGCACGCCCCACACCTAAAACCCGCATAGCAGCTAATCCTGCCCGCAATCCCATAGGCATAGCAGGACATTTATGACCATGAAAACTTAAACCCAAATCCATAAGGACCTTTATATCCATTAGATACAACCTCCTTTTACAAAAAAATTATTTATCTTTCCTCTTTCCTACACTTAGTTTTATCTCCTTCATTTTTTTCTAAAACCATTCCCCCTTTCTTTACCTTTTTAGAAAATAATACCTTTCGAATTATGTTATATATCTTTAGTCCTACGGCACTATATAAAAGATAACATAGCCCTGTTCCACCACAATATTGACACATTATTCCTTTCCCCCTTTCTTAACTTACCATATAACCAAAAATAACCCCGCTAATTGTTGCCATAACCACAACCAAACCTACATAGACAACAGTCTTCTTTGTCCCAACAACACTTCTTATAACAAACATATTGGGCAAGCTAAGTGCAGGACCTGCAAGAAGAAGGGCAAGCGCAGGTCCCTTCCCCATTCCAGCGCCAATCAAACCTTGCAGTATTGGCACCTCTGTTAAAGTAGCAAAATACATAAACGCACCTATAGCAGAGGCAAAAAAATTAGACAATAATGAATTGCCTCCAACATACTTTGAAATAATCCACGAGGGGATTAATCCTTCATGTCCCGGACGGCCAAGTAAAAAACCTGCAATAATAATTCCCATAAAAAGTAAAGGCATAATCTGTTTTGCAAAATTCCATGAACTATGCATCCACTCTGTAATTTCATCCTTCTTAAACCATTTAATGAGCATAATCCAGATTATAATTAAAAAACTGACTGCTAAATACCACTTTACTGCAAATATTAATGCCCATAAACCGTTCTCCCCTCCTTGAGGTTTTGCCCAGTTAGCAAAAACAAGAAAACCAACCATAGAAGCAAAATACAAGATATTCTGCCACAATTGCCTTGGCTCTTTAGTCTGCCCAGCAAACAAATTGCCTTCTGTCCTTCTTGTGCGCTCCTCCTTTATAAATATTAACTGCATCAAAAGACCTATGACTACACTAAAAATCACCGCTCCTATCGCTCTGGCAATCCCTAATTCCCAGCCAAGTATCCGGGCAGTCATGATAATTGCCAAAACACTAATCGCTGGACCAGAATAAAGAAAAGCTACGGCAGGACCTAACCCTGCACCTCTTTTGTATATACCAGAAAAAAGAGGAAGAACAGTACAAGAACATACAGCTAATATCATACCTGCCACAGAAGCCACACCATAAGCAATAAACTTATTTGCATTAGCCCCTAAATACTTAATAACAGATGCCTGACTAATAAATACAGAGATTGCCCCTGCAATAAAAAAAGCAGGAACAAGACATAACAAAACATGTTTACGGGCATACCAATGCACTAACGCAACTGCCTCAAACAGAGGATTACGAAAAGTAATCATATCTATAGGAAAATAAAAACAAATACCAAATATACCTAACATTAACAAAAACTTAAATCTTTCACTCATGGTGTCTCCAAATAACAATATGGCTATATAATTTAGATAAAAAAATTTATCTATCACATTCTCTATTATATAACCTTTGCCTGTCTGCCTGTTTAAGCCTTTCCAAATCTGAAATTATAATAGTATCATCATTGAGCCATTCTTTAAGGTTTTCCAGCAGCTTAATAGCATACATATTCTTAGGCGCAAGATAATAATTGGTCCAAAAACCATCCTGTTCTGAGTTGATAAGTCCTGCCCGCCTCATCTTCTTTAAATGACGCGAAATACTTGGTTGAGTAAGTCCTAGTACAAATGCCAGCTCACATACACACATCTTCTGCTTTTGCAATAACTTAAGGATACGTAATCTATTCTTATCAGCAAAACAACTAAAAACTAATTCCAAATCCTTCATCATATATTACCTCAAACTATATAACCAAACTGTTATTTAATTTTAACATAAAAAATTTATATTGCAATACAAATATCTAATAAAATTCTATTCACATCCAATTTTTATCGATCAGGAGCAAGACGTAGTATAAGAAAAGAAATAATACAAGAAATATTCACAGATCCCAAAAGAGAGAACCTATCCAACAACAGATACAATGCTAATGAATGTAAATGGCTATAAAGAAAAAATATTTCAATAATAAACTATATAAAAAAATATCGAATAAAAAATATCACACTATCAACCAGATAATCTATCCCTCTTCATCTACAACATTATATCCTAAAAAATCATACATAATTTTTATATAGCAAAAATGTATTAAAGTGATATATTTTATGGAGAATGATATATAAAAAAATATACAAACTATACAACAACCATCCTTCTTATCCGCCACATACCAATAATGCCTATTCCAAACATCAAAAGAGACATAGGTTCAGGTACAACATCTGGAGTCTCAACCTTAACATTATCTATATCTGTAACTCCACGCCAATAATTCCCAAACCCTATCCGACCTTTAGAATAAAATTTATCTGGATCCGAGGTCTCAAGAAACCACTCTATTGGTTCTAATGCTCCCTGTTCCCACCATTTTACCTTAAAATTATTATTAACTAAATATATTTTAAACCTGTACCACTGATTTAAATCCCATGACTTATCATATATACCATCCCCCAACGAAGCAGTAGAACCATCTGGTTTATGTACTGCAAACTGAACTATATGAGGATGTGGGCCCACAGGGACATTTACTCCTACATACATCCCATACCCATATACATTAGAGCTAATATCTCCCCTAAGATAGACATTTCTCCAATCTCTATGCCAACTACTGGACCGAAATCTTATATCATAACTCAAAATAAAATCAGAAAAATCATCCTTCTGACTAAGTATGTCTACATATCGATTATTCCAATTGCCTTGAGGCATAGTTGTAATGTAACCATTTCCACCTTCTTCTGCATAGATCCATCTAGCCCCATTAACCGTTTCTAAATACCACTTTGTTGTATCAATCCCCGTATTAAAATTATCAAAAAATAGAATATCTGCATAAACATACTGATTAAATAATACTAGAAAAATAAACACAAAAGAAAAAACATAACCTACTCTAGAAATCCAATTAATCATCTTATCTCCTTTAATTTTACTTAAATATATTTCTTAAAAAATTTTAAAACTTTATATCACAAAAAAGACAAAGAGTCAAATCTTCTAACGAATACATTCGCTATAAAGAGGAGCAATTGGATAAAATAATATATCTCCATAATCTCTACCCATAATTTCCCTATAGGTATATCTTCAAATTAATATTTTAAACTCTACCTATCATAAACGAAACTATTAGGGAAAATATAAAGTATTGACCGATATACTCCTTTTTCTTCCATGGGCATTTCGGTCCGCGTTTGCCTACAGTTAACCCTCGTCTCAGTCTACGCTCCAACCCCTCTACAAAAATCCTATCCCCCAAAGGCCGACCAGTAGGCGCATACGTCCGTATCCTGGCCTGCTCCTTTTTCCGTGACAGGGAGGGACAGAAAGCCAGACCAATCATCAATCCATTTCAGCAAGAGGTCATCCTTGGAAATGACAGGATCGCTAACAATGCCTAGATGATGCCGAGCCCTACTCCATTCCCACTCCTCAGGATGTTCAACCAGCCCAGCATAGAGCGGATTACGTTCTATATAGCAGGTGACCAGAAGATGGTGCTGATACGGACACGAAAAAACGTCCCTGCCACAGCCAACCGTGCCATCCCTCACGGAAATTGCCCTGTAGCGTGTATCGGCGATGTGTCTCCCCTATTCCTCACCTAAAACTACTCGCATCCCCTGCAATAGCTATAAGATGAATGTGGTTGGTCGTGAGACAGTATGCCCAAATAACCAGATAGTGTCCCATCGCCTGTTCCTTTAAAATGGCAAAATAAGCGGCTTGATCTCCTTCCTGCAAAAAAAAACGGGAAGGTTTCGATTGCCGCGCTACACTACATGAAAAGGAACTACTTCAATAACAACACGAGCAATTCTTGCCATATTTTATTTTTACTCCCTAAAGAATATACCTGTTAAGAAAATAAGTATTGTGTTCCCCAAAAACCATTCTATTTGCCCCCAGAATAGACTCTCCCAATTTACATTATTTGCTTAACGGAAAGCAATATATCTCTTTGCAAAAAATTATTTAAATCCTGTAAATTCCTTATTACTATTTTCTTATCGACTTTTATCCTTTGAAAGGTTTCTAATTGTTTCTTAGACATTTTAGTGCCATATTTTACTTCAATTAATATTTTATTTTAATAAAAAAATCTATCTCTATACCTTCCTTAATAAATATAATAAGGATTGCGAGATTTAATTTTTAAATAAACATAACTTTCAAACAAACTACCCTTATCCCTAAATCCCGTAAACAATACTCTGATTCCTAAATCCGATGCATAAATCTTTTTGAGAGATAAAAGCCTCTCATTAGTTTTTCCATAACGTTGAACAAGATAAACAAGATAAGTATCAGCACATATGAAGATATCTTCGGGCGGTATCAGGAGAAATTTTTAAAATATTGGCCATTTTATTGATGCTGAATTGTTTTCCTGCCCTTTCCATTAGAAGTATAAAAAAATCTTTAAGCAGGCTTATATTTTTAACCTTATAAAAGGAAGCTATATCTTTATAGATAACATCATCTACAAATTCTCTTAAATAATCCAAGTCCTCATACAAGACATATTCTGGTATTCCACCTGTACGCAAATAATCCTCAAAATATCTCTCTACCAAATGCGTATCTGCTCTGCTGATAGTTATATTTTTAAATTTTAAATATTCTTCAAAATCAAGAGGTAAGACTTCCAAAATAATGTTTCTTCCTGTTAAATATGCTGTTTTGCTTCTAAGAATTGTAGAACTTGAAGAAGAAGCATATATCTTAACCTTATGAGCATCATAAAGATTCTTAAGTTGCAACTGGAAGTTTTCTTTATAACCTATTTCATCAAAAAATAGAAAGATTTTCTCGCTAAATCTAATTTTTGAATTTTTCTAAAATCTTCCACTAATTCCAAAATAGTTTTTTGGAAAGTAAATAATCATCCAAGCTTACATAAAATATCTTTTTAGGATTAACCTTTTCTTTATTCAAAAGATATTTAAATGAAGAGTTTAAAAAGAGTTGTTTTTCCCACCCTTCTTAATCCGGCAAGAAAAACAATTTGAGAGGAAGAAAAATGTTTCCTCATTAATTCCAAAACAGCCGGACGTTCAACAATACCAACCAGATTATACTCACCTTCCCACCAAGGATTATAACGATATAAAATTTCTTCCATTGGTTACCTCTTTTCCCTGATAAATAGTATACGCTGATATCATATAATATTTAAGGAAAGTATACGATACTGCTATGGCGGGCATATAAAATAAAGTTGCCCTTTCCATGCAACACACTCAGCAAATAAAAATCCTCAACTCTATATATACGATAATGTTTCCTGTTACTGGCGATATTGCAATAAGAGAAAAATTCTATACTGCCATTAGTTAACCAGAGTAGATGAATTTGTTAGAATAGGGCTCAGTAATCAGAAAGGAGCCTTACTCATGAAATACCGTAAATGCTCAACCAAACAAAGAGCACAAATCATCTTATCGATTCTCCAACTAAATACGGCAGCATACCAAAAAACAACCTTTATGCTTAACCTCTAACAACACCTGCCAGCCAACTATCCAGAGATTTATGATGAACTGTTCCTTGCTTGGAATTAAACAAATATTCACAACTTGGTCTAATGCCAAGGGCAACTTAAGATATAGGACGTGTATTAAGACACCCTTTAAAGAAAATTTAGTCGTAACTTAATCCCTTTAGCTGCGCTAAACAGCTGAACAATTGGATTAAATGCTACAACGCCGATTACCATAAATCCCTAAACAATAGAGGCCAAGTCAATATTTTCAATCGTTTAACAATGAGCTGATTCTAACAAATCTTTAGCTTGATAAACTAGCAGCGTTACACAAAACTATAGCCGTTATCCTCCTATTTTTTCTCCGGGTTCTAATTTTTAATTACCCTACTATTTTTCAAACAGAACATTTAAAACCTTATTTCTTTGCGACCATTGCATAATCTGTTTAATTGTAGATGGCCTTATCATTATTTCTTCCTCATCAATAACAGACATTTTAAACCCCAAAGATGTAATAAACTTAAGGTAGTCAATGGGGCGACAGCCAGCCGTTATCAACATATCCGGTTCGAACTCTGAGATAATCTTAAGATTGTTGGCCTTTTTTAAATATTCCTCCATCCCCTTAAATGTTTTGTATTCATAACCTTGCACATCAATCTTTATTAAACGAACATTATGAAATTCTTCTAAAGAAAGGATATTTTCAATTCTATCGGCCTTAACCTTAATCACTTCAGCCAGATTCTCAGTCATTTTAGTGCACCTGTGATCCCCCATATTTCTACTGTTTACAAAGAATTCTATCTCTCCCTTATAATCGCTTGTGGCACAATTTATAGGAACAATATTATCCATTTTATTCAACTTTATATTTGCTTGAAGTCTTCGAAATGTATTAGGTTCTGGTTCAAATGCATAAACCTTTCCCATAGTCCTCTTGGCGCAAATTATAGAATAATATCCAATATTAGCCCCTATATCTAAAACATCTCCTTCAGGATCTGTAAATTCCTGTATAAATTTAGTAACAGCCTTCTCATAAAATCCGTTCTTTAATAGATAATGTGTTACCCCTGTGAATTCTAACAAATTGCAATAGTATTTACATCCTTCAGATTCAAAAATTATATTTTTTGGACCTATTGTTCCAAATATTCTTCTAAAAAATCTACTAACCAAAAGCTTTCGGATTCTGCTATCACGAGAAACCCTAAATGCCCATGCTGTTATTTTTCTAGAAAACATATGTTCCAACTCTCCCTCTTTTGATAAATTAAAGCCCTCCCCATATTATATCCTACTGTCATTGCAAAAAAGTCGAAAATAGGATGTCTATAATTTCCCTATAGGGAGCTCTTCATACTTATATTTTATAAATTTTACATAGCATAAGCGACGACTGGATTCCACTAAACATGCAGACTCAGGCTCAAATAAAACGACATTATATCCATCCTCCCTAAATGCACTCTTATAAACAATCCCCTCATACCCCGCCTTCTTAAAACATTCTGCCAAATATTGAGTGGGGATATAATTTCTGTATTCCTCACCAACTCTTACAGGTTCAGAAAAAGATTTATTAATATCTCTCCAGCCATATGACTCCCATTCTTCTGATGGCTGTTCCCATGGCTCTACCGGTTCCTTGCTCGTTACAGTAACCTCCTTACTAAATTTACGATCTTGAGATACATCAACAACTAATATATTTTTAATTAATAAAAATTCTCCTACTGTAACATCTGCATCAAGCCAAGGCCTAATCTCTGCTATAGCTGTGTCGATATTACTTGCTAAATAAAGATATGACATCCCAACAGGATTTACTCTTCCTCCAACAGCCTTATCTTTAGGCGGAGCCTTTATCTCTGAAGGAGACAATGGTTCTGGATAAGGATATTCTTGATCTTTCGGATAAACTGCCCCAATACGCGCACGGTATAATTTCATCCCTTCATTCAAATAACGCTCACGTTTTTTAGCTGTGAGTAAAACTGTCTCAATAAAACGTTCCCATTTCCGATTCAAGATATATCTATTCTGTTCCAAAATATAGGCACTAAATTTATCCCAGTCATGAGGTGAAAGAAATTTAGCATTTTCCATAATATGTCCTTCTTGCATTACCTAATTTGTAGGGCACTAAAAAATTGGTCTCCAACCATTAGCTAAATGTTTTATATCAATATCATATTAAAGCCATACTATCACGCACTCTTAGCTTCTTGTTTATCAATTATCTATAAGGAATCTCAGACTTCCGGACACGTACATTTTTAAAACCATTTTTTTGCAAAAAGCCCTCAATTACCCATTCCGGAGTATCATTCTTCGCGACTAAAATCACTTCAACTATAGGCTGTTCATTTATACTCATCAAAGGGATCTCAATATAAGGAAATATTCTATTATGCGAAAGTTTAAAAGAACAATATTTATTTTCGCCTCTCAGAAGATAAGAAATCAATCGCCATTCTTTCTCTTCATTAAAAGCATTATCTTTTAAAAGCTAGACTTTAGTAACAACTTTCGCTAGCTTTTTAAGTATTTCCACATTTTCTTTCTCATCACTCGTATATATAACATTTATAGAATCATTCCTTATGGCATTATATACTGGCTTAACAAGTTCTTTTTGTTCAAAAGGATTATATACTAATTTTTGCAAAAAAAATGTCCCTTTTTATTTAAACCTAAACTTTTCTACAATCAAGTTAAGATTTTTTCTTGAAAACCCAATAGAAACACCAGAGGCATCATCAGCATACCCGCGCCATTGGCTTAATAAATCCCCCTCTTCTGAAAGACAAAAACCTACCCCGTCAACAATTTGTTCTAAAGCCAATAATTTATCTTTCAATTGTCTTTTGTATATATTATTGTTATCGTTCTCATTAACAATACTCATAAACACCTCTGTTACCAACTTCCCTTCCTTTTTATCATTAGACAATGAAAGAGAAGACATATGTATAGATTTACTACTAACAATTAAATAAAACGATTCATTAGAACAATAGTGATATAAAATGTCTAAAGCCATATTTATAATCCTCACAACCACTGATAATTCCTCAAAGCACTTCTTGCTATCTTATACCCCAACCTTGCATAAGAAGACTTAACCGATAATTGCGAGCCCCGCGACCATGATACAGTTACATTACAAGACTTACTGCTTTCCAAAATCCTCAAAAAAGCTACCTCTTTTCTTGTCAATAAACATATCTGCTCCTCTCCGCAAACAAGAACAACCAGCAATTTTTTGTCCTTATACCTATTTAACAACTCAATATCACCTAAAGAAAAAGTAAAATTACAATAACGATCTTTCCGTCCCTGAGTTATCTTGCCTGTAGTCTTTACAAAAAGGATATAATCCTCTTTGCCTGCACTAATAGAATACATCGCCCAACCGTGCTCATCTTTATTCCTTTCTATCAACTTCAGACTTAGCTTCTTGGGATTCCGCACTATCTGCGTTAAGACAGCCCCATGATAAAGTTCATATTTGGCTATAGACATTATTAGATACCTCCAGAAAGATGATTAGAAATTATTGACTAAGTTTGATGTTATGGGTTAAGAAAGTAGGAGTCGTCCCTAATCCCTAATATTTTAAACTTTCAAAAAATCTATTATCCTCCGGCTCCTCATAAAAGTTCATTTGGACCACTTCCCCACGGCTCCAGTTATGCCAAAGCCGGCAAAAAATCGGCAACAGCTAAACCTTCATTAAAAAAACTCAATTTCTTAATTAACCCCTTTCTCCCTAATGCCTGTAAACGTTACACTGCTTTTCTCTGGTGAATATACAAATTCTTTCCCATTCCAGATATACACTTCTTTTAAAGATCTCTTATCCGAATTGCTATAATTAAATTCCGGATTATCCCAATCAGGCCTGCCTATCGTAATGATTGTAGGGGACTCTCTATTATCTACAGAATACATAGAACAAGAAGTCCCCTGCTCAAAAATCTTTTTATACATCCCGTCAGAATAACTATAAATTGTAATTTGAGTGTAATGCATTCCACTATTATCATATGCAACAATATCCGCTATGCCATCATTATTAACATCTTTCAATTCTGTTTTCTTAGGCACCTCGCCACCTACAAATGCGGCCAACAATGTCCTTGCGCTATCTTTAACCTCATATATCAACGTCAAAGCATTATGTATATGCAACCTCCCTCCAACATCTCCTACAATCCTTACTACAAGCTCATCATTTCCATCACCATCAACATCAGAATAATAATGACTAAAATATTTGCTCCAATCTTTAGGCACAACATACTGTTTATCATCTATTGTTATTTTTGCCGGATAGGTAAAAGTTTCAGCATACACATTAACTAATAATGAAAATAAAAGTATTAATACGAACATTGCCCTTATCATCTTTTGTCCTCCATAAATAGTAGTATGTGCAAATGGCACATACTAAGTTCTTTTTTCCTTAATAAGATGCGCTATACTTGTTATCTTAGCATATCTTGATATCTAAATAATCAAGATAATTATAAATATGTTATCGATACCTAATTGAATCATTCTTAATCTTTACACATTCCTGTCTTTCCTCGTTGCTTAAATGAGAAGTATCCTTATCATTTGGCTTATATGTATACCAAACAAATTTAGGAAACCCCATATATTTACTATCGGCATTCACCAGCCTTCCTTCAACTAATTCATAAACACTGTAAGTAAAATAATTATGCTCCTTGCCACTGTAAAAACCTGTGATAATAATCTCAAAATCTCCATCATGGTCTAAGTCAACAAAATCTTCTAACCCTGCGCTTAAAGTGTCATATTGAATGCCTATATATTTATCATTTGGGTATTGCAAAAAGATCTCAACCCTATCATTATAAGCTGCCAATCCATTACCTTGATAACTGCTAAATATAATGCAATCATTTAGCCCATTAGCATCTATATCCGCCTCATAAATATTACTAATAAAAGGAAGGGAAAACTCTTCTTTATCAATAAGAATCTTATCTCCCCCTTTAAGAAATATTTTAAAATTTTCAGTAGAATCGTTATATTGAAGGATATAATGGCCATCTGGAGAAATATGTAGAGATGCGTTCTTATCATCATGAACAAATTCCTTAGCCGTTAGATGAGGAGGTCTCCCTTCCTTAAATTTATAAGGGGGATAATCTTCTATATAAGCGGAAACAGAAATCGGGGAAACTGGGATTAGGGAAAACATAAGTAAAAGAATGATGATTGAGTTCATAAAATTTTGGTTAATATATTTAATGAGTATCATAGAAACATATACTCCTAATTGACCACAATACTACCTTTTCCTCATAGTATTGGAATAATTGATTATAAAGCAAGCTTATATATTTTATCTTGATATACCCCTAAGACAACCTGCCAATTGTAATCTAAAAAAATAATATTTCCCGCTTCATAAAAATTGGCCACTTCCCATGCTGCATCTCCTATCCCCTCAGAGTAAGGACCAAGAGAATCCTTAGATATCTTCTTTAAATTTAAACCTTCTATACTTGCACCTAATTTATACCTATCTCTGTGTAATCATTTATCTCCTCCTAAAAAATCAATTTCATATTTATTTCTAAATTGTATTATTCCCTCCTCCCATCTCCGATCTAAAACTATATTAAAATATTTGCAAATCGGTTCAAATACATCATGTATTAGACACAGTGTTTGTGAGGCTAAATTAATTCCAAACTTTTCACCTTCTTTTGGTTTAGAAATATAAGGAGACCTCATCATTAAATGTGACCAATCACTCAATCCCTTATAATTAATTTCATATAATTTCAACATCTTAACCTTTCGTGCTCTTCCTCGGATAGTTTTTCCATCTATTTTAGAGTGTTCTACTTCTCTCTCAAAACAAATAGTATCATTCGTTTTTCGTATAATTTCTTCACAAACTTTTCTTGCGTGCCTAATAGCATCCTTTTTATGTTTTAGTGGATAATTAAATGTATATGATGTATTTACCATCATCTCAAACAATGGTCTTATTCCTAATACTGCAAGAAGTAAATGTCCACGCTGAACAGCCTCTATAATCTGTCCAGATAATTTGCTACCAGAAAAAACAAATGTCTTGGCAACTGCTGTTACAGCTTGATTGGGATCATCTCTGTTTTTAGGACCCCTTATTCGTCTTATAATATAAAAAGCTATCTTGTTTTTTTGATTATTTAAATTTATTGCCTCTTGAATAATATTTGAAAAATGCATTTGCTTCCTTTAATTAGATAGGTCAAAAGTGTTATATAACAATATATAATTCTTCATTCCCCCTCTTTGGGGCCTAAAAAAGAAAGAAATTCCCCGATAGCTTCTCTCTCTTTATCTGACAAAGAACTATCATCTTTAAACTTCTTAGCAAGTTTTCTCAATTCGTTAATATTATAAATTCTATTCAATCTATCTAAATTAGCCGTATTAAACCTTTTTTCTATTCCTTTACAGAGAAGAAACTTGACAAAATTCTTAGCATTATTTTCAATGAGAGAAAAGATATAATTTTTCACAACATTCGTATCATCAGAACAATCCTCCCAGCTTAATAATATCATCCTACTATCACTCTCTGCTGGAAAATCATCAAAAATGTTCCTTTTATCTTGGACAAAATATTTTTCTAATCTTTCTATAAGCTTTATACAGAGCCTTTCTTTATTTATTATTTTACTAATATTAGGATATATTTCTTCATACCTACAATTTAATTCAATATCACATGCGAAGAAAATACTTGTGGTATTCATAATAATCTCTTCCACTATATGTTGCATTTTGTTCTGAGCAACTTTTGTATCTATTAAAAATAATGATAACTCTTTTATCTTACTATATTCAGTTTTCTCTAAGGGCGAAGATGATGGCTTAAATTTATGAACATTCTTATATAAAACTCTCAATATGGTTACTACGACAGTTTCTTTTATTTCAACCATTGAAGGCACAAATATCCTTAGTTTAGATAAAAAATCTAATAATCTATACTCTCTATGAAATTCTAGTATAGTCTTTTCAATAATATCTTCCATGCCTTCCCCTGATTGTGAATTCCATATATTTAATGTTTCTTTTATATAACTGTCAGATAATTCAAGAGGGGATATCTCTAAAGAAAAGTATTTCATGAAGCAATCCGGATGAGTAATCTTCCTCTCATTTCTATAATTCAAAGACTCGTTGCTATAATCCACATTTCTACCGCTTAAAGCATTTTCTACCTCCACTGGAAATATCTTTTTTAATAATCCCTCCAAAACCTCTGGATTCTTTTCTTTATGAATAACATCTTCAATATGTTGCTTAATCCTTTCATATTTTTTACGATCTCCTTCACTACCATAAAATCTAAGAGATAAATAAGGAGATAAAATATAAAATTTATCGCTCCAATGCACAGGGATATAGTTCCATGGATTTTCCCAAATATCCCTAAAAACCTTCGGATAAAACATCTTTATAATCTCAAGGACAAAAAAATCAAACAAGTTTATCTCTGTATAAATAGCAGGAGGTGTTATTTTTATACTATTCATAAATCTTTTTACATCTCGTAAAGACTTAAAAAGTTTTCTTATCTGTGTCTGATAGATATAAGGAAAGTTTTTTTCAAAGACCTGCCGATCTTTTTCATCAACCCTAATCCTATCAAAAAGATTATCCTTAGATAATCTCCAAAGAAATAAAATCCTCTTTTTATGCTCCTCATCTGTAATAAAATTAAAGTTTTCTTCTGTAATATCTCTCTTAAATTTCAAATATCCATTCTCAAAATCAACAAATATCTTTTTCCAATCTTCTGGGGAATATTTATCTATGATATTTAAAAGCAATGCCTTATGAATCATGCCGTCTATATAAATATGTAAACAATTATCAATATATATCTGTTCTATCTTAGGCAGATGAATCGGTTTCTGGACAATCTTATCTAAAAATGAAGATTGTATTGAAATATTTTCTAAAGATTCATTAACTATTGCAGGATCAAAACTTAAGATAAAAATAGTATTCTTAAATCCTGAATTAAGCCGAACGAGTTTAAAGATAAGCAAGACTTCTTTCGGTGTGAGTCTATCAATATCATCTATAAAAATAATAATTTTTTTATTAATATACTCTATCTTTTTTTCTATTTCATCCTTAACATCTTGTAAAGATTCATCCATAAAAGAAGAATCAAGGCTGATCTCTGTTTTAGAAAGCCCTGTGGCAATGAGACCTTTATATCTTTTAAACAACCTCTTAATATCAGGGAGCAGAAATTCTTTACTAATAGCCTGTTCTAATTGTTCATAAAAAGCAGTTAAAATAGCCTCTTCGTTCTTAAAATACCATGGATTAAAATCTACAATAATGATTTGCTTATTCTCCTTATTCTCTTTATTTTTTTTATTTTCTTTATTCTCTTTCACCTCATCTTTAATAGTTTTTTCATTCTCCTCTATCTTCTTTTTTAACAAATTTAATACTGATGTCTTACCCTCACCCCAACTTGCATATAAACCAAAAACAAACGAGTCAGAAAAATTTTTACCATATTCAATAATCTCATTACACAAAACATTAATAAATTGCTCTCTGCCTAACAGATCTTGTTCCATAGATTCAATAGGAGCATCTGATAGTGAATAGATAGTAGTATCTGGTTGTCTTATTTTCATTTCTTTGGGCTTTTTATTCCAAAAATAACTTGAGAAAAACCAGACTATAATGGAGGCAATATTAAAGACTGCAAAATATCTAAATTCTGATGATAAAGAAATAGCCTTAATATGGAAATAGGCGATAAGCGAGGATAAGATAATAAACAAAACTATTCCAGCAAGATGAGTAAAAGGGGGGTTCTTTAATTTATAAAGATTTTTATATCTGCGACATAAATCTTGTGCCTTTGGCCAAAAACATACAAGAAAAAGCAAGATAAGGACAGTAAATCCTATAAAAAGATCTTTATTGGTCTCCATTAAAAATCTTTTTATAGGCTCCAAATGAATAAAAACCGGAAGGAATAAAAATACAAAAGCAATTGAAAGCAACAATATTTTTATGACGGAAAAGATTGAATCTAATAATATTTCTTTAATTTTTATAAAGTTATTCATATCGATTTAAATGACTCAATAATCTTAACCTCATTCTCTGTTAACCCATACAATTTATAAACCATCTGGTCTATCTGCCGTTCGTATTCTTTGACTTTGGTTTGTTTTTGCGGATTTTCAAGATAGTCTTTGGATTGGGAGAGAGAGAGGATTTCATTAACAATATCCATAAAAAATTTCTGCTCGAATCCTGGAACTTGGGGAATTGGAAGTTGTTCCAGAAAAGCCTTTTTGTATCTATAACCTTCTTCGCCTAATCCACCACCTGCATAAAATTGTTTAAAAAAAAATGTCGCTGGTTTTGAATTTAATATAGCTACTAAATATGTTAAGTTATTACCTATCATCAGAAACGACGTTGCCTCACAATAAAATTCTCCTCTATCATATGTAAAACTTGGTCCTCTAACAATTTCCTGCCATACAATCTTCTCTTTCTCAAACTCAGTATAGTAAGCAATGGTATCCTGGGTCTCAAACCATTTATTTGTTGTCTTTTTTCTCGCTTTAGTACCATCTGGTAAAATTTTACCAGATTGTTCTAATCTCTCTTTTCCAAAGCTTAACAAATACTTTTTAATGGCTGGATAATCATCTATATTCAAATGTAAAGCAGGGAAAGTGGCAATCACCCACAACCCCGCCCATTTGTAATAATATCTGCCAATATCCCTTCCTCGCAGTATGGGTTTTAAAATCTCTGCACTTTTAGGATCTTCTATGCACAATTTTTCTTTCATTTCATTGTCAATAATAAATGCTTCGTTATAACCTGTTAATAATCCTCTATATATCTTTACATCCCAATCTTTTAAAGGAATACCATTTCCCTCTATCTTTTCCTTTAACTTTAATATCCTCTCATCTGCAAATGTCCAACATTTATCGTCAAGTTTTTTCTGTGAAATACTGTCTTGGTTATCATTAATAAATGAAGTTAGATCTTTACCTGCCAAATCACTTTTTACATTCACAAATATTACCTTGTGTATCTTATCGGGGCGTTTTTTCTTAAACAGTAGGATGTTCGTATCAACTGTTGCTTCAAAAACAGGATAGCCTCCAAAATCAATAAAATTCATAATCTCTGTTTTCTCTTTGAAAAATCTTCTTAAATTCTCTCCATATTTTGCTCTCATCCATTTGTTGCTTGAAATGAAACAAAGAATACCATTTCTTTTTAACAATTGATACCCTTTTTCATAAAAGTAAACATATAAATCAGAAGTTGAGTTAAACACTTTATATTGTTGCGCCTGAAGCAGTGATTTTATTAACTTAATTTTCTCTTGCCTTACATACGGCGGATTTGCAATCACAATATCAAACCCATCCTTTATCCCAAACATCCACTCTGGATCAAACCAACCACATGGCTCATCTGAAAATGGATTCCATTGAGAAAGTTTTAGTGTCTGAGAGTCTGTATCACCCCAACTTAAACTATGGATAAACATACGAGTCTGTATCTCTTGAAACTTCCTCTCTATTTCCTTTTTCTCTCCGCCATAACTGCGCAGGTATTCTTCTCTAAGATTTTTCAAGCGCTCAATGTCTTCTATTGCTTCAAACATCGTATACTGAGCATCTCTTTTTGGTAGTCCTATCAACGTATTCGCACACACAAATTTGAACTCCAAATTTGGCAAAGGCTCAATAGCGCGGTTGTCTTTTTCATCATCAATGTTTTCATCAACGATTAAGGAAAGGAAAAACCGCAGTTTGGAAATCTCAACAGCAATTGGCTGTATATCCACGCCATAAATTGCGTTCTGAATTATTCCAAGTTTATGAATATAATTGACATTTTCTGTTTTTAACCTATCTTCGGTCTTTTTGCGTAAAATCGTATTCTCAATCTTTGCTATTTGTTTCTTAAGCCATTTTTTTGAGTTTGGGTCTATTTTTTGTAATATTAAAAGCATCTTCTGCAAAATGCCCATAGGAAATGCACCGCTCCCACAGGCAGGATCGATAATTTTTATGGAGTCTAAGGCATCTAAAATATTATCTTTTTCTCTATCATCTAAATCAACTGTTTCATCTTCATAACTTAATAATGAGGATATCTTTTCTTGCTCTATGTCAGTTTTTGTTAAAAGATATTGTTTTAAACTCTCATCAACCATATATTCCACAATAGGCCTTGGGGTGTAATAACTGCCTGTTGCCTTTCTGGCTGTCTCGCCTGTTTCAGGATTAATCTCAGCTAAAAGATTTTCAAAAATACGGCCTAACATCTCAGGGTCTATGGAAAGCTCTACATCTATAGATGTATTCTCATCTATAGTAAAATTATAGGTCTCAAATATATCAAATAGCTCTTTAAACCAATCATCTGGGATCTTAAGGCTGCCGATATTTTTTGAAATCCCCATCAGCCCGGGTTCATAAAAATCATTATGGTGGGGATTAAATAAACCTCCATTTAGAAACGGGATTTTGGCCCAAAGAGAAGATTTATATTTTTTAGCGCGTTGTTCTATAGGGGTGTTTAAGACTTCAAAGAAAAGCGGTTCTAAAATATTATGATAATAATTTCTATATCTTACAACTGCTTCTGAAGAGAGCAATTCTTCTGATAGTAATGGGACACCGTTATCAGAGCATTTTTTCTTTAAAAACCAACAAAAAACCAGCCTTCCTATTAAACGGACTGCAAATTCTTTTTTTACTGTATCATCAATGGTAGAGGGCAGGTGCAAACAGCCTGACTCTTTAAACTTTCTTCTGCCTATAGTTCTTTCTCCACCTGTAAGTTTGGTAAAAAGCAAGGCTATCTTTGTATAGAATTCCTTATTTACAACTTCAACAGAAAACCGTTTTTTTAAGTCTTCAAAGTCTTTTACTCTTCCTTTTTTAACCAAATATTCTTCTGGGGTATGTGTTTTTGTATCAGGCCCAAGGAAAAATGAATACCTGCGCGGGTTGGAATATTCTTTTTTTACCTTACGGCCTTCATCCCAAGTCAAATCAATGGTCACAAAGGATAAACGGTAATTTGGCGACTTTTTAGAGACAAACAAAATTAAGGCCTTCTTCACTCCATATTGGGCGAGCAGACGAAATGATTCTCTGGAAAGCGTTACTCTTGCGTCCTTTTCAGAACGATGTTCTATCTCATAGACATTCATATCCAGAGATCTGACTTCACCAAGTTTTGTTACCTTTTTAATTAAGCGTGGTTGGAACTCAATATCTATTATCTCTTGACATCGCTCAAAATCTTCAGGTAAAAATCGTTTCTCAAAAAAATCTATATATTGACTCCGATGGCTGTTTAAAATCCATATATAATCCTTTTTATACGAATTTTAAGTAAGTTTATCTTTCTATAACTTCCCAATACCCGCCTTTATCTGGTCCGATACGCCGTAAAATTGATTTTTTCTTCAACTGAGCTATATTTTTATCTATTGCAGTAATACTTATGCCTATCTTCTCGGCCAAATCCTTTTTGGAGATATAGGGATTTTCTTTTATAAGCATAATGATTTTCTTTTGGCTTTCTGCTAACCCATCTACCAACTCATCTACCAACCTATCTGCCAACCTTCCTGTAAACTTTTTTTTCTTACTTTCTGCAGGTTCTGCTTTATAAAAAATAAAACTATTCATAACTTCCCAATACCCGCCTTTATCTGGTCCGATACGCCGTAAAATTGATTTTTTCTTCAACTGAGCTATATTTTTATCTATTGCAGTAATACTTATGCCTATCTTCTCGGCCAAATCCTTTTTGGAGATATAGGGATTTTCTTTTATAAGCATAATGATTTTCTTTTGACTTTCTGCTAACCCATCTACCAACTCATCTACCAACCTATCTGCCAACCTTCCTGTAAACCTTTTTTTCTTACTTTCTGCAGGTTCTGCTTTATAAAAAACAACCAAAAAACCTCCTGTCATCTCGGAAAACTCAGGTTCGGGCAACCCTTTTTCTTTGCACTTATCAATTATTTTCAAAGTACCTCTACCCCAAGATTCAATAAATCCTGCCTTAAAGAATATATCTGCTAAAAGTTCATTACGTGGATAGGAAGAATGACTTTGCTTTAATTGCTCAAGGGTTATTTCTGGGGGCAATTTGCCAATATTCCACAACCATAATTTGTTGTCATAAACCCTCAATTGTATATGTGGGCCTAAATAATCACGATGAATAACCGCATTAATTACCGCCTCACGCAGGGCATCCTCAGGATAGATAAGGTCTTCTTTGCGGTATATACCTTCATAATAAAATCGATTCTCCAAATACTTCAAACGTAGGACTTCCATAGTCCTCTCAACCAATTCAAAAAGGTTACCATCAATAATATCCGTGCTGATAACCTCGCTTTCTGATATAAACCTACCTACTTGAATAAAGGCGGAATTAAAATATTTCCTAGGATCTTTGCCAAAAAGAAGAATAGCAGCACGTTTTAGTTTACCCTTCTCAACTAAATTAAGCTTTTGAAGGATAAGTTTTATATCTTTCTCCTTAGAAATAAAAGGAAAACGTTTGGCAGATAATTCTTGAAAATACCTAACGGTCTTTATATTTATATCTCTAAGTGTAGCTCGTGGTTCCACTGCATCAACCAAAGACATACCTGAATGGGAAACAAGAAATCTGGACAATTCTAAACCTTTAAGTTCTGACGTTGTGCTCCCACTTCTTTTATAAAATTTACCTTTATAAGAAATAGGCACAGAATATTTATTTACATATATCTTTATTACTGGTTTACTTTGTTTGGATATCAATTTTACATCTGCTACAATGCCAAGTATATCCCTGATTTTATTAGGAATCTCCTCTAAAAGTCTTTTTTCATTTTTTAATTTTATGCTATATCCTTTGTCATTAACCCCAATATAAACAACACCTCCATCTGTATTAGCAAATGCACATATTGTCTTCAATATATCGTCGCGCCAATTTTCTTTAAATTCTATATTTTGATTTTCTTTTTTGGACATATATTGTCTCTCTTTTTTATAGGTTTAAATCAATTCCTCTGCCAAGATTAATGATTCCCTGCCTTCGTCAATTGACTTTTCCCTGTCAATAATGCTTATAAGGTATTTGTGAGGGACCGCCTTTTTTAATTTTTCAATCTCTTCAGAAATATTTTCTATCTCTATTGCCCTTATTGCCTTAGCATATCTATCTGGCAAGGCATCAAGTTTTTTCAAAACATAATAAAGATCTTCTAAATAATCTTTTTCCTCTGGAAGTTTTTCTTTTAGCTTCTCTACCTTGTCCACTGTCTCTGCTTTCCCCCTATCTAAAGCTACTTCTGTCCTTTTAGAAAAGAGTTTCTGTTTTACCTGTTCATAAATAGGGCTGAAGCTTGTGCTTGTATTTTCTGCTGTTTCTGTTAACTCTGCTTCAAATAGTTTTAATGCCTCAACTACTCCTAAAGAAATTACCTCTTCTTGCTTACGGCCAAGTTTAAATACGTATTCATCTCCTTTTTTGCCAAAAACTAATATCCCTGAGCGTTCTTTTTTTACAGTTCTTTTAATTCTGGTTCTCTTTGGAATTTTTAAGGCTTCCTTTATTAGTTCTGGATTAGATCTACGTAATCTTTTAATAAAATTTTCATATTTTGTTTCTGGGGATAACTCTTCTTGTGCTTTAAGAGCTTCCTTAAATTGTTTGGCAAAAAAGGACTGCAATTCTTCATCTTTGGTCAATACCTTTGTATCCTCTCCAAAAAGTGCATGAACCATAGCAATCTTCAAGGTGGAGATTTGTTTAAGTCGCGTTTCTCTCTCACCAGTTGATGTTGGGAAAAAGTTATAAATAAAAAGGTTGTCAAAAACTTTTTTATTAACACGGTTTATCCGGCCAACCCGTTGGATTACCCGTGTAGGATTATAGGGGATATCATAGTTGAAAATAATACCTGCCCTATGCAAATTAAATCCTTCTGATATTGCATCTGTTGCTATTAATATATCGTAGTCATTTTTTTGATTCTTAACACCAGCATCAAAATTTTCTCTTATTATTTGTTTATTTTTAGACGTATTGTCTGAAGCAGAATATTTAAACACTCTCAAACTGCTGCTTAGCTTTTTAAATAAATAGTCGGCAGTATCTGAAAATTCTGTAAACACGACAATCTTTCTGTTCGGGACCTCTTGTAGTTTTTGTTTGATTATCTTTTTAAAATGTGTTAGTTTTGGGTCATTAGGGAATCCATTGCCAAACCATTTATATCTAATTTGTTTGAGTATCTTGATATCTTTTTCTATATCTTTAATAAATTTCTTTTTAATCTCTTTTTTATCAATAAGCCACAAACCTTTTTCTTTATATTCCTTTAATTCTTCATCCAAGACGATTTCTTTAAGTTCATCATTAATATCTTCGCCTGCTGACTCTAAAAGTGCTTCTATATCCGGAAGCTTCCCTTTTTTATAAACAGGCACTTTTCCTAACTGTTCATACCATCTCTGAATTATTTCCGAAGACTGAATCATAGAATCTAACGTAGCCTGAAATGCAAAGATAGAACTCTCAAAGCGCCGAACAAGCAACCGTTTCATAAAGACTGCTAAGTTCACCTGAGTTTGTTTTAATAGATTCTCATCTACACCCATTTCTTTTGCTATCTTTTGACGATATTTCTCAAAATTTTTTATATAACTTGTAGGCATATATCTAGCACCGATAAACCCTTCTTGTTCATCATCCTTAGGAGCAATAATCTCTAATGTCTCTTCATAGAGAGCGCTCAAATCACCTAAATCATATTCCAACAGTTCTGGATTTTTAACGTCAGGGAAGGAAATTCCTTGTTGTTTTAAATCTTCACTATATTCGTCAATCGCATCTAAATCTAAACGAGAACGACGGATAACAAGAGGCGATAGGATATTTCTAATTTCATTAGCTACTTTTTTAACTCGAAATGCAATAGCAGTGTTAGCTTCTTGCCCTTTTTTCTGTATTTCTTTAATTTCTTTATACTCTGCGATAAGTTTTTTAAATTGGTATGAAAGGTTGTCAACTGTTTGAAGAGTTGAACGGGTGGGTATTTGAAATAATTTAATCATAGAAAAGATATCCTGCGGCCTATTGTTAAATGGCGTAGCTGATAACAACATAACTTTATTGTGCTGACAAAGTTTATGCAGATTAGCATAATCAGCCGTAAGCTCATTTCTATATTTATGTGCTTCGTCTATAATTATCAATTTTTCTTCATCATTATCATTTTCTTCTATTGCCTGTTCTATTTTCCCGCTGGTATAAACCTTGGCATTAAATTCAAAATCGTAACGGTAATCCTCCCATTGGTTCTTTAAATGTGGCGGACTAATAATAATGGTTTTAAGATTTAAGTTGTGCGCAATTGCTGAAGCAATAATACTTTTACCTAATCCAACTACATCAGCAATAATAACGCCGTTATGCCTTTTGATGGTATCTAAGGCTTTTTTGATGGCATCTATTTGGTATTTGAGATTTATATACCGCCCTCTGGTTATTTCAGCTGGCAACTTTATAGTATCTTTTGTATGCTCATCAAAGTACTCCTGTAATACTCGTACATATAACAAGAAAGGTTTCGGTAGTTTATCTAACCAAATCTTTTCAACCACATTGTATAAAAATTCATTAATATTATTTTTATCAACAATGGTTACAGCTTCTTCCCACAAATTCTGAAATATTTTATATGCTTCTGAAAAGTTTCTTGGATCACGGGAGACCACATTGATTTCAAATCTTCCCCTCAGACCTGATCTTGATAGATTACTGGAACCGGTGATAACAGTCCCGGGATAATCGCCACCTTGGCTAAATTTTTCCCTATTTTCAAATATATATAATTTGGCATGATTGGGTTGTGCTGTTCTTTTAATTTCTAATGTGCCATCTTTTATTTTATTCAAAAATAATCTAAAAGCTGTCTGTCTTTCATCTGAATCAAAAAAATCACTATCATTAAAAAGTGTTACGAGAGATTCATAATAATCTTTTCTTATTTCTCCCCTAGAATTATTAACTTCCTGAATAATCTCAAATTCTCTTATTCTATTTCTTAAATCCTGCTCAATCTCCAGACCTACTAAAATCTTTATCTGTTTGTTTTTAACATTTTGGTAAATCTCTTGAAAGCCAGAGAAATAAAAATACCCTATAAGAAAATATAACCTTTCTGAACAAGGAAGTATATTCTTTACCACATCTGAAAGTAGTCTCTCTTCATTGGTAATGAATTGGGTAGTCATAAAAAACTCCGTATACTATCTATATCTATTTCCTAAATATTCCTTACTATCTTCTTATCTCTAAAATACTAAAATAATAAAGACAATAAAAATATCTTTTTTAATCCTGCATATGATTATGGATTCTATCATAAAAATCTATCTTTGGAAACAGGAACTAAGATAGAGAAATAAATAAAATTATAGATATAATTTATTCGTGAGATACAGCTTCTTTATAATGAATATTTGCACAAATCAACAAGGTTAAATAGTGCAGAATATTGTCTGGAAAATCTGGTCAGTAAAGCCGTAATAACTGTACATAGTCGAATATCCGATATAGTAGTTTCCTTTTGGGAAGAAAACCGATGGAATAAGAAACTCGTTTATACGGATTCCTTTAGGACCTGATTCAAGAGGTGAGAAAAAATAAACACCTTTCTTTATAGGAGTGAGTATCCCTTTACTGCTGAGCCTGAAAATGGTCTTTTCTCTTATCCTTTTAGGAAAGCCAAAATATGAATCAAACTGCGCTTTTGTTATTATGGAAACTTTCTCATAAGTAAGCCTCGCTACGACTTCCCTCTCTCTGGGACTCATATACTGCATTGTATTATTTTTTTTCATTTTTCCTTTATGTGGAAATATCGCAAATTTTTATACAATATAAATTTTACTATTCTTCCTCTGTCAAACATATTCTTCTGTTTTCTATGCTTATCCATACACATAATATCCACCCTTAAATTGATTATTAAGCAGCCTCTAACACCTTACAGGTGGCAAATTTAATCCCTTCATCCATATCTGGGAATCGTTGTTTAATCTCATCTGCTGGCGACATATTATCACGATACCACCTCTTACGCACATAATTGAAGTAAAGCAGATACGCATAGATTTTTCCCATAAATTCTGTTTCATTTGCATATACTTCCACTTCAAACAATTCTTCTTCTATATCAAGTTATACTTCACTGATTTCAATATAAATTAACAATAACAAAAAACGCCTCACAAAAACTGTGAGGCGTTAGAGGTTATCCCTCATGGGATAGCTAAATATTATATCTAACTGCCCAGCCAGGACTCGAACCTGGAAAACGAGATCCAAATTCTCGTGTGTTACCAATTACACCACCGGGCAATATTAGTCATAATTAAGTATAAATAACACTATGAGGCAGAAGAAGTCTCTTGCTGTGTAGATGCCTCATTGCTTGCTAAAGAGGCAGCAGTAGAGGCTCCTGTTTCTTTTTCATAAGCTGCCAGAATCTCCTTCTGCAGATATTCCCTAAACTGTTGAGTTATTGGATGGGCAATGTCTCTATGCTCTGCCCTTGCATCAGACACAGTCTGGGTTGATGTAGTATCTTCTTTTAAAGATGTCCCACAATGATTGCAGAACTTGCTTCCTAGCTCATTTTTACCACCACATTTAGGACATGCTGTCTTCATTTTTCTGGATGGCATTGCAATAAATAAACCATTGCCACCCTGAATAACTTTTATGTTTCTAACAACAAACACATTATCGAATGTAACGGTTGTGTATGCCTTTAATTTCTTGTCCTGTCCTTCTTTTGGAAATACTCTAATCTCTGTAATCTCCATAGGATCTACTCCTTTCACTGAGGGTGTCTTATCTCGACCATGTTTTTATGATTAAATAATTTCTGGCCGTAGTATCAAAATGTACTTACTATAAATACACGGCTAAACCTTTTAGCCAAAATCTTTTTTATATAACAGGCCTTATCCCGGGTTGTTGTAATACAAAAAACCGCAGGACCGCTACCTGATACCATAGCTGTTGTTGCCTTCAGAGAAACAAGTTGTTGTTTCAATCTTAATAAAGAAGGCTTTATTTTAAGAACTGTTTGCTCCAAATCATTATTTAATACACGTGACAAACTTAAAATATCATTAGACTTTAAATAACGAATAAGAATACTAACATTATAAGATGGGTTTGTCAATATATTCATTGTCCCCTTAAGCTTTTTACTTAACCTATAATAGACATCACCTGCTCGTATTTCACTTTTAGGAACCACAACCACATGCCATAACCGAGTCTTTATATCAACAGCTCGTATACTATCCCCGCGTTTCGTACCAATAGCATAACAACAGTCATAGATAAAAAAAGGGACATCACTGCCTATTTTTCTAGCATATGATAGAAGACTTCTACGGGACAGGTTAAGCCCCCATAATCTATTCAAACCAAGTAATACAGCAGCTGCATTGCTTGAGCCTCCTCCAAGTCCAGCAGCTACAGGGATATTCTTCTTTATCTTTATTTTTACTCCCTGTCTTGTTTTTATCTTTTCCTTTAAAAGAAGGGCTGCTTTATAAGCGAGGTTATCTTCATTTTCTGGGACCCCAAAATAAGGACATGACAGATGTATTTGGGCATCATCTGTTTCAGATAATGTTATCTCATCACAAAGACTGATACGTTCGAATAGTGTAATGATGTTATGATAACCATCACTACGCTTCCCAATAACTTTAAGAAAGAGGTTTATCTTGGCAGGGGATTTAATTGTAAGGTGTTTCATTATTAAGTAAAATATGTCCTACTCTTAAACTTAACAAAAATTATAAAAATATAAAATTTCATATTTAAGGAACGGTTGTTGTCGTAGGAGCATTTTCTGTTTTCTTGACCTGAGCGTTTTTCACACTATTTATCTTACGTATAACTTCCGTCTGCCCTGGTAATAACTCTAAAGACCCCTGCCAGTACTTCAAGGCCTCGTCTATACGGTTTAACTTATAATAAACGTCTCCTAAATGTTCTGATATAATCGGATCACGTAATCTTTTATTTGCTCGTTTCAATATCTCTAATGCCTTTTTATACATACCTTTTTTATAATAAACCCAACCTAAACTATCAAGATACGCGCCATTGTCCGGATCTATGACAAGGGCACGAGTCGCAAAATCTAATGCCTCATCAAGCCGTTGCCCCTCTTCGGCGTATATATATGCAAGTGTATTCAAGCTACCATCGTTGTTAGGATCTATTTTTATAGCCTTTTTAAGAATATCAACCGCTTCCTTCTTACGGCCTAATTCTAAATATATGGATCCTAATAGATACATAACATTGGCGTTTTTAGGGTCCAGTTCTATCATCTTCTCAAACTGTTTAATTGCCTTATCATATTTCTTCTGAGAATAGTAAAGCTGGGCAAGGTAACCATAAATCTCGATATTCTTCGGATTCTCTTTACTTAATGATCTAAGAATAATCTCATATTCATCCGCTGCCTTACCATATTCTTTTCTGGAAGAAAATATTAACGCAAGAAGATAATGAGAATTTAAGTCTGAAGGTTTATATTTACTTACTAACTTTAACTCCAACACAGCATCATCGAGTTTACCTAATCGGATATAATCCGTAGCAAGTCTTAGGTGTATAAGATAACATTCCCTATCTGCCTCAGCAGCTGCTTTATACTCGATAACTGCATCTTTCTCTTTACCGAGAAGATCATACATATATCCAAGACAATAATGCGCTAAGCCCTCTGCTGTAGTTATTCTGTCTTGATAGAATAAAACATCCTCATCGGCATAAGAAGCAACAACGGGTGTCCACAACCACACGCATAAGAGACATACTATAAAAATTGTTTTGCGCATAGCCGTACCTTTTATCTTTACGACAATTCCCAAATTCTATGGAAACTGCCAGCTTGTGTCTAACAGCCACTAAAGGCCACATATTGTTTAATAAATTACTTGGATTTACGTTTCTTAAGATGCCTTAATGATTTTCTTAATTTTTTACGTTTGTGTGTTCTAATTTTTCGTCTTTTTCTCTTTTTCCCACACGGCATAAATACCACCCTCTATCTTTTACAATACTCCAATATAATTAATATATCAATTTATTTAATGGATACTCTATAATTCCTTGTGCCCCTGCATTCTTAATAAGCGGAATAAACGAACGAACCTTGCCTTCCTCCACAACCGTCTCCACTGCAACCCATTCATCCTCACTTAAAGAAGAAATAGTGGGTTTCTTTAAAGACGGTAATATTTCCAAAACTTTATCCAGATCCTTTTTCTCGACATTCATCTTTAGCCCGACCATATTGTCGGCAGCAATAGCACCTTTTAAAAGCATGGTAATCTGATCCATCTTTGCTTTCTTCCATGGATCATTTATTGCCTGCTCATTAGCAATAAATTGTGTAGTAGATTCACAAATCGTAGAAACTATACGAAGTTTATGCGCCCTTAAACTACTTCCTGTCTCAGTCAATTCCACGACAGCGTCTACTAGCCCTGTAGCCACCTTTGCCTCAGTTGCACCCCAGCTAAACTCCACATCCGCATTTACACCATTTTCTCTTAAATAATTTTTAGTAATATTAACTACTTCGGTTGCTATTCTTTTACCTTCCAAATCTTTTACTGAATTAATGGTGGACTTCTCAGGGACCGCCAACACCCATCTCACCTTTACTGAAGTTTGTTTCGCATAAACCAAATCAGCAAGAGATACAACCTTTGAACCATTCTCTAATACCCAATCAGCTCCTGTTATCCCACAATCAAGAGCACCTTCTTCAACATATCTTGACATTTCTTGTGCCCGTAACAAAACAGCCTCTATCTCAGGATCATCTATTGAAGGGAAATACGACCTATGGGATACATATATCTTGAAACCTGCTCGTTCAAAAACCTTAATTGTAGCCTCCTGTAAACTTCCTTTTGGCAAACCTAGTTTTAACTTTTCCATCTTACTGCTTACTCCATATTATTAGTTTTTATTCTTCTTAATTTGTTTTATTTTTTATTATAATATATTAAAAAAATAAACTTACAAGATAGTTTAAAATAAATTTATAAAAAAGGAAAGGTTATTATATCCTTGAGGATGATTATTGTAAAGAATTTTATTGTGCCTTATTAAAAAAATATATAGGCTTATTTTAAAAAGCTATAATTTCACTTTGCCGTTTTTCCCCCTTTAACGAAAAACATTATAATAGCCCCTATAAACGTAATGTATACTATAAATCCCAAAAAATTTGCAATCCTATCAACTGTTGATAATTCTTTAGAAGTATCTTTTTCTTTTTTATGACTCACAATCTTGTAACTACGCACTGATTTATTTATATTCTGAGAAGTATTAAAATAACTGTATTTTAAATCGGGATGTTTATTGGTTTTAATATATGAATGCAACTTATTTCTTCTGTCTGCGGACTGGCGTAATAACCGTTTCTTTTCCTTTAACATAGCATCTCTTTGTAATTTATATATTGCATCTTGAAAACTATTATCTCTTTTTGTAGCACTACTGCCAGAGGCTGGATTAGTCTCCTTAATTAGTTTTTTCTTTTGTTTAGCATCTTTGGTAGATGATGAATGGTTATTATAGTTTAATGTATCCATCGAGGAAATATTACCTTTATCTATAATAAAAGAATGTAAAATAGAAACAGGAAAAAAGAAAAAAATCCCAATAAAAAAAACAAATCTAAATATCTTCATAATTAATCCCACCACCTTAATATTGTTACTTTTTTTGCAAAAGGCAAATCAATTATATTTTTGCCGTTTTCACTATATCTTGAATTAATCCTCCAATCATAATTCATAACAATAGATGAAATTCCTATAGCTTCATCCTTAGAAATAATCGCCCCATTAATAGTACATGCGCCTTCTGGCCTGCCAGTTATAGCATGGTTTGTATAAAATATCCCATCTATTGTCGTCTCTCCTGGTGTATAGGTATCTGGATTAGTAGCTATATCAGAATATTTCTTTACTCCTGCTGGTACATTAGCAAAATCCGTTATACTTACCTGTGTATCCAGATCAGCAAAAACATAATGATCGTCTTTTATACCATCTCCATCAAGGTCCTCATACCGAGCTTCAAATATACCATCCCCTTCACCTTCATCTCCTGTATCTGGAATACCATCTATACCAACGTCTTCGTCCCCCATATAATATAAATAATAATTAAAAATCCATTGATTTTTTGAGGCAGTATAGTCTCCTAAAACAATATTTTCGCTTGCAGCAAATCCAACTAAATCTTTGGTTTGATTCTCTGCGACAAATGTATCAACAGTTTTCCAATCCGGAGGTGCATCTACTGGATATTCCGGCCGTTCCGCTGAAGGTGGATTAACATAAATGATATTATTAGGCACGTATATGTTCCTCCCTGAATAGATTACGCCTTGCCCTGTAATATAGCCAGAAACAACTACATCGCCTTCTATAACCACTGTCCCATTTATTTCAATAGGATGATTTTGTGTTCCTATAAGGACAATATTGTCTTTCTCTCCTGAATTATCACCTAATACTCCATTAACTAGAATATGGCCATCTATTTTAATCGTACCTGTAGCATTATTTTTATAATAAGATAAATCATTCAAATTAGGCATAGGCAATGTCTCTGAATGGCCATGCTGATACTGTTCATGCCTACCATAACCATAAACTGTTCCATTAATACCCACCTCGTTGCCTGCATATATATCGCTGTTTACAGTAGGCCCATATTTGAAATCAAATCTGCCATTAGATCGCACGTCTCCATAAGAGGTGATAGGACTACCGTAAAACCACCCCCAATTATTAATAAAATAAACATAATCAAATACCTTAGCAGGGGCATTTGCCTGATCCAAAGAATACAATGTCTTTGAAACCGAACCATATTGTGAAGAAGAAGTTACCTTATACCTATCGTTACCTAAATAATGGATATTAATAGTAACCTCACCTGCATCATTAACTACTATCTGGCCATCTTTAAAACTAAATCTCTCAGTATGATCCTTTGTCTTTAAAGAACCATCATCCTGTTTTATCAACCATGCTGCACGTTGTAATCCTGCCTCAGCAAGAAATAATGCCTTATGACTATCCACTTGCCTACGTGCATTTACTGCATCATTTATTGTAACCTTTAACAAAGAAGCACCTAATACAGACAGCAAAGACATCACACTCAAAACTATCAATAATGTAGAACCTTTTCTGTCCATCATAGCCCTCTCTTTCTTATAAAAGCTATATATCCTCATCCGTATTTCTCATCTTTACAGAAGTGGTCATATTACAAGTCTTATCAGCGAATATTCCACTATGTTTACGAATACAAAAAGATATAATTATAATATTGCCATTATTGCCCCCATACATATAAGCATTGCCGTGCCCGCCCCACTTAAAATATTCACCATCATGCCATCTATACCACCTTTCATCATCCCGTTGAAAATATGGCAAAATCTGTTTTCCCCCTTCTTTCCACACCGCATGCCCTACTCCATCCAACAATACAACCTCATCCCCCGATACATATATATTAGGATCATAAAATAATTTCTCTCCTGATATATAATAAGCAATATGCCTATCATCCGAACTCATATCATATGTACCATTCGGATCAATGGTTAACACAAGAGTATCCCCGGCATCTTCTATGTAAGCCTCTGTTGCCAAACGTATATCTTGTGCTATTCTATCCAAAATACTCCGTCCATAAGATTGAACAACCACCTGTGCAATACCACCTGGGACCATCTTATCCATACTAATATATGTCCCCAAGGTAAGTCCCAATATAGCAACCGCAAGTGGGACTGCTATCATTAATTCAGTTAAAGTAAAACCAACTCTATTGTTTATACTTTTTCCAATAATTGGATTAACTTCCATATTCATGCTCCACTTCCTTCATAATCAGTGATTATTGTACGTAATGTCTGGGACACATCCCGTTGAGCACCCATGAACGGTTCCTGCCACCACACAGTAACAACAGCCATATATGCTTCAGTCCCTATACTATAAAGTTTCGTATCCATACCACAATTCAAATTCTCATTAGGATCAAGAACAAAACCATCCTCATTATTTTCAGATATAGGAAAATCCGCTGTATCTAAATGGTTATATTTTGTATTTAATAGTTCCTCAAGTCTAGCCTGAGCTAAATTAACAGCCATGGCACTATGCCTTGCAAGGTTAATCTCATATGCTGCGAAATAATATATGCGAATAACTCCTATCACTGCAACTGACAAAATAAATACACTTAGTAAAACCTCAATTAAAGAAATCCCTCGACATTCTTTTAATCTAACATCCAACTGCATATTAAAATACCTCCCCCCAACCCTCTTTAACAACAAAAAAGGCCTGTCCTTTTATAAGGACAGGCCTGCCTCATACTATAGCTTTGTGCATAGCAATAAACCTACTATATAAAGCTTGGTTCGGCAGCTAGGCTATCCTTAAAAATAAGGACCCTATAGCTTTGCCTCCGGGAAGTTCCCGGAGCCCGTATACAGCAAACATATTATATACGGGGCCCCCACCTTACGATGGGTTTGCCATTATCGTCAAACTTACATCTCTACTAATAAGTATGCAATATATTTGTCAAATGTCAAGACAGATATTTTATATACACAAATATAGAACTCTATTTAATGCCAAATAAAAAATATATGAAATTAGGGATGTCTATAAATATTATGCGTTCTTCCCCAAAGCAATTCTAAGATAATCTCTTGCCATAGGAAGAATAGAAGTAATATATGCATGTCTTTTTAAATAAACACTTTCTTGCTCATAATTCGATCTAAACGCAGGGTCCTTACTAGCTGAGATAAAATCCCTTAACCCAGTAGATATCCTTTTCACTAATTCATTTCTAAGGCCAGGCTCGATATGTGACGGGTCTTTTATATGCTCAAGTCCTTCTGGCAAAGGGACAAGCCATCTATATCCAGCCTCTTTATAACGACGCAATCCTCCTGCATTCGAAACCAATATAAGTGCACCTTGCATTACTGCCTCTACCACCATCAAATTATACCCCTCTTTTAATGAATAAGCTATATAGGGCATACAACTTAAAGCAGCCAATCTATACAAAACCCCAACCTCCATACCTGCCGGAGACTCCACGAAAAAAACTCTATCCCTGCATGCACCTGCCTCAGGGGTTGCTAACATCTTCTGTATCTGTTCATATATAAGTCTACCGTCAGGTGCGTCAGGAGCAACATTGCCAAAAAGTATCAACTGCAAATTATTATCTTCAACAATAATAGGAAGAGCTGCAAGAAATGACTCAAACAAACCTTTCCATCCATCAAGTCTTGCGCCAATTACAATAGAGGCCTTATCCACAGGGATAATGCGGCCTCGCATCTCCTTGACCTTTAATCTATCCAAAACAGAAAATATCTCTTCCTTAAGAATGAGACGATTTTTCGGAGCTAATGGATCTATCCCGGGCGGCTCCTCTATCACTCGACCATCATACTGCATATCCTCCGGGACACAATAAGGCTGAAACATAGCCTTTTCATGCGGATACAACTGCCTGATTGCATCACGTATCCACGACCATATAGCCATAGCACCTGTATGATGGGTCTTAATGCCACTCACATCTATATGCAAACGAAAACTATACAAAATATCCTTTCTTAACTTACCCTTCAACCTTTGCGCGAGCGCATACCTCATCAAGCCAACTACCTGTGGATCCTCAAAAAACACCGCACAAACCTCTTCATCATAAAAAATAGAAGAAAATAACTCAAAATTTTCTCTCCCAACCTGTTCTAATATTGCCCATTCCTGTTTGGTCAATTCCTCATTCGCACCCTGAATAATATCATGCATCTTTTTTGTTACATCATAAAACGAAGCGGTAGACGGCCGTATCATCTGCCATTCTAAATCAATACCAACAAGACTTAAAATATGCCCTAATCGAGGCATCATCTCAGCTACACCACCCGCAGTATAAGTGGCATTAAACAACACAACTTTCTTTTTACCGCGAGATATTAATTCCTGTGCTAATTGTTTTATATCTCCAACAAGTCCTTTTGCAATATCCTCTCCAAGAACAGATGAATACTCTGCTATATAATCTTCTATTGAAGGACGGTTCAACAAACAGGGATATGCCCTTAAAATCTTACGTAATTCTACAGGATAAGATCTTGCAAACTCTATAATCTCCTGCAACATTGAAGACGTTTCTTTCTCTGAATTGGTAACGGCATGTTCATATCTAGAAACTAAATCTCCTATTTCCTTCATATCCATATAATATCCCCCTTATATCCTTTTATAAGCCTAAACAACTTTATCAAAATATACTCTAAAGATATCTTATAGTCAATCTAAATAAATTTTTCCTAAACAATACATACTAATTATATCGAAGTGTGAATTATATAAAAAATATGTTATATTTATAATAGATCTGATAAAACTTTTCTATAAAAATGAGAAAGTCTACTTCGAATAAAAAAATACTTTTAATAGAAGATAATATATCCTTGGTAAATACATTACGTATGTTACTATCAACTAGAGGATATGAAGTGGATTTTGCATATTCAGGAAGAGAAGCTAGTAAACAAATATCTACACAAATAGACCTTATTTTATTAGATATTTCATTACCAGATACTGACGGTTTCAAATTATGCAAAAAATTAAAAAATAGTGACAAAAGTTCACATATCCCAATCATCATACTTAGTGCTAGGGCGTTATCTGAAGATATAATTGAAGGATTATACCTTGGCGCAGATGATTACATTACTAAACCTTTTGAATGTGAAGAACTTATAGCAAGAATGGAGGCGGTTATACGGCGTAGTCAAACATATAGAACCCCTTATCTCCATACAAATAATGAACACTTGGTATCTGAAATAAGAAGAATTGTCGATCAAGAGTTGATCACCCCTTTTTTCCAGCCTATATTTAACCTGAAAACATTTGAATGGATAGGATTAGAAGTATTAAGCAGACCTACATCAACTAAATTATCAAACCCTGAATTATTATTTAAGTTAGCCTTACGATTGGGTTTCTATCATGAACTAGAAATAACATCATGGAAAAAGGCATTAAGATATGCCTCCAAAAACCTCCGAGATAAAACTTTATTCCTTAATTGCGATCCATATCTTATTGAAGGAACATCTCTTGAGGAAATCAAAGAAATATTTAACACCACTAATATACCTATAGAGAATACTGTTCTTGAAATAACTGAACGTTCTGCGGTAAAAGATTTTGATTTATTCTACAACAAATTAAAGAGATATAGAAATCTAGGGTTTAAATTTGCTATTGATGATGTAGGAGGAGGGTATGCAAGTTTAGATTCTATTGTAGAAATCATGCCTGAAATGATAAAAATAGACCGGCATATCATCGCAGAAAGCAACAAAAATATATATAAAAAAAGTCTTATCAAATTCTTAGTAGCTTTTTGTAAAGAAAATAATATATTATGTATCGCTGAAGGGATAGAGACAAAAAAAGAATTGCAAACAGTAATTAATTCTCACGTAGACGCAGGACAAGGTTATCTCCTCCAAAGACCGACAACAAACATAAATGTTAATCACATCAAAACTAATAGTTCTCTCACATATGTTTATCGAAAATAAAAATTTATTCTTCTATAAGTTCAAATTCGCTTTTTGATGCCCCACATTCAGGACATACCCAATCATCAGGGATATCTTCAAATGCCACACCTGCCTTTATACCAGAATCTGGATCGCCTACTTTTGGATCATATATATAAGAACAAACAGGACATTTATATTTCTTCATATATCGTCCCTCCTTTCTTAAAAAGACTTTATTAAAGATATCCTTCCTACCGCACTATCCTTACTCTCCTACATTTACACCACTAATTAATCCCTGATGATATCTTTAATGGAATATCAAATATAAAACACGCGCCTTTTTCTTCATTATTATGCACAGAAAGCTCTCCCCCATGCAACCGTGCTATTCTTCTGGCTATAGCAAGGCTTAATCCTTGTCCTTTCGAATGTCTACATACATCCTGAACAGAAAACGACTCAAATATTCTATCTTTATCTTCATCGTTTATTCCTTCTCCTTGATCTGAAATACTTACAATACATCTATCATTTTTAACCTCAGAAAAAATAGAGACTGTAGCACCTTCCGGAGAAAACTTTATAGCATTCGCTATAACATAAGAAATCGCCCTGCAAAATAGATTCGAATCTAAATAAATCTTCCTGCTAATCTTATTAACGAATATAATAGACACCTCTGTATTAAAACTATTACTCCTAGCATCTGCAACTGCATCTGTTATTATATCAGACATAGAACAAGGCTCAATAGAAAGTTCATATCCTTTTTGCAAATCACACAAAAATAATGTCTTCTTAACAAATGTTAATAAATCCTTTCCTGATTCTTCTATCATATGTGCCCACTCAACACACTTCATACATCTTTCTGATGCCTGAGGATCTTCCTTTCGTTTTTTTAACAATTCAGAAAAACCTAAAATAGTATTAAGTGGTGTACAAGTCTCATGGGAAAAAAGCATAAGCAGATCGTTCTTCAATCTATTCACTTCTTCTATATGTTTTAAATGAGAATACACCTCTATTTTGGCCTTTATTTCTTCATCATCAAACGGCTTCATTATATAATCATCAGCACCTACCTTATATCCCTTCAATCTATCCTCTAACATCCCTTTTGCTGAAACAAGTATTATCTTAGAATACTTTAACCCTTCTATTGCCCTCATTCTGCGACACGTTTCGTATCCATCTATACCCGGCATCATGATATCTAATAAAATAATATCCGGAATCCATTCCTTAGCAATGGTCACAGCATCCTCTCCTGATCTAGCCACTAAAAGATTAAACCGATTACAAAATATCTCTTTCAACACCTCTATATTAGTTCGGTCATCATCTACCACAAGCATTCTATCTAATTTTGTCATTTCTTTACTCCCATTCTCTTAAAAAATATCTTCCTAATCTTCTCTTTGCTTTTTCAAAAATTCCGCTAACTGCTGATGTGTTATAATACCGTTTTCCACCAACAACTGTCCCAACTTTTTCCTCCCAGAACGATTGTTAGGAATAACTACATAAAATATCGCTCCCCCACCATATCTATTCTCTGCCCAAATCTCTCCATAATGCGCCCAGACTATCTGTCGACATATAGAAAGTCCCAACCCTGTACCACCTGCACCTGTCCTAGAACTACTACTCTGAACAAATTTGTCAAATATCTGATTTAACTCATTCTCTGGAATTCCTATACCTCTATCAGCTATAGACAATATAAAAATGCCACCTTTATCTTTTAACGTAATTACAACCTCTCCTCCATCTAAGGAAAACTTGACAGCATTAGACAATAAATTCCTTACAACCTGCATCATTCTAATCTTATCTATCACTGCAATACATTTTTTATTAGGTAGATCTAACTTAATATTAATATTCTTTTCTTTCAACAAGGTACTGAATTCTGATACAACGTTTTTGATTACATTAATTAAATCATGTTCCTTAAATTCATATTTAACCTTACCTGCCTCTAACTTTTCAGAATCAAGCAAATCGTTTAATAAAGAAAGCAACCTTTGTCCACTCTCATGTATTTCTTTAAAATAACGATGTAAAACCTCCAATCCTTCTGATTTACTCTTCTCTAAACCAAATTTTGAAAAACTCAGTATCCCATGCATAGGCGTCCTTAATTCATGTCCCATATTAGCCAAAAATTCTGTCTTAGCCTGATTGGCCTTTTCTGCCTTTATTTTAGCTTCATATGCCTCTTTTGTACGTTCTGCTACCAACTCCTCTAAATTTTCACTATATCTACAAAGGGCCTCTTCTGCTTTCTTCCTATCAGTAATATCTGTAATAGTCCCAACATGCCCCAATATAACTTTATTACTACCAAAATCCGCCTTTGTCTGCCCTAACACCCATCTTTCCCTTCCCTCTGAAGACTGAAACCTAAATTCCATCTTAAAAGAAATCCCTTCTCTCAAACATCTGTTCCATTCTTCTTCTACTCTCTTTCTATCCTCTGGATGTAGCCACTTAGTCCATTTTTCTCCTAATGCCATACGTGGAATAATCCCTGTAATCTCTCGCCATCTCTTATTTACATAAATACAACTACCGTCAGCATCAGTATAAAATATACCTACAGGAGATACCTCTGCTAAAAGCTTATATCTCTTAGCTGTCTTTTGTAACAACCTCTTTGATTCTATCTGCTGTTCTTTTAGTTTGGTATTTGCCTCATCCAAGGCATGTTGAACCTGTTTCTGTTCTGAAGAATATTTTTCTATCTGTTCAAGCATATTCCTTTTTAAATCACGCTCTCGCAAATCTTCTCTTAGATCTACAGAAAAAAGCCCTGGGGGCCATGGTTTGGGCACATATCTCTTTATAGGCAATCTTCTCTCATCTTCTTTTTCCGCTTCAGCAAGAGCAACTCCGTCATCTTCTGCCGTAATAATATAAATGAGAGGATCATCTATTATCTTTACCAATTCAGATATAAATTCTACTCCTGCCATACCTGGCATCTTTTGATCCACTAAGAAGGCATCAAATCTATTCTTTTTTGCCTCTTCTATTCCTTCCTTACCACTATTTACAACAGTAGCCTTATATATATCCAACATCTCTAAGGAATCCCTTAATGAATCTGCTACTGCCTCATCATCATCTACAACTAAGATAGAATATTTATCCATTTTCCGCATCCTTGGATATTTCTAATGTAAAAGTCGCCCCCCTACCAACAATATTCTTTGATATATATAGTCTCCCTTTATGCCGCCTAGCTATCTGTGCTGACATAGAAAGTCCTAAACCTGTTCCTTTACTCTTCCCTTTTGTGGTATAAAATGATTCAAATATATGAGGAAGAATATCTTCTGATATCCCTGTACCTGTATCAGCTATATCTATTGTTATTTTATCTAACATATTTTTAGTAGTAATAGTTATTCTCCCTTCATCTTCTATTGCCTCTATAGCATTAGTCAAAAGATTCAATATTGCCTGTCCTATTTCGCTGCCATATACCTTAATTTGAGGTAAATTATCATATTGTTTAACAATTTCTATTCGCCCCTTATATAGACGATGTAAAATAGTTAATTGCAGGTCTATCTCTTTGTTAATATCCACAAAATGCCACTGTTCTGGGCGATACGCACCTTTTACTGCTATAACTATACTTTCTATACGGGAGATAGCTTCTCTATCACGCTCAATAATATTAAGCATTTTCTGTTTTTGAGGAGATTCTGGTAAAGCAGATACAAGTTTCCATAACATACTTAAATCACTCTTAATCGCTGCAGCCGGATTATTTATCTCATGTGCCATCCCTGCAGCAAGGCGACCTAATGTTAGTTGTTTTTCTGAACGCAATAATTCCTCCTGTAACTCTATCTGTCTCTGCTCCGCCTTTTTTCGCCTTGAGATATCCTGTGCAACAGACAAAAACCCAATAATCTCTCCCGCATCACTACGTACTACTGTCACAATCAAATTGACTGGTAAGTGACTACCATCCTTCCTTACATATGTCCACTCCCTCTCTTCATATCCTTCACATTGCGGTTTTATAGTTAAAACAGCAAAACCTCTTATCTCATAACCAAATTCTCTACTCAATTCTCTTCCATACGATAAAAGCTCATCTTCAACATGGAGATCTTCTAATCTAAGTTTACCTATCACTTCCAAAGCTGAATACCCTAACATCTTCTCTGCCCCAGAATTAAAAATAGTGATAACCCCTTCCGGAGATGTAGCTATAATTGCAAACTGCGTTGCTGCATCTAAAACATGCCTACGCCATGTCTCACTACGCCTAAATCTTTCCTTCTCTTTCTGTAAATCAGAAAGAATCTCTCTAACACTCTTAACAGAATAATCTTTTTCAAAATTTCTCATATCCAAACGACAATCCTCCTGTTTATACCAAAAATCTTTCATACTTTCCTCCGACGATCTGAAGAAAGTAATATAATAATAAATAATAGATAATAAAATTATTAAAATAATATCTAAACAATGGCTAATTTTATATTTATAGGGGAAAATTTATAAAAATGGAATGGTTTTATAGGACTTTTTTCTGTCTTTATACTACCTTACTAATTAAAATCCCATTTTATGAGGAGTTATGCTCTTCTGCCCTAATTTTAGCACGATATTCTAAAGGAGTACAATTTGTAATACGTTTAAAGATACGCATAAAAGATTCTGGATTTTTATAGCCTAATTTTAATGCGATCTCACTTACATTAAAAGACGTATCCTTTAACATAGCCTTTGCTTCTGCTATTTTGATTTTTAACTTAAAATCCCTGAAACTATCTCCATTTTTCCTTTTGAACATCCTGCTTAAATATTTACTACTCATACACATCTCTTCTGCTATTATATCAAGCGTTGCCTGTTGATAGTTTCTCCGAATAAAACTTTTTATCTTATCAATTTTACCTTTATCATCCTCTCTTTCCTTAAAAGAATATCGTTTTTCCTGTAAAAGTCTGTCTATTCGTTCTATTAAATCTTCAAAATTAAACGGCTTCTCTATAAAATCATCTGCATGAGAGCGTAAAGCATCTAAGATTATCTCTTTTGTCCCATAGCCCGTCATTATAATAACAGAAATATCCTTATTATATCGTTTTATCTCACTAAGTAGACTAAGTCCATCTATTCCCGGCATCATCACATCTAAAAGAACGATTTTTATATCTCTGGGTTTTTTGAAAAAAGCCAAAGCCTTTTCACTATCCAAAAATTCCTTTATCTCATATTTCCTTAACACCAATTTTATACTTTTTATAACACGGGGATCATCGTCTATAACTACAATTCTGTCTGATATCATATTATCTCTCCTCTTTACATATCCCTCTTCTGTTTATACTCTCTATTCACCATCCTATACATACCAGCTATTGTTGATTTGGAAGGAATCCTAACAATAAATGTCACTGTCCCCATATCACTAACCGCATCTATCTCTCCACCATGTCGATCTATAATTTCTTTACTAATAGATAGCCCTAAACCAAATCCATCTTTTTTGGTACTATAAAATGGTTCAAACATCTCTTTTAAATCACTAATATTCATACCCCCACCTGTATTAGTTATCCTCATCTCTGCGTATTCCCCGGACACATATTTTGTTCGCGTGGTTATTATAATAATAGTCCCTTCTTTGCCTGCCGCTTCAATAGAATTAATCAAAAGATTTAGCAATGCCCTTTTTAATTTATCTACATCTACCATAATCACAGGAATATCTTTCTGCATAGTAACCTTAAGATGTATGCCTTCCTGTCTTATCTTTTGTGAAGATAAGGCAATAATGTCACGAATAAGAGAATTTAAATGAGTTTCTGTCAAAGACAGTTTGTACATCGAACCATATTCAACTATATTTCTAAGCATAGTATTCCAAGAATCGAGTTCATTGGGGACTATCTCTGAAAATTCTCTGACAAATCCCTTATCTTTATGTCTTTCTGGTATCAACCTAATAAAAGTCTCTATTAAAAGTAAAGAATTCTTCAATTCATGGGCTATTGCTGTAGCCACCTTACCTATGGCAGACATCTTTTCAAGCTCTCTATCTTTTCTCATCTTTACAGCTAACCTATTTAAAGAATATAACAATCTGCCTATATCATCTCTACGTCGGATACGAAAAGGATAGTCAAATCCTCCTCGTGCCAATCTATGAGTCCCTTCTATAAATGTATAAATAGGTCTGCTCATTAATCTAGAAATTAACCAACTTATAGCAACAGCAGCTATGACACTTAATAATATAAGTATCCATGACTGTATCTTCATAATCTCAAGAAATGCATATGCCTCTCGCTCTGGGTGTAGAATAACCAACCCACAATGAAGAGAATGTATAGGAGCATATGCTACCAAAAAACTTTCTCCTGTCGATGTTATATATTTCTGACTACCGATTTCTCCTTTTAGAACCAACCTCATAATTTCTGGATATACAAAATTACCATTTAATAACACCTTTTTTTTATCAGGCCTTGCTATGACTTTTCCATCTGAATCCACCAAATATGCATGGCCACTCAAACCAATCTTTATACTATCTACTATATCCCATATTCCTCTTAAATCTACCTCTGCAATAAGAACTCCTAAAATTTCATCCATATTATGTAACGGTGCTGCCATAGTTAATACTGGCAAATGCTCTGAAGTCAATCTAACCTCAGAGACAAAAAACTTACCTGAAGAGGCGTTCTTAAAGGCTTCTGTGTTAACTATATCTTCAAAATTTTTACCTAACTCTGAAGTAGAAATCTCTTCTCCATTAATACCAAATGCAGAGATCTTTTTAAAAATAGGATATCTCAAAGATAACTCCACCAACACTGATTCTTGTTGCCACTTACTTATATTTAATGTTCCTAATATAGAGGCGGTCATTAAAAACGCCCTTTTGATACTAGAAAAATGTTCCTCCACTTCTCTAGATGCGTGAAACACAATCTCTTTATAATCCTGCAGAACAGCAGATTTTACGGCATTTTGACTGGTGTGAATCAACAAATATCCTAAAATAATCAAGGGAATAACTACAAATATTGTTAATAGCAAAAATATCTGAACCCATATCCTACGTGGGATTAAATGACTAAGCTTTCTAAAAAAAGATGGTGTTTTCATATCTTTAGATCTAAATCAGACTAAAAAATAATCAATAACACTGAGTCTCTACATCAAAATTATTATCAAATTGCTCACGGTATAATTGTCGGTAAAAACCATCCCTTGCTAAAAGTTCTTTATGAGTCCCCATCTCTACAATACGAGCTTTATCCAAAACTATAATCTTATCCGCGTTCATAATAGTTGAAAACCTATGTGCTATTACAAAAACCGTCTTACCACGCATTTTTCTACTTATTGCTTGCTGTATTGCATTCTCTGTTATAGCATCTACTGCCGAGGTAGCCTCATCCAATATTAACATAGCAGGGTCTCTTATAAGTGCTCTGGCAATAGCTATTCTCTGCCTCTGTCCTGCAGAAAGCCCTTCCCCTCTTTCGCCAATACAGGAAAAATATCCTTCCTTCATTCCTGACACAAAATCATGTGCCTGTGCTATTATTGCAGAATCCCTTATCTCTTGTAGAGAAGATCTTCTCCTGCCATATCTCATATTATCTATTACCCTGCCACTAAACAAATAATCGTCTTGAAATACTACCGCTATCTGCCTTCTATAACTATCAAGATCAACATATCTCAAATTATGATTATCTATAAAAATATCTCCTTCTGATGGGTCATAAAATCTTAACAGTAGGTTTATTAAAGTAGTCTTACCAGCACCACTTGCACCTACAATAGCAATCACTTCTCCTGATTCTACGGAAAAACTAATTCTATCCAAAACATATTCCCCTTCTTGATACGCAAAAGACACATCTTTAAATTCCACTTTACCCATCAAAGGAGCCAATTTTACAGGATGAGAAACAACTTTTACTTCATCAGATATAGAAAATATATCATTAATTCTAACTAAAGCAGCTGATGCCTCCTGATATGAACTATTAATCACCCCGAGACGTATTAATGGAGAAAATAACATGCCTAAATATGAATAGAAGGCAACAAGATCACCTGCTGTCATTACTCCTTTTATTACTTCGATACCTCCCATCCACAATATACATACAATACCAAATGATGAAAAAAAATCCATCCCTGACCATAATAACGCATTAAAACTATAGGTATCTTTGGCGTTCTTTAATATATTCTGCTGTAACTTCAAAAACCTATGGTATTCATAAGCAAATCCAGAAAAAATTCTAACAACAGACATACCACATAATATTTCATTTATACCGGAAACCATATCTGCTGTGCTATCTTTTAATAACTTATAACTACATCTCAATTTGGGCAAAACACGAAAATAAAAAACCGCGAATAAAGGCAACCCTGCTATGGCCACAATAGTAAGACGTATATTAATCCATGCTAATACACATACTATAAAAACTGTACTAAGCATTGCATAAATAAATTCTGCTAAATCCGAAGCTATAAACGCCCGTACACTCTCTGTATCTACTGATATTCTTGTTAATATCTGCGCCGGAGTTAAATGTTTAAGGCTTCGTAAAGATATTTTCCTTAGATGCTTAAATATATCTGCTCGTAATTTATAAACCATTATCTCACCTAACATAGCAGTTTGCTTCTTTCGCAAAAAATTTAACAAACTACGTATTAAAAGGACAACTCCTAACCCAAAAATAAAAACACTTAACATAAAACTATCTTTTGCGGGAAGCAATCTATCAAGCATTATTTTTATAAACCATGGAAGGGCAAGGGAAAGTAGATTAGAAAAAAATATACAAAAAAGGATAAATGCAATCCTTTTTTGGTATGGTTTTATAAGAGAGATAAAGTTCATTATATTAATCAACTATCTCCGCTAACTTCTCAAAATGGATAAATACGAATTTATATTAGGAACCATTAGAATTTATAGCATTATAATCCCACTTAATAAACTCTGGAGCCAATGCATCTAAATAAGATTTAAAACATACTGGTGTGCTGAAACTACGGTTTTTCAAAAATGAGAACATCCTACATCCTCCACTGCACATTGGTAAATAAGGACAACTCCGTGGACATTTTTCCCAAACATCAAGGTTTAAAAAGTCCTCATGCGTTTTATTAAAACTATTCTCCCATATATTCCCCACAGAAAATTCTGGATGTCCTAGCATAGAATTACATTTAAATATCCTTCCTCTCTGGTCAATAGTAACCCCACCATACCTCCTAGTTAAAGGGCATGCTACAATAGAAAGTCCACTCCGCATAGGAAGCCGTTTCTCTGCCATTAGTTTTCGGATTTGATAAACAGCATTTATCAGACTTCCCTCCGCATAGTTATTCATATGCTCACACTGACAGATATCTTGCGCATGACCAGACGGTCCTAATGACGGGTGAATAGGAGAAAACATAAACTCTCCAAGTTTATATAAAATACCTATATCATCAAGATAATCCAATAATTCTTCTATATGAGTTATATCCCCATTCTCATAACTACAAGATATACCTATAGACACATCATCCACACATGCAACTATATTATCCATAATCCTGTCGAATGTAGGTGTGCCGTCGGGAAGATGCCTATTGCGATCATGTGCATACCCTACACCATCAACAGAAATCCTCACCTGACTAAGCCCTAAAGGGAGATATTTTTCTACATGTTCTCTGTTTAAAAGGTAGCCATTTGTCTGAAGCATAAACCTAAATTTAAGTCCCTTGCTCCTACAAAATTTATTCATCTTAGATGCTATAATATCAATCACAGATGTATTTAGCAAAGGTTCTCCACCATAAAAAACTATATACACTTCTTCGTATCCCAACCTCAACACCCTAGCTTCAACCCATTCTATCAGTGCATAAGCAGTATCTTTACTCATAGCTTCATTAACACGGGAACTCTTCTGAAAACAATATTCACAATCAAAATTACATGCATATGTAGTCAGGACAGATACAGGAAAACTTGCCTTTCTGATACCTTCTTTTAATTGGTGAAAAAAATCCTCTATCCTCCTATTTTCTTCCTCCTCATCCAAAACAAGTATCCCGTTATTATGCAGTAGCTTTATTTCCTCCCTATACCGCTGTTGTGTTTGTTCAGACAAATTCTTAATCGCCTCACTAAGTCCTCTATCCAGTTTAATCAATGCCTGTGTACGGGTATTATATACAAGAGATTCTCCTTTGTTAGGATAATCGTCAACAATAATGGTATAATAAGAGAGTTTCATCCTATCTCGATATAATTTCCATATCCCTCACAAATCCGGGATATGATTTGCTTACACTTTCTATACCTTTTACCCGTACACCAAGCTTGAGCCCTAATACATAAAAAGACATTGCAAGTCTATGGTCATTGTGTGCATCTAAAACAACATTTGTTTTATATTTATTAATAGCAGGATAAATTATTATTTCATTATCTCTTTCCTTAACCCTGGCACCTATCTTTAGCAATTCTTTACGTAAATCGCTTATTCTATCAGATTCTTTTACCCTTGCATGCTGTATGTTATAAAGCCTCGTCCTTGTCTTTGCAAATAACGCCAAAATAGATACTATTGGTACAAGATCTGGACAGTCTTTTAAAGAAAAATCTCCTCCCTTAAGGTCAAAAGGCCCTGTTATTTTTATTGTGCGACTATTATGAATAAAATTAACCCCCATTCTCGACAAAATATCGATAATCCTCGCATCCGCTTGTATAAAATTAGGGCAAAAATTGCCTGATAAAATTACATTCGATTTAATGATACTTGCAGCCGCCATAATAAAAGCTGCAAGCCCATAATCAGAGGGGACAACAAACCTGCCAAGCCCCTTAAATCTTTGGTTCCCTTTTATCACATAAAGCCTTTTATTCTTTTTTATAATTTTAACTCCTGCCCGGTTAACTACATTTATCGTCATATCTATATAATCTGACGAAACCAATTTTCTGCCTGTCAAATGCAGTCGAGTATCCTGATTTAACATTGGAGCAGTTATAAGAAGCGCTGAAATAAACTGAGAACTAAGACTCGCGTCTATATAAATATCCCCTCCTTTTAGACTGCCTCCCTTTATCTTAACAGGTATACTCTCTTTATCTCCATATCCACAGATATCGATTCCCATATCCCTGAGCGTATGGATAAGATATAAATTTGGACGACCTTTAAGCGTCCCCTTTCCTGTAACAACAATATTCCGGCCACATTTACTAAGAAGAGGCAAAAGAAATCTTAAGACAGTCCCTGACTCTCTTACATCAAACTCATTCCTTATAGAACCCTTGCCTTCTACAGGAGCTGCTACAGATATACCTTCTTTACATGCTATCACCTTCCACACCCCTGGAGAAGGAACTACTACATTAGCTCCAAGGAACCTTGCTGCGTCCATAGCCACAATGGCATCATCACATTCAGAAGGTCTAACTATCTCAGAAACTCCACCACAGGCTGCAATAATAAAGGCACGAATAGAATAAGACTTTGATGCAGGGGCAGGAACCCTACCATTTAACATAGATACGGGGTGAACATACAAAATCATCTCTTTACAACAACCTTATCGTTTTTACGTATTTTGCGAATAGAAAACGGAGGGACTAAATCAGCCGCAGCCATCTCAAGCTGCAATCGTGTCACTTTAATATCTCCAAGATAATTATTATCTCTATATACAGCAAGCACAGTGCCTTCCTTAATACCATCCTTCTTACCCAAATCTATAACCACAAATTCCGCAACCCTATCCACATTAATTATTCGCCCATCTCTTATATGTTTAACATTTTTCTCTTCTCCATTTTCTGGACCCGATTGTTTTTTTAACCCACGAACTCCAATATCAATCGCCTTCGACTGTCGATTAGCCTCTTTTATATCTTTTTTCAGATTTGCCATATCTGTCGAAGAGGCAGAAATCTGTTTACTAATCCTAGCAACACGCGTATTTGCTTCTTTTAGCTTCTTTTTTAACTCATCTATCTTATTCTGTAATTGATTATTTTCTTCCTGTAACTGTTTTACTTGCTGGGCACATGATTCTTTTTCCTGCACTGCTGACTTTAAGTTAGACTCTAACGAAATTATCTTTTTTTCAAAACCCTTTACTGTAGACGCTAACTTTTCATCAAGCTGCTCCTTAACTTTTCCCTGTTTATCCATTTCTTTCTTCAAGGAAAGAATCTCTGATTTTAGTTCATCCCTTAAACCTTCCTGAAGATCTAATTCATCCAACAAACTATTAATCCTGTCATCCGCCTCTTTATTTTTATTTTCCAGTAAAGTATTTTGTTTTTTCAATTTGGAAAGCTCCTCTTCAAGATCCGTTATCCTTTCCATACTTTCGGACAAATTTACCTCAACAGATTTTCTTTTTTCTATTTCTTTTTGAAAGAAAAAAATAAATAAAGCCGTAGTAGATAAAAGTAATATAGAAATAATTAATAAAAAGATTATGAGTACTCTTCCTGCAGAATTCATTTTTTTCTCCTTCATTTTTAATTATTCTTCTTATTCTATAATTGCTATTAATTAAATTATATACTAAAACATTAATAAGTAAAGGGTATGTTCTATCTCTTTTCTCTTGTCAAATGTAAAGTTACTAGCTATAATTTAAATAATTTTGAGAATAAATAATTTATTTATGGAGCTATAACTATGTTGAAAATACTTAGAAAAAAAGGCGTAGCAAAACGCATCTGTGGGGGCATTGTAATATTAATAATTGTCGCCTTCGGTTTTGCAGGAAAGGCATATCTATTAAATGGCAGAGGCAAAAATCAATTTAACTATGCAGGAAAAATATTTGGGAAAAAAATATCTTTTGACCAATATAAGAAAGCATATAAAGCTGTAAATATTCAAGCACTCATTCAATATGGAGACAACCTAGATAAACTCAGACCATTCCTTAATCTCGAAAGGGAAGCATGGGATAGACTTATACTACTGCATGAGGCTAAAAAGGCAAAAATAACCGTTTCTGATGAAGAAGTTATAGAAACAATAGCACAATATCCATTTTTTCAACAAGACGGCCAGTTTAATAATAAGATATACACGCGTATCCTGCGTGGGTACTTTCATATCAAACCAAGAGATTTTGAAGAAAGTGTCCGTGAGACAATTATGATGGCTAAATTATATGAACAAAAAACGGCTGGCATATCGGTTTCAGAAAAAGAGATATTTAATAATTATAAACTAAGAAATGAAAAGGTACAAGTAAGTTATGTATTTGTGCCTATTGATAAATTTATTGATAAGGCTGTATTTAACGAAAAAAAAGCAAAAGAGTATTTTAACTCACATAAAGAAGAATTTAAGGTTCCACTTATGGTAGATGTAAAATATATAACTTTAAAGTTTCCTGCTCCTAGCAAAAAAAATAAAAATAAATCTGAGAAAAAAAGTAATAAAAATGAAAAACAACAAAACGATAAAGAAAAAATAATAGAAAAAGCAAAACAAATATACCAACAATTAATATTAACCCCCAGTCTTAAGGATATAGCTAAAAAAAACGGGATAGAAATGCATACGACCGGATTTTTCAGTATGGAAAAACCAAACCTGAAACCTGGCTGGTCTTATAAAATACTTAATAAAGTATTTCAAATGAGACCGGGAGACATAATGGAACCCTTTGAAACACCAAAAGGTATATGCATAATTCAGCTAAGAGCTAGAAAAAAAAGTCATCTTCCTAACTATGAAGAAGTAAAAGAAAAGGTAAGAAATACCATACTTAAACTTGAGGCAAAAAAAATAGCAAGACAAACAGCTGAACAATATTTAAAATCTATCAAAGCAGAAATGAATAAAACTCAATTAAAAGACTTCGCAAAAACAGCTAAAAAATTAGGGTTGGAACTTCATAAAACACCTATTTTTACTAGAGGTCAATATTTACCAACTATTGGAATATCTAGCAATTTTCAAAAAGCAGCATTTAGCCTAACAAAAAATCATCCAATAAGTGGTGTTGTTGAGACAGCAAAAGGTTTTTGTATCCTATATTTAGAAAAGTATATCCCTGTGGATATGGATAAATATACAAAAGAAAGAAACAAACTATCTAAAAGATTGTTAATGCAAAGGAAAAATGAGGCTTTCAATGAGTATATAAAAGATATAAGATCAAAGGCAAAACTCAAAGATAATATAGCAGAAATGGAAAAAAGGCAAAAAACTAACAACCCCTAATACGTCTTTCCTCGTTATTGTTAACGTAGCTGTTATATAATAGAGTTTAACAGCAAAGATTATCATTCAACCAATTAAGATAATCTTTATTTCCATCTATTATTGGAATAGCTATAACCTCTGGGCAAGAGTAACTATGGATGGTCTTTATAGTAGAGACTATTTTAGGAAACTTATCTTTTCGTGTTTTTAAAATAATGAGAATCTCTTGTTCCCTCTCTATATTTTGTTTCCACCAAAAAATAGAATTAATATCTCCCAAAATATTAGCACATGCTGCAAGATTATTTTTTATCATATAAGTTGCTATTCTTTCAGCCTCCTCTTTATCCTTGGCTGTTATTAAAACTAATATATACATTTTTTAAAGTATCCTCTTATTTATGCTAGAGCTTATTTCATTAAAATATCTTTTCATTTATAAACAATCAAATATAATCAAGGAATATTTTCTGAAGCATCTTTTTCAATAAAATTCTCATCCATTTCCTTCTGTGAGGTTTCCACTCGACCCTTTCTATAATTATCTATATGTCGTATTTTAGTATCCATATTTTTAAAATTTTTATCTTTAATATCACTATACACAACTACCAATTTATCAACTGCCTTACCAATCTCCTCAAATCGCGATTTAAATCGAGTATATAACGTTACAAATTGATCAATTAAACGAATAATCTTTTTTATATCTTTCTCATACCTAAAATTCTCAAATGCCTGTCTTATTACAGAAAGCATTGCATATAAAGTAAATGGCGAACATAAAACCACTTTCTGTTTCAATGCCTCATCCATCAACCCGGGCATCCTTTCTTGTATAAGTCCAAAAACCTGTTCATTAGGTATAAACAAAAGGACAAAGTCTAAAGTTTTCTCATCTGGGTTAATATAATTTCTATTCTGAATCTCTTTTATCCGCCTTCTGACATTCTTCTCAAAATCCTTAAAAAATCTCTCTTTTGTCTCATCTTGATCCGCATTAACCATCTCCATATAATTATCTAAAGGAAACTTTACATCCATATTTACCTTATGCCCATCAGGTAATAAAAAGGTAAAATCTGGTCGCGTAAGAGATGTGTCAAGCCGGGTCTGCTTTTTATAATTAATCCCTTCTATCAGACCAGATGCCCTAACAATCTCCTCCGCCATCCTTTCTCCCCACTGACCTCTAATACGCACATTACCTAATATATTCACCAATCGATTTGTTGTATCCTGTAAATTTAATGTTGCCTCTGACGTATTGCGTAAAGCTGCCTCTATATTGCCGTATTTGGTATCACGTTCCTTCTCTAATTCATGAATTAGTGCCTGATACTTTGCAAGCTCTTCTTTTAACCCATAAACGGAATTCTCGACTGCCTGTTTTCTTAACTCCAACTCCGTAACAGATCTATTCTGTTCTGCCTCAAACTGCTGTTTTGCCAGACGAAGAAACTGTTCCTGATTTGTCCTAACTTCCTGACTTATCTGTCGCTTAAGGACACCTAGCAAAAATAGGAATGCCGCAACCAAAAAAACAACATTTAATATCACTGCTATTATTACTATACTTAATATACCCATAATATCTATTTCCGTTTATCTCTTAATCTATTAAGTGGACACTCCTCACAAACAGGGGTCGTTTTACAAAAATCTTTTCCTAGTCGTACAATCAAGGCATGATATTCATTAAACATATCAACATTATGAGGTAACCTTGACATAAATACCTTTTGGATATCATCATAATCCGCCTCAGCAGCAATAATTCTATGCCGTAAAAGCAATCGTCGTGTATATGCATCAACAACAAAAATAGGCTTATCTAATGCATATAATAATATTGAGTCTGCTGTTTCATGCCCTATCCCATTTACATTCAACAACTTCTTCCGAAGGATATTTAGAGATTCCTTCTTCATCACTGAAATATTACCATCATACTCTTTATAAAAAAAATGCATAAAATTTTTAAGCCTACGCGCCTTTATATTAAAATATCCTGCTGGCCTAACAAATTCAGCAAGCTTATCTTCTGCAATGTCGCGTAATACCACAGGCTCTAAACATCCCCCTAAACGCATGCGTTCAATAGCCTTCTCCACATTGCACCAATTAGTATTCTGCGTAAGTATGGCCCCTACTATAACTTCAAAACGACTTTCAGCTGGCCACCAATGCTGTGGTCCAAAATGTTCTAATAGTATCTTATATACTGATATAAGAAACTTCTTTCTCCTGCCCATAAATCTCTAAAATTATTCAAATTTATATACTTTACGTAGCTTCTCTATTACCTTCCATCTACACGATAATCCTTCGGGGAAAACTACCAAATCACCTGCCTGTATCTCTACATCTCCTTCTGAAGTCTTTACAATAACCTTCCCTTCATATAAATAAGCAATCTCTTTACTATCATAATGCCAGTCAAATTCAGAAGGCTCACATTCCCACACAGACCACTCTGATGTATTCTCAGGTCTATTAGGAATATTCATTTCATTCTTTCTATCCTCACTAAGTTTTTCCACCTTAATCACAGACATAATAACCTCCTCTCATTTTTACATAATATTTATTAAGGGACATATTTCCATTCCTTAAGTTTTCCGTTTTTGTTAAAAAAAATATACACCTTAGCCGAATTAAAATACTTAATAGGATGTCTATATAACCACACCTCGCATGGTGTGCCATCTTTTATTTTTGTTCTGGAAAATACAGGAGGACCAAATGTCTTCATAATACTATCTTTGTCCTTATACATCCCCATCTGTCCTGATTTAACTGCTTCTATTACGCGACTAAAGGCCTGTTCCTGTTGTTGTATCAGAGTTGATATCTCTTCCTGACCAGCTGCAAACCTCTTTAATACAATAAGTTCATTCATATGAGATAATATACAACATCCACATAAAGATACACACAATAAAAAAATAAAAGCTACTACAATTATATATCTCATCTACTTATCCTGTCTCTTTCCTCCTCAAGTTGTTTAATAATTGTATTTATCTGACGCAATCTCCGTTGTATGTCTTTTAATCTCCTCCCATATTCTTTCAACGTCTGCGGATCCCGGCCAGAAAATGACTCAGAAAGCAGCCGTGATTTTACATAACTCTCTGTTTCAAGTTCTTTCTCTTCTTTTCTTAATTTTTTAATCTCATTCTTTATCTGAGACAAACGTTTTAATGCCTGTTTATGCCTTTTATGCAATTCATCTAATTTAGAATCCAAATTAATATTATCTTTATACTTATTCTTTTTCTCCTTTAAAGTCTTCTTTTCACTACCCAAATTATCAGTGCCTTTACCTGCAATAGATGAATGTTGAAGGCTTGTACTGTCATTTCCTTTTTTCTTATCTAAATAATATTCCAAACCACCCGGATAAGATTTAATACAACCATTATTTATTTCTATTATATAATTTGCAATCTCACGTATAAAATACAAGTCATGACTTATAAAACAAATTGTCCCCGTATAGCCTTTAAAGGCCGTAGTTAATGCCTTTACCCCATCAAGATCTAAATGCGTTGTTGGCTCATCAAGAAGCATAAAATTGGGAGGATTAATGAGTAACTTTGCCAGTATAACCCTGCTCTTTTCACCGCCTGAGAGGACCTTGATAGCTTTAAAAACATCATCTCCACGAAAATTAAATAAACCTAATAAGGTTCTCACCCTTACTGCTGGTGTAGCTGCTGGTGCTGCTGAGATAACCTCATCAAATACATTATTATTAGGATTAAGGACATCCAATCTTGTCTGAGAAAAATATCCTTTACTAACATTATGACCATATTTCAATACTCCACTGTCAGGGGGAAGGACACCTGCCATCATCTTAAGTAAAGTAGATTTACCTGCACCATTCGGGCCAACAAGACATATTTTCTGACCCTTAATTATCTCCAAATCAAGGCCATCATAGACCTTCTTATCTCCATAGGATTTCCTTATACCCTCCATATTTAAAACAACATATCCACTCTCAGCTATATCAGAAAACTCAAAAGATGAAACACTTTTCCCTTCTTCTGGTAATTCAATCCGCTCAAGGCGCTCAATCATCTTACGTTTATTTCTGACTGCCGCCGCACGATTTGGCTGAGCATGAAAACGCTGGGTAAATCTCTCCAATTGCTTGCGTTTCTTTTCAATAACCTTCTGTCGTTTCTCTAGAGTCTTTAGTTGTATCTGCTTTTGCTGTTCATATGCCTCATAATTCCCTTTTACTTTAAACATCATGCCATTATCCAGCACAATAGTATAATTAGTAACATCATTTAAAAATACTCTATCATGTGAAATAAGGATAAAGGCACCTTTATAAGACGACAAGAAATCCTTCAACCATAATGTTGCGGGGAGATCTAAATAATTCGTAGGCTCATCCAATAGCAATAAATCATATGAATAAGTCAACAATTTGGCAAGAAGCGTGCGCATCTGCCAACCGCCACTAAGTTCAGTTATCGGTCGATAAAAATCATCCTCTGAAAAACCAAGTCCTGAAAGTATCTTTTCTGCCCTATGTTCCAATTCATAAATACCAAGCTGTTCCAACTCCTGCAAAATATCTCCATATTGAATAGTATACGCTTTATTTTCATCTTCTAATCTTCTCTTCTTTTCCATTAAAGCCTGTATACGACTATCCCCTTCCGTCATCTCCTCCATAACAGTTCTTGAAGATGAAAACTGTGTTTCCTGTGGAAGATATCCTATGTTTATATTCTTCTGTATCTGAACATCTCCACCCAATGGTTCTGTCTCTCCCAAAATTATAGAAAATAAAGTTGTCTTGCCAGCACCATTTGGTCCTGTTAGACCGATCTTTTCATTTGGAAAGATACTAAAATTTACATCCTTAAACAACGTCCTTTGTGTAAATCCCATTGTAAGATTATTTATTGTAATCATATCTATCTCACTATTATGAGCATATGCTTAAATGCACAATTCAACCTTGTTGATTTGTGCATTTTTCACTATTTAACAAGGTTAAATTGTGCAATATAATTTTTTAACATATCTACTTCTTTTTCTTCTAAGTGTCGCCACTCTCCAAGCCTTAGATTACCAAGCATCAACGGCCCATGAGATAATCTCTTTAAATAAATCACCTTACATCCTATTCTCTCAAACATCCGTCTTATCTGGCGTTTCTTACCTTCATAAATTGTAATAAATAGTTGCCTGATCCCTCTTTTATTACATAAATATCGTATCCTCGCGGGCAATGTCTTTCCGCTGTCAATAATAATCCCATTTTCCAGCAATTTTTTATCTCTGTTACTAAAATCCCCTATTATTTTAACAAAATATTGCCTCTCAATATTAAATTTAGGGTGCGTTAAAGAAAACGCTAACTCTCCGTCATTGGTCAAAAAAAGAAGACCTTCTGTATCTCTATCTAAACGGCCTACAGGATTTAAAACATGTAAATGTCTGGGGAGAAGGTCAAATACTGTCTTTTTGGCAAATCTATCTGCTTTTGTTGTTACATACCCTGCAGGTTTATTTAAAAGCACATACTCATAATTTACAGGTTTAACATATTTACCATTAACCGCAACTATATCCTTCCCCGGCACTATACTAAAGGATGGTTCACATATGATATCTCCATTAACACTAACCACCCCTGACTTTACTAAATCCAATGCCTTTCTCCTAGAACATACCCCATTACGAGAAAGAAAAACCTGAAGGCGTATTGGTTTATCAACCATAAGCACCTCTCTGCCTTAACGCCTCATAAAGTAATACAGCTGCAGAAACTGATACATTAAGTGAATCGATCTTTCCTCTCATAGGTATCCCTACACATCTATCAGAGGAATTCAACCAAAAATCGCTCAATCCTCTATCTTCGCTGCCTACAACAATCGCCACCTTTTGTCTAAAATCCACAGAAAAATAATCTATTTCAGCATCTGGAGATGCTGCGTATATCTTAATATCCCTTAATCTAAAAAAATCCAATGCCTGTGAACTAGAACAGGATATTGTCTTTAAAGAAAACACCGTGCCCAAACTTGAACGAATAACATTAGGATTATAGATATCTGTTTTACAGTCACATAAAAAAACTCCATCAACTCCAACCGCATCGCATGTACGTAAAATAGCCCCTATATTCCCTGGTTTCTCTATCCCTTCTATTACAAAAAATATTGCATGTTTTCTCAAAGGAAATGAATCTAAAGAGCAAACATATCTAGTTCTAAAAACACCTAATATCCCCTTGGTACTCCTGCAATAAGAAATTTTACTAAATGCTGGTTTACTTAACTCAAACACAGATATATCAAATAACTTTATCTTATTCGCAATAATCTTACCTATTCCCTCTGACAGAAATCCCTCTGATACATATATTTCCAAAAACTCAACTCCAGCATCCACCGCCAACATAAATTCCCGAATTCCCTCAACTACAGCAATCTTCTCTTTTGCCCTATCTCTATATCCTCTAAGACGAATTATCCTTTTAATCTTGGGGTTGGAGACACTTTTTATCTTTAAAATATGCATTTCAAAATAAAACTAATTCTGTATTTAGCTAAATATCTTATCTAGAAATATTTTGATTTCATGAATAAATCGCTGTTCTGAAACAATATAACCACTATTATGAGCCCCGTCTATGTCTACAAAAAATTTAGGAGACATAGCAGCATCATATAATTTCCTGCCCAAGGCATAGGGGACTACATCATCATCTTTACTATGTATAAATAACTTCGGCACAGCTATATTTCTTATTTTAGATACAGAATCCAATTTTACACTAATTAAAAACGACGGGACAAAAGGATATAGAATTTTTGCCATATCTGCAGCACAACTAAAAGAAGAATCTACAATAAGTCCTGCTACTTTTTGTTTAGACACCAAATCAATAGCAACCGCTCCTCCTAAAGACGCACCATACACCACTATCTTATCCGGAACAATTCCCTTTGTGACTGTAAGGTAGTCATAAGCAGCCTCTGCATCCGTATAAAGACCTGTCTCTGTAGGCCGACCTAAACTCTTACCATATCCTCTATAGTCAAATATAAATACATTCATCCCCATTTCATGAAAATATTTAAATTTATCAATTCTATCTCCTATATTCCCTGCATTACCATGAATAAACAGTAATGTAGCTTTCGCATCTTCCGCAGGAATAAACCAACCGTTTAATTGAAGTTTATCTCGGGTTTTAAAATATATGTCTTCGTATTGCAACCCTACGGCCGAAGGCATAAATGATATATGTTTAGACGGGACAAAAAGCGTTTTTCTTTCAAGCCTTCGTATATAATAGAAAAATAATACCGAACTTAATACAATAAAACCTGTCAATACACTCATCAGGCCCTCGCTGAAGTATAACTTTCAAGATTATAATTTATTTCTGTAGATGGCATAGGTATCTTATCGACTATAACTCCTGCTTTAGAAAAAAACTCCGCTGCCAATGTGTCATGATAATCGGCAAATATAACAACTCTCTTAATCCCCGCTCCTATAAGAGCCTTGGCACATGTAGTACATGGCATATTAGTAACATAGGCTGTAGCACCATCGACAGCAACTCCTTTCTTAGCTGCCTGCATCAATGCATTCATCTCAGCATGATTTGTGCGTTGGCAATGGTTATCAACAATAAGACATCCGACATCCTCGCAATGGTCATCGCCTGGTATCGAACCATTATATCCTGTTGCTATAACATTTTTATTTTTCACCAATACACATCCACAATGCATTCTAGGACATGTAGCTCGTTCTGATGCTAACATTGCAAGCTTCAAAAAATATTCATCCCAATCAGGCCTTTTCCCCATAAAAATATCTCCTTTCTTAAAAAAATGTATAGTTAATTTATAACTATATATACTCTAACTAACAATCAAAGCCCCTATCGTTTCTTAATTGCCCACATGCAGCAGAAATATCTCTACCTCGCGGCCTTCTAAATGTAAAATGGAGACCATAACGTTGTAATTCTTCTTTAAAGACATTAATATCTTCCCTTGATGCCGGCAGAAAATTGTAACCCTCTACTATATTATAATTAATTAAATTAATTTTACAAAGCATACCCTTTAAAAGACGCCCTAATTTTCTTGCAGCTGTTGGTGTAGATGTTACATCCTTTATTAATAAATATTCAAATGTTACCTGCCTTTGTTTTTTCTCAATATATTCCCTGCATGCTGAGATTAAATCAGATAAAGGATATCTCTTATTTACTGGCATAAGCAAACTTCTAACTTTATCATCCGGGCTATGCAAAGATACAGATAACTCTATTTGCCTACTATCATCTGCTAATTTTTTTATCTTAGGAATTATACCACAAGTAGAAATTGTTATACGTCTAGCTGCTATCATGAGTCCTTTATCTGAATTAATTATATCTATAGCCTTCATAATATTGTCAAAATTATCTAAAGGCTCTCCTATACCCATAAATACAATATGTGTAACCTTACCCTTATTAATCATATTCTTTATAAAAAGTATCTGAGAGAGAATCTCTGCACAGGTTAAATTCCTTTTCCAACCATTAATACGACTAGCACAAAAACTACATCCGAACCTGCAACCAACCTGCGTTGAAATACAGACAGTCTGTCTATCTGATGAAGGGATAAGCACGGATTCTATCTTCTCGCCATCATGCAGCCTAAATAGCAGTTTTACTGTCTTATCTTTAGAAATTTCCTTTTTCTCAAGTATAATCTTAAAAAAAGAGAAATCTTTCTCCAACCTGTGGGTCAAGGCAACTGGCAAATTATGCATACTAACAAAATCCGTAACTCCCTTTTTATATAACCAGTCAAAAATTTGTCCTGCCCGAAAAGATTTCTCTCCTTGAGAGATCAGATATGCAGACAGTTGTTGATATGATAAATCACGAATATCTGTTTTATCCATAAAACTATATTATTAACTACACAACTAAAATAAATTTAACTATTAAAAAATTTAGACTATGTGTGTCAATTTAGCCGCCCTGTAAAAAACAAAAAGCAGTAAATATATATACAATCACTTTTCTAAAAATTGACCTATTCTACGGAATCTATTATAACGATGCTCAAGAAGGGCGTCTTTAGATAAAGAGGACAATTCTTTTATATATTCCAAAATACTTTTTTTCAGAGTGGATGCAACTGCGGCAGGATCACGATGAGCTCCTCCTAAAGGCTCAGGAATGACTTTATCGACCACCCCAAAAGACAATAAATATTCACTTGTAATCTTTAATGCCTCTGCGGCCTCAGGTGCCTTTAAACTATTACGCCATAATATAGAGGCACATCCTTCTGGTGAAATGACAGAATAGTAAGCATGTTGTAATATACAAACTTTATCCGCTATCCCTATTCCTAAGGCCCCACCACTACCACCTTCACCTATAACTGTAGCAACAATTGGAGATGTGATCCTTGACATATCTCTTAAATTTTCAGCTATTGCCTGAGCCTGTCCCCTCTCTTCAGCGCCAATTCCAGGATAGGCACCAGGTGTATCTATAAAAATCACAATAGGAAGATTAAACTTCTCTGCCAATCTCATAATCCGAATTGCCTTCCTATAGCCCTCAGGGTGAGCACAGCCAAAATTACGCATAACATTCTCTTTTGTATCTCTACCTTTTTGGTGACCTATAACCATTACCTTGGCCCCATCTATTTTGGCAAATCCTGCAATAATAGCCTGATCATCTGCAAATTGTCGATCACCATGTAATTCAATAAAATCTGTCATCATCATATTTATATAGTCCAATGTATAAGGTCTATCTGGATGACGTGCTATCTGAACTCGCTGCCAAGTAGAAAGATTGTTATATATTTTATTCTTCATTTTCTCCAGTTTCTGCGTCAACCTGTTTAATTCTGGATTAAGCTCAACATTATTGGCAGAATCAAACTCTTTCAATTCACTAATCTTTGATTCCAACTCAAATATGGGCTTCTCAAAGTCAAGTATAACCATACTCTTACCTTATTTTCAAATATGTTAAAAAATAAATAATAGTAGATACCACAAATATATATTGTATATATATCATCAATCTACAATAGTTACCTTTGTTCCTAAAGGAATGATAGAATACAACTCCTCTACATCTTTATTTCGCATTCTCACACAACCTGCCGTAACCTGCTGACCTATCGTTTCTGGTTCAACCGTACCATGAATACCATATCCTGGAATATTAAATCCAAGCCATCTACTTCCTAATACATTTTGCGGGCTCTCTGGTGGAACAATGACTCCTCTGTTAAACCACACTGGATCCACTAATTTTACAGTAATCTTAAATTCACCTGTAGGAGTACTGTTATTTTTCCCTGTAGAAACCTTGTAAACTTTTATTATCTCATTACCTTTACGTAACATTAAAATATTTTGAGACTTATCTACTAACAAATTAAACTTCCCTGTCCATATACGTAACCTCTGGCCTACGCGTATTATATCGCTCTTCAAGTTATTAGATATTTTTATAAGATCTACTGTGGTCCCATATTTTTTGGCCAACTTACCCAAAGTATCACCACTAACCACTTCATGTATTATAGTATCTGGTGTCTGAACATTAGAAAAAATTATCTTCATATTAAGCGATTCTAAATCCTTTTGTACAGCCTCTATATCACTATATTCAGGATAATCAGAAATAATCTTCTGATATAGCTTCTTGGCCTTCAACATTTCTCCATCTTTTTCAAATGCCTGTGCCTTAGTATAGAGCTGTCTCGCCTCTTTATCAGGAGAAACAACTGCCTCTGCCGGTTTTTGTTCTCTTTTATTCACAGACATCCATAATAATCCGATGCCAATCCCTGCTACAATTAATATAAAAAATTTCTTAGACACGGCACATATCCTCCTCTTCCTCTTTTAATTTACTATCACTTATTTCTTTAGAGATATCTCTGAAATACTCCCTACATTCAACTATCTTATCCTTATAATTTAATTGTCTATCTACTTTAGTAGCAGGACCAATTTCTACTCCTACCTTCTTCAACAAAAATCTAATAATATGAAAAAGATAATATTTAGCATACCCTATATGGTCAGGATTCCTTTTAATAAGTCCACTAAAAATATCTATAAAAAAACTAATCAGCCTACATACAACAACCGGCATATGAAGCAATACCGTTATACTATACTGCACAGCCTTTGGTGGTAAGGACTGTATCAGCTTAAAACAAGCCTCATATCTATGATATATCCTTTCCTTACTATGATCTTTAATTTTAGCAGAATTTCTATAAAAGTCACTATTTATCCCATTATTAAGCAAATCTGCCTCTGATTCGGTTATAAGCCCTGATTCACATGCCTCATGAAACATCTTTGTCCCCGGCAAAAAATTAGTCCAAAAGGTTTGAATGCGAAAAGGCCTGTATTTCATATATACCTTTAATGCAAGTTCCTGAGCCTCAATAGGCTCATTAGGAAGAGCAAACATATGATCTACCTTTACCTTAATATTATACCTACGCATAGCATTAAATGCAGATTCTATATGTGACTGTGTCTCATAACGGTTAAGCACACTGCGTTTGTATCCATCATGCATACTCTGTACTCCCATCTGCACATAAATACACCCAGCATCTGCCAACAATCTAGCTATCTCATTATTCATATATAAGGGATGTGATAAACATTGAAAGGGGAGCCCTATCTCCTTTTTATACTTATATAAAAATTCCTTAAGCCATTTTTTATTTAAAGTAAAAACATCATCCTCAAATTCAATTATTTTAAGTCTATATCGTTTTTTAGCAAAGCGCAACTCTGCAAGCATATGTTCTGGACTTCTATGCCGTACATATCCTATTGGAGAATTACCATGCAACCCAGCAAAATAACTATTAAAACAGTAACTACATCTATTAGGGCAACCTCTGGAGGCCAATGTAAAATATATATCTCCTAACCTCATATAATCCTCCCATAAAGGCTTATCAAATATGGGTAAAGAATCCAAATCTTGAATAAATCCTGTCTGAGGCCCGATAATGATTTTACCATTAGCAAGTTTATAACGTGTATTAGGAATTATCTTGCCATATAATCTCTTTTCAATAACCTGAAGTATTAGAGGAAAAGCAATATCTCCTTCTCCTATACATATAAAATCCACCTCTTCTCTTGAGATAACTAACTCTGGGACCGCCGACACATGCACTCCCCCAAACACAACCTTGACGTTTGGTAATATCTGCTTCGCCGCAGCTGCAACTGATAACATCCATTGATAAGTACAGGTCAAAGGAGAAAAAACCAACACGTCTGGGTGTTGTTTTTCTATAGTATCAATCACATCCTTCGTATCATCAAAAAAAGAAGAAAGTACAGGAACATCAAAATTATACCTGTCATTAAACAAAGATACACTAAAAGCAAGATTTACACTATGTCCATACCGCTTTGCTATAGCAGAAAGTAAACTTATCCCTAATTGTTCCCATCCTATACCAACAAAAGTGACATGCATCTATCTTCCTTTTGTTATTTAAGCTCTTATTCTTATGCTTATGTCACAATTTAATCTTGTTGATTTGTGACATAAGACGAGAAATCCCTTCTTTCATATGCTCTCCCTGAGGCAAAAGGCTTATAACCATATAACCATTCTCATCAAAATCAAAAAAATATCCTGGATGAACAAATACATTTTGATCTTCTAACAAATCAATAACAAATTCCTCTTCGTCAAAATTATCCCTCACCTTAAGCTTTATTACAGCATACCAGCCGCCTTCAATCATAAAACATTCACATCTCTCAGTCTCCTGACATGCATGGGCTAATATTGCATAATTGTTACGCACTCTATCAAGAATCTGGTTCTGAATGTAACTACTTATCTTGAACCAATCAAATAATGCATTCTGTGAAGCAATATTTACTGACAAAAAAGTATCAGCAATAACCTCAAGCCTTGCTATTGCTTCCTTAACATAATCATGAGGGCCGTCTACAATAATCCATGAAACCTTCATCTGTGGGAGCCCTAAGGCCTTGGACAAGCCACCTAATGTAAATGTAAGTACATCTTTATTGCCTATAAACGTTGAAAATACTCTCTCATCTGACTTATAATTAAAAATGTAATCAGCAAACACTTCATCAGATATAATCGGGATATCATTGCGTATGCATTCGACACTAACAAAGTCTATCTCTTCTCTGGTTAAAAATGAACCTGTAGGATTATTAGGATTTACAATAACAACCGCTCGATTACCTATCAAACATTCTTTAAATTTTTCTTGTGACAAAAACCAGCCATCACTATATTTTAACGTATAAAAAGATAAATTCACATCATTTATCCTTGCAAGAAAATCAAATAAAGGATAACTCGGCCTAGGAAATAATATACTATCTCCTGGGGCAGCAAGCAACCTAAATAGGAAAGCATATGCTTCTGAGGTAGAGCAGGTAAGAAAAATATTCTCTACTGACACATCTATTCCTTTTTGGGCATAATAACTACATACAGCCTCTCTTGCAGGAAGGATTCCCTTTGCTACTGGCAGATATACTAAATTTTCTTTCTTATTTAATGCCCTTAATATATCTTGTGGATAGTAAAAATTTACCTGTGTTGGGTTGGATATAGTAAGATCTATTACCTCAACTCCTGTGTCTCTTATCCTGTTGAGTGTGTTTGCTATTGGATTTAATGAAAGCTCCCAATCTGTTCTATGAGCAAATATTCCTGACTTCTTAGACTCCCTGTGCATCCAAACGCCTTTTTATCCTTTCCAATTCTTTTTCTGTCTCTCTTAATTGCCGTTCTAATTTTTTGTATTCAGACTTAGCTATCCACTGCACATCATTTTCTTTCTTAGTCAACCTTATAACATCAGAACGTAGCTGCAAAATCTCTTTCCGTTGTTCTTCAATCTGTGTCTTCAACCTTGAATTTTCCAATTCCAAAGATAACCTAATCTCATTAAGTCTATCTACTTCTTTCCTTAACTCTTGAAGTTCTCGTTTTTGGTGCAAGTTTGTAGAATGTTCCTCTGCATAAATTTCATGTAAGTCTGCTAGCTCTTTTTTAAGTTGTTCAAATTCTTTTGTCTTCTTAACTACATAATCTTCTTCTTTCCTATGCCATTCTTTCTCCTGAGCAAGCCGCTCTTGATATTTCTTATTACGGGCCTTTTCTATTAAAATCTGTCGTTCCTTTTCTTTCTCCTTAACCTGCAGACGTTGTATTTCTTCCTTCAAAACACGTATATGCCTCTCCATACGTAACGCTGCCTGTTTCCAATCTTTCTGTTCCTGAGAAAGAGAAGTCTTTTTCTTTTTTTTCCTCTTACGTCTACGTTCTTCTGTAGGGAACAAAAAAAGCAACAAAAGAAGCAAAAAAATAAGAAAGAGCCCTATAGATATAATCATCTTAACAGTAACCGACATCTCTGTTTACCTTCTGCTTACTTTCCCTCAGTCCTTACAGCATCAATACGGCTCTTAAGTTCTTCATACTGACTATCTAATACAACAAGAATCCTATCTATACCTTCAAGATTTTCTGCCTTCGCCATATTCTCTATCTGATTAAAAGTCTCTCTTAGTACCTTGGCAGATATATTCCCTGTTGCTCCCTTTAATGAATGGGCGATACTTCTAACCTGTTCATAATCCTGTTTATCAATGGCCTCTGATAAAAGTTGTCTTTTGGTTTTATAATCCTCTGTAAAGATATCTAATAATTCCAACAACAATCCCTTATCATTCTGGACCCGTTCCATAAACTCCTGTAAATCAAAAATATTATCACTCATTTCCTCTTCCTTTCTTAATCTTTATATGATGCCATATTTCCAAAATCAGTTTCTTCCTATCAATTGGTTTTGAAACATATCCATCCATGCCTCCATCTATATATTTTTGTCGGTCATCCTGCATCGCACGCGCTGTCATAGCAATAATAGGGATATGCCCCCCTATTTCTTTTTCCTTTTCTCGTATCTTCTTTGTAGCTTGAAGCCCATCTAATATAGGCATATGACCATCCATCAAAACCAAATCAAAAGCCTCCTTAAAAACACGTTCTACAACCTCTGCACCATTACATGCAACCTCAACTACTATACCATATTTTTCAAGTATCCTAACCATCATTCTTTGATTTACAATATTATCCTCAGCAACAAGAACTCGTACACCTTTAAGTTGCCTATATACCTTATCAAAATAAATACTATCCCTTTCTTCACACATAATATCTTTTTGTTTTTCTCTTACAGATGGCAAGGTAAAATTGGCAGTAAAATAAAACCTACTTCCTTTACCTTCCTCACTCTCTACCCAGATACGACCTCCCATCATCTCAACAAGTCTTTTACAAATAGCCAATCCCAACCCTGTGCCTCCAAATCTACGTGTTGTTGAATCATCTGCTTGAGTAAAAACCTCAAATATCTTTTCTTGCCTATCCTTTGGTATACCTATTCCCTTATCTTCAACCATAAACTGCAAACATACCTTCTTATTTCTCTTTGAAACAATCTTTATCTCTGTAACAATATCTCCGCTAGGAGTAAATTTAATAGCATTATTCAATAAATTAATTAAAATCTGTCTTAAACGAGTAGGATCGCCACAAATAACCTCAGGGACATCTTCTGCTACTTTTATAATAAGATTAATATCCTTATTTTTTGCAATAACCATCATACCCTTAGAAACAGTCTTTGTTAGAGAACGAATATTAAATGCTATTTTCTCCAAAACAATCTTACCTGCTTCCACTCTGGATAAATCCAATATATCGTTCAACAATCCCAACAAATTATCAGCAGCCTCTTTAGCGACAAAAAGATTCTCTCTCTGTTCCTGATTAAGAGAAGAATCCAAACTAAGATCGATCATACCTATAATAGTATTCATAGGAGTACGTACCTCATGCGACATATTTGCCAAAAACAACGACTTAGCCCTATTAGCCTCTTCTGCTGCAAGCTTAGCCTGCAGTAACATCTTCTGAGTCCGCTTACGTTCAGTTATATCTCTTATAATACCAATAGAACCGGCTATATTCCCTTCCCAATCCTTGACCACAGAGATAGATACATTTACATCAATAAGACTACCATCTTTACGATATATCTGTGTTTCAATATCAGTCAACATACCCTTCTTTCGTATACGAAATGCCCGCATTCTACGCCATTCTCGTGGTGGATATAACTCCTTAACAGGTTTATTAAATAAATCTTCTTTTCTCATACCAAGCAACTTCTCTGTAAACGGATTCCATGCAACAATCTTCTCGGTCTTATCTGTTACTGTAATAGCTGCTGCAGTATTATCAAAAACCACCCTAAACAAATCTCTTGACTCGAACAGCTCTTTCTCAAATTTCTTTTGAACTGAAATATCCTCAACAACAACGTTAAATAATTTCTTACCTAAAGATTTATCTTTGATACACGTCCCGGATAATATTGCCCAAAAAGGATTCTTTTTGGGGCCAACAAGCATTGCCTCATACCCTCTAACCTCTCCATATTTAAGCATCCTTTTATTAAAATTAATCAATGCTTCTTTTTCCACAAAAATGTCACGTACTTTCATATTTGAAAATGTTTCATGACTTATACCGAACATTTCACATATAGTATTATTCACATAAACAAATCTACCAGTAAGTCCTGATACAGATTGATACACACCTATCTTTAGACTATTAACAAGATTTTCAAAATCAATATGGGGCGATTTTTTCTCCATATTATTTCACCTTTGTTGAATAACCTGATATTTTAACTCTTATATTACGCAATATCACCATAACAGTAAAAATAGTAACCACTACTGTAAGAGAGGCCATACACACTACAAACAAAAAAGAACAAAACCTCTCATACCCTTGAGGCATAAGTCCGCTAGCAATATAAGCTATAATCGTAAGGGCCAAAAGAACAGCACAACCTGATATCAAAAAAATAAATAAGGAAAATAAAAAAGACAATAAAACCACCATTAAATTATAGATTACCAAATTACCTTTTGATATCTTGCTTGCTGCAATACCAATTCTTTTCATAAAATAAACCTTCCCAAAAACCTATTCTCCAAACAACATTATTCCTTGCTGCACAGAATCTCATGCTGAACTGCTATAATCCTATCCTTTAAATACGGATGACTACGAAGAATAATTAACCCACCCGGTTCTCTTGATGTCTTCTTTAATATCTTTAATACCTCCACCATCCCTTGAGGATTGAACCCTGCCAATCGCATATATTTAACCCCTAACCTATCCGCTTCATACTCATCATGTCTACTATAGGCAGAAGAAACTAATCTCATTACAGCAGACGAACTTAATCTTGCAATACTTCTTGCATATGGACTCAAGCCTATATTAGATAAAATAAAACTACCTAATAAATCATACCCTAAAATAGCCTGAAACTTCTTAACTACATGTCTTGCTGCACAATGTCCCATTTCATGAGCAATAACAGCAGCTATTTGATTGTCATCCTTCAATTTATTCAAAAGCCCAGTAAAAATATATATATTCCCCCCTGGTGTGGTAAATGCATTCATTTCATCTTTCTTTATTACATAAAAATTATATTTATAATCCTTCCTATCTGAAACCGCTGCAAGTCTTGCGCCAATAGAACGAACCCTGTTAAGCAATCCTCCTCTAATAACAAATTCATACTCTCTCAAAAGCCGCTGATGTATATCCCTCCCCATCCTTACCTCTGTGGGAGTAGATATAGCAATAAATTCCCGTCGACCAGTAGCTGGGTTATAACTACCTATAAAGGCACATCCGGATAAAGCTACAAGGAATAAAATAAAAAGAAATTTCCTAAGTCTACAACCACACCATCTGCTGAACAAAAAATATCTATATTTATCATCTCTCGAATTTGACAACATCTTCCCACCACTTACTACTATCCCATGTCTTTATACGCCTCCATATCTGTTTTGCAGAATCGGTTTTTAAAAATGACGGTGCCTTTTTAAAAAATTTTACAGCCTTATTATAGCCTGAATCATAATATTCCTTAGCCTGTAAAAGACATTCTAAAATATCGGCATCCCTTGCTATAATTGCCTCCTTTGTTAATTGACCATCATAATCTTCTCTTAATACATGCATCTGCTTTCTGACTGTTTTATCCAATCCTTCTATCTGATCAGAAAAGGCCTTTTTTTCTGCTTTTTTAAAATCTATATAAAAATGTCCCATCTTATGCAAGTCATTAATTCTAGCTTCATGAATATCATTAAACAATGCCATTATCACTACCTTAAAAGGATCAGCCTCTTCCAAATGAGCTAAATAATATCCTATAACCGCGCATCTAAAAGAATGTTCTGCCACTGTCTCAGGATCCTTTATCCCTGCAACCCACCATCCAGTTCGCCTGACATGTTTCAACAAACCTGCCTCAGCAAAAAACTCCAGAGCTTTATCCCAATTAGGCTTTTCTTTCCTGCCTATATGTCTGTTTTTGTCTTGTAATTTCATAGCAAAATATTGTTGTTGCATGCGAAACATTAAAAGACAAAGTAGACGCATGCATAGGAATTGTGACCTTTAAATCCAGTAACTCCTGTATACGCGGTCTTATCCCCTTTTGTTCAGAACCAATCACTATACTTATAGGATATGGCAATCGCAACCCTGTTAATCGTTCCCCACCACTTACAACAGCACCGACGATATAAAAACCTGACTCCTTAGTCTTCCTAATAGCATTAGCAAGATTAGCAACCCTTGCTATAGGCACATAATTCTCTCCACCAGAAGCAACTCGTAAAACAGCCTCTGTTACCTGCACTGAATCATGGGTTGGCAATACCACAGAAAATCCTCCCAGACATGCCAACCCACGTATAATAGCACCCAAATTCTGCGGATCACTAAGCCTATCTAAAAAAATTAAAGATCGCCCTTTTTTAACCGATATATCCAAAACCTCATTTAACTGACAATATACAAACTCATCAACATCTGCCAGTATCCCTTGAGTATTAGTATTTCTCGCTATCTTTACAATTTTTGTCTTAGGTACTGACAGAACAGGAATATTCCACTGTTTTGCTTTTTTATAAATATAGCCAGCAGATCCATATCCCTGCTGGAGATAGATCTTTCGTATACTTGACGGATTCCTACGCAACCTTTCTATAACAGGATTCTTTCCAAACAACCTCATAACTAAGTCACTTTCCCCTCCCCTTTAACATTCTGCACAATTTAACCTTGTTGATTTGTGCATTTTTCACAAATCAACAAGGTTAAATTGTGCAGAATACTATTTTTTAATGCCTAAACCAAGAAAAAATAAAGGCCTCAAAATACTCCACCACCCTGTAAATGGCCTCATCTTTGTATATCCTAATTCTTTAGGTGGATATATCTTTGTCACAGGGGCTTCTGTAAATTTATAGCCAAGTGTAATTACTTTATAAAGTAAATATGGTTCTAATTCATATTCATTAAGCCACTTTTGAGCTATATCTATCCTTTTATCTTCAAAAATAGACAAACTAAATGCCCGAAATCCATTTGTTGAATCTGTAACCTTTCTTCCTGTTATAGCTGACATTATCATAGGATGCATCCTTGTCGCTATCTTTCTATAAAAAGGCATATCTCCTCCAATTCCTACCTTGCCTTTATACCTGGAGCCCTGTACAAAATCATATCCTTCATTTAAAATAGGCTCTATAAGCCTTGGTATCTGCAAAGGATCATCTTTATCATTACCTGCCATAATGACCAATATTTTGTAACCTTTCTTTTGAGCATACCGTATTGCTGTTCTTATCGCAGCCCCAACCCCCCTTCGCTCAGGATGCCTAATTGTCTTGACTCCTCGCTTTGCAAATGACTGTATCATCTCTGTAGTACCATCATCTGATGCATCATCAATAATAAGATAATCTGCATATGCGCGTGCTCCACTATCAAGAAAACGTTCAATTGCACGTTTTAATTTTACATTTTCATTATATGCTATAGGACACACCAATACCCTATGCATCCTTGCCTCCAGTTATCCTTAATGTGTCTTTGTAAAGAATATATTGTCTATTACAAACCAAACACCTTAACTTATCATCAAGCCTTCGACCACAAATACAGGCATACCCAATAAACCTGGCAGGGTTACCTACAACTATACAATAATCTCCAATATCTCTTGTTACTACACTACCTGCGCCTACAAAAGCATACTCTCCAATAGTAATCCCACACAAAACTGTTACATTAGTCCCCAAAGTGGCCCCCTTCTTTATACGAGTAGGTTCCAAAACCCACTCATCTTCTCTATTACTTCTGGGATATCTGTCATTAATGAACGCAATATTAGAACCAATAAAAACATCATCTTCTATAACAACACCATCAAAAACAGATACATGATGTTTTATAGTAACATTATTCCCTATAACCGCCCCCTTCTCAACAAAAGAACCATCGCAAATATTACATCCTTTTCCTATTATAGCACCATCCTGAATATTAACAAACGCCCATATCCTGGTCCCTTCTCCTATCTTTGCCCCTTTATGGATAAGCGCTGTCTCATGGACAAAATAATTCATAACCGAACACACTCTCCCTTCCTATCTATAGATTGTTGTATTGCCTCTAAAGTCTTAACCACATCCTCGCCCTTCTGGGCATCACATAAATGAGGATGCTTTTTATCTTCTATACATTTAATAAAATATTTGTTCTGCCCCTTTAACGGCTCTCGTGCCGGTATCTTAGGAATTGTGATACTCCCTTCCCTTGAAAGTAACTGAAATTCACCATATGTTTCATAAAAGATAGATGTTTTTTCAACATGTTTGTCATATAACTTAATTGGGCCAATATTATCAAGGTCATCCCATACAACCATCTTCTTATCACCTACAATAGTAATCTGTCTTACTTTTCTTGGATCAAGCCAACTTACATGTACATTGGCTATTATATTTGACGGATACTCTAATGTAGCAAATGCCAGATCCTCAAGAGAATTTCCAAGACACTTCTGTCCCCTTGCCGAAACATTAATCGCTGAAGAACCAAAAAGATAATTAAAAATAGATATATCATGCGGAGCAAGATCCCATAAGGCATTTACATCATAACGAAATGGCCCCAAATTAGTTCTTAAGGCATAGGCATAATATATAGAACCTAACTCCCCTGAGTCAATATACTCTTTAAGCCATACTATACCTGCATTAAATAAAAAAACATGCCCCACCATTAAAACCAATTGTTTTTGCTCTGCCAATTCTTTTAAATATCTACACTCATCTACCTTAAGTGCTAGTGGTTTCTCACATAAAACATGTTTGCCAGACTCCAGTGCCTGTTTTGTTATGGAAAAATGAAGATTTGTAGGAGCAGCAATACAAACTGCATCTATTTCTTTATTGTTTAAGATATCCATATAATCGGAAGATACCTCTATCCCCGGAAACAACTCCTGCATGTTCTTAAGCCGTGCTTTATCAACATCCGCGCACATAACCGATCTGGATTCCTGCAGCCCTGCAAAAATTCTTATATGATTAGGTCCCCAATGACCACACCCAATAACACCAACTTTTATCACAATATCCCTCCCATTTATATTGAAGAAAAATAATATTTTATAAATATAATTAATATATTATACCTGCCAAAACCAAAATTAGAAAGCCTTAATTTATAGACTTTAAAAATCAAATAGTGGGTTGCAATAACCTGACTTTATAGTAGAATGATGTCATCATGAACAAAATAATAAAAACACAATTAAACAAATACTATAAAATATTGCCTTTCTTTCTAGGAGTTATCTTAATTATAATACTCAATATCCATCAATTGCTGAAAGAAGAAACTCTATTCCATCAAATATCTTCATATAAAACCTTTTCTTCTATAATAGGAGCACATTTTCAAGATATCAAACCCTTACTTCAAGGTGTTGAATATGTGGGATACTATACAAATAGAAACTTATCTATTCCCAAAAATAATAAACGATATTCCCAAGCACAATTTGTACTAGCTCCTACTATACTTGATACCAATAATCTAAACCATAGCTTTGTTATACTCGATTGTACCGATAAATCTATAGTAGAAAAAAAATTAAGGCAACTACAGGCAATTCCTATCAAAATCAACCAATATGGCATAATCGTGGCAGAAAGGATGTTGCCCTAATCAAAATTACTAAAAATGCAATATATACTACACATATTTCCTTTTTTTATATCCTGCTATATAGGATGGGCTATTATAGGCCTTATACTACATAAATATAAAATTTCATCATTAATGCATTTATGTCTTGGTATGGGACTTGGGCTTGGAATAAATGGTGAGACCACATTTATAAGTTTTCTTCTATTAAAACAATTTAACCAATATTTTGTAATCATATTTAACACTGCCATAGCCATTATCTTGGCAGGGCTACAATTATATAAAAGGCAGTCAAAACAAAAACAAAACCATATAGAATATAAAGGGATACTTAAAAATAAAAAAGAAATAATAGAATTTGTCATTCTATTTACAATACTAATTCCTTTATTATATATACAGAATATACACTATCCTTATGGAGGATGGGATGCTTGGTCTGTATGGAATCTAAAAGCCCGATTCTTATTTCTGGCAAAAGATAACTGGCAAGATATCTTCTCCCCTATATTATGGCGTTCAAGCCCTCATTATCCCATATTATTACCCCTCATCAATGTATGGGGATGGTCGTTACTATCCCAACCATCTAATATAACTCCTGCAATAACAGCTACTATATTCACATTTATTAGTATGGGATTATTGTTCTCAATGCTCAAACCTCATACAAACCTCATTCTATTATATTTAACAATAATTGCTATAATTACAAATCCTCTATTTCTAAAACTAGCCTCCAGCCAGTATTGTGATATTGTATTAGGCTATTATCTTCTTGCAACTATCTCATGTCTTATTATGGCAAAACAAACAAAAGAAACTCCATTTTGTTTCCTAACAGGATTGTTCACAGGCATACTATCTTTTACAAAACCAGAAGGGCTTATATCTGCGGGCATCCTTTTCCTTTTATATATTCCTTATCTTGTATATCAAAATAAAAGGCACATCATATATGCAAAAAAAATAACATTCAAATTCATTGCAGGCCTATCAATTACATCTATCATACCTGCTATTTTTTATATTATATACGCTCCTACAAATATCACATTTGAAAATAAAATATTATCTATGCCTCTACTTGAAATTCTATTTAGGATACGGGCTATATTCTATTCTTATTTTATGAATTTGATTAACATAAACCAGTGGCATGGATTATTACTTTTTCTTTTTATATTACTAATAGCACACCAAAAAAAGGCATCTGACCGATACATTATCATTATTCCAATTTATTTAATGATATACATGGGCATAATCAGCTTTTATTATTTTATTAATACATACTTTGAAATTAACTGGTGGCTTAATGTAACCTTAGACAGAATAATATTTGCCCTTTTGCCAACTATCACCTTATGGATACTTTACTCCACAAAAGAAAGGACATAGTAATAAATAACCTAATATTCTATCTTTAACAAAATTATACTATGATGCCCTATCAACCATAGCCTTTGCCCATCGCCTTACCTTTACAGAGATAATATTTTTTTTAGAAGAAGATAGTGGAGAGAAAAAATCTATCTGACCTAAAAAACGATTGCCGGCAAGTGCAGATTGCATCTTTTTGAACACATTAGCTTTCATCCCCATATGACAACAAAATAGAGCTATCTTTTTGTCTCTTATAGAAACCGTTGAAAACAAACTATTCAATGGAGCAGAATAACTTCCTGCCCAAACAGGACTACCTATAAACAATATATCATAAGAAGATGGCTCTCTCTCTAATGGTAATAACTCTGGGGCAACTTTAAAGACAATATCCTTTCCCCCATACAAATATTTTAAAAAACCCTTCGGATACACCCTTTTTTTAAGACAAAGTTCTTGCAAATCAGCACCTGTCTCTTCTGCTATATTCTTCGCAATAAAACGAGTATTACCATCCAAAGAATAAAATATAACAAGTATCTTCATCTTCATCCTCCATGGTTATTTATCTAAAATCATTACCTTCCTCCCTTTCACCTTAAGTCTACCATCAACAAACAAAGATATTGCCTTCGGATATAACTTATGTTCTATTTTATGAATTTTTTCCTCAAGTGTCTCTAAAGTGTCTGTTTCTGTAATCTTAACTGCCTCTTGTAATATAATAGGACCATGATCCATCTTTTCATCTACAAAATGGACAGTCACCCCACCTAGCTTACACCCATAAGTAAATGTATCTTTTATCCCATGTTTACCTTTAAATGCAGGAAGCAGGGATGGATGAATATTAAGGATTTTGTTAGGAAATTTTTTTACAAAAAACGGAGATAATACCAACATAAAACCTGCTAAAACCACAAAATCGATCTCATGCTCTCTAAGATAAATCACAATATCTCGCTCATAACTCTGTGGTGTTGCATAATCCTTACGCAAAAGGCATAGGGTCTTTAATCCTTCTGCAGCAGCTTTCTTTAAAGCATGGGCCCTTCTATTATTAGAGAAAACCAGTCCTATCTCGGCATTTATATGATGATGTTTCACTGCTGATATTATAGCCTCCATATTCGTTCCTTCCCCTGATACAAAAATAGCAAACCTCATGATAATATCCCCTCCTTTTGATCTTAGCTATAAATGCCATAAAAACACACAATATCTACAAAAAATAATACAATATTTCAAAATAACAGGTAGAAATAATACACACAACCCATTATCATAAGTATGCCATTTTTTATACAGGGAATGCAAGTCTTCCTTTCCCCATACGAATAAAGCCTACTATGCCAATAAAGGTTATAATAATACCAACAAATATTAATATCCATAATCTGCCTACAATGCCAGCAAGCCATGAACTTATGAACATAGATGAAAGAAAAGCAAAATGTATAACTATCTCAAGTGCACTAAATACCTTCCCTCGCATCTGCTCATCGCTAACTATATGCACAATGGTATTTGATGCTATAAAAATCGGTCCTATAATAAAACCTAAAAGTAAAGAAAGCAGCATGGAAACAAAAATATTTGGATAATTATATACTACTAATGCAAATATAATCAGCATAACACCTCCAAAAATCAAACAAAAAAATATAGTCTTAGCCCACATAAAACGCTTACCAAATTTACCATAACCAACAGCACCTAATAAAAGCCCAACCCCCACACACACTGCTAATATACCAAGGTGTTTTGTCACACTATGAAATGCCTCCTGAACAAAGATAATTATAACAACGTATACTGCCCCTGCTGCTGCCAAAAGAACAAATAACATATCAATAATAAATCGTATCTCTTTATGCTCTTTAAGATAATCAAATCCATCTTTTATCTCTCGCCATATCGTTTTCTTTATCTTCACTACCTGCTTAGCACTGACAATAACCTCCTGTTTTAATAATGACTTAGACATATCTATTGAAAACACTACTATAGCAGAAACAAAAAACGTAGCAGAATCTATAAAAAAACCTGTTCTTGCACCCCACCAATCTATAAAAAAACCACCCAATGCACATCCTATAACAAAGGCAAGCATACCTGTGGTTGAAACCAATGAGTTAGCTGCCAACAAATTATCCTCATCTACAAGATCAGGTATTATCGACATCTTGGCAGGAATATAAAAACGGCTAAAACAAAACACAAGAAACACAATAATATATATAGGTATCATAGAATTGCCAAACATAAAAATCGTAGGGATAAGCAGAACCAAAACACCCCTGAAAATATCACAAACAAATAAAGTCATCCTCCTATCCCATCGATCAACCCATGCACCTGCAAACGGTTGAACCACAAAAACTGGAATAATAGTAAACGCCATGAGTTTGGCAAGTCCCATTGGTGAAGATGATGCCTTTTCTGCAACTAATCCCACCAATGCAAGCTGATGTATCCTATCCCCAAACTGGGAAATAAGCTGAGCAACCCAAAGCCGTAAAAAATTTCTATTCTTTATGTGAGTAAGAAATCTATACATAGTATTCACAACCCCTCTCTAAAAAATCTTATTTCACTATTTAACAAGGTTGATTTGTGAAATAAGAGAAAAAAACAGATTTATATATTTGCATTTTAATGAGAGTCTCTTAACAAATCAAGAATAAGCCTAAATATTTAGAAACAAGCCTCAAAAAGAATGATAATAACTGGAGAATGAAGGAAGGACAATGATAAAAATAACAAAAGCCGACGGTGCGAATTGAACGCACGACCCATGCTTTACGAGAGCATTGCTCTACCCCTGAGCTACGTCGGCATTAAACAATCCTAAAATAAAAAATGCCGAGACCCAGAATCGAACTGGGGACGCAAGGATTTTCAGTCCTTCGCTCTACCTGCTGAGCTATCTCGGCATAAAAATATCTCTATTTAGGATATAATTTCAAGCTTCCTATCTTTTTATTAGATTATTATATTATCAAAGCTTTTTATATTGTCAATTTAAAAAAACAGGATTATTTATCTTGCAGATAATTCATAATTTTAACAAATACATCCTGAGCGACCGTAATCTTAGGGAAAAAATGTTTTCTTGCCTTCACACTAAGCTTTACGGTTGAATCATTAATAGGCATCACAGTAACTGTAACTTTAGTATTATTTACCCTTGCTATAAGGGTGCCACCTTCCGGTATTTCTTCCTCAATAGTTCCCATAATAGAAATTATCTTGACAACTGCATTCCAGACCACATCCTCATCTTTATTAGTTATTCCTTCTACAGTATCAGGACTTATTATATAGCCTCCAACTGCCCCTATTCCTCCAACTAGTAAATATATACACCCACTAAATGAGATAACTAATGGAATAAGTAATGCTAACATAAATACTTTCTTCTGGGGAAATAGGAAACCTTTCACAGTTCTTCCTCCTAAAATTATAAGGTTGACTAATTAATATATCAAAATATTACTATTATTATATTTCTTCCTGTAATTCCTTTCTCCATGGTCGCATTGCGACAAAAAAAGAACCTATCATCGTTATTATTAGCCAATCTCTACCAATCAAAATAATGGCAAGCCAAGGATAATCACCATATGGAGCAGAAAATTCTGTAAACAAATCATATACTAAAAGTATTGTTAATACTATCGGGGTAATAAAACGCACACATATATCCCAAAATGGTAAAAGTTTTTTATCTGAAGCATGATCTATATGTTCGCGTAACTTATTTGCCTTCCATATCCAGCCGATAAGTACGCATTCTATAATACCAATAATTACCAATCCATAATGTGTAATAAAATGGTCAACTATATCCACCCAAAACAACCCGCTTTTTGCTGTAAATATTATACTTCCAAGAAAACCTGTTACACATATTACAGAAACAACTGTCTTGCGATTATAATGGAACTTGTCAACAACAGCAGACGCAAAGGCCTCTACCAATGAAATCGCACTGGATAAACCTGCAATAACCAACGATGAAAAAAACACAATTCCAAAAAGATTCGCCAAAGCCGGCATAATACTTATAGCTTTAGGATAGGTTACAAATGCCAACCCGATACTTTCTTTGACCACCTCTGATATAGGCTGCCCTGTGGTATAAGCCATATATCCTAATGTGCCGAACACAGCAAACCCTGCCAAAAAAGAAAAGGCGCAATTACCAATAGAAATTATTAATGCATCCTTTACTATATTCACCTTTCGTGGGAGATAAGAGGCATATGTTATCATTATCCCAAAGGCTAATGATAAAGTAAAAAATATCTGAGAAAAAGCATCTAGCCATACCTGAGGTTTTGCTAACAACGAAAAATTTGGTTTTAAATAAACAACAATACCGTGAAAGGCACCTTTTAGATTAATACTCCAAACTACAAGGATAAAAATTAGGACAAATAAAATAGGCATAAAAATTTTATTGGCACGTTCAACCCCTTTTTGGACGCCAAAAAATACTATAAGCCAACTTAAGCCCCAAACAACAAGAAGCGATAATATTACAGGAACACGTATATCTCCTAAATGAAAAGGACCAGAACTTATCTGTAAATATTTATTAAAGAAAAAATCATTAGGATCCGCTCCCCATGACAGGTTAAAGGAAAAAAACATATAACTAAGACACCAAGCAATAACCACAGAATAATACAACATAATACCGTACATAGCACAATTTACAGACCACCATCCACACCATTCCCATCCACGGTTAATCTTCGCGAATGTTAATGGAGATGAGCCTCGCATCTTATGACCTATACCTAATTCCAATATCATCAATGGAATACCTACTATAAAAAGGGCTACCAAATACGGTATCAAAAATGCCCCACCCCCGTTCTTATAACAAAGATAAGAAAATCTCCAGATATTACCAAGACCTACAGCAGAACCTAAAGCCGCCAAAATAAAACCTGTTCGGGTTTTCCATTGGGGACGTGGGTGATGAGATTCACTTAATTTAGCCTTGCTCATCATTTATCCTCCTGTTATCCGGGATTTATTGTTTATGTGGATAGTTAACTAATATTTATATATTATAAATATTACTATTTTAATCTCAAAATTTTACTTTACTTCAACATAATTCCTAACCATTTTTGTATAACAGGAGAAAACTTTACAATCACTGGAGTAAAAACAATACTGACCATACTAATTAACTTAATAAGAATATTTAATGAAGGTCCACTTGTATCCTTGCAAGGGTCTCCTACTGTATCACCTATTACCGCAGCAGCATGAACAGGATTAACTGAACCATCAGGGAGTTTCTTGCCACCATAATGTCCAGCCTCAATATATTTTTTGGCATTATCCCATGCTCCGCCAGCATTATTCAACATAGTGGCAAGGACAAATCCACATGTAAGCCCTCCCGAAAGAACGCCTATAACCCCAGGCACGCCTAAAATTAATCCAATAACTACAGGTATAGATATAGCAAGAAAAGAAGGCATAATCATTGCCTTCTGGGCACCAATCGTTGAGATCTCAACACAGCGTGCATAATCTGCCTTTTGTGTTCCATCCATTATACCAGGCTTTTCTTTAAACTGTCTACGCACCTCATTAACCATAGCCCCAGCAGCCCTCCCTACCGCCTTCATAGTCATGGCACAAAATACAAACGCTGTCATAGCACCAATAAATAGTCCACATAACAAAAGCGGATTCATAAGATGAGCCCTATACACCTCAACAAAATCAAGAATGCCTAATTTTGATATAGCAGCAGCAGTTAATTTCTTAACCCCAACAAGAAATGTACCATTATTAGCAAATGTGCCTGCCCACATCTTTACCTCTTCTATATAAGCTGCAATAAGTGCCATAGCAGTAAGTGCAGCAGATCCTATAGCAAATCCTTTACCTGTAGCAGCTGTGGTGTTACCAAGGGAATCCAATGCATCTGTCCTTTCCCTTACCTTATCCCCTAATCCTGCCATCTCTGCATTACCACCCGCATTATCTGCTATAGGACCATATGCATCTGTTGCGAGCGTTATTCCCAAAGTAGCCAACATCCCTACTGCTGCAAACCCTATACCATACAACCCTAAGGAAAAATCAGAGAATCCTCCAGCAAAACCAAATGCACATAATATCCCAATAACAACTGTTATCACTGGCCAGCCAGCTGAATACATACCAGTAGCTAGTCCGTCTATTATAACCGTTGCTGCACCCATTTTTGCTTCAGCAGCTAATTGTTTAGTGGGCTGATAATGGTTAGACGTAAAATATTCTGTACTCTGTCCAATAATAACTCCGGCTATTAAACCCGTAATAATAGCTCCAAAGATACCCCAAGTAATCATCCCAACTGATGCCATAATAGCAATTGCTATCATAAGGAAAATAGAACTGCCCAGCGTACCGGTCAAAAGTGCATTCAAAAGATTCTTAGGTGAGGCTTCTTCTTTACACTTTACAAAAAACATCCCAATAATTGACATAAAAATTCCCAAACCTGCAACGATCATAGGTGCAATAACATACATTATTTCCTTAGATATCTCAAAAGAGGGATTATCCATTGCCCTATGTGCTGCAATCGATGCACCTATAGCAGCTGTCGCAAGAATTGATCCGCAATATGACTCATATAAATCTGCGCCCATCCCTGCTACATCACCGACATTATCCCCAACATTATCTGCAATAGTAGCAGGATTCCTTGGATCATCTTCCGGTATCCCTGCCTCAACTTTTCCTACAAGATCGGCCCCCACATCTGCTGCTTTAGTAAAAATACCCCCTCCAACCCTCGCAAATAATGCCTGTGTAGAAGCTCCCATTCCAAAAGTAAGCATTGTAATAGTTATATCAACCAATTTCTTTGCCTGAGAGGTCCCCGGATGCACCAAAGGTAACCCAAATAAATAAAAACCATTTTGCATATGAGCTGAAGTATAAACCAATTTATCTAAAATAAGATACCATAAACATATATCTAACAAACCAAACCCAACAACAACCAATCCCATAACTGCTCCTGAACGAAATGCCACCTGAAGACCTTGGTTTAAACTTTTCCTTGCAGCGTTTGCTGTACGCGCTGAAGCATTAGTAGCTGTCTTCATCCCTAAAAAACCACATAATCCAGAAAAAAATCCTCCTGTAAGAAAAGCGATGGGGACAAATGGATTTTGTATACGGTTAAACGCTAATACAAAGAAAATAAGACACAATACCAAAAATACCATAGCCACGACACGATACTGACGGAATAAATATGCCATAGCCCCCTCACGAACATATCCTGCTATCTCCTTCATCTTTTCCGTGCCTTCATCATAAGACATCATTTTTTTATAATAAAATAATGCAAAACTCAAAGCCGTAATACTCCCCAATGGAGCAATCCACCATACTGCAGGTGTAAAACTGATATTATTCATAATCCCCTCCTAAAAAATATTTTAATTATCTAGTATTAATATTTTTTAAAATATATATCGGTCTTCCAAACACCATTCTTTTTTATCCCTTATTTGGTTTTCTACCATGATTCGCTTTTTTAGACCGCCAATTTAATTTTCCTCGTCTCTTCCTCTTGCTCATAATACATCCTTTCTTCCATTTATTTTATATTTTGTCAATATAAACCTAATAAACACCAAATATTTTTAACTAAAATTATACCCATTTAATTTATTAAGGATCTCAAGGACATCACTTATATTATAAATTAAAGAAAATGGTTTCAATATTGCTATCTCATCAGGTTTACTTGAACCTGTTGCAACCGCTATAGTCTTAACCCCTGCATTAATACCCGTCTGAACATCTACGGTCATATCCCCTATATATACCGCCTCATCTTTATCATAGCCTAATGTATTCAATATCCTCTCGATCATCTGCCCATATGGTTTTGGCAAGTCTATCTCGTCGCGACAAAGGACATATGAAAACATATGACGAATATCTAACCGATGCAATATTATATTTGTAAAAACCGAGGCCCTATTAGTTGCTATAGCAAGTTTATACCCTTGCTCTTTCAATCTGCATATCAACTCCTGTGCATTCGGCATAAATTTTACGCCGGAACGCAAATCATATTCATGTCGACTACGATAAATCTGCACTAATTCATCCACATATTCCTCTGGCACTAGTGCATGAGCAAGACTAACCTCTCCCCAGCCTACACTTCTTTTTATTTTATCATCATCTACAGGTGGCAACCCCAATTTTTCTAATGCATAAGCAATACTTGAAGATACCGCATTATATGCATCTATCAGCGTCCCGTCAAGGTCAAAAATAATGAGATGTATCTTCCGCCCATTAAAAGACTTGCTCTTCACTACAATCCCTCCTATGGATTCACCACCCCTCCTGATACAATCACCTTAACTGCCTCTTCAATGGTTATATCTGTTATGATAATTTGATCCTTAGGCACAAAAACAACATATCCTGTCAACGGACCTGGAGCACTAGGAAGAAAAACACTACATACCTCTTCTCCTATCTTCTTATTTATTTTATCTGGTGCTTCATTAGTTAGAAAACCAAAGGCATAAATACCATTACGAGGGTATTCTACTAAAACTACTTTTTTAAAAGAATTTATACGTTCCTGAGAGAAAAGAAAAACCGCCATCTGTTTTAAGGCAGGATACACTTGCTTAAAAAAAGGTAAGTGTAAAAAAAGCTTTTCAAAAAAATGATGTATCTTACGTCCCAAAAAATTGGTAACAAGAAAACCAACAACAGTAATTAAATAAACTAAAAGAATAATACCTAAACCCCGGAAATAAAATCCAAAATTTTTATAAAAATAAGGCTCTATATACTTACCAAGGAGCCGATCCGCATAATTTATCACCATAATAAAAAGATAAACCGTAAGCCCCATTGGCAAAAACACCATCAATCCAGAAATAAAATATTTGCGTAACTTACTAAACATATCAATATCTTTCTTTGGCATCATCCTGCTCCTTCTTAAAAGCAGAATAATTTTTCCATTTCATCCCTCTATTTAAATACAAATAATATTCCTCTTACGTTACAAATAATTTTATTATAATTATTACAAAATAAACACGGAAAATCTCCCCATTAATTCTATCTTAATTTATACAAAATCCATATACTTGACAAGAATAAAACAGACATCAGAATAGAATCTATCCCTAATCCTAAATATGTTCTCTTATGTTTAACACCTATCCCAATAACAGCAATACATACCAAAATAACCCCTAAACTAGCAGTTAATATTTGCAACTTCGATACCATAGATAAAACAAAAACTCCTCTACTTACCAGATCACATACAGCTATAATAAAAATGTTTATCATATTACTTCCAAAAATATTACCAGCGGCCATATCAATAACACCCAATTTAAGTGCTGATAAAGATACAACCATCTCCGGCAAAGAAGTAACACATGCCAAGAATATGCTACCTACAAAAGTCCTGCCTAATCCTGTCTGCTTTGCAATAATATCTGCTGATGATGCCAACCTCATAGCAGCAAATATAACCACACCTGCACTTAAAATTAACCCTATAATTATTTTTATCCGAGATTGATTCAAGAGATCCTGTTTTGTCCTATTAACAACCTCAGATACATTATCTGCTTGAAAAGAATACAATAATCTCATCCCAATAAAAAAGAAAACCATAATCAACAGCATCCCTATATTCAAACAGCCAAATATAGAATGAGAAAAAAACTTTGAAAAAATTATCTCTGCAATAACAATCAATTCAAGCAGGACAACGCTTCCTGCAGAAACAATGTTGGACCTATCTGAACGAATATTATCAGTAATAGCACCCCTACGATATGCCAAATCCATAACAACCAAAAGCATTAAATTAAAATTATCACTTCCAAGTAAATTCCCTACTGCCAAATCATATGCATGAAGAGAAATAACTGCTGATAAACTACTAATCGCCTCGGGCAAAGAGGTAACCATCCCAAGTAAAATAATCCCAAGCCACACTTTCCCTATATTAAATTCTTCACTAAATCTATCAGCACACTGTGTCAACTTAGTGCCTGCAAAAACAATGAGAGCTGCATTAAATATAAACGAAAGCCAATACATTTATTAAAAATTTGTTAAACAAATCTTTCATTCTTTTAAAAAATACTTTTTTCAGATTTGCTTATTAGTAAATAAATACAACAATAATAAACCTGCTAATGCAAAAAATATTCCTATTACTGCTTTAAAAAGAATAACAATGTTTTCCCACCAAGCCAATATCAAAGCAATTCCTACTACTAATAATATGATAGCTACAAAAATAGATATAATATTTTTACCAGATACTAACATAAAAAAACTAACTCTCCCATTCCATATTCTTTTAAAGTTTAACTATAACACTATTCTTAAAATCAGGTCAAGATAAAACATCCTGTTTTAGCCTCTCCAACTAATCATAAAAATCTAAGCTGTTATTTTTTGTATATCCTCCTTAATATTTAACTTACTATCATTTGAATACTCCTGAGAGATCCGATAGGAAACTTTAAAAATAAAAGGCTCATCAACCTTAACACGGGTAGCAGGCGGGGGCTTTACGCCTATTTTAAGTAGAAAAAATCTATATATATGATATAAATAATATTTAGCATAACAAAAATGATCGATATCAAGTCTCAAAAAGCCTATTGTTATATCAGAAATAAGTGTAATAAAAGAATTAATTATTATAGGTAAACGAGTAAAAAATTTAGGATTAATGCGTCTACTTAAGAAAACTGGCAAGCCTACCATCAATTTAAAAATCGCTTCATATCCTTTATAAACCGGCACCTTTTTAGGATCAATAAAGCTATTATGCCGCGTAAAAGAATCCAACCCTTCTCCTTCATATATCTTCTCAGCATCTTCACGACTTATAAGCCCTGTCTCAATTGCCCTCTTAAACATCTCCGTCCCAGGATAAAAATTAGCCCAATATGTCTGGACCCGATAAGGCCTTCTCCTCAAATAAAACCTAAAGGCTGTCTCCTGAGCTTCAATTGGCTCTTCTGGGAGACCAAACATATGATCAAATTTAGCCAGCACCTTATATTTTTTCATAATCCTCAAGGCCTTTTCAATATCCTCAGTGGTTTCATTTCTATGCAAAACCTCTCTTTTATACCTATCATCCATACTCTGTATACCAATTTGTGCAGAACGGCACCCTGCATCTGCCAACCAGCGAACAACCTCTTCATCAATAAATTTTATATGCGTAAATATCTGAAACGGGACATTTATCTCTCTTTTATATTCATTTAAAAAATCCTTTAGCCATCTCTTATTTAAAGTAAACACATCATCAAAAAATTCAATAAGTTTAAAGCCATAACGTTTTTTTGCTATCTTCAATTCATTCATCAAATGAGCAACACTCCTATATCTGACGTATCTTCCCGGCCTATTATTTTCTGGCAACTTTGCAAAAAAATTATTAAAACAAAAAATACATCTATATGGACAGCCTCTTGAACCCATGGTAATATACGATTCCTTAAACTGCATATAATCTTCCCATAGAGTTTTATCAAAAATGGGCAAACTGTCTAAATTTTGTATAAATCCCATCTGAGGCCCTCTTACAACACTACCATCTGAAAGTTTATATCGTGTATTAGGAATAGGTCTGTGCGTACCTCCATCCTTTATTGCATCTAATATCATAGGAAAGGCAATATCAGCCTCTCCTACACACACATAATCAATAAATGGCCGGGATAATACTCTTTCTGGGACTGCTGTTGTATGCACACCACCAAAAATAATCTTTGCATGCGGGAACATCTTTTTTGCCTGCTCTGCGACATAAACCATCCATTGATATGTTCCAGTAACAGGAGAAAATGCAATTACATCTGGGCACTGTTTTTCTATGGCCTGCAAAACATATTTTGTATCATCAAAAAAATCAGCCAATGGTTGATAGGTAAGATGGAATCTATCATTAAACAGAGATACACTAAATGCAAGAGAAACCTCATGGCCATGAGCCTTTGCGATAGCAGAAAGCAGACTTATACCAAGCTGTTCCCATCCATTTGCAACAAAAGTTATCTTCATATTTTAAAAAGATTAAAAATCATTGAAAGATTAAACTTTTTCTCCTATTTAAAAATATATAACTCCATTACCATATTCTATATAAAAGATACGCCAAAACAATCCCTAAGATTCCACCCATAATAACCTGTAATGGTGTATGACCTATAAGTTCCATAAGCCGTTCTGCCTCAATCTTGCCCTTCCAATATATATCATCCAAAATTTGATTAAGTATGGCTGCCTGCTGCCCCGCACACCTGCGTACCCCCTGGGCATCAAACATTGTGACAATAGCAAATACAGTAGCAAGAGCAAAATCCACAGAGTCAAAACCTACATACAAACCACATGTGGTGGCCAAAGCAGTTGCTCCAGCTGCATGACTAGATGGCATTCCACCAGTACCAATGAACCATTTAAAATCAAACCTTCTCTCTCGAATAACCCCAAGTACAACCTTAACAAACTGTGCAATAGCCCATGCAAGTAAAGTAATCATTAATATCTTATTATGCAACACTGTCCTCATAATACAATTTCCTCCTCTCAAAACTACCTAATATTGTTTCTATCAAGACTTCTATATTGAATAGCCTCACATATATGTGCAGGCAAAATATCTGTCTCTTCTGCTAAATCTGCAATTGTTCTAGCTAGCTTTAATATTTTATCATATGCCCTCGCAGAGAGCCCTAATTCTTCAATAGCCATATTAATAAGTCTTTTACCCTCATCATCCAATACACAAAAACGTTTAATATGAGCCTGCCCCATATAAGCGTTAGAAGTTACCCTAAGCCCTTTAAATCTCTTCTTCTGTATCTGCCTCGCTTTAATAACACGTTTCTTTATTTCATAAGAAGATTCTTCTTGCACTATTCTAGTTAACTCAGAAGATACAAGAGCTGGAACCTCTAAATGAATGTCTATCCTATCTAATAAAGGACCTGATATCTTAGACATATACCTTTCTATCCTATTAGGCGTACACCTGCACTCACGACGGGGATGTGATAAAAATCCACATGGACATGGATTCATCGAACAAACTAATAAAAATCTTGATGGAAAACGCAATGACCTGCTTGCACGCGATATAGTAACATAATGGTCTTCAAGGGGTTGGCGCAATGATTCCAACACATCCCTATGAAACTCCGGAAGTTCATCAAGGAATAAAACCCCATTATGGCTTAAAGTAACCTCCCCCGGTTTAGGATTAGAGCCGCCACCAATAATAGCAGCACTTGAAGTAGTATGATGTGGTGAACGAAAAGGTCTTGTAGCTATAAACTCATTATTTTTATTTAAAAGTCCTGTTATAGAATATATCTTTGTTGTCTCAAGGGCCTCTTCTAAATCCATATCAGGAAGAATAGTAGGCAATCTTTTTGCAAGCATACTTTTACCTGTTCCAGGTGGACCAATAAGCAAAACATTGTGATTACCTGCAGCAGCAATCTCTAACCCGCGTTTAGCATGTCTCTGCCCTTTTACATCAGAAAAGTCGATTTCATAGTGACATGCATCAGAAAACAACTCTTTAATATCTACCTGATATGGCAAAATACTATCCTCATTACTTAAAAAATACACAACATCCTTCAATGTCTTAACAGGATACACCTTTGTTTTCTGTGCTATAGCTGCCTCTGATGCATTAGATTCCGGGACAATAATTCCCTTAAATTTCCTATTAATCGCCAAAGTTATCGGCAATACGCCCTTTACAGGTTTAACCTTACCATCCAAAGAAAGTTCACCCAGCATAACATAATCAGCTAATCTATCAGAAGAAATCTGCCCGCTTGCGGCCAAAAAACCTATTGCTATAGGCAAATCAAAAGCAACACCTTCTTTTTTAGTATCTGCAGGAGAAAGATTCACTGTCAATCTGCAGGCTGGAAACTCATAACCACTATTTTTTATAGCGGTTCGGACTCGTTCCTTGCTTTCCTTAACTGCATTATCTGGTAGTCCCACTATTACACTTGAAGGCACCCCTCTATTAAAATCAACCTCAATTACCACTTGATAAACATCAAGCCCTACTACCCCATAAGCATATGTCTTTGCCAGCATCTTATATCATTTACCTCCCTAACATCACAATCTATATCCATCTTTTGTTAAGTAATAATCTAAAATAATATTAAACATTAATCTCTGGCCGGGTCTTCCATCTTCTATGCATCCAACCCCACTCATGTGGATACCTTCTTATATATTGCTCTATCAATTTTGTAATCCTGGCAATATTTATATGAACCATTTCCTTTTCATCTTTTATATATTCCAATTCAAAAGGTGGCTCAATAATGATTTTATGTCTATCTCTATTTTCTCTAATAATAAACATTGGCAGAATCACCGCATTTGTTCTCATTGCAAGGACTACAGGACCTGTAGCGGTAGCAGCCTTATATCCAAAAAAATCTACAAAAACACCGCCTCCTCTTCCAAAATTTTGGTCAAGTGGAACAAACAAAATTTCATTATTTCTTAATATCCTCAGCGATGAAGATACACACGTGTGTCTTGGTAAGGCATAAACCGTATTTAATCCCATCTTAGTACGCATATTAAAAAGAAATTTCTCCATCTCCTTGTCACGTGTAGGTCTAATTATAGCACTGGTCTTATATCCGGCACGCACACATGCCAACATCATTAAGGGGAAATTACCAAAATGTGCAGTAACAGCAATAACACCATGTCCTTTGGCAAGAGCATCGTCCAAATGCCGACGACCTTGAAAAGACACCTTTTCCATTACCTTCTCAGGATGAGAAAAAAAATAAATCATCTCAACCATACCTCTACCTAAATTGGCAAAACAATTGCGAATAATTTGTTCTATTTCTTCTTGTGTTTTCTCCTTACCAAAAGCAATGGTAAGACTCTCTTTTGCAATCCTACGTTGTTTTATGGTGAATCTAAAACCAATCGAAACAAGAATACCTGTTATATACCGTACTGCCCCATAAGGCAACACCTTAAAAAGCCACACAGTAAAATACATACCATACCGCGCCATTGCACGTTTAAATATTTTAATTATCTTATCTATATCCATAATTTCCCAACTTTCGATTACCTAAACAAACCAATTACTTTCCTAAAAAATATCAAAAAATTGTTTTCTTTAAAACATTTTTTAAAGTTTCCATAAGCATCTTCTTATTAATAGGCTTGGTAAGGTGAGCTGCCGCTCCAACCTCTTTTTCTGCCTTAATATCGTCTTCTGAATCTTTTGCTGTAACAAATACCACAGGGATATCCTTTGTCTTATCATTGGATTTTAATCGTTTACATACTTCTCGCCCCTTTATACCCGGTAAAATGACATCAAGAAGAATTATATCCGGTTGTTGGCTTTCAGCAATAATTAAACCGTTCTCTCCTGAATCTGCTGTAAGAACAGAATAGCCATTAGATATTAATAAAGGACGTATAGTTTTAATTAGTGCCTCATCGTCATCTATTACTAAAACAGAAATCCATTTATCGAAACTCTTTACAAAAAAATGATTTCTTATCTCATTTTGAGTAAAATATAAAAACACTATAATATTCATAAAAATAAACCCTGTAGGAACTATCCCTATCTTGGGGACATATCTAATTGCAAGACATACTAAGGTAAGCACATTCAAAGCAATTAAAAGTTTTCTGCCCCACTCCCGTAAACGTGCTACTGCTATTGCACTTATAAAAAGAACAGCAAAAAGCAAACAATAAAATATCACATATTCATCATAATCTTGGATATATACTGCCCACAAAAAAAATAGGAGGATTATCCCATATAATAGTGCTAATAAATATCCTATTGTTTTTATAACAATTGTCTTTTCTCTCATATTTATCCTCCCAAGTTTTAACTATACTATTTAACTATATTAACTTAGAAACAATAATTTTATAAAAATATTATATATATTTTTTTTTATATATATAAAGAGTTATTTTATTATTTATATTATATTTTCTTTAATTTTTGAATACCTAACCTAGCCAAGTTATTAAACAATGATAGAATAAAAGGAACAAAACACAACACAACAAAAATATCTCCAAAATTTGTATAAAAACTTTTGTGTGTCCCAAAATGCACCTGTCCAACCGAATACCCTGAAATAAAGGTCTTCCTACCTTGTAAATCTAGAACATAATTATAAATCTTTCCTCTATTATCAATAAAACAACTTATTCCTGTATTTGCCGCACGAATAAGAGGTCTTCTATTTTCTATAGTACGAAAAACAGAGGACTGAAGATGCAAATACGGAGCGATTGTATCTTTAAACCATCCATCATTCGTTATATTAATAAGCAGTCCTGCCCCTCTTCTTACAAACCTGCGAGACAATTTTGGAACAGTATCTTCAAAACATATAAGAACAGAAAAACCCCTTTCTATACTACTTTTCCCGCCACGAATACCTAAAAAAGGGAATACTTTATATTTGCTACCAGCAGTAAAGTCCCCTATTGGAACAATATCCTCAAGAAACGGAAAAACTCCACGTAAAGGAATATATTCTCCAAAAGGGACCAAATGTAATTTATCATATCTGCCTAGCTTTTCTCCCGTGGATGATAAAAGAATCGCTGAATTATAATAACGACCATTCTCTAAGACCACTGCTCCAAATAATAATGGAATCCCAATATCCTTAACAAATCCCTTTAATTCAGCAAAGAAAGGATTACGCTCTCCAAGGTAACCAGGTAAAGATGTCTCCGGCCATACTATAAGTTGAGGATGATAAGCTGCAGCCCTAACAGTTAAGGATTTATATTCTTCCATAATAACAGGCCATGCACTCTCATTCCACTTTATCTGTTGAGGAATATCTGCCTGCACGACTGCAACTGAGACAGCAGTAGATGCTTCAGAATCTTCTTGCCTAAGACGGAGAATACCATAGCCATATATCCCTAAAAAAATAAAACTAATTAAAAAAAATTGTATACATAAAAACTTACCCTCATTATTAATGCATTTAAATACCCCTAACTTATATCTCAAAATATATTTCCATACATTAGCAAAAAACACGTTAGCCAAAACAATCAAAAAAGATACCCCATAAACCCCTGTAATATCAGCTATCTGTATAAGTGCGATATTTTCATATTGAGAATATCCCAACGCACACCAACCAAAGCCCGTAAACAAATTTGCACGAATAAACTCTAAACTAACCCATATACACGGAATAATAAATATCTTTAATCCGGCTCTTTCATTAGATATACATGCAGTAAAAAAACCAAATAAGCCAAAATATAAAGCCAAATACCCTACTAATAACAAGGTCCCAGCTACTGTTACATTATTAAGCCAATATAAAACTAATAGAAAAAATATAAAACCGCATAGATAGCTAAAAATAAAACTCAACCATAACTGTCTTAAAAATGATGTCTTAGTAATACTAGTATATACTCTTTGATACGAGGGATAAAAAAATAGACATCCATGCAATTCATCCAATAATATTATTAACGGAACTAGTGATATCCATATAAACCAATGCCACCGTGGAGAAAAAAAAGGCAAGGCCAACATAAAAGAAGACATAAAACTAAGAAACAATCTTCGCATACAAAAACTCCATTTAAACAATCTCTATAATAATATATCATCCGTCAACGTCATTTCATCTACCACAGCACTTTTTATATTTTTTACCGCTTCCACAAGGACACGGGGCATTACGGCCTATCTTAGGCCCTGACTTCCTATATGGCTTAGGTCTAGAAGAAGACTGCGTATCTGAATTAAGAGAAGGGGTATAGCTACTATTATTTGAAGATGATGAGGGAGGCAAAGCCGTCTCTGACAAACTAGAAACCTCATTATGAATGAGATTTTGTGGTAAAGAACTAAACACTCCAACAGGTTTATGAGATGGAGTTATTGGCTGTATTTTAAATATTAATTCTGCTACCTCCTGATTAATAGAATTATACATTATATTAAACATCTCAAAGCCATCACGTTTATACTCCACTAATGGATCACGCTGGGCATAAGAACGTAAATTAATCCCTTCCTTTAACTGATCCATTGCATAAAGGTGATCTTTCCATTTTGAATCTATAGTATGTAAAAGGAGCATCCGCTCCATATATCTCAGATGAGCAGGTTCAATCTCAGCTTCCTTTTGAGCATATAACTCTTTTAAGCCATTAAAAATTAAATCCTTTACTCCTTCCTGAGACATCTCAGATAACCTCTGCTTATCATCGTCTGTTTTTATCAACTCATATCCAAAGGTTGACTTAAAATAAATATTAAGCCCATCTATATCCCAACCATCGTCTGTTTCTGTTGATAAATACTGATTTACCACATTATCCACGACATCTTCTACTGCCTGCATTATTAAATCCTTAACATCCTCTCTCTCTAAAACTTCTCGTCGCAAACCATATATAACCTCTCTTTGTCTATTCATGACATTATCATATTCTAAAAGATGTTTTCTAATCTCGAAATTATGAGCCTCTACTCTCTTCTGTGCATTTTCTATAGTCTTTGTCAACCATGGATGTTCTATAACCTGACCTTCCTCAAGACCCAATTTATCCATAAGCGTTATCATCCGTTCTGAACCAAAAAGACGCATAAGATCATCTTCCATAGACACATAAAACCTTGATGAACCAGGATCTCCCTGCCTACCTTGCCGACCTCTTAACTGGTTATCTATCCTACGAGACTCATGTCTTTCTGTGCCAAGAACATGAAGTCCTCCCAGCTCTACCACCTTATCATGTTCCTCTTTACATTTCTGACGAAACTGTTCAATAAACTTCTTAACCAATTCATCCTTCTTAATCTTATCTCCTTCCTCTTTAGCTTTCTCTTCCGCTAGACTCTTTGCCAAAAATTCCGCATTACCGCCAAGAACAATATCAGTCCCACGCCCTGCCATATTAGTGGCTATAGTAACGGCTTTATATCTACCTGCCTGTGCGATAATATGCGCCTCTCGCTCATGATACTTCGCATTTAATACCTGATGCGGAATACCTCTCTGCTTAAGCATACGAGAGATAAGCTCAGATTTCTCTATAGATATAGTACCTACCAATACCGGCCGCCCCCGTTTATAATGGTCTTCTATCTCATTAACAACCGCCTCATATTTCTCGCTCAAACTTCTATAAACACAATCAGGATAATTAATCCTCCGTAGTCTTTTATTGGTAGGGATAACAATACAATCCAATCCATATATCTCCTTAAACTCTGTTGCTTCTGTATAAGCAGTACCAGTCATACCCGCCAACTTCTCATAAAGACGAAAATAATTCTGAAATGTAATAGTAGCAAGAGTCTGATTCTCTCGTTCTATATTAATCCCTTCCTTTGCCTCCACAGCCTGATGTAATCCGTCTGACCATCTTCTGCCTGGCATCATCCTTCCAGTGAACTCATCAACAATAATAACCTCACCATCCCTAACCACATAATCCACATCCTTAGCAAAAAATTCATGTGCCTTAAGTGCCTGCAAAATATGATGTCTATATTCTATAGTTTCCATATCGTGCAAATTAGGTATACCAAACATCTTTGCAACCTTTTCTTCCCCTTCTTCCGTCAATGTAATAGATTTAGCCTTCTCATCTGCCAGGTAATCATAACCTTCTCCTAAATCCTCACCAGAATGCTTTGCCTCTATCTCATCTTTTTCTGTAATCCTTCTACCCTTTAATCTTCTTGCTATCTCATTTGCCTTATAATACTTATCAGTAGATTCCTCTGCTGGACCTGATATTATAAGAGGAGTACGAGCCTCATCTATCAAAATACTATCTACCTCATCGACAATAGCAAAATGATGAGGACGTTGGACCATATCCTCTTTAAAACTAACCATATTATCTCTTAAATAATCAAACCCAAATTCATTGTTTGTCCCATAAGTAATGTCACAATTATATGCTAGCTTTCGTTCCTCTGGTCCCATATCATGTTGAATTACACCTACTGTAAGTCCTAAAAATTCATAAATGGGGCCCATCCACTCACAATCTCGTTTTGCCAAATAATCATTAACAGTAACAATATGAACACCTTCCCCGGTAAGGCCATTAAGATACGCTGCCAGAGTTGCCACAAGAGTCTTACCTTCACCCGTAGTCATCTCTGCAATATTCCCCTCATGAAGGACCATTCCTCCTATCAACTGCACATCAAAATGTCGCATACCAACAGCCCTCTTACCTGCCTCCCTAACGACAGCAAAGGCCTCTGGCAAAATACTATTAAGATAATCATTCTTTGCCTTAACAAAGGCCTCCTTTGCCTTATCTATACGAATACCCAGATCTTCTTTCTCATCAATATCTGTAATTTTATAATATCTTTCTTCTAAGGAAGATAATTCATCCCTTTGCCTGTGAACTGCCTTTACATATCCCGAAATAAATTCTTGTGTTTTAGTCTTTAATTCCAAGTCAGATAACTTACTTATCCTATCCTCCATAGCATTTATTTTAGAAACGACCATACACATTCTCTTCAGTCTACGCGCAGAAGGTAGAGGAATATCATCCGGCACATAAACATTAACCTTTGGCGATAACTTATCTATAAACTTCTGAGTATTTTTTATCAATGGTTTTCGTATAACAAAATCTAGCATATCTCTCCTTAAAATTTATTCATAATTAAACTAAAATTATTAATCATCTCGGAGCCGACTTCATACGTAAAAAGCCTTCTATAAATATATTTATATCTCCATCCATTACCTTCACAACATTACCCGTTTCTATACCTGTTCTATGATCCTTTACCATAGAATATGGATGCATTACATAAGAGCGTATCTGGCTACCCCACTCTATTTTTTGCTTCTGACCATATTCTTTTGCCATCATCTCCCGTTGCTCTTTTAACTTCCTTTCATATAACCTAGCACGTAATATCCTCATGGCTGTCTGTTTATTCTGTAACTGAGAACGTTCATTTTGACATTGCACCACAATTCCTGTTGGCTTATGAGTTATCCTAACAGCTGAATCTGTTGTATTAACACTCTGCCCACCAGGGCCAGATGATCGAAATATATCTATACGCAAATCATCCGGATCTATCTCCACCTCTATATCATCTTCTATCTCAGGGATAACATCAACTGATGCAAAGGAGGTATGCCTACGCTTATTGGCATCAAAAGGTGATATACGCACCAGTCTATGAACCCCTTTTTCTGCCTTAAGATAACCATAAGAAAGATCCCCTTCTATAGAAAGGGTAACACTCTTAATACCTGCCTCCTCTCCTGGAAGCATATCCACCATCTTAACATTATATCCCTTATTTTCTGCCCATCTAGTATACATCCTCAATAACATACTAGCCCAATCACAAGACTCTGTCCCTCCTGCCCCAGCATTAATACTCAATATAGCATTATTCCTGTCAAACTGACCAGACAACAGCGCATTCAGTTCCAAACGACTAACATCCTTATCTAAACTATCAATTTCTTGCGATAACTGTGTTAAAAAATCAGGCTCATCTTTTGATAATTCTAATAATTCTCTCACATCCTCTAACTTTTTCAAACTCTCCTTAAAAGGACTAACACAAGAGTTCAAATACCTCAACTCCTTCATCAATTTATTAGCATACTCAGAGTTATCCCAGAAATCAGGAGCAGACATCTCCTTCTGAATAACAGAAATCCTCTTTTGTTTCTGTTCTAAGTCAAAGAAACCCCCTTAATGTTTGAAATTTCTCATATATATTATTTATCTTCTCTATAATCTCATCAAACATTAATACAAACTCCGTTTTATCCCCTTTAATTCAACATTAAAATCATCTTGACTATCTGCATATTGACGTGCTAAATCCTCTGAAACTAAATCTGATTTAACCAACCTGACAAGACTCTTTTTAAAAGAAACCATACCAAACATCTCTCCTTCATCTATATAATTCTGTATCTCCCTAATTCTTCCTTCTCTAATAAGCCTAGCTACAGTAGGTGTAACAGCCATAGTCTCATAAGCAGGAACACGGCCACATCCATCCTTAGTAGGTAAAAGCCTCAAAGATATAATCCCTTTTAATATCATAGATAGTTGAAGCCGTACTTCATCATGCAGATACGGAGGGAAAAAATTCACTATCCTTATTATAGTCTGAACAGCATTAACTGTATGAAACGTAGACAAAACAAAGGCTCCCAGCTGTGTTGCTGTTAACGCCGCCCTCATAGTATCTTCATCCCGTATATTTCCTATGTAAATTATATCAGGGCTCTGTTGAGTTACATGCTTTAACGCTGATACATAAGAAGGGACATCTAATCCTAGTTCTCGTTGATTAATCAAACTCTTCTTATCTTGAAACAAAAATTCTATTGGATCTTCAATAGTAATTATATGATTAGCACTTGTTGAATTAATATAATCTATCATAGCAGCCAATGTGGTTGACTTCCCATTACCTGCTGGTCCGCATACTAAAAACATTCCTTTAGTTTCACGACAAAATTTACAACAAAAATCCGCAGGCAAATTTAAATCCTCAAACGAACGTATATGAGTATGTACATACCTTGCCACAATCGCAGGAGTCCCTCTTTGCATGAATATATTAACCCTAAACCGACCAACATTTGGTTCCTGATGAATAAAATCTATATCAAGATTTTGTAAAAACTCCTTTCTACGTGCCTCATTCTCTAAAAGAAAATTAGCAGCAGCTGTAATGTCCTCCAAACTCACCAATTCTTCATCCAATATCTGTATCTGGCCCATTACCCGTATCCGTACTGCCGCATTAGTCCTCAAATATACATCTGAGGCACCTGCCTCTACCATTTTTTTAAAAACTTCACGAATATCCATACAATATTCCTTTCTCTAAAAAACAAAAATACCGCATATTATTAAGATATGATAGGGACTTTACACTGTATATTAACACAGCTTTAACAAAAAATCTATTATACACATAAATTCCATACTTAACCCGCCATACGTTTTTTCAACTCCTGCTCAATATCCAAAAGAATCGTTTTCCTATCACTATGATTGCCTGCATACCCTCCTAAAGAACCATCACTCTTAATAACACGATGACACGGAATAATCAAAGGAAAAGGATTTCTCCTCAAGGCCTGGCCAACTGCACGTACTGCCTTAGGGGCTCCTATTTGCTCAGCAACCCATTTATAAGAACGTCTCTCTCCAAAAGGTATCTTCAACACAGCTTTAAAAACCTTAAGCTGAAATTCTGTTAACCTTGATACATCTAATCTATTCTGCATAAATAACTAATTTTACTATCCTGCACAAATCAACCTTGTTGATTTGTGCATTTTTCACTATTTAACAAGGTTGATTTGTGAAATATAAAAAATTCATAAAAACATCCCCTTATCTCTTAACTTTCTATGATAAGCAACTGCAAAACGATGCGCCTCATCCCGTATCCTTTGAAGTAATTTTAATCCAAGAGAATCCCTTGAAAGCAATATAGGATCTCTTTTCCCAGGGATAAAAATACTCTCCTCTTTCTTGGCGAGTGCAATAAGAGGTATTGTATTGATATCCAATTCCCTTAGCGACTGCAAAGCCGCTGATAACTGTCCTTTTCCACCATCTATCAAAATTAAATCAGGGAAAGCCAACCCTTCATCCCTCAGCCGTCTATAGCGCCTGCTAACCACTTCTGATATCATAGCAAAATCATCAATACCTTCTACTAATTTGATGCGAAACCGCCTATAATTTTTTTTGTCTGGTTTTCCATTTAAAAAAGAAACCATCCCTCCAACAGCATAAATCCCTAAAATATTAGATATATCAAAGGCCTCTATACGTTCAGGCATACGGGATAAATTAAGTAATCGTTTTAATTGTTCTGCTTCTTTGTAATAATTTATATCCTTTGTTCCGGAGTATAATGCGGACAACGCATGTATTTGATCACGAATTCGCGCGGCCTCCTCAAATCGTTTTTGCTGGCTCAAGACTTCCATCTGGTGTCTCAATCTGTGATATAGACTATCCTTTCTTCCTTCTAAAATAAGTCGAATATTCCGTATAATATCTGCATAATCCTCTCGTGAGATCTTTCCCACGCAAGGTCCATCACAAAGCCCCATATGATAATCAAGACACTCTTTTTTAGGCAACCTATCACATCTACGAAAAGGAAATATCCTTCTTATAATAGATAATGCCTCTCTTAGCAACTTTGCATTAACATATGGACCGTAATAAAGCGATTTCTCATTCCGTTTACGTGGCCGAACAACCGACACTTGAGGGAATTCATCTCCCGTAATTTCAATAAAAGGATAACTCTTATCATCTTTAAGGTCAATGTTAAATTTTGGATTATACTTCTTAACAAGGCTTGCCTCAAGGATAAGTGCCTCTGCCTCACTTGAGGTTATAATATAATCTATATCTTTTACGTATGATATCAAAACTTCCGTCTTAGGGCAACTCTGCTGTGAGCTACGAAAATAAGACTGCACCCGTCTGCGCAAAGATACAGCCTTGCCTATATAAATGACTTCTCCTTTCTCATCTTTCATAAGATAAACTCCACTTGATAATGGCAACGATTTTATCTTACTTGCAAGATCCATTTCCCCTGCGCCTTATAATCAACAAATACTATTAACCTTAATTATTTTTCTGTTTCCAAAATATTTTCTGAAACCAGATAAAAATATTTACTGTCTGTTTAATATGCAGTAAAAAAGATGCAAATAAATAAATTAATACGCTTAATATAACTGTTATCCCCATTCTTATCCATTGATTAATCGTAAGAAAATTCCACACAGCAACACACACAATCCCCATTATAATAGAAGATAAAACAATCTTTACTATATAACTTATATCAACCATATTAATATTAAGCTTATTTGATATATTCCTATATAACATAAAAAAATTTGCAATGCCTGCCATACTACTTGCTAATGCAATCCCGCCTATCTTAAGAGGAAACATTAACACTACATTTAATAAAGCATTTATTCCTAAACATAAACCTGCAATCTTAACCGGAGTCTTTGTATCCTGAAGCGAATGAAATCCTGTAACAAGTATTTTATTACCACCAAAGGCAGGCAATCCTAATGCATAAAACAACAACACCTTTGACGTTATATGCGTTGAATATGGTCCAAATTCTCCTCTTTGAAAAAGAGTTTGAATGATAGGATAGGAAAAAATTGCCAAAAAAACAGCGGCCGGGATCATAATAAAAAAAGTATTCTCAAGAGAAAAACATAAAGCCTTCTTTAAAGATCTTTTATCCTTCTTATCGGCAAAACCAGAAAGTACAGGAAGTAGCACTGAGGAAAGGGCAATAATAAATACTCCCATAGGCAGTTGAATCAGTCTATTTGCATAATATATAGCTGAAATGCCGCCTGCCCCAACTATATTAACCCATGAAGCACAAAAGGTATCAATAAAAACAGTAAGCTGATACACCCCAGCCCCCACCATCCTTGGCATAAGCAACCGAGATATCTTCACAGCCCCTGGATGATATAATCTGGAAAATAATTCTAACTTTAATCCTGCCTTAAATAAGGCATATAAATGAAGTAAAAATTGTATGAAACCACCTACCACAACTCCACAGGCAATACCATATACTGGCACATCTATAAATAATGCTGAAACAACTACAGAAATAATAATAGTAAGATTTACTATACACTGACTAACGGCAGGGAAGAAAAACAACCTTAATGTATAAAGTGCTGCCATACAACAAGCAGACATCCCAATAAAGAGCAAATATGGAAACATTATTTGTGTCAATCGTATAGTTACTGCCATCTTATCAGGGACAGAAGAAAAACCCGGTGCTAAAATCCTTACTATCAAAGGAGAAAGCACTATGCCTAAAATAACCATCAATATCAACAAAATAAAAGATATAATAAAAATATGATTTACAAGACTAAAAAATCCCTTCTTTTTCTGTTTCTGTAGACACTCTGTAAATACAGGGATAACTGCTGAATTTACTGTCCCTTCCCCTACAAAACTACGAAACAAATTAGGTATTCTAAATGCTACAAAAAAGGCATCTGCATAAATACCTGTCCCAAGAAGCCTTGCTAATATAATATCCCTGAAAAAACCTAAAAAACGAGAAACAAGTGTTCCCGCAGACAAAACAGAGGTAGATTTAATAATAGAATAATTGGAATCATCCTGTATATTTTTTTGAATTGACATATACAAACCTATTTGGTATATTAACTATCTATACTTACACTAAATACAAGATAGTATTATTTAATTTATTAATTATATTATCCAATGACAAAAATTGTGATACAATCTAAAAAGCATTACGAAAGGAGTATTTACATTGCCACAGAGAAAGTCAGCATTAAAAGAATTACGAAAAAATCGTAGGCGTAGGATGCACAACCTTGATATCAAGACAGACCTTAAAAAAACTATTAAGAAATTCTTTGCCTCTGTTAGGGATAAAAATAAAGAAGAGGCAGTTGCTAATCTGCAGATGGTATATAAAAAATTAGATAAAGCAGCAAAAAGAAATATAATGCATGATAATACTGCATCCAGACGAAAATCAAGGCTAAGCAAACTCCTCAGAACACTTCAATAATCATTATTATATTCAACACCTGCCCTTTCTATTATAAATCAGACGGACTATGGCTACCTCAACAGCATGTTGTGCAGGGAGTCTACTCCGTTTAATATCTAAATCCGCCTCCTGTAATACCAACAGATCCCTTCTAAACGTTTCTTTTGACATAAGTTTCTTATATCGGCCCCAATACCATACAAGGGCCCCCAATATCCTTAACGGTGGTTGGCCTTCAGAAAACAATCCATGTAAAATCTTTAACGCATCAACTCCCCTACCACGACATATAGTATCTGCCATATCAAACACAGTCTTCCCTGCCTGTTTACAAAATCTAAAAACCTTCGCGTAAACAGATATCTTACTTAAATAGGCCTTTCTAGTATCTGTATCATTAGAATCCAATACCAACACAATATCTTCTCTTTTTGATCTTGCAAATTCTAAAATGAAATCCTTGTCACTGGCAGACAATTTATTTATAGACCGGATAACCACCAAACGTTTAGAAGCCATAATAGGCACAGAAAGAAGGGACTTTCTTATTTGATCTGGATCATCAAGTTTATCGGCATAAAATAATTCATAATCTAAATCAAGCCCTTTACCATAAGGGAATAACTTATTTTTTATATCCGCTAACTTAATATCCTTGGCACGAAGATCATTCCCAACGAATAAATAGACCATGTCATTATCACCAGTTCTCTATAGTTCTCTCAACAATCCTACGGGCAAGATCAACTACTGCATTATCAATAGCAGAATCCTCAGATTCAGCAAATGCACCTGAAACAAAATAATCTGCTTCACCAGAAAAGGAAGGTTCTTCCCAGACAAGTTTTCCTGTTCTTGCATCTCTCAAACGCAAAGAAACCGTTATAGTTACCCTATATTCTTCAGCTTCTTCATCATCAGTATATCGAAGAACAGAACGATTATAAGAAGTTAACTCTCCTGAAAGGATAAGATCCGAATTATATTTATCAGTGACCTTTAAATTACCATCAAAAAGAAACCTATTTACAATAGCATCCCTTATCTTTACCTCCAATAAAGGGATATAAATCCGTCTATCTGATTCAGAAGTAAAATTAATACTGTTCTTAAAAGGCTCCACATAAATAGACTTATATGTATCTGGCAAAGCTGATTTTACTGTATATCCACAACCAACCAAAACCACACAACATACTAAAAAAGAAATAAGCCTCTTAATATTAATCATTAAAAACACCTCTATTACCCAACAAGCCCATCAAGATAAACCTTATTTTAATCAATTTTGCTCTCAAAAACTATTATTGATTTACAGTAAGTTGATGTATCTTCTTCAAGGCCTTAACAGCCCACTTCGTATCCTTATATTCATCAACCACAGTTTGATAATATATCTTAGCCGCCCTAAAATTTTTCTGCTTTTCATAAAATTTGGCAACTAGAAAATTATTTTCTGCTTCCTTATCTCTTAATCTATCAATCTCCTTCTTTGCCTTTTTGGATAATACAGCATCCGGATTTTCCTTAACGAATTCCTTCAACCCCTCCACAGCTGCCTTGGTGATCATCTGATCATACTGTGGAGCAGTTGACATTTTTGCGTCCGTCATGGCAATTTGATATTTAGCTGCACGTGCCCATTTGCTTTCTGGATAATCATTAACTACTTTTTCAAATTCATCTCTCGCTTCCTGATATACGCCTTTCTGTTTCAAATATAAAGCAATTTTATATTGAGCAGAAGCAGCAAGCTTTCCATAAGGATCATTCTTAATAACTGTTCTAAATACATCAATCACATTGTAATCCGTACCAATTAACGCATCCATAAATTTATTTTTACGCCGGCAACCTTCTAACAATGCCTTACCAATTTCGTACTCACGTTTTATTATCTCTTTAAATCGGTCACTAAACGGATATTTATCAATAACTAACTGATAATTCTTGAAAGCCTTATAAAGTTTACCCTGCTTCTGCAAACACACCCCAATATAATACTGTGCCTCTGCTGCCTCCCTTGCCTTTGGATAACATTTTAACAACTTTCTGAACTCCCGTATAGCCTCATCATATCTTCCTCTAGAATAAAATGCCAACCCATAATCTAACTGCTCCTGCGGACTCTGTTTTACCACATACTTTGGATTTATCCACTTATTCGTCTCAGGGGTCCAAATCCAAAAGGCAAAACTCCACCCTATAAAGAATGGGAAATATAATAACAGTAATAAGGTCAATAGTATTCTTTTCATTTTTTCAAATTTATCATACCCTACATACTTTGTCAATCAATAGCAAGGGAAACCTGACACCATAAAAATTTACTCATATAAATAAAAAATTTTATAATTAAAAAAACTTTAAATATATTATATCTTTTTTTCAACAATTAAGGGATAACTCTTACATAAATTATCATTAAAATATAAATCAAAATGATACTTCCCCGGTTTAGGTATTATTAAATTTTGCGTTTTAATTCCAAAATCAGGATAATCTAATTTCGAACCCACTTTTAACTTAATCCCTTTAAAAACACTCAATTTTTTACCCTCAGAATCAGTAAATTCAATGCGAATATTATATTCTCCTTCAGCATCAGAAAATTTTATATAAAGAGCCATATGAGTATGTAAATAAGGAAACTTTACAGCATAAATACGGTCAAAAATTCCTATTACACTCCACTTATTAGTGCCTTTCTCTTGAATAACATTATCCGCAATTAAAAAAGTTATAATTTGAGGATTACTAACCATACTATTATCTGGCCTCTCCTCCCATAGTAATTTTTGTTTATAGAAGTATTTTATAAAACTTGATATCCTTTGACAAGAGAATTTGGTATAAGAAAACTTAGAAAGGCTTGACAATTCTTTATGTGATTATATGCTGATAAACGGATATATAGTGTGTGGAAGATAAAATATAATCATGCTATACCTTACCAAACAAGAACGAAATATACTTTCATTTATCGCAGCGACAATGTTATTAGGCTCATGCCTACATTATACTGCACAGAAATATCCTGTCTTACGCAAAAAAACAGACCTTATCAATAGTAACAAATTATATCCTAAAACGGATATTAATTCTGCTTCTTTCAACGAACTTATAAAAATTCCATATATAGGGAAATATACTGCAAACAAAATCATTCAATTCAGAGACAAGCATAACGGATTTACATCATTGGAACAATTAAAACAAATAAAAGGCATTCGTAAAACAAACTATGAAAAATTTTATAAATACCTTAAGGTAGGCCCCTATAAAAACATATTATCTCCAAATGACAAATAATAAGACACATATCCCCATGGCTCCTATTACTATATGTTTTGCTGGAGGGATACTTGCAAACAATATACTACACTACAGAATACCTCTACTGATAATATATATTCTATGTATATTAACCATTACACCTTGTATCCTCTCATCCCTGCCACTAAATATAAACAATAAAAAATCTCCTCTCAGAAAATCTCCATCTATCAAATATTTATTACTCAATATACGCCTGCGTACAACCAAAATAACAAATATTCTTATCCTGAGCTCCTTCTTCCTATTAGGATGCATATACAGTCAGCAAAAATATATTCCTGCCCACAATGATATTCGTACGATAATACCTTTACTTATAGGCAAAAATGACATTACAGTAAAGGGCATTATAACATCTGAGCTAGAAATAAAGACAGTATTGAATAAAAAAAAATATGTATTTACCATTCAACTAAAGGCCATTGACATGGGTAGCGGCTGGATAAACTGTTCCGGCAAGATACTGGTCAATTCATTTACAGATATACCTGATATATTATACGGTGATATGATTATATTAAAAGGAAAATTATATAAGCCATATAACTTTAATACATCAACTCCCTTCTCCTATCAAGATTATCTCTCAAGGCAAGGCATCTATTTAATATTAAATGTCAAAAAAGACACATCTGTTTCAGTAGTTAAGATGACAGAAAACAATAGTTTAATAAAAAGAACCATCTATAAAACACGAAAATATCTAAAAAACATATTAGAACATACGCTTTCTTCTAAAGAGGCAGGAATAATGAAAGCACTTCTTCTTGGTGATCGTTCTTATATACCTAGACATATAAGACAACTATTTATAGAAACAGGCACTGCACATGTACTTGCAATTAGCGGACTTCACGTAGGAATCATCGCTGGCATTGTACTTATAATATTTAAAACCCTACCAATTTCCAGAGCATGGCAATTCTTCATGACTATATTGTCATTGATAGCATACGCACTTATAACAGGGGCAAGGCCATCTGTTGTACGGGCAACTATTATGATGTCTATATTTCTCGGCGGGTTTATTCTGGAAAGAGAACAAAATCTTCTTAACAGTGTCAGTGTCGCTGCATTTATAATCCTAATATCCAATCCACTCAATCTTTTTAATATAGGGTTTCAACTCTCTTTTGCATGCGTAGTGTCGATAATCCTATTTGCAGACAAAATAAAGGCATTTTTCATAAAAAGAATTAAAATATTACAGGATGGCAAAATCTATGGAAAGGCAAAAGGAGTACTAATTCTAATTATTTATTCTCTTAGTATCTCTTTTGCTGTATGGATAGGCATAGCAGGACTTATCGCCTATTACTTCCATATAATCACCCCTATTACAGTATTAGCAAACCTATTCGTGGTCCCACTTTTATTTATTATCATCACATTAGGCATGGCTACTCTCTTTTCAGGAATAATATACCCAGCTTGCACATTTATGTTCGCTGCATGCCTGAAACTGTTTCTTAATATTACAGTAGGAATAATATTTCTTCTTGACAAAATACCCCTATCACATATCTACCTGCAAAATTTCCCACTATGGCTTTTAGCAATATATTATTTCTGTGTATGCCTATTATTAATCCTTATTTCACAAATCAACCTTGTTAAATAGTGAAAAATGCACAAATCAACAAGGTTAAATTGTGCAGGATAGGTAAAATCATACTACAACATTCGCTAATTTACCTGCTACATAAATAAACCGCCGTATCTGTTTGCCATTCACAAATTTAGCTACTCTCTCATCTGCCAATACTACCTCTTTAACCTTATCCTCTCCACTGCCAGCGGCGACCTCAACACGGGAACGAACCTTGCCGTTTACCTGAACAACTATCTGTATCATATCTTGTTTAAGCGCATCCTCATCATATGTAGGCCATGGAACATCTACAATACTCGGCTCATTGCCCATCTTTTGCCATAATTCCTCACATATGTGCGGAGTAAATGGTGACAATAAAAGCACAACCGTCTTTATTGCCTTATTAAGCAATGCCTGCTTATATTCATTATCACTATCAAACTTATATTTATCTATGGTATTCATTAATATCATAATACTGCTAATAGCGGTATTAAACTTAAAAGAGACAGTGATATCCTCAGTTACCTTCTTAATAGTTGCATTACGCATCCTCTCTAAAGATTTATCTTCTTTATCCATTTTTCCAGCCGACATATCACAGGATACAGGCCTAAACCTTGTTTCAACAGCATTCCATACCCTGTTAAGAAACCTCCATGCCCCATCGATGGCATTATCATTCCATTCCAGCTGATCCTCCGGAGGCGCAGCAAATAATATAAAAAGCCTCAAGGAATCCGCCCCATACTTTTCGATTATAGAATCAGGGTCAACTGTATTACCTTTGGATTTAGACATAACCTCACCGTCTTTTAATACCATCCCCTGTGTCAAAAGTCTATTAAAAGGCTCATCAAATTTAATAAGGCCTAAATCCTTAAAAAACTTGGTAAAAAAACGTGAATAAAGTAAATGAAGTATCGCATGCTCAATGCCACCAACATACTGGTCTACTGGCATCCAATAGCCTACCTCATCCTTGTTAAAAACATATTTATCATTTTTAGGAGAACAATACCTTAGATAATACCACGATGAATCAAAGAATGTAGCCATCGTATCTGTCTCTCTCTTAGCATCAGCTCCGCAAGATGGACACGTTGTATTTACAAACTCTTTCCACTGCGCAAGAGGACTTCCCCCTTCTCCTGTAATAGGAATTTTCTCTGGAAGTTGTACAGGCAACTCATCCTCTGCTACAGGGACAATACCACATTTATCACAATAGATAACAGGGATAGGCGTGCCCCAATACCTCTGACGGGATATAAGCCAATCACGTAATCTCCAATGAACAGTAATCTTTCCAATACCAACCGACTCCATCCATTCAGCGACCTTACGTTTCCCCTCAACATTATTTATACCATTAAACTGTCCCGAATTTACCATCACCCCTTCGCCTTCATAAGCACAATCCATATCCTCCGGCTTTAACTCCTGTTGTCCATCTGGTTGAATAACAACCCTCATAGGAAGACTATGTTCTCGTGCGAACAAGAAATCTCTTTGATCATGCGTAGGGACAGCCATGATTGCACCTGTTCCATAATCCATCAACACATAATCTGCAATCCATATAGGTATTGGTTCATTATTTACAGGGTTTATTGCATAACGGCCGGTAAATATACCTTCTTTATTTTTATCAACTGATATACGCAGACTTCTATTTTTATTAACTGTCTTGTTGATAAACTCCCGTATCTCATCTTCATTTTCTGCTCCCTGTATAAGTTTATCTACTAATGGATGTTCCACCGCAAGAACCACATATGTTGCACCAAAAATAGTATCAGGGCGTGTGGTAAAAACATTAATACGTTGATCTATATCCTTAACCGTAAAAAATATCTCAACACCATAACTTTTGCCAATCCAGTTCCTCTGCATGGTTATGACCCTTGCAGGCCAATGCTGCAATCTCTTAAGGTCATCCAACAATCTCTGGCTATAATTAGTAATTTTAAGGTACCACTGTTCCAAATCTTTTTGAATAACCTCAGACTTACACCGCCAGCATGCTCCGTCTATAACCTCCTCATTAGCTAAGGTAGTTTCACAACTTGGACACCAATTAACAGAAGATGCTTTTTTATATGCCAATCCCTGTTTCATCATCTGTAAAAATATCCACTGGTTCCATCGATAATATTCTCTATCGCATGTTGCAAGTTCTCTATCCCAATCATAAGAAAATCCCATACGCTTAAACCCTGTCCTCATCTGAGCAATACAACCATATGTCCATTCTGCTGGATCTACACCCCGCTTAATAGCTGCATTCTCTGCAGGCTGGCCAAAGGCATCATATCCTATTGGATGCAAGACATTAAACCCCTGCATCCTTTTAAACCGTGCAATTACGTCTGTTATCGTATAATTACGTACATGTCCCATGTGAATCTTACCCGACGGATAAGGAAACATTTCCAACACATAATATTTTCTACGTTTATTATCCATCTTGGCCTTAAAAACCTTGTTCTTTTCCCAAAAATCCTGCCATTTTTTCTCGATATTACTTATCTCTTTTATTGTATACGGCATAATATTTCTCCTCTCTAAAAAATATCCTCATATTACTAAAATAATCTAACCGTCTTAAAATTAATACCTGCTTGCCAACAAAATAAACCCCAAAATAATAAAAAAAATTACAAAAAACCATAGCAGTCTTCTGCTACCATATCTAATGCCAGATATAAACCCAGCAGGCGACCTGTTAAGGCTTCCTCCACAAAAGTGACATAATATCGCATCATCGTCATATATAGGTCTATTGCAATTAGGACAAATATATTCTGTCATATGAATTTCAGGTTAAATCCTCTTTAAACATTATGATCAAAACTAAATATTTGCATTTCTATGAAAAAAATGCTCTAATATATTTTAATAAACCTAAAAATGAATAGGTTTTATTATAAATTAAGCTGTAATAAATTGCAAATCTATCTCTAATCTTAAACAGTAAAATGGCTATGGAAACAATATACAAACAAAAAGACGACATGCTTATTATCGCTGGCAAAAAATTCTCAAATAGACTGCTGATAGGAACCGGCAAATTTAAACATAAACCAGAGGTTACAAAAAGCATAAAGGCATCAGGAGCAGAAATAGTAACAGTGGCATTAAGGCGTATTGATGAACAAATCAATGAGGAAAATATTCTTGAATATATACCTAAAGGGATAACATTACTAACTAACACTTCAGGAGCAAGAAATGCACAAGAGGCTGTTAGAATAGCTAGGCTTGCACGCGAATGCGGATGTGGAAACTGGGTAAAAATAGAGGTGATTAATGATTCTAAATATCTCCTACCAGATAATGTAGAAACGATAAAAGCAACAGAATTGCTTGTTTCAGAAGGTTTTGTGGTCCTTCCATACATGTTCCCTGATATATATACTGCCCGTGCGCTTGTAAAGGCAGGTGCGGCAACAGTAATGCCTTTAGGCTCACTTATAGGCTCTATGCAAGGATTAAGACTTAAAGAAGCAATAAGAATAATTATTAATGAAATAGATGTACCTGTAATTGTAGACGCTGGTATAGGCTCTCCATCTCAAGCTGCAGAGGCTATGGAAATGGGAGCAGACGCTATATTGGTAAACACAGCGATAGCAACCGCAGACAACCCAGCAGCAATGGCAGAAGCATTCTCTCTTGCTATTACTGCTGGCCGTATAGCTTATTTAAACCATGCCCCTGAGGCAATCTTAACTGCCAAAGCATCCTCTCCACTTACAGGGTTTTTATTTGAACAAGAAAACAAAACCAAAGAATAAATACAAACAAAAATATAAAAAAATTCTTAGAAATATAATTATGGATCTATCTAACTGATCTACATAAAAAATGATGATTACTCTAGCAGAAATAAAACAGATACTTGAAAATAAAGATCCTCATTTTATTGAAGGACTTGCTCAAAAGGCAAAAAAAATAACAGAGCAATACTTTGGTAGGACCATTTCTTTATATACTCCATTATATCTATCTAACTATTGCAGTAGTCATTGTTTGTATTGTGGATTTAATAAAAAACAAAAATTAAAACGATTTAAATTAACACCATCCCAAATGGATAAAGAAATGGCATTTCTGGCAAATGAGGGGATAAAAAACATTCTCTTGCTCACAGGTGAATCATATGGTGCAACACCACTATCTTATCTAAAAGAGGCTGTCTCCATAGCAAAAAAATATTTTTCAGGAATATCAATAGAAATGCATCCTATGCAAGAATACGAATACAAACAACTATTTATGGCAGGAGTAGATGGGATAACTATCTATCAAGAAACATACAACAAAAAAAGATACAAAGAAGTCCACCTATCTGGGAAAAAAGCAGATTATGAATTTCGTCTTAATACCCCTGAACGCGCTGCCAGAGCAGGAATAAGAAATATATCTCTAGGTATCCTACTTGGTTTACACGATCTTGCAGAAGACCTATTTTCTCTATATCAACACCTACGCAAACTTGAAAAATGTTACCCTGGAGTAGAATATAGTCTATCTTTCCCTAGACTTAGACCAATAAAAGGTTTTTCTCTAAACTGGCATCATGTTGATGACCTTACTTTTGTAAAAATAATATGTATGAGCCGTCTTGCATTTCCAAGAACAGGAATAAATCTATCTACAAGGGAAAAACCTGACCTAAGAGACCATCTGCTTGGCATAGGTGTAACAAGGATATCAGCTGGATCTAACACATCAGTAGGAGGATATACCATTTATAAATCTGCAGAACAACAACCACAATTCGACATAGAAGATAACCGCAGTGTAAAGGAAATAGTACAAACAATCAAAAAAAAAGGGTTCGACCCTATCTTTACAGATTGGCGGAGAATAAAAAATGAATCTATTTGAAAAAGGGCTATTACAATACCTTAACAAGCGACAACTACACCAAATTCAATCTGTACATATAGGTATTGGCGGTGCAGGCGGTATTGGCTCAAATGTTGCCATCATATTAGCCAGATGCGGATTTAGATATTTTGAAATAATAGACTTTGATAAAATAACAGTATCCAATCTAAACCGCCAACATTATTTTTTAAAAGATATAGAAAAAACTAAGGTATCTGTATTAAAAAAATATCTTTTAAATATTAATCCTGACGTAAAAATAAAACTCTATACAAAAAAATGGAATGTATCAGATGGAGAATGTTATTTTAAAGGCTGTGACTTTATTATAGAAGCATTTGATATACCAAAAAATAAACAACAATTTATAGAATATTATCAAGATAAGACCAAGTATCTTATCAGTGCTGATGGTATTGCAGGCATAAACATAACCCCGCAAATACAAATAAAAAAAATAGGCAATATCTTTTTTGTAGGAGACAGAAAAACGAAGGTATCTAAACATCAACCACCTATGTCTCCCGGAGTCATAACATGTGCAGCCATGATGGCAGAAATTGTATTAGATCTATGTATATCCAGCACTAAAAAAGAGAAAAAACAAACCTAAAACTTTTTCTAACATTTTCAAAGGTTCTTACATATTTTTTAAATTTATCTGCTTGTACTGAATAAACCATTTTATATAAAAGCCCAGAATCTGGGACAAAATAATATTCTAATGTCATAAAAGTAGACTCCCTGTCAATAAAAAGGACCCACCTAGCATTCGCTGTATCCACCTTTCTTGCACCTGTATCTAATATTCTGTAACCCGCTCTCCTAATATAATTAAGAATATTCCCGAATTCATCTTCAATCCATATAGCCTGTGGGGATTTTATAGTAATAACGCTAATCATCGCCACAGGTGAATTCGTAATTGGATCTTTCTCTGGAGTAACATAGGTTATAGTATCTGTTTCAGTCTTACCGTCTTCTGATTTAGTTACCCCACTCAGTTGTTTACTCTCTATCCATCCTTTAGGGATATCAAATACATATCCTCTGCCTTTATATACCTTAGGCTTAAACAACCCTGAATTTACAGTAGTTCTTACCAGAACAGCAAACACAACAATACCAACCAACATCTTAACAAGATTATTAAACATGTCATCTCTATAGCCCATACTATATCCTAAACATAGTAACTTTTAATTTTATACATCTGCTGCCTTTTGCCTCGACCTCTTATAACCATAGCAATAATAGAAACCACTACAACAGAGACAAAATATACGAGACTATAATATAAAAATATAGAATGCCTTTTAAGATAAAAAACCATATATTGTGGGTCATCAAATATACTATTACCCACAAATGTCAATATATACTGTAACCAAAATATACGAATTGGTGATGCTACAAGACATGCTAACCAATAAACCTTAAAAGATATACCAGAAAGACCTGCACATAAATCCAATCCACGAAAAGGGATAAAGGGATTAAACCTTAAGGCAAATACCCCTAAAAAATCTGCTCTACCAAGACGATTTATATCATTAGACTTAACCCCCAAACGCCGTTGTACAAAATCTCTCCCTAACCTTCGGCTTACCTGAAACAATATAGCAGCATTAAACATCTCTGATATCCATACTAATAAACTACTTATGTATGGCCCAAAAAGCAACGCACCTGCAATCCTAAATACATCTTTAGGCCCAAACCATACAAAAAAGGTTACCACAACATACATCACTACAAAAATAATCCCGGATAAATATAAAGGATAGCGACTGAGCAGACTACGATATCCTTCTAATTTAATATTAAATTCCCTTCCTAAAAACCAACATAAAAAAAGAAACATAATAAATACAGCAAAACGAAAGTTACTATTTTTAAAAAGATATAGTCTGCTCATTTACTACTCTCATCCTCCTTTCTCTCAATCTTTTTAAATAAACCATCAAAATAGATATAGCTGCAGGTGTTACTCCTGAAATCCTATTTGCCTGTCCTAGATTCTCTGGCTTAAAATATTTAAGTTTTTGTCGTATTTCTATAGAAAGTCCTGGTATAAGCTCATAATCAATATCTGCTGGTATTTTTATATTCTCTATATGTCTAAATCTTTCAATATCTTTCAACTGTCTTAAAATAAAACCTTCATATTTAATTTCATACTCGACATGAGTAATTATCTCTTCCGGACAATCCTTTAATTTCCCATCAAAATCAGCTATAAAACTATAACGCACCTCAGGTCGTTTCAAAATATCACTTAATAATGTAGGTTGCCTTATAGGAGCACTATTCTTAGCCTGCAACCTCTTATCCAATTCTGAGCCCGGATAAATACGTACAGACTTAAGATGACGTATCTGAGTTTCTATCAATTTATACTTCTGCTCTATACGCCTAAAATCCTCATCGCTGATCAAACCAAATCTCCTCCCATATTTAGCCATACGTATATCGGCATTGTCCTCTCTTACAACAAGTCTATACTCTACTCGAGAAGTAAACATCCTATATGGTTCTTGAGTACCTTTAGTTACAAGATCATCGATTAGGACACCTATATAAGATTCATCTCGTCTAAGCACAAAAGGGGACTCTCCTTTTACCATCAAAGCTGCATTTATTCCTGCAACAATTCCCTGTCCAGCAGCTTCTTCATAACCTGTTGTCCCATTAATCTGACCAGCAAAAAATAATCCCTTTATAACCTTTGACTCTAAAGAGGCCATTAATTCCGTAGACCGTATAACCCCATGCTCTATAGAATAACCATACCTCACCAACTTGGCATTCTCCAAACCTTTAATAGAATGAACAAAATCCTCCTGCACATCAACCGGCAAACCAGTAGATATCCCATTGGGATAATATAAATCCGTATCCAATCCTTCAGGTTCTAAAAAAATCTGATGTTTTCCCTTATCAGGGAATTTTTTTAACTTATCCTCTATAGAAGGACAATAACGAACCCCTGTAGCATCTATCTGTCCTGAATACATAGGAGACAAATGCATATTTTTTCGTATTATCTCATGTGTCCTTTCATTTGTATAAGTAATGAAACATGGCAAAAGCCTTTGGGTTTTTGGAATAAATTTAGTACGAAAAGAAAATGGGACAGGTCTTTCATCTGAATATTGTGGCTCTAATTTAGAAAAATCTATGCTCTTACCATCGATACGGCATGGGGTCCCTGTTTTAAAAAACAATATCTCAAATCCCAAATCCTCAATATTATCAGTAAGCCTCACAGCACTTGCTTCACCTATCCTACCGCCCTCAGATATATCTCTACCACGATGTATCCTCCCCTTAAGAAATGTTCCTGCAGTAACAATAACAGTAGCCGAACTTATCTTTATTCCAGAAGCTGTTATAATACCAGTAACATGAGAATTTTTAACTAATATTTCAACAACCTCATCTTCCAAAAAATCAAGTCTTTCTTGAGCCTTAACAACCGACTGCATATATAATCTATACCTTGCCCTATCAGATTGACAACGCGAAGAACGTACAGCCATACCTTTAGATGCATTTAATTGCCTAAACTGCACAGCAGTCCTATCTGCTGCAAGCCCCATCTCGCCACCAAGAGCATCGATTTCTCTTACAATCTGCCCCTTCCCTACGCCTCCGATTGCAGGATTGCAACTCATCTCTCCAATGGTATGAAAATAAAAATTTACCATCAAAGTATTAATACCCATCCTACTTGCAGCAAGAGCTGCCTCTATACCAGCATGGCCTGCACCTATCACAATACACTGATATTCTTTAGCCATATCATCCTCCATCACCCACCACCAACAATAGTAACAAATTCCAACACGTCCCCATCAGACAACAGCAGTTTATGCCACTGTTGGCGTTTAATTATCTTGCCATTTAACTCGACTATTACATGATCTGTCTCTTGGCACACATTTTTAACAAGCTCTGCAAGAGAAAGCTTATCAACAATAAACTTTTTTTTACCATTTAAAATAATATTCATATGACATAAATTACGCTTTTTGGAAAAAATAATCTGAAAAATAAAACGATATATAATTTAAATATATATTTACTTTATATTTTATCTACTCCTATACCTAACACAACAAGATTCTCTCACAACCAACTCTGGATTTAAAACTATTCTTTGACGTGAAGTTTTTTTATTTTCTCTAAAATCCAATATCATAGAATACAACCTATGTACAGCTGTTTCTGCCATTTTAAATATAGGCTGCCTTATTGTAGTAAGTGAAACCGGTCCATAAAGGCATGAAGGATTATCATCAAAACCTATCACAGAAACATCCTCCGGGACACTTAAACCCCTTTCAAAAATAAAAGAAATCATCTCTAAGGCCATCTCATCACTTGCAGCAAATACAGCAGTTGGCCTCCTTTCCAAGGATAAAAATTGCTGTATTGCAATTCTAGCACAACGTCTGGAATAATCGCCATAAAAAATATAATCATCAGCAATAGAAATATTACTCTCTCTTAAACACCCAATAAAGCCGTCAAACCTATGCTTGCCCGCCTGCGTTTTTAGATCTCCTGTAATAATCGCTATCCTCTTATGTCTTAAGCCTACAAGATACTCTGCTGCAATCCTCCCTCCCAAAACATTGTCTACTGCAATATAACTAATATCTATCTCATCTAAACGATTATTAATAACTAAACATGGTATTCCAGCCAAAACAGTTTCTGCCACATGCTTTATATTTGATATAACATCTGCAAAAATAATCCCGTCCACATGATCCGTTCCAATAGGATTATTCCCATCTGTAATATGAAAAACCATATCTAAACCTAAACTCTCACATGCATGACCAATTCCTCGAATCAATTCAATAGCATAAAAAGAATGGAATATACCCGCATACCCTGGCATAACCACTCCTATAGCATTGTTAATCCCTCTTGCAAGCCGTTGAGCAACAATATTAGGTTTAAAATTAAGAGAGGCTATTGCTCGTTTAACCTTTATATAATTTTCCTTAGATACACTAGGAACATTATTTATAACTCGAGAAACCGTAGTAATTGAAACATTAGCCTTACGGGCAACATCTGCTATACCTATTTTCTTTCTGCTCACGATATCAATAACTCCATCATAAATAAATATTAATCCTTTTTTATCCCTTATAAATAACAATGCGCCGGGAAAAATCTTCTTATAAGATTTCCCCCGACGCTATCTCAATTTATCCTCTTACTTTTTCTTTAAATTAACTATCTTACGACATCCCCTACTCGCACCCTAGTCCACTGATCTTTCAAATCTGCAGCAGCAATATCTGGTCTTACCTGTATTACCTCAATCCTCGCTATATATTTCCCATCTCTATATACACTTAATCTATCACCTATATGTATACCATTCTTCTTTCCTAGGTTTATAATAACGAAATTATTGGGTTCATTCACACTTAAAATCTTTCCATTAAAACCTGTAGGTGTGGGATGCTCTACAATAGGCACCTGAGAAGATGATGAACTTACCACAATAGGAGCCAATTCCACACTTCCTGAAGAATCTCCCTTACTTTTAGCTGAGACCTCTTTAATAGTTTTATCCAAACTATCTTTAATTTCCCATATCTCATCTATCTTACTCTGAATAAGATCCTCTGTCTGTCCAAGCTGAGATTCTATTTTTCTTTTCTCCTCTTTTATCTTGACAATAGTTTTCTCTAATGCCCCATTTGCCTTTACCAATTTTTTCAATTCTTCTCGCATCTTCACATTCTCTTCATTCAATTTATCAACGCGATCAGAAATAAATTTTTTATCATTTTTAGCTCTAGCAAGTTCAACTGATAAATTTGTTATCATTTCTGTCTTAAATTCTATTTCTCTCTCCAATTCCTCTTTATCATGTTTCAAAGATTGTAATTCTAATTCTAATGACTTATTTTTTTGTTTAATCTCTATTACTTCTAATGAGCCTGCTGATAACTGTTGTTTTAATTTCGCTATCTCAACCTCCAAGGCCGCCTTATCTTTCAACACAGATGCCCAATACTTCTCATCACTTGGTCTATTTACCACTACCGTCGAAGAAGGTAACGAAGAAGAGTTTACCGGTGACTTTATAGCTTTTTTTACGGTAACTACAGATTTTTGTTTAGTTATATTCTTTTTAATCTGCTTTTTTTCTGGTTCTCTTTCTTTATAAATAATTTTTATTTTAGGAGGTCGATTTTTAAGCTCCTCTATTTTAGATAACAATTCATCTCTTTTTGCTATAAGCTCCTTAGACCTTTTCTGCCACCTATCTCTTTCATCTTTTATATCCTGTATCTGTGCTAATAAATCAGCTACCTGTGATTCAGCCTTCTCCAACTTTTTTTTCAATCTATTTTTCTCTTCTTTAATCTGAGTTATTTTTCTTCTACTTGCCTGATTTTTTTGTAAAAGTTCATCTGCTCTCTCCTTACTACTCTCAAGTTCTGCCTGAAGGGCAACAACTGTCTCTTCCGCCTTTTTCTTACCTATCAAGGAAAAAAATGCAAACCCCATACATCCTACTAACAATACTATCAAAACTACTGTAATTTGTTTTACTGCTTTTGACATAATAATCTCAGAGAAGTTATCAATAAACTTCTCTCCCCTTTATAAGTTAAATTAAAAAATTTTTCCTTTAAAAATTATTTCAATCTTTTAAAAAATTTTAAAATCTCAATAATATGAATATATCAAAGTATTTGAAGTAATACAAGTAGAATTAAAAAAATTTTATTCAAACCTTATCTCATCAAGAAAAAAAACACAACTATCACCATTCACATCTTCACTTGTTGTCCACGAAAAACCACCACTAATATATGAAAGATCTCTTCCTCTCAAATCTATTGTATATTTTTTCCATTTAGGAGTGAGAATAACTGGTCCAATGACAATCGTATCTGAATCAGGATAATTACCGCCAATCCCCCCTACCGTAAACTCTTGTATCTGTTCGCCACCTTTTGCTCCCTTGGCCCAAAATGTAAGTTTTTCAGCACCTGTTAAATTAAATCCCCCTTTTCTCTGTCCCCAATTATTTGCAGGATTAAGCCAATAAATACCTCCCCATTTTTGATCTTTTCTTGAACAAGCCACATCATATTCAATTTTAATACATGTTTTACCTTTATAACAATCTTTCTGCCATCCGTCATTTAAAGTAATACACTTGCCATCAGGCATAAAACCTGATGGCACATAATGATTTTCTCGCGCACCTTTATCTGCATATATATAAAAAGGTTTAAAATTATTATTTGATGCAACATGCTCTTCTTTCACTCTCGATTGATTTTCAACAGAAGCCTTTTTTTCTGCCTTCCCACATCCACAAACTAACACAAGCAGCAAAAAAACTAATAACTTTCTCACTCCCATATATCCTCTTATCTATATCTCCTTCAAACCATAATAGCCGGACACCTATTTTTTAAAACAAAAATAGATATCCGGCTAATTTACCCAAAATTTAACTCAAATTCTCCAATGCCTGTTGTGCTGCCTCTGCTGGCTTCCAAAACCATCCACTTGGATCCCAACATTGAGCGTAAAAGAATTCATCAATCAATTTTTTATAAGCCTTTTTAGCCTCATCTATTTTACCTGCTTTACGATATGCTTCTCCTTGTATAAATAAACATGTACCAACATCATTTAGTGCCCAATACTTAAAAATCTTCTCTTTAGATTCCCATGGATACTCTGATAAAGACTCTTGCATAGTCTTTGCTTTATCTTCATAAAGCTCCAGCACTTTATTAGTATAAGCAAGAACAGCTTTTAAGTTCCCATCAGACAATGCCTTCCATGCTTGTCCAGTTAAAAAAGAAGATGAATAATCTCCAAAATCTAAATATGTGCCAGAATCTATCATAGCAAGCTTTTCTTTAGCACCTTCTGCTGGCTTCCAAAACCAACCATTAGGATCCCATGCCTGCCCATATGTATAATCTTGAACAAGTTTCTCAAACGCCGCTTTCGCCTCATCATTCATCTTTGCCCTACGATATGCCTCTCCTTGAATAAATAAACAAGTAGCCACATCATTAAGCGCCCAATATCCAAATATCTCCTCTTTAGACCCTTTAGGATAATCTGTCAAGCTATCCTGCATCTTCTTAGCCTTTTCACCATATAATTCGATACACTTATTTGTATAAGCCAAAACCGCATCTAAATCATTCTTCTTCAAGGCCTCCCATGCCTTTGCTGTAAGCGTCGAAGAACGAAAATCCCCAAAATTATACGCTACCGCCTGCTCTGGAATAGACAACAACCCCATACAGAATGTTAAAATTAGTGTTGTAAGAAAAAACCGCTTCATATCTTTATCCTCCTTATAAAAATTATTTTTTTTATAGATTTGATATCTACTTATTCTTTAAATATTTTATTTAATTAAGCCACTATTCCTAAAAAATTCGACCTATACTTTAAATAAAACCCAAAAATAATTCCTCTTTTCCTATTAATTATCAATAAACTATTTTTAATATTATTAATAAATACTTTTCACTATCATGTTATAAAGAATCCCTTGCTTAAAAAATTATATAATAAAGGGCTCTTTTGTAATAAAATTATTAGGAATAGTCTTGGCTTAGCAAACTAAAATTTTAAGTATAAAAGTATGTTATGGAATAGTTATATAAGTATACAACATTTTTTATAAAATGCCAAATTTAAGCCCCTTACTTTTATAAAAAATTCTATTCTCTATTCTCCTAACTTATTGATTCCATAGCTGCTTATACATAAAATAACTTTTTCTTAATTGGCGTAAAAACGGACTATGACTACCATCTCCTTGTGAAGTGATTCCAAACCATTCTTCATAATAGTATCCACCCGGAAAAGGACCAATAGCATCAGATTTCTTATCATGCCTATAGGGTTCATAATTTTTCCACCATTCATCAGTCCACTCAAAAACAATACCCCCAAGTGCATTGCCAACTCCGTTAGCAGTACCAGCCATATTATCTACTATATCTAACCAATTACCCTTAAGATACTTTGCCTGTGCCTCCTCTGCCTCTTCTAAAGTCATATTCTTTGCATATGCCGGACATCCATATTCAGTTATAAACGCTGGTTTATCACAAGCATCTGCCACCTGTTCCCAAAAGGCCCCAAATCCATAATCACCTCTATATACATTTGCTGCAAAAATATCCACATGTGGACAATACTTAGCAAATATATCTAAATATAAAGTATCGCCATTATTAATTGCTACAGGATGATTAGGATCAACCGATTTAATCCACTGAGCGACCTCATCAACGAATTTATAATAGGCCTCTGGTTTCTTATCTGCATTACAAGCTATCCCATAATTATTTTCATTACCTAAAAGCCATAAAAGTATATACGGTTCGTCCTTATATTCCATAACCATCTTCTTTATCGACTCCATCATCTTTTTCTTATGCTCGGGGTTTTCATAATCAGTACCTTCTCTCCATGTGGCCCCTGAATCTATTGCATACTTTCCAAGAAAATTCCCCATAATCACCCTAAAACCAAACTCTTTAAACATTTTTCTTAATAGAGCTTTATTAGGTTTATTAGGTTGAACATATATTCTTAAAGTATTAACTCCCATGTCTTTCATTAATTTAAAATCCCCAACAACAGGCTCATCGGGATCTTTTTTATTATTACGATTAACATCCACCCATGCATCATATGGGCCATCTGGTAATCCATTATTGTTAGTATCCTCATCCATCCAATTTACAAGTGTGCCCTTATCAGGGCTCTCCCCTACCTTAGTAGGGGCATAAGTTATACCTTTTATTATATAAGGTTTGTCATTTACTAATAACTGCCAATGGCCATTTTCATACTGAACTAACCTTACAGTACCATGTCCCACATATTTCTTTACTTTATTTAAAGGCACTGTCTTTTTAATTCGTAAAAGTTCTCTACCTTTATCTATTAAACTCTTTTTAACTATCTTACCCGGATAAGTAATAATCACATCATTATTAATATCATTATCAAAACCATTCTTAACTTTTATTTTCATATATTTAGCCACCAAATTCATCTCTGGATGAATTCTTAATATATATTTGATCTTAGCCACAGCTGCCTGTGCGGGATACCATGGCGTCTGCCAATACGTCCAGGCCACAGTCTTTGGAAAATGTACTATTAAAGCATGATATGCCCTTATAGCAGCATATGGCATATTAGCCTTTTCGAATATAGTACCTAAATAAAAAAGTCGGACTCCCCATGGTTCAGGTGCAGTAAACCATTTAAAATATGCTGCCTCAAGGTCATCACTATTAACAAAATCCCAATGATTTCCCTTTAATCTCCCTTCCTTCTTTACTATCTTATATCTAGGATTTTTATAAATATCTGCTATATTAGGATATATCCCCTCTCCTACGGCCTCAGAAAGCCCCTTTAAATTTAAAATAGAATAATGATAACGTTCTGTCCCCACATTGAGAAATTTCCCATATTTAGTGTAATCAACTATCTTTTCCTTCGGCTTTACAAAAAGATGAGGTTTTGTTCTAAGCACTTTTTTCAATCCTTCTTCATCCTCCTTATCTGCCTTTCCTGTAAGCACATCTATACTTTCTTGACTCTTTTCAGCAACAGACCAATACCATCCCCGAGGATCCCAAGCTTGAGCAGAAGGATATTTTTTAATAATAGCAGAAAATTTTTCTATTGCTTCTTTCTTCCTACCGTTATTCATTATCGCCTCAGCCTGAATAAAAAGACATGTAGCCACATCATTCAAAGACCGATATTCATCTTCTTTGCCTCTAGGTGGCAATTTATTTCCTAACTGTTCTTGCAGCAGATCTGCCTCGTTACCATACAATCTTACACATTCTTCAACGAGTTTATTCAATTTCTTTAAATCATTCTTACTTGAGGCCTCCCAAGCCAACCGAACCAATTCATCTGATGATCTGGCCTTCTCTGAAAATCCTTCACTTATATTTTTTGCTTCATGATCTCTCGGATGTTCTCCCGATATGTGTGAAGAGGCAACTGAATTATCTAAAAATATTTCCTGATTAAATAAAGAAGAAGGTTTGGATAGATTTTGTTGAGAAAACCCTACGACTGGACTAGAAAAAAACGCCAAAATAAAAATAAACAAGAAAATAGGAATATTGTATTTCTTCTGTATCTTCATAATATTTAACATATTGCCTTCTACCCAACAACCGCTCCTGAAGTAAGGCCTTTAATAATATACTTTTGCATTGCTAAATATATCAATATAATAGGAATAACAGCTATTGTTAAACCTGCCATTAATAAAGGATAATTAATACTATGGACCCCCTGAAATTGCATTAATGCCTTCTGAAGGGGCATCAGTCTTGAATCATTTAACAATAAATTAGCTAAAATAAATTCATTCCATACATTAAGGGAATTAAATATAACAATAACTGCAATTGCCGGCATAGCCAAAGGTAGCCCAACATTCCACCATATACCCAACTTCCCACACCCATCTATTCGTGCAGCATCTTCTAAGTCTGGTGTCATTTTATCAAAAAAAGTTTTCAATAATAATATACTCATAGATAACCCAACATTTGTCATACACAAAACATATCCTATCCTCGTATTAACCAAATGCAATTTTGTCATAAGTACATACAAAGGAACAAAACTTCCCGGCAAAGGTATCATCATTGCAGCAACAAACATATAAAAAAAGAAATCTTTGCCTGGGAATTTTAGCCTTGAAAAGGCAAATGCTGCTAAAGAAGAAATAATTACTATGGCAAACACAACCGTAACAGTATAAAATACACTATTCCATAAATAAAGAGCAAAATTACCGTCTACCCAGGCCTTAATATAATTGGAAAAACTAATAGTATGAGGAATAAGAGACTTATCTATAAATATTGTATCCATCGTCATAAGAGAAGAACGTACCATCCAAAAAAGAGGGAACAAACACGTTAAAGAAGCACTTAATAAAAAGAGATGAATAAAAGTAACACTTATTCCTTTTATTATTTTATAATAGAAGGTTTTCATATTTTCTCCTAAAACTTAAACCTCTTTAAACCTATCTGATACCTTTTTAAATATAACCGATATAAAAATCAAGATAACACCAAACGTTATTCCCTGTGCACAGGCATAACCAAATCTTTTCGTTGCCATCATAGAATTAAGTATCTGGGTAACAGGGACTGAGGTCGCCCCTGCAAGTTCATTACCCATCATAGACATAATAAGCACAAACGCCTGCATCGAACCTAATATAGTTAAAATAACTACTACTGCGATAACTGGAATCATCATAGGCAAAGTAACATTTTTCAATATCCCCCACATATTAGCTCCATCTACTCTTGCAGCTTCATAAAGCTGGCGATCGATGGTCTGCAGGCCTGCTAAAAACATAATAAATCCCCAACCAAATCCTTTCCAACTATGAACAATAGCAATACATGTTAGAGCGGTCTTGGGATCAGAAAGCCAATTATGTGCCAAATGAGAAAAACCTATCTTACTCAACGTATAATTTAAAAGTCCTATATATTCCCCTCCCTGCTTACCTGCATACAATATCCATGTCCAAATAAGACCAACAACAACCTCAGAAAGTATCGGAGGGATAAAAAATACAACCCTATAAAAATTTTTCATCTTAAGGTCCCTATCACAGGCAAACGCAAGGATAAAAGCAAAAAGATTCTGAAAAGTCAAGGCGATCATAGTAATATACCATGCATGCCACATAGAGGCCCACCAATCTTTGTCTCTCATCAATTCTATAAAATTATCTAAACCCACAAATTGTTGGTGAAGATCAATGCCATTCCATTCATTAAGAGAAAGTTTGAAGGTATAAAAGAAAGGGTAAATATAAAAAATAGAAAAAATTACCACTGCAGGTATAATAAAAAAATAATTAGTAATAATATCTCTATTAAAAATTTTCTTTTTAATTACTTCATTTCCACCTACCATAAAATGATCTCTCCTTTAAAAATCTACCTTTTTTTTCGTCTAATAGCCCTTCTTAATTCCTGTTCTTTCACTTTCTGAACCTCTTCTGCTGCCTTCTCTGGTGTTATACTCCCCATAATTATCATCTGAATACACTCATCAAACTTCTTTGTCACCATAGCATCTTCATTATATTTCCATATACTAGGATGCGTAGTATAATCCATTGTGCGAGCAAAATCTGCCAAAATAGGAGGGATAGAAGACAATGCATATCGATTTGAAGGAAGATTTCTAGTCTTGGTTGCCAAATAGGCCTGCTGTTCCTTTGCTGTCAACCATTTCAAAAATTTTATCGCCTCTTCCTTCCTAGGAGAATCATTATTAACCACAAAAGAAGAACCAGCTCCCCCCCATATGCTCATAGGCCTATTGGGATTTATAGGCGGTGGAAGCATTGTCCCATATTCTAAGTTAGGGTTCATATCATGATAAACATTTACACACCATGAGCCATTAAAGGCAAACGCTGCCCTCTCCAAAGCAAAATCCTGTTCAGCGTATTTATTTACCTTGGTAACAATCCCCTCAATAAATGCTCCTCTCTTTCTTAATATATCAAAAACTTTAAATACTTTAATCCAATCAGGATCTGTATATGGGACCTCTCCTCTATAAGTTGCCATAACTTTATCTTCGCCCATAATATTAAACGCATAATTCGAGGCAAAACAATCTGCCATCCACAACTCTCCCCAACCAGACACAAATCCTGCAATACCAACTCTTTTTAAAGCATCTATATCATCGAGGAATTCATTAAATGTCTTTGGTGGTTTAGTAATACCTGCCTTTTTTAGCAATTTTTTGTTATAAAGCATTTGTATATTAGTCACATCTAATGGCACGCCATATATTCCGGGCTTCACACCATAGACATTCCCTTTTTTAAAACGATTAACATCCAGTGCCTTATCAAACAAACTCTTTTCCCACGCAGAATTATTTTTCTTAAACTCCGCAGTAAGATCTGCCACGAATCCATTTTTAATAAAAGAGGCAAACACCTTTTTTTTATCAAGAATTCCATAGATATCAGGAAGCAACCTCGCTTGGGCAGAGGCAATTATCTTTTGACTGTAAGAACTAGGTGGAGAATATAAATTTATTTTTACCTTAATACCTGTCTGTTCTTCATACTTTTTTGCTAATTCTTGAAGTACAGCATCTCTATCCGTCATCCAATGCCATAAAGTAATGGTTTTACTATCCTCTCTCCTGCCTGCACATCCTGAAAACAACAACAAACATAAAAAAATACCTATCGTTCTTTTCATCTGTACTCCTTTTTTAATAAAAGAATCCCAATAACAATTTATTTAAAAAATTTAAAAAAATAAAAAATATGTTTTTGAGTATAGCATTGAACCAACAAATTGTCAAAAGAGAATAATTTGTATTTTATATATAACATCGGATTTCTTTTTAAAAAAACTCCTACTAATAACTATAGTGTCCTTTCCCTCTTCCACACCCACCTCTATGGATTTATCGTTAAAATATACTTGCCGTATCTTATAGCTTCCATAATCAAGTCTATCTTTATTGACATATTCAATAATTACTCTCTTACCAGCAAACCAACATGTAACAGATGCTATACCATCAGAAGTAAACTGTTCTTTAACCAACTTAGGAGATAACTCCAAATCCCCAGCACGGCCCCTAACTCCAAAAACCTGGGTAAGCTCTGTGAAGACAAACCAACTGGCTGAACCTGTAAGATAATGATATCTACCTCTTCCAACAGAATCAAAATACTCTGGTATCCCTGGATATATTTTACTTTTATCCGTATCTACTGACATCTTATATATAGACTTAAGCACCTCATATCCCTCTCGCACAAACCCCCGTGAATATAACGCATATGCATACATAACACTCATATGACTAAAAAATGCACCATTTTCCTTCGTACCATAGGCAAAACCAAACGCCCTGCCTAAATCAAAATAATGGGCAACATAAAAATCCGTATTAAGTCGCAGACCTCCTAACTTTTTATCTTTTAAAAACCTATTTACACTTTTAATAACCTCAACGACATCTCGATATTCCGCACACCCACTCATAATAGCAAACACCTGTCCTGTGAGAGTCATACGTATATTATTACCCTTTCTACCCTCTATGCGCCTTCCCTTATTATCATAATATCCATTAAACCACTCATACCTATCTGATCCCTCTACCACCCTAACCTTTCCTTTTTTCTTAATATGAGAAAACATCCAAGCTGCCTTCTGTCTCAAATCCTTTATAAGCAACTGCAGTTTAACGTCCTTCTTCCTGCCGCTTAATTCTGGTTGAACAGATTTAAAATAAATATCAAACAAGATATGTCTCTTTGCTTGAATATCATTATAATCTATCCTTTTCCCTGATATAGTATCAAGTAAAAATAATAACTCTGTAGCCAAGCTAACCTTTTCTACCCTGCATCTTTCCCTCAATTCTTCTAACAAATCTGCTAGTAAAAATAGATTGCCTGCATAAAAACAAGAAAACGCAACGCTCTCTCCTCGTTCAAAAGCCATATCAAGACCATCATTCCAGTCCGCACTCTCAAGCCTGATAAAATTATGTTCACCAACATTAAAAAACTGGACAAGATGCTGAACAAGAATATGCTCCAATATCGACCCTTTATACACATTTCCCTTCTTATCTTTCAATTTATTCCCATAACTGCTATTCCACAAGCCGTCCTTTTCAAATGTACGCGACAAATGCGCATCCCTAAAATAAGAAATATCCTCAAGCAATATCTTATAATCACCAGTCTGATTAATATACAAATTAATAGTTGCAAGTGGCCATACACCATGATCCATCCATACCCGTGTTATATCATTCCTATCAGCAATAAACTCCCCAGGTGCCGTTCCTATAATAGTAGCATTCGAACCATCTATTCTTACACCTGCAAAATTATTTATTAACAGGTCTCTAACATTCTCAGGTTCTATAAGAAGCAATGATAATAAATCCTGCCATATATCACGCCAACCTCTACCCCCTTTGCCATAATCATGGTCTGGAAGAAATGAACAACCAAATATTCTTCTCAAAATAGGTTGTATAGATACCCAACGCATCCAAGAATCAAAACCTCTTTCTGCAGAAACAAAAGAAATAACCCCTGATTTTGTCTTCCAAAATAATTTATTCTTCTCTAATGCTAAATTGAATTTAGAAACTGTATTGAAGCTATTAAATACCTCATATGCAGCCTCTTCACTATGCGAAATTCCCATACACACTAAATATACCGCTACTTCCCCTGGAGCCAACAGCTTATCCCTAAAACGTATAGCACCAAAGGCCTCCTTACCATTAAGCTCAACCTCTTTCATTTTACGAGGTGAAACATTATTAACCACTGCTTCAGGAGCAATTACTCTCCCTGTGTCTCCTAAAAAAACATCTACTGTAGGAAATGTCCCTATAGGGCTAACTCCTCTTGCTTCTATCCCAAACACATAATACACTGCATCGCATGGTTTATGGCCTTCTTCATTAAACAACATAGTTGGATAAACACATACACCATAGCGGGTCTGTTTTATACGATGCAACAAACTGGTTACATTCTCATGATCATGTTTATTAGCAAGTGCCCTGCCGAATATAGGTACTGCTGCTGTAGGAATTATCTTTATCTCCCTACTAGATATATTCTTTACTGAGATACGCATTAACTCTACATCTTCGCCAGTCACGGGCACAAAATTCAAAGCCTCTAATTCAAGCCCTAAAGATGAGAACCGTCGCGACAATCTATGCCACAACTGTCCCATTTCTACAAAAGATTTACACCTTTTATTCGGCTCTGCTAAAGAAACTATACGGTTAGGGCCAAGATAACAAAAAAAATTACGTACTGGATTACGTAAATCTTCGGTGGAAACAGGTTTGGTAAGATAACGATTTCTGTCAATCTTAATATCGCCACTTAAAAAAGGAGTAATAGAGGACTTTATCCCTGCAGAGGAGATGCCACAGAGAGGGAAATATATTGTACGTATATCAACAGCTTGTGAAGAAAAAAAACTTACACCATCGCTATGATAACTATAAAAATTATCTTCCTTAGTCATTGCTAAACTACCCAAGGCCGCTAATGCTAAATGCTTTATTAAAAAATTTACTTATATTTTTAAAGAATTCAACGTCAAATATAATGTTTCTAAAAGTAAATGCTATCTTAAAAAATAAAAAACTATTTCTAAAATTCCCTCTTAAAATTAATATTTTCTAACCTATACAAAAACCCTTTAATTTTCCCCCTTCTAATAAAATAAAGAATAGGATTATATAAAAATTATTAAAAGTAGATACGGTTTTTACGAAAAAAGGGATGAAAGATTACCCTTCTTCTGGTAGGCCTTCCACAAATTTATATAACCTCATGACCCGTATAAGATCTATCTTATCAAACTTTATCCCCACCTCCCATTCATTATCCCCCTTATTGCGAAACCATACCACCTCGCCTCTTATAATCATGGGGGCCTGTCCATCTGGAAGCGATATCTCCAAAGCAACATGCTCATTAACCGAAAACCTTTCTTTTGAAAGGAGTTTTACGCCTCTGGCAGAGGCATTACTAAGATACATCTTTTCTCCAAAATCTTCGTCTGAATCCATTAATCTTGCCGGAAACCTTGAATCAAATCTCTCAAATAAACGCCTATCTTCTATTATATTTTGATTTACTACCATAAATATAAACCCCGACTACCTTTTTTCAAAATACTTATCAAGCCTTGATACTGGGCCATCAACTATATTCTCAAAATGAAGTCCAATCCTATAATTGCCTGTAGTCTCTATCTTCTTTACCCATTTCACCTTCCCAATTACCAAAACTGGCTCACCATTTTCATCCAACTGAAGCTCTAGAGCAATCTGCTGATTCAATGGTATCTTATGTGAAGATATAAGTCCTACTCCATTACGACTAATATCCACCGTATTCGTATTACAAAATAATCCATTCGACTGTCCATCAACCGGCACAAGACAGCTAAACCGCTCCGTTTTTCTTCTATTTTCCATAATTTACTAGACCTCTTCTTATCATAGTAAATAAACCTGGCATTCCTGTTGGATTTTATTTTATTTAATTGAAACAAATTAAGAAAAAACTCTCTTAAAATGTATTTTAATACAAGAGTATTAATAAGCAACTAAAAAACAAATATTTTCTAATACTAATATAATATACCCCAAATAAAAAAGCAAACCTATCTCACACAAAACTCAATTAATTCCTTTATTTTCCTATACAAAACCTTGAAAAAATAGCATTCAAGAGATCAGCATCAATATTTCTACCTGTAATCTTATCTAAAAAACCAACAGCCTGTCTAATCTGTTCAGATACTATCTCTACAGGAGATGCATCTCGTAACAGAGATACAGCCTCAAAAAGACATCCTCTACAACGCTCAAGTGCCTCTACATGCCTTAAATTAGTAAGAATAATGCCTTCCTGAGAATCCATATCTGTGGACCACACACTCTCAAATATTGCAGTCTCAAGGACCTCCAGTCCCATCCTTTTAACAGCAGAAACTTTAACTAAGCTTTTATTTGGACATAATGCCATAATCTCAGACTCATCTAACCGCTGTTGTAAATCACATTTATTAACAACTACTATAACGTTTCTTTCTTTAATCTGTTCAAATAGCCTCTTATCCTCATCTGTAAAAATACTATTAGCATCTACAATGAACAAAATAATATCCGCAGCCTTGATGGAATCACGGCTACGCTTTACAGCCTCTTCTTCTATCAAATCCCTAGGCTCTAATATTCCTGCAGTATCCACCAATCTCACAGGCACACCTTTAATCTGTGCAGATTCCTCTATCGTATCTCTTGTCGTACCGGGGATATCAGAAACTATTGCCCTGGGGGTCCGCAACAAGGCATTCAACAAAGAAGACTTCCCTACATTAGGTCTACCACAAAATACAATATTTATCCCCTCTCGCATTATACGCCCCTGCTCTGCTGTCTTAAGCAAAGACTCAATCCTCTCTATTGCAGAAGATATCTCTTCTAAAAAAGTACTGTGCCGCCTGCATCTCTTAACATCAACACTCTTATCAACTTCCTCACAAATATCATCTTCTGGGAAATTAATAACAGCCTCTATCTTAACAAACACATCCATTAACAGCCTTCGAATTCTCTCTAGTTCTGTAGAAAGATCACCCTTTAGTTGAGACGTACTTATCCTTAAAAAAGCCTCCGTTTTGGAATTAATTATATCCATTACAGCCTCAGCCTGAGCAAGGTCTATCCTCCCATTTAGAAACGCTCTTTTGGTAAACTCTCCAGACTCTGCTAAACGTGCACCCAACTTCACAGCAAGAGATAATATGGCCTTTAAACAGGCTATTCCCCCGTGAGAGCTTATCTCAACAACATCCTCTCTAGTATAACTCTTAGGCGCACGCATCACCGTAAGCAATGCCTCATCTATAACCTCATAACACGCATTATCTTTATCTACGCTAATGATAGTATTATTATCACTACCTTCCTGTAGTCTAACAACATCTCCATAATGAACAGAAAAACTTTTAAATTGCGACGGCCGCTGTTTATTCTTTGAGACAAACATCTTATCAGCTATAGACAAAGCATCCCTTCCACTCATCCTTACAATACCTATTCCAGCCCTACCTAACGGCGTAGATATAGCAACAATTGTGTCCTCCTGCTTTAATCCCAATTCCATACTTATCTCCCTTAAAAATATCTATTTATCTTGATTGAAAACAACACAACCTCTTAACTAAAAAATTGAATAAAATATTTACTGACCTTTCCAATAGAAAGAAATATTACAGGACAAGGCTTTGTCTTAGAATAAAAACCTCTATCATCAATCAACCTACATGGCTAGGACTCTGCACTACAATACAACAGATTAAAAAGTAAACCTATCATCTATTGCATCTGTTAATAAAAATAATCTTGCTTCTGCTGTTACAAAAAAAGAACCGGTAACAAGCACACATCCATCGATCGATGTTTTATCCATAGCTAAGCCAAGCGCCTCTCTAACATTATCTGAGAAAAAAACATCTTTCCCCGGAAACATAGCTCTTGCCTCATCTATCGAAACAATTACCGCTCGTGGGTGATTAGCTATGGTAAAAATAACCCTTGTTGCTATCCTATTAAGTTCATTAGCTATGCCTGAGATATCTTTATCTTTACTAATACCCAAAACAATCGTAACATCCCGGGCTGATACCACTCTAGAAACTGTATCTGCCAATGCAGCTGCAGCCGCTTTATTATGAGCACCATCGAGGATAATATATGGATTTCGGCTTATTACCTCAAACCTACACGGCAAATATACCGATAAAATGCCTTGATAAATCGCATCATCTGATATGATTTCAGCCCGCTGCCTAAGCTGTTTTATAATACCAAATGTAGTAGCTACATTTGCAACTTGATGACAACCTGCTATAGAAAGTTTCAGGCCCGAATATAACTTATCCGCTAGAGTATCAATTATATCAAAAACCGTCCCATTTATATCAGAGCTAATTATATCATATGTAATATCTCTACCTACGAGTAATGGTTCTATCTTGAATTTCTTACACCTACGCTCTATAACCGCCATGGCCTCTGGGGACTGTTTACATATAACTACCCGCTGACTACTATCCTTAATAATTGCAGCCTTTTCAGCAGTTATCTTCTCTAAGGTATTTCCCAAAATACCAACATGGTCAATACTAATAGAAGTAATAGCTGCTACTATAGAACTAACTACATTGGTAGCATCCAACCTGCCGCCTAATCCTGTTTCCAGCACAACAAAATCAACATTATTCCTATAAAAATACAACAATGCCAAAGCAGTACAAACCTCAAAAAAAGTAAAATATTTATTAGCCTTTCTGTCCGATATTCCTTCAATACACACATGTATCTGTTCTGCTATATCATCAAGCTCTGAGGCAGTAATAGTATCAGCAAAAAGACATCTATTATCACTACTCCCTCTATCCTTATCTAAAATACGTATCCTCTCTCTTATATCCTGTATATGTGGGGAAGTATAAAGCCCTACCCTATATCCTGCCTCTTTTAAAATAGATGCGGTAAGATTAGCAACCATGCCCTTACCATTAGAACCAGCGATATGAATAACCTTCATACCTGAGACTGGTACACACAAAGAAGACAACAGGCGTTCAACACGATAAAGACTGAAGTCTCTTAAAGATAACCTTTCTAAACAAAACTCATAATTAACAAAACAGTCAAGATAGGACATATGGAAGGTCAATGTTTAAAATGTCGTACTCCAGAAAAAACCATAGCAATATTCATCTTGTCTGCCTCAGCTATAACATCCTCATCAGCAATTGAGCCGCCCGGCTGAACAATAGCCTTAATTCCTGCATCAGCTGCAAGAGTTATATTATCTATTTTAGGGAAAAATCCGTCTGAAATCAGCACTGAACCTTTTGCCTCTCTTTCTGCCTTAGCTATAGCAATCCTGACACTCTCCACACGGCTGGTCTGCCCGCATCCCACACCTACAAGCCTCTTTTTCTTCACTAAAAGTATAGCATTAGACCGTACATGTTTAATAGCCTTATAGCCAAATAACATGGATTCTATCTGAGCTGGCGTAGGTTTCTTCTTTGTAACAATCTTAAGCTCATCAACAGATAATTCACGATTATCTTTCTCCTGAACAAGAACCCCTCCAATAATCTTTTTAAAATCAAAACTGTTATCTTCTGCTGCACCAGCAAAATCAAATTCTACTAACCGCAAATTCTTTTTTACAGAAAGAATCTTTACCGCCTGCTTATAAAATCCAGGGGCTACCACACACTCCATGAATCCGCTAGATAATATCGCCCTTGCCACATCTATATTAACTCTTCTATTAAGCCCTATAATCCCACCAAAAGAAGAAACTGGATCACATTTATATGCCTGTCTATAAGCATTTATTAATGTATCCGACTCAGCAAGACCTGTAGGATTATTATGTTTTATAATAACAGCTGCTGGTTCCTTAAACAAACGAACAAACTCTACTGCGGCATTCATATCTAAATAATTATTAAAAGACAGCTCCTTCCCGTGCAACTGTTTTATATTAGAGAACCCTATTTTTACATCAGATTCTTTATAAAACGCTGCTTTCTGATGTGGATTCTCCCCATAACGAAGATCTTGTAACTTTGAAAGCCTCATAATAATACTAGATGGCAAAGCCACCTCATCAATAACCTTACCACTTAGCCGCCCTGCCAAAAAATCATATATCATGCGATCATATTCTGCAGTATGTCTAAAGGCCTCAACTGCAAGATAAAACAACAACGAATCCGGCAATAACCCCCCATTACGCTGAAGCTCTGACAAAATCTCATCATATCTTTCAGGCCTACATATAACAGCTACACTATGAAAATTCTTAGCAGCAGACCTAAGCATTGAGGGTCCGCCTATGTCTATATTTTCTATAGCCTCATTAAAAGAAACATTGCTTTTACTTATTACCTTCCCAAAAGGATAAAGATTAACCACAACCATATCAATAAGACCGATCTTATGTCGTGCAAGATCATCCATGTGTTCTGATTTTGAACGCAATGCCAACAACCCTGCATGTATTTTAGGATGCAAAGTCTTAACCCTACCATCAAGCATTTCCGGAAAACCCGTATATTCAGACACATCCTTTACTTGTATACCATGCAACTTCAATTGGGCAGCAGTCCCCCCAGTAGATATAATCTCAATACCAAGGGAAGAAAGTCCCTTTGCAAAAGAAACAATACCCTTTTTATCTGAAACACTTATTAATGCCCTCTTAACTTGTATCATCCTATTTTCCTGCTTATTTCTTCTTATTTCACAAATCAACCTTGTTAAATAGTGAAAAATGCACAAATCAACAAGGTTGATTTGTGCAGAATAGTTATGATTTTAATAATTTTATAATTTCCACAACAAATACAGTTAAATCTTCCGGCTTTCTGGAAGTAATAAGATTTTTATCCACTACCACCTCTTCATCAACATAATCTGCACCAGCAGCCATAAGATCATCCTTAATCGCAAAAAAACTCGTTGCCTTCTTTCCTTTCAAAATACCAGCAGAAACAAGCAACCATCCTCCATGACATATAGAGGCAACTACCTTGCCTTGGTTATAAAGCTCACGAACAAAAGAAACTACTTTGTCATACCTTCTCAATATATCCGGAGCAAAACCACCTGGTATAACAACCCCACCAAAATCCTCCGGCTTTACCTCATTTATACTAAAATCTACCTTTACTGGATAGCCTTCTTTACTACCATATACATCTTTACTACCTGTCCCAACGGTCTTTGCCTCTATTCCCTCCTCTTTTAAACGTAATATAGGATACCATACTTCCAAAACCTGATATAAATCCTCTACTAAAACTGCTATTCTCTTAGAGGCATTAGCTTCCATATCCATATCCTCCTGCTAAAATTCTTACAGCACAATCCTCCCCACAGGTATCTTAATATAAAATAAACAATATACTCTGATATTACCTACCTAACCTGAAAACAGAATTGTGCCGTAAGATTATCAAATTTATAAAACAATGTTTACCTATCTCTTTTTCTTTTTTTTATGCCGCTTTTTTTCTGACGGTTTACTATAGAACCTTCTTTCTTTTAGTTCTATCATAAACCCATCTTTCTGGCAGGCCTTTTTAAACATTCTCATAGCCTTCTCAAACTGATGCGGATCAGAAACCTTGACTTCTATAACCAACTATATCACCACCTTTTTAAATAGAATTTAAATTATTTATAATATATTTATATTTTAATAAAAAAGATATTATATTATTTTTATATAAAAAGTAAAATAAAATTTCATCTGATTTAAAATATACTCTCTGGATAGAGAAAAGTAAAGACTACCATTACAAGGCTCAAAACAATAATAACAGAAACCGTAACCCACGTAACAATATTAAGGCTACGACTATTAACAAACTCCCCCATGATTTCCTTATTGTTAATAAGCATAAGCATAAAAATAAGAATAAACGGTAAAAGCAAACCATTACCTACCTGGGAAAAATACATCACCTCCAATAATGGAAATCTGGGTATCAATACTACGCCTGCCCCAATTATAATCATAAGGGCATACAGCCAAAAAAAGTGAGGGGCTTCCTCAAAACGTTTATCCACACCGGCATCCCAACCCATTCCCTCGCAGATACTATAGGCAGTCGAAATAGGCAATATGGAAGCAGCAAAAATCGATGCATTAAATAATCCAAAAGAAAACAACCATGTAGCATATTTGCCTGCTAAAGGTTCTAATGCCAACGCAGCTGCCTGAGCAGAGTCTACAACAATACCTTCCTTAAATAAAGTAGCAGCACACGCAACAACAATAAAAAACGCAACAACCGGAGCAATAATACATCCGCCGACCACATCAAGTCTTATATGTTTATATTCTTCTATGGTAACACCTTTCTCTACAATTGATGATTGCAGGTAAAACTGCATCCACGGGGCAACCGTAGTCCCTACGAGCCCAACAAGCATGACCGTATAATTAAGATTCCAATGAAAACTGGGCAGAACTGTCTGTCGCAAAACCTCCGCCCAATCTGGTTTGGCAATAAATCCTGATATAATATATGCCACATAAAAAAAACATGCAAACAAAAAGACCTTCTCTACCGATTTATATGTCCCTTTTACTACAAACCACCATACAGCAAACGCAGATAAAGGGACTGAAATAAATTTACTAATATGAAATATTTCAAGACTCGCTGCTATTCCTGCAAACTCTGCCATCACATTAGACATATTGACAAGAAGCAAAGTAAACATAAGATAAAAGGTAACCTTCACACCATAATTTTCCCGAATAAGATCTGCCAACCCCTTACCAGTAGCAACTGCCATCCTCGCACACATCTCTTGCACAATGATAAGTGCAATAGTTATAGGTATAAGCGACCATAAAAGACCATAACCAAAGCCCGCACCTGCCAATGAATAAGTTGCTATACCACCTGCATCATTATCCACATTAGCTGTAATAATCCCTGGCCCCATCACTGCGAGAAACAGCAGAAGGTTTTTTACCGCTTTTGATTTCTTTATCGCACTAAATATAGCCTTCATCACAACTGCCCCTCATATTTTTTCCATGCTAATGATATAAGTTCTTCCATAACATCATCAATAGTAATGACACCTTGAAGAACATCCTCCTCATTTAATACCGGTATAGAAGAAAACTTATACTTTTCCAAAAGCAAAGCTACTTCCTCCACATCATCATCTGTCCGAACAAAAATCTTCTGGGGATAACATGTATCTATAAGCAATGTATCTTCCGATAAATTAATAAAACGTCTTAATGAAGTTGCTCCTAATAATCTATGTTTCTCATCAACTATATAGATATGGAAAATATTACCTGGATAGTCTACATTCCGTTTTATCTTATCAAATGCATCTTTAACTGTAGCATCTGGTCCCAAATACAAATATTCTGTAGTCATAAGACCACCTGCAGAATTCTCCTCAAAGCCCAAAAGTTTTCGTAATCTTTTAGAGGTAGCAGTATGCATCCGCATCATCAACTGCCGTCGTTTTTCTTTTGACAAGGCCTTAAGCAGATCTGTAGCTTCATCAGCAGGGATATTCTCAAGAAGATTTACAGCTTCCTTATCATCTAACTGGTCAATAAGCTCTTCCTTTTCCTGTGGGGCCATATCCGTAAAGACCTTCCTCTGCAAATCTTTGTTAAACGACTTAAACAAAGAAAGCCGTTCGAAGACATCTAAATCCTCCATAATGTCCGCTAAATCTGTAGGAGGAATTCTGGCTATCTTCTTACGTGCCATATCCGAACGGAGCACATTCCCACCACGCCCCAAACTCAAGACCTGAGAATGTCTCCAAGAGATAAGCTCTTCTTTAAACAGATATTCCGCCTTAGGTGCAAAAAATCTGACAACTGCATCCACAACTCCATCCCATTCCAAACGCCGCACCAATCCCCTTAACCCGACATCAACATGTGCAAGATACAACTGATTATCTACCTGCAAAAGATGCACATCATTAACACGGACTACCTTCCTGTCATGAGTATCAACAACCTGCTGATCCAAAATATCACAACGCAAAGAAAAATCGCATCGTATCTTCTGTCGCTGAAACTTAATATTATCTGCATTTACCTTAAGTCTAAAAAATCCTTTTTCTATAACACGTATTTCACTAAAAGGAATAATAGCAAACTCTCGATGAAAAATTCCCCGCTTAAGAACGACATTTTTCGCTCTAGGAAAAACATCCTCATTTAGATGCATACATATATCATACAATTCTCCCACAAAACAATTATTTGCATCTATAACCCTTATACCTAACAATTCCGAAAAATATACAAACAGCCTCATCTTATATCCTCAAATGATTTATAAACAACCTATTCTGCACAATTCAACCTTGTTAAATAATGAAAAATGCACAAATCAACAAGGTTAAATAGTGCAGAATAATACTTAGCCTAAAACTATCTGCTATTTTTCACTCCTACCCTTGCACAAAACTGGCGTATCTTACAATAAGAACATAACGGAGAAATCGGGTGGCAGATATTCTGTCCCCAAGCAACTAATAAAGCATTATATTCTATCCAATGTCTTTTTGGTAACTTATGTCTTAATACCTTCTCCGTCTCGTTTGGTGTTTTAGTCTTTACATATCCAATTCTATTTGATATACGATGTACATGCGTATCAACACACACTGCAGGCTTATTAAAACCTTCTGTCAAGACAAGATTAGCAGTCTTACGGCCTACCCCCTTAAATGTCAACAACACCTCTAAATCATCTGGAACCTTTCCATCAAACTCCTTTTCCAATCGCTGACAAATATCAAAAATGGTTTTAGCTTTCCTTTTATAAAATCCAACAGGATAAATCACCTTCTCAATCTGCTTTGAGCTTAATTTCAACATCTCAGCAGAACTATCAGCCAAGGCAAATAAACGCTCCGACGCTGGCAGTGTTACTGTATCCTTTGTCCTTAAACTTAAAATGCAAGATATAAGTACGTGAAAAGGATCTTTCCATTTCTTCCCAACCAAAGTTACTGAAGGTTCTGGGAGCCCCTTTAGCTCATTTCTTAAAACCTTTAAAACGATTGATATCGTCCTATTGGTAACTGCCATAAATTTACTATCACAATCCTATAGCTATAATCTACGCCTTAATGTCGCAGGTATCCCAATGTCAGCAACTATTACCTTGCCTGCATACTTTGGGCCTTCTGCCTTAAACAAGCCCTTTTTTGCAAAATTAAAGGTTACTGTAGCATGTGCCTTAACACATACACCATATACCTTACCGGTTGTCCCATCCAGACCTGAAGGTATATCAGCAGATACCACCCTTTTTCGGCTTGCATTAATCAAATCAATAACCTCCTTAAAATGCCCTGAAATATTACGGTTAAGACCTATACCAAATACAGCATCAACAATAACATCCGCTTTCTTAAGAGAACGGGATAAAGTAGCAAAAAAACGATTACTATCTGTATCCAATTCTATAACCGAATACCCTAACCTTTTTAATATACGAAAATTTAGATTGGGATCTTCTTTAAGCCCAACAGAGCTACCAATCAAAAATATCTTTACTTTTATCCCCGCATTTAGTAAATGCCTTGCCGCAACAAATCCATCACCTGCATTATTCCCCACACCGCAACATATACAAACAAAAGGTCTTTCAATTCTCTTTACATATCTTTTAACCTCCTCTGCTAAAGAACGTCCAGCATTCTCCATTAAAATAATCGATGGAATACCAACCTCTTTAATAGCAATACTATCCAATCTCTTGGCTTGTTCTGCAGAAAGAGCTGTCTTCATAATAACCCCCAACAAGATAAAAAAAATATGCCATAATAAACAAACACTACTTATACTATATCTTATTCTTCCAACTTTGCTTTATTTGACTATATACCACACATATATTAGAGTCAAGACAAAACTCTTTGCAAAATATTACCTTAGGGCCAAAGCAGTATCGTTAAGCAAGGCATCCCATACAGGATACTCGCCTGGATTTTCTTCAACCATCTTTTTAAACCCACTCCATTCAGACTTAAGCTTAGCTATAATTTTCTGTTTATAAGCATTATCAGCATTCGCTAACTTCTTCTCATAATATTGCCGCCATACCGGATCCTCAGGACTACCGTTCACAGATGAAGAAACTACAACAACTGCACCGATGTGATTATTCGTCCTTCTAATATCTTTAGAATAAGTATTATAATTATTACCAGTATTATCCTTATCCTGTCCAACCTTACCCCAACGATTCATATCAGGATTCCTAAACCTCTCCAATATATCATGCAGATTAAACACCAATATCTTTTTCCCCTCACCTAACAAACCGTGGCCAACCCAAATACCTGCCAATGCCCACATCAGCTCCTCAATCCACTGCAAATATATCTGCCACAACTCAGCCTTATCTAAATAACCTAAAATACGTGTATGCCATATACTTTGCTCAATACTGCTGCTAGTAGACCTCAATACTTGCATTATCTCCAATAATTCCTGCCATACTTTATATGAAAAATATATATCCATCCCCTTCTTATAAAAAACAGCATATGATTGCATTGCAAACTCATCAAAAGGCATACACCAAAATACTACATCCCACGGAGCATCACTTAACTTGGATTTGATAATCGTAATCTCAATTAAATGCCTCAGTTTATCATCACCATCTTTAGAGGGCACAAACTTCTTCACATCTGTCCTGCATCCTATTACCTCCCCATGCTTAAACCCAAAATACTGCCTCATATCTGCAAAAGGACCTATTTGTCTCCATTCCAAACAAGTCTCTATATTATTAACATAAGCAAATGCCCATCCATAGCTCATCCCCAAAACCTTAGCAATCTCGGCTCCGCTAATAAAAATCCGGCGTAAGAGCCATGTATTCGGTTGTCTGTTTGCCAAATCACTGCAGTCATAGACTCTAATCCAATCATCAGATAATACTGCGTAACCGTTTGCTATCTCCACGGCATTTTCATCCAAAAACCTCAATCCACAAACAATGCCGTAATCAAAAACTTTTATAGATATCTGTTCATCATATCCAGATAAAGACACGGCACTACTTGCCTTATCTCTATCATATTTATTAAAGAAAGCAAAATCTATTTTAGGTTTTGAAAAAACTATAACATTAAAGCCACACAACCCATCTTTTACATTCCTTAATGAAATCAAAACTTGGTCTGGTGCATTTATTTTATGTAAAATGTTGTAAAAGAACTCATATTTATCACCACAATATAACGTATGCCAACCTGCCTTCTTGCCTATATATGAGATATAATCAAAATCAACATGATATGTTATATCTGTTTCATAGGGGCGTTTAACTATATCATCCTCAAAACAGGCTTTTCCTGTGTTACTATCCCTATACCAAAACCGTTCTGTAAACTGCTTCGGGCTTCTCTTACTACCTCGTATAAACCCATAATCTATAAATATAACAATACCTGTATTATATATCCTATACAACTCTTCTAACACAACTTCCCAATAAGGACTAAATAATACAACTTCTCCATCTTTAACAAGATTATGAGCTTCTAAAAAGTCTATATAATCGCATGATAAACTCTTAACCGGCAAAAATTCCACTGACAACCCTTCTGGATGATTTTTCACATACAACTCTTCCCAACCATTTCTATACTTCCTAAAACATCTTGCAGGCAAGGCATCAAGCAGTTCATTAGCAAAAAATACACCATTTATAGCAGCTGTCTTAATCCCCAGATTACTGCAATCCATAATACAACTTTCTCCTAAGGCACTTTGCTGAGAAACGCTCCCTTTACTTATATCCAAAGATAAATATCGCAACCCAACATTATATATATCTACCAGCCTATTCATATTATATCTAAAACTACCATTGCCGCTGCCCCCCTCCAAAAACCATAACGGAATACTAACACCTCTAAAATTATCTTCAAACCACTTTTTATAAGACACATATATCGGCAAAATTCCATAAACCATAAACGGGAGCCCTGCAAACGTGTTAAAATCGCCATTAACTCCTATCTTTACCGACTGATAAAATCCTTTTTCCGAAACCAGATGTTCTCTCATATAAATATCCCAACGAACATTACCCCCAAAAGATGTTATAAACCTTTTCATCTTTTCATAATTAACAACAGACTGTTCACCGACTGTGCTTGAGGCCTTTATGCTCGGTGATAACGAATGCAAAGAAGTCGACGAGGATGATATAGCAATAACATCATTACCTTTATATTTTTTATAATATATCCCATATATTTGGAAAGAAAATATATTGCCTTGATTATTATATAATGAAAAATAATTAAAGATATGCTGTATTGCGCTATTTAAATATCTATCGGCCATAATATGTAGACGGTCATTACATCTTAAAATATATTCTCTTACCTCATCTTCCACATTCCTTATTAAACAATACGGCGGTAGGCCTACAATGTGGTCTTCTGCATCTTCTTTTAATTCTTCATCGCTAAGTAATTTCTTCATATAATATCCATGTAACCGAGGTTCTTTTAATAAATTAAAACCATATTCAGGGACAACCCCACCTACTTTTCCAATATAAAAAGCAAAATCCATCATTATATAAGATTCATTAGGCCAAGAAACTGCAAAATCTGTCAACTGATATCTCGAGACAACAACTATCGGCCTCTTCTCCTGCAGAATATCTTCAGTCATCTTTTCCATATAGGCATATAAATGAACAAATGGCATCTTGCTGCCTCTTTTCACATCATCGCCAAACATCGAATAAATTAGCTTCTCCTTATCGCAAATATCAAAATTCCCAGCGTAGGCAAATAAATTACCATCATAAAAATAACTATATCCGCAATTAAAATTAATTTTTCTCGCCACACCAAAACCCATATCTGACGAATTTGTATCTACATAATAAACAACTTCATAAAACAAAAACCCCTCAAAAGGCAAAAGCTTGAAGGAAATAAATTCAATTTGCCCCAAAATCTCCAGTTTAAAGTTAGTGTCATGATACAAATCTAATAAACTGTAGATTGCTCTATTCAACTTATCTGGAATAATGATTCTGTTATTCTCATAAAAATACAACAGCCAATCCAAATTTTTAGAAAAATTTTGCCTGTCAAAAGATTTTCTTGTAAAGATGGACCTATCAACAATTTGTTTTAGATATTTATAATTAACAGTATAAAGTTCAAAGCTCGAACTGCTATACTTTCTAAAGAGGACTGATTTATTAATTTTTCCTGTATTATCTTTCTTTTGAACAGTGATTGAATTCCCTTTCTCGTCCCGCCCATGAATAGACAGGCGCATATAAAGCCATCTTTTCACTTCGCTAATATGTGAACGCTTATACGAAGAGTATATACCTGAAATAAACGGTATATAACTAACATCTTGAAACAATGAAGGATTGGACAATATCTTCTTACAATCAGGGAATACTGCTATTTGCTCTGGGTTAACTTCTCCGTAAACTATAGAGGCACAAATAGAAATTGGAGTATCTGTTTTATGTTGGAAATAAGTAATTGCTTTTAATAATTCTTTTGGAGGGAAGTGTCTCATAAATATCTCCATGAGTTCTTCTCTGCCAGATAAAATTTCTCTTGTTGTAAGTATCCTATAGCTATCATAGACTATAATGTTATTAAAATAATCTAATATGCGACTCTCCGATATATCTATCATAAAAGGTAACCTCATAGCCTTAAACGAGAGATTATATTTAGCAACAAACCTTTTAATAATAGAAGAAGAGACTACTCCTTTAAAACCACTATATGGCACAATAAAAGACGGTGTAGAAAGCCTATGTCCCATTATATCTTTCTTATAATGGGGATTTATACCTAAAGGCACCTCTTTTAATGCTGAAAACCATTTCTTTAATTTATCTGAGCTAAAATTTGGATAAGACAATATATCTTCTTTTTGTATCTCTAATATTGTTTCATATGCCAAAGGATAAAAACGAATAAGCTTAATAAATAAATCAAAATCCATTTCTGTGGGCCATTGCCCCTTCCAAATGTCAAGAGATTTTAGAGAGATATCAAATTTTTCTCTCACTAAATACTGATATAATTTTGCTATAAAAGTAGCAAAACTCTTCCCCGCCTTATCTAGAGAAGGTAAAGTGGTTATATCTCCACCAAAAACATCCTCTATATTATAAAACGACGATGGATGTTCAAACTCCAAACTCACGCTACCATCCGGATGAATTACTACAGAATACTCTCCTATCCCAACATTGTCCCCATATTTTACGTCATAACCACATCTCTTAAATAATCTATAATTCCTTCCAACCATCATCATATGATTCTCATCGCAAAACAATAATCTTATTGTACGACCATAAAATTTAACATCCAAATACGAGACAGCATCCCATGACCTAGCGGGATATTCTAATGGGCATCCTACAAATAAATCTTTGAACACCCGCTCAATCTCTGTCATAGAAAAATAATAGCTCATCCCATCATAGACCAATCTAGGGAAAATATTAATTCTATGTATATTCTCTTTTAATTCATAAAATAAATTTTTATACCTGTAAAGGTGAAACGCTATCCTTCTCTTTTCTCTCTCAATATCCTTTGATAAGACAGCATTAATCACATCTGTATATAATAAATGGAAAGAAACCCCTAAAAGAACTGACTGAGGACCGTTTAATAATAAACTAGAAAGTCTTTTCATGAAAATTTTTGTGCGAGCATCCCAGGAAGAAGGCCCCCTAGTAATTATGGCTGTAGAAATATTTCTTTTATATACGTGTTTTATTACATCTGTTAAATCTTTTTTATTCCTTTCATCATAATAATCAAAAGGGTCTCCTTTAAAAAATAATTGCAACGGCATATAACCAAACACTACTCTATCGCCTAAAACATCTAATACCTTTTTCACTCTGCCAAAAGGCATATTACTTACAAGTCTTGGTGAATTAAGATAACAATGTGCACAAGAAATTTCACATCCTTCCGTTAAAGCTAAACGGACAACACTATAATTCCGATTTATCGCATCTGTAAACCCGTCATCTGTCAATTGTTTAACTGAAGAAGAAACTTTCTCCCTATCCTTGCAACTAAAGCAAATAAAGCCATTGCCTTCCTTCTTTACACTACTCGAGCTTATCTTCAACAAATCTTCACTCATAACAACCTTTCTGTTATAAACACGTTTTACGATACCTAAACCACTACGCGCTACCGTATCCAAGGCGAAATCGAAATCATACACTCCTTTTACAATAATAGATGGGTCTACTAACTGTTTATGTGATAAATATAAATGTAACCACCAATTCATATCCTTCTCGCCATCTGATAAAAATACTAACCGGGGATAAAATTTTAAGATATCCACTCCCTTCTTAAATTCATATTGGCCGATCGATGTTGTTACTACAAATTGATTTCTATGTTTACTTATCTCTGCTGGTATCATAACCTCATATAATCTATGATGAATGTCTATCTTCTGATATGTAAGATCGACCACTTTTCTATCTCCATTACTAAACATCATCAAATTTGCCGAATGAACTACTTTTCGTCCAAAACAATCTACTTTTACTCCTATATTTTCTACTTTAAAACCAAACGAAGTCATCAACATATCGAACAATAATGCATAACCACCACATACCGTCTTCTCTTTGATAAAAATACTAGCAGGATAAGCTAACTCAGGCATATTATTCACATCATATCCTCTCATAATCATTTCTCCAAACTCTTCATCATAGGAAACATTCCATAAAATGTAACCAAATATTATAGGCAAAAGCAGGCACTCCAATTCAATTCTATCCCTTAAAGATGCTTTATTTAAATACCAGTTTCTTACTATACGAGCTAAAGATACTATATCTAATCTATTTAAATCCATATTTATCCGTTGTCTTGACAATTTAATTATATTTTGTATTTTAAGAGGCAATACAGAATAAAAATAAAAATGCCATCTACTATGAGCAAATGACCTACTCCATATTGCCATCTTCTTATAAACATAGTCAACAAACTCTTGCTCGCTATTAACAACTCTCTCCCCTCCTCTTTGTAGCCATACCACATAAGAATCTATCAACATTCTATCAAAATTTAATTCCCCTACCGCATATCTCAATGGTACCGCCAAACTATAACCAACGAATCCCATAAAATCTCCAAAGCAAACCCCTGCTAGCACCCTTGTAAATAACTTCAAAAATTCTCTCCTGTCTTTGCTACCAACCATATTATTATTAACACGTGCTAATTCTAAAAATTTAGTCCCCATAACCTTAACCTTATCCATAACCGACGAAGAGCTCTTAGAAGATAAATATTCCTTTACCTCTTTTAGATGATCTCTCTTATATGGCGCTACTATTGATGGAATATATCCAATATATCTAAACTTATCAAAAACATGCATAGAATATAAAAATCTCTCAGGATCAGGATATAATAATATCGTATCTTCATCCTTCACCGCTCCTGATAATATCGCAGAACATATGGATATCGGCGTGTCTGTCTTATGTTGAAAATATGTTATAGCCTTAAATTGCTCATTCGGATAAAAATTCCTTAAAAACATCCTATTATATTCTTCCTCTCCTGCTAATATATCTTTTATCATTTTTATCCTGTAAACATCATAAAACTTGACATTATATTCCCAAGATATCTCCTTTTTGCTATAACTACTCATAAAGGCTACTGCTATGTGATAGTTAAATCTGTTGTATGTTAGGCTGTTTTCTTTTATAAATTTATTAAATAGTTCTAACAGCTCCATTATATACATCCCTGTATATGCCGCATCATCCAATATTATCACTTCTTTTATCTTATACCTCAGTATCTCCTCTATTACTTTCGCATAACTATCTCTTTTATAAAAATTTAAAATAACACATCTATCTTTATCCCATAACCCCTTCTCCATTACCAATCGCCTACACCAAGTCTCGCTTCGTTGTTCCACTCCTGTTGTGGATTCCAATATCAAATACTTCTCAGATTTTATCTCTTCTTTTACCCTCTTCGCTGTCTCTTCTAACCCCTTCTCAAATTCATATTGGTTTATATATACTATCTCTTTTGCTAAATATCTTAATAACGGCCGAATATATCTAGGATTCTCTTCTATCCATCTTGCTTGCCTTTCATAGTCTATCCTCCTATCTATTAACGGCCTTTCTACTATTTTTGATGCATTAACTTCTCTTTTCCTATTCAAAAGATAGTATGTATAAACTATTGCGTCTCTACTATCCCCTGATAAAATAAAACCGGGAATGCCTGTATTCTTTTCTATTTCCCTTATCGCTTCTAATATCTCCTTTTCTCTGTCTCTTAATATCTTAGGACTGCTTGCTTTCATATCTTTGCTATAAATATATCTTCCTTTATTATCTCCTATACCTTCCATTCTTCCTCTTTGCTCTATCTCCTCATAATTTATTAGCAATGATCTTAACAGCCTGTATACTAGCTCAAAATATTCATTAAATTCTGAAACTCTAACTCTCCTATATGCCTGCCCTCTATTTAGTATCTTCTTATATTCTTCTTTCAGTTCTTTTAATTCCCATTTATAAAATTCTCTTATTCTCCCATCCCCGCATTTCATAATTATTGCTATTAACCTCTCTTTGAATTCTTTACTCCCTATCTCAAATCCTACATGCCTTACCCCTTTCACAATATCTGCCCGTCTTTCTAAATCCAGTCCTGCTGAATTAAATATATATATCTTATTACCAAACACCACGTTTACTCCTATCATCTTCCTTATTATCTCTTCTCTTATCCTCCCCCCTTCAAATATCTCCTCATTAATAAGAAAAGCCGAACCTTTATATATATCTTCTTTATCTCCCAACAATAAATTATTTGCCCCATGTATACATATCCTTGCTATATTTTGGCTACTGCTAACTACAACTCTCCTTCCCATATTACCGATCATTGACTTGATAGAAATATTAACATATGAACATATGTTAAAATTAGGAGAAGAGACTGTCTTATTATTAACGGAATACAAGAATTCTCTTGATATAAATCTAAAGGAACTAAAAATATCTGGGAAGACCAATTCCTCTAAAACACCAACTACTGGATGAATCCTTTTTCTATGAATAATGACCTTCCCCTTTGGTTGCATAAAAATACCCATTTGATCTGAATCACGTCTATATGGCAACACCTCTACATTTCTCACACCAGCATCTTTTAATAAACTACATGCATCCCAATAACTCCACGCGTCTCGCGACACAACAGTAAATAACATTAATACATTAGCTTCCCTAAACAAATGAGGGACCTTCTCAATATCCATCTTTACCCCCAATGTTAGAAGAAAATCCATAGAAAATAATCTAAAATAATATCTAAAGCCTTTAGCCGGAACGAGAATCATTGCAGAACATAATCCAATAAGATGTGAAATTCCTATATATCTATCTGTTGACTTAACTGGCAGAAGTTCATCAATATATCCGAGCTTTTTATATCGTTTAACTGGAACAATATCTCTGCTTCTCACAGGAGAAGAAACATTTAATAATTTCTTATCTTTAAATTTAGTTAACCAAATAATAATTACATTCACATCTCTAACTCCATAAGACGGGACATCTACCTCTATCTTTTCAGAATAAGCAAATATCTCCAATTCTGGTATACGACCAATTATACGTAACAAACTACTAAGTGAATATTTAGGCCTAAAAGTCTCACTTTTAACCGATGGATTTACAATTAATATCCTTCCATTCTTATCTATAAGTGATGCTGCCTCTTTTAAACTAATAACTATCTCTTCTTCTGACAGACATGCTATACTATAAGGATAAATAATTAAATCAAAAGTTATATCCTTGAATGGAAGATAGAGAATATCAGCTTGAATGGCAATCAAACCTTTATTCTTACACTCAACAACCATATCTCTATGTTTATCAATCACAATCATTCTATTAGAATAGGACAATAATTGTTCAAAATCTCCTTTACCCGAGCCAAGAGACAATATCTTTTTCCCATGAAATATACGGCTAAAATGAAACATCAATTCTGGATAAGCAGTTATACTAATTATCTCCCTACTATTAATAATACTACTAGAACTTCTTATATACTCTTTCAAGGCCACTAATTCTTTATCTGTTTTTAGATATATAACATACCTGCCTTCTGCAGCTGTTTCTGTCAGCAACAAAACTTTACTTCTTTTATTAAACATACAAACACCATTGCAGGATGAAACATTACAATCAAACATTCTTAAAACATTATTCAAGCTACTACTCGACCTCTTAAACGCAATATCCCATGAATTTTTGACCCTTATTGGAACAAATCGTCTTATCTTATATTCTTCTAACGGGACTCTAAGATTTAAAATAGGGAAATATTTAGTATGCTTAAGAAATTTCTCATTAACAAAAATGCCTGAAATATATTTATTGAAAACTTCCCCATAAGAAAACAATTTCATCTTTTCTAAATTTAGCAGAAATAACGTTTCTTCAAGTCCTTCCTTTAACAACTCAGCCAAATCACAACATCCATCTTCCCATTTATACGGCCAACTACTACATATATTGGGACGGCTACTATATAGACTGCAACCAAACTCTAATAACACCTTTTCTCCATCCCACATCAAATAAAGACCCAAGCCTCTGCACGGGAAAAATAAACTATTTCCATTAACATTAATGTTGTCTGTAACATAAATAACAGAATCATCTACTGGGACCTCGTTATAATTATCAAAAAGACATAATCCGGCTCTACAAAGACTACGAGTTATATCTCCGGGGAAGGAGATATCAGCAGAAAAGAAACAACATAAACCATCTATACATACAGAAGAACGATTACATACTTTAAACAAAGAAAATTCACCGGGCAAAGCTATCTGCATTAAATCTTCTCTACGTATTACAGAACTACTTACATATTGTTTGCAAACACTTCCCTTAATCTGAAAATATTTCTCCGAACCAAATTGCTCAAATCTTATATAGTATAATGGCGACAATTTATAATCTTCGATCCATTTTACTACTTCCGGATTTATGCCGAGCTTAAGTATAAAGGTCTCTAAACAATATTCATTAAAAAGGAGTTTATTGACGCCTACTAAATATCCGGTAACCGTAGTTGATACAATCTTTTTAAATTTCGCATAATCCCTATTATCTTCCAAGTTAATAACAAAGCTCAATATATTCTCATTCTTTACTTCACGATCATATAACTTTATAACTTTAAACGAATCAAACAGATTCAAGATCCTCTTATACTCTGAATACTCTTGCATAAGCTGTCCAACTCGTGCACCACTAAATATCAACTTAGCCGGAAAGTTAAAAGAAAAGACATTTAACAATGATTTGATATAACTTATACCAAACTTTGGTTGATTAATTAATAAAACATCTATCTTTTTCTTTTCTTTATCCTGTAAACACGGCAATTCTTCAAATAAACGCCCTAAAAAGTCTTTATTAAACACAACATTGCTATTCATGAATATTAACGAATTTCTGCCTACAGTAACTAAAAATTTATCCCACAAGTCCTTACCATAATCCAATACCGAGATGTGTGCGGCCCCTAATCTTACTGCCAATAAAGTATCCACTCCATTACCTAATCCTGCCACCAAAATCCTTTTGTTCATGATATCCTTTCTATAAACTGACATTAATCCTAACAACCCTGCCGTATATTCCTGAAAATCTAAATCATTCATAATATCTGTATGATAACAACTATAAAGAGGGACAAATATCTTTATCATATCATTATTCCCCCTTGGCAACTCTATTCCAGTCTTATCTAAAATTATATAATTAAGAACAACAACATCTCCTACACCAAAAAATACATTCATAAAATCCTGTTTATTGCTTAAATTATAATCTATCAAAATTCTATTACTCTCTTCTGTTTCTATTATAAAATTCCCATATCTTCTTTTATCGACATAATTAAATCTATTAACATAAACATTTAGTTCTGACTGCAACTTTTCTGCCCATCTACCTAAATCAGACATATATAAAGCCGTAGAAGAGGCCACATCTTCTCTTATAAGTCTAACTCCTTTCCCCCTATATATGCTTCCTATTGCCTCCATTTTTATATATTCCTTTGATATCATTCCAACAGAATATATACCTAGCTCATCTACTATCCCCTTAACTAAACATCTCGAAATAACCTTATCCCTGCCCACTATTATCCATATCAAATTCCCCTTATCGTTCATATCAACTATATAATAAAAATACTTACAAAATACTCTTATACAACTTCCCCCTAACTTTAACAATAAAACACATCCTGAGATACTCATAAAATTTGATGAAGAAACTATTTCTTTTTCCTCATCATCCTCTTGAATCTTAATACTACCCTTGATATTATTTGATTTTTTGGATTTCTTTATTTCCTCCATCTTTGCCAACAAATATTTATTTTCGTGAACAATCTTATTTAACCATGCTTTATCTATTCCCAATAAACTAGCAATATACTTTATACGGGGTCCATATTTAGAAATTAAATCATCAAACAATCCGACACCAATCAAAACCTCCTCCACCCATATCCTTGCTGCAGAATAAAAACATTTCTTTATTTTAGGATATTCCTTAAATATAGCTAACAAACGAGTTTTTCCTATACCTAAAGCCTCATACAACCTGCTATAATTAGGCCCCCAGTTCATCCCAACTTTATGACATATTTCTTCTGTTCTCGCTATGCCGTATTGCTCATAAATCTGCAGTAGGTCTTCTCTTTTCCGTAACAATTTACTCAGGCTATTCGGAGAAGTTCTTAACAACATAGAAAGTTTACGTCTATTTAGGCCCGATTCCAAAACTGCCTCTTTAAATTTGTCTATCTCAAGTTCAAACAAATTATAACTTTCGCCTTTCTCGCTATGTAAAATCTCTTGCTTGGCTAATTTCCCTTCCTCCTGATCTATCTCCATAAAAGATTTCAGTTTCTCTCGAATCTTCTTGATCCTATAACTTACCGCACTAGGACTAATTCCCAACAATTTACCAATATCCCCAAAACCCATCTCTTTTACAAAATATCCCCAAACCTTCCTTTCTTCATCATTTAATAAAGACACCGCTCTGCAATAATCTATTTTAACCTCTACAGCTGACATCTCATCTTTATAATTAAAACGACTACTCTTACAATGAGGGACAACCCAAGCTGCTTTTTCCAACTCCTCCCCTTTTATACCATAAAGTAAAGAATCACTATAAAAAGCTGTTTCTTTACTATAATACAGATGCTGCAAATAACTTCTTAATTCTTCTATGCTAAAATAAATCTTCTTTTTCTTTAAATATTCTAATATTTCTATATCCTCTGGCTCTCGTTTTAATTGATTCCTTAAATATTTTTGGGTTTTCATTATCGCTTTAACCTTCTTTGAATTAAATCCCCTTATATTTCCCATCTCCGATTTTGCAGTCAATATAGCCTTCTTAACTTTATAAATGATATATGCCATAATATTAGGAGATATTTCCGGATTGTAAGTTTCCAATGCATGAATTAAAGCAATATAAGCCTCATAATATAATTCCGAATCAATCCTAATAGTCCTTGTCAATTCCTCCCAAAAACCTTCTACCTCAGCCTTAGAATATATCTGCTGACTTTTATTGCTTCCTTTTTCATGATTATTCTGATAAGAACTAGATGAAATCCTAGATTTAAATTCTTGCATTTCCTCAGGGATACACAAACTCTCTAATCCTCTTTCAACTTGTTGCTCTATGCTTAATGCTATATATTCCCATAAACATGGGTTGACTCTTATTATATTCTCTACTTCTTGCAGTCTTCTTATGTAGAGTTCGCGTGATCTGTCTACATTGTTCTTGATTATTACCTTCCTAAATTTTCTACGTGGATTATTTTTTTCTGGTGTGGCTCTTAGGGGTTGCCTTATTGCGTAGCCCTGCATTAATGGGGTGAATTTCTCTTTAAAGAATGCTTCTATTGCCTCTTCAAAATACCCGTCATGTATATCTTCCTCTATTACTAAAGCTCCTTCAAATCTCCTGCATGTATAGAATTCGCCAATTTCTCTCTTTACTACAGGTGATAACATATCTGTTAACAGTCTTAGTATCCTCCATATCTTTCCTTCTTTATCCTCGCTTGCTTTTGTCTGTCCTATTATCTTTCTGTAGAGTTTGTATCTCAGTTTTATTATTATCCCTGCTCCTATAAGATTCCTTTCTTTTAATTGACCTATCGACTCTGTATAGCTTTCTATTATCAGACACGCTCTATTTCCAGATTCTCTCCCCGCTCCTTCTATAGGAGATTTTCCTGCCTTCAATGTAGCCCACATTTTGGTTGATGATGAAGAAAAATACATGGCAGCTTGAGGGAAATAAGAATTAAACGTATCCTTAGTCACAAAGACCCTTCTACAATAGTCCCCAATATCTTTGTCAAACTTAGACAATATATAGGCATTTTCGTTTCTATAATAATCAATAAAATGCATTCCTTCTATTTCTAACAAATCAAACCTTACAAAATCAAATAAATGATCAAAATCTAAAATTTGCACAAGGCCAGTTTCCTCATCATATCCATAATTTTCCCATAACTTAGGATCATAATCTATGATATGTTTCTTCCAAAACCACTTCTGTAGCTGAATAAATTCATCTATCAAATATTCCACCCTCTCTCTCTGCCCCATCTCTATTAATAGTCTAAGTTTTTTACCCAAACGTGTCACTCGTTTAAGTAATAATACATCTGTCTTATACAAAGAATCTCCTAATGTAAATTGAACATTGCGTAACAACCTAGCATCTACTGCTCTCTCTCCCAATCTTTGTGCTAAATCTAATCCGGGGATAATATCAGCATCAACCTCAGCAAACCTGACCTCTACACTATAAGCATCTGTTCTTATTGCATTATGGCGTAATAACTTTATAACCACTGATGGATTCTCTTCAAAAACATAAACAATATTTGTTCCACCTCGTTCACTCAATATCTTAAATCTATGCTTTAAGAAATCTTGCTTTGTAATCTGCCAAATTGTTTTTTCTACAAAAGAAGAGGACACTTTATTCATCTCTTTACGAATAATATCCACAACTTCCTCAAACACCTCAAAAGCAGTCTTATCTTTTGTATTTACTATCTTTACATAAGAAGGAAGAATGGGCGATTCTCTACCTGTTGCTTTATCCAGCTTGATAATCTCTTTTTCTGAAAGCAGACCACGCTGTGCCCTAGTTTCAGCATCAGCTGAGAGCCATATATTGATAACCTTAACCTCTGCTATACGTTGCCGACCCCTCTCACTTATCAGCTCTACTTCCATTTTTTCAGGCCATGGATCTGTAGAACGGACCACCATGCCTGTATATTTATCTTGCTCAAAACCTCTTATCCCAGAAATAAGAATATCTTTACGCACAGCTTCATGGAAAACAGCTAACTCTTGTGATTGCAAAACTATATGCATTAACTCTCTTTGTTTATCTGCCTTTTGCCGCACTAAATATCTTACTTGTCTACCTTCTTCTACCTTCTCTGTACTTGGTTTGCCATTTACTTTAATAGGCTCTTCCGATATATCCAGTTTATTTTTCCAATATTCTACAAATTCAGATACAAGCCCTGCTGGATTCTTTCTCTTCATTGTAATCAGTCTTATGCCGTAATTATTAAACATCTCTGTAAACGGTATTCTTACAAGCCATCCGTAATTAAAAAATCTTACTCCAAACATCGCTGCTACCGCTCGACTTACAGTCTTTCTGCCACTAGAATTAAGCCCACCAATAACAACAAATATCGGTCTAGCATATCTACCTGCCACCGGAATAACTTTAACAGATGCATTCAACGGAAGAGATACGATTACTTCCGTCCCTTTCTGCCATCTACTTTTTATCTCAAACCTACCTGCAAGGTTCTCAACACTCATCTTCAACCCTTTAAGTCCCAATCCCCAGCCTTCTCTACTATAATCTTCTCTAACAGATATACCGCCTCTTATCTTGGCAAGCATCTCTTCGGTCATTCCCTGACCATTATCTTTTACAGATATATTAAGAAATCTATCTCTACCTACCCATACCCTTACAAATATCTCAGCTCCTTTCTGGCCTTCTCTTCTATGTTTATAAGAATTGCGCATCAACTCCCTTACTATATGTTCTATCCTATCATTATAACCAAACACATCCTCTGCTGGCACATTATTATCTATCTCCAATTCTACCATATCTGCCTCATGTCCCACCTTATGGATGCCTACAACCCTCTCTATAATCTCTCTTATGTTGCCATACTGCATTGAGCGTTCCATAGGATGCACTAAATCTTCCATAAGCATAAGTATATCTCTCAATAACAACCTTAAAACTGATATATTATGTTTAATATCAACTACCTTCAAATCAGAATTACCATCAACCTTCTCTACTACTTCTTGTAGTTTCTTTACTACTGACATCTTCTGATGCATCTTTCTTATCAATTCATCTAAAGTCATTTTGCCTGTAACATAACTGGTCATATCTTGTTCTATCTGCTCTACTACTACCGCGTTTTCTCTCATTATATCAATCTGAATACTTATATCTTCTCCCACCAGTTTCATTATTGACGGCTTAAAATTACGTGATAAAACTGTTAAAAATGCAACTACTAAATTCTTTAAATCGTGTAACGATGCCTGTATCTCGATTTCCTTCTGAGAAATAGTTTTTATATCTTCTGGTGGCATGTATCCCAACTGTATAACTTTCACTATATCTTTATATGAATCAGACAAAAGCATTGCTTGTAATTTGGGCTCTTTATCCAATAATGAATGAATTATCTTTCTTACGTCAATATCGTTATGCTTCTCCCATTGCTTTACTATATTTATAAGTAACTTTTTAAATATATCATCATCATCCATATCGTAGATTACCGTATTTAAATATATCTTGCTCCAATAACCTTTATTCTTTTTACATACATCTCGAAAACCATAAATGTTGCTTCTATAACATGCTATTAACTGTTGTGACCGTTCTACTATATTATCTATTTTTCTCATATCCTCCTTGAGCTTCTGAATCAATATATCAATATTCAAAATATCTTTTTCTTTCCCTTTATTTGACGAAGAGCTCTTAGAAGATAAATATTCCTTTACCTCTTTTAGATGATCTCTCTTATATGGCGCTACTATTGATGGAATATATCCAATATATCTAAACTTATCAAAAACATGCATAGAATATAAAAATCTCTCAGGATCAGGATATAATAATATCGTATCTTCATCCTTCACCGCTCCTGATAATATCGCAGAACATATGGATATCGGCGTGTCTGTCTTATGTTGAAAATATGTTATAGCCTTAAATTGCTCATTCGGATAAAAATTCCTTAAAAACATCCTATTATATTCTTCCTCTCCTGCTAATATATCTTTTATCATTTTTATCCTGTAAACATCATAAAACTTGACATTATATTCCCAAGATATCTCCTTTTTGCTATAACTACTCATAAAGGCTACTGCTATGTGATAGTTAAATCTGTTGTATGTTAGGCTGTTTTCTTTTATAAATTTATTAAATAGTTCTAACAGCTCCATTATATACATCCCTGTATATGCCGCATCATCCAATATTATCACTTCTTTTATCTTATACCTCAGTATCTCCTCTATTACTTTCGCATAACTATCTCTTTTATAAAAATTTAAAATAACACATCTATCTTTATCCCATAACCCCTTCTCCATTACCAATCGCCTACACCAAGTCTCGCTTCGTTGTTCCACTCCTGTTGTGGATTCCAATATCAAATACTTCTCAGATTTTATCTCTTCTTTTACCCTCTTCGCTGTCTCTTCTAACCCCTTCTCAAATTCATATTGGTTTATATATACTATCTCTTTTGCTAAATATCTTAATAACGGCCGAATATATCTAGGATTCTCTTCTATCCATCTTGCTTGCCTTTCATAGTCTATCCTCCTATCTATTAACGGCCTTTCTACTATTTTTGATGCATTAACTTCTCTTTTCCTATTCAAAAGATAGTATGTATAAACTATTGCGTCTCTACTATCCCCTGATAAAATAAAACCGGGAATGCCTGTATTCTTTTCTATTTCCCTTATCGCTTCTAATATCTCCTTTTCTCTGTCTCTTAATATCTTAGGACTGCTTGCTTTCATATCTTTGCTATTACCTCCCATTGCCCTCTCGTATCCGTAAATAACTCCCTTATCCCTATGATATATGTAGCTTCCCTTATTCTTTGAGCTAGACACTGTTTTAATTTTACTAAATATCTCCTCACAAATATCTATTACTTGCTCCTCTTTTATACCTGCTCTCTTCAAATTCCGTTCATGCTGTTTATACATAATTTTATACGCTAGCAACGGCAGTTTGTTAGCCATTACTATTGTAGAATAATTCATTAAAATAAAATCCTTATTTAGAAAACGCCTAATCTTTAAACATATCATATCAACATCTCTTTTTATCCAATCTTCTGGCATTTCTCTTTTTTGTATCAATTGCTCTAAATATTCACTCGGAACTTCCACATTGTTTTGCCATATAATTTCTATAAACTTCGGCAATCCCAATATGAAACCTTTTTGAAAATACCTTAAATATTTTACTATATCCACTCCTTTATATCCCCCTATCTCATCCCATAACCATAATATCTTCACCGCCAAACTCTGCAAATCCTGCTCTCTACCCCCTAAGATATCTCTCTCGTATCTTTCCAAAATCAATCTCTTATAAAACATCTCCCATATTTTCTTAGTCAATAACTCTAACATTTTCCCTTCTCTATTACTCGAGGAACTATCCTTTTTATTGTTTATTATGTCTTTTACCTTTTGGACTAGCATCTGTTTATATCCTCTTACTTCTATCTTGCCTCTTCTATCATTATCTGCTTCTCTCTCCTCTCCATCGTCTATTATACTCTCCAATTCCCTCTCAATTTCCTTCAAACTATTCCTTGCCATATCTCCTCCTGAGATACTATTACATTTGTTGTTAGCCTCTCTTTCTTGTATCTCTTTATTCCCTCTAATTATCTTATCTATAACTAACCCTAAAACTGAGGATATTATATCTATGAATGACAATATCTCCTCTCTATCTGATAAGCTAATAAACATCTCTTCATTATAATCCTTCCCTAATTTATCCACAGACACAACTGCTGCTGGCAAATTCTTCTCGCCTTTCACAACGAACATTATCCTTTCCTTAACATTCCCGCCACGCTCATATCTATCCCTTCTAATGTATCGATTATTTTCTTCATTATATCCTCCTTCTTCTTCGTATATCTTCGAATTTCTCTCATATTCATGATGTATTAGCTCTTTCCCTTTCTCTGCCCTGTTTAAAATATATCGTATTTCATCATAGGCCGCTCTTTCTAAATCCCCTTCTTTTATTATCCACGCGCCTATTTCTCCATCTACATACTCATAATCTTTATCATATCTTACTACTTCGTAGATCTTCACTTCACCAAAACCTAATTTATTAAATATCTTGTTTAAATGTTTATATACACATTTCATATCTTTACTTCTTAATATCTCTACTATATCTTTAAAATAGTTCTCTCCTGTCGGCAGGATTATCTTAAATTCTGCCTTCCCCTCATTAATCTGTATCTCTTCCCCTTTAACAATTTCTTCTTCTTGGTGTCCGTTTACTAATATATCCCCTCCTTGTTTCTTCACAATCTTCCTCGCTTTATATAAATTCCCTGCCCTAAAATGCCCACTCTCAGTAGCTAAAGGATCAAATATATACGCCTGAAATGCCTCGTTTATCCCTTTACCATTATCTTCTATTATAATTACAACTTTATCCGCTTTCCTTTCTGCCCTAATCTCTATCCTCCCTTTCTTTTCTTTGCGATATCTCTTGCTTTCTAAAATACTCTTAATGCTATCTTCTATCCTATGAATTATTATTTCTTCTAATTTTTTGCTATCCACCAACATATCTATCGACAAAACCCCTCCTAAACATATATCTATACCTTTTATATTTTTCTTATCTCTTAATAACCTCCCTTTTATTCGATTAATAATGTCTCTCAAATTAACTTCATTTATTTCTATCTCTTGCTCTTTAGTTATATCGATTGATAGCATCAAAAATTTATTCATATCTTCTACATGTTTATTTAATAAACTTATATAAGATTTATATTTATCTCTTATCTCATCATAATTGGCAATCTCTCTTATTAATTCTCTTATTTCTATAAAATATTTATTTATCTCTACCGCTGCCCTACTGGTCAAGTTCTCCATTAATAATATCTCTTCTTCTTCACTAAATACCTTAGCTCCTAGTATCTTAAATCCCCCCTTCATGGCTCTCAGACTATCTTGAATATCCCCCAGTTGGCTTAATATCTTCTTTATCTTCCTTTTACTTCCTCTATTTTCAACTTTTCTGTTCAATAAACTCACAATACCTCCAACCGGCATCAAAAATGTATTTATAACTTCATGCGAAATCCTATCAAACAACTGACCAAGCCTAACGTTCAAAAATGTCTTTCTCGCCTCTCTCCTTACTCTTTCACACATATCATGACTTAATTTATATAGAATATATGCTCCAAAATCCATGCTTCCCAACCCCAATCTCCCTATATCCTTTGCCAGCTCTCTCCTATCTTCTTCACTTTCCATCTTAAACATTTCCCTTACTATCTCCTTGGCTTCTCTACTGCCTGCTTTTGCCAAATTATATAACTCTATTAACGCCCAATCCTTCCTCTTTACTTCTTTGCTCCTATCCAAATATATCTCCCATAGTTCCTTCGGCTTTGGTCCCAATCCCGCTGGCACTACTTTAATTTCAACTAAATTACTCCTACCTATCCCCCCTCTGTTATCTTTTAATATCAATCCTATCTTATGTCGTCCCATACCTATTGCTAAAGATGGTATTCCTATCCTATATATCTGTTTATCCGCTCCTCCTACTTTCTCTATGCTCATTTCATCTTTATATATCAAAATATGTTTATTCCCCACTAACTCTATCTCTATCTCTCCTGTTATTATCAACTCTTTCACCTCCTCTTCTGTCGCCCTACCACTAAACCTTACTATCACTTCTATATCAAACTCTCCTCCTACGACTATCTCTTGTATATTAACCTTTAACCCCTCAATCTCTTCTATTCTTACCCCCACCTTATTGGAAGATGAAGATGTCTTCTTAGAATTACGGATCTCTACTTCTTTAACCCCTTTTACTAACAATAATCTGTTCTGCAGTCTAGGTAACAAAACTAACAGTTTATTTGGAACCTGAACATCGAAACTCATCTCTATATTCTTATATTCTCTGATTTTACCTTTCCCCAAATCAAAAGCCTCAATATTAATACCAAAAGAAGATATTATATCTACTATCTTGTAAATGGTCCCCTGTCTATATCTATCTATTGATATCTCTATTAACTTATTCTTTGATTTATTTACATCAAAAATCGCTCCTATCCTCTCTGCCTTCTTTATTTTGGACAAATCTCTTCGTATATCCTTATATTTTTCATTATCCGCTATAAATTCTATAAAAATTTTAGATTTTCCTTTCTTTACTATTCCACTCCTACCTGAAAGGATAAAGATATCATTCTTTTTAAATACATTAGTAATTTGCGCAAGCAATCCGATATAAGAGACATATGCCACAACCTCTACCCTGTGAATATTCCCCCCAATATTCGAAAAACTCATATCAATATAGTCTTCTCTAACAGCCTTTACAGTCCTTAAAACCAAACAACCAACATCAAACATTCCTCTTTCTTCCAACGCCACACTAATAGCCAATTCCTCATAATCTTTTAATCCAAACCTATGCGCAACTTCATTTAACTCTCCTATCATCTCCTTATCATTAACTCCCACGGTCGCAAACAACCTCATACCCTCCTCTCTTAATTCTTTTATCTCCTCTTTATTCAATCTTGCCATCCATATCAACATTTTGGCCCTTATAGTCTTTACTATTCTTGTATAAGTATTCTTAATATTTATTGTATCATCAACTGTAACCATCAATAACCTATCCCCAGTATTAATCCTATTTTTAAAGGCTGTAAGTTTATTATTAACAAAACACATAGACAAATTAATCTTTTTCTTTCCTTCTGTAAACCAAACACTTGCTGCTACATCTAAAATAACCGAGCCTTGAGGGAACCTAAGTATAGTTGCCCTTTTCCCATCAGAAACCTCAACAAACACATACTGTTTCAAAAATTTAATATATCTATTAAAGTCTAATTCTGAGTCACCAATATATTCAACAACCTCATAATCCGCATCAAACAACTGCCTTTTAGTCTCATCTCCCCCATAATTTTTAATCTCTCTCGCCCAATGCCTATATTCTCCCCACTGTTCTTTCAAATATTCCTTTTCTGTCATTATTTGGAATTCAATAATCTTGCCTCGTATCTTTCTACTAATATGTGCCACACCCGTTACAATATGTTCCTCCAACGCTTCACGAAATTCCTCCAAAGGTTCTCCTAATCTATCCGAAATTAAAGCTGCAATTTGCCATTTAACGTCTTCATCTTTTACTATTATCTTGGCTGCCAATAAATCTAATATAGTTCTTATCTCAGGATACTTATAGTTCTTACGCAACGTCTTTTCATAAGCACTTTCCGGAGTTTTCCTTCTCCACTTTGCCCTCCAAGAAACTTTAATTCCTGCTTCCATAAGTAAATCTCTTATATCTATATTCACAACATCTGAAAGAAACGAGAGACTCTCGTTCTCATTCATCTGCAATGTAGCATCTATCTCATTTACAATATCATTTCTATTTTTATTATATTTAAGACTAAAAGCTTTCTCCCTCAACTTCTTTGCTAATGTTAACATATTAAACCTCTCTGCCATAGGAGCATAAACCATATAAAGCTCATCAGGATTCTCTGCTGTCCTTCTCTTATAATCCAACAATGCCTTTAATACAGACGGTGTCTCACACAAAACTGCTACCATATTCATATAATTTTGGACATAATATCTGTTCTTCTTATTCTTACTAAACTCAAACTGTGGCAAACGTGCAGATATCTCTATCGCCTTCTCTTTTGTACTAGAAGAACTTTTTATCTTAACTAAATATTTCCTGCTCTTTTGTGCTAATTCCTGTAAATTCTCATAAAAGGTTCCATTGCCTTCATTGTAACTATCCTCTAAAACTCCCTGTTTCGATTGTTTTGCAAGTATTCTTAGATTCTCAATATTCAATACAGCGATAATTTCATAAAGCCTAGCTTCTTCTCTATCATATAGTTGTATTAATCCGGTGGTATATCTATAAATAATACAAGAAGAAGATCTTAATATTTCATCCACAAGCAAATTACGCAATAAATCATAATCCCCACAAAACATACAATCTCTTGTAGGATTAATCCTATATCTGAAATCCATTGTCTGTTCCCACAATTCCTCAAAATTCTCAAAATCTCTTAAATTGCCCATTATATTCTGCCGTTTAATGTAACCCGGTTGTGCCCACATACAACAAGGATACACATTACCAAAAGGATCAACTACAGGATGAACAAATGCTGAAGGACACCATCTTGGCATCTGAACATTTTCTCGTTCATGTGAAAATACTATTCTCATTCCCTTATAAAAATCTCCATATCTCAACCTAATTCTTCTCATACATTCTTCAAACTGTTTTTGAGTAACAGCTACCTTCGGGTTAGCTGTATATTCTTCTTTTATTTTTATCTCATTGCCGTCTATATCAGCTGCATACTCAATTGTATTTAATATATCATCAATATTTTGTTTCAAAATTATAGTACTAATATCTACTTTTACTTCTGTTTGATTGATATCCCTCAATCTTATTAATTCTTTCAAATTCTCAATAACTCTATTTAAATTAGCATTTCTACCTCTAATAGTTTTATAAGTTACCTCATTAAAAGAATCTATACTAAATCTAACCTTCTTACATTTTGTTAATATGCCAATATCCCCTCTATGAATAAGAGAACCATTAGTCAAAATAACCACAGAAAAACCTAATTTATGCATATACTCTATTGCATAATATGCGTATCTATTTGTAAAGAATTCCAAACCTCCTGCACAGATAATCTTGTTAACTCCTATAACCTTCAAGTCATCCAATAACTTTGATATTTCTCTTCTATCTAAGGCCTGTTGCTTCCCTATATCTAATCTATACGTCTTATTAGGACTATAGCAGAAAATACATCTATGATTACAACTTGGACCAAGATGCATTTCTACAAAAGCAGGATAGACAATCTGCTTATCTTTTACTTTTCTCCAAAAATCAATGTCAGCCTCTACTTCGGCCCTTACTCTTTTCTCTTCTGAAGAACTTACCTTCATAGCAAATTTAACGTTAACATATTCAGTATCTTCTTTCTCAAACTGCAACAGCCATCCAAATGTCTCAACCACCTTCTCCTTTACACTAGAAGAAACTTTATTTACATCTATATAAAATATTTCTTCCCCGAATATCACTCCCATTTCTCTTTCTACACTCTCCTTACTATCTGATGCATGAATCTTATTCTTGTATACCTTTGTCCCTCTCTCCTTATTCTCCACGACCTCTACGCCATATTTGCTTCTTAATGTCCCTATCTTTTTCCCTTCCGTATCCCCTTGCAGCTCTCTAAACATCTCTACCGCTTTACCTCCTTCATGCCACAATACCAATGTTGTTACCTCTCCTGATAACATATACTCTGCCAAATCTTCAAAGAAAGGTCTGCCCTTTAAGTCTGCATAAAACTCATCAACCTGTTGTCTGCTCAGTCTCATCTGTTTTACCTTAACTATCTTAAATCCGGCAGCCTCTATATCTCTAATTATCTCTTCCTTAACCATCTGTGCATCTGGCTTTATCATTGCATAGCTGATATAACCTCTTCTAATTGCCTCTCTTACCGTAGTCGATGCACTAACTATACTCTTGAGGATAATATTAATATCTTTCTGCAGCAACCTATAAATATCATTTATATCTTCTGGGACAAATACTTCTGCTATAAATCCAGTTCCTTTTGGTCCATATTTTCTCAACATTTCCATTTCACCTATTGCCAATTCAATACTTTCTTTTAATTCATTTCTGTTCATTGCACTAACCTGAGGAATATAGGGTGCAAAACTCAAACATAGCTCTACCTCTGGTAAATATCCAAACATCTCTTCAAAACTTATATTAAACCATCTATCAAAAGTTGCTTTAGCTCTCTTCTGTAATATTGGTGTCTGCATCAAGATAATTGATTTCGGAGAGATATTATTCTCTTTAAGAACCATTACACTAAACTGAACATTCTCTTGTGCATTCGTTGATCTGTCCTCAACTAAAATAACCTCTTCTGGAACACCTTCCTCAACCAAAATATCCTTATATACCAATGCCTCTGACTTAGACAAATCTCCTGTGAGTCTGCCAATTCCTCCAGCAACAAGAATCCTCTCTGCCAAACCTTTATGATAAATCTTTGCCGCCTCTTTAGGAACACGCA
>Ga0256914_1000010_pt1 | contig 222748 bp, 210 predicted proteins | sample HulkmetaG_FD_191571 | JGI IMG/M metagenome (GOLD analysis project Ga0256914, IMG submission 191571) | Hydrothermal chimney microbial communities from Main Endeavour vent field at the Juan de Fuca Ridge, Pacific Ocean - Hulk | ecosystem: Environmental > Aquatic > Marine > Hydrothermal vents ...
GGAGCCAAACGCCTGGTGAGCAAAGAGGTCGACATCGGTCCCAATGTCTATTGGATCGGCAAGGAAAAAGACCTCTATCTTCTCCTCAAACAAGCTCCTAGAGAAAGGACCTGGGAAAACGTCTAAAAAGATCTTCTCAAGGGGCAGGGCTCACCCTGCCCCCTTCCCGCTCGCTCACCCCATCAAAGTCTTGTAAGATGGAAAAAAGAAAAGTGGGGTGAGATCTTGTATTTGGCCCGAAAACGTATCGGACGGGAAATCCACTATTTCATCCGCGAATCTTACTTTGCAGGAGGTCTCTGGCGGAGCCGGGACCTGTTTGCCCTGGGCCCTGATCCGGGCCGCTATATCATCTACCCTGGGGGGAACAGTTTTTATGTCGACCAAATCGTGGAGGAGACTCTTGCCCGAAAAGGGGTCAAAACCGACCAGATGGAGCTCGAAAGGATCTTTCTGCCCTTTGTAGACCCTCACATCAGGCGCATCATCAAAGATTTTACGCACGACTTTCGACCCAAAAAAAGACTTCCCGCAAGAGAACAACTGCGCCTCCAACGGAACTTTCACCTCTTTGATTGTCGGCGCCTTCTTTTCCTCAAGTTTGGGGGAACCAACGTTGATCCCTTGCTCAAAAGACCCCTCTCTTTCTTGAACGTCTTAAAGGACAAGAGCCGAGACGAAATTGAACAACACATCATGGATGCTGAAGCCAAGCTTCGGCCGCGAGAAACCTTGGCCTATATTTACGCTTCCTTCGGTCTGGCCCATCGGTTTCGAGGACGTTTGACCCGGTTCGTTCCGGAAGCTCAGATCATGGAAAAACTTGACAAATACTTCCTTGAAGAGCTCTGTCTTCTGGCAGAAGACGAGACCTGGCGCATGGGACTTGATCGAGAAACCGTACTCAGAGACTACCTTTCGCGTTACGTAATCATGTATTTTGACCGTCTAGAAAAACAAAGGAACTTTTTTGAGGAACATCAAGCTCGTCTAGCCAGGGAGCGTTATCTGGCGGCCAGGAACACCGTTGCTCGAGCAGCGGCTACTTTTGGAGTCCCGGAAGAAGAACTGATGCGCATGGGCAAAGAGGAAATCAGTCGTCTCTTTCGGCGACGGGCCCGTGAGCTCCATCCGGATCATGGGGGAGACCACGAAGCCTTCATTCGGTTACGCGAACTTTTCGAAGAGCTGATGGCTGCCCGAGGCTTTTATCGGAGACTTTCATGAAGATTGTACTCGTTGGTTACCGGGCTACCGGCAAGACCAGTGTGGGAAGGCACCTGGCTCGAATCTTGGGATTCCAGTTTGTGGATCTCGACGCTTACCTGGAAGCTAAAGTTGGAAAGAGTATCGCTGAGATCGTGGCTGAAGGAGGATGGAAGACCTTTCGCCAACTTGAGAAAGAGATCCTAAAAGAGATGTGCAAGAAAGAAAACGTAGTTCTGGCCCTGGGAGGCGGAGCGGTGATGCACGAGGCAGAAATGGAGACCCTGGCCAGGGACTCTCTGGTCGTGTGGCTTACGGCCTCTCCTCGAACCATCGCCCAGAGACTCCATAGCGACCCAAAGACGGCTTCTCAACGACCGAGCCTCACCGGGCAGGATCCAGTAAAGGAAATAGAAGAGGTCCTGACCCGAAGACTTCCTCTTTACCGACGTTTTGCACATCTGGTGTGCAACACCGAAAAGGCAAACCCCGAGGAAGTCGCACGAGAAATCGTCTCCCGAATGGGAAGGGAGGCGGATAATCACCTCCCTTCCTAGATCTCGCTGGCCAGTTCTATCCAGCCGAAGGTGGCGCGATCTTTGGGGCTGTAAAGGAGGGTTCGGGGAGCTGGATCTTCGCGGAGACGTCTTCGGATCACCTCCCGCACCTCTTTCACCCGCCAGTAAGCCAGAAGAAGACCCGCAAAGACATCTTCGGTCCAATAACCGGCTCTCAGGGGGATTTCCATCCGACGTAAACGATTGGTAAGCTCTTCGTAGAAGGGGACCAAAGCAGGTACTCTCTCTCTGAGGCGGCGGAGTTCGGCACGCGCTAGTGCTTCGCAGAAACTGAGCCCGGCGTATTTGAAAACACCTGGCAACTCCAGTTCCAGAGACAGGACACCCAAGAAGACCTGATGATCCCGCCTCTTTAAGACTTCCCCGGTCTCAAGGTCAACGGTAAAAACCCGCCGGGAGGTAATCTCCGGCAACCAGATGACCTCTGGAATCTCAAGCTCTGCGAGTTCGGCATATCTTTCCCTCAAGCGCTCCAGCAGGAAATCGCGCACCGAACCGATACGATCGAAACGCCCTGCCAGGAGGAAGACCCTCACGAGCTCGGCAAATTCCGGGTCCTTCCCCAAGGCGTAGAAGAAAAGAGCGGTTTCAAGAGACTCCTTCAAAACAGGACCCGGGAAGAAAGGGGTTCCATTCTCTTTGGGGAACCCCCTCTTTCCAGCAGCCAAAGGGGTGTGGGCCAAAAGATAGCGAATACGCATCATTCCTCCTCAAAAAAGGTCTTGATCTCCGCGGTGGGATTCATCTTCTCCACCGCTTCAAGCACCAAAAGACCGGCCTCGGTAACGGTATTTTTACCCACCAGACCAGCGTGTCTGGCGGCGGTTAAGGTCTCATCAAAGACCTGGGGAGGCAAACCGCTCCTTTTTACGGCTTCTTTCAGGTTTTTGGGCAGGATGCGGATGCGTCTTTCTTTAACGAATAGGGTCCCCACCTCTGAAAGGGCCTTTAAGACCCGGTAAATCAAGGGGTTAATTGGATGACCGAAACTTTTTGGCACTCCGGAGACTGCTCGATCAAGAAGCTCTCCGGCCTCTGTTTCTATCACATTTCCATCGGGAAGGACGTTGAGGAGATGTCGAGCCTCAAGTTTTTCGAGGGCCCATTTGAAACGGCGTTTCTCTCCTCGACCCACGAGTTCGAAAAGCTCCTCCAGGGTGATACCCCGGGCAGGAATGCTGGCCAGGATCTCAGCCTCGTAGCGGGTAAGGTGCGGTATGCGGGAGATGCTTTCGGCCAGGCGAGCATAAAGGAGTCCGGAACTAGTGGGTTCGGCTGTTCCCAAAAGACCGGCCTCCTTGGCCTCTTCCACCCAAGAGACATTGGGAGCAGAAAAGGCTCGATGCGTCAAAGTGATGGCCTTAACAGCAGTAGAACTTATGTCCCGTACTCGACCGGTTTGCTCTTCGAGGACCTTTTCCCCAAAGGTTGTAAGGAAAAAAACCTCCTTTCCCTTTTCGTCGACTCCGGTCCGGATAAGTTCAAAAGACTCCAGACTGTAAAGCGACAGCCTTAGCTGAAAATTGTCGTCGTACCAGCGCGCCAGGTCTTTGGCCAACATGAATTCACCAGCGATCTGGCGATAGCGCTCAGGCATTTCGTCCAATTTTCGCCCATAACGGGCCAGAATGTCCTTGTATTGCTTGATCTTGCGATCGATCATCTCCTTTCGTAAGAGATCAAAGGTGGGCCTTTCTTCTGGATTTTGTGCGCTCTTCTCCCAGAGGAGCTTGATGGTCTCGAGAATCTCGACCTCCTCGTCTTCAAGAGCCAAGGTCCAGGCGTCGGGGAGGAGTTCCCTTTTCCAGAGACGCAAAGTCTCAAGCGCCCAGTATCCCGCTGGTAAAAGCTCTCCCCTGGCGTCGAGATATCCCAGAGACTGGAGCACGGCAAACGTGGCCTGGGGAACCTCTCTTCCATCGGCCACGTCTGCCAGGGCCCAGAGAAGATCGCCTGTGAGTACGTCCCCTTCTCCAAAACCACCATATGTAAGGGTCTTTTTGACCGCTTGTCCCAAGGCGGTAAAGGCGTAGATATCAGAGGCCGGAACGCTGTAGGCGATGAGTCTCATGGCCTCCAAGAGGTGTTTGGTGTGAGTGTCTGTAGAAAGGAGCGCTGCCCGAGCTGGACCAGTGGGAAGCTTTCGAATCTCCTGGGCCAGTTCAGCCGAGATCTCCAACTCCGGCTCCAGGGCCCGATAGATCTCAAAGATACGTTTTCCGGCTCCGGTAAGAGCCACGTATTGACGTCCGGTCTCAGGATCTTTGGTTTCTTCGGCCAGCCCCCTCTCTTTAAGGGGTTCAATCGCCAAAGGGCCCACCTGACCCGCCAGATAAGCAGCCTCCAGCATGGCCACGATCTCGCTTCCAAGCCAGCGGAATCCTTCAGGCCAGGAGGCCGGCGAGGCCAATTTCCCCTTGGTCACCAAGTCTGTCAAAAGCTCTGTCAACTGGGTTCCCAAGTAAGTCAGTTCCCACTTGAGGGGTTCGGATTGACGGATCAAGGCTTGTCTTTCCAGCTCCAAGAACAGAGTCTCATCTTCTTTAGAGATCTCCATCCCTTTGGTTTGGGTCTCTTTTTCAAACTGTAAGAGTCTTTGCAAAGCTTCCGCATGTTCCCTCTTGATGATCATCTTTGCCTCCTTGGGTTGTTTTTTGGTTGGAAGGGCCCCCAAAAGGGGGCCTCCTGTCTTTTAGGTCTTCTGGATCTCGCCGTGACCGCCACGCCGCGGTGTGGGATCAAACATCACCGAAGGTTGCTGTCTTAAGGGTTGCGGGAAGAGACTCATCAGCTGGTACACCTCAATTGGCATGTCCTTGCGTACCGGAAGTCCCAACTTCTGAGCCTCTTCAAAGGTGATGGGATAATCGTGCGTCCAGCGCCCTTGGGAGAGGATCTCTGCCAGTTCCTCTACCTTTTCAGGCGGATATTTACCTGAGAGGAGCTCTCTTAATTGGACCTTCATTTGGCGCAGGGCTTTCTCTGAGACGTCGGCCATAATTAGGGTCTGATCGTCGATGCGCTCCACGGGTTTTTCCTGTTTGACACGCGCGATGGAAGCCGCAGGAAATTGGCCCAGCTGGGGATCAACGGGCCCTAAGACGGCGTGTTCGTCCATCACGATCTCATCCGCAGCCAGGGCGATAAGGGTCCCGCCACTCATGGCGTAATGCGGCACAAAGGCCGTGGTCTTGGCCTTGTGGCGCTTGAGGGCCTTGGCAATCTGGAGGGCCGCTAGCACCAGTCCTCCCGGCGTATGAAGAATGATATCGATAGGCACCTCCGGGTCCGTCATATGGATGGCCCGGATGACCTGTTCGGAATCGTTGATATCGATGAAACGCATCACCGGAAAACCGAAAAAGCTCATGGTTTCCTGGCGATGAACCAACAAAATGACTCGCGAGCCTCGTTTCTTTTCAATCTTTTCGATCATCCGTTGACGAGCAGCTTCCAAAAATCTCTGACGCAAAAGGGGTTGTAAGGTCATCAGGATGAAAAAAAGCCAAAAAATATCGAATCCGCTCATTTCTACACCTCCTTATTTAGTGATTTAGACGTTCAGATGGGAGGGGAAGCACCCCCCAGGGATGCCTCTCATCCTGCCAGACGCTTCTGCGCCGGCCGAGACAAAAGATCCGATGAGTCAGAAGCCCTGTCACAAAACCCCCTACGTGAGCCCACCAAGCTACTCCACCAACAATTTCACCGTGGACCACCGAAAGGGTGCCGCTGAAGAGCTGGATAAAGAACCACCAGGCCAGATAAAGCACCGCTGGTAATTCGAAGAAAAAGGGAAAGATAAAGATCGGAATCAAGACCACGATACGTGCCAGGGGGAAAAGGGCGTAATAAGCCCCGAGCACCCCGGAAACGGCGCCTGAAGCCCCAATGGTGGGCACGGTAGAATGAGGATGCATATAGATGTGGACTAAAGAGGCGGCCAGACCGCAAAGAAAATAAAACACCACAAATCTCAAGCTACCCATGCGGTCTTCCACGTTGTCTCCAAAGATCCAGAGGGTCCACATGTTCCCTATGAGATGGATCCAGCCTCCGTGAAAGAACATGCAGGTAAAGAGGGTGAGATACTTGAAAGACCCCCAAGGATTCGGCCAGGTTGGGTCGGTAAAACGGGCCGGGACCACCCCGAAGAGGGAAATGACCTCTTCCAAGATGGGTTTGGGAAGGGAAATTTCAACCAAAAAGACCGCCACGTTAAGGGCGATCAAGAGATAAGTGGCCAGGGGTACTCCCCGACGCGGAGCATCGTCTTGAATCGGAAACATCTTCCGCCTCCCTTCTTCGTACCTGTCGAGATGAAGAAACTCTGGGCACGAGGAAGGGAGGCGTCAAGTTTTTTGATACAAATTTGTTAATTTTAATTTACGAGATTGTCTTAAATCGAATACCCCGCCTCCCCGTGTTCACTGAGATCAAGGCCCTGGATCTCTTCTTCGCGGCTCACCCTCAGGCCTACCAGGACATCGACCAGCTTTAGCAGGATAAAGGAAAGGACGAAGCAGTAAATGATGGCTACTCCGGCACCGATAGCCTGGATGAGAAACTGTTTGGCATTGCCAAAGAGCAGACCATTGGCCCCACCGGGATTGGCCGCGGTAGAAGCGAAGATCCCGGTAGCCAGGGCCCCGAAGAGTCCTCCTATGCCGTGCACGCCAACCACGTCAAGAGCGTCATCGTAACCCAGCCGGGGTTTGAGGATCACCGCCAAATAACAGATAACACCGGCCAAGACGCCGATAAGGATGCTAGACCATACGGGCACGAAACCAGCCGCTGGGGTGATAGCCACCAGCCCCCCCACGGCCCCGGAGACCGCTCCCAGGGTGGTGGGTTTCCCCTGATAGATCCACTCGGCAAAGGCCCAGGAGAAAGCGGCCAGCGCTGCTGCCAGATGGGTGTTCATGAAGGCCAGGACCGCTATTCCATCAGCAGCCAGAGCCGAACCAGCATTGAAGCCAAACCAACCGAACCACAGCAGACCTGCTCCAAGCACGGTGAGGGGAAGGTTGTGCGGATGGATGGGCTCCCGACGCCAATTGACACGCGGACCAATGACCAGCACCGCTGCTAAGGCCGAGGCACCAGAGGCGATGTGAATCACCGTCCCGCCCGCAAAATCAAGGGCTCCCAGTTTACCAATCCATCCTCCACCCCAAACCCAATGACAAAGGGGAGCATAAACAAAGGTGAGCCAGAGGGCAGTAAAGATCAGATAGGCCGAAAAACGCATCCTCTCAGCAAAGGCCCCGGTGATCAAAGCCGGGGTAATGATGGCGAACATGAGCTGAAAAGCACAGAAGAGGAGATGCGGAATATTTTCAGCCGGCCCAGGACCAAGCCCCACGCCCTTTAAAAACACGTGGGTCAGGTCACCAATAAGGCCGTGGTGATCAGGACCAAAGGCTAGACTGTAAGCATAAAGGAACCAAAGCAGACTTACCAGACCGAGACACATGAAACTCTGCATAATAGTGGCCAGCACGTTCTTCGAACGCACCAGCCCCCCGTAAAAAAGGGCCAACCCGGGGGTCATGAGCATCACCAGAGCAGTTGCCACCAACATGAAAGCCACGTCGGCAAAATTCATACAAACCTCCCTCACAATTTTTGGGAGGAAGGTTGAAAGCAACAGTGATGCCAAATTAGATAAGCGTTTCAAAAGGTCTTTCTCAGCAGGGAATTACAGATCAAAAAGGAGGCGGTTGCAAAACGGTCTACTCAAAAGTTAGCAAAAATGTCAAAAAACTTTTTAAAAATTTTTCAAAAATGTCAATAAGATTCCTGATTCCACATATCGGGGGAGAAGCGAACCACACGGTTACGACCTGCTTCCTTGGCCTTGTAGAGGGCAACATCGGCATATTTGATGGCTTCCCAGATGCCTTCGGAATCAATGGGAAACTCGCTCACTCCAATGGAAATGGTCTTCTGGATCTGTCCCCCGGGAACCTTGAATTTGGTCCTTTCCACGAGCTGACGAAGTTTTTCCGCTACTTTCACCGCTTCTCCAGCTCGAACATCCGTCAAAAGGATCAAGAACTCTTCGCCCCCGAATCGAATAGCTAAATCAGAAGTTCTGATGTTTCCTTTAAGGATTTGAGCTGTTTTCTTGAGGACTTCGTCTCCTACTTCGTGACCGTAAGTATCATTTACTTCCTTGAAGAAATCCAGATCACACATCAATACGCCCAGCACAGTGCCCCGTCGGAGGATGCCTGCCACCAAAGTATCAATATATGTTTCCAGAAAGCGACGATTATAAAGTTCGGTGAGAGGATCTTTTAAGGCCATTTCTCTCATTGATTGAGCAAATCGTTTAGCCTCGATTACAGGTATTGCTTCTCTGATATAAACTTTTGCCTGACGTATAGCCCAATCATAGCGATGCAATTCTCTACTTTCTTTTGTCTTTGGAAGAATAAATTGTACAACTCCTACTGTACGTCCACCAACTACCATTGGAATACAAACATGATCAACTTCATCTTGCCACAAAAATAAACGGCATATACCAGGATATTCTAGAGAAGAAATAAGATGTCCCGTTCTCTTAGCTCGACATCGATTAGCATCACCTAATTTTTCAGGATTGAATTCTAAATCTGGTGGACAAAGATATACAGGTTTCATTTTATTTTCACTATTAGCTACTTGGAATATAGCAAAAGTTCTTAAACCAAGCCGATTTTTAAAAACGTCAGCTAAACGCTTATAAATGTCTTCTACAGTTTCATCTTCTTCAATAATTTTTTTAAATAAATTAAATTCGTTAATTTGTTTGATGAGTCTATTAAACTCATGTGCTAACATGCCTATTTCATCTCTTGAGCGGATTTCTAATAATGCTTCCTGACACTCTTCTTCTCCTTCTGAAAGCTGTCTAATACGAACAGTAATTTCTTTAATAGGTTTTAAAACTGTATAAACAAAAAGAAATCCAGTTATCATCAGAATAGATATAAGAAATGCTGTAACTACTGTGCTAGATATTTCGCCTCTTTTAATAATTTTTTCGATGTTTTGAGTTTGCACTAGGTGCTTACCTAAAGTAACTTGAATGAAACGTGATATTTGTTTCTCAATCGTTCGCACGCTTTTTATTAATTCATTCTTAAGTTCCGAAAAAGATCGCTTATCAAGATGTGCTATCTTGTCTTCTATATTAGTAAATTCTAATTTAATCTGATCTAAAATGGCTTTTAATTCTTCATTTTTGATAGGGTGAACTACAAATTCATCAATAAGTATGCTTCTAGAAACATCTTGTATTTTTCCACCATTTACCATACTTTCAATTATTTGATTTGCTTGACGGATATGAGCTAACAACTTCTTCTTTATTTCATCAATTTGGTTTTCTTGATAAGAGCCTGTTCCAGAAAGCAAATAATCGATATTTTCCAATTGGCGCAACAAAATCTGCCCAGCTTTATATTCTGGAAGATAAACTGTATCTAGCTCAGAAATAGCCCCTTTTATCCGTTCTAGTTGAACGACAAAATAACTAGTCATTGAAGTATAACCTAAAAAACAAAGAGCAATAATAGCTCCTATTTTGATAAAAAGACTCACACTAAAAAGTTTATCAAGGAGACAATTGTAGATACTAAACAAAATAGTACTTTTCGATTCATCTTCGGGCCAAAATGTGTCTTTTTTTTCAGATTTCTGAAACAACTTTTTTATTTTTGGCCAAAGCTTACAATCCATGATTGCCCGCCGCGATGGAGTTCAAGATCCCTATCGGCTGCCGAAAGGGTAATCTTAAACCTTTACAGGCCTCCTTCCTCAGCCTAAGCTTGGAATTCATGGAGAAAGGAAGCCTTTTCAGAGCCATCCCTGCGGTCCATGAGATAGTGTCGTTTCTCAGAGAAAATGGACCCAAAGCCCCTGAAAAGCTCTTGCTTTTGGTAGCCCGGGAGACTTCCCAGCGTCTCCGTGAAGAGATCCTCACCGGAAAGAGGGACTCTCTCCACAAAGAAGAAGTATTCTCAATGGCCAGAGAGGAACTTGAGCGAAAACTGGCCCCCAGTTTGAGACCTCTTATCAACGCCACCGGCGTGGTGGTGCACACCAATCTTGGCCGTTCTCTCTTGCCACGAGAGGCCCTAGAGGCCATCGAAGCGGTTGCTCTCCGTTATTCCAACCTCGAATTTGATCTGCGAACCGGAAAACGTGGCAGTCGTTACAGCCACGTAGAAGAGATCCTTTGTGAATTAACTGGTGCCGAAGCCGCCCTGGTAGTGAACAACAACGCCGCCGCTGTACTCTTGACACTAAACACCCTGGCCTTTGAACGGGAGGTGATTGTCTCCCGCGGTGAACTGGTGGAAATTGGTGGCTCCTTTCGTATTCCGGATGTTATGGCCCGTTCGGGAGCAATCCTACGGGAGGTGGGAGCCACCAACCGGACCCATTTAAAGGACTACGAAGAAGCCATTAACGAAAACACCGCCCTCTTGATGAAGGTCCACAAGAGCAATTTTGCCATCGTGGGCTTCACCAAGGAGGTCTTAAGTGCTGAGCTCGTAAGCCTAGGGGAGAAATATGGCCTTCCCGTGATTGAGGACTTGGGAAGCGGATGTTTCGTAGATTTTTCCCGCTTTGGTCTGATCAAGGAACCCACCGTCCAGGAAGTTTTGGAAGCCGGGGTCTCTGTGGTCACCTTTTCCGGAGACAAGCTTCTGGGTGGTCCCCAAGCCGGACTCATCCTGGGCAGGAAAGATCTAGTGGATCAAATCAAGAAAAACCCCATGAACCGGGCCGTACGGATCGACAAATTGACCCTTGCTGCCCTGGAGGCCGTCTTACGTCTTTATCGAGACGAAGAGGAGGCTCTACGCCAGATTCCTACCCTTTCTTTGATTACCATGGCTCCCGAGGAAATCCGTAAGAAAGCCCAGGCCCTGAAAAGGCGCCTTAAAAAAATTCCGGGGCTTTCGGTGAACATTGAAGAAACGATTTCTAGGGTTGGTGGTGGAGCACTCCCTCTGGCCAGTCCCAAATCTTATGCCGTGGCAGTCAAGAGTACGCGTCATTCAGCCGCCGCTTTAGAACGCCTTCTCAGAAGTCATGACCCCCCTGTCATCGTCCGGATCGAGGAAGAAAGGCTCCTCCTTGACTTGAGAACGGTATTGCCTGATGAAATCCCCATCATAGAAAAAGCCTTCAAGAAAATCTTTGGGGAGAAGCCTTGAAATCGGACCCCTTAACCCTAAAGTGCTTACTTCCTCTGGTGGAGGAGTCTCTGGCCCCTCTCCTTCCGGTAAAGGTGCGGGTCAAAGAGGGGAATCGTGGCCCCCTTGTCCTCCGACGGGAAGGCAGGCCTTTGGCCTTTCTTGAAATAGAATCCGAAAACCTCTCCCCGGATGAAATCTCCCGCTGGAGCTACGCTATTCTTGCCCTAGCCCAAGAGATTTTCGATCGTCTCTGGCGTGAAAAGACCTTTCAAGGTTATCCTGGAGCCGGTCTCCTCTCCAAGCAGTTGGAGAGGCAACCTCTTTCCGGACTCTTGATAAAATTCTTCTCCGATTATCAACCTGAAGGGGCCTTTTGCCTTGAAGACCAGACCTTTTTCCTGCCAGAGGCAGGAAAAGACTTTCTGCTCGATCTCTGGCAGAAAGGGGAAATCTTTACCTCAGCTTCGGTACATCTTGAAAGTCCGGAGGAAATTGAGGAAGCTTCCTCTCTCCTAGAACTGGCCGAACTACTCGGATTCAGCTGGCTTTCGGCCAAGGCCGTCCGTTATTTATCAGAGCTTGGCTTCTCAGAAGAAAATCTGTCCGTGTTGAAGACCCTCCAGAGCCTTAATCGTAAGGGGTATGTCTTGGTCTTGGCTGAAGGACCGGCACCTTCCCTTCGCTGTTTGGAGACCCAAGCCGAAAAAACCCTCCATCTCGACCCGGACAAGGCTCTCTTGGCCCTGTCCCTCAGTGCCAAGGAAACAGCCTCTCTCCTAAAAGATCTCCATCTAAGATCCGGTTTTATCGAAGGCCATCACCGACACTGGCCCCTGGTGAAGGTTTGGGCAGCCTTTGAACACGCTAGACGTCTGGCCGAAGAAAGACCCGTGCTTTTTGAGCCATATAGCCTCCACGCCTTGGCGGACATCTATTTCGACCTGGGGGACCTAGCCGCGGCTCAGAAGGCCTACTTCCTGGCTGCCGAGGGTACTGCCCAGCCCCTAGACCTTTTAAATAGCTTGGGCTTGGTCATGATTCATTTAAACCAACGCAAAGCCGCACGTTTTCTCCTGGCTAAGGCTGTCCAAGAAGATCCAAAAGATCCCTTGCTCCATTACAATTTAGCCCTTTTCCTTGAAAAAGAAGGAAAAGATGAAGAAGCCTTGGAACATTTTTACAAAGCCCATGATCTGGCCCGCTCGCAACCCCTTTATGCCGAAGCCCTGGCACAAAGGCTGGCCTTGAAGAAAGAATGGGAAAAGATCAAGGAGATCTTGAGGGGATCCAACCTAGGAGCTGAAGGACTATATTTGCTGGGCAAAGCATACTATGAGAGCGGTCAGTTAGAAGAGGCCTTGCGATTCTTCAAAAAGACCATTGAGATCGCACCGAAACACCAGTTGGCCCTGGCTCATCTGGCCCTTCTTTTCATTCAGCTCAAAGGGGAATATTCTCTGGCCGAGGCCATATTGCCTGAAATCGAAAATGAAGAAGAAGGAGAATTGGCCGAATTGGCCCAGGACCTGACCGTCTTACTGGAGAGGGAAAAATGAAACTCACTATCCTCGGTTCCGGAACTGGCTGGCCAAGACCCGAACGAGGAGCCCCTGGTTATCTGGTAAAAGTAGAAGATCTACATCTGTTACTAGACTTTGGCCCTGGAACTATCGGGCGTCTTCTCAAGTGCGGAATTTCCATCAACGAGCTTGATCTCATCTGTCTCAGCCATTTCCACCCCGATCATGTAACCGACCTTATTCCCTTTCTTTTTGCCACACGTTATCAGCTGGGTTATCACCGAACCCGTCCTTTCAAGATCTTGGCTGGAGAGGGGTTCCTGACCTTTTACCAGGCCTTAAAACAGGCTTTTGGACACTGGGTGGAACCACCTTCGGGTTTGATGCAAATAGAGGAACTCTCAGTCAGACACCCCTCTGCCCTTCTGGAACCCCCTCTTGAGATCCAAACCGCTCCAGTGGTCCACAACCCAGAAAGCTTGGCTTACCGGCTCACCCATCGGGGCAAAAGTTTGGTCTATTCCGGAGACACCGACTATTGTCCTTCGCTAGTGGAACTGGCCCGAGAAGCTGATCTTTTGGTTATCGAGTGTTCCGCTCCCGAAGGGCAAAAGGTGCCAGGGCATCTCACCCCCGATCTTGCCGGACGTATTGCCGGCGAGGCCCGGGTCAAACGGCTCGTCCTCTCCCATCTCTATCCTCCCTGTGACGAAGCTGACCTGATCGGGCCTTGCCGTCGATACTATGATGGTGAGATTCTGGTGGCAGAAGACTTCCTCACACTTGAGCTTTAACCCAAACTAACAGACCCCTCGGCCCCCTCTCCCCATTCGATCTCTATTTCCAGACTCCATTTAGTCTTGCTAGGTTTGACCTTTTCTTCGGCCTTGAGTTCGAGTATCACCTGCGGCGGAATGGCCAGTCTCACCTCTTCACTCCCCCTTTTGAGGACCACCTCGCCCTGGGTGAGACGATCGGCCAAAGCTCGCAAGAAGTCCGCCACCGCAGTGATCTCCTTGGGTTCTTCGCTCTTAAAAAGCACTTTCTTTTCCGCCATTTGGGCTACCTCCTCTCAGCTTTTAAAAAGAAAAATCATCCTCCTTGAGCTTTTAGGCAAGAGGTTAAAACGGAATTTTTCACTGGACTATCAAACGTCCCAAGCCGGAGTCCTTCTTTCGAAGAAGAGGAAGGCGAATCGTCCAAAAGGGCTTCACAAAGGACAAAGGTGATTAATCTTTTAGCCGGAACCCTCTAGTGGAGGCGGGAAAGATGATCAAGAAAGATCTCTATGAAATTCTGGGTGTGAGTCCCGATGCCAGCCAGGAAGAGATCAAACGGGCCTATCGGCGTTTGGCCAGAAAGTATCATCCGGACCTACATCCTGGAGACAAAGAAGCCGAGGAAAGGTTCAAGGAAATATCCGAGGCCTACGAAATCCTTTCGGATCCAAAGAAAAGAGCAGAATACGATCAGCTCCGTCAAGCCGCCCAGGCCTACAGTTTTACTACTCCGGGAGGAGAACGGGCCTATGACTTCAGCGTTTTCATGGACGAGAGCGGGCCTTTTGGTGGTTTTGCGGATCTTTTTGCCGATCTCTTCGGTTTTGAGCGGCAATGGGAGGCAGGCCCTGAACCTGGAGCCGACGTACTTTATCGAGTGGAAATACCTTTCAGAGAGGCGGCCCTTGGAGGCGAGGTAGAGATCACCGTACCCCTTGAGAAGCCTTGTCCTCGATGTCACGGTCAGGGGGTGGATCTCTCTTCTGAGGAAACCTGTCCCCATTGCGGAGGCCTCGGGCGAACGGAACAACGACGGGGCAAGATGCGCTTGATCCAGATCTGCCCCTATTGTCGAGGAAGTGGACGACGCGTGAGCAAACCCTGCCCCCGATGTGGAGGGGCTGGCACCATTCGGGAAACTGAACGACTGAAGGTGCGCATCCCTCCTGGCGCGGATACCGGCACCCGTTTGCGCATCCCGGGCAAGGGCCAACCTGGTCGCAAAGGAGGGCCTCCCGGGGACCTCTACCTCGAACTGGTAGTCCAGCCGGATCCCCGATTCGAACGGCGAGGTTATGACCTCTACTTGAAGCAACCTATTGGACTCTTTACAGCGGTACTTGGGGGACAAGTCGAAGTACCCACTCTTAATGGCAAGATTAGGATGAAGGTACCACCCGGTACCCAGTGCGGTCAAAAATTTCGCATCCGGGGCAAAGGGATCCCGAAACCGGATGGCACAAGAGGAGATCTCTATGTAGAAGCCAGGATAACCGTCCCCAAGAACCTTTCTCCTGAGGCCCGGAAGAAATTTGAAGAACTGAGGCGGCTCGTCCCGGAGGGTTAGCTCTTCCTGGGAAGACGACCTAGGGTAGAAGGGGCTGAAATATCCTTCCCTCCGGTGCCGAATTCTTTAAGTCTTCTTGCTGAAACAAGGACGCGGGACTCAAAGGCCCCGACCAGACGGTCATAGTGTTCTACGGATTTGCCCAGGGCCTGCCCCAGGTTTGAAAGATGCTCGGTCAATTTCAAAAGGCGATCGTAAAGCTCTTGGGCCAAGCAAACGATTTTCTGGGCGTTTTCCAAGACCTTTTCTTCCTTTAAGAGCAAAGAGACGGTCCTGAGAAGAGCTACCAAAAGGGAAGGGGTGGCCAAAATTACCCGTTGTTTGAAAGCCTCTTCAAGCACCTCGGGGGCCTCACGCAGGATGGCATTTAGCATGGCTTCGGCAGGGAGAAAGAGCACGACAAATTCCGGACTCTGACCAAGACTCCTGGTAAGGGCTGACCAATATTCCTTGGAGGACAAGTCCTTTATCTGTTGCCGCAGGGCGCGAAAATAAGGCCTCAAATCTCCAGACTCCATGGCTTCGAAAAAGGGTTTGAGAGGTGCCTTGGCGTCTAACGCCAGAGTCCGTTGGCCTGGCAGCCTCACCACCACATCGGGACGACGACCTTCTCCAAGGCTTATCTGCTCGGTAAAGTGACAATGGGGCAACATTCCCGTCCATTCCAAAACCCTTCGAAGCTGGGTCTCTCCCCAGCGTCCGCGCACTCCAGGATCGGACAGGGCTTGAGAAAGACGCCTGGTTTCTTCCTCAAGGCGTGGCAAGTGTTCCCTCACCAAAGCCCGCAGTTGTTCCTCCAGGCGTTCGTAAGCCCCTACCCGATCCTTTTCAAGGCGACGAATTTCCTGGTCCAGACGTTTCAAGTTCTCGGCCAGAGGAGCCACTATCTGATTGAGGACCTCTTCGTGGTCTCTTCTGCTCTGGTGAGTGGTCTGGAGGACTAGTTCCAAAAATTTCCGAGACAAGTTCTCGAAGTTCCTCTCAAGTTCATGATAGATCTTCTGAAGGCGGTCCTTTTCTCCCTCCCACCAGGACAGCTTTTCCCGAAGATTGGCAAGCTCCAAATCCCTCTCTTTGAGATCAAGAACGAGTTTTCTCTGCCAGAAGTAGGCCCCGATGAGGCCCAAGGTCACCCCTACCAGGGCACCCAAAGCCAAAGAAAGCGGGTCCAAGACGTCCTCCCTAGAGTTTCTTTTAGGGTTACCCGGACAAAGACCTCCAGGGAAGCCCAAATTTTTCAGGTCGCTGTTTTTTTCTTTGTCATTTTTCTTGCCTTTCTGTCCGAGGATGAGCATCATGGAAATAAAAAACGAGGAGGTTGCCAAAGATGGGAGAGATAGTCCAGGTACATGCCCGCGAGATCCTTGATTCCCGCGGCAACCCCACAGTGGAGGTAGAGATTTGGCTGGACTCCGGGGTCTCGGGTCGGGCGGCCGTGCCCTCCGGGGCCTCCACTGGCACACATGAGGCCCTTGAGCTTCGAGACGGAGACAAAAACCGCTATCACGGAAAAGGGGTGACTAAAGCCGTGGAAAACGTCAACGAGATCATCGCCCAAGAAATTATCGGTCTGGAATCCACTGCCCAGGCTGAAATAGACCATCTCCTCATCGAACTCGATGGCACCGAAAATAAAAGCCGTCTCGGAGCCAATGCCATCCTGGGGGTCTCCATGGCCGTGGCCCAAGCCTCGGCCCGGGAGGCTGGTCTCCCCCTTTACGCCTATTTGGGAGGAGTGGGAGCCACCGTACTGCCGGTGCCCATGATGAATGTCATCAACGGCGGAGTCCACGCAGACAACAAACTCGATTTGCAAGAATTTATGCTTGTCCCCTTAGGGGCACCCTCTTTTGCCGAAGCCCTTCGTTACGGGGCAGAGACCTATCACGTACTCAAAAAGGTTCTCAAAGAACGAGGCTATCACACCGCGGTAGGAGACGAAGGTGGCTTTGCTCCCAACGTTTCCTCCGCCCGAGAGGCCCTTGAACTCATGATCGAGGCCATCGAGAAGGCTGGCTACCGCCCCGGAGAAGACATCGCCTTGGCCCTGGATCCGGCAGCCAGTGAGATCTTCCGAGATGGAAAATACGTGCTTGAAGGAGAAGGCCGGAGTCTGAGCCCCGAAGAAATGGTGGCCTATTACCGGGAACTGGTAGACAAGTTTCCCATCGTCTCCATTGAAGACGGCCTGGCCGAAGACGACTGGGAGGGCTGGAAGATACTGAGACGTGAGCTCGGAGATCGTATTCAGCTAGTGGGAGATGACATCTTTGTAACCAACATCAAACGCTTAAGTCGGGGTATCGAAGAAGATATCGCTAACGCCATCCTTATCAAACTCAATCAGATAGGCACCGTTACCGAGACTTTAGAGGCCATTCGCTTGGCCCACACCTCTGGTTGGCGGTGTGTTATTTCACATCGTTCCGGAGAGACCGAAGACACTTTCATCGCCGACCTGGCTGTGGCGGTAAACAGTGGTCAGATCAAGACCGGAGCCCCTTGCCGCAGTGAACGAGTAGCCAAGTACAACCAACTCCTCCGGATTGAAGAGGATCTTGGCGAAGCAGCGGTCTTTGCCGGTCACAAGGCCTATCAGCGCCGATGAGTGTAGGACGGCACGAACTGACCAGAGGCCTCAAAAAACGAGTCAACCAGCTCTACCAAGGCCCGCAGGTCTCAGAGTTTCTGGCCCGGCGGGCCCTGGAAGCCATCCTGGACCTCATCCAAGAAGGAGTAAATCGGGAAAAAAAGGTCTGTTTGCGTGGTTTTGGAACTTTCTCTCTAAAGACCTTGCGGGGTAAAAAGGTCCGACACTTCCCCAGCGGAGAGATGATTACCTTGCCCGAAAGACCCAAGGTGGTCTTTCGGGCCTCTCCTTCTCTTCTCAAACGGCTTCAGGAATAAAGAGGCGATCCTGGTGGACACCAGCTGGTACCCTAGCCCCCGGCCAGGCCACAACCCGACGCAGACGGGCCGGCGTCTCAACCTCTACTCCTTCGGCCAAAAAGACCCAATCTTCCAAGATCACCCCCGCGGGAAGCTTACGAGGATAGATGAAAGGCCCTCTTTCTGAAAGCCCCGGAACCCTGGCCTTCTTCCTCAACAGCTCTCCGTGAGCCGCAAGATAAGCCTCAAGAGTTCCTATATCACGCCAATAAAATGAAGCGCTCAAGATCTGGGCCGATATTTTAAACCCTTGCTTAATGAAGCGCTCATAAGTTGGCCTTAAATCGAAATCTTTTTCTTCTAACATGGAAACGAGCTCCGGTGTCACCACCTGGAGGCCGGCAAAGGTATAGGCCTCCCGAGAGGGAGAAAATCCGATGACTCGGTCTTTAGAGACCAGGACGTTGGCCGCTTTTTTCCCGGCCAGCAAGACCATGGTGGCTAGTCCCCCCAATCGTTGGTGAGCCTCCAGCGGCAAACGATAGGGAATGTTAGTCAAGATATCAGCATTGACTACCAGGGTGGGTTCCACGAAAAAAGTTTTAGCCCCCCGCAGAGCACCGGTGGGGCCAAGAATTTCGGGTTCAAAGAAGACTTCTATCCGAACCGCGTCCGCGTGGAGATGCTGGAATTCTTCTACTAAGGAGATGATTTTTTCGGGAAGATGGTGGAGATTTAGACCAATGACACAAAAACCTTCTGCGCAAAGCCTCTTCAGAATGAGGAGCAACAGGGGCTCACCCAGGATAGGAAAAAGGGGTTTAGGCCAATAGGCCGTGTATGGGAGAAGACGTGTTCCCTTCCCCGCTGCGAGCACAAAAGCTCGCATCAGGAGGCCTTCTTTTCTCCCAGTTCTTCTTTCTCCCCTTCGCGAAGCCCTTCCTTAAAGGCACGAATACCACGCCCTAGACCCGCTCCGATCTCCGGAAGCCTTTTGGCACCAAAAAGGAGGAGCGCGATCAAAAGAATAACCAGCAGTTCCTGCGTGCCGAGTCCGAACATGAAAAGAACCTCCTTTCTCTCAATGTCAAAACCATTATAACGGATAAACCTCAAAGATAGGAAGAAAATCTTTATCGTCCCACCAAGGCTACGAGAAGGACGCTGAATTCGTAAAGGAAGACAAGGGGAATGGCCAGGAAGAGCTGATTGACGATATCAGGGGTCGGGGTAAGAACAGCCGCCAGAACAAAGGCCAATAAAACCGCGTATCGTCTGAAGCGTCGGAGGTCTCCAGCCCGGATCAGGCCAAGACGGGCGGCCACTGTCAACCCTACGGGCACTTGGAAGGCTAACCCGAAGATGAGTAAAAGGCGAAGAGAAAAACTGAGGTAATCCTTGAGGGTGGGCATGAGAACCAGGCGTTCACCAGCGAAACTCGCCAGAAAGGCAAAGGCCTTGGGAAAGACCAAAAAATAGGCAAAAGCTGCTCCTGTCAAAAAAGCCATACAAGAAAAGAGCACCATAGGTAAAGCAAAACGTTTTTCATGTTCGTAGAGACCAGGGGCCACAAAACGCCAGGCCTGGAAGATGACAAAGGGGCTAGCCAGGATGGCTCCAGCCACCACCGCTAACTTGAGATAGCTGAAGAAGGCCTCCTGGTATGCGGTAAAAATGAGTTTGGGTTCCTTGAGAGCTGGCAAAAGGGGTGCCAGAAGGAACTGGAGCAAACGATCTAACTGCCAGTAACACAGCGCCGAGGTCAGAGTTACCGCCAGCAAGCTCTTGATGATTCGGTCACGGAGCTCCCGCAGGTGTTCAGTAAGGGGGAGCTCCGGATCTTCTCGGCGCAGGCTTTCCTCTTTAACCAAGTAGCTTCTTGACCTCCTCTGCGAGGCTGTCAGGATCGAGACCTTGTTCTCGGTAAAGATCATCCGGTTTGCCCGAAGAACCGTAACGAGAAACCCCCCTTAAAGAGAGTCTTGTTGAAACTCCTCTGAGGGCAAGAGTACGGGCCACGAGACTCCCCAGGCCGGTTTCCACTACGTGGTCCTCTACCACCAAGATGGGTCCCTTCTTGGCACTGGTGAGGATGGCCTCTTCGTCCAGCGGACGTAAAGAGGCCATGTTGAGCACCGCCACCTCTATCCCTTCGGCCTTCAGTCTCTGGCAAGCAGCAAGGACCCGCGGAACCATAGATCCATAAGTAATGATAGTGGCCTTGTCCCCGGAGCGAAGCACATCGGCTTTTCCGGGTTCGAATTGATAATCCCGCCCGAAGAAGGGCTGGCCATTTTCATCCAGGACTACGGGAATCTTCGAGCGCCCCATCCCCACAAATACGTTTCCCGAACGGGTGGCCACGAAACGAATAATCCGATCTGTCTGGTTGGGATCTGCCGGAAAATAGATCTCAAGCCCGGGAAGATTCAACAAAAGGCCCAGATAATCCACGCACTGATGGGTGGGGCCGTCTTCGCCCACATCGAGACCACAATGTGTGGCCACAATCTTGAGTGCTGTGCGGTTGAGCACGTTCAACCGGTGCTGATTGTAAGTCTCGTCCACCGCAAAGACACCAAAAGTTGAAAAAAAGACCAGAAAGCCCTCTTTAGAAAGGGCTCCGGCCACGGAAGCAGCGTGGTGTTCCTCAATGCCTGACTCGTGAAAGGCCTCTGGAGAATGTTTGCGAAAGGCCGTCATCTTGACGGAACCTTCCAGATCACAAGTGACCCCCAAAACACGGGGAGCCCGTCCCGGAAGATTGTTCCTTTCTGCCAGAGAAAGAAGGGCCTTTCCATAGGCGGAACGACAATCTGTCTTGGTCTCGGGATCGTAGACAACGGGCTCGCCTCGATCGATCTCTACGGGTTCGGGATCATGGGGAAAATGAGGAAAAGAGATCGGATAATTTTTACGCTTCTCCAGCAGGAGATCCAGTTCTGAGGGGTCAAAACCGAGTTCCTTCAAGGCCTCGCGGGCTAGATCCGGAGGCAAGGCCATCCCGTGCCATTTCTCATCGTTTTCCATGAAGGAAATACCCTTGCCCATCACGGTTTGGGCCAGAATAGCGGAAGGTTTTTCCGGACACATGACTTCACCCAGTATCACCCGGCGTAAGGCCTGGTAGAGATCTTCAAAATCGTGACCATTGGCTTCGATCAAGTTCCAATAGGTGGCCCGGATCTCCTGTGCGATGTCCTGGGGCATCACTCTAAAGATATGGCCACCGATTTGTAGACGGTTGTAATCTATCAGGGCACAAAGATTATTGAGCCCAAACTTTACGGCAAACCGGCGAGCTTCTATGACCTGGCCTTTTTGTTGTTCACCGTCTCCCATCAAACAGAACACTCGCCTAGCAATGCCCTTGAGCTTGAGGGCCCGTGCCATACCGCAAGCCGCCGAAAGACCCTGACCAAGATTGCCCGTGTTCCACTCCACCCCGGGAACAGATTGTTCCACGTGTCCACCAAAGGCGGAACCTGCCCGGCGGAACTCCATGAGAAAGGGCTCTTCGGCAAAATAGCCATATTCACAAAGTACGGCGTACACCCCCGGACTGATATGTCCTTGGCTGATGACGATCCGATCCCGATCCGGTTTGCGAGGACGTTTGGGATCGTGTTCGGCCAGGGCGTAAACCATGAGAAGCATGTGAAGAGAAGAAAGAGAACCTCCCGGATGGCCGCAGCCTGCCAGGGTGGTAGCTAGGATGATGCGCCTGGCACACCGACGCCACATCTCCTCCAACTCTTGAAGGATCTCGGATTTAAGACGGGGCTCTTGGAGGTTTATACGCAGCATAGCCGCTCCTTTGAACATAAAAATTCGCCTCGACCTATAGCGCAGCTGACGAGGAATTCAAGCATTATTTACCTCGGGCAGCCTTCTAAGGCGAAACTGCCCATGACATAGAAATTGTCAAAAAAATTGTTCCAAGGGACTACCCTAAGATCCAAAAAGTTCGTATTCTTATAAAAATAGAGCAGAAATCAAATTAAAGACCTTATCTTTTAAATTTTTTAAATGGGGGACAAATGAAACTTTCATCAGGGTTTGAGAAGGAACTTGAGGCTTATTTTGGTCAGAAAAAGAATGTAAGCCGGGTGTTTTTCTTTGGCCTCGAGGAAGACAAACCCAGCCGAGCCCCGGATCTCCTCATCGTGGTCCGGGAGGCCCAACCCCATCTGGAACGTCTGGAAGAATTTCGAGACTTTTTTGAGCGCTATCCGCGCGACTGGAACGTCCTGGTCTGGACGGAAGAAGAGTTCGAGAGAGGGAAAAACTGCCCTTTCATGCGCGAAATCCTGGAACAGGCCAAGGTCATCGGATAGGTCTGATAGGTTCTATTTTGAGCTCAAAATAAGAAGAAATCTCTCCAAATAAATGTTTCCTCTCCGACAAAGAATTATCATTGAGGAAACGGCCCAAAAAGATGAAAAGAAGATCCTTAAAAGATAGCTCGTGCTTGTTACGAATAAGCACCTGAAAACCTCCCCGGCCTTCTTTCAATATTTGATAAATCCCCTCTTCCAGCTCAAGCCAAGCCGGAGGGTCTTTCTTCTCTTGCAACCGCTTTCGGAGTTCCTGGGCAAGTGCTTGCCATTTCTGATCGCAATCCGTCCGACAAGAAGCGTAAAAGAGCCTTTTTAATAACCCTCTGTCTTCGTAGCGCAGGAAAAATCTCTGAGGGACTACCCCAGCGGTCTTGGAAAGGACCACCGCCAAAGGGAGGTCTTCAAGCTCCCTTTCACGAAGGAAAACAAAGACCCCTCTCACCTTAGCGAAGGCCAATTCGGTCTCTAAAACAAGGGGAGGAGAAACGAATCTTGTATTGCTAGTGAAAATGTCATCTCTTGGATCAAAGTGAAAATGGGCCCAGGAGTTTCCAGAGAGTTGAAGTCTACGTCCGGTCTCTTTGAAGTACAGGATCAGGTGTATCCCCTTGGAATGCACCCTACTATCAAGGGGAACACCAAATTCCGGGTCGCTCTTGAACCCTTTGATCTTGATTTCCTCCACTTTGGCCAATTCCAATCGAACCTCGGGATTGTCCAAGAGGGGTTCGGTAAAGCGGACTTCTTTCAACAAACCAGCCCTTTCAATAAGAGAAACGTCGTAGGTGCCGATCTTTATCTTCCCTGCCCAAGGCCCACGGGAAATTGTCTCCTGAACACTTTCCTTGAACTCCCTGAGCCATTGTTGTTTCACGTAGTAAAAGGCACCGGACAGAGCCAAGAGGGTCGCCGTCAGGAAGAAAACAAATGCCCTTTTCATGGACCACCTTTGGGTCTTTGTTTGATCTTATCGGCCTCTTTCCCGCAAAAGGCCAGGTCGAGATTTGATGACGTGGCTCATTTCACAGTCTGCCTTGAGCAACGGCACGCGCCGTCCCATGAAAAGGCGTGCGACCCTTTCAAAAGCCTCTGTGAGGTCAGAAACATAGATCTGGTGTTCCTCACTCCGGGCCAAGGTCTCCGCCAATTTCGGATGGGTTTCAAGGAAACGGGCCACCTCTTCAGCCACTTCCTCGGCCGGATCCACCAGAGTGACCCGTCGCCCGGCTTTGGCCTGGATCACGGGTTTGAGGACCGGATAGTGAGTGCAACCTAAAACCAGGGTATCAATCCCCCTCATCTTGAGGGGAATAAGACATTTTTTAACAATGCGACGGGTTTCGGGTTTTTTGAGCCAGCCCTCTTCCACCAAAGGCACCAAGAGGGGACAAGCGTTTCCATAAACCTTCACCTCCGGGGCCAGTCTTGCTACCTGACGTTGATAGATCCCACTAGAAATAGTCGCCCGGGTACCAATAACACCTATGATTTTTTTCCGGGTCACTGCCAGGGCCTTTTTCACCGAAGGAGTTACCACCTCAAAGATAGGCAGCCAGGGAAAACGCTCTCTCAGGGCCTCGGTAGCTACACTTGAAGCCGAATGACAGGCCACCACAATAATTTTGGCCCCGTGTTCCAGCAGAAACTCCGTGTCTTGGATGGCGTAAGAGATGATGGTTTCTGGACTTTTGGTCCCGTAGGGGGTACGGGCCGTGTCTCCGAAATAGATGAGCTGATACCCGGGAAGCCTTCGCAAGAGCTCCCGCACGATGGTCAAACCGCCAATGCCTGAATCAAAGACCCCGATCAAGCCACTTCCCTGAGAAAAGGCACGGCCCCGAAACGGAGCCGGAGCTTCATCTGGCATTCTGGACAGAAAGACGAACTCTTAAAATCCGTTTCCATAAGCGTTTGAGAAGGATACATCACACATCGCGGATTGCGACAGGGAGGAAGACCCAGCATATGACCGAGTGAACGGATTGTCTCCTTGAAGAGACGATCAAAAAAGACCTCATCGGGACGCTCTCCAAAGAGGAAATCTTTCAGTCTGCCAACGGATATCACCGCAGAGCGGGCCTGCAGATGACACTCCGAGATTACAGAATTGCAATGCACGGAATAAAGATCCACGTCGGTAAACCCCAAGACGAAGTCCGCCTCCCCTGCTACCTCTCGCAGGTAATCTGCAATAAGATGGGCGAAAAATTTTCGCCGGGCCGGATTGAAAGCTGGTGCCGGATAAGGAATGGGGCGGGCTAATTGGACTTCGGCCCAAAAGGCCTCCGCAATCTGGCCCATAAGGCGTTCCACCCAAGGACCCACTACGTTTCCCAGGGGAACAATGAGGACGCGAAAACGTCGCATGAATCCCTTTTACCACGCAGGGATCTGCCCGCCAACCAAAGAAACCATCAAAAAGAGCCACTGGGCCAGCATTACCGTGGCCCCTAGCAAATCCCCGGTAATCCCGGAGAAAGATCTCTTGAACTTCGTTCTCAAGAACAAGACCAAGAGGATACAAGACGAACTAGGAAGGGGGGCCAGAAAAAGAAGAGGGAGCCAGATCAGCTGGATCATCCGCAATCTACGGCGAGAAGTGGAAAGGAAAAGGGAGCCAAGCCCCTGTCTTTTGGCTGGTTCACCAAGAAGGGCCAAAAGGGCCAGAGACTGGCGTCCAACCACGGGCCGAAGGCCGAAGACCAGGCTTTGACCCTCTTTCAGCAGCTCACAGGCCAAAAGGTATTCTCCCAGGAGGAAGAAGAAGGCAAAAAGGAGGCCTAAGGCCCCCACCTCTGGGGTCTTCAGGATGGTGAGCCGCCTCTTGGGGTCCCCACCTGCGGCCAACGCGTCAACAGTGTCTATCAATCCGTCGAAATGGAAATAATCTGCTAGCCAGTAACTTGTGACCAAGACCACAAAGGCCAGGAGAGGAGGTTTGAGGAGAGGGGAAAACCCTTTGATCAACAAAAGACAAACTCCTCCGATGAAAAGGCCCACCAGAGGCAAATAGAGCACACCCCGTTCCAGCCGGAACTCTCTAGGCTGTAGAGGAAGACGCGTGAAAAAAGAAAAGACCGAAGACAGGGCCTCCCATTCCTCCCGAAGCATCCACCGGCCCTTATTGTTCGAACTCGCTTCCCTTGGTCACACCGGCATCCTCAAAAGTGGCCATCTCGGTGAGCACCCTCAAGGCGGTTTCCACCACCATGCTGGCCAAACAGGCTCCGGTCCCCTCTCCAAGCCGCAATTCCAGATCAACAATGGGGCGCAGGCCAAGCCTTTCAATGACGCGCGCTGCTCCCTTCTCGGTGGAACAATGACCACAGAAGATGAATTCCTTGAGACGGGGCTCAAGGGCCTGGGCTATTACATAGCCAGCCAGGGAAATGAAACCATCGATGATTACCGGCACCCGTTCCACAGCCCCTCCAAGGAAAAAACCCGCTATGGCTCCAATTTCCGCCCCTCCCACCTTGGCCAGCACGTCGATAGGATCCGAGAAGTGATAGCGCGAAAGGGCTTCAGCCACCACCTGTTGTTTCCGAAGGAGGGCTTGGTCGTCTATCCCCGTACCCCGGCCCACGATCTCCTCCGGAGGCTCTCTGAGAAGGGCACAAATCACCGCCGCCGAAGGAGTGGTATTCCCAATGCCCATTTCACCGGGAATGAGAAGTTGATAGCCCTTCTGCGCTGCCTCACGGGCTAGATCAAAACCCACCCTTAAGGCCGCTTCCGCCTCCTGTCGACTCATGGCTGGTTCCTTAAGGAAGTTTTTGGTACCACGTACCACTTTGCGCTTGAGAAGACGGGGATCCTCCACTTCACCTGCGGCCCCTACATCAACCACAAAGACCTCGGCCCCGGCTTGGCGGGCAATTGCATTAATCCCTGCCCCTCCGGCCAGAAAGTTGAGGATCATCTGGAGGGTCACCTCCTGAGGATAGGCCGAGACACCCTCCTCCACGATCCCGTGGTCGCCGGCAAAAACGTAGACCGCCTTCTTGAGAGGAAGCCTGGGGAAAAGCTCCCCGGTAATATAAACGAACTGTTTGGCAAGCTCCTCCAGATAACCGAGGCTTCCACGGGGTTTGGTCAGGCTGTCAAGACGCCTTTGAGCCCGTTCGTAATCAGCGCGATCAAGTGCGGGTAACCGAATCTCCATAAGACGACCTCCAAAAGGAAGATAAAGAGCAACCACCAAAGAGCAGCCCGTTTCAAGAGTTTAGTAGCCCGGAAGATATCTTCAACTTCCCTTTCCTTTAAGGGCCGCCCGAACCGACCTTTTTCAAAGCGTTTGCCCTGATAGACCACCTCTCCTCCTAACTCAATTCCGAGGGCACCGGCCATGGCCGCCTCGGTGAAGCCCGAATTGGGAGAATCATGACGCCGAGCCTCACGCCACATAGTAACCAGAGCCCTTTTCCAGGAAAGCCCACTGCTCCAAGCTGCTAACACCAGAAACAGACCTGCCAGGCGAGCCGGTAAAAAGTTGAAGAAATCATCCGCTCTGGCCGGGAAGAAACCAAAGGCCTGATAGCGAGGGGTACGGTAACCAAACATGGAATCAAGGGTCTCTGTACACTTGTAGAGAGTCACCGCTGGAAGGCCTCCCAGAAGATACCAAAAAAGGGGGCCTACGAAGGCGTCGGTGAAGTTTTCGGCCACGGTTTCTACCGCCGCTCTCACGCATCCCGAGACGGAAAGGCAACTGGTGTCCCGTCCCACAATGAAAGAGAGACGATAACGGGCCAGGGGAAGATCTGCCGCCTTCAAGGCCACGGCCACTTTTTCAGCCTCCCGGGCTAAGGCCTGATGGGCGATGAAAAAATAGAGAAAGACGGCCTCAAGGGGAGGAAGGAGCCAGACCAGCCCGTAGACCATGGCCGTATAGAGGAGAACGGTTAGAAGAAGGGTCAAAAGCCCTCCCAATCTGCCCCAAGGGAAAAAGAGCCTTTTCCAGATCAGGGCCAAGTCTCCGATAAGACGTACCGGATGCCAGCGTAGTTGGGGATCACCTAGCAGGAGATCGAGCCCGTAGGCTAAAAGCACGTTGAGTGGAGGAACCATAGCGTTGACTCGTCTATGAGAACTCCTTATCCATAAGACATGGAAGACGATGTTGCCAAGGCCTTAACCTATCAAGTCAAAAGAGACCTTGCCGAACGCTACTTCGGATTCCGGCGCCTCATCGAAGAGGATACGGCGAATTATTTTCGCCTGCTGAAAGAATTTGGCCGGAAACATGAGGAAAAGGTCTCCCACAACTTCGTTCGTCTCTATCTCTTGCTCCGCGACCAGGATCTGATCGAAGAGTTCTTGAGGATCACCGGATTACCAGAGGCCTTTTACTACGACGACTATCTCCTTCGCTCTAAAAACATTCGGCGCCGTCTCTTTAAGGCCTTGCGTCCCAAGGGGTGGACCTCTAAGGGGCGTTTTAAGCGCCTCTTTTTGGACATCTACGAAAACCTCCGCCGCGCGGTGGAGGAATACCGGGAGGCCTTCCAAGAACTCCAGGTAGAAGCCGAGGTCATCAACGAAGAGATCAGACGTTTCAAAGAAAAATTTGACCTGAGTGAGATCATGCATTTCCTGAAGAGCCTGGAAGGTCCTTCGGATCTGGCTTCCTTGGGCCATCCGTCTCTTGAGAAATCGGTCACCGGGCTGGAGAAGACCCTAGAGTTCGCCACGGTGCCTCCACCTGAGGAATTCTTTCCTCCCCTTCCCTCCCTCCCCCCTTTGAAGAAAGTTCACGGTAAACTGGTCAAACTGGCCAAAGAGGCCTATCAACGTCACACCCAAGAGGCACGTGAGATCCTTGAGAACGCAAGCCTTTCTCCGGAAGATCAGAAAAAGTCTTGAACGCTTCCATCTTCTTTCCCCTGGAGACCGGGTACTGGTGGCTGTTTCCGGGGGGCCGGATTCCATGGCCCTTTTGGAAGCCCTTGATCTGTTGGCCCGAGAATATCATCTCGAAATTTTTGTAGCCCATTTTGATCATCGACTGAGGGCGTCTTCCCTTGAAGAGGCCCTCTTTGTCAAAAAGCAGGCTGAGAAGAAAGGGTTTCCTTTCATCCTGGGAACAGCTCCGGTGAAAGCGTATGCTCGCCGTGAGGGTCTTTCGCTGGAAACTGCCGGGCGTGAGCTGCGCTATCGCTTCTTCAGGACGGTGGCCGAAAAACTGGCCCTTGATAAAGTAGCCCTGGCCCATCAAGCCGATGACCTGGCCGAAGAGGTACTCTTGCGTTTCATTCGAGGGGCTGGCCGAAGGGGTTTGGCTGGCATCCCGGTCAAAAGAGAAGGACTCTTTATCCGCCCCCTCCTCTTGGTCTCACGGGAAGAAATAGAGGCCTTCCTCCAAGAAAGGGAAATCCCTTTCTTGGAAGATCCGAGCAATCAGGATCCGCGCTTTCTACGTAATCGGGTACGTCATCTTCTCATCCCTTTTCTCGAAAAACACTTCCACAAACGGGTAAGAGAGGCTCTCAAACGCACGGCCTTGGTAGTGGCAGAGGAAGAAGAATTTCTGGGAGAATTGGCTGAAAGAGAACTAAAACGCCTCAGCCGGAAAGAAGCCGGAGGGCTAGCTCTGAGCGTAAAAGGGCTCAAGAATCTCCCTCTGGCCTTGAGAAGGCGCGTCTTCCTGGAAGCCTTTCGTCTGGTGGGACTCCCCCTTTTCCGTATCAAGATGTCACACTTGGAACAGATGGAGTCGCTGCTGGAGGGCCGAAGCCGGGGAAACCTGAACCTCCCTTCGGGTTTCATCGCAAGACGGGAGCCCGGTCGACTGGTCATCAAAGAAGAGACACCACTGCCACCTCCTTTTTTCTTGCGAGTCGAAGGTCCTGGAGAATATCATCTCCCCGATGGCCGAACCCTTTTTATCAGGCTAGCCCCACCAGATGAGGCTCCATCTGAAGCCCTGCTCCTTGACCCCCAGAAGGCCTCCTTTCCCCTCCTAGTGCGCCCAGCGCAGGCCGGAGACCGCATTCGTCCCCCTGGTTTTCGAGGCAGAAAAAAACTCAAAAAGCTCTTCTGGGAGAAGAAAATCCCTCATGAGTTCCGGTGGTCCTGGCCGATTATCGAAAAAGACGGAGAAATCGTTGCTCTACCTGGTTTCTTTGCCCAAGACGGCTACGAATGGAAAGGGGGGGAAAAGGCCCTAATCATCGAACTTTCACCATTGCCAAAATAACCCCTCAGGATTTAAATTAAGAAGAAAATTTCTGTTTCGAGGTGAGAAAATTTGAGAACTTTTTACCGTAACCTAACCCTCTGGTTAATCATCGCCCTGGTAATGATCTTCCTCTTCAACTTCATCAATACCCCACGTCACAAGGGTACGGAGATCTCTTATACTGACTTCTTAAATCTGGTCCAAAAAGGTCAAATCAAGGAGGTAGTTATCGAAGGCCAAGAGATCCGTGGTATCCTGGCCGATAAGCACGAAATCTTCTATACTTTTGCCCCGGACGACAGCGATCTCGTCCCATTTCTTAGGGAAGCCGGAGTTCGCATCACCGTCAAACCCAAAAACGAAAATCCCTGGTATCTCTCTCTCCTGGTCTCCTGGCTCCCCATGATCCTCCTCATTGGAGTGTGGATCTTCTTCATGCGGCAGATGCAGGCTGGCAGTGGTAAGGCCTTTTCTTTTGGTCGAAGTCGGGCCCGTATGATCACTGGCGAACAGGTCAAGGTCACTTTCAAAGATGTAGCCGGGGTGGATGAGGCCAAGGAAGAACTGCAAGAAGTCATCGAGTTCTTACGGGATCCGCAGAAGTTCACCAAGCTGGGAGGACGCATCCCAAAAGGTATCCTCCTGGTTGGTCCCCCGGGCACTGGAAAGACCCTCTTGGCCAAAGCCATCGCAGGGGAAGCCGGGGTACCTTTCTTCAGCATTAGTGGTTCGGATTTCGTAGAAATGTTTGTGGGCGTAGGCGCAGCCCGGGTGCGAGACCTTTTCAATCAGGCCAAGAAAAACGCTCCTTGCATCATCTTCATCGACGAGATAGACGCCGTTGGGCGACATCGGGGAGCAGGCCTTGGGGGCGGACACGATGAGCGAGAACAGACCCTCAACCAACTCCTGGTGGAAATGGATGGCTTTGAGGGTAACGAAGGGATCATCGTAATCGCCGCCACTAACCGGCCCGATATCCTCGATCCAGCCCTTCTCCGACCGGGTCGTTTCGACCGACAAGTGGTGGTGCCCCCGCCAGACGTAAAAGGACGAGAGAAAATTCTCGAAGTGCACACGAAACGCATCCCTCTGGCCGAGGACGTTGACCTGGCGGTCCTGGCTCGTTCCACTCCAGGTTTTACCGGAGCGGACCTAGAAAACTTGGTGAACGAAGCCGCTCTTATTGCCGCGCGAAAAGGCAAAAATAAAGTCGACATGGAAGACTTCGAAGAGGCCAAAGACAAGATCCTTATGGGTAGAGAAAGAAAGAGCGCGGTCATCAGCGAGGAAGAAAGGAGAATCACGGCCTATCATGAGGCTGGCCATACCATGGTGGCCAAATTTCTCCCGGGGACAGATCCCGTACATAAGGTGAGTATCATTCCACGGGGTCAGGCCCTAGGAATCACGCAGCAGCTCCCGCTAGACGAACGACATACCTATCCCAAGGATTATCTCCTCAAGCGTCTTACCATCCTCTTAGGTGGGCGTGCCGCAGAAGAGATCGTTTTCAAGGAATGTACCACCGGGGCTGGTAACGACATTGAAAGGGCCACAGAGATCGCCCGTCGCATGGTGTGCGAATGGGGCATGAGCGAAAAACTGGGGCCCGTGGCCTTTGGCCACCGCCAAGAACACGTCTTCCTGGGCAAGGAAATTGCCCAGCTCAAGAATTACAGTGAAGCTACAGCCCTAGCGATTGACAACGAGGTGCGCGAGATCGTGCTTTCCTGCTATCAGCGCGCCAAAAAAATTCTGGAAGATAACATCGAGCTGCTTCACAAGCTGGCACAGGCTCTACTCGAAAAAGAGACCCTCGATGGACCAGCGATTGACGAGATCCTGGGTTTAAAACCCAGGCCGGCTGAAAGCAGCGCGTAGAAACAGGCCCGGGAATGCGAAAACCTCTGGCGGTGGGGAAACACCTCTTCGAATGGGGTCGGCGTACCTACGTCGTCGGCGTCCTGAACGTTACCCCTGATTCCTTCTCAGACGGAGGACTCTACCAGTCGGTGGACCAGGCCCTTTTTCGAGTGGAAGAGATGATAAGGGCTGGCGCGGACATTATCGACGTGGGAGGGGAATCTACCAGGCCTTTTGCTACCCCTCTTTCGGTCGAAGAAGAATTAAAAAGGGTCGTACCGGTAGTAGAGGCCATAAGGAGGCGTTTCGACATCCCTCTTTCCATCGATACTTACAAGGCACCTGTGGCTAGGGAGGCGCTCCAAGCCGGAGCCGACATGATAAACGACATCAGCGCCCTGCGGTTCGATCCGGAGATGATCAAGGTAGTAGTAGAAACTGGCGCTCCGGTGATTCTCATGCACATGAAAGGCACCCCTCAAACCATGCAACTTGACCCTCGTTATGACGACGTGATAGCTGAGATCAAAAGCTTTTTACGCGAGAGGATAGATTTTGCCCTCTCTCAAGGGGTGGCACGGGAGAAAATCATCATCGATCCGGGAATCGGTTTCGGCAAACGTTTTGAAGACAATCTAACCATCATCAAACACGTCGATGATTTCTTTTCTCTTGATGCCCCGGTTCTCCTGGGCCCTTCTCGCAAGGCCTTTTTGGGTCAGATCCTTGAGAAGGAAGCCCGTGAAAGGGATGCCGGGACCATGGCGGTGGTAGCTTACGCCGCCTTAAAAGGTGTGGATTTGGTGCGCGTTCATCAGGTGGAAATGGCTGTTGATACCCTCAAGGTGATCCAGGCCCTCAAGGAGGTTCAGTGAAGGCCCTTCTTAAGCAATATCTGGACCTCCTGCGCTGGCAAGATATCGTCGATATCCTCATCGTTGCCTATCTCTTTTACCGCATTCTCTTACTCATTCGAGGCACGAGAGCGGTCCAGATGGCCGCGGGCCTGGCCTTTCTGGTCATGATATACTTCATTGCTGGTCAGCTGCAGCTCCTCACCCTTCATTGGCTCCTAGGAACCTTCCTCTCCTCCATCTTTTTAGTGGTCATCATCGTTTTCCAGGACGATATTCGTCGGGCTCTCATCCAGATGGGACAGACCCCCTTCATTAAGGCCCGAACCATTTACAGCCAAGCTATCGAAGAGATTGTCAAGGCCGTGACCTCCCTGGCGGAAAAAAAGATTGGGGCCCTCATTGTCATCGAGCGTACTACGGGACTAGGAGAATTTATCGAAAACGCCACCCCTCTAGACGCCAAAGTCTCTCGTGACCTCCTTTACGCTATCTTTCAACCCGAATCTCCTCTCCACGACGGAGCGGTCATCATTCGCAACGGACGGGTGGCAGTGGCCGGGGCTATCCTGCCCCTTTCCACCAACCCCAACATCAGCCGACGTCTTGGCACCAGACACCGGGCGGCTATTGGCATTTCGGAAGTCAGTGATGCTATTGCCATCGTGGTCTCCGGAGAGACCGGAGGCATCTCCGTGGCCCTGGGCGGCAAGATCACCCGTGATATCAACCCAGACGCCCTGCGTCAACTGTTGCTCAACCTCTTGGGCTTTGAAGAAAATCAGCGCTGGTGGCGGAGGAAGATCTTTAAATGAATCCCTTTGATTTTTTCAGCAAAAACATCTTCCTCAAACTCCTTTCACTGGCCTTCGCCATCCTCCTGTGGTTCTTCGTCGTGCTTGAGGACAAAGTGGAACAAGCCGTCCAGGTGGAAATCCGGGTCAAAAATCTCCCGGCAAATCTCATCCTGGTCAAACCACCTCCCCCCAGTATCACGGTCTACGTCACCGGACCTCGCAGTATCTTGCGCAACCTCACCCATCGCCCCTTGGTTCTCACCATTGACCTGGAAGACTTCAAACCCGGTTCGCACACGGTTTTTTTTAGAGAAAAAGACATCGACCTGCCGGCCGGACTCAAAATTACCAAGATCGAACCTTCTCAAATCGAGATCATCCTGGAGAGAGAAGTCGAAAAGACCGTCTCCGTGGAACCCGGCATCTACGGAAGCCCTCCTCCAGGCTGGAAGATTGCAGAAATCGAGGTTATTCCCAAAAAGGTGAAGGTGCGCGGGCCGAAATCCGTTGTTTATCGGTTGCGCCGGGTGCGTACCAAACCCGTAGACATCAACGGCTTGACGGGCTTCGTCACTCGCAAGGTCCCTCTTGATCTGCCGGATCTCGTTCAGGTCAAGGGACCAAGCCTGGTGGAAGTGCGCATCCGGATCGTGGAACACGTGGTTACCCGAGAATTCAAAGATCTACCCATTGAAATAAGAGGGGCCAAGGGCAAGGTCGATTTGGAACGCCGGACCGCAAACACCATTTTGCAAGGGCCCGAAAGGCTCCTTGGTCCCTTTGCCAAAACCAGAGTAAAAGCCTTTGTAGACGTCAAAGGCCTCAAACCCGGGCGTTATCTCTTAGAACTCCGGCTGGAAATACCAGCTGGAGTTAAGCTCCTCAAACTCGAACCGAAAAAGGTTAAAGTAAGAATCTTTTCCAAGTGAGGTTGGGTATGGGTAGGCTCTTCGGAACGGACGGGATTCGAGGACAGGCCAACGAATGGCCCATGATCCCTGAATTGGCCCTCCTGGTAGGACGAGCCGTAGGATATCTCTTTCGCAACAAAGAAGGCCGCCACCGGGTCCTTATTGGAAAGGACACCCGTCTCTCAGGCTACCTCCTAGAAAACGCCCTGGCTTCTGGTCTCTGTTCGGTAGGGGCAGAGGCCCTTTTGGTTGGCCCCCTTCCCACTCCTGCCATCGCCTTTCTAACTACGGATATGCGTTGCGACGCCGGAGTAGTGATCTCGGCTTCCCACAATCCTTACCACGACAATGGCATCAAGATCTTTGGACGAGACGGTTTCAAGCTCTCCGACGAACTGGAGGCCCAAATCGAAGATATGGTCCTCAACAAAACCATCGCCGATTTTCGGGTAAAAAACGATGAAATCGGCCGGGCCTACCGCATTGAAGACGCTCAGGGTCGTTACATCGTACACTTAAAGAACACCTTTCCCAAAGAACTTTCTTTAGAAGGAATCACCATCGTACTTGATTGCGCTCATGGGGCAGCCTATCGGGTGGCCCCGGCGGTCTTTGAGGAATTGGGGGCTAGGGTCATCAAGCTGGGGGTTTCTCCAAATGGTCTCAACATCAACGAAAACTGTGGAGCCCTTTATCCAGAACATGTTTCCCGAGTGGTAAGGGAACAGGGAGCGGATTTGGGTATAGCACTCGATGGGGACGCCGACCGGGTGATTGTGGTAGATGAAAAGGGAGAGATCGTTGACGGGGATCAAGTGATGGCCATTTGCGCCCGCGAGATGAAAGAAGCCGGTACCCTGCGAGGAGGGGCCGTGGTAGCCACGGTGATGAGTAACATGGGGCTTGAAAAGACCCTGCAAGAGATGGGGCTCCGTCTCATCCGGACCAAAGTGGGAGACCGCTTTGTGGTAGAGGAAATGCGACGGGGAGGATATAACCTGGGAGGGGAACAATCCGGACACATCATCTTCCTGGACCACGCCACCACGGGCGACGGAATACTGGCAGCCTTGCAACTATTGGCCGTCATGAAAAGACGCCAGAAGCCCCTATCGGAGCTGGCTGCTCTGATGGAGAAGTTCCCCCAGGTCCTGGTCAACGTGAAGGTAAGAGAAAAAAAACCACCCGAAGAAATCCCCGGGCTTGCCAGGCTGGTCCAAAAGATCGAAGAAGAATTGGCTGGTCAGGGGCGTGTTCTCATCCGCCCTTCGGGCACCGAACCCAAGTACCGGATCATGGTGGAGGGAACAGATTATGAAAAGATCAGGACCTGGGCCCAGGAAATCGCCGATCACATCGCTCAAACCCTCTCCTAGGGAACAGGGGCCTCCTCCCAGGCCACAGACTTGACCTCCGATAACAGGGAGATCTCCTCTACGATCTCCATCTGAGGAATGTGATCCGTGGTCAAGAGACGGATCTTGAAGGTGTGAAGCCCCTGATCCAGGTCGTAATAAAAGTTTATGGCCTGGATTTCGGCTCGGTGCCTTTTGAGGATCTCTTTCACACGATCCAGGTGCTCGGGTTTTTTGGACACAATGGTCAGGATGGTATAAACGTCGTGCACAAAAGTAGGACGCAAGAGACGCCGAAACACATAAAGACACACCAAGCTCAATAAAGTGGTGAGAACACCTGCGAAGAGATAACCAGCCCCGATGGCCAAACCAATGGCGTTCACCAACCAAAGCCCTGCCGCTGTAGTCAGGCCTTTGACCTTACCTTTGCCTTTGATGATAGCTCCAGCCCCCAAAAAACCCATCCCTGCCACAGCGTAAGAGGCGATCCGTGAAGGATCCAGTCGAATGGTGGTCTCGGCACCCAGATGCTCGAAAAGTCGAGCGATATAAAGGGAAAGGAGCATGAGAAGACAAGAAGATACCGCTACCAGGATATTGGTCCGGAAACCTGCGGCCTGGCCGTGATGCTCCCGTTCGAAACCAATGGCCCCTCCCAACAAAGCGGCCAGGGCCAGTTTTCCGAAGATCTCCCAGCTGTCCATCTTCAGGAAGACTTTAGCAGAAAAAAGACCGAACGAAAGCCTTGTCACCTCCCGGGAGAGGGGTTATTGCAAGCTCAAAAGACAAGGAGGGCTGGCATGGCGTTGATGGAAATCAGCATCATTCCCCTGGGTACAGGCTCCACCAGTCTGGGAGAATACGTGGTTGAAATCAAAAATTTTCTCGAAAAGAAGGGAATCCCTCACACCCTGACAGACATGGGCACCATCGTTGAAGGGGAAGTGGACGAACTTTTCCAGCTGGCTCGCCAATTGCACGAAATACCTTTTAAAGCCGGAGCCAAAAGAGTTTACACCAATCTCCGAATTGACGATCGACGAGACAAGGAAGTCCACCTCGGCACCAAAGTGAAAAGCGTTCTTCGAAGACTCGAATCATGAAGTGGTTGAGACGGAGTCTCCTCTTTCTGGGAATTGCTCTCTTTCTATGGGGCCTCTGGAGCGGAGGTTTCCGTTTTGTCTGGTCCAGGGCCGCCTCACTGTGTCTTTCCTGCATGGGGCTTCAGTAAATGAAACGTCGTTTGTCCCAGATCCTATTTGCCTTGATTGCCAACGCCTACCCGGGTGTCTTCTGGCAAGGAGGACTTTATCGTGGAGCCCTAAAAGGGCTCTGTTTCCCGGGACTCAATTGTTATTCCTGCCCCTTGGCCCCCTTTGCCTGCCCCCTAGGCAGTCTCCAGCAGGCCCTGGCCAGCGTGAGGATCCTGCCCTTTGTGGCCCTCAAGGCGCTCATCTACCTCGCGGGTTTCTTCCTGCTCTGCGGTTTACTCTTGGGACGTCTGGTTTGCGGTTGGCTCTGTCCCTTCGGTCTGTTGCAAGAACTCCTTTACAAAGTTCCTTTCCCCAAAAAGAGACTCCCCTTTTTTTTACGTCGAATCAAATATTTGGTCTTAATTTTAATGGTGATCCTTTTGCCCTTTCTCCTCCTGGATCCCCTAGGATACGGAAAGGTCTGGTTCTGCCGTCTCCTCTGCCCGGCTGGTACCCTGGAGGCCGGTCTTTTCAACCTTTTTCTTCGCCCGGAATTGAGGCCCCTGGTCAAAGGTCTCTTCTATCTAAAACTCGGTCTCCTGCTGGTCATCGGAGCCCTGTGCTTGATATATCTGCGTTTCTTCTGCGCCGTGCTGTGTCCTCTGGGGACTATTTACGGGCTCTTCAATCGCTGGGGATTTTTCAGACTCATCTGGCAGGATACGGATTGTTTTCATTGTGGAGTGTGTGAAAAGGTCTGCCCCATGGACCTGCGCATTCCTCAAGAGCTCAACAGTGCCGAATGTATTCGCTGTCTCCACTGTCTTGAGGCCTGCCCCACCCGGGGGATACGTTTCCGTTTCGGAGACGTTGACTCTTCAGAAGTCTTTGCTAAAAGCTCAAAGCATGCGAAAGGACGGACGTCGCCCTGACGAGCTTCGACCCGTGAGGATCACTCCCCATTTCTTGAAATACGCCGAAGGTTCGGCCCTGATCGAAATCGGGGAGACCAAAGTCATCTGTAGCGTTTCAATAGAAGAAAAGGTGCCATCCTTCCTCAAGGATACCGGCATGGGTTGGATCACCGCGGAGTATGCTATGCTTCCGAGAGCCACCCACACCCGCACCCCTCGTGATTCGGTGGTGGGTAAAAAAGGGCGATCTTACGAAATACAGCGCCTAATTGGACGCTCCCTCCGAGCGGTGGTAGACCTTGCGGCACTGGGGGAGAAGACCTTCTGGGTGGATTGCGATGTCATCCAGGCAGATGGTGGCACCAGGACGGCTTCTATCACCGGAGCTTTCGTGGCCTTGAGCCTCGCGGTAGATCGTCTCCTCGCTCAGGGCCTCCTTGAAAAGAATCCAATTCGGGAACCGGTGGCAGCTGTGAGTTGCGGATGGGTCGCAGGAGAAATCCTCCTTGACCTTACCTATGAAGAGGATTCTTTGGCCGAAGTGGACGCTAATTTTGTGCTTACTGAAAGCAACCGGGTGGTGGAAATCCAGGCCACCGCTGAAAAAGAACCTTTTGCCTGGGATCTTTTTGAAGAAATGCGAAAGCTGGCCTTCAAAGGAGTCCAAGAACTGATAGAGATCCAAAAGAAGGTGATCAAAGATGCCAAAAGATAAGAAAAAGACATTACTCCTGGCCACCAGGAACGAGGGTAAAGTCCGGGAGATTAAGGCTTTGTTGGCAGACTTGCCCCTGGAGATTCGCTGTCTTAAAGACTATCCGGAAGCTCCACAGGTGCTTGAAACGGGCAAGACCTTCTTTGAAAATGCCTTTCAAAAGGCTCGTGAGATCGCTCAGGCCCTTGGTGAGCTGACCCTGGCCGATGATTCTGGTCTCGAAGTTGACGCCCTCGGAGGACGCCCTGGAGTGTATTCCGCTCGTTTTGCGGGTCCCAAAGCCACTGACGAGGAAAACTACTTGAAATTGCTAGAAGAATTGAAAGATGTCCCCCCGGAAAGACGCACTGCCCGTTTTCGATGTGTGATCGTGGTCTATCATCCCTCCGGGCATTGGTTGAAAACAGAAGGTACCTGGGAAGGGCTCATTGCCACTGCACCACGAGGAAAGCACGGTTTTGGTTACGATCCGGTCTTCTTGATCCCAGAACTCGGCCAGACTGCCGCGGAGATCCCTCCAGAGGTAAAGAATCAGATGAGTCATCGAGCCAAGGCCCTGGCCCAACTTAAGGAAAAACTCCCCGCCTTCCTGGAGGCCCTTTGAGAGTTGCCAATCGCAGAGCACGAGGATAACATTTGGGAAATCACGGGGAGTAGCGCAGCCTGGCAGCGCACCTGCCTTGGGAGCAGGGGGTCGGCGGTTCAAATCCGCCCTCCCCGACCATTTTATAAACCCAGATGAAAAAATTTTGGAAGATAACAGCCCTAATTTTCGGGGCGCTAGTCTTTTTTCTGGCCCTCACGCTCTTACTCCTTCCATATTTCCTGAATCTGGAGAGTATCAAACACCGCCTTGGACTCGAGCTTTCCAAAAAACTGCAAGCCAGAGTCCAGCTGAAAGAAGTTAAATTGAAAATCCTCCCCCAACCGGGACTCAAAGTCCGAGGTCTTTCCGTTGAAAAAAAACGTTATCGTTTCCGTCTTGAGGAAGGGGTCCTGTTTTTGGGACTTCGGGCCCTGCTTTCTCGCCATATCCAGGTTGAAAGATTCACCCTCATCGGACCAGAACTAGAAGTCTTTCTTCCCTCCCAGGCAGAAACCACCTCCAAGGCCAAGGAAAAATTCTATCGAGGAGGGCAGGACCTTTTGGCCAAGCTGCCACCATTTTCTATGGAAATTGAAAGGGGGCGCCTTGCCATTTTTCGGGGAAAGAGCCCCCTTGTTTCCTTCTCGGACCTGCAGGGCTCTTTTTCCTTTAAACCTTCCTTTCTCCAGTGGGAAATTGAAGGACGGGGTTCGATGACCCAACGACTCCGGTTCTCCGGCCGTCTCTGGCCGGAAGAACGTTTGAGCGAAGGGCTACTGGCTGTAGCTCATCTGGATCTTGACCGGCTTCCTTTCTTGAAAGAACGATTCCCAAGAGCAATCCTGAGGAGCGATCTCAATTTGGAAGTCTCTTATCGTTTCGAAGAGGGGGCCCTCCTTTTGGGTTTTACTGCTACCGCCCCCTGTCTCCTCAAAGGAAAAGAGGAGACCTATCTGTTCAACTGTTCAGCGCTCTTGGGACAGGCGCGTTTCAAGCCGCCTTATTTTCACATCGAACTCAAAGAATGGGTAATGAAGGAGCCCTCCCTCCGGGCCCGAGGAGTCATCACCCATAACGAGAAGGGATATCTCGTTTCTTTGGACTTTCTTGAAGGTCGCTGGGAAGGTGTCCGGCAAAGATTGCTGGCTTTTTGGGGACAGAAAAAGGGGCTAAAACGCCTCTGCCAAATCGTGGAAGCAGGTCAGGTAAAGGACTTTCATCTTGAGACCAGGGCCCCCGAAGTCCGCCGCCTCTTTCACCTGAAGACCCTCCTCCTCAAGGGCCAGGTTATAAAAGCCCGTCTGAATCTTCCCACTCCACGGGTCGTCCTCCATCAGGTTTCAGGACAGTTGAATTTCCAAAAGGGTTCTCTCCGGGTAAAAGATGCCTCGGCGCGATTCCAGGAGACCACTCTCTCACAAGCCTCTTTTGCCATCAATCTCCACCAACTCAAAGACCGTTCTTCTCCCTTGTTACTACGGGGTCAGATAACTGGGCGGGCCGAAGACGTGCTCCTAGTCCTTTCCAGAACGCCTCTTCCGGTTTCTTTGGCAGAAAGACTCTCTCACACCAAGGCTAAAGGACCCCTTCAGGGTTGGCTCCTTCTGGAAGGGACCATTCGGAAACCCAGAGTCTCCTTTGAAATCAGGCCTCAGGGTGTTTCTTTAAACTACGAGGGTCTTCCACTCCCATTCAGGCTGGAAGGTGGGAAGATCAGGTGTCAGGGACGCCTCCTCACTCTCACCGGACTGAAGATACGCTTTCCTGAAAGTGTCCTTCGGAACCTCAATGCCCAGCTTGATTTTCGCCAACATCCCCCCCGACTTGCTCTCACCGAAGCCCGGGGGCTCCTTTCGGTCGCTGAGACCCTCCGGTTCCTGTCTTTCTATCGTCAGATAGCTTCCCATCTCAAAAAATATGGTTTTGAAGGAAAGACCGTAGTACTCACGGATGCCTCCTACGATGGTCCTCTTAGCCCCAAAGGGGTACTTGAGCGGTTGCGTTTTCGGCTAAAAGGAGAAAACCTCAAAATCTCTCTTCCCTGGCTTCCGGCTCCCTTATTGGTGGTAAGAGGGGCTGTCTTCTACGAAAATTTCTCCCTTTTGGTCGAACCCTCTGAAGTGCGTCTGCTTGACGCTCAAGGATTGGTAACAGGAAAGATAGGCTTTCGTCCCTTTGCCTTGAGGTTTGAGGCAGAGGCCTCAAGTAGAGAGTCTTTCCTCCAGTGGGCATACAAGCTTGGTAGGATCCCGGAAGAGTTGTTTCCCAGGACTCCGCTCACAGCTCGGTCCTTGACCTTTATTTATGAACCGTCGAACCTCTTTTTGGAGGGGGACTTCCTCTGTCAAGAAGCCGCCTTCCATCTTCGCCTGTCGCATCGAAAAGGCCTCTTCACCTTCAAAACCCAGCTCCAAAAGCCGACCTTCACTCTCTCCCTGCAAAAAACACCCACCAAGATTGATTTTGAACTCAACGGAGAGATAGACGACCAGGGGATCAGACGATATCTTTCCACCAACCCCTTTCTCATCCAAAAGGTAAAGGGTCGTTTCAGAGGAAGTTATTTCCCGGAAAACATTCTGAAGAGCACCTTTGAAGGGGAGCTTCGTCTTTCGCGTTTCAGGATCCCTTCCAAGAAATATCCCTTCTGGATCGAAGACCTGGACCTCAAGGCTCAGAAGAAAATCCTTTTTGTTCGGCGTCTGGAAATGGATTTAAATGGTACGAGTTTTGAGGCTCACGGTCGCCTTGAAATCTCACCTAATCTCCTCAATATTGATGCCGCCGCTTACATACCAACCCTCGTGGTAGAAGATTTCCTTTCCGCGCTCCAGTCCCAGAAAAGGGGGCAAACCTCCAAAAAATCTTCCAAAAAGCCCAAACTGGTGGTCCATCTCTTACTTTCAGCCGACAGCGTGCTCTACCAAAATTACGAATGGAGCCCCTTTGAAGGAGAGATTTTCTACCATCCGCGCGATTTCAAACTCGTGGTCCGAGAAACCTATCTCTGCGGTATAAAACTCTGGGGAAGCTACGAACGCACCCAACGAGAAGACCTGCGTCTCAGCTTCGATCAACCAGAAGGACAATTAAAAGAAACCCTCCAGTGTCTCTTCGGTTCGGACCTCATTGAAGGGCCCTATCAACTGAAAGGTTATCTCCATACCCAAGGAAAACGGCTCTTTGAGAAGACCTCCGGCCGCTATCTCTTCTTGTCTCAAAAAGGACATATCTACAAGTTTGGTACCCTGGCCAAAATTTTTGCCCTTTTGAGCCCTCTTGACATCTTTCAAGGCAACCTGCCGGACTTTGAAAAAAAAGGAACAGACTATAACTTTTGGGAAGTGAAAGGAAAGTTTGAAAAACACTTTCTGATAATTGACAGTTGGCATCTCGAGGCCCCGGGCTTCCGAACCTTCGCCTCTGGCAAGATAGATCTCCTCAAACAGAAAATCGACGTCACGGTCCTGGTCTCTCCTTTCAAGGCCATTGATTCCCTAGTAGGACACGTTCCACTCATCGGCTGGATTCTCACGGGCAAATCGAAGGTCTTCCTCGCCGTGCCCGTCAAGGTGCGTGGCCATCTGAAGGACCCTTCTGTCATCCCTCTTGACCCCACAGCGGTGGGAGCAGGGGTCTTTGGTATCATCAAACGCACTTTTCAGTTACCGGTGAAGATTTTCGTACCAGACAAGGAAAAACCCCTAACCTTACCTCCTCCGGAGGGCAAATGATGCCTCGCTTTTCAGTGCAAGAACACCACGCCCGACGGCTCCACTGGGATTTGAGACTTGAAAAAGATGGCGTTCTCAAATCCTGGGCCATTCCCAAAGGCCCTCCCCTTAAACCTGGCGTGAGACGTCTGGCTATCCAAACCGAGGATCATCCTTTGGACTACATTTACTTCGAAGGCATCATCCCTCCCGGTCATTACGGCGCAGGGGAAGTCAAACTTTGGGATAAAGGAGATTACGAAATCGAATCTTGGGAAGAAGACAAAATTGTTGTCTATTTCCACGGAGAAAAATTGAAGGGTCGTTACGCCCTTATTCGGTTGCGTAACGGAGAATGGTTGATGATCAAGGCGCGAGACTAGCGTCTTTTTGTCTTCTTGAGTCTAGGACGTGTTTTCTTGATCTTTTGCCCCCTGTAAGTCTTACGATTTTTCTTCTTGACCTTAAAATCCAAATCCAGATCGTAAGGGTTATCGAACTCCACCCACCGTCCGCCGATTCTCAAATCGAGATCACCGTCTTCTTCGAAGCGATATTCAAAGGGAAAGTCTGGCGGGGGCGGCTGGTCCTTTTCCAGCAAATATTCCCGCCCTTGATAGGTTACTTTCGCCACCGAAGGAGAGAGAAATTCCACTTCGGGCTCCGGCTGACCAGAACAGCAGACCAAAAGTATCAGAAAAACCCCCAACCAATAGCGCATAACCCCTCCTGCATGACAAAATCTAGATTTTGCGTTACAGTAGCACAAAATCTTTTGAGGAGGAGATTTGTCTGGAAAAAGGAACGTCCTTTCTGACAAAGTCCTCGTCCTGAACCGCCATTACCAAGCCATTCAGATCACCACTGTTCAACGGGCGATCTGTCATCTAGTAAAAGGGACGGCCAAAGTCATCACTCCAGATTGGACGACCCACACCCTGGAAGAATGGGTGGAGGCTTGTCGCTTCTATCATAACGGAAACGGTCGCCTTATTCGCAGCCCGAGTCTTTCCTTTCTGGCTCCAGATGCCATTTATCTCGTAAGTTTCGATCGTTTACCACGCATAGAGGTGGTCTTCTCCCGGGCCAACCTCCTGGTGCGAGACTCCTACACCTGCCAGTACTGCGGAAAAAACGTCAAAAACCCAAAAGACCGAACCATTGATCACATACTCCCTCGTTCCCGCGGGGGGAAAACCACCTGGGAAAACGTGGTCCTTTGTTGTCGCAAATGCAACCTCAAAAAAGGGGATCGCACTCCAGAAGAAGCGGGCATGAAACTCCTCAAAACCCCCAAAGCCCCTCCCTGGGAAAGCATTTTCATGGAAGACTTCCCCCAGGAAAAGAAAGACGTTTGGCGCCAGTTTTTAAGCTTTGCCGGTCTTTTCAAAGATTAAAAGGCCAAGAGCTTTTGCACATCCAGGATAACCAGGAGCCTATCCGGCAATCTTGAGACGTTCTTCACGAACTGGATATCAAGCCCTTCAATGACGTCCGGGGGATCCTCGATATCAGCTATTGGGATCTCCAGAACGTCGCCGATCTGTTCCACCAGAAGACTCAAGGGTTCACCATCCCGGCCAATGATCACGTTATGATGCGCTTCGTTTTCTCGAATCAGACCAATTCGCTGGGCTAGATCGATAGCCGTAAGGATCTGACCGCGGAGATTGATGATGCCAGAAACATAGGAAGGAGCTTGGGGAACGGGTGTAATGTCAAGCGAGCGGTTGATTTCCACCACCTCCTCTACAGGAAGAGCAAAGAGAAAACCCCCCAGCCAAAAAGTTATGAAAAGTTTCGTGTCCTCAGCCAAGGTAAGGTTTTTCTCGGTTTCTTGATTAGCGGGCAAAGCCATGACCTGCCTCCTCCATGATTTGGACTAACCTCTTGAGAAGATTTTCGGCTTCTTCCGGTAATTCTTGAGGAAAGACGATTTCAAAGCGCACAAGGAGATCTTCCCGCGATCCATCCTCAAGATAGGCCCCCCGATGCCTCAGCACCAGGGTATAACCAGGTTCCAATCCCCGGGGTATCTCTATGGGCTCTGGTCCTTCAAGGGTGTTTATCGAAATCACACCCCCCAGGGCCGCTCGCCAAAAAGGGACCTTCACTAAGCTTACTAGCTGATCCCCCTCGAAAAAGAGGTCTTCATGGTTGTGTACCTGGAGTTCGAAATAGACATCTATCGCTGGCCCTTCCCGATGAGCCGGCAGATAAAGCAAGTCTCCAGGTCTGGCACCAAGAGGAAGACGGAGAGAGATTTCTTTCTCCCGGGGCAGCTCTCCTCTCTGCCGGCAGGTGGGACAAGGATCCACCAAGAGGAAGCCCTCTCCTCCACAGCGTGGACAAGAGATTTCGTAACGCCGACGAGCCCGATCAAATACCACCCGGCCTCCACCAGCGCATATCGGACAGACTTCTTTCCGGCCCTCCGGATCAAGCCCCCGACCACCACATCGGGGACACCGGACCGGTTGGTCCGGAACCACTACAGTAACCATTGCTCCCAGGGCCAATTCTCGAACGGTAACGTCTAAAAAGGTCAAAAAATAATTCCCCCCGGTTGGTCTTTCTCGAACCAATCGCAAACGATTGGGGGAATGTTTGGCACACAGAAGTTCGTAGGAGCGCTTAAGCTCGAGGAATCTTTCGACCTCTCCTCCAGCATCAGGGTGGAGGAGACGGGCCTTTTCCCGAAAGGCCCGTCTGATCTCAGCGAGGCCGGCCTCGGGCTTTATCCCTAAGACCTCGTATGGATCAAAAGACTTCATGCGGCTTGGGCGTATTTCCGAGACAAGAGGTTGGCCAGGGCTTCAAGCACCTGAGAGCGTTCCAATTTGACTTGATACTCGTCTATTCCCGCCTCAAGTCCCCGCCTGCGGTCTTCGTCACTAGCCAGAGAGGTAAGGGCCATGATCGGCAATTCTGCAAGCCTGGCATCAGCCCGTACCCTTTTGGCCAATTCGATCCCCGTCAAACGCGGCATTTCGATATCGGTGATAAGGACGTCGTAGTTGCCGTGCTGAAGTTTCTCCCAGGCCTCCTCACCATCAGTGGCCGTCTCCACTTCATAGCCTGCCGATTCAAGATAATTGGCAATCATTTGACGGAAGAAGGGAGAGTCCTCAGCCAGCAGTACCCGATAAGGTCTCTCCTCTTTGGGTACGATCTTTACGAAGAAATAAGGATCGTGCATTTCGATGATCTTATAGACATCCAAGAAGAGAGTGGTCCGGTCCTTGATGATAGCAGAACCAAGGACCCCTTCCATCTTGTAGAGGCGTTCGTCAAGACGCACTTGGGTCTGAATGCTGTCTACGATCCGAGAGACCATTAAAGCTACCTCGTTCTCACCCTCACGAAAGACAAGAAGGTGATACTCGTCCTGTTCGGGCAAAGGTTGGATGGGAAGATAGTTCTCAAGACGAATAATGGGGATGCTTCGACCTCGATATTGAATAATCTCCTTGCCACCCACAAACTCCAGCTTATCAGCGGAAATCTTGTCCAGCCTGGCCACCAAGGCCAAGGGGATAGCGAACTGTTCCTCAGGAGAGACGTTGAAGAGAAGGATGAACTGTTGTTCTTCTTCGGCCATTCGATTTTCGAGACCGAGTTCTTCTTTCGCCCGGTCTACGTCTTCGATCTTGAGACCCACCTTCCGCGAAATACCGACCACGTCAAGGATCAAGGCCATGCGTCCGTCACCCATGATGGTGGCACCGGCAAAGATGGAAATGTCCTTGAAGTGCTTGCCCAGAGGTTTGACCACGATTTCCTCGGAATCCCATATCTCGTCCACCACCAGACCGAAGTGCATTGCCCCACAATTAAGGATAACCAAACTCTCGCTTTCCTTCGGCTCCGCCTCCAGTCCCAAGATCTTGGAGAGTCGCACCAGAGGAACCATCTCTCCCCGGAGACGGAAAAATTCTGAATCTCCGATCTGGTGGATGTTTTTACGAGTTTCAGCTGAAAGACCAACCAGTTCGCGCAGGCTCACCTGGGGAATGGCGTAACGCTGGCCTTCGCATGTCACTACCAGGGCCGGGATAATGGCCAAGGTCAGAGGAATCTTCAAACGAACGGTGGTGCCTGCCCCCAGGACAGTCTGGATATCGATGCTTCCCCCGAGTTTCTCCACGTTGGTCTTGACTACGTCCATCCCCACCCCTCGGCCGGAGATGTTGGTGACCTTTTCGGCTGTGGAGAAACCGGGTTTGAAGATCAGGGCCAGGGCCTCCCGATCGCTCATGGTTTCGGCTTCTGCCGGAGAAACGAGGCCCCGTTCGATGGCCTTTTGTTTTACCTTGTTGACATCTATTCCTCGCCCGTCGTCTTCAATTTCGATCACCACCTGCCCCCCTTCATGGTAGGCCCGCAGTACAAGGGTTCCTACCGGGGGCTTTTCACGCTGAACCCGTTCGTCTGGGTCTTCGATCCCGTGATCAATGGCGTTACGTACCAGGTGAGTCAACGGATCCTTGATGGCTTCGATGATGGACCGGTCAAGCTCGGTATCCGCCCCTTCAATTCGCAGGTTGACTTTCTTACCAGTGGAGCGAGCCAGATCCCGCACGATACGCGGGAATTTGTTGAAGACGTTTCCAATAGGTTGCATCCGGGTTTTCATGATCTTTTCTTGTAACTCTGTAGTCACCAGGGAAAGGCTCTGTGTGGCATTTTGGAGTTCGGAATCATTGATTCGTGAAGCGATCTGAACCAACCGGTTTCGGGAAAGTACGAGTTCTCCTGCCAAATTCATGAGCTGATCAAGGAGTTTGACATCTACCCGGACATGGGTCTCGGTAAGATGGACTTGGGGAGCGCCCTTGTCGTCTTTTTTGGCTGGCCGCCCTCCAGGGGCTGGCATCTTGTCGGCTTTTTTCTCTTCTTTCTTCTCGGCTTGAGAGACCGCCGGGGACGGTTTCTCTTCGGTCTTCTCGTCAGCCTCTTCGGCCTTTTCGTCTTTGGCTTCCTCTTCGGCCTTGGCTTCCTCTTCGGCCTTCGCCTCCGAAGGTGTTTCTGCCGGGGACTTTTCCACCTGAGGGGCCTCTTCAGTCTTTTCTCCTCCGCCTTCGGCCTTCTTGGCTACCTTGTCCGCAAAATTACGCAGATCAACCAAGAAATCGAGATAGGTATCATCTACAGGCTCCTTGCCTGTTTCTTCCAGAGAAGCAATGATGGCCTTGATATAGTCTACCGCCTTGAGAAGCATGTCGATCGTCTCTTCGTCTGCCACCACCAACCCGTCACGAAGCTTAGAAAGGATATCTTCTGCAAAGTGGGCAATGGCCTCTAGAGTCTTGAAACCAAAAAAGCCCGCGGTGCCCTTGATGGTATGGATGGTTCGAAAGATACTTGAAAGTAGTTCCCGATCTTCGGGACGCTGCTCAAGCTCTACAAACTCTTCGTCTAACCTCTCCAGGTTTTCTTTGGCCTCGGTAATAAAGTCTTTCAAGACATCTTCTTCAAAACTCATGCCGTCCTCCTCGGGATTCAAGCGGCGTTTTGCTATATTGATTCGGCCCCCCAGGGCAAAGCTTTAACCTTCCCATTGGTAACAAATGGTGCGTCCGATGATCTTCTTTTTGAAACCCGCTGGCATGTTCGAAGGCGTCTCCGTGGCTCCCAAGAAGAGATAGCCTTTGGGCTTCATCACCTTAGCGATATTGTTCAGGACCTTGGTCTTGATCTCCGGAGAGAAGTAGATGAGAACGTAACGACAGAACACCACATCAAACTTCCCCAGCGAAAGAGGCAGGGGCTCCACCAGATTAATCTTCTTGAAGGTCACCATACGCTTCAGTTTTTCGTTAATCACCCACTTGGCCCCATTTTGCTTGAAATATTTGACGAGCAGGGTGACTGGAAGACCCCGGTTGACTTCTATCTGGGAATAGGCTCCACTCATGGCCTTTTTTAAGGCTTCCTGAGAGATGTCACTGGCCAAAATCTGGATGCGCCAACTGAGAAGATCCGGAAAGTGTTCGTGGATAAGCATGGCCAGGCTGTAAGCTTCTTGCCCTGTGGAGGCCGCTGCCGACCAAAAACGGAGCTCTTTTTCTTTCTGGCGCAGGGCCTTGAGTTCCGGAATGACCACCTTCTTTAAGGCCTCAAAGGGATGTTGATCCCGGAAGAAATAGGTCTCATTGGTGGTCATGGCCTCCACGATCTCGTCTCGAAGAGAAGGGGTCAGCCTTTTTCTGGCCACTTCGTAGAGTTCATCCACACCCCGATAACCAAGGGCCCGGGCTAACTCCCGTAACCGGCTTTCCAGGAGATAGGTCTTTTCCTGTTTAAGGGTAATGCCACTGTGTTTTTGGACTAAATTCGCAAAAAACTGATATACTTCTGGTCTCATGCCGCGATCCGTTGCCGAAATAGTTTTTGTAAGAAACTGGCGATCTCCCCGAGAGGGAGGACGTAATCTGCGATCCCGGCCTCAACCACGGCGCGGGGCATGCCATAAACTACGGAGGTAGCCTCATCTTGAGCCAAGATCAGGGCTCCGGCTTCCTTCATCAACTTAGCCCCTGCTAACCCGTCTTGCCCCATGCCCGTCATGATAAGGCCCACGCTCTTGGCCCCGTAAACCTTGGCCACCGAACGAAAGAGCACGTCCACCGCCGGACGACAACTGTTCTCCGGAGGACCTTTGTGAAGGTGGATGACCTTGGCTCCCCCCGTCACCCTCACCTCCATGTGTTTGTCTCCTGGAGCGATAAAAACCTTGCCAGGGGTCACGGGACTGCCCTGGGTGGCTTCAATCACCCTTAGAGCCGAGAGCTGATCGAGTCTAGCGGCCAGCTGAGCAGTGAAAATGGGTGGCATGTGTTGCACGATGAGAATGGGCACTGGAAAATTGACGGGCAACTTCGGAATAACATCTGCCAAGGCCTTTGGCCCACCAGTCGAAACCCCGATTGCTACCACTTCACGCCTGATGGTGAGGAGGGGTTTAGTGGTCTTGCGAGGCAGTCCTACCACACGACGGACAGGAGAGACGGGCTGCGGGACCGCCGACTTGATCTTGGGGAGGAGTTCCTCCCGAATACGCTTGAAACTCTCGGTAAGGGACTGACTGGAAGGTTTGGTCACGAAATCAAAGGCCCCCAAGGAAAGGGCCTTGATGGTCTCCTTGGCCCCCTTTTGGGTCAGGGAGGAGAACATGATCACCCTCACCTTAGGATAGAGACGATGGATCTTCTCAAGGGCCGTAAGGCCATCCATCACCGGCATCTCTATGTCGAGGGTGATCACATCGGGCTTGAGCCGCGGAATCTTCTCCAAAGCCTCCTTGCCATTGGAGGCGGTACCTACCACCTCGATCTCCCGGTCTGAACGGAGGACTTCCGAGAGGAGCTTTCGAAACACCGGGCTGTCATCTACTATCAGGACGCGAATCTTCCTCACGAGGCTTCCTCCATAAGCCAGCGGATCTTGCTCTCAAGCATTTCCTGGTCAAAAGGTTTCATCAGATATTCGTTGGCACCGGCCATGATGGCGTCGATCACGCTCTTTTCCTGGTTCTCCGTGGTGACCATCATTACCTTGATGTGGTTCCACTTTTTTTTGGCCCGCATCGCTTTGAGGAACTCGTAGCCGTTCATCACCGGCATGTGCCAGTCTAAAAGGACCAGCTCTACGTCTGGATTCTCCTCAAGGACCTTGAGCGCCTCCTCTCCGTTGGTGGCCTCCACTACGGTGTGACCCATTTGTGAGAGATAACGACGCTGGATCTGCCTGATGGACTTAGAATCATCGACCACCAGTACCTTCATAAAAAGACTCCTGTGGTCCAAAATTATCCGCGCCTGCTTCCTATTCCTTCGGCAGAGGGTGAAAATCCCTTGAGAAGAGGAAAGAAAGGTCTAGTCAGAGAAAGCTCAAAGTTGGTTAGCCCTGGAAAGACGTTGACGCAAAAAATCAAGGGCCAATTCCGCCGCGCGCCAACAAGCCCCAGGAGAACCCAAAAGCCTGGAGACATCTGTCAGGCTCTTTCGAATCTCTTGGTTTCTCCTTTCTTCCAAAAGAGGTTTCAGGGCTTCGGCCAGTTTCTCAGGCGTGGCTTCTTCCTGTAAAAGTTCTGGCACCACCGGACGGCCAGCCAGAAGATTGACCAAACTGACGTATGGAACCTTCACCAGGTGTCTGGCCAGAAAATAGGTAAGTTTGGGCACCTTATATGCCACCACCATAGGCACACCCACGATAGCGGCTTCCAAAGTCACGGTCCCCGAAGCCAGGAGGACCGCTCGGGCATGTTGCATAATTTCGTATTGGTATCCCTTGACCACCCGCAGATCCGGTGCGTGGAGATGAAAAAAATGGTCTGGAAGGCCTTCGGCCTGGACCACCACCGCTTGAAGGGCAGGCTGCTCCTTCTTCAACCTGAGATAGGTCTCCACAAAGAGCGGCAAAAGGGACTCCACCTCCCGCCTCCGGCTGCCAGGGAAGAGACCAAGGAGGGGTGAATCCGTCCTTAGACCAAGCAACCGAAAGAGGGTTTCCCGCGAAAGACAGGGCTTAACCACGTCAAGCAGGGGATGGCCCACAAAGTGGGCTCGCACCCCGTGGCGCTTAAAAAACTCCACTTCAAAGGGCAAGATAACCGCCAAACAATCTACCACTCGCCGGATAAGTTTGACCCGACCTTCACGCCAGGCCCATACCTGTGGGGCAATATAATAGAAGACCGGCACTCGGTATCGTTTAGCAAACCTGGCCAACCAGAGGTTGAATTCCGGAAAGTCTATAAGAACCAGGAGATGAGGAGGTTGTTCTTTGAGGAGGCGCACAAGTCGCTTGAAGACCGAAAGGATGGTACGAAGTTCTCTCCAGCCCGGCAAACCCACCACCGCCAGATCTTCAGCAGGAAAGAGACACTCAAGACCTGCAGCGCGCAATCTGGGACCACCAATGCCTGTGGCCTGTAACCCCGGGGCCAGCTCCCGTAAGGCCCGCAAGAAGGAGGCTCCGTGAAGGTCTCCGGAAGACTCTCCCGTAACTATCAGGAAACGCAGTGTCGTTTGAGATCTGGCAGACAAGACCCTTCTCGTGCCAAGAAATGCGCCTTCTGTTTCTCTATTTCTTTCTTGATGCGAAAGGCCAGCTCCAAGGCCTCAAAACCATCTTCTCCACTTACCGGAGGCCTTTGACCCGAAGCCACCGCGTGTACAAAAGAGGTCAGCTCTTCGAACAAAGGATCAGGATCAGGAAAGGTCTCAGCTTCTGAAAAACCGTCTTGGTCTTCGGAGGACTCGGAACGGAGTTTTACCTTGACAAAGGTGTTCTCCAAGGTGTCAGCTGCCAGGTACATCCCAGGTTGAAAAACACGAAAGGAACGACGAGGGGTCAAAGCCAAACGACTAGCTGTAAGATTGGCCACTGTCCCTTTTTCAAAGACCAAACGTACGCTGGCCAGATCCGTTTTATCCGTCATCACCGGGGCCCCGGTAGCCTGAAGAGAGACCACTTTCTGACGTGTCAGGGCGAGAACCAAATCAAGGTCATGAATCATTAGATCGAGCACCACGTCAACATCCAGACATCTTTCTGAAAACCGACTCACCCTTTCGGCCTCGATGAAAACTGGGGCCTCTGTCTCGGCCAGAAGGCGTTTGATGGCTGGGTTGAAGCGTTCGATGTGACCTACTTGAAGGATACGATCCAGCTTTCGCGCACGTTTTACCAGGTCCCGAGCTTCCTCTGGAGAAGCCGCCAGAGGCTTTTCCACAAAAACGTGACATCCGGCTTCCAAAGCTGCCCGGGCCACCTCATAATGATGGACCGTTGGCACCACCACTGAAACGGCGTCTACTTCTGGGAGAATTTCTCGAAAATCAGTAAGAGCCCGCACTCCCAGACGACGCGCCATCTCTTCGGCCCGTTGGGGAATCACGTCAACCACTGCTATCAGATCTACTTCCGGCAGGAGGGCCAACTTGGCCGCGTGAAAGCGTCCGAGATGCCCCACCCCTATGACCGCCATGCGCACTTTCTTCATAGCCCTACCACCACCATACCGGCCTCATCCGCCAAAGCCAAGGCCCTTTCCTTCTCAAAGAAAAGGGATTTACCAGCTTCAAGGACCAAGACCTCGGCCTGGGCTTTGAGCATGGTCTCGATGGTTCCCGGACCAGCAGAAGGCAGATCAAAACGAAAATCCTGGTTAGGTTTCATCACCTTAACTACCACCGCCCCTCTTACCAGCTCACCAGCCCGGCGGATGGTGGCATCCGTGCCCTCCATGGCCTCCACCGCCACCACCATCCGATCTTTGACCACTACACATTGCCCTACGTCAAGCTCTCCCACAGCCTTGGCCATGACAAAACCAAATTCGATGTCATTCCATTGCCTGGCGTTGGGTCGGCGCCTGGTGAGTACCCCTTTGGGGGTCAGAAGTTCTGGTAGATAAGAAGTAGGAGAGATGATCTCTATACCTAAGGCTTCGATTTCACGAGCCACCGCTCGAAGGATTTCGTCGTCGTGTCGGGTCTTTAATTTTCGCCAGAGAGAAAGGGCTTTTAGATCCGGCCGCGCTTCCCAAAGGGCCCGGGGTTTGTCAATGGCCCCGGCAAAGGCCACCTTTTGAACCCTTTCTTTTTTGAGAAGCTTGAGGAGACGACCAAGCTGACCTAATCGTAATTCGTAAAAGGTATCAGCCAGAGAGACCAAACTTGATTCACTCTGGCCACAAAAAGCAAAGATCACCAGACGGTGTCCTTTCTCCTTCACGGCCCGGGCGAAGAGGTAGGGATAAAGGCCCCGACCCGCAATGAGGGCTACAGCCATCAGTCTCCCTCCCAGGCCCGGCGGATGATTCCTCGTCGCGAAGGGGCCTCCAAAAAGGCCAGAAACCTCTCCACTTCCGGCAAAAGGGGCACCTCTTTCCTTATCTTTGCCAAGGCCTCGGCCAGCGTGCCGTGACGGAGAAAGAGACGAAGGGCCCTGGAAAGGGCGGAAATGGTCTCCCGGGAGACACCCATACGTTTTAGGCCTACCAAATTCAAACCAGAAATGGCCGCCGGGATGCCAAAGACCCGTACAAAAGGTGGTACGTCTTTGGAAACACCGCTCATTCCAGAGACAAAAGCCCCTTCCCCCAACCGACAAAACTGGTGCACCGCCGCCAGACCGCCGATCACCACCCCCTTCCCAACCCTCACGTGCCCAGCTAATTGCACCCCGTTGGTCAGGATGACCTCGTCACCCAGCTGACAGTCATGACCCACATGACTATAAGCCATGAGATAACACCGATTCCCTATCCGGGTGACCCCTTGGTCCAGCATGGTCCCCCGATGAATGGAGACGTATTCCCGGATGACGTTTTCATGACCTATTTCAAGCCGTGTGGGCTCTCCTCCATAGGCCAGGTGTTGAGGGCTAGCACCCAAGATTACGAAGGGACCGATTTCATTCCGCCGCCCCAGGCTCACACCCTCTTCAATGATAGTGTGAGGACCAATTTTGGTACCAGCCCCGATACGGACTCGAGCCCCTACGATGACGTAAGGGCCGATCTCAACCCCTACGTCCAGCTCCGCACTCGGATGCACTTGTGCCGTAGGATGGATCATCTCACCGCTGCAATGATCTCGGCTTCAGCTGCCAGCCTCTCTCCAAGCCACACCTGACCAGTGGTCTTGAGAATGTTTCGTCGAAATTTGTATCCCTCCAGTACCAACCGCACCACGTCTCCCGGATAGACTGGCGCTCGAAAACGGGCTTTCTCTACCCCAGCCAACACGAAAAGCCGATCCTGATACTCGGGGAAGAGCTTCTTCATGAAGATGATCCCAAGCTGAGCCAGGGCCTCGATGAGGATTACCCCGGGGACCAAAGGCTCATCCGGAAAATGCCCTTGAAAAAAGGCCTCATTCTGAGTGAAAGCCTTAAGGGCTTCGATCCTGGGAGGATCATGTGAAAAGGAAACTACTCGGTCCAAGAAAAGAAACGGATACCGATGAGGCAGATATTCCTTGATCTGGCGATGGTCAAGAACGATCTCGCTCATTCAAAGCCTCCTGCAGTTTGGCCACTTTGGTCTGCAATTCGCGCAATTCCTTGAGGAGTTCCGGCAGTCTTTCGTAGACTGCCACGCAGCGTCGCCAGCGCTGAATTTCCATAGCCGGAGCCCCGGCCACCACCATCCCGGGAGCTACCTCGCGCGCCACCCCGGCTTTGGCTGCCACCTGGGCCCGTTCTCCTACAGGCCGGTTTATGCCGGCTTGACCTCCAACCATGACAAAGTCCCCCAGTCGCACGCTACCTGTGAGCCCTGCTTGACCAGCCAGCACACATCCCCGGCCCAACACAACGTTGTGGGCGATCTGGACCAGATTATCTACCTTGCTGCCAGCCCCGATCCTGGTAACACCAAAGGTAGCCCGATCCACACAGGTGTTGGCTCCGATCTCCGCCTCTTCTTCTATTTCGACACGGCCAAAATGGGGAATTTTGAGATGCCTGTCTCCCTCCTGGGCATAACCAAACCCGTCACAACCAACCACTGCCCCGGCATGCAATATGACCCGATCTGCCAAACGGGTTCCGGGATAGAGCACCACCTGAGGATAGAGAAGACATTCCTGACCAATCTCGCATCCCTGCCCTATGTAAACGAAAGGATAAAGTACGCTCCTGGCCCCGATTCTGGCTCCTTGAGCTACATAGACAAAAGGATAGATCACCGCTTCGGGATGGATCTCCGCTCCTTCGGCCACAAAAGCCAGAGGGCTCACTCCTGAAGGGTGTTCTGGCTCCTGATAAAAAAGCCAAGCCAGTTTGGCTAGGGCCACCCGCACGTTATCTACCACCAAAAGGCTGCGGTCGGAGAGCTCTTCTACCAGAGATCGAGTAACGATGAGGGCCCGAGCCCTGGAATTCCTGGCTGCTTCCAGGTACTTGCGGGACTCTACAAAAGAGAGTTCTTCTTCAGAAGCCAGAGAAAGGGCGTTGATACCCCTGATCTCCTGGTCTTCTCCTAGTACCTCGGCACCAATCAGGGAGGCAAGTTCAGAAAGCCTTCGGGACAAAGATCTCTCCTCCTTCTCATGCAGGACTTGGAACAAGGTTACCCAGAAAAGACCGTTCTGCTCAAGACGATCAAACCAAGATCTTTTCTTCCTCGCCTCCCTGACGGATGACCCTCACCGGCACCCCCTCACGATCCCGTACTTTGGGGGCGTAGCGTTTGAGAAGCTTGGCTGCAAAAAGAACGGCTTCCGGATCGGTGGTGAAGAGGACTAACCCCACAGGACCAGGGACCTCCGCCAACTTGAGGACCAGATCTCCTTCTCTGGCCAGGGCCAAAAGTCTCTTGTTCTCGGCCTCATTCCGCCCGATGACCAACCAGCCATCTTTTGGCAGGGCAAAATGGCGTCCAAAGACGAGCAACTCGGCCTCTCTGGGATGAACCTGACCCTTTTTAAGCTGGAAGAAGTCCCTTATACGGGGGGCCAGGCTCGGATCCGTCAACAGGCACCCCCCCGCCGGAGAAGGAATTTCTTTCAAACCGAACTCCCTTGCCAGCTGAAGTTGAATTTTGCGACCCCGTCCGGCGATATCAAGAAGTCTTGTCCGATCCACCCAGCCCTTCTCCTCGTAAATCGTGGGAGGCAACCTTTTGGCCGAAAGGGGACGGAGGATTCGCCCTATCAGACCGGTCTCCTTTTCGATGTGCCGCAAGGTGTGACGCTGTTGACTCATAGGCCGCTGGCCTACCACTTCCCCGGTGGCTATGATCTCAGCTCCCAGCTTTGGCAACAGGGCTTTGGCCTGGCGCAACATGAGGATCTTACAATCAATACAGGGATTGAAACCACTTCCATATCCGTGGGGGGGAGCAGCCAACATCTTTAAGTATTCCGGAGTGATGTCAAGCACCAAGGCCTCAAAACCGTGTTCCTTTAATTTGGCACCAAATTCCTCTTCCCTGCCCTTCCAAGACCAACCAAAGAAAGGCGTAATGAAACGCACCGCCACCACGGGGAGTCCCTGGGCGGCAAGGATCTTGCCCGAAAGGAGACTATCGAGTCCTTCGGAAAAGAGGAGGAGGACTTTCTTTTTCATGAACCCAAAAGGCGCTGAGCCAGATCAAGGGCCTCCTGGCCACCGAGCATTCGAGAAAGTTCAAGACTTCTTTCTTCGGGAGCAAGGGCTCGCACCCTGGTACGAATCTCTTCTCCCTCTCGCACCTTTTCCACTACGAAGTGTTGGTCTGCTAAGGCCGCGATCTGGGGCCAGTGCGTGACACAGATCACTTGCTGGTTTCGGGCCAGCTCCTTAAGAAGTTCAGCCACGCGACGAGCCGTCTCTCCGCCGATTCCGGCGTCTACTTCGTCAAACAGCAGAAGGGCGGTTTCACCCCGGGCAGAAGCCGCTTTGAGAGCCAGGAAAAGGCGGGAGAGTTCCCCTCCAGAGGCTACCTGAGAAAGGGGGCGCCATGGACTCTGGGGAGCGGAGGCGAACATAAACTCCACCCGATCAAATCCTGTCTCCTTTGCCTCCTCGAGAGACTTCACTTCCACCCGGAAACGGGCCTCGGCCAGGCCCAGAGAAGCCAGGCTAGCTGAAACTTCCTCCGAAAGCCGCCGAGCTCCCTCCCTGCGCTGACGACTCAATTCCCGGCCCAGGGTGTAAAGTTCTTCCTTCCTGCCGGCCAGCTCGGTTTCAAGGGCTACCAATTGCTCCTCGCCGCTCTCAAGGGTGGCCAGTTCCCTCTTCAGACGCTCAAGCTCCTCCAGAACCTGGGCCAAATCCGGCCCGTATTTGCGCTTGAGGCGCCGAAGCTGATAGAGACGATTCTCTATCTCTTCCAGGCGTCTTTCGTCTCCTTGGAGCTGTGCTCCATAGGATGCAATTTCTTGCCCAAGGTCCTCCACTTCGTAATAGAGCCCCTCCAGGCGTTCACCCAAGGACGCAAGTTCAGGAGCGAGATCCAGGATCCGGAAAAGCTCCCGCCGGGCCCGGGCCAGGTGCTCTACCGCCTGCAGGAGTTCAGCGGAGACGATCTGCGAGGACTCCTTTAATTTTTTGAAGTGTTTCAAACGTCTAAGCTCCGCTTCCAGCTCTTCATCCTCTCCGGGATGCGGGGCCGTCTCTTCTATCTCCCGGATCTGAAAAGAAAGAAAGTCTCTCTCCTTCTCGGCTTGCTGCACCCGACGTGCAAGCTCTTGATAAGCCTTCTCTAATTCCCTAAAACGTCTATAACTGTCTTGATAAGACTCCACGAGGGCTTGAAGGCCGCTGAAGGTGTCGAGGAAGGCCAACCTTTCTTCTGGTTTGGCCAGCATCTGATATTCGTGCTGACCCGCCAGGACAATAAGTCCTCGGGTGAGTTCTGCCAGCATCTGGGCTGTTACCAGCGAGCCGTTGAGATAGATCCGACTCCTCTCTGCGGTGATAACCCGCCGAACTACCACCTCTTCTGCTGGTGAGAGACCAAGAGAGGTCAGTCTCTCTGCCAACCAGCGCCCTTCAAAGAACGCCTCAAGCACCGCTTCTTTGGCCCCTGGACGGATGAGATGTCCGCCGCCGCGACCCCCCAAAAGGAGCTTTAAACTTTGAATGAGCAAACTCTTCCCTGCCCCGGTCTCACCGGTGAGGACAATGAGACCCGGGGCAAATTCCAGCTCCGCCTCGGCAATAAGGACAAAATCTTTCAGCCTGAGCTGAAGGAGCATCTATAGGTACTTTTCCACCAGGAGTTCTGCGATTTGAACAGCGTTGGTGGCAGCCCCTTTCCGCAGATTGTCTGCCACCACCCAGAGGTTGAGCCCGTTTGCTACGGATTCGTCTTCTCGAATGCGCCCCACAAAGACCTCGTCACGGCCTGCCACCTCAATCTGAAGGGGATATTTCTTCTCTTCCGGACAGTCCACCACCACGATCCCCGGGAAAGCCGAAAGTAGCTCCCGAGCCTTGGCCGCGGTGATCTTGGTCTCGGTCTCTATGTTCACCGCCTCGGCGTGCCCGTAAAACACCGGCACCCGCACCGTGGTGGCTGTAACCCCGATGCTTTCGTCTCCCATGATCTTTTTGGTCTCATTGACCATTTTCATCTCTTCCTTGGTGTAACCATTGTCCAAAAAGACATCGATGTGGGGCAAACAGTTGAAGGCGATTTGATGGGGAAAGGCTCTGGGTTCAGGAAGGGTCTCACCTGCACACCAGGCCTTGGTTTGATCCATCAGTTCCTGAATGGCTTTCTGCCCGGCTCCAGAGACCGCTTGATAAGTAGAGACTACCACCCGTTTGATCCGGCTGTAATCGTAAAGGGGCTTCAGGGCCACCACCATTTGGATGGTTGAACAGTTGGGATTGGCAATAATGCCTTTGTTCTTATAACCCGCCACGGCCTCAGGGTTCACCTCTGGTACCACGAGGGGAACCTCAGGGTCCATCCGCCAAGCACTGGAATTGTCAATCACCACCACCCCATCTGCCGCAAACTTGGGAGCAAACTCGAGACTCCGGGAGGCACCGGCAGAAAAGAGGGCGATATCGATACCGCGATAATCTCTTTGTTCCCCCAAGACTTCGACTTCAATCTCTTCTCCCCTGAAGGGGAGCCTGAGACCCCGAGAACGCTCCGAGGCAAAGAGCCTTAGTCTCTTTACCGGAAAGTTCCGTTCTTCAAGTACCTGGATCATCATCCGTCCTACGGCTCCGGTGGCCCCAACCACCGCTACGGTAAATTCCTTCATCTTCGACCTCCTCCTTGAGACTCAAGCCAGATTTAAGACCCTCTCTTCTTCCGGTCAAAGTCTATCACAACGCACGTAAGCCAGGAGCTCCTCGATCTCGGGAGTGAGTTCCTCCCAGTAGTCCCGAATATTGAATTCTTTTCCGCAGCCCTTGCACCTAAGGGCCACACGCCTTCAGGTGCGTTTTAGTATGAGAGCGGTCCGGCAAAGCCGGCAATAGAGACCGAGGTCCTTCTGAAAGCCGAACATCTAATCCTCCTTACAAAGCGATAATAAGAAGGCGCGCCGAAGCGCGCCCATGACTAAGGTAGAGGAGGTAAGAACAACAAGGTCAATTTAACATAGCATATTTTAAAATTTTGGCCAGCCTTTGGCCAAAGTGCCTGAAAATTCGCAGGATTGGGTGGAAGAAACCGGCAGAGTGGTTTTTTCGTTGCCGGACAGGCCCAAGTGTGGTAAATGGCCCAGAGGAAATTTTCCGGCAGGTAAACCGTGAACGAAGAAGGTCGATCTTGCTGCGCATCTATCAAACGCAAAACGGGGTCTTGGCGCTTGCGCCGCGTATCAAGCGGCATTGCTGGGTCTGTCTTACTTCCCCTACCGACGAAGAACTGCGTTATGTTCAGGAAGAGCTGAAAATCTTCCCGGACTTCCTCCGATATCCCCTCGACGAAGAAGAAACCCCTCGTATCGAACTGGAAGAAGACCAGCTGCTTATCATCCTTCGCGTCCCGGATCCGCGTCACGAAGAGGGTTTCATCCGTTATGAAACCATTCCCATCGGGATTATTCTCACGGAAGAAGCCATCGTCACCGTTTGCCTTAAAGAAAACCCGGTCTTCGACGATTTTCTCATCGCGGTCAACAAAGTACGCCATTTTTCTCTTGAAAGGCCCGTCCTTTTCCTCTTTCATTTCTTCTTCTGCATCGCCAATCTTTATCTGCGCTATTTACGTCTCATCGACAAATTAATTACAGAATACGAATCCGAGCTCTACCGGTCCATGAGAAACAAAGAACTCCTAAAACTCCTTAACATCGAGAAGAGCCTGGTCTATTTCAACACCGCCCTTCGGGCCAACGACATCGTTCTTACCCGCCTCCAATCGGGCCGCTTCCTACGTCTTACCGAAGACGACCTGGAGATGCTTGAAGACATCCAGATCGAAAACCGCCAAGCCATCGAAATGGCCAAGATTTTCAGTGATATCTTGACCGGTACCATGGACGCTTACGCCTCGGTTATCTCGAACAACTTGAATATCGTTATGAAATTTCTCACCGCCGTGACCATTGTACTGATGCTTCCCAACCTGGTAGCCAGCATTTACGGCATGAACATCCCCCTTCCACTTCAAGATTCCCCGCACGCCTTTGTCATCCTGATGGGGCTCTCTTTCCTGCTATCGGGAGTGGTGGTTGCCCTTTTTATCAAAAAACGGCTCTTTTGAGGTTTGCACCCCGGGATCTTTGTTTTTAAGTTTGCCTCATGACCAATTTTGAAGCCATTGTCCTGGGGCTGCTTCAAGGGGCCACAGAATTCTTGCCCATTTCGAGTTCGGGGCACCTGATCCTTGCGGAGCGGTTTTTCGGGATAGAAGCCACTCTGTCCTTTGACGTCTTCCTACATCTGGGCACCCTACTGGCCGTGCTTCTTTATTTTCGCACCGACTGGTGGCGGATGGTTCGCCTCAGAGACCCCCTAGACCGACGTCTCTTGTTTTTTCTGGTCTTGGCCACGATCCCCGGGGCCTTGGCCGGCTTTTTCTTGGAATCCATGGTAGAAAGTCATTTTCGGGAACCAGGCCGGGTGGCTTTCATGCTAGCTTTCATGTCTCTGCCTTTGGTCTTGGCCGAAGTCTTGGGCTCTCGGAAGCATCTGCTCCCAAGCCTGAAACTCCCTCAAGCTTTAGCCATCGGCTGCGCTCAGGCACTGGCCGTTATCCCTGGCACTTCCCGCAGCGGAATAACCATGGCCACTGGTTTGCTAGTCGGCCTCACCCGTGAAGAGGCGGCTCGTTTTTCATTCCTTCTCTCCGCCCCCATCGTCGCCGGAGCAGGCCTTTATGAAACCCTAAAGCTCTTTAAACATGGAGAAACTTTAATTCTCCCTTATTTTTCGGGATTTCTGGCGGCTTTCATTTCGGGGTACTTGGTAATTGCTTGGTTACTCCATTTTTTACGTAAACACACCTTTTACCCCTTTGTGGTCTATCGTTTAATCTTGGCCGGGGTGGTCTATGCGCTATTTTAAGTTAGTCTTTGGCTTGTTCTTTTTGATCGCGACCCCCTTATGGGCCGGGTCTCTTCAGGAGAGACATCTGAGCCTGGTCACCATTGTCACCAAACGGGTCCCTTTCACCTATCTCTATCAATCGGAAGTCCCAGCGGGGGTAGGCACCGGCGTTCTAGTGGACCGTGAAGGACACGTTTTGGTGCCAGCCCCTCTGGTTAGTCGGGCCGGCTGGATCGATGTCTGTCTCCCCGACGGCCAACACGTGGGAGGGGTCCTTCTCGGGATCGACTATCTTACTGAGACAGCTCTTTTACGCTTGAAAAGAACCACCGGGCTGAAGCCAGCTCCCATAGCGTCTGCAGCTCCCGGCACCGGAAGCAAAATCTTTTTTTTGGGACGCCCACGCCAAAAACTCCTTTACAGATCCGGACACCTCATCGAAACGCACCGTCTGGTGGTCCATCGTGGGGTCGCTCTGGCGGGCTTCCTAGTAACAGACCTCAAACTCGAAGGACTTGGCCCCGGACCGGTTTTCGACGCTCAGGGAAGGCTCTTGGGTCTGGCCACCAGGTTACCGGACTTTCAGACCCCTCAAGGAGTCATGCTCCTGCCACCTTACCTTTTGAAATTGGCCTATCAAAAATTAAAGGAAAAGGGGCAGGCCGAATGGCCCTGGCTTGGTATCAAACCCTTGCCTCTTACTCCGTCTCTGGCACGCATCCTAAAGCTTCCGGTCTCAAACGGGGTCCTCATCGAAAAGGTCTATCCCGGAAGCCCGGCTCGTATCGTGGGTCTTCGTGGGGCACGCAAACCCGTCTCCATCGGCAACATCCTTTATCCTACCGGGGGAGACGTGATCGTTTCTGTTGGTTCACAAAGAATCACCTCTCCAAGCCAGCTGGACGAAGTCATCTACCGCAGACACCGTCCTGGAGAGGTAATTGAAATAGGTTTCTATCGCCAGAGGAAATTTCGTCGGGTAAAACTTCGCTTAGGAAGGAGGAGTTTTGTGCAGCCATGAAGATCGAAATTCCGGAAAAAGCCAAACCCCTTTACGAGAAACTGGCCAAACGCTACAACCTTGAACTGGAACCTTTACACATTAGAGGCCGGGAACTGATCATTTGTAAACCAGCCAGCATTGAGGAGCTTATTTCGGAAGACCCACTCAAAGACGTTCAAAGTTTCCCTTTTTGGGCCAAAATATGGGAAGCAGCTCTGATCCTGGCAGATTTTATGGCCTCGGTGCGGCCTCAAGGGCGTGTGCTTGAGCTGGGAGCAGGCCTGGGGGTGGCTGGCCTCACCGCCGCAGCCTTTGGCCACCAAGTTGTCATCACGGACTATGATGAAGAGTGCCTGGATTTCGTGCGCCTAAATGCCGCCCTCAATCAGTTAGAAAAGGCCGAGATTGTGCGATTGGATTGGCGCCAGCCCAAAGATCTAGGACGTTTCGAAATCATCATCGGGGCCGAGGTGGTTTTTAGTGGACGCTATTTTGAAACCCTGCTCGATCTTTTCAAGAGATATCTCGCCCCTGGTGGGGTGATCTATCTGGCCCACGACAAAGACCGAATGCGCACCCTGGCTCCCTTTTTGTATCTGGCTGAGAAGGAATTCGAACAGGCCGTAAGTCAGCGCAAGCTCCGTGCTGACGACGAGACGTACGAGATCATCATCTCGCGTCTCATCCCTCGCGATCAACTCTGGACGACCCAGGCCTCGGCTTAAGATTCCAGCTCAAGGCCCTCGGTAGCCGCTATCTCTTTAAGGGCTTCCTCGTAAGCCCGATAGGCCTCTTGACCAAAGAGTACCATTCGTACCAACCGGGGCCTTTGGTGTTCTTTGAGAAAGGAAACAATGGTTTTAAGGGCGATACGTGAAGCCTCCGATAGCGGATAGCCGTAAGCCCCAGTTGACAGCGAGGGGAAAGCTACAGAATCGATCCCTTTTTCTGCACACAGATTAAGGGCCGACCGATAGGCGCTGGCCAGGAGGTCGGCCTCTCCGTGCTGACCATCACGGTACTTGGGACCCACGGCGTGGATAACATATTTGGCCTTAAGTCTTCCGGCTCCGGTGATAACGGCGCTTCCAGTGGGACACCTTCCGTATTTCCTGGCCTCCTCGGCGATACTGGGCCCTCCGGCCCGATGAATGGCGCCATCTACCCCTCCACCAGGGATGAGACGTTCGTTAGCGGCGTTCACTATGGCCTCAGTGTCTTGTTGGGTGATGTCGCCTTCGACCAATTCCAGGAGACAATCACCGATTCTGACCCGCATCTTCCCCCTCCTGATGTCTGTTTTACTAGGATCAAATTAAAACCTTCTGTTTCAAAATGGTATAGATCCCGGTTGCCGCCTTGGATTTTTTTGTTTACCATGGGTCTGACTCTCGAAAAGGAGGGGTTTTTATGGCCGAGCTTCCCAAACTTGAGAAGAAACTCGAAAAGATGACCGTCAAAGAGTTGCGCGAAATTGCCCTCCAGATCCCGGAAATTCAGGGCGTTCACGGAATGAATAAAGAAGAGCTTATCTCGGCCTTAAAGAAGGTCTATGGCATCGAAGAAAAACCCCGCAAGGTCGGCGGAAGCATGAGAGAACTTAAGGCCAAGGTGGCCAAGTTTCGGGAATTGGCAGCCAAGGCCAAAGAAGAAGGTAACCTGGAACTTTATGAACGCTATCGGAAACTGGCCTCCCGATTCAAGAAACGGACGCGAAAGCTGGCCCGCATGGCGGCTTAAACCATGGCGGTTTACGAAACCAATTTTCCCAAACTTAAACTCCTCCATCGAGGCAAGGTCCGTGACCTCTACGATCTCGGAGAGGCCCTTCTCATGGTGGCCACTGACCGGATCTCAGCCTTTGACGTGGTCATGCCTACCCCTATCCCGGACAAGGGCGTGGTCCTCACTCAGATGTCACTATTCTGGTTCGACTTCTTGAAGGAGTTGGTCCCCAACCATCTCCTCACCGCCGAGGTGGAAGCCTATCCTATCGAAGTCCAAGAATACGCCGAGATTCTTAGAGGCCGAAGCATGCTAGTCAAGAAGACCCAGCCCTTGCCGGTGGAATGCATCGTAAGGGGGTACCTGGCTGGCTCCGGACTTAAGGAATATCGCCGGAGTGGTACGGTATGTGGGATCAAGCTGCCACCTGGGCTGAAAGAGGCAGATCGGCTCCCGGAACCCATTTTCACTCCTTCTACCAAGGCTCAAGAAGGCCACGACGTCAATATTACCTTTGAGGAATGTGCCCGTCTCATTGGTCAGGATCTGGCCGAAAAGGTACGGGAACTTTCGCTGGCCATCTACCAGAAAGCTGCGGCTTACGCGGAAGAGAGAGGGATCATCATTGCTGATACCAAGTTCGAGTTTGGTCTTTTGGAGGGCGAGCTCTTTCTTATCGACGAGGTCCTTACGCCGGATTCTTCACGGTTCTGGCCTAAAGAAGAATACGAACCCGGAAGACCTCAAAAAAGCTTTGACAAACAATTCCTTAGGGACTGGCTGGAGGAAATTGGCTGGAATAAAACACCTCCGGCCCCGGAACTCCCTCAGGAAATCGTCGAAAAGACCCGGGCCCGGTATCTTGAGGCCTTGAAAAGGCTTACGGGGAAGGAACTTTCTTGAATTTCAAACATCGTGTCGTAAGACTCGAGGACATCGATTTTGACGATCACACCTTTTGTCTTTCCTTTCCCTGCAGGGCTATGAACCTCCTGTCTTCGTTGGATCTCGTGGGTATTATCCATCCCCCGGTCTTGAGAGAGGGCGAGCGCTATCAGATAGTCTGTGGCCGAGGACGTCTGGAAGCAGCCAAAGAACTCGGATTCCAGCAGATCACGTGTAAGGTCTTGCCACGCTGGATAGACGATCTGACCTGTCTGATGATCTCTTTCGAAGAAAACATCACCACCCGGGGATTCAATCTGGTGGAAAAGGCCCTGGTGGTGGAAAAATTTCAGAACTATCTACCAGACGAAGAGATTATCAAAAATATCCTGCCCCGCTTAGAAATCGCTCCTTCTTACAGAAACTTCGAATTCCTCCAGAAGATCGCCTTCCTAGAAGAGGAAGCCAAGGAAATGATCCTCGACGGCCATCTCAATCCCAAGGTAGCGGTCAAACTCCTTGAGCTCTCAGAGACGGAACGGGAAGCCGTCCTGAAACTCTTTCGGCAACTCTTGCCTTCGAGCAGTCGCCAGAAAGAAATCTTTGAACTTTTACAGGATCTCACCCGGCGCGAAGAAAAGGACCTCCTCACCCTCCTTGAAGAACCAGAAATAAGGAGCCTTCTTACCGACCAAAAACTCAATCCTCCCCAGAAGACCGAAAAACTCTACGCCCTCCTCAAGAAAAGGCTCATGCCCCATCTCAAGGCCCTAGAAGAGGAGTTCAGGAAATTGGCCCATCGTTTCGTGAGTCTTGGGGCCAAAGTCAAGAGCCCACCAGGGTTTGAGAAGGAAAACTTCCTCCTAGAACTGGAATTTAAAGATCTCGAAGAATTGCGCCAAAAGGTCTGTTCTTTGCTGGACCGTTTGGGGCGGGAAGGGCCCTTAAACTGAGAAAGAAATCATAAAAGGCCTCCTCGGCAGGAACTCCCCGCTTTAAGGCTCCGTCCAGGCGAGCCAGAGACGAGAAGATCCTCGGCAAGTCTTCTTTTTTGAAACGTTTGGTTACCGGGAGCATTCGGTAAAGGGCGTAAGGGTGAATCTTGGCCATCACGCGGGGGGGTTTCTCTGACCAGAACTCTTTTCGTACCCGCAAGAACCATTGACGAAAGGCCGGGTACTTAGTCTCCGGAAGGCCATACTCTTCTAACAATTCCAGAAGAAGCCACAGACGCTTGAAGAAGGTAAGAAAGGTGGCCACTAGAACCAGAGGATGGGTGCCACGGGCAAAGAGTTCTCGACTGAGGTTTAAGGCCTCCTCAGCCCCCCGGGTGAAGAGAACCTCCAGCACCGTGTAAGGAGCTTCTTCGGGTTTGGGGCTCACGAGTTCTCGTACCTGATCAGCGGTGATCACTGAGGCCTCTCCCGCGTAAAGGGCCAGTTTCTCTATTTCCTGGCGCAGGAAGGAGAGGTCCTCTCCTACCAGAGAGAGGAGAAGTTCGGCCGTGGTCCGATCCATCTTTTTACCGTAAGCCGCCAACATCTCTGGAATCTCGTAACGAAGAAGGTCTCCACTGCGCCTTGATGGAAGGGAAAGCAAGACCCCGGCTTCCCTGGCAAAGAGACTCAGGGGATCTTTCTCTACAAGCTCGGAGAGGACCATAACGAGACTCAGGTTCTGTCTGTGAGACTCAAGGACCCCCAAAACCTCTTCCACCGCTTCGGAGGGGAGTTGTTGGGCCGTTTTGAGGCTTATGATCTTCCGACCAAGAAGGGCTGGGCTCCGAAGAGTTGAAAGGAGGTTTTCAAAGGGAACTTCATTTAGGTCTATCTCCTCCACAAAGTGTCCCAGGTCTCGAAAGGTGGCCAGAAGCCTTCGTCTGAGTTCTTCACCGATCTCTTCGTCTCCTACTAGCAAATAAAGGGGAGCGATGCGTCCTTTGCGGGCCCATTCGAGAACCTTATCAAAGTGATGTCTTTTGAGGAGTGGCATATTTTTGATTTTGGCGGAAGAAGCCCCTTTCTGCAAACCCTCAAAAGCGCTACTTTTGAGGACAAAAATCGAAAGGAGGTCAGAGATGCTCAAACTCCTCATTCACGTACCAGATTCCACCCGGGCTTCAATCGCCAACAAAATGGCCCTGAACTTCCTCAAGACCCGCCAGGAAGGGGAAGAACTTGTGGTCCGCCTCCTTTTCAACGCCCAGGGAGTTACTATCCTCCTTGAAGATCAAGCCGATTTGCTCGAGGGATTGCGAGAATTGAGCTCTCAGGGCGGAGAGGTCTATTTCTGTGAAAACGCCCTACGGGCCTTTGGCGTGGACAAGGAAAAAGTGCCAGCTTTTGCACGGACAGTGCCAGCTGGTATCCGGGCCTTGGTAGAATGGCAAGACGAGGGATTTCGTTACGTAAGGGCCTAGTTGCCCTTCCCAAAAGCCCCTGTTACTTTATCGCAAACTCAAAGGAGGTCCGCCCATGAACGAGACCATTCCCGGTCTTCAGCAAGGCCCGGAGAAGAGCACCATCCTCGAATTACAAGACCGTCGCCTTCAAGAACAACTCCAGAAGATCCGCCACAAGATCATGGTCATGTCTGGCAAGGGGGGGGTGGGCAAGAGCTCGGTGGCGGTAAACCTGGCCATTGGTCTCTCCTTACAGGATTTCATGGTGGGATTGCTCGATGTAGACCTTCATGGTCCCAACGTGCCCAAGATGCTTGGTCTGAGGCGGGGCCGTCTGCCTCGTCGCCCGGATGGCCGCATCGGAGCCATCGTTTATTCGCCCAATCTCAAGTTCCTCTCCATCGAACCCCTTCTTCCAGACGAGGATGCAGCAGTTATTTGGCGCGGACCTCTAAAAATCTCGGCGATTCGCCAGTTCATCGCCGACATCGACTGGGGTAAACTCGACTACCTTATCATAGACGCCCCACCGGGTACCGGAGATGAACCCCTCACCGTGGCCAAAACCATCCCTGACGCTTACGCCGTGCTGGTAACTACCCCACAAGAGGTCTCTTTGATCGACGTGAAGAAGTCCTACAATTTCTGCCGCAAAGTCAAGATGCGAGTACTTGGTCTGGTAGAAAACATGAGTGGTTTTATCTGCCCCCATTGTGGCAAGGAGGTAGATCTTTTCAAACGCGGTGGAGGGGAAAGACTAGCCGAAGAGTTGGGCATCAAGTTTCTGGGGCGCATCCCGGTAGATCCCAGAGTAGTGGCTGCTGGAGACGCCGGAAAACCGGTGATCGCCGCCTACCCGGAGTCAAAGACCGCCGAAGCCTTCGAAGAACTGGTGCGCAACGTGGTAGCTGCCACCGAAGAGTTCTACCGCGACGTGGAAGAAGGACGTTACATGCGTGTGGCCATTCCGGTGGAAGGCCCGGTGGTCACCGAAGAACTCGATTCAGCCAACCTCTTTGCCATCTATGACGTTGAAAAGAGCCAAGTGCGGGTCAAAGACGTGGCCAAAAAACCCGAAGAAGCCCCTCTTGATCTGTGGCTTAAGGAGCAGGTAATCACCCATCTCATTGCCCCCAAGATTTCGGACAAGCTTCGAGAAGAAATCCAGAAAATTGGGATCCGCGTGGTGGTTGGTGGGGTCCCAAAGATGAAGGCTGACCTTGTCATCCAGGACTATCTGGCGGGCATCCTCAAATAAGAGGCCGGGCCTCCCAAAGGAGGCCCAACGCTTTCTCCTCCAGGAAGGGTTCTTTCAAGCCGAGATCTTCTCTCTGAAAGGAGACGGCTCGGAGAGGGGCTTCTTTAGAGTTCGGAAAGGCAAACAAACCCTGGTTCTGATCTTACCCCAAGAAGGGGAGCGGGGGCTGGCTGAAGCCAGGGCCTACGTCCGTTTGGGGCTTTTTTTGGATCAGCACGGCCTCCCCGTTCCCAAAATCTTGGCCTTTGAAGAAAAACACGGCTTCATCCTGGTCGAAGACTTGGGAGACACTCGCCTGGAGGACCTTCCTCGAAAACGACGACTCGCCTTCTACCCACAGGCCATAGAACTCCTGGTCCGTCTGCAGGGACTTGGAAAAGAATTCGACCCGCGCTGGGCCTTCGAAGAGGCCTTCTACGACGAAAAAACCATGTGGCAACGCGAAGCCCTTTATTTCGTCGAGTCCTTTCTCAAAAACTTTCTGGGCCTCACTCCTCCTTCCGAGATCCTTGAAGAATTGTGGGAACTCTTCCTTAAGGCCCGCTTCTATTTAGGCGAAGAGGTCCTCCTCCACCGGGATTTCCAATCCCGAAACCTCATGGTGCAGAACCAAAGACTGCGCCTGATAGACTTTCAGGGGACAAGGCTTGGACCTCCTCACTACGATCTGGCCTCTTTGCTCTTCGACCCATACGCCAACCTAAAAGATAGGGAGAGAAAAGAGCTCTTCGACCTTTATCTTACACTTTCTTCACGAAGGGAACTGGCTGGTTTTTATCATCTGGCTGTCTTTCGGCTCTTACAAGCCATCGGGGCCTTTGCCAAACTGAGCCTTTCTGGTAAGGGTTGGTTTAGGCGCTATCTGCCAGTGGCCCTTTCGACTCTAAAGGATTTACTCCAAGAACATTTTCCCGAGACAAAAGCCCTCACAGACCTTTTGGCAAGAGTTGAGAAAGAGTTCTGCTTTGCTATGGTTTAAGGCCATGGAAATAAGTTACGAAGTACGAGCCAAAGTCCTCATCGAAGCCCTGCCCTATTTGCGTCAATTTTATGGCAAGACGGTGGTCATTAAGTACGGTGGCCATGCCATGGTTAATGAGACCTTAAAAGAGGCCTTTGCCCAAGATGTGGTCCTCATGAAGTATGTAGGCCTCCGTCCGGTAATTGTCCATGGTGGAGGTCCGCAGATCAGCGAAGTGATGGACAGAATGGGTATCAAACCGGTCTTCGTGGAAGGGCAAAGGGTCACCGATGAGGCCACCATGAGCGTAGTAGAGATGGTCTTGGTGGGCACGGTCAACAAGGGCATTGTAGGTCTCATCAACCGTCATGGAGGACGAGCCGTCGGGCTCTCGGGACGCGATGGCGACATGGTAGTGGCAGAGAAGATGCAAATCTACCGCTACTCGGGAGAAGACCGTCCACCGGAGATCATCGACATCGGAAGAGTGGGCAAGGTCAAGGAGGTCAATCCTGAGGTGTTGGAAACCCTGATGGAAAACGGTTTCCTGCCGGTCATCGCCCCGGTAGGGGTGGGACCTGACGGGGAGGCCTATAACATCAACGCCGACCTGGTGGCCGGAGCCATTGCCGGGGCCCTCAAGGCTGAAAAGCTCATCTATCTCACCGACGTGGAAGGTGTCAAAGATCAAGAAGACCGCCTCCTTTCTTCTCTCAATCTGAAAGAATTGGAGGAACTCCTGGAGCAAGGAGTGGCCAAAGGGGGCATGATTCCCAAGCTCAAAAGTGCGCGTAAGGCCCTTCTAGCCGGAGTCAAAAAGGCCCACATCATCGATGGGCGTGTACCACATGCCATTTTACTCGAAATCTTTACGGACCGCGGCGTAGGCACGGAGATTCTCCATGAGTGAACGAGAAACCCTTTTCCGGCTCCTCTTCAAACGGGCTTTCCTCTATTCGGAAGAAGGATTCCTCCTTTCTTCTGGCAAAAAGAGTCCTTATTACCTCGATTGCAAAAAAGTAACCCTCTCTTCCATCGCTCTCCCCTTGCTCGGGCGTCTACTCTGGGAAAAGGCTAAACGTTACGCTCCCCAGGCCGTGGGAGGTCTCACCTTGGGAGCAGATCCTTTGGTTTCTGCCGTCTGTTTCCAGGCTGGACTCGAAGGGGCGGAACTTGAAGGATTTATCGTGCGCAAGGAAGCCAAAGGTCACGGCACCGGTCGCTATCTGGAAGGACTAGTCAAACCTGGCTGGCGCTGCGTCATCCTTGAAGACGTGGTCACCACCGGTGGTTCAAGTCTTAAAGCCGTAACCCGTGCCAGAGAAGCCGGCCTCAGGGTGGAGGCGGTCGTGGCCTTGATAGATCGAAAAGAAGGTGGTCAGGAAGCCATTGAGAAGGCTGGACTTTCTTTCGAAGCCATCTTTGAAATTGACGATTTTCTAGCCTTACAGAAAAAAACATCCAGTTAGATCTGTTTTTTCTCGTTTTTCTTCCTACCTTTTCCTATTTTTCTGCTTTTCCTTGAAGGCCAAATTTTAGTTGGGCTTCTTGTGCGCCGAAATTGGTTAAAAGAAAAGATCTGGCGCCCCAAAGGCCCTGTCCTGGGGACCAAGTTCGCCTGGAGGTGTGAAAGGTGACGGGAAAGGATCTTCTTCGCCAGCTGCGTTTACTCAACCAAAGTTGTCGGGAGGCCCTCAAGGAAGAGAACTTCCGCAAGCTTCGGGCCTTAATGCAACTCAAGCAAGACCTCCTCTACTTTTTGAAGAAAGCGGCTTTCGAGGCCGAAGATCTGCCCCTGGTTCGTGAGGCTCTGAGCGAAGAAGAAGAACTTGCCAACCTGGCTTTGGCCAAACAAGCCGCCTTGGAGGCCCGTTGCCGACAGGGATGGCTACACTAAACAAGGAGGTTTGGGCCATGCAAGTGGGTGAGGTGGTCAGTCGTATTAATGAAACCCCCGTGACCCAAACGGGGCTTAAACAAGAAGGGGCTCGGTCTCCAACTCCTATCCAAAAAGGGGGCGGTGAAAAGATCTCTTTGCCTCCTGAAAGTGACCCCCAATCCCTCAAGGAGATGGTGGGAGCAATTCAGGAAGAACTTGAAAAGCTCAACGTACGTCTGGTATTCAACGTAGATAAAAAGACCGGGGAGATAGTGGTCAAGATCGTCGACCCCAAGACCAACGAGGTTATTCGTCAGATTCCTCCAGAGGAACTTTTGCGCGTGCGCGAAAAGCTTGACGAACTGGTGGGCATTCTCTTCGAAGCCCGGGTCTAAATCAGGTGCGGAAAGGGGAAAGGAAACCTCTAAGACTCCTCATTGCCGAGGACGAAAGGCCGCTTCGTGCCCTCCTCTTTGAGGAGCTTCAAGAAAGGGGACGAGAAATTCGTCTGGCGGCCAACGGTCTGGAAGCCTTGGATCTCCTCAAAGAGGAGGAGTTTGATCTCTTGATTACGGATATCAAGATGCCTGGTATGAGCGGAATAGAACTCTTAAAAGAAGCCAAAAGGCTTCAACCACACCTTCTGGTCATTATTATTACGGGTTACGCCACCTTGGAATCCGCCATCGAAGCCCTGAAAGAGGGGGCCTACGATTACATCCGCAAGCCCTTTAGTCTGGAAGAACTAAAGGTAAGCGTGGATAACGCCTGTGCGCGCATTTTGCTGGAAAGAGAAAATCAACGCCTACTGGAAGACCTCAAGAAGGCCTACGAGCGTCTGAAAGAGGTCTCCACCTCCCCGCGCGGAGGAGATCTCCTTTCGGAATTGGAACGCCTGGCCCGTTTACGCCAAGAGGGCTTTTTGGAAGAAGAAGAATTCGAAGCCATCAAAAAAATCCTTATTGAGAAGATGAAATAATGGCCCAACCCGAATTGAACGTGCTTATTGTAGACGATGAGGATCTCCTGCGGGAGAATTTGGCCCTGGTAATCTCGAGTTTTGAGGGCTGCCGCCCCTTTGAAGCTCGAAACGGCTACGAAGCCCTGGACTTTCTTAACAAATATCCCATCGACGTCGTCCTTCTGGACATCAATATGCCGGGGCTGGGTGGACTTGAGGTATTGAAACTCATCCGACAGTCCCATTTTGAAACACCTGTCATCTTGATGACCAGCTACCCTTCTCTCGAAGTCACGGTGGAGGCACTACGAAACGGGGCGGTAGATTTTCTCATCAAACCCTTCACCGCTAAACAACTGGAACAGGCCCTCCAAAAAATCCGGGAAAAGAAAGATCTACCCAAAGACAGCGAATATCAACAGCTTCTAAGCCTCCTCAAACAAAAGACCAGAGAACAAACTCTCCTTTTCACCGTCAGCGATCGGCTCACTTCCAGCGCCAATCTCCAAGAACTTTATCGAGAAATAATCAATCTCAGTCGAGAATTTACTTCCTCTGAAGAGGCGGTCTTCTATCTGCTCGACCTGGAACGTCACAGACTCTTACCCGAAGTCTGGGAAGGATTTCGAGATCCGCCCTCTGAGATTAATTTTTTCGATGACAATCCGGTCTCCAAGTGTTTACGCGAAGGGCTACCTTATCTCCTCCCAACCCTTAATGGACAAAAAGCCCTGCTCAGTGCACCCTTCATCATAAAACAGGAAAACCTCGGAGCTCTCGTACTTTGCCGCAAAAGCAACTACACCCAGGATGATCTCTTTGCTATCAACCTCATCCTTGAAAGAGCGGCTCCCTTGGCAGAAAATTTTATCCTATATGAAAGTATCCTTTTAAATTTGCACGACGCCCTGAGGGCCTTGGTCAAGACCTTGGAAGCCAAGGATCCTTATACCAAAGAACATTCCGAAAGGGTGACCCAAATTGCCCTGCTCATCGCCCGGGAAATGGGGCTCTCTCATGACGAACTGGAAAGCCTTAAGGTTGCGGGTCATCTTCACGATATAGGTAAAGTGGGGATCAAAGATTATATTTTGCTCAAGCCCGGGCGTCTCACCCCGGAGGAGTACGAAATCATCAAACAGCATCCCTTAATAGGGGCGGAGATCGTTGGACACATCGGTCTCCTCAAACAGGAAGTGGCCATCATCAAACATCATCACGAACGCTGGGATGGGAGGGGTTATCCCGACGGTTTGGCCGGAGAGGAGATCCCTCTCTTGGCCCGGGTGTTGGCGGTAGCAGACGCCTTTGACGCCATGACTTCGGTTCGACCCTATCGTCCACCCCTCCCCAGGGAGACCGCGCTTCAGGAAATCCTCCGCCACGCCGGAACCCAGTTTGATCCTCTGGTGGCAGAGGCCTTTGCCCGGGTGTGGCAAGAAGAAAGGATTCTAAACGGGGAGGATCATGGACGATCTGTGTCGCAATCTGTTGCATAAGGCGGCTTGTGGTCATCTAGTACAAGGACTGGTTCATAATATGAGCGGTCCCTTGCAGATTCTTTCCATGCAAATCGAATTGATAAAGGCCTCTTTTGGTCGTCTGCTCAAAGAGGCCAACCAAGAGTGTCAACCCCTGCTCGAACAACAACAAACGAAGATTCTACAAATAGACGAACAGATAGAGCGACTGCGAAACATCCTGAACACCATCAACGAGGTCACCGAAGAAAATGCTACCTCTATCGAACTCAATCAACTCCTTCAGCAAGCCATTGTCTTCTGGGAAGGAGACCTGCGTTTCAAACACCAGGTACCAAAAGAATTCCATCTGGCAGATGAAACCCTTTTCTTTTTTGCCCCACCGGGACCGATTCGTCAGGGACTATGTGCCTTGTTCTGGTGGTTTGTGCCCCATCTGGTCGAAACCAAAGGGGGGCTCATCATTACCACCGAAAAGACCGAAGAAGGTCCCAAGGCGCGATTGGAAAGTACCTCTGGCTTCCCATCTCCCAACGAACTTTGGGAAGTGGGACGCGAGATCCTTTCTCCTTTCGTGGAGGTCGAACTCAAAGATAATGTTCTGACACTCCTTTTCCGAAAACTCTCGCCATCAAATGGATGAAGATCTCCTGGGCTTGGCCCTGGCCTTGATCCCAGGGCTTGGTCCCCTGGGTTTCAAAAAAATACTGGCCCTGGCTTCCACTCCTGCCAGGGCCTTTTCTCTACCCGCAGAGAAGCGACAAAAGCTCGGACTTCGAAGCGCAACCCTCAAGGCCCTTTCTTCCAAAGAGGAAGCCCTGAGACGGGCAGAAAAAGAATGGGAAACCTTGGAAAAGATGGGAGCCCACTTTGTTGGTCTCTGGCAACCCCACTACCCCGCCCTCTTGCGAGAAATTTATGACCCGCCACCCGTGCTTTTTGTCCAGGGCCGTTTACGTTTTGGTCCTTATCCGTTGGCCATGGTGGGGGCCCGCCGGGCTTCCTATTACGGACTAAAAGTAGCCAGACAATGGGCTCGAGAATTGGCTCGCAACGGACTTGATATTGTAAGCGGACTGGCCCTTGGTGTGGACGCAGCCTCTCACCAGGGAGCCCTTGAGGCCCAGGGATACACCGTGGCTGTGTTGGGTTGTGGACTTGATCAAAAGTACCCCCTTGAGAATCTCTCTCTTCGAGAAAAGATCTTGGACCAAGGCGGAGCCATTATCACCGAGTTTCCGCTGGGCACCGGGCCCAAACCCGGCCATTTTCCGGCCCGCAACCGCCTCATCAGCGGACTTTCTTTAGGAGTGCTTGTGGTGGAAGCCAGCCTGCGTTCAGGTTCTCTGATCACAGCCCGCTGGGCAGCGGACCAAGGACGCGAAGTGATGGCTGTCCCGGGAAATATCTATTCGCATCGAAGTCACGGCTGTCACCAGCTCCTCCGGGAAGGGGCCCTCTTGGTCGACCAACCATCCCAAGTGCTTGAGGCCTTGGGTATCAATAAGGTCTTTGAGAAAGGAAACGTCAACTCCTTGACACTTGAGCCTCTGGAGGCCAAAGTTTTAGGGCATTTGGAGGTCTATCCGATACACGTGGACGACCTGGCTCGCAAAACGGGGCTGGAAGTTTCACGCCTATCGGGTATCCTTCTCGGCCTCGAGTTGAAGGGCCTGGTCGAAGGACTGGCTGGAAATTTCTACCAAAAGGTCGCAGAAGATGAAGAAAGGTCTGATCATCGTTGAATCACCCACCAAGGTTCGCACCATCAAGAAGATTGTCGGAAAGGACTTTGAGGTGGAAGCCTCGGTGGGTCACATCAAAGATCTGCCCAAGAGCCGGTTGGGGGTCAAAATTGATAATGGTTTTGAACCAGAATATGTGACTATTCGAGGCAAAAAGGAGGTCATCAAGAAACTCAAAGCCGCTGCCAAAAAGGCCCGAGAGATCTACCTTGGTCCAGATCCAGATCGAGAAGGGGAGGCCATCGCCTTTCATATCGCTGAAGAACTTCAAGATCTCGGCAAACCCATCCGGCGTCTCCTCCTCTACGAGCTTACTGAAAGAGGCATCAAAGAGGCCCTTTCCAAACCTACGGAATTGGACGAAAGAAAATTTGAATCACAGAAGGCCCGACGCATCTTAGACCGTCTAGTCGGCTACAACCTCTCCCCTCTCCTTTGGGAAAAGGTCAAACGAGGCCTTTCGGCAGGCCGGGTTCAGTCCGTGGCCTTACGTCTTATTTGCGAACGTGAAAGAGAAAGGGAGGCCTTTGTTCCGGAAGAATATTGGACTATCGAGGTCCTCCTTGACAGCGACCACGGACCACTGCGAGCCAGACTCAAGAAACATCGTGGCCAGCCCGTTAAGCCCCGCCGAGAAGCCGAAGCCCTGGCCATAGTCCAAGAACTCCAGAGGCTTCCTTTCATCGTTTCACGGGTAGAGAAGAAAAAAGTCCGGCGCCATCCCGCTCCACCCTTCATCACCAGCACCTTGCAACAGGAAGCCTGGAGACGGCTCCGGTTCTCCGCCAAAAAAACCATGATGCTCGCCCAACGGCTTTACGAAGGAGTGGAACTCGGCGAAGAAGGGGCCGTAGGGCTCATCACCTACATGCGTACCGATTCTGTACGGGTGGCCAAGGAGGCCCAAGAAGAGGCTCGCTCCTTCATCAAGGAGAGCTTTGGACCGGACTTTCTTCCAACCAAGCCCCCGATTTATAAAAGCCGTAAGAGCGCCCAAGAAGCCCACGAGGCCATCAGACCCACTTCCCTGGCCCGAACACCAGAGAGCCTGAAGCCTTTCCTCTCTCAAGATGAACTCCTGCTCTACGAACTCATCTTCCGGCGTTTTGTGGCTTCTCAAATGAAAGAAGCCCTGTTTGAGCGGACCGAGATTTACATAACCGCTGGCGACTACGAACTTTTGGCCAGTGGTCTGGTGCTGCTACATCCGGGATTTTTGGTGTTGTATCGCTCGGAGGAAGAAGAGGAGGAAGGTTCCCTCCCCAAACTGGAAGCTGGAGCCGGGTTGAAACTCCAAAAGATCGAACCCAAACAGCACTTCACCCAACCACCACCTCGTTACACCGAAGCCACTCTCATCCGCGTGCTGGAGGAAAAGGGTATCGGTCGGCCCTCCACCTACGCTCAAATAGTCTCCACCATCAAGGAACGCGGCTACGTGGAGACGGAAAAGGGGGCCCTGAAACCCACCGAGCTCGGTCTTCTGGTGAACGACCTTCTCACCGCCCACTTTCCAGACATCATCGAAACGGGCTTTACCGCCCGGCTGGAGGAGGCATTGGACGAAATAGAAGAGGGTAAGAAAGATCGGGTAGAACTTCTGAGAAATTTTTACCAGACTTTTGCCTCCGTCCTGGAGAAGGCGGCCAAGGAGATGGCCTCTCTCAAGGCCGGTGTACCCTCGGGTATCAAATGCCCTGCTTGTGGGGAAGAGATGATCATTCGAGTAGGACGGGCCGGGGCCTTCTTGGCCTGTAGCCGTTACCCAGAATGCAGAGAAACCCGAGATTACGTTCGTGAAAAGGGTGAGATCAAGGTCGTAGAGAAAAACAAGGAAACCGGAGAGGTGTGCGAAAAATGTGGGCGACCCATGGTGATTAAACGCGGTCGCTACGGAGAATTCTTGGCCTGTTCGGGATACCCGGAGTGCAAAAATACCAAGCCCATCTCAACGGGCATCCCTTGCCCCGAAGAGGGCTGCAATGGCACCCTCATCAAAAGGCGGGCCAGGACTGGAAAGACTTATTACCGCTGCAGCCGTGCCCCAGAATGCGAGTTCATCCTCTGGCAAGAACCCCTCAAAGAGAGCTGTCCCTCTTGCGGAGCCCCTTTCATGGTACGCAAACGTGAACGCAAAGAAGAATGGAAATTCTGCCCAAAGTGTGGCCATAAGGAGCCTTTTTGATGGAAGAGAAAACCAAAGCAGAACTCAACTGCCATTTTTGTGGTGGGCCGGCGGTTATCGTGGGGCGGTGAGCCCAAGCGCGGGTGAGGTGTCTCACCTGTGGCATGGAAAGGCCTGCCAAGGAATACCAAGAAGAAATAGAAGCCTTCAAAGAAGCTCTCTGTATCCTCAATGGAGATCGTTCGCCCCAAGGTTAACTTTACCTGTCCCAAACGGGTCATCATCTCGCTTACCGAACCCGACCTGATCTTTTTCAAACGGACTTTTCGCTTGGACACAGGCCCCAAAATCTTTCTCTCTCGCCTCTTCTTAGGACCAAACCAGGCCTTGGCCGGGCCAGCTTTAGGCGGTCCACAGATAGCTATTCTCCTCGAACACCTTATAGCCGCTGGAGCGGAGGAATTCCTCCTTTTTGGTTGGGCCGGGGCCCTGGAAGAGTCCCTGCCCTTGGGATCTTTCTTCTTGCCAGAGAAGGCTTTAAGTGCCGAAGGCACTTCCTCCCACTATGGAGGCCATCTCCTTCCCTCAAGGAGGCTTTTTTGGGAGATCTATCACGGACTCATCCAAACGGGGCTCAATTTTGAGACTGGTCAGGTGGTCTCAACAGATGCCCTTTATCGGGAAACCGAAGATTTCTGTCGTCTCTACGCCCCACAGGCTCGTGTGGTGGAGATGGAATGCGCCGCAGCCTTTAGCGTGACTCATTTCCGAAAAAAAGACCTGGCTGCCCTGCTCTTTGTCTCTGATCGCGTCTATCCCTGGCGCGAAACCGCGGGAAAGAAGGAGTTTTTTAGTATGAGAGAGGCCATTTTACCGTTGTTCAGGTATTTTTGGCTCTCTGGCTGATTTGGACTTGTCAAAGAAGGGGCAGCGGTTTAGTTTGGGGGCTCAAAATGAAATCTTTCTAGGAGAAGAAATGTTTGGTCTCGGACTCCCGGAGCTATTGGTCATCCTTCTCATTGTGGTCATCATCTTCGGAGCCGGTAAACTTCCACAAATCGGTGAAGGCCTAGGGAAAGGGATCAAGAACTTCCGACAGGCGGTCAAAGACGAGGATTCTTCCAAACAGGAGGACGAAAAGTAGATGTTCAAGAATCCCATCATCAAGTTTCTCAGCTCCATCAAGCTGGCCATCTTTCTCCTTCTGGTACTGGCAGCCACCTCCATCATTGGGACCATCCTTCCCCAAGGGCAACCCCTGGCCTTCTACGTGCAACGCTACGGTCCCACCTTGGGGCAAATCATCAAAATCTTTCACCTCCATGACACTTATCATTCCTGGTGGTATATGGCCCTCCTTGGGCTCTTCAGTCTCAATCTCATCCTCTGTTCCATAAAACGTCTGCCCTTCTCCATCGAACTCTATCGCCGCGATCCCCTCGCCGTTGATCCCGAAAAACTCCGTCGCATGCCGGTGGCTGAAGAACTGAAACTCAACCTACCTCTAAGCCAAGCCAAGGAAAAAGTCCTTTCCGTGGTGAAGAAAAGGCTTGGTCCACCTCAAGAAGCCGATTTCGCCGATGGCGTCCTTTTCCTCAAGGACAAGGCCCGCTGGAGCTATTTCTCGGTCTATGTGGTCCACTTTTCTCTACTCATCATCATCGTGGGTGCTATCATCGGAGCAGCTTTTGGTTTCAGAGGAGAGGTCTCGCTTCTTGAAGGGGAAAAAACCAGCCGTGTCCGGGTTTGGAGCAAGAAAAAAAGGTTTGTACCCTTAAGCTTTGAGATCAGATGCGACAAGTTCCACATAGACTTTTATCCCAACGGAATGCCCAAGGAATACCGCTCCGATGTGACCATTCTCGAACACGGAAAGGAAGTCTTAAAGGGGGCTATCAGGGTCAACGATCCCCTCACTTACAAAGGGATTACCTTTTATCAGGCCACTTACAACACCTTTGCCCAGATAAAGCTCCGTCTTTTGAAAGGCCCCAAGGAAAAGACTCTGGTGATCAAACCCTTCAGCCAAGCCAGCTGGGAAGAAGAGAAGATCCGCGTAGGCCTGCTGGATTTCCAACAGGCCCACGGATTGCCAGCGGCCAGGATCTGGTTCCAAGTGGATGAGGAACCCCCTTCAGCCTTTTGGATACTTAAACGCCATCCGCGCCGGATAGAGACCAAAACCGGCCCGGTACTCGTCAGCCTCGAGGAAGCCCGGCCTATCTATGCCACCGGACTCCAGGTCAAAAAAGATCCCGGAGTCTGGATTGTTTGGATTGGTTTCACCCTTTTGATCCTTGGAATCTTCGCCGCCTTCTTTTTTGCCCATCAGCGATACTGGGTGGCCATCTTGCCGGAGAAGGACCAAACCAGGGTAATCCTGGCAGGTTTCTCTCCCAAGAATCGTCACGCCGTAGAGAAGACCATCCGCGAACTTAAGGAGGCTTTGAACAAAGATTAAAATCCGGCTTTCTCTAAGAGGCGCTCCACCAAGCGCTCGGCACAGAAGACCAGAGACTCCAGATCTAGATAGTGAATGGCCTTTTGATCGTAGAGAATCTTTACCTCCGAAGGTAGATTTTCCTCCGGCTCTCCTTCGAAGAAATTTACCTGGAGCGGCACCCTGGGAAGGACAAAGATCACCATCGAAAGGTCTGCCGGAGTTTCCTCCAAGACCTTTGTCTGGAAATCTGCCAACAACTTTGCGAGGAGGGATAGTTTCCCAGTAAAGGTTTGGGCCAGTTTCTCCTCGGCGTAACGCCTAAGGGTGGCAACCTTTGAGACCGAATGAGGAAAGTATTCCAGCCCTACGAACTTCCCTGATAGAGGCTCCCGCCCTGCAAAGGCCACGTAATTATAGAGGAGAATCTGATCACGGGGATCAAGAGACAGACCGTCTTCACGTCTGGCCCCTTCTGGTCTGAGCTGAACCATGGCGTCAAGATAGGGTAAACGGACTTCTCGGGCTCCCAGAACCTCGAGTCCGAGGGAGGAAGCTACCTCGGACCAGTTGACCTTCAAGGCCTTTTTCTTTACCTCTTCAAGCACCTTCCAGGCATAGTCCTCTTCAGGAAGTCTCTCTTGAGGGATAAGCTCTGGCAGCAGGGCTGGATCGAGTTCTGGACACCTCTCCGGCTCTGTCGCCCCGGTAGCAAGGGCAAAGGCAAAGGCCAAACAAGAAGGATAACCGCACTTCTTACAATTGGTCTTTGGAAGAAATTTGAGTATTTCCAGCGGACCAGCCATCATTCCCCCATAACTTGTAAGACAATCCGCCTCTTGCGGGAACGATTATCAAAATCAAGGAGTACCACCTGTTGCCAGGTCCCGAGCAACAGACGTCCCTCCACCACAGGGATTACCAGACTGGGTTTCATCAAGGCCGCTCTCACGTGCGAGAAACCATTACCATCTCCCCAAGCCCGATCGTGGGCGTAGGGGATGTTTTGTGGCGCCAGTCGCTCAAGTGCCCGACAGAGGTCTTCCAAGACACCTGGTTCAAACTCAATGGTGGTCACCCCGGCAGTAGAACCTGGCACGTGAACCAGGGCCTGTCCATTTTCGAGACCCGTTTCCCTCACAAATGAAGCCAGCATCGGGGTAAGATCATGAACATCACAAAAACCCTTGGTTTCGATCAAAATCTCTTTGGTATGAATCATCTCAAACCTCCAAAAGGAGACGGGCCCATCTCTGGCGCGTCTCTTCATAGAAGTCATTGCCTTGTAAGTCATTGATGACTACCGCCGGAAAGTCCTCCACCTCCAAACGTAAAAGGGCCTCTGGCCCAAGTTCGGGATAAGCCAGTACCTCACAGGCCTTTATTCGACGCGAAAGATAGGCCCCTGCCCCACCAAAGGTGGCCAAATAGACCGCCTCGTGTTCCAACATAGCCTTTCGGACTTCCGGGGAACGGGTTCCTTTGCCCATGGTAGCACAAAGACCCTGGGCCAGAAGGGCTGGAGTGTATCGGTCCATCCGATAAGAAGTGGTGGGGCCCGCGGATCCGATCACCCGCCCAGGAGGAGCCGGAGTAGGACCAACGTAGTAGAGACAATGCCCCCGAAGATCTACCGGCAGCCCTTTTCCTTTTTTGAGGTCTTCCAAGAGAAGGCGATGGGTTTGATCCCGGGCTGCCAGCAGAGTCCCGGACAGGCTGACCATCTCCCCTGCTGTCAGACTACGTAGGACCTCTTTCGAACTCAAAGGAAAGACAAGACGTTTCATCTCCACTCCTTGGAGTTTTTCCCCTTATTTTTCCTATTTGAGACCCTGGCTGACAAGTCTGAGTTCGAACAGAAGACCATCGCCGCCCCTCCAAAATCACGACTCTCCCTCCAAGAAACCCCAATTCATTAAACAGAACGAGAACACTCAAGATCTTTGCCAAAGGGACAAAAGGTTGTTATTACCTCTGCTCCTGACAGGAGAAACCAGAAGTTCTACTATTTTTTAAAAAAATTTTTGCTGGAAAACACACGGAGAAAAGATGGCCAGACCTTTTCGTATTGCCATTGTAGGACGCCCAAATGTAGGAAAATCTACCCTGTTTAACACTCTTTCCGGTACAAGAAAGGCCGTAGTAGAGCGCTCTCCAGGGGTCACAAGAGACCGCCAGTACGCTGTGGCCGAGATAGCAGGCCGCCCCGTTACTTTGATTGACACCGGGGGTCTCCTCCCGGGGGACGAAGATTTTTTCGCCCAGGCCATTTTTCAACAGGCCAAGACCGCGGTCGAGGAAGCTGATCTGGTCCTTCTGGTGGTGGATGGTCAGGCCGGGCTTACACCGGTGGACGAAGAACTGGCTTCTTTCCTACACGAAACTGGCAAGCCCGTTATCGTGGTGGTGAACAAGATCGACGGGAAACGTTTCGAAAAGGTCATCCCAGAGTTCTACGCCCTGGGCTTTGAAGAGGTGGTAGGCCTTTCAGCCAAGACCAAACGTAACCTGGAAGACCTTGAAGAGGCCATCGCTCGATATCTGCCCGAAGAAACCGAAGCTGAAACCCTCAAAGAGGACGAAATCATCAAGGTAGCCATCATCGGGCGGCCCAACGTGGGGAAAAGCTCTTTGGTCAACCGGCTCTTAGGAGAAGAACGGATGATCGTATCTGAGATCCCCGGGACCACCCGAGACAGTGTGGATACTCTCCTTGAAAGACCAGACGGGCGACGTTACCTCCTCATAGACACCGCTGGCATCCGGCGGCGGCCTCGAATCAAACATCGTCTGGAGAAGTTCAGCGTGGGAAAATCCTTAGAGGCCCTTAAGAATTCAGACGTGACCATCGTGGTACTCACCGCCGAAGAAGGTATCACCGATCAAGACCAAAAGATTCTCTCCCAGGTAGAAAAGAACCATAAAGGATGTCTCATCCTCATCAATAAATGGGATCTTCTCGACGGACGCCGGGAAGAAGGAAACATCCTACTTGAGAAGGTAAAATATGGAGCCCGCTTCATCCCCTGGGCTCCCATCCTTACGGTTTCCGCCAAAACCGGGCGGCGTATTAGAGAAATACTACCACTAATAGACGAAATTTATCGTCAATACTCCACCCGTGTACCAACCTGGATGGTCAATAAGGTCTTAGAGGAAGCCACCCGTGATCATAGCCTTTACACTTCCACTGGAAAGCGTCTCAAGTTTTACTATGGCACCCAGGTTGAAGTAAGACCCCCTACTTTTGTTGTCTTCAGCAATTACCCGGATGAGATCCCCAAAGGTTACGAAAGATACCTTCGCAACCGTCTCCGGGAAGCCTTGGGGTTTGAGAAAAGCCCCATCAAGCTCATCTTCCGTGAGAGACGTTAGCCACCTCTCGGAAACGCGGCAAAAAGACCATTGGAATCAGAAACACTGTAATGGCTCCAGAAATAAAAAGAGGCCATTGATAGCCATAACGGGCCCCCAGAGGGCCGAAGATAAGGGAACCGGTGAAGCTCCCTAACATGATGGAAAGCGTGATAAGACCACTGTTTCCTCCGATACGCTCCAATCGGAATAGCTTGGCGATTCCCACGTAGGAAAGGACCATAATGGTGCCGTCGCCGAAACCGTGAAGGAGTCTGAAAGCCAGACTCACCGGTAGGACCTCGATGATCATCCCCATGTGTCCCACGCCGGAACAGAATAGTCCCAGGGCTGCCAGGCGTGACAAAGAGGCCCCGCGTTCCAGCCGAAAACCGTTGATCACCGAAGCAAGACCCACCATTGCAAATTCCGCGGACATATAAAGACCCATCCCTGTAAGGGAAAGATGGAGATTTTCTCGCAAAAAAAGACCGTAGCTCGTGAACTCTGCTCCCCAGTGAAGATAAAAGAGATAGAGCCAGAAGGCGAAGAGTATGACGCGGGGTTCGGAAAAATCCGAAAAATAGGCCTTGAGACCAAACTTTACCGGGACGGTCTTGGGCAGGGCAAACCAGTAAAGGGTCATCAAAAAATAGAAACTTCCTACTACCCGCAGGGTATAAACAAAATCGTAACGGCCGAGAAGGAGTCCACCAGCCAGCCCTCCTAGGGTGAATCCTAACATGCGCATTCCGTTGAAGATGCCATAATTCTTACCCACTCGCTCTGGGAGGCTTTTCAACAACAGGGCGTCGAGACTGACCCGGAAAAGATTCTGCCCCAGCCCATAGATGAGATAGGCCGCAGCGAAAAGGACAAAACGCGTCACCAAGCTCTGAACCAACAAGGAAGCCCCCATAAGACAGAGGGCCAACACCACCAGATTGCGCGCGTAAAAACGATCGCTGGCCAGACCAGAAGGAAACGAGGTGATAATGGAGGTAAGACTGAAAAGGGCATAAAGGAAACCTATTTCTTGGCCGGAAAAACCTATCTTTTTCAGATAAACCGGCATGAAAAAGGCCGTGGTGGCCAGGGCCAAGGCCCCACACATGGAAAGGGAGGAAAGAAGGAGGAGAGTCGAAGGCGCTTTCTTCGACATGTTGGCATTTAAACCCATTTCACTCTGCTGTCGAACCTTTGCAAACTTTTCTTTTGAGGCATACTAAGATCATGCGTCTTGACCTCCACCTTCATACCAGTTTCTCCCCTTGCGGGGAACAGAGCCCAACCGAAGCCAAGGAAAAGGCCAGAGAAAAAGGTCTCGATCTCATCTGTTTTACCGATCACTTTACCACCGAGGTCCTAAACCACCTCCGGCCAGGCAGACAGGAAAATGGTCTCATTGTTTTGGTGGGGGTAGAATACTCTACCCCGGAAGGGGACTTCCTTCTCTTTGCTCCCGGTAAGGTCCCGTGGTTTCCAAAAGGGTTGTCGAGCCGCGAAGTCCTGGGAGAGATAAGACGCCTGGGTGGACTCTCCATTTGGGCCCATCCTTATCGTTGGGGAAGGGAACCCGAGGAGCGACTTCTAGAAGAGGGACTGGTGGACGCCATCGAGGTGCTCAACGGTCGGAGTTCCCTCTTGGCCAACGCCCAAGCCCGGGAACTAGCCCACGCCTTTGGTCTGCCTGGAGTGGCGGGAAGCGATGCTCACAGCGTGGAAGAAATCGGCTCGGTGTACAACGAAAGCGAAATCGTCATCGAAAGCATCGAAGACCTTATCCAGGCTGTCAAGACAGGCCAGTTGAAACCCCGTCTTTCTGAGACTCTCTCACGTCTCTACGAGATGCAACTAGGGATGAAATACGAGCCCTTCTAGGGTCTCTCGGATCTCCTCAGGTGGTACCCATCGGATACCAAGCTTGTCTGCCAGGGCCAAAATGCCACGGTCGGCCGAAAGAAGCAGACCATCCAGCTCAAGGGCCAAGAGAATGAGCTCGATGTCCTCCTTGGAATCTACAATCCCTTCTCGCAAGGCCTCCCGGTATTTGCGTCGCAAGGCGTTGATGATCTCATCCGGGCTCTTTTGCACCGAAGCCCTCACAGCTTCCTCTGCTACGCGTAAACCCTTGTTGATACGCTGTCTGATGTCGTCTATCAGTTCGTAGAGGAGAAAGGCCGGGATCTGGATCTCATATTTTTTGGGTGACTTGACCCGAAAAACCGCCCGGGCCCGCGGTGGAACCCGGATGTTTCTGAGCATCTTTTTTAACTCTTCATAAACTGAAGCCGGCATATAAACCCTTACGTGTGGGGCCCGAGCCGTAAGTTCAAGAAAGTTCACAAAGGCCTCTTCCGGACTCGAACCAAACTCCCGGTAAACATCCGGATTGGTAAAAACGCTTGTGTCCGGGATGAGTCTTTCCCTTTCTGGTTCCAATTCAAAGGCCATATCTTTCCCGCAAGAGACGACTGACCTGAGCGGTAAGGACCAGGGCCTTCCTGGCCAGTTCTTCGTCAAGAGTTCCCATACCACAACTGGGAGTAACTAATGTGGCTTGAGCCCATTGCTCTTCTGGTAGACCGGTTTCTCTGGAGAGGTGGGCCAAGGCCTGCTGGATTCTTTTGGCCAATTCCTCAGCAGAGACCCTTTCCAAGACCTCGGGTTTGAGGGTTGGCACTACGCCAAAGGCCAAAAGACCGCCGGCCTGTACAAAATCCTTCAAGGCCGGAGCGTAAAGAAGGAAACGATCCAGGTAGTCGAAAGCATCGAAATTGATGATCGATAGCCCGGCTTCGATGAGGAGATCCCATTCGGTGTTGGCACATACGTGTGTTCCAGGAATACCGCCTCGGATGCGAATCTCCTCCGCCACTTCAGCTAGAACATCCTGGACTTCTTGACGAGAAACCCCTACGAAGGCCGAAGAACCAAAACCTGAAAGGGCCGGTTCGTCAAGGAAGATGATTATAGGCACTCCGGCCTGGGAAAGGACCTCTACTTGCCAGGCTGCCCTTAAGGCAAGGAGTTTTACCACCAGGTCCCTCAGAGACGGATCATAGAAGACCGCCCGTCCATCTGGGGTCTTTAAGCCCGTGGCCAAAGTAAAAGGACCTGTAATTTGTCCCTTTACGGCCCGTGGGACATGAGAGGCAAGGGCCTCAAGGAGGGCGAAGAGTCCCGGGACTTCCTCTTTTCCCTGGGCAAAGAGGGACTCCAAAAGCGGTTTTTCGCCCTCTTTGACCGCCATGTATTCTTCGTAAAAGGAGAGAAGAGCCGGTTCAAAATCCGGCGAAGAGGGATCGAGCTGGAGTCTCGTTGGATCAAACCCCGGAAGACCACGGGAAAACTGAACCAACATGCCCTCTCCAGCACGTTGGGGCAGTTGCGGCCAGCAAGGGATCTCGGGACAGTACTGCAAGATAAGAGAGACCACCTGAGCGTGATCTTCACCTGGGAAACTCCCGATAAGGGTGGCGGAAAAGTCTCCGCGAAAGCTCATAAGAGGCCTCCTTTTGCAGGCTCTCTTAACAGAGCCCGAAAGATGAGACAAGAAAAAACCTCTTCGCCCCTTCCTTGAACAAGAGGGGTTGAGCCGGTTAAACTTTGAAAACTATGATGAGAAATCCCTTTGAAGTACTTGGCATTTCTCCAGAGATGGTCCGGGATCTAGATGAAGAGGCCCTCTTTGGCCTGGTAAAGGCCTGTTATCGGGCCTTGCAGCGGGCCTATCATCCAGATCTTCGTAACGGGGCCAAAGAGCGGGCCGTAGAGCTTAATCTGGCCTTTGAAGCCCTGGACCTGGAACGAAACCCCGAATCTTTCCGCGAACATCGCCAAGCTTACTTACGTCGTCTTTGCCGTCGCACTCAAAAACGCACCATCGATGAACTCACCCAAAAAGTGGCAGCTCTCTTGCGTCAGCAGGAACTACTTACTGAAAATTACTGGCGACACCTCCTTGAGGTCTTCCGTCTGTCCGAAGGACCGACCCTTTTCCCCGATCCTCCTCGCATGAAGAAGATCACCCTGCTCGACGTAGGGTTGCGGTTCAACGTCTCCTACGCGGGTTTCGGACGTACCCTGGCCTTTAAGGAAATTCTTTTCGACGAGGAAGGATTCCTTTATTACCGTTTCCCTCGGAGGAGGAAGTTTCAACCCGTAAACTTTATCACATTGGTAGGATCTGTTCCGCGGCGGAGACTCGAAATCTGGCCCCTTCTAGAAAAACGGCCCACCGTCGAAGCAATGACCTCTTCTGGTCTTCCGGATCTCAAAGCCTTTGAAGTCCTGAATGTCATCAAGACCGAAATCTTCAAAAAGACCTGTCTTCCCCTCCTGAAGACTGACCTTCAAGAAAATTCCTATCTGTTTTCCCTTCATCATCGTCACGCCAATCTGGAACCCTACGTCTTTGTAGAAGGAATGATCCTGCGCATCGAAGAAGCACAGCCTCGAGATTTTGACAAAGTTGTCAAAAATAGCCGCGATCTTTTACAGAAACGTAAAAAACTTCCAGGAGGATCGTTGGCCCTGGAAGGACATTAGACCCCCACCAAAGCGGGCTGGCCTTCTTCGAAGGCCTTGTATGTCTTGGGCATCTTTTTTGAATTAAAATCCAGGGGACAAAATACGGGAGGTGTGCATGAGAAAGATCGAGGCCATCATCAAACCCTTTAAGCTTGAAGAGGTAAAGGAGGCACTGGCAGAAATTGGTATCAAGGGTATGACGGTCAGCGAAGTGAAGGGATTTGGTCGTCAGAAGGGACACCGGGAGATCTACCGGGGTGCGGAATACGTGGTGGACTTCCTGCCCAAGATCAAGATCGAACTCGTGGTTGAAGCCGATCAGGTGGACCGCGTGGTGGAGACCATCATAAAAAGCGCTCGCACCGGCAAGATCGGCGATGGTAAGATCTTCATCCTTCCGGTAGAAGAGGCCATTCGAATCCGGACCGGTGAACGCGGGCGGGAGGCCATTTAGATGCCCCAACCAGGGATTAAACCCCTGGCCAGCGAACGATCCACCTCCCGTGACCGAATACGGGAGGTGGATCGTCTGGTAAAAGAAACCTTCCCTAAAGGACTCAAGAGGAAGCCTCTGGCCGTGGTTGCGGTTGGAGGTTACGGGGCCAAAGAACTGGCCCCTTTCTCCGATGTCGATCTCCTCTTTCTTCATCAAGACCTCCCAGAAAAGGTCCTGAGTGAAGCGGTAGAAAAAGTCACCTATGCCCTGTGGGATCGGCGCTTTGAGGTGGGATATCGTGTGTGCACCATTGAAGAAGTCCTGGCTGATGCTCTGCGGGATCTTTCTTTCCTGACGGCCCTCCTTTCCGTGAGGCATCTCGCAGGGTCGCGTCAGCTCTTTGAAAAACTACTCTCTCTTTTTGAAGAACGCATCATTTCCGGTCGTCGCCAGGAAATCTTCCTCAAGCTCAAAGAGGCACGGCAGGAAAGGGTCAACCGCTACGGAGAGGAGACCTATCTCCTAGAACCCCATCTAAAGGAGGGCATCGGTGGCCTGCGGGACTATCATTTCATCCTCTGGGTGGTACGCATCCTCTTTGGCCTCAAGGGACTATCTGACATGGAACGCGCCGGACTCATTACCCGAGAAGAAAGACGCAGCCTGAAACAGGCTCGCGATTTTCTGATGAAAGTAAGAGAAGAATTGCACCTCCTGGCTAACCGACGGGAAGATCGTCTTTATTTCGAATATCAACCTACCCTGGCGGTGAAATTGGGGTTCGGAATCGACCCGGAACAAGCCACCGAACGTTTCATGGCCCGGGTTTATCGGGCCATGACCATTGTGCGGGAGGAGACCGAGGCCCTCTTCGACCACGTTGAAATGGTCTTTGGCCGAAGTCCTACCGAACGCCGTGAGCTTATGCCGGGACTTGAGATCCTCTCCGGGCGGATCCACCTTTCTTTTCGGGAACAGGCTCTGATCGATCCTTCCTATCTCCTAAAAATCTTTCTCTATCAGGCTGAAACAGGTCTCAAACTTCATCATCTTACCCGTTCTTTCCTCAAGGAAAGGACTCCTCTTAAAGATTTTTCTGGTTTTGAGGGGCGAATATTCACAAAATTGTTAACCAAACCCTTTGCTTACCTGGCCCTCAAAAGTCTGAGGGACACCGGGGTCCTGCTTTATCTCTTGCCAGAATTTGAGCGCCTTCTAGGGCTTACACAATTTGATGTCTATCATGTCCACCCCCTCGATGAACATCTTTTCCTCACCGTACATGAACTGTCCAAACTCCGGAGAGAAGAACCGGATTTCTGGGACCAGGTGGAAGATGAAGAGGTCTTATTTCTGGCAGGTCTCTTGCATGATGTTACCAAGGGACTGGGACGCGGGCACGCTAGAACCGGGGCCGTAAAAGCCAAAGAGATCGCCTTGCGTCTTGGTCTTACGGAAAAACAGGCCCAAGATGTGGAGAGATTGGTGGCCCATCACCTCCTAATGGTAGAGACGGCCTTGCGGCGGGATCTCACCGAAGAAAAAGTGGTTACGGATTTTGCCCGCCAGATGGGAGACGTGGGGCATCTCACCCGGCTCTATTATCTGACGGTGGCAGATTCGCGTGCCACCGGACCTTCAGCTTGGAACGAATGGAAGGCTGCCCTTATTAGAGAGCTCTTCCTCAAGGCCGCCAAACTCCTGGCCGAGGGGGAACTTGCCAAAGAAGAACTTCGAAACGAACTCCTGGCTCGAGAAGAGGCCCTGCGGAACCATTTCGGAGACCTGATCGAGATCCTCCCTCCCTGTTACCTGATCCATGCCCCGCTTCCCGAGATAGAAGACGAACTTAAACTGGTGCGTGAATTTCAAAAGGGCCAAGATCTTTTCCGCCTTAAAGTAAAGCGCCTAAACGGACACTACCGTCTGACCATCATCACCCGTGACCGGCCCGGTCTTTTTGCCGATCTGGCCGGGGCCTTTGCCTTACACCATCTTGATATCCGTTCGGCCCGCATCTTTACCTTCACCGATGGCACGGTCCTTGACGTCTTTGAAATAGCCGGTCCATACGGAGAGATCTGGTGGCCCGAGGTAGAGGAGACTCTCAACCAGGTCCTTTCCGGAAAGCTTGATCTGGAAAGCATGGTTCGTGAGATCAAACCCTTGGTCTGCGCCATCAAAAAACCTCAAAAGACCCCGGAGATCATCGTCAACCTCAACAACACCCAGTCGGACTTTTTCACCATCGTGGAGGTCTTCGCCCCAGATCGCCTGGGACTCCTCTACTTTTTGGCCAAATCTCTCTCGTCTTGGCCGGTGGATATTCAGCGAGCCTTCATCTCCAATCGAGCAGATTTGGCCTCTGATGTCTTTTATGTGCGCACGTTAGAGGGAGAGAAACTACCAGAAGAAGATCTGCCAGAACTTAAAACCTTTCTTGAAAGACTCCTCTCGGACCTGTGCGGTTCAGAGGATAAAACTCCAAAGAGACCAAAAACACACTAAAAGGAGGGCAGTATGACACCCAAGGAAGTTCTCGAATTTGCCAAGCAGCACGGCGCAAAAATGGTTGACCTTCGGTTCACCGACTTCCCCGGCATGTGGCAACACTTCTCTATTCCAATCGAAGAATTGACCGAGGAGTCCTTTGAGGCGGGGTTCGGTTTCGATGGTTCGTCCATCCGTGGTTGGCAGGAGATCCACGAAAGTGACATGATTATCGTCCCGGATCCGACAACCGCCGTGATGGACCCCTTTTTCGAAGTCCCCACGCTCACCCTCATCTGTAACGTCTACGATCCCATCACCAAGGAACCCTATTCCCGTGACCCGCGCTATGTGGCCAAGAAGGCCGAAGAATATCTCAAGAGCACCGGAATTGGAGACACGGCCTACTTCGGCCCGGAGGCCGAGTTCTTCATCTTCGATGACATCCGCTATGATAGCGCCTCCAATTACGCCTTTTATTTCATTGATTCTATCGAGGGTATCTGGAATTCTGGCCGGGAAGAGTGCCCCAACCTGGGTTACAAGCCGCGGCACAAAGAAGGATACTTTCCAGTGCCGCCCTCTGACAAATTCCAGGATATGCGAACCGAAATGGTCCTCACCATGCAGAAGGTGGGGATTCACGTCGAATGTCAGCACCACGAAGTGGCTACCGCCGGTCAGGCCGAAATCGATATGCGGTTTGCTCCTCTCTTGAGGATGGGCGATCAGCTCATGTGGTTCAAATACATCATCAAAAACGTGGCCTACCGACATGGCAAGACCGTCACTTTCATGCCCAAACCGCTCTTTGCAGACAACGGTTCCGGGATGCACACCCACATGAGCATCTGGAAAGGTGACACCCCGGTCTTCGCCGGAGACCGGTATGCCGGGCTCTCGGAAACCGCGCTATACGCTATCGGTGGCATCCTAAAACACTGCAAAGCTGTTTGCGCCTTCACCAACCCCACCACCAACTCTTACAAGCGTCTCACCCCCGGCTTTGAGGCCCCGGTGAACCTGTGCTACTCCAGCCGGAACCGTTCGGCTGCCATTCGAATCCCCATGTACAGCCCGAGTCCCAAGGCCAAACGGATCGAATTCCGGACACCGGATCCGTCTTGTAACGGTTATCTCGCTTTCGCAGCGATGCTCATGGCCGCTCTTGATGGCATCGAAAATCGCATCGATCCCGGTGATCCTATGGACAAAGACCTCTACAGCCTTCCGCCGGAGGAACTCAAAGACATCCCAACTACTCCGGCTAGCCTAGAAGAGGCCCTGGACGCCCTTGAGAAGGACCACGAGTTCCTCATGAAGGGCGATGTCTTCACCGAAGACCTCATTCGTAAGTGGATCGAGTATAAGCGCGAAAACGAGGCTGATCAGGTCCGCCTGCGTCCCCATCCTTACGAGTTCTACCTTTACTTTGATATCTAAACCCTGCTATTCCAGGGGCCCGGACAGACCGGGCCCCTTTTCCCTACTTGCCAATTTCAACCTCCTGGACTAAGAGCCAGGGCAAAAGGTGCAAAACGAAGGAGGCTTGCCCATGGACTGGCGCAAGAAGGATTATCTTGCCCGAGAAGAGATAGAGGCCATCCAACTAAGACGTCTCAGGGAGACCGTCGAAAGGGTTTATCATCTTGTGCCATTTTACCGCCAAAAGTTCGACGAAATCGGCCTCAAACCCGAAGAAGTGCGCTCCCTGGAAGATCTGAAGCGCTTACCGTTCACCGTCAAACAGGACCTGCGTGACCACTATCCGTTTGGTCTCTTTGCCGTCCCTCTGGAACGCATCGTGCGCATTCACTCCTCCTCCGGCACCACCGGAAAACCCACCGTGGTGGGTTACACCGACCACGACATGGCGGTCTGGACCGAAGTCATGTGTCGCACTTTTGCCATGGCCAATGTAGGTCCAGGAGATGTGGTACACAACGCTTACGGTTACGGACTTTTCACCGGAGGGCTAGGGTTTCACTACGGGGCCGAAGCCATTGGAGCCGCGGTGGTACCCTCAAGTGTGGGATTTACCAAACGACAGCTCATGCTCATGCGTGACTTTGGAGCCACCATCCTGTGCTGCACCCCTTCCTACGCCCTGCACCTGGCCGAAGTCGCAGAGGAAGAAGGTCTCAAGCCCCGGGAAGATTTTCGTTTGCGAGCGGGATTCTTTGGAGCCGAACCCGCTTCTGAAGGTCTTCGCAAGGCGGTGGCAGAGGTCTGGGGTATCCGGTATTTTGAAGCCTATGGTCTTTCGGAGATCATCGGGCCAGGGGTGGCTGCCAGCTGTCAGGCTGGCGAATTGCACATCTTCGAAGACCATTTCTTGCCCGAAATCATAGACCCCGAAACCGGCGAAGTCCTTCCCGAAGGAGCCGAGGGAGAGCTCGTTTTCACCACCCTTACCAAACAGGGGTTACCCCTCATCCGCTATCGGACAAGGGACATCGCCAGCCTTCACAAGGCTCCATGCGCCTGCGGGCGAACCATCATCCGAATGGGCCGGGTAGTGGGCCGGAGCGACGATATGCTCATCGTCTCGGGAGTAAACGTCTTCCCTTCCCAAGTGGAACACGTGTTAACCCAGGTTGAAGGCCTTACACCCAACTACGTGATCGTCGTTGACAAACGCGGGGTGCTCGACGTACTTGAAGTTTGGGTAGAAGTGGACGAACGGGTCTTTACTGGAGACATCGGGGCCCTTGAGAACCTGAAGCGCAAACTCGAAGAAGAATTGGCTAACGCCCTTTTCCTCCGGGCCCGGGTGAAGTTGGTTGAACCACGTACCCTGGAACGTTCGATGGGCAAGGCCAAGCGAGTGGTAGACCGCCGCGAGCTTGAGAAGAACCTCAAATAAGGAGGTCTCAATGCGTGCCAAATACGCCGTAAAACAACTCTCCATTTTCCTGGAGAACCGTAAAGGGCGGTTGAAAGAAGTGACCCAGGTGCTGGCCGAGGCCCAAGTCAACATCCGGGCCCTGGCCCTGGCCGAAAGTGCCGAGTTCGGTATCCTCCGCTTGGTGGTTGATAACCCGGAGAAAGCCAAAAGCGTGCTTTCTTCCTCCGGCTTTACGGTCAAGGAGCAAGATGTCTTTGCGGTGGAGGTCCCTGACAAACCCGGTGGCTTCTACCAGGTGGTTAAAATTCTGGCTGAGGCAGACATCAACATCGATTACACCTACGCCTTTGTCCGCGGCCGAGATCAGGCCATTCTTATCTTCAAGGTCCCCGATGAGCTTTTCGAAGCGGCTCTGGAAGCCCTCAGGCAAGGAGGGCTCACTCTGGTGGAACCCATCTTTTTTTACAATTCCTAAATTAAAGGGCGGATTTTATTCCGCCCTTCCCACATCTTGACCCACCTAGACCTCCTCTTAAATTTTGAAGCGCAGGCTTGAGAGAGTTTTCTTAAATCTTTGGAGGAGGTAGGGCCATGCGGATCGCACAAGTTGCCCCCCTGCACGAAGCCGTTCCCCCTAAGCTTTACGGGGGCACAGAACGCGTGGTCCATTACCTTACAGAAGAGCTGGTAAGGCAAGGACATGAGGTAACCCTTTTTGCCTCTCAAGACTCCAAAACCTCGGCCAGGCTTGTGCCCTGTTGTGAGAGGGCCTTACGTCTCAACCCGTCCTGCCGTGATCGCCTAGCCCATCACGTGTTGATGTTGGAAAAGGTAGCCCAGATGGCAGAAGACTTCGATATCATTCACTTTCATATTGACTACATCCACTTCCCACTGATGCGTCGATTGAAGGTCTCCCACGTAACCACTCTGCACGGACGCCTGGATATACCGGACCTTTATCCCCTGTACCGGGAATTTGCCGAAATGCCGGTGGTCTCCATTTCAAATGCCCAGAGGGCCCCTTTGCCCTTTGTAAACTGGGTGGGCACGGTCTATCACGGCTTACCAAAGGACCTTTACCGTTTCTACGCTCGACCCGGACGTTACCTGGCCTTTCTGGGGCGGATCTCTCCGGAGAAAAGGCCTGACCGGGCCATCGAAATCGCCGAAAAAGCCGGCATGAAGCTCCTCATAGCTGCCAAGGTGGACGAAGCCGATCGGGCCTACTACGAAGAGGTTATCAAACCCCTTCTCAAGAGTCCCTGGGTGGAGTTCATCGGTGAGATCGGAGACGATGAAAAGAATGAATTCTTGGGTAAGGCCTACGCCTTACTTTTCCCCATCGATTGGCCAGAACCCTTTGGTCTGGTGATGATCGAGGCCATGGCCTGTGGGACACCTGTGATTGCTTGGCGGTGCGGTTCCGTCCCAGAGGTGATCGAGGATGGGGTGAACGGGTTCATCGTGGAGAGCATAGAAGAAGCGGTACAAGCCGTGGAAAAGGTAGCGGGACTGAAACGCCTCCTTTGTCGGAAGACCTTTGAGCGACGCTTCTCCGCGGAACGCATGGCTCGAGACTATCTTCGGGTCTACGAAAAGGTCACTACCGAAGAAAAACCGTTCCTCAAAGCGGCCTGAGGCCTCCTGGTTTTTGTGGAACTTCGACAATGAAAGAGTGCGTTATCCAGGTCAAACCTCAAAGGTTCTATATCCTGGCCACCTCGCCTGGCCTCTCGAAAGAGGCCCTCATCTTGAAACACGGCGATTCTTTTGCCCTCTTCGACCCCCACGGGGACATCCGCCAGGAAGGTCTGGGAGAACAGGGCCTCTACCATTGTGGCACCCGCTTCCTTTCCTATTTGGAACTGAAGTTTTGTCACGTAAGACCCTTTCTGTTGAGTTCTTCTCTGACTCGCGACAACCTCATGGCTACCGCTGATCTCACCAATCCCGATCTTATGCTCGAAGGCGAGGAATTTTTACCCCGGGGCAGCCTCCACATCCTACGTCAAAAGTTTCTTTACGAAGGGGTATGTTACGAGGCCATTAGACTCGAAAACTTCTCCCCCTGTCGTCTCCATCTGCCGCTTTCCATCCACTTCGGGGCAGATTTCGTAGACATCTTTGAGGTGCGCGGGGTAAAACGTAAAAGACGTGGGGAAACGCTCCCTCCTTACGTCCAAAAAAATGAGGTCATCCTTTCTTACCGAGGGCTTGACGCGCGTCTTCGACGGACCAGGATCGTCTTTTCACCGGATCCCGTTGAACTCACGCCGGAGTACGCCCTCTTCCACGTGGTCTTGAATCCTAAGGAGCGACTCCATCTCTATCTCATCGTGGCTTGTCTCCTGGAGGAGGAAGAAAAAGATCTTCCCTTTACCAGGGCCTATCTCACCACCCGACGCGAACTAAAAGAACTCCGCAGACAAACCTGCGACCTTTCCACTTCCAACGAACAATTTAACGCATGGCTCAGCCGTTCCTTTAGTGACATCTTCATGATGCTCACCAAGACCCCCTATGGTCTTTATCCTTACGCTGGCATCCCCTGGTTCAATACGGTTTTTGGACGTGATGGAATTATCACAGCCCTAGAATGCCTTTGGCTCAATCCCGACATTGCCCGCGGGGTGTTACGTTTCCTGGCTGCCACCCAAGCCCGGGAGATGGACCCCGCGCGGGATGCGGAACCTGGCAAGATCCTTCACGAAATGCGACTGGGAGAAATGGCTGAAACCGGTGAGATCCCCTTTGCCCGCTATTATGGCACCATTGACGCCACTCCGCTTTTTATCATCTTGGCGGGAGCTTACTACGAACGGACCCATGACCTGGAGTTTATCAGGCAGATCTGGCCTAACATAGAAGCTGCCCTGGAATGGATGGAACGCTATGGGGATCTCGATGGAGATGGTTTCCTGGAATACCAGGCCTCGGAAGAAGGTCTGGTCAACAAAGGCTGGAAGGATTCTCATGACAGTGTCTTCTACGAAAACGGAAAAATGGCTCGCCCTCCCATCGCTTTGGTGGAAGTGCAGGCTTATGCCTACCAGGCCTATCTCCGGGCCTCCATTCTGGCTCATGCCTTGGGCCAGCAACGCCTTTCAGAGATCTTGGTTACCAAAGCCAGTAGCCTCAAAGAACGCTTTTCCAGGGCTTTTTGGGACGAGACACTGGGGACCTTTGTCCTGGCCCTGGATGGAGAGAAACGGCCCTGCCGGGTGCGCACTTCCAACGCTGGACATGCCTTGTTTGCTGAAATCGCCGAAGAGCGTCAGGCCGCTTTGGTGATCCAGAACCTCCTGGCCAAAGATTCCTTCTCTGGCTGGGGTATCAGAACCCTTTCCTCTAAAGAGGTCCTCTACAATCCCGTCTCTTATCACAACGGCTCGGTCTGGCCTCATGACAACGCTATCATCGCCAAAGGGCTGGCCCATTATGGCTTCAAGTATCACCTGAATCGTCTTTTTCAGGGGCTTTTTGAGGCCAGCGTTTATTTCCCTTATCACCGAATGCCCGAACTTTTTTGTGGCTTTAGCCGTCGGCCGGACGAAGGCCCCACCCCTTATCCGGTGGCCTGCAACCCTCAGGCCTGGGCCGCGGCCTCGGTCTTCTTCCTTCTCGAGGCCTCTTTGGGTCTGCGTTTTACGGCCAAAGGACTCTGTTTTTGCCGTCCCAGTCTGCCCCGTTTCTTAAGACGCGTCCATCTCCGAAACCTTCGGGTGGGTGAAGCCTCGCTTGATCTGGACATCGTTAATCACGAAACCGACGTGACCATTAACGTATTGAGAAAACCCCGCGGGGTCGAGATCATCGTACTCAAGTAAGTTTGACCCTTGAAAGCCCAAGGGGCTCGTTTATGTTTTAGGGCATGTTGCCCAAAGCCACTCGCAAAGAACCGGTCCTCTTTCAAACCGCCACCGGTCTTTTGATGGGCCTGGTTTGCTATCACCACGGCCTGGAGACCCTTTCTTTTGTGCTGGAAAAAAGGGAGTTTTTCGACCTCGAATGGCCGGCTCTAGTGGCCATTGACGCCCAGGGCTGGCATCCCATCCCCCTGATGCTCGAACACGTGGTGGTCCAGCGAGCCAACGTCGTCTGGTATACAACCAACTTGCCGGAAATGCTTCTCCAACAATATCGCGAGAGGCTCCCTATCAAACCAGAAACCCCGCCCGAGCCTCCTACGCCTCCACGTCCCAAAAAGGGCGAAGAAAAAAAGGAAAAAATCGTAGTCTTTCCGGGGTTGAAACATGAAGATTAAACTTGCGCCGTCGGTGCTTTCAGCAGATTTTGGCCGTTTGGCCGATGAAGTCCGAGCCATTACCGAGGCCGGTGCGGATCTCATTCACCTCGACGTGATGGATGGCCATTTCGTACCCAATCTCACCATCGGACCGCTAGTGATCGAAGCCATCCGAAGTGCTACGGATCTGCCCTTTGACGTCCACCTTATGATCGAAAAACCAGATCGTTATCTGGAAGACTTCGCCCGGGCTGGAGCAGATTGGATCTCGGTACACGTGGAGACTTGTCCCCATCTCCACCGGACCATCACACGTATCCGTGAGCTGGGCAAAAAAGCCGGTGTGGCCCTCAATCCCGCCACCCCTCTGGAAACCCTAGATTACATCCTGGACGAAGTAGATTTCGTCCTGGTAATGAGTGTCAACCCTGGCTTCGGTGGCCAGGAGTTCATCCCTTCGGCCTTGCGCAAGATCCGAACCCTGAAAGAGATCCTCCAAGACCGAGGGCTTGAAATCCCCATCGAAGTCGATGGTGGCGTCAACCTGGAAACCGTGGGTGAGGTAGTGCGGGCTGGAGCTGAAGTTTTGGTGGCTGGTTCGGCTATCTTTGGGACCCCCGACTACACCGAGACCATACGTGCCTTTCGTCGACGTGTGACTGAAGCCCTAGCCATCTGAGACTACGTTTTTTCAAACTCTGAATAAGAAACCATCGTTTCCCGGTTCACAAAGCAGGAAAGCTGTGTCACTCTATGGCCATGAACGTCTTCTTCTTCAAATTGGCTCTCATGGTCTACGCCGTGGCCACGGTGGGTTATTTTGTCTATCTCTACACCATGAAGGAAGAAGCCGCCCGCGGGGCTTATTACGTGCTCCTGGTGGGTTTCGGCTTGCATACCATAAGTTTCATCGCTCGCTGGTTCGAAGCGGGTTATCCTCCGCTCACCAGTCTTTTTGAGGCCACTTCCTTTTTGGCCTGGGGCTTGGTACTCGGGTATCTTTTCTTGGACCGGCGTTTTCCTCAGGGTCGCGTACTCGGGACCTTTGTCACCCCGGTAGCTACCCTACTAATGCTTTATTCTTCCCTGTGTCCCAAAGAGATCTTGCCCTTGCCCCCGGTGCTCCGTAGTCTTTGGTTGCCTGTTCACGCTGTTATCTCCCTCCTGTCTTACGGCTTCTTTATCTTGGCAGCTGCCAGTGGGGTGATGTATCTCCTCCAGGAGCGCGAAATCAAGAAGAAACGGCTGGGGGGACTTTTCAGACGCCTTCCTTCGCTTGAGACTTTGGACCGGATGAACGAATTATCTTTAAAAATTGGGTTTCCTTTGCTCACTTTGGGTATCATCACCGGGGCCGTGTGGGCGGAAAAGGCCTGGGGAGCATACTGGAGTTGGGATCCAAAGGAGACGTGGTCTCTTATTATGTGGCTGGTCTATGCTGCTCTCTTGCATGAGAGGCTGGCGGTAGGTTGGCGTGGTCGCAAGGCCGCCTGGCTCTCGTTGGTTGGTTTTGTGACCTGGTTGATCTCTTTTTTTGTGGTAAATCTATTCATCCCCGGGGCGCATACCTATGTCGAATGGCACGGTTAAAGACCAGATAGTCCTCATGGGGCTCAACCATCGCACCGCCCCGGTAGAGGTGCGTGAGAAGCTCTCTTTTTCTGGCCGTAACCTAGAGCCGGTTTCCCTTTTTCTGGAAATGCCCCTTATTCGAGAAGCCTTTTTCCTTTCCACCTGCAACCGAGTAGAACTCCTCTTTGTCAGTCGCGAGCCGGAAGCCGCCATAGAGGGAGCCAAAAAGATATGGGCAGAAGCCAACGAGATTCCGATCGCGGTCTTTGAACCCCATCTCTACTTTTTCCGTCAGCGTGAAGCGGTAAAACACCTCTTCCGCGTGGCTTCGGGGCTGGACTCCATGGTCTTGGGTGAACCACAGATCTTGGGCCAGCTCAAGGAGGCCTATCGTCGCGCTGCGGAAAGGAGGGCCACGGGCGTCATCCTGAATCGTCTCCTTCACAAGACCTTCTCCGTAGCCAAACGGATTCGTTCCGAAACCGGCATCGGAAGTCATGCGGTTTCCGTAAGTTATGCCGCGGTGGAACTGGCTAAAAAAATCTTTGGAGAACTCAAAGAAAAGACAGCCCTTCTCATTGGGGCCGGAGAAATGGCAGAACTGGCTGCCCAGCACCTTTTGGCTCAAGGGGTAGAGAAATTGATTGTCGCCAACCGCACATTAGCCCGGGCCATCGAATTGGCGGAACGCTTCCGGGGAGAAGCCATCTCCCTTGAAGAACTGGAGGATTATCTCCTGAAAGTCGACATCGTCATCAGCTCTACCGGGGCCCCCCATTACATCCTAACTGCCGAACAGGTAAGAGGCCTGATGCGTCCTCGCAAGATGCGGCCCATCTTTTTCATTGACATTGCTGTACCACGTGACATCGAACCTGCGGTAAACGAGATCGAAAACGTCTTTTTGTACGACATCGACGACCTGAAAGCAGTGGTTGAAGAGAATCTCGCTTATCGCCGCAAGGAGGCTGCCCGGGCCGAACGGATCATCGAGGAAGAGGCCCTAAAATTCGAGGCCTGGCTGGAACAACTCGAAGTTTATCCTACCATCGTAGCGCTGAAGCAGAAGGCCGAAGAGATCCGTCGTCGAGAACTGGAAAAGACCCTTTCCCACCTGCGTGGAAAGATCGACGAAGAAACCGCAGAAGCCCTGGAGATACTCACCAAGTCCCTGGTGAACAAGATCCTCCACGATCCCATCATCTATCTAAAAAACCGCTATCATAAAGACGGACAGCAGGTCGTAGACTTTACTCGCAAGATCTTCAATCTCGACGGCGAAACCCCCCTTGAGGCTCATCCCCCAAAGATCGTCCTGCCGGAGACCCCGGAAAAGACCAAACATTAGAAGATCTTTCCGGGGTTCATAATACCAGCGGGGTCAAACACCTTTTTGAGGCTCTTTAACAGAGAGAGCGTTTTGGGTGAAAGTTCGCGAGGAAGATAGGCCCTCTTGGTGAGCCCTATCCCGTGTTCCCCGGAAATGGTGCCAGTGAGTGTCAGGACATAGGAAAGGATCTCCTCTCGCAGGTTTCTCGCCCGCTGCTTCTCATCTTCGGAAAAAAGAATGTTTACATGTATGTTTCCATCACCCAGGTGCCCGAAACAAGCTACCAGGAGACCGGTCTGTCGGGCCCTGGTCTTAACCCATTCTAACAATGGCACAAGCCGCCGCCGAGGCACTACTACGTCGTCAGCAAGCTTGAAAGGGGCAAGTTTTTTGAGGGCCGGAGAAACGGACCTCCGTGCCTGCCAGAGGCGTTGTCGTTCCTCTTGAGTTTGGGCCTCCTCCAGGAAAAGGACCCGGGAACGCAAAAGCTCAGCCGCCCGCTCGAGATCCTCTTTCACCTGGGTGGGTGAGCCATCAAATTCCAACAGTAGCAAGGCCTTCGCAGGAATATCTTGTGCCAGGAAATTCCTTACAGCCTGGATAGTCACTTCATCCATCAGCTCCGCGGTAGCTGGTAAAAGACCGGCCGCTAAAAGACCGGCAAAGGCCTCAGCCACCTCCGAAATCCGAGCAAAACCCGCCAAAAGGGTGGCCTGCGCCGGAGGCTTGGGCAGGAGCTTGAGGACTAGCTTGCTTATTACCCCGAGAGTGCCCTCAGAACCCACAAAGAGATGGACTAAATCGTAACCCACCACCCCCTTCATGGTACGACGCCCGAAAAACTCTATCTCTCCGGTGGGCAGCACCACTTCCAGACCCAAAACGTAGTCTTTGGTCACCCCGTACTTGAGACCTTTGGGACCACCGGCCCCCGTGGCAGCGTTACCTCCGAGGGTAGAGAATTCATAACTAGCCGGATCAGGCGGGTAAAAGAGCCCCCGAGCCTCCACTTCGCGCCGGAAGTGACCGTTGAATACCCCTGGTTCGACCACCGCAATCAGATCTTCTTCGTTGATTTCAAGGATCCGATCAAGCCTGGTGAGGGCCAATACCAAGCCACCAGTCTCAGCCAGAGGAGCTCCGGTAGTGGCAGTGCCCGCTCCCCGGGGAACCACGGGAAAACCCTCCTCCGTGGCCAAACGCAGGATAGTTGCGATTTCTTCCGCATTCTCCGGCAGGGCTACGGCCTCAGGCCGAAAAGACAGGCCCGAGGCGTCGTAAGAATACGCCAGCAGATCGGCTTCGTCTTCAAGAAACCTCTCGCGCAGGAGTCTCTTCAGTTTCCTCCTGGCTCGAGGGGAAATGGGGTTTGAGATGAGCTTCGATCTCACGGCAGAGAAATTCTACCTGATATTTGACCGAACCGGGACGGCTGATCTTTTTGGTGATACTGTTCAAAGCGTACACCACCGTGGCGTGGTCCCGATTGAAAAGACGACCAATGGCCTGAAGACTGTCGTCTGTGAAACGTCGGCACAGGTACATGGCCACCTGACGAGGGAAGGTCACTCGTCGGGAACGCGACCTGGAACGCAACTCTTCCCGGCTCACCTTGAAATGCCGACAGACCAGATCCAGGATGAATTCCTTGGTTACTTCCGGGGCCGGAGGGGCAATCTCCTGTACCAGTTCCTGGGCCAGGGCCAAGGTGATGGGTTCTCGCAGGAGGCTTGAACGGGCTACCAGACCAATGACCGCACTCTCTATCTGGCGAATGTCTCCCCGCAGGTGGCGGGCCAGGTATTCCACTACCTCCTCGGGCAACTCCACTCCCTGACGCCGAGCCTTTCGCCGAAGGATATTTATCCTGGTCTGATAGTCCGGAGGATTTATCCGGATGAGGGCCCCGGCTTGGAAACGGGACCGAAGGGCTTCGTCCAATCTGGGGATCTCTTGAGGAGGACGATTGGCCGTAAAGACCACCACCTTGCCGGCGTCATAGAGATAATCCAGGGTGAGAGCTAGCTCGGTCTGAGTGAAATCTTTGCCAGAGAAGAAATGCACCTCCTCGAGCATGAGGATTTCGCAACCCCGCCGGAGTTTCTCCTTGAAATCTTCCAACCTGTCGTTCTTTAAGGCCCTTACAAGCTGGGAGGTGAAGTCTTGAGCGGTAAGGTAACAGATCCGCCCACCCTGGGGATGGGTCAAAACATGATTGCCTACCGCCTGGCTAAGATGGCTCTTGCCAAGACCTGTGCTGGCGCACAGATAGATGATGCGGTGGTCAGCCTCATGGTTAGCAATGGCCCAGCAAGTAGCATAGGCTAGCCGATTACAATCCCCTACAACGAATTCCTCGAAAGTAAATCTGGCTGACAAACGTCGACCAAGGAGCCTGGTGGGATCGTAAGGAAGCTCCACCTGACGGGGCTCTCGCTGAGGTTTCTCTACCGCCACCAGCTCTACTTCCAAGGAAAGACCTTGCTCCTTCAATATCTCTTTGATGAGCCCCAGATACCGGTCCTTCACCCAGGTAAGGCTGAACTGGTTTGGACAAGCGATCACCAGCTTGTGGCCAGAGAGACCGGCACATTCCAAGGGCTTGATCCAGACCTTATAACTGGCCTCCGGCAGTCTCTCGGATAGGGCATATTTAATGCGTTCCCAAAGGCTTGCCATAAAACCACTCCCCCCACGTTGGACGCCGACCAGCCTAACCAGGAAGAACTCAATGGTCAAAACGGATCTCAGGGCTCTAGGAGCATTTATGGCCTATTGGGAAGCAGGGGATTTCTTTACGATAAAATTGGGCGTTAGAGGTAATCTACCGCGAAACTCAAGAAACACGCTGTTAAAATAGATATCTTAAAAATACCCATTTTAGAGGAAGTTGGTTGACACAAATAGAAGTTTCAACATCGGGAGGTAAAAGCGTTTTCTTTGGTAAATCGCTAATTTCTCAAAATTTCTCCCTTTTCCTCATTTACGACAGGATGGGATGTTAGGTAGCGCTGGCTGGAAAGGGTGTTTTTTGGTAACTCTTCGGGCATGGAAAAGGCAAACTTGAAAGACCTGGGGGTACCCTCCGCAGCACGCTGTTATGAAATATTGCACGAATTTGCGGTTCCGCCCCATATCGTAGCTCATGGGGAGATGGTGGCCAGGGTGGCACTGGTGGTGGCCAGAGCTCTCAAGGAAGCAAGGGAGAAAGTGGATCTCGCGCTGGTTGAAGCCGCTGGTCTCCTCCACGACCTGACCAAACACCGTTCGCTTTTAACCGGTGAGAACCATGCGGAGACTGCGGCCCGGGAACTGGAGAAGCTGGGCTATCCTCGCGTGGCCACAGTGGTGGCCCAGCACGTCTTTCTCCAACCCGGTCCACCCTCTCACCCCATTCGGGAAGAGGAGATCGTGTATTACGCCGACAAAAGGGTCCGCCACACCCAAATCGTCTCTCTAAAGGAGCGCTTTGAAGACCTGCGAGCCCGTTATGGTAGGAGCACCACCAGCCTAATCCGGCTCTATCGTCTAGAGGAGATGACCCGTCTGCTTGAGAGACGCCTTTTCAAGAAACTTCCGTTTGATCCGGAAGATGTGAGGATACTCGTCTATGAAACCTAAAGTAGCCCTTCTGTGTGGAGGAAAATCCGCCGAAAGAGAGGTCTCCCTTAAGAGTGGACAAGCCGTGGAAAGGGCTTTGAGGGCCTGTGGTTATCCGGTGGAGCGTTTTGATCCCGCCACAGATTTGGCCCTTCTGGCCCAACGGGCCGGGGAATTTGACCTGGCCTTTTTGGCCCTTCACGGCCCCGGTGGGGAAGACGGAACCATTCAAGGTTTTTTGGAAGCCCTGGGGCTGCCCTATCAGGGGGCTGGAGTTTTGGGCAGCGCGCTGGCCATGGATAAGGCCCTGGCCAAAATTCTCTACCAGAAAGCTGGTCTGCCCGTGCCCCAAGGATATGAAATCCGAAAAGGACAACCCCTTCCCTCCCCTCTTTCCTGGCCAGTGGTGGTCAAACCCGTTTCTCAGGGCTCAAGCCTCGGACTCTCTATTGTAGAAGAACCCGCGGACCTACTTCCTGCCCTTGAACAGGCCTTCCGTTTGGAAGATCGGGTCCTGATCGAGGAATATCTTTCGGGACGAGAGCTCACCGTGGGTGTCCTGGGAGAAGAAGCCCTTCCGGTAGTGGAGATAATTCCGGGACAGGGGCATCGTTTCTTTGATTATCAGGCCAAGTACACGCCCGGGGTCACCAAAGAGGTCTGTCCCGCCGAAATCCCGAAAGAAATCGCCCAAAAAGCCCAGGAATACGCCCTGAGGGCCCATCAGGCCCTGCGCCTGCGACATTACAGCCGGACGGACTTCATCTATGCCCAAGGAGAAGTCTTTGTGCTTGAAACAAATACCATTCCTGGAATGACGGAGACCAGTCTTTTACCCTTAGCAGCTAAAGTGGCCGGCTATTCTTTCGAAGAGCTGGTGGAACGTTTGGTGGAGATGGCCCTAACGACAGCCTGAACGCAGGGCCTCCTCGATTCTAAGGCGCACAAGGGCTGCCAATTCGGTCTTGTCACGCAAAGAAAGACCCCTGGTTTCGATGGGGGGCAGAATCTTTACCCGCACCAGCCCCGGACGCACATAGAGTTTTCCGCGCGGCATTATCTTTTCGGTGCCGCAAAGAGCCACAGGCACCAAGGGATGGCCGCTCTTGATAGCCAAGACAAAACCTCCGGTCTTGAAGGGAAGGAGTCTTTGGTCCGGACTGCGGGTGCCCTCTGGAAAGATGACCACTGAAAACCCCTCTCTCACTTTTTGGGCCGCAGCCTCAAGACTCTTGAGCCCCTGGCGCGGATTCTTGCGATTCACCGGGATGTAACCAATGGCTCGCAAGGCCCAGCCAAAAAGGGGGATCCGAAAGAGACTTTCCTTGGCCAGCCATCTAATCTGATAAGGCAAGGCCACTGCCAGCACGGGAATGTCGAACTGACTTCGGTGGTTGGCTGCAAAGATGTAAGATCGCCCACGGCTGAGGTACTCAAGCCCCCGGACTTCCAGCTTCACTCCCGAGACCCAGAGGATGCCACGTAACCAGAAAACCCCTATCTGGTGTGTAAGGCGCCCTTTACGATCAAAGATGGCCAGAAATAAGATCACAAAGGCGAAGGGAGGCACGGTGAGGAGGACGTAAAAGTAGAGCCAAACGTTGTGGAAAAGAACCCTAAACATCCTCCTGGCCTCCCGAAAAAAGACCATACTTCTGACCATAGCCTCGCGGAGTAAGAAGGAAGTCCCCCATCCGTGTGGTCTCGGAATTGCCGATGAGGAGAAGGGTGGCCATATCCACTTCGGACAAAAAATCTTTTAGGGACGAGAGGGTAGTGAGGAGGAGTCGTTCTCCTTCACGGGTGAGATTTTTGGCTATGGCCACTGGAGTCTCGGGAGACTTACAAGAAAGGAGGAGATCTATGGCCTTTGGCAGGAGGGTCTGTCTCCGGCGGCTTGCGGGATTGTAGATGGCAAGCACAAAATCTCCTTCAGCCGCTGCGAGCAGTCGCTGTTTGATACGCTCCCAAGGAGTCAAACGATCGCTAAGGGAGATAAAGGCTACGTCCGTACTAATGGGGGCCCCTAATTTGGCAGCCGCCGCCGAGGCCGCTGTCACCCCAGGGATGATCTCAATAGCGCAAGAGAAGTTCTCAACGGCCAATACCTCAAAGACCGGAGCTGACATTCCATAGATAGCAGGATCTCCCCCTGAAACCAGGGCTACGAGATGCCCTTCAGAAGCCAGTCTTAGGGCCTCTCGGGCACGCTTAAGCTCTTCGGTCATTTGGGCAGAAACGACCTCTTTGTCCCGTAGAAAAGGTTTTATCTGAGATAGATAGCGTTCATAACCCACCACTATCTCCGCTTTTCTCAGGGCCTCACAGGCGGCCAAGGTGAGATATTTTTCCCCTCCTGGACCGATACCTATGACAAAGAGTTTCCCGGGGGTGGAGAGTTTTCTTGCCATCTTCAGAAATCCTAAACTAAAATCTGAACATCTGCTGAAAAAGCATGTCATCTAAATCTTTATCCCATATTGACGCCCTAGAAAGGGCCTTGCGCGAAAGCGAGGCCAAGTTCCGTACCCTTACGGAGTCTGCTGCCGTAGGCATCTTTCTTTACCGCGAAAAGTTTCTCTACGCCAACCCCGCCATGGAAGCCATCACCGGTTACTCTCTGGAAGAGCTCTACCATCTTTATCTCTGGGACATTGTTCATCCGGAACATCGGGAAATGGTACGTGAAAGGATCTTGAAAAGGCTGGCCGGAGAAAAGCCGCCCCCTCACTATGAGATCAAAATCCTCACCAAAGATGGGGAAGAGCGCTGGCTTGAGGTCACAGCTGCCACCTTCTACCAAGAAGGCCAGATCGTAGGGGTTGGCACCGCCATCGACATTACTGATAAGAAGGCCTTTGCCCACAGCCTTGAGGAGACAATCGCCCGCTACCAGGCCATCTTCAACGCCTTCGAAGGCTTTATTTATGCTGTTTCCAAGAATTTTCGCCTAGAACTTTTGAACCAAAAACTGCAGGAAAAGCTTCAAGTGGAGGCCTGTGGTCGGACCTGTTATGAGGTCTTGTTTGGCCGGCAAGACCCTTGTCCCTGGTGTCGAGCAGAAACCGTCTTCCAGGGTCGGGGAGCCCGGTGGGAGTACGAAGATCCGGTTGAAGGACGTTGGTACCGTGTCATGGCTAGTCCTCTGCGCTACCCTTCGGGTGAGACTCAGGCCCTCTTACTGGTAGAAGACGTTACCGACCGCAAGAAGGCCGAAGAAGAACTACTTCGGGCCTCCAAATTCGAGTCCCTGGCCGTTTTGGCTGGAGGAATCGCCCACGATTTCAATAACTTTCTGACGGCCATCCTGGGCAGCCTCACCCTCATCCGTCTTAAAGGCAAACTGCCCGAAGACATCGAACGCTTGATAAACCAGGCCGAGCAAGCCTGCCTCAAGGCCCGAGGTCTCACCCATCAACTTTTGACCTTTGCCAAGGGTGGAGCCCCGGTCAAGAAGACGGCCTCTCTCAAAGACCTCCTTCGGGAGACAGTCTCTTTTTGTCTGCGAGGCTCAAACATCAACTGGCACGTAGAACTCGATCCGGAGCTTGCCCTCGTGGACGTTGATGTGACCCAGATGAGTCAAGTTATCAGCAACCTGGTAATAAATGCCAAACAAGCCATGCCCCAGGGAGGGCGTCTGGTGGTGCGGGCAGAGAACGTGAAACTCACCGGTGATTTTGGCCTGCCACCAGGGCGCTACGTCCGAATCTCGGTGATTGACGAAGGAGAAGGAATCCCTCCCCATCTTTTACCCAAGATCTTCGACCCCTATTTCACCACCAAAAAGGACGGAACCGGACTAGGGTTGGCCATTGCTTATTCCATCGTGCGCAACCATGGAGGCCACATTGCGGTCTCCTCTCGGGTAGGACATGGCACCACCTTTGAGGTCTACCTGCCAGCCAGTGAAGCCCGGAAGGAAGATCCCGTCCCTCCTTCAGAGACCTTACCCCGGGGAACGGCCCGCGTCCTGGTGGTGGAAGATGAAGAACTGGTACGCCACACCTATCGCCAAGCCTTGGAATTTGGCGGCTATGAAGTGGAAGAAGCCAAGGATGCCCAGGAGGCCTTAGAAAAGGTAGAAATGGCCTTGGCCACTTCCCGTCCTTTTGAAGTGGCCATCTTGGACCTCACCATCCCCGGTGGGATGGGGGGCCGGGAACTCCTGCCCAGGCTCAAGGCCTGTGATCCAGCCCTGAAGACCATCCTGGCCAGCGGTTACCACCTCGTATCCAGCGATTATCGGCGTTGGGGTTTTGATGCGGCCCTCAAAAAACCTTTTACCATAGAAGAACTCCTGACCACCCTGAAACAGGTGTTGTCTCGTGAATAAAGAAACGCTCCTCTTTATGGTAGGCCTTCCCGGTCCGGAGTTGACCCAACGAGAGGAAGAGGCCATTGATGAACTCGGTCTTAGACACTTCATCTTCTTTTCCCGAAACTTCACCCATCCGGCGAAAGGGAAGGCCCTTTTGATGAAGCTCAAGAAAAAAGGAGGCCTTTTGGCCGTGGATCAGGAAGGCGGGCCGGTGGTGCGTCTGCGCCCGCCTCTTTTCACCGAGCTGCTAGCCCCGCTTGCGCTGGCCCAAACTGAAAGACCCGAAGAAACCGTAAGGACTCAGGCCGAAATTTGCGCCTCCCAGCTCCAAAAACTGGGGTTTAATCTTAACCTGGCCCCGGTACTGGACCTGGGAGATGAGAATTCTCCTCCTTTCCTGCGTGGTCGCACCTTCGGGAGGCATCCCGAAACCGTGGCCCGGTTGGGAAAGCTCTACATAAAAACCTTTCTCCAAAAGGGGCTCCTTTGTTGTGCCAAACATTTTCCCGGGCTAGGGGAGGCCAGGGTCGATCCCCACGAGGACTTACCCCGCCTTGAGAAGCTTTCCTCCGAGGCCCTCCTGCCCTTTGAGGTAGGGGTGAAGGCCGGCGTTCCCTGTGTGATGACCACCCACCTCCTCGTCCAAGAATTGGACAAAGAGATGGCCACCTTCTCGGCCAAGATAACCGGTCTCTTGCGAGAGAAGCTCTCTTTCAACGGAGTTATCCTCACCGACGATCTTTTCATGGGCGCGATAAAAAGGCGGATGAGCTTACCGGAGGCGGCTCTCAAGGCCTTCATCGCAGGCCACGACCTCCTCCTCCTTTGTCAGGATCTCTGGGAAAGTCTCGAAACCATAAAGACCCTCCTACCGGAACTGCGCTCACGTTCTCTGCAGAACCGAGTAGAAGAAAGTCTCAAACGACAAGAAAGACTCCTCAAGTATTGCTTGCCGGCGGGTTAGGTGTTAAAGGCAACAAGCCAAAGCGAAGGGGGTGTCGTATGCTCGATTTTCTCCGGCAGCGAGCCGGCTCCTGGATGGTGAAGGCCCTTTTGGCTGCCATCATCATCGTCTTTGTTTTCTGGGGCGTGGGCACTTTCCGCACCCGCCAGGCCGATATCCTGGCCAAGGTCAACGGCCAGGTCATTACTTTCAGCACCTATCGGGCCCTCTACGCCCAGCGTCTTGAACAACTCCAGAGGATGTTTCAAGGCAGGCTTTCAGAGGAGATGCTACGGCAACTCAATCTTCCCCAGCAGGTACTCGAAGAACTGATCCAACGGGTACTCTTTGAACAAACTGCCAAAGAGATGGGTATCTCCGTAACCCCGGATGAGGTGCGCCTGGCCATCTCTCAAATTCACGCCTTTCAAACCAACGGGCACTTTGATCCCCAACGTTATCGGCTCCTCCTCCGGGAGCTGCGTCTCACGCCGCAGGAATTTGAAGATCAAGTACGAGCGGAGCTCCTGGCAGCCAAACTCCGTCATCTCTTGACCACCCCTGTTCGAGCAACCAAAAACGAAGTCCGCCAGCACTATGAATTTCAAAACGAAAAGCTTACTCTGGCCTATGTAAAGCTGCCCATCGAGAGGTGCAAAGAGAAAGTCAAAGTCTCGGAAGAAGAGCTAAAGCGCTATTTCGACGCACACCAAGAAAGATATCGCACACCCCTCAAGATCAAGCTTTCGTATTATTTCCTTCCCTTCTCTGAAGTGGAGAAAAAACTCCAAGTCAGCGAAGAAGAGATCAAGACCTATTATGAAACCCACAAGGAGGAATACCACGAGCCGGAAAAGAGAAAACTCCGCCACATTTTGATCACCAAGAAACCAAACGAAGACGACGAGGCCTTCTTCCGGCGAGCCCAAGAGATCCGGAAAAAGATCAAAACCCCCGAAGACCTGGCCCGATTAGCCAAGCAATATTCAGATGACCCCCACACCAAGGAAAAAGGTGGTGAGCTTGGCTATCTCACCAAGGACGAAGTCTTCCCTGGTTTGGCAGAAGCCGTTTTCTCAGCCAAAGAAGGGGAGATCTTGGGGCCTCTCCGGAGTTCACTCGGATATCACATCATTTTGGTCGAAAAGATCAAACCCGAAAGTTATCGACCCCTTGAAGAGGTCAAGACCGAAATTGTCAAAAAGATAAAGAAAGAAAAGCTCAAACACCTGGCCTGGGAAGAAGCTAACAAAATCTACGATCGGATCATTCTTCTGGGAGGGCTTGAGACCTGGGCAAAGAAATCTGGCCATCAGATCGAGGAAACTCCCCTTTTTGACCCACGTCATCCTCCAGCAGGTCCGGCAGGTTCCCCCCAGGTGATTGAAGCAGCCTTGAAACTCGAGGAGGGAGAACTCGGCCCTCCCCTCGAGGTCTCTCAGGGGATCATCATCTTCAAGGTGACCAAAAGAGACGAACCTCACATCCCGCCTTTTGAAGAGGTAAAGGAACGGGTGAAGGAAGACTTCGTGCGAGACAAGGCCCGGGAACTTTGTGGCAAGGAAGCCCGAGAGCTTCTCAAGGCTTTGGAGGAGACCCAGGATCCCGGGATCCTGCTTCAAGAAAGGGGGCTAAAACTCGAAAAAACCGAACCCGTGGCCCGGAAGGACCTTTTAAGCAGCGGACTTCCCAGCCCGGTGGCGCAGGCCGCCCGAGGGCTCGCTGAAGTAGGGAAGTGGTTCAGCGAACCCGTTTTTGCTGGCAACGCGTACTATCTTTTGCAACTTGAGGCCCTTACACCAGCAGATCTCAAAGGTTTGGCCAAGGAAGAGAAAAAGCTGGCCGAAGAGCTCACCCTTATTAAACGCCAAGAGGCTTTCAATTCCTGGTATCGCCGTTTGCGAGAAAAGGCTGAGGTGAAGCTCTATCAAGAGCTCCCCAAACTTTAAAATTTAAAGGGTGAGAAGATGCCCAAAAGGACAGATATCAAAAAGATCCTCATCATCGGCTCTGGTCCCATTGTCATAGGTCAGGCTTGTGAATTCGACTACTCTGGAACCCAGGCCTGCAAGGCCCTCAAGGAAGAAGGCTTCGAAGTGGTGCTGGTCAATTCAAACCCCGCCACCATCATGACCGATCCCGAGATGGCAGATAGGACTTACGTAGAACCCATCACCCCTGAAGTGGTGGCGGAGATCATCAAGGAGGAACGCCCAGATGCCCTTCTACCTACCTTAGGAGGGCAAACTGGTCTGAACGTGGCCTTCGAAGTAGCGCGCCGGGGAGTGCTTGAAAAATACGGCGTAGAGATGATCGCAGCAAGTGCTGAGGTCATCCGCAAAGCTGAAGACCGGGAAGCCTTCCGGGAAGCCATGAAGAACATCGGGCTCAAGGTCCCTCGCAGCGAAATCGTCACCACCGTGCGGGAAGCCTTATCAGCGGCGGAACGCATCGGGTATCCCATCATCGTTCGACCGAGTTTCACTCTGGGGGGTACGGGAGGCGGAGTAGCTTATAACCGCGAGGAGCTGGAAGAAATTGTCACCCAAGGTCTCGAGCTCTCCCTTATCCACCAGGTGATGCTCGAGGAAAGCGTTTTGGGCTGGAAAGAATTTGAGCTCGAGGTGATGCGTGACAAAAAGGACAACGTGGTCATTATCTGTCCCATAGAAAACCTCGATCCCATGGGAGTCCATACGGGAGATTCTATTACCGTGGCCCCGGCCCAGACGCTCACAGATCGGGAATACCAGCGAATGCGAGACGCTGCCATTGCCATTATGCGTGAAATAGGTGTGGATACCGGGGGCTCAAACGTCCAGTTTGCCATCCATCCCCAAACTGGCGAGATGGTGGTCATTGAGATGAACCCCCGGGTTTCCCGCTCTTCCGCCCTTGCCAGTAAGGCTACTGGTTTCCCTATCGCCAAGATCGCAGCCAAACTGGCCGTGGGCTACACTCTGGATGAGATACCAAACGATATCACTCGTGAGACCATGGCCTCCTTTGAACCCACCATCGACTACGTGGTGGTCAAGGTCCCGCGCTTTACCTTTGAGAAGTTTCCGGAGACCCGCGATGAACTCACCACCTCCATGCGCTCGGTGGGCGAGACCATGGCCATTGGCCGCACCTTCAAAGAAGCCTTGCAAAAGGCCTTACGGGGGCTTGAAATCGGGCGGGCAGGATTGGGAGCTGACGGAAAATCTCCTTCTGATCGCGGAGAATCCGTTTCCCGACAGATCATCCTGGAAAGACTTCGCATTCCAAACAGTGAACGCATCTTCTATCTTCGGGAGGCCTACAAAGCCGGTTTTAACACCCAGGAAATTTACGAACTTACCAAGATCGATCCCTGGTTCCTCGAACAAATCCGTCAAATTGTAGAGGAAGAAGACCGCCTCCGTGAACTCGGAAACGATCTCTTAAAAGACCCGGAAAAGCTCTTCGAAGCCAAAAGGTTCGGATTCTCAGACCAGCAGCTGGCCTTTCTCGCCCGTTGCCAACCAGAAGATGTACGCCAGAAACGCTACTCTTTCGGGCTCCGACCGGTTTACAAACTCGTTGATACCTGTGCGGCAGAATTTGAGGCCTACACTCCTTATTACTACTCCAGTTACGAGGTAGAAAACGAGGCCCGCGTTTCAAAAAGACGCAAAGTGATGATCCTAGGCGGTGGGCCAAACCGGATCGGTCAGGGAATCGAATTCGATTACTGCTGCGTTCACGCCTCTTTCGGTCTGAGAGAACTCGGAATCGAATCCATCATGGTGAACTCGAACCCAGAAACCGTCTCCACCGACTACGACACCTCGGATCGCCTCTACTTCGAACCATTGACTTTAGAAGACGTACTCCACGTTTACGAACAGGAACAACCAGAAGGGGTAATCATCCAATTTGGCGGTCAAACTCCCCTTAATCTGGCGGTCCCCTTGGCGAAGGCAGGTGTCAAGATCCTTGGCACCTCCCCTGATAGCATCGACCGGGCCGAAGATCGGGAACGTTTCACCGCTCTCCTTGACAAACTAGGGTTGAAAAAACCCCCTGCTGGTACGGCCTTCACGGTAGAAGAAGCCGTCAAAGTGGCAGGAAAAATTGGCTATCCGGTGTTGGTGAGGCCCTCCTACGTGCTGGGGGGACGGGCCATGCAGATCGTTTATGACGAAAAAGAACTCCGTCGTTATATGGAAACCGCGGCCCGGGTCAATCCTGAACACCCCGTACTCATCGACAAGTTTCTGGAACAGGCTATCGAAGTGGATGTGGACGCTATCTCCGACGGAGAGCTCACCGTCATCGGGGGTATCATGGAACATATTGAAGAGGCTGGTATCCATTCTGGAGACTCCGCTTGTGTCATCCCTCCCATCTCTCTTTCAACTGGAATCATCAAAGAGATAAAAGAGGCCACCCAGGCCTTGGCCAAGGAACTGGGTGTCATCGGCCTTATGAACATACAGTTCGCCGTCAAAGATGAAGAGCTCTTTGTACTGGAGGTCAATCCTAGGGCCTCGCGTACTATTCCCTTTGTCTCGAAGGCCATCGGAGTCCCCCTGGCGCGTTTGGCCACCTGGGTAATGATGGGCAAGAGCCTCAAGGAGCTCGGTTTCACCAAAGAAGTCTGGCCCAAACACATCTCCGTCAAGGAGGCTGTTTTCCCCTTCCGGCGTTTCCCGGGAGTGGATGTCCTCCTGGGTCCGGAGATGAAGTCCACCGGTGAGGTGATGGGGATAGATCTCGACTTTGGACTAGCCTACGCCAAGGCCCAATTGGCCGCCGGGATGAAACTCCCTACCAAAGGGAAGGTTTTCATCTCCGTCAAAGATCGTGATAAGCCCCTTATCGTGGAAATCGCTCAGAAGTTGACCACCTTGGGGTTTGAACTGGTGGCCACCAAGGGCACGGCTGAAGTACTGAGAAGGGCTGGACTTGAAGTAAAGGTCATTCCCAAGATCTCTGATGGGATTCGTCCCAACGCCGTTGACCTACTCAAAAACGGAGATTTCGCCTTGGTCATCAATACTGCCGAGGGCAAGGTAAGCCGGGAGGACGCCTATCTCATCAGGCGTTACGCCATGGAGCTTGAAGTCCCTTACGCTACCACCATCGCCTGTGCGAGGGCTATGGCTCTGGCCATCGCTCGCCTTAAAGAGGCTCGTTTTACCGTAAGACCCCTGCAGGAATATTACCGTCATCTGCCAGAGAGCTATTACACACAGCGAGGTCTTATCAGATAAAAACTCCCGCCCCTTCTGCCGATAACAACAGAGAGATCGCGGCAGAAAGGGGCTTTCATGGATCTTGGAACCGTCGTTGGTCTGGTCCTGGGCATCGTGCTCCTACTGGGCTCGATCCTGGTGGGAGGAAGTCTCGGGATCTTCATTAATATCCCTTCTCTCCTCATCGTGGTTGGAGGAACGATCGCAGCCTCCTTTATCTCGTATTCCCTTCCCGATGTCATTGGTTCTTTCAAGATCGCCATGAAGGCCTTTTTCAACAAACTTGAGCCACCGGAAGAAATCATCAAAGAATTGACCACCCTGGCCAACATTGCCCGCCGGGAAGGACTCCTCAAGCTCGAAAAGCAACCCATCAAAAATCCTTTCCTCAAAAAGGCCATCATGTACTGTGTAGATGGCCACGAAGCGGAATTCATCGAGGAAGTTCTCTCCAAGGAGGTCTCCCTTACGGCTGAGCGTCACGAACTGGGACAAAACCTCTTCAAGACCATGGCTGACATGGCCCCGGCCTTTGGGATGATCGGGACCCTTATCGGATTGGTCCAGATGCTCTCCTCCATGGACGACCCAAAATCCATCGGACCTTCTATGGCCGTGGCCCTCCTCACTACCCTTTATGGAGCCGTATTGGCCAACCTCATCTTCATTCCCATCGCCAACAAACTCTCCCTGAGGTCACAGGAGGAACAGCTCAACTATCGTCTGATCATCGAAGGGGTGCTCGGCCTCCAGAAGGGGCTCAATCCCCGGGTACTTGAAGAGGTACTGAAGGCCTTCCTTCCGCCCAAAAAGCGTGAAGCCTTGGGAGGAGAAGGCTGATGGGCAAACCCTGTGAAGAGAAGAAACAGAAATGTGAGGCCGGAGCCCCCAAATGGATGACCACCTTCTCCGACCTCATGTCGCTGCTTATGTGTTTCTTTGTACTTTTGCTGTCCTTCTCAGAAATGGATGTGGCCCGCTTCAAAGAGGTAGCAGGATCCTTGCGAGACGCCTTTGGTGTCCAGCGCGAAGAGGTAGTCTTTCAGATTCCCAAGGGCATTGACGTAGTCTCAACGGAGTTCCCGGCCAAGTTCACGGTAGATGAACTCCTAGAACGTATCAAGGCCGCGGTCAAACTGGAGCTCATCAAGGGTGAAATCCAGATTGAAAGCCTCAAAGATCGAGTCATCTTGCGTTTCAAGGACGAACTCCTCTTTCCCAAAGGCAGCGCAGAGCTTACGCCTCGGGCCAAACAAGTACTGCTCAAAGTAGGAGAGGTACTGGAACTCTTTGACGGAGAGATCATCGTGGCTGGTCACACGGACAACACTCCGGTAAGAGGGAAATACCGCTCCAACTGGGAACTCTCAGCAGCGCGAGCGGTCTCCGTGGTCCAGTTCCTGCTGAAACACAAGTTTGTCTTCCCTCGACAGATTGCCGCCGTAGGCTACGGACCAAGTCGTCCTCTCTATCCCAACGACACCGAAGCCCATCGCGCGGCCAATCGGCGGGTAGAGATCATCCTCCTCCAGAAGAAAGCCCCTATTTTGGGTTATTCGGAAGCCTTCTCTGGAGCCAAGGAGCAGGAACCAATCCCACAGGAGGTGCCATGAACGAAGAAAAACGAAACTATATTCGGATCTACGATCATATCCTCTTACGTTTGAAGAAACTTGACCGGCAACAATTTGAACGCAAACTAGAAAATTTCCGCGAAGGTAAGGAACACCCCTGGATCGACCCCATTCGTCCTCCCGGAGAGGCGGTAAAGGTGGAGAGTCTGATCAAAAAACTGCGCGAAGAGAATCGCGAACTGGCCGGACTATTCGAGATCCTGAATCACAAACTCGATCGCATCCTTATCCATCTTCTAGGGGACAAATTTCTGAGGGGCTTTCGTGAGGTAGAAGCCAACCTCAGCGCTGGAGGACTGCGGGTAGTAATTCCTGAACAGCCCCAGATAGGGGACATTTACGAGATCGACCTAGGCCTCCTGCCAGACTGGATTTTCCTAAAGACCTTTGGAGAGGTAGTAAGGGTGGAGGAGTGTGAAAACAACCATTGCGAAGTGGCCTTCAAATTCATCTGGATTACCGAAGCCGATCAGGATCGTCTGGTGAGACACATCTTTCGTCAGCAGGTGCTCCAACTCAAGGCCACGCGCCGGGTCAAACAAGGTTAACAGGCTCCACACCTCTTGCAGCGACCAAGCAAACACCCTGGAGTCGAACGCCCGGCCAAAGCGGCCTCCCATTCCTGCCACAGGAATTCTCTTTGAACCCCCAGATCAACCACCTCCCATGGAAACCTTTCGTTCTTTCCTCTGGCTCGTAAGGTAAGAAAATCCGGATTGAGAGAAAGGGTCACCAGGGCCTGACGCAGCCCCTTTCCCTGGGCCAACGCCAGGAGCAAAGGGGCCAGACGCCGATCCCCCCGGGCCAAGAGGGCCTGTAAATAAGCCCATTTGGGAAGATCCGCGGTAAAACGTGTGTTGGGGATCTTGCCTATCTTTTTCTTGAGCCAGGAAAGCCTCTTTTTCAGGGGTTCAACCCCCAAAAAGGGTGCCCATTGAAAGGGAGTATGCGGCTTTGGAACAAAAGAAGCCACGCTCAAACGCAGGTCCACTACGTAACCACGCGGGCGGGTGACTTGATCGAGCACGTGCCTTACCTTTTTCACCAGCCGTACGAGACCTTCAAGATCTTCTTCGGTCTCCGTGGGCAATCCCACCATGAAATAAAGCTTGAGAACTCGCACTCCTGTTTCCGCCAGGAGTCTGGCGGCTCTTTTCACGTCTTCCTCGGTCAGACCCTTGTTGATTACACAGCGCAGGCGCTCGGTTCCAGCCTCTGGGGCGATGGTAGCGGTCCGCTGACGGGCCAAGAGGCGCACGAAAGATGGCGTAAGACGATCGGCTCGCAGGGAAGAAAAGGTCAGCTGACAATCCTTGGCCAGAAGGGCCTCGGCCAGGGTCTCAATAGTACTTTCATCGGCAAATTCAAGGCCTATCAACCCCACTTTGCTACCAGGCGGAATGCGAGAAACGGCCTTTAGAAGCACTTCTGGGGACCAGGGGCGTGGAGGACGATAAAGGATACCAGCCGCGCAGAAACGGCAACCCCGACCACAGCCGCGGCCTACTTCTAGGAGAAAGGTTTCTGCGAATTCGGTCCTCGGACTAAGAAGATCAGAAAAGGGAGGCTCTTCAAGCTCTTTCACGATAACGCGGTGGACAGGAGGACGCCCTATCTCTTTCAAGAGACCCTCCTGATCGAACTCAAGGAGATAGTCCATAGGAAGGTATCCTGGCACCTCCTCCAGGGGCTTTTCTCCGAGCAAGGCCTCCACCAGAGGTTCCCCAAGGGCTTCTATCTCTCCGATAAGACAGGCGTCCACAAAGGGAGACAGAGGATCCGGATTCAGCCAGGTAGCAATTCCACCGGCTAAGATAAGAGGCGCTCCTCTCCTCTTTTCACGCCAGGGCTCAAGACCTGCTTGCTGTAAGATCCGAACTACATTTACAAAATCCGGTTCAAAGGAAATAGAAAAAAGGATCACCTCAAAGTCTGTAAGAGGGCGGTTTGATTCCACCGAACGCAGGGGGTCGTCTCCCTCAGTCGACAAAAAGAAACGCTCACAGACGATTTCGTCGAACCGGTTGAAAAAATGATAGACCAAACGAAACCCCAAATTGGACATCCCCAGATAATAGGTGTTGGGAAAGACTAAGGCCACCGGGAGCCTTCCACGCCAACGTTTCTTCACCACCCCTTTTTCCATGTCTTTCATTATCCAATCCCTAATGTGAGCTGGCAAATCACAAACTGGCACAACCATTGCTTCTATCATCAACGGAAAAACAAAATGTAGGAGGTAGGACATGTTTAAGAAGTGGTTGTCGATGGGTCTTCTGGCTTCCGCCCTGATGATCGGGAGCTCGGCTCTGGCGGTGGACTATAGCCAGTATTCCACGGAAGAACTCTACAAGATGAGAGGTACCATGCGAAACGCTACCGAAGAGGAGCGGGAAGCTTTCCGAACGGAATGGCAGAAGCGTATGAGGGAGATGAGCCCAGAGGAACGAATGCAGTATCGCGGCCGTCCGGACAACGCCACCCGTGACGGTCAGGGTTACCAATACGGCCGAGGACAGGGACGGGGTATGGGACAAGGTATGAGACGTGGAGGACGCGGTTGTCCGCGGCGTTAAATCAAGCGGCCACCCTGTAAAGGAGTGGGGGAAGGATGCGCACGCTTTCTTCTACAAATTTCGGTGCTCCTAAAAAATAGCCCTGCAGAAAGTGAACCCCAAGCTCCTGAAGCAGGGTGGCCAGCTCTTCGCTTTCCACGAACTCGGCCACCAGCTTGAAACCTCTTAGCCGACTCAACCGGACCAAAAAACGAATAAGTTCTTGGTCTGTCTCATTTTCGATGAGGTTACAGACGAAATCGCCGTCTATCTTGACCAGGTCCCAGGGCAGCTCTTTGAGGAGATTGATGTTGGAATGATCTTGACCAAAGTCATCGAGGGCCAGGCCAAAGCCTTGCTTCTTCAAACGAAGGAGGATCTTTTTGAGCAGTGGATGCCGGCTGAGGGAGACCTCTGAATGTTCGATGATCTCGATTAACATCCGGGAAGGACTGACCCGGATCTCTCCCACAAATTGCTCCAGATCACTTTCAAAGGTAGAAGCCAAGTAATCGGGAGAAATGTTGATAGAAAGACAAGGGATCTCCGGATGCTCGCTCAGATAGACCAAAGCTTTGTAAAGGATGGTCCTCTCCAGATCGCGTTTGAGAGAAAGCTCTTCTACCTTCTTCATGAAATCTGAGGCCTTGATGAGACGCTCCTCTCGAGCAGGAATCCTGGCCAGGACTTCATGGAAAACCACCTGGTTGATCCGATCTGCTTCCACCACGGGCTGGAGGGCAAAACCTACTTCTCCCATGGTGATCTTTCGGGAAAGATGAAGGAAAAGGGGAAGATTGGAAGATATTTTCTTCATCTCTCGGGAATAAGATATGATTTTTACTTCCTGACCCTGATTCTCGGAGAGACTCTTGCGCAGGATGGTCAGAAGGGAACAGGGATCTATCTCTGGCGCATCAAGGAGACAGACACAGACACGAGCACGCATGGGGAAAATAGCGCCCCTGTAAAGAAAAGGCCCTTGCAAATAATATCTGATCTTTAAGGCCAGTTTCTTGACTTCCTCAAGTCCGGCATCAGGGATCACGCTCAAAAAGAAATCAGGACCCAGACACGAATTGAGCAGAGCCCGGCGTAAAATAATCTTGATCTTGTTGGCAAAACAGCGCAGGTAATACTCTGCTACCTGATGGCCATAGTTTCTTTGGATTTCACAGAGATTGGGAATCTCTATCCCTATCACGCTGAGGGGATCTCCAGCCGCTAGGAGAACCGGAAATCTTTCCAAAAAGCCCGTCCGATTCAACAAGCTGGTAGTGGCGTCTAGATAGAGCCTTTTGCGGCACAGCTCCAGTTCGTGGAGATAACGTTCGAGATTGGTGTAGCTTTTCGCAAGCATAGGCTAGCTAATTTTTCGGTAGACTAAAAACGAAGCTTGATCCTGTTTTTGAGGCCTAAACTGATCTCAGAAGCTTTTTCAGATCCAGATGCGCGGAAATAGCCGATCCGTATTTGGGCACCTTCTCTCTTATGTGCTATAAGCTTGAAAGACGGAAACAAGCGATGAAAAGACCCGTTCTGCTAAGAAAAGAAGGCCTGGAAAGACTGGTTTTGGAAGACGCGATTCCTGAGGAGGCCCTTTTGGTTGGGGCCTTTCACGCTCCAGAAGGAGCGCCATGGTGGCCATCCCCTACCCTTCTCCTGAACACCTTTTTGGCAGATTTCGAAGAAACCGATTTGCTCAAGATCGCTCAGGCCGAAAAGGCCCGGTTTCAGGAAAATATTTGGAAAAGCTATCAGATTGATACTAGGGGTCCCATCGCTGTCATCTCTCGCCAGCCAAAGGCCCTGGAAAAATTTCTGGCCACCTACGGTGGTGTCCTGAAGTTAAAACCATTCTGTCTGACCAGACATCCCTCCTTTCCGGTAATAGAAGATCTTTGCTTCGAAACCCAAAGGGCCTCCTATCAACTTTCCTATCTTTTGTGGTCTCCGATAGAAACGGAAAGATGTCTCTACTGCGGTCTTTGTGGTCGGGTGTGCGAAAAGGAAGCTCTAGGGCCGGACCTTGTCATAGACCCCCTCCGATGCGACCTATGTCGGGCCTGTGAGAAGATCTGCCCCGTAGGGATTATTGATCTTTCCCGTTACGAAAAGATCGTGGAGTCTTTTGATTATCTTATCTTTCTGGAAGAAATACCCGAAGGCCTTTCCCGCCTGCCACAAAGACTGTTTCTGGCAGACGAACTGGAAAAGCTCTTCCAGACTCTGGGTATCTACGAAGTGACCGAAGCCGTTAGGTTTTCGCCAAACCGATGCCAGTTTATCCCTCGCCTGGGAGTAGGATGTCGGCTGTGTCAAGAAAACTGTCCCCAAGAAGCCATTTCCCTTTTCGAAGAAGGATTTTTCATCGACCATCTCCGTTGCGAAGATTGTGGCCGATGTGTCTCCCTGTGCCCCACCGGAGCACTGGAGGAAGCTCGTTTTGATGACCGGAGTTTCTGGGCCTACTTTCGGGAACTACCACTGAAGAGTCGGACCGTTATCGTCTTGACCGAAGAAAGGGCCAAGGAACTATGGTGGCGGAAAAAAGAAGGACTTGGAACCGTCTTTTTCCTTGTGCACCCTAATCCCAGGGCCTTGCACCTCGCTCAGATCCTCTTGCTTCTGGCGCGCGGGGCTTCCAGGGTCCTCTTCTGCGAAGAAGCACCTGAAGCTCTGGCTCGGTGGGAAGAGCTCGTGGAAAAATTATTGGGACGAAAAGCGGTGGAAAAGACCTCGCTGGAAGGGCTCTCTGCCTTCTCTGCGGGGACTTCCTGGGAAGGTTATCAAGAAAATATCTTCCCCGGACGCCGAAAGGCCCTTTCTTCTCTCATGGCTTTCTTTTGGGAAAAGGCCGGAAAACCTCCCGTCACCATGCCCGGACCAGGTTTTGGAACATTGGAACTCCATCAAGAGTTTTGCACCCTATGTTCGGCCTGTCTCAACGTTTGCCAGGTTGAGGCCCTCAAGGCCGATGAAGAAAACCTCGCCCTTACCTTGATCCCCTTTTCCTGTGTAGCCTGTAGGGCCTGTGTCAAAATCTGTCCTGAAGAAGCCCTTTCCCTCTCTTCGGAGCTTGTCCTCCGCGAGGAGGTCTTCAAGCAAAAGGTCCTTCTGCGGGATGAGCCCTTACGCTGTCAGCGCTGTGGCAAGATCTTTGCCACTCAAAAGAGTCAGGAACGAGTCCGCCAAAAACTCAAAGGACTTGGACGGTTTCAAAAAGTGGTAGAAGTGATGGATCTTTGCGAAGACTGCCGCGTCCTGAGTCTTTTGATGGAGGAGAAAGCTTGATGTCTGAAGATGCCCAGGTGAACCAGGTCCGCGCCTTCCTCTATCACCTATTCCGTTCGTTTTTTGTCTCCGAACCAGACGAAAAGCTTTATGCTTCCTGGCAAAAGATCCTCTCAAGCCTTCCTTCTGTCGAATTCGATCCCTTTGACCGGGCTTTGGAACGATTAAGGGAGGTCTTGGCTAGAAGCTCTCCCCAGGAGATCGGGGAAGAATTCTACCGCCTTTTCCTGGATCCCTTCTCTGAAGAGCGCGTAACCCTTGAAGCCTCAGCCTATCTTGACGGCAAACCCTTTGGCCCCACGCTGGTGCGTTTGAGGGAATTCCTGAAAAGGACAGGCCTCCACAAGAAAGAACAGGTCAAGGAACCCGAAGATCACCTGGTCCTCTTGCTAGACTTCATGGAAACCCTGGTGCGTGACGGAAAAGATTTGATTTCTCAACGCGAGCTATTCTATAACTATCTTAGGCCCTGTGCTCTGGGTGTGACGAAGAAGATACGTCAAAGCGAAGAAGGATTCTACCAGGCGCTGGCAGAGTTTTTAGAGGCCTTTTTGACCTTAGAGGAAAGATTTTTTACCGAAGAAGTCTAACGCCCAACAAAGGAGGGTGAAATGAAACGCAAGATAGACGAACCTAAACGTACTTTTATCAAAAAGTTGCTATTGGCCGCCGGGGCAACATGGGTCTTGAGCTCTTCCAAAAAGGCCAAGGCCCAAGAGAGGGAAAGTACAGGGGATGAAATACTTTATCGCGAGACAGAGGCCTTCCGGGCTTATTATGAATCTCTACGAAAATAAAAGGAGGGAACCATGGGTGCCAAAAAGCTTTTCTTTCAACCCTCAAAACCCAAAGGGACAAAGGTCACCCTCAATCCTAAACTCGCCAGACGTTCCTTCTTGAAGATAGCAGCAGCCACCGCCGGGCTTACAAGCCTGGCCCTCTCCGGGCGACTCTCTCGCAAGGCGGAGGCCCAAGAAGACAAAGTCCCTTATCCGGGATCCAAAATCGTCCGTACCATCTGTACTTACTGCGCGGTGGGTTGTGGTCTTTACGCCGAAGTTCAAAATGGCGTTTGGGTTCGGCAAGAAATTGCTCACGATCACCCAGTTTCTAGGGGAGGGCATTGCTGTAAAGGGGCTGGAGCTATCGATATGGTGCGGAGTGAAAAACGTCTCCGGTACCCGATGAAACGGGAGGGAGGACGCTGGAAGAAGATCTCCTGGGAAAAGGCCCTTGATGAAATTTGTTCCAAGCTCCTGGAAATTCGAGAGAAATACGGCCCGGATGCCGTACACTGGAACGGCAGTGCCAAAGTCTCTACGGAAATGGCCTATCTTCAACGAAAGCTTGCAGCCTTTTGGGGGACAAACAATATCGATCACCAAGCCCGTATATGACACTCCACCACGGTGGCAGGTGTCGCCAACACGTGGGGATATGGGGCTATGACCAATCATTTCAATGATATTCGGCACTCTAAGCTCATCTTTTTCATTGGCTCAAACGCTGCAGAAGCCCATCCTGTGGCCTTACAACACGTGCTCTACGCTAAGGAAGTCAACAACGCTCCCGTCATCGTGGTAGATCCTCGTTTCACGAGATTGGCTGCCAAGGCCACAGATTATGTACGTATCAGACCCGGCACCGACACGGCCTTCTTGATGGGCCTCATCAACCAGCTCATTGTCAACGACTGGTACGACAAAGAATTTGTTCAGACGCGGGTGGCAGGTTTCGAAGAACTCAAGAAAGTAGCCGCCCATTACACCCCGGAAGTAGTAGAAGACATTACCGGGGTGCCAGCCAAAGAGGTGGTTCGCATCGCCAAACTCCTGGCAGACAATCGCCCGGGAACTGTCATTTGGTGCATGGGAATTACCCAACACCACATTGGCAGTTCCAATACCCGGGCCTGCTGCATCCTTCAGCTCATGCTAGGCAATATGGGAGTCTCTGGCGGAGGGACCAATATCTTCCGTGGTCATGACAATGTCCAGGGAGCCACGGATATGTGTGTACTCTCCCACTCCTTGCCGGGTTATTATGGCCTCTCTGAAAAGGCCTGGCGTCATTGGTGCAAGGTGTGGGGGGTAGACTTCGATTGGATCAAATCCCGCTTCCACAGTAAGGAATACATGCACAAACCAGGCTTTACCCTGGCCCGTTGGTATGAGGGTGTCATCCAAGAGGATAAGATCTACCAATACACTCCCATCAAGGCGGTAGTCTTTTGGGGCTGCTCTTCCAATTCTCAATCGCAGTATTTCAAAGTCAAGAAGGCCTTGGACCAGCTAGAGCTCGTGGTCATCATCGATCCCTTTGCCACCACCACCGCGGCCATGTGCGAGAAAGACAACGTCTATCTCCTACCGTCTACCAGTCAATACGAGACCGAAGGTTCTGTCACCAGCAGTTGTCGCCAGGCTCAGTGGCGCTACAAAGTGGTGGATCCGGTCTATGACAGCAAGCCGGATTATGAAATCCTGAAAGAATTCGTGAAGCGTTTCGGATTTGAAGACAAGTTTTTCAAGAACATCAAGGAAATCCCCGAAGATGTCACCCGTGAAATCGCCCGGGGTACGTTGACCATCGGTCTCTACGGCTGGTTGCCAGAGAGGATCAAAAAGCACACCGATCACTGGCACACCTTTGATCTCTTTACTCTTCAGGCCAAGGGTGGCCCTTGTGATGGAGAGTATTATGGCCTACCCTGGCCTTGTTGGACGGAGACGCATCCTGGCACTCCCATCCTTTATGACATCTCAAAGCCGGTGGCCAAGGGAGGACTACCTTTCCGCGCCCGATTTGGCACGGAATATACCTATCCGGACGGTCGAAAGGAAAACCTCCTGGCTGCAGAAGGAGTGGCTAATCCGGGCAGTGAAGTCAAGGGAGGGTATCCAGAGTTTCCGGGCTGGAAGACAGATATCAACGTCATCCGTCAGGCCCTAAAACGCGGGATGGCTCCCTTTGGTAACGCACGGGCACGATGTTATTGCTGGAACTTCCCGGATCCGGTTCCCGTACATCGTGAACCCTTGCATTCGCCCCGGCCTGACCTCATCAAGAAATATCCCACCTATCCCGATAAGCCTGATTTCTACCGGGTCTATACCCGGTTCAAAAGCGAACAAAAACCCGAACTCGTCAAAGACTTTCCCTTGGTTCTCATCACCGGACGAGTGGTGGAACACATGGGAGGTGGAGCTGAAACCCGGAGCAACAAGTATCTGGCAGAACTCATGCCCGAAGTGTACGCCGAAATCAATCCCAAGACCGCCAATGATCACGGCCTCAGGGAAGGTGACTACGTATGGGTAGAATCACCGGAAGGCGGACGAATAAAAGTCAAAGTAAAGGTCACCGAGCGCGTTGATCCTCATACCATCTTCATCCCTTATAGTTTTGGTGGCATGTTCATGGGCAAGTCTTATGCTGGGAATTATCCCGAAGGACTGGTGCCCTATGCCATCGGGGAACCCGCTAACATCGTGGTTAACTACGGCTATGATATCAAGACTCAGATTCAGGGGACAAAAGAAGGACTCTGCCGCCTGAAAAGGGCTTAGAGATGGCACCCGGTCCTTTCGGGCCGGGTGGAAAGGAGGGATCTATGGGTCTCATGAAATTCATCTGTGACACCGAACGCTGTATCGCCTGTAACGGATGCGTGGTGGCCTGCAAAGAAGGAAACCACGTGCCCGTGGGAATTAATCGTCGTCGGGTAATCACCATCAACGAAGGCCAACCAGGAGAGAGGAGTATTTCCATCTCTTGCATGCACTGTTCTGACCCACCTTGTATGGCCGTTTGTCCTGCGGAGGCCATTTACAAACGGGATGATGGTATTGTTTTGGTCAACAAAGACCTGTGCATTGGTTGTGGTTATTGTCTCCTGGCCTGTCCATTTGGGGCGCCCCAATTTCCAAAAGCCGGACCATTCGGAGCAAGAGGGGTCATGGACAAATGTACTTTTTGCGCCGGTGGCCCTGCCCCTACTTTTTCTGAAAAGGAAAAGAGACTTTACGGACAAAACCGTATCGCCGAAGGCAAAGTACCGCTATGTGCCGGAATGTGTGCCACCAAGGCCCTGCTTGCAGGAGACGCCGAAGTCATCTCTAAAATCTATGCTGAGAGGGTAGCCAAACGGGGAAGCGGACTTTCTCCAAAGATCTTTTAGGAGGAAGGAGATGAAAAAGACCCTGGTCGGCCTGTTCGGACTCCTTTTTTTGGCCTGGGGGATTGAAGTACTGGCCGAAGTATTGCGAAATTATGGACCACTCTCTCCCACTGATACCTTTCAGGAATTCGCCGGAACCGTCCTTCAGGATTGGCCGACCAGGGGCCGAGAATTCTTGAAGCTGGCTCCTTCCTTCAAGCGCTATTTCCTGATGGTGGTTCTGGCCCTTCCTGCCCTTTTCTTCCTGCACTTCCTGATTTTTGGTCCCAAACGCTTTTCACATCAGGGCCGACGGGTACCATATTACGGAGCTTTTACCAGAGTGCTCCACTGGACAGCGGCCCTTTGCTTTGTTTTCCTTCTTTTCTCAGGCCTTTCAGTCCTTTTCGCCAAAGACCTCGGAGCGGGAAGCCTGGTACGAACCTTGCGATTTGTGCACCTGCTAGCTGGTTTTGGCTTCTTCGGAGCGGTTCTACCCCTTTTTCTGATCTGGTGGAAAGAAATGCTTCCGGCCTCCTATGATCTCTCTTGGTTCCTTTCCCTAGGAGGCTATCTCAGCCGGGAAAAGAAGCCGGTGCCTGCGGGTAAGTTCAATGCCGGACAAAAACTCTGGTTTTGGTTAGCCACCGTGGGTGGCGTGGTCATGTTCTATACAGGCTTTTATCTTTATCGATTTGAAGCTTCGGTCTCGACGTTGAGGGTCTATCTCATCATCCACAACGCCCTGGCCTTGGCTTTGACAGCCTTCTTTCTCGTCCATCTCTATATGACGCTTTTCGCGGTAAAAGGGGCTTTCAGGAGCATGATCAACGGCTACAAGCCCCTGGAAGAAATCAAATATCTCCATCCCAAATTTCTGGAAGATTCTGCCCCTTGAGAAAAGAAACAAAGCGCCTCAAGACCTCTTCCAGCCCCCCTTTTTCTTTGGTTTTCAGAAGGTGACGAAGTAGACCGATTTCCCCAGAGAAGATCACCTCCCCTTTCCTGAGGAGATACACCTGCTCTGCTAAAAAAAGGGCTTCCAAGGGATCATGGGTGACGTGGAGCACAGAGAGAGAAAAACGAGAGGGCAGATTTTTCAAAAAAGAAAGGAGCTCAAACTTGAGATGGAAATCCAGGGAAGAAAGTGGCTCATCCAGGAGGAGGACCCGAGGGCAGGCACAAACCGCCCGGGCCAGGGCCACCCGTTGAGCCTCACCCCCTGAGAGGGTCCGTGGTGATCTCGAAAGCAAGGGTCGCAAGGCAAAGGTCTCGACCACTTCCTCCACTAAATCGTGTTCAATGGCCCGGCCCTGGGCCTTAAAAGGAAAAAGCAGGTTTTCATAAACGGAAAGGTGTGGAAAAAGGGCGTGACTCTGGGGAAGATAGACAATTTTGCGTTTTTCCGGAGGCTGACAGGAAATCTCTTTTCCGTCCAGAAAGATCCTGGCCTTTGTAGGTTGAAGACCAGCCAAGGCCTTCAGGGTGAGACTTTTCCCCGAGCCACTTGGCCCGAGCATCACCGTATAGCCCACAGCTGGGAGTGTGAGCGTTACAGAAAGGTTAAAACCCGAAAATTTGGCTTCTATCTGGGCCTCAAGCGACATCTTTCTGTCCTATCCGGCGTGAAACAAACACCAAGATACTGAAAAGGACCAGACTCAGAAAGATAATCAGAGCCGTGATGGGACGGGCCTTTGCCAGGCCGTAGTTTTCAAAGCGTTCGTAAATAAGGATTGGAGCGGTACGAGGATAATAGGCCAAGATAAGAAGGGCTCCCACTTCACTTAAAGAACGTGCCAGGGCCAGCACCGCTCCGCGTAACAGATAGGGAAAGACCAGAGGGAAGGTGATCCTTGAAAAGGTGAACCAAGGACTGGCCCCCAGCGTACGGGCCGTAAGCTCGAGATCGGATTCTATGGCTCGAAACCCCATGAGAGCGGCTGAAACCACATAAGAAAGGCTCACGAAACACATGGCCACCATGATCCCATAAATCGTGTCCACGAAACTAAGATGGAAGAAACTCAATGATCTCCCCAACCAGGTGTTTTCATTGAGAACATTGAGAAGGATAATCCCCACGGCCACGTGTGGAATAACGATGGGCAAATTAAAGAAACTCTCAAACCAGGCCTTTCCGGGAAAAGAAGAGCGGGCCAAGAAATATCCAACTGGAGTCCCTAAAAGGAGCCCCAAAAAAGTGGCACCAAAAGCCCCTTCAAAGGAAATTTTGATAGAACGCCAAACCTCCTGATCTTTGAGAGTCTGAAACAGTTCTTTGGCCGAAAGACTTAAGAAGAGATGGAGGATGGGAAGGGCCACGAAGAAGAATCCCACACCTAACCAGAGAAAAAGTCCCCAGCGGGGAAGCTTTTGCCTCATGGTGAAGCCCTAAGCTCCTGTGCGGGATGAATGGGGATCTGAAAACTTTCCTCAAGGATTTTTTTTCCTTCGGTTCCGATGACAAAAGATTCAAAGAGTCTGGCTTCTCTGGGATGGAGGGCCGTTTTGAGGGAGGCCATGCCGTAAATGATGGGCCCGCCCTGGACAAGTTTTCCCCCTGCTAGTCTGATCTGTACGCGCTGATAGAAATCGGCCTCTTTCAAATAGCCCAGATTAATAGCCGGAGGTAAACGTAGATAGCGCAAACCGTGCTGCCGTGCCACACTGAGATATTCTACGGCGTAGTCAATGGCTCCGCTTTCGAGGAGTCCCAAAAGTTCTACCGACTTGGGACGAATGAAGATCTTTCTTCCACGGGGCTTCAAGTCTTCTGGCACTTCGATCAGGACTCCTTGGTCCTTCCGGGATACAGAAAGGGGAAGATGCGAAGTAAGCAATTCCAGTAAAGGTTTCTGGTAGTAGAGTTCAGCCAAGGCGATCATCATCAGAGTCCGATACCCACAGGGATCTACGTTGGGATTTGAAAAGCCCCATTTCACTTTGGTTTGTTTCAGGATCTCAAACCAGTTCTTGTTGTCGATTTCTTTGGCCAATCGTGACCGAGACGTGTAGCAGAGGACGAGCTCGTTGCGGGCAAAGAGATAGACGTGATCTGCGTATCGTGGAAACATCATCTTGGGAATGAGGGAGTAGTCCGCACTGGCCACCACGTCACAAGGTTTTCCTAGATCCGTCACTTTCCGAATGGCAAGTACACTACCACTTGGTTCTCGTCTCACGTCTATCCATGGGTACCTGGCTTCAAAGGCTTCCTCCATGGCCGCAAAAGGGACCGAAAGGCTTCCAGCATGAAAGACTCTAAGGATTACCTTTTCCCCGGCTAGAACCGAAGAAGCCGCTAGGAGGAAGAAACACCATACCAATAGAGTACGCATCCTCCCCTCCTTTTTGAGTGTCTAGATTTTAGGGAATGAAACTATGGGTGTAAACGAAAAGTTCCTTTTAGATTACCGCCAGAGGCAGACGTAAATAGAAACACGTCCCTGCTCCGGGAGTACTCTCAACTCCTATGTCTCCTCCCAGATTTTGGATAAGTCGATAACAGATAGCCAACCCCAGGCCGGTACCTTGATCCTTGGTGGTAAAGAAGGGATCAAAGATACGATTCTGCATCTCAAGCGGGATTCCGTGTCCGGTGTCACAGACTTCAATCACGCCAAATTCGCCGTCACGATAGGTCTTAATTTTGATTTCTCCCCCTTTGGGCATGGCTTCCACGGCGTTAAAAATGAGGTTAGTCAATACCTCTCTCAAAGCGCTGGCGTTGGCCATCACAGATAATTTGGGCTGGAATTCGGTTTCGACTTTGATTTGAATGCCCTGTTTCAAAGGTTCGTGCCTCCACTTTGGTTCGGTCATTTTTACGACGTCTTCTATCACTTCCGCCAATGATACCGGTTCCAGCTTGGTCTCTTCTTGGCGATAGAATTTACGCAGTCTTTCCACAATGGCTTGTCCGTCACGGACAATACGTTCCAGGTTTTCAAGATATTTTTCTAGATCTTGACTGGCTTTCATTTTGAGGATGGAAAGTTGGACCTGAAGAGCAGAAAGAACGTTGTTAAAATCATGGGCGATACCAGCTGCCATTTCACCTAAGGCACGCAATTTTTCTGCTTGCAAAAGACGTTCGCGAAGATGGCGCATTTCCAGACACCGTTTAATAGAATGTAAAAGATATCGGCTATCAAAAGGTTTAGAGATAAAATCTGAAGCTCCTTCTCTAACAGAGCGTATAGCATTTTCTAATTCAGCATAAGCTGTCAATACGATAATTTCTACTTCTGGATCTATTTCTTTAAAACGTGGTATAAGGTCTAAACCATTAACATCGGGAAGACTGATATCTAAAATTATAATTTCTGGATGAAAGAATGATATCTTTTTCATTGCTTCTGAACCATTTAAAGCTGTTTCTACTTCAAATTTTTCTTTTTCTAGAATGCGCTTTAAAATCATCACTGTATCAATATAATCTTCTACAATCAAGACTCTACCTTCTTTTCGCATATATTATCTCCTTTTGGTAGAATTATTACGAAAGTCGTACCTTCTCCTGGGGTAGAATATACTTCTATCCAGCCATCATGTTCATCCACAATGGCTTTTACAATAGCAAGTCCTAAACCTGTTCCTCCTTTTTTATGAGAAGCTTGGTAAAATGGCTCGAAAAGATGCGGTAAATGTTCTGGGGCAATTCCTTCTCCTGTATCTGAAATATAAAGTTTGATTTTCTTTTCCGTTTCTTCTGTCCAAAAAGTAATTTTATCAGTTTCTTGTGTAAATCTAATAGCATTACTCAAAAGATTTATAATTACGTCTCGAAAACGATCGTAATCAACAAAAACCTGTAGATTATCAGGAATGTCAACAACTATTTTTCTTTTTTTAATTAAAGGGCGTAATTGATTTATACAATCAAATATCAATCTCTTTAAGAAGACAGGTTTACGCTTGAGTTTTAATCGCCCATCTTGGAATCGAACTATAGTTAACATATCTTCAACTAAACGATGCATATAAGAAACGTTTCTCTCAATAGGCTTCAAAAGATCAACAAATTCTGGCTTTAATTCTTGTCTTTCATAAGAAAGAATATAATCAAGATTGGCTTTGATGACGGTAAGAGGAGTACGCAATTCATGAGAGGCCTTTTGTAAAAAACGAGCTTTTAAATCATGAATTTTTTGAAGTTCTTCATAAGCCTGTCGGAGTTGTTCTAGAGAACGTTTTAATGCTCTAGTCCTTTTTTGAACAAGTTCCTCAAGACGAGAAGCATATTGTCTTAATTCTTCTTGAGAACGTGATATTTCATTAACCATTGCATTAAAAGCTTGCGCTAATTCACCAACTTCATCTTCAGATCGAATTTGAAGAGGAGGTGGCAATTTCCCTTGTGAAAAAAGATGAGCAGCTTCAGCCAAATCTTTAAGAGGTTGTGAAATAATACGACCCAAAAAATAAGTAGCTAAAATAGCTACCAAAGTTATAGCGATAGAAACAAAAATAACTCGCGTTCTAATTTCATAAAAAATTTCTAATAAATTGGATAAATCAAGAGCAACACATACTGTACCTAAAAAGTCTTGTGGTTCTTCTTCTGTCAATAAGTGCTCCTCTTTTCGGGACAGAGAAGGACCATAAACTCTAGAGCAAGCCAACAAAATTTCCTTTTGACCTTTACGATAAGTACGCATAATAATATCAGGAATCTCCGGATGAGAAAAATCAGGATAAAGTTGATCAGGAATATCGATACCAGTTCGCAAACAAATATCTTTAGTTTTATCTACAATAAATAAATGAATAATATCAGGATCATTCAATAAGATCTGTGAAACAAATCTCAAATTATCTTCATCTCCAACAAACAAACCATAAGCTGCGGTAAATTTAAGAAAAGACAATAAAATTTTTACTTTATCATGATAAAGACGGTAACTATATCTCTTGCCATAAGAAAGATATATAATACTTAAGGCAATAGTATTAAGAACAAGAATAATCAAAACTACTGTCATAAATTTATAAAAAATTGATCGTTTAATATTAAACATATTTAAAATTTTATTGAAAAATTGACTGTAAAATATGTCCCAATTTCAGGACAAGATAGACATTCTTTGTGAAGATTATTAAACAAATTTTCTACTAAGAAAGACAAAATATAATTATCATATTGAACGCCAAAGCTAAAAGTAGCCCAATCATAACTAGGAATAGTATCAATATCTATATAATAATCTGGCTCAACATGATAAGTATAAAAAGCTTCACTTTGCCAATGATACGAAAAATTTGCAAAGAAAAATCTTTTCTTGAACAAAAGAGACAGATTAATTTGATGGCTTGGAATAGGTCCCCAGGCAACTCTATCATCCTTATCAAGGTGAATATATGTATAATTTATCTTAGCGGTTAAAGATGAAAAATCAAAAGATGTTTCGACTTCATAACCATATTGATACATTTTTCCGTTATTATAAGATGGAATAATTAAACGACAACCTGTACCTCTAAAGGCTTGAGCGGAAAGGATATCACGATAGATATTATAAAAAATAGCAAATGACAAATAAATATTAGACCTTAAAAATCCCTGATAGGATGCTTCAAAAACGTCAATTTTTTCAGAATTGAGATTATTGCTGCCTTTATGGCAAACATTATCTTGACAAAAATTTTTATATGTCTGAAACAAAGAAGGATTTTTAAAAGCTCTACCCCAAGAAAAACGAAATGAATGGCCCGGCTTCAAAGAATATATTAAAGAAATTTTAGGAGTAAAATGCTCTCCTGTGATAGGATGATGATCAAAACGAAGAGCAGAAACTAATATAAAATTTCCCCCCAATTTATAGTGATCTTCAAAGAAGAAATGATAAAGAAATTGTTCGTGCCGTCCACCAAGATTAGAAGAATCTATACGATAATAATCCCATCCTAATCCAAACAAAAACTGATGCTTAGGATGATCTAAAAGAGTCTTTATTAATTGTTGGCGAATGATATCTAGATAATGAGATTTCCGTTCTGGACATTTTCCCTCGATTTTTTGCCAAATAAAATCAAAATTGTAAGGATACTTTCGATAGTTAATATTAGAAAATAATTGATAACCATAACGATGAGAAAGGCCAGGGATACCATAAGGTTTAAATTCATAATCACCATCAGATAGACCTAACATCAAAGATAAAGAATCGTTACCAAATAAATTATGGTCAAAATTAAAGAAAAATTTTCTTATACGTCTGGTACGATGTTGATATTTTTCAAAACTACCAACCTCATCCCAAGCACCAGAAAAATAAAATTTATAATTTTTATAGGGTGAAAAAGCGAAATGATAAAGATGACGATAAGGAGTTCCTATAGCACTAGAAAATTCCACTTTTTTTGAACTAGTTACTGCCTTTTTAGTAATGATATTAATCACACCAGAAAAAGCATTTGCACCATAAATAACAGACTCAGGCCCTCTAATAATTTCTATACGATCCACATCGTAAATGGTTATAGGCAAAAAAGACCAAAAATTATTTCCCAATAATTCATCATAAATTGGTTTACCATCTAAAAGAAGCAATAAATTATTAGAAAGAAATTGAGACGTACCTCTCATGCCCAAAGAAACTTCGGATGCACTATTATGAAAGTATACAATACCAGGCTGAAATCTCAAAATATCATAGATTTCAGAAAAACCAGAAAGTTGGATTTCCCGATTTTCAAGGATGGTTATAGTAAAAGGTGCCTTAGTCAATTGTGTAGGTAAATGAGAACCTGATAAAATTTGATCTTCGAAAAAGAATAACTCTTCCTCATCTAAACCAAAAACTTTAGTTAAAAAACAAAGAAACAAACAAATACTTATATAAAAAATTCTATAAATCATTTTTGTCCCCCTCGCCAAGAAGTATTACTTTTTTATAAAAATGAGAAGGAATTTTAAGATTCAAAATCTTAAGTATTTTGGAATTAACATAAACGATTTCCTTTCGAGGATAGAAATATTTTCTCTCAATTTTATCACCATTAAGAAGACTTTTGATAAGATCAACGGTTTGAAGAGCGATCGAATTAAAATCCCAACCTAAAGAAAAAAGAGCTCCAGCCCTAGCTAACCTTTCAGAAAGAGAAATCAAAATTATCTCCTGTTCAATAGAAAAAAATACCAATTTAGGAAAAGTTAAATAATTAATAAATAAAGGATCAGGAAAAACTATAAGTGCTTTAACTTGCGTAGATATACGTCGCAAAACATTTTCAAGATCTTTATTATTTTTTAAATAAAAAACCTTAGCATCAAAATTAAAAAAACGAGCATCTCTCAAAAAGTCATTTACCCACTGCTGAGTACTAGAGGTGGCCAAAAAACCTACACTTCTTATTTGAGGGAAGAGAAGTTTAAGCCAAAGAAGATATCTTTTAGGAGGAAAGGATAATAATATACCGAATAATCTATTATTTTTAGCAAAAAAACTGTTCTTGATTTCTGTCTCTAACTCAAGAACTAAAGAAAAAACTATTGTTCCTTGCCAGGGCCGATGAACAGCCCATCGAAGAACTTTACTTCCCAAACATACAACAATAGGGTCCTGATAATTAGTACCTACCTTTTTGATTTTTTCTAACGTATAAATCCTGGTATTAGGAAAGTTTTGTTTAATCTTTTGGGCAACTATTGTATAAGGGGGCTTATTATGAGAAATAAGAACTAAAAGCCCTTTATTCAAACAATATCCCGAAACTGGAAGGGCTAAATTTATAAAAATTAAAATTGTTACAGTAAAATTTAAATTTAAAAATTTTTTAAACAAAACTTTGAGCAACTCTTAGATGTCCTCTTTTAGCAACACTTTTAACGCCCCACTTTAAAAAAGGCCCTCAAAAAGTCAAAAATCTTGGACCAGAATCTAGGAGGCTTATCCCCTTTTTAAGACTTTTATAAAAGAAAGAGCCTTGATGGATTTCTTTCTAGGCCTGATAATCGGCTTTTACCGCCCCAAATATTAACAGATAACTGTCTTCACAAGTGACATGAAGGACCTAAAGATGTTGTTTTTAGAAGACAAAACGAGAAGACGATTCTTGAAAATAGAAATCTTTAAAAATGGCAAGAAAATTGCTAGTTATAAAAAACAAAAATGAGGGAGGAAAAATGAAGATCAATAGATTGGCTATCAGTGAAGAAGGTTTTATTTTTGATCCTGAAACTGGTAATAGTTTTACTACAAATTCTACAGGTTTAACTATATTGAAGTATCTTAAGGAAGGAATGAGCATAGAAAAAATAGCATCTAAAATCGCACAAGAATACGAGATAGAGGAAGAGGAAGCATTAAAAGATATTTTAGATTTTATAGAACAGTTGAGAATATATGGAATTTTTCAGGAGTAAACATATGTATAAAGTAGCAGTATCCGGCATAAATGCTATAGATAATCCCGGTCCAGGATTAGGAGTAATTAAAGGTATCCGAGAAGAAAATTTAGACACCATGATTGTAGGCTTAGCATATGATGCCATGGAACCAGGCGTATATATGGATTGGATTATTGATAAAGTTTATTTAATGCCTTATCCTTCAGAAGGAGAACGTGTATATCTCAATCGGCTTCTTTATATAAAAGAAAATTTTGGTTTAGATGTCATCATACCAACACTAGACACAGAACTCCCTCTATTAATTGATCTTAGTGACCAATTAAAATCTTATGGAATTAGTTCATTTTTACCGACAAAAGAACAATTTAAACTGAGATCTAAAGAAAAATTGCCTGCACTATCAAAAGAGGCCCATATTAAAACTCCTAAAACTGTGACTGTTACTTCACTTGAAGATCTTTCTAGAGCTATACAAGATTTTACTTTTCCAGTTATGATTAAAGGCCTATTTTACAAAGCATATAAAGCTTACAATTTACAAGAAGCTAATCATTATTTTTGCTCTATTGCTAACGAATGGGGATTGCCCATCCTGCTCCAAGAAGTAATATCAGGAGAAGAAATAAACGTAGTAGGGGTTGGAGACGGAGAAGGTGGACACTTTGGACTTTTAGCTATTAAAAAATTATGGATTACATCTTTAGGAAAGATTTGGACAGGAGTAACAATTCACAATGATAATCTTATAAAAACTACAGAAAGATTTTTACAAATCACAAAATGGCGAGGAGCATTTGAGTTTGAATGTATAATAAAAAACGAAGAAATATTTCTTATAGAGATTAATCCTAGATTTCCGGCTTGGATATATTTTTCAGTAGGGGTTGGTATAAATTTGCCTGGACGTTTATTGAAAGCTGCTTTAAATTTAGATCCCTATGGAGATAGCTTCTATGAAGCTGGCAAACTATATATAAGATATACTGAAGATTTTGTTACTGATATTGATAATTTTCAAAAATTAATAATTAGAGGTGAAAGATGAAGCGTAAACCCTATGAAAGGCCTATTATTCAAAGGCTACAAACAGGTTTGATGAACAAGATGGGTATTTTTTCCAATTTTTATACTAAAAAAGTCCGTTCTCATATCGATGGTGTGCCAATTAAAAGTTTAATACAAAATTTTGGTTCACCTCTTTTTGTATTTTCTGAAAAAAGATTAAGAAAAAAAATTAGAGAATTCAGACAAGTTTTTGAGAATCAATATCCAAATGTTGAATTTTCTTGGTCATATAAAACCAACTATTTGTCTGCTATATGTTCTATTTTACATCAAGAAGGAGAAACTGCAGAGGTTGTTTCTGAGTTCGAATATGAAAAAGCCCGTCATTTAGGTGTTCCAGGAGAAAAGATCATTTTTAATGGTCCATATAAACCTTACCATATTTTAAAAAGAGCTGTACAAGAAGGGGCTAGAATCAATATTGATTCCTTTGAAGAAATTATTGATTTAGAAAATATAGCACAGGAACTTGGTCGAAAAATAAAAATTGGTATCAGATTGAATATGGACACTGGCATTTATCCGCAATGGAATAGATTTGGATTTAATTTAGAAAATGGTCAGGCTTTAGATGCTGTAAAGCGAATAGCAATGGGAAAACTTTTAGAAATTAATGGATTACATTGCCACCAGGGGACGTTTATTTTAGAACCAAATTCTTATGCTATTCAAGTAGAAAAAATGGTAAATTTTGCTTATAAACTGGAAGAAGAATTTAATTATTCTATTGAATATATAGATATCGGTGGAGGTTTTCCCTCTAAAAACCGTTTAAAAGGTCTTTATTTACCCCCAGAAACTATCATTCCATCTATTAGTGAATTTGCTGAAAAGATAGGACACGCTTTGTTAAATAGTCTAAAGCCTGGTGACTATCCAAAACTTATTTTAGAATGCGGTCGAGCTATAGTTGATGAAGCTGGTTTTTTAGTCACTACTATAATTTCTAGTAAAAGATTACCAGATGGACGACGGGCTTATGTAATCGATGCTGGTGTCAACTTACTTTATACTGCATATTGGTATCATTTTAGAACAGAAATAGACAAAAATGTTTATGGAACGCCTGAACCCTGTGTTCTCTATGGTCCGTTATGTATGAATATAGATGTAATAGATGACTTTGTCCATTTACCACCACTTTCGAAAGGAGATCATCTAATTTTATGGCCAGTTGGTGCTTATAATGTTTCTCAATGGATGCAATTTATAACTTACCGTCCAGCCGTTGTTATAATTACTGAAAATGGAAAGCCTGAAATTATTAGAGAAAGAGAAACTTTAAATGATATAATTGCAAAAGAATATCTTCCTGATAAATTTAAGTTAAAATGAAATCTTCAAATATTCTAGTTTTTATACTAAAAAGTTATTCTGGAATTCTATTTTTACCAAACTGGCAGACCGGATTAATTATCCTATTGACAACTTTATTACAACCTAATCTGGGAATTTCAGGACTCATTTGTATCCTTTCATCATTTATTTTTGCTAGATTTTTAGGAATTAAAGATAATTTTTTTGAATTAGATTATTATATTTACAATCCATTATTAGTAGGCCTTTCTGTTGGATATTTATTTAAATTATCTTTATTAACTATTTTTTTAATAATTTGTCTAGGTATCTTAACATTTCTTCTTACTTATAGTTTAAGTTCTATCTTTTGGAATTATTTACGCTTACCTGTATTAAGTATCCCTTTTGTAATTATTAGTATAATATTTTATCTAGCATCTTGGAGATATTCTAAACTTTTTGTACTTAATCTTTATCAAAAATCTCAAGATATATTTTCCATATTTCCAATCCATGTTTTAAATGGATTTCTTTCTTCTTTGGGCATTATTTTCTTTCAAAATATCCCTCTAATTGGACTAATAATTTTCTGTGCTATCTTCTGGAAATCTAGAATTTTAGCTTTCTTATCCTTGCTTGGATATTTTATAGGAAGTTTCGTTTCTTATTTATTAGTTGGATCTCAAATCTTTTTTGATTTAAATAATTTTAATTATATCCTAATAGCCATTGCTATAGGAGGTGTATTTTTAATACCATCTCCCAAAAGTTATATTATTAGCTGTATCGCTGTTTTAGTATCAGTCCCTATAGTTGAGGCTTTCAAAGTGTTTTGGGAAAACTTTGGAATTCCTGCTTTTGCTTTGCCATTTAATATGGTCACTTTGCTTTTTATATATTGCTTGGGTCTGATAGGCTTTAAATATGTATGTTATCTTTACCGCGGTTCACCTGAGAAAACTTTAGATTATTACTTAACTACTTTAAGACGTTTTCCTTTGGGAGAGATTAAAATAGGTTTACCTTTTTCTGGACAATGGTATGTGTGGCAATCTTTTAAGGATGATTGGACCCATCAAGGACCATGGCAATATGCTGTTGATTTTATCGTTACAGATGAAAAAGGGAAATCTTTTAAAAATGACGGAAATAAACTAGAAGATTATTTCGCTTTTAAAAAGCCCATACTTTCACCCATCACAGGGCGTGTTGTATCTGTAGTAAATAATATTGAAGATAATCCTCCAGGCAGTGTAAATAGCATCAATAATTGGGGAAATTTCGTTCTCATATATGATTTAAGAGGATTCTATGTTCTTTTAGCCCATTTTTTAAAAGGATCTATTAAAGTAAAAGAGGGAGACTGGATAACTAGAGGACAAATATTAGGATTATGTGGTAATTCTGGCTATTCTCCCCAACCACATATTCATATCCATGTTCAAAAATCTCCAAATATAGGAGCACCAACTGTCCCCTTCTGTTTTACAGCTTACATTTCTAATGGATATTTTGTCGATTCTCGTATTCCTCAAAAAGGAGATATTATAGAACCAGTTTTTCCAGACAAAGCCCTAAAACATAAAGTGAATTTTCTATTAGATATGAAATTTCATTTTGAAATAGAAAAACCGGAAAAGAAAGAAAAAATGGATTGTGAAATAAAAATGCATCCAAATGGCCTATTCTATCTAACAGATGGCCGTGCGAGACTTTTTTTTGGCCTTCAAGAAGAAATTTTTTACTTTTATTCCTTTGAAGGAGATAAACAATCTCCGTTAAAGTATTTTTTTATAGCTGTTCCCAAATTACCACTTTTTTTGAAAGAAAATTTAAGATGGGAAGATTTTTTGCCCTTGGAACTAGGAATTAAACCCTGGGAACATTGGATAAAGAGTTTCATCATCTCCTTTAACCATGATTTATATCAAATAAAGGGCTTTTATAAGGCCCTATCCGATAGGAAGTTTTGTGGAAAGATAAAAATTCACAACAAAGAACTTTTCTATACAGAAGTAATTTTTGATGAAAATCCAGGTTTTTATTTCATAACTATTTATAATAAAACAGAAACCATCAAAATAAGGAGGTTAAAATGAAAAAACTATTTATCAAAATCTTTTTTATGGTCATTTTAGGCTTAGTTACAAATCATTCAGCAAGCGCCAATTCATATTTTGCAATTTATAGTACTTATTTGAATTATAATAATTCAGAGATCAAAGATAATGGCTACTCATTAACAGCATATAGTAATCTATGGAACATGAAATATGGCTTGGAACTTGGTATAAGCCAAACTCATATAAACTATAAAAAAGGGTTTGATGATTTAGATCAAACCGATTTTACAACTTCTCTTTTAAAATATAACTTTCTCGATAAAAATTTATTATTAAAATTTGGATTCCATTATATTTCTAGTGATGATGATTTAACAGATAATGGGAAAATATATTTCGCTGATATTACATATTATATTCCCTATGTTAGGAATTATGGATTAGAAATTGCATACTCTAATTATAACGAAGTTCATGATTTAAATATCATTCAACTTTCTCCACATGCTGGATTTTTTATTAAAAAATTATACTTAGAAGTAAGAGGTTATTATATCCATACAAATAAAGAAGATAAAATTGGATTAAATTTAAAAAATTTTTATTCCATTGAGAGTGCAATTAGTTATCAATTTAATAATTTTATAACCAAAATAGAATGGTGGCTAGGTCAACAAGTATTTGCTGTTAAAAAAGGGGGGTTCATCGTTTACAATCTTAGTGAAAAATATAAAGGAGGTCTTACACTAGATATTTCATATAATTTAAATAAAAAGACTAAATTAGGTTTTATAGGAAGCTGGAATACATATAAAGAAATCACAACAGATAACGAAGTTAATCAATTAGTCGGAACAATTTTTATGGGCTTGACCTTTTAAATCTAAAAGCAAGAAGACGGCAAGGAGTCAAAAAATGAATCACAAAAAGAAATATATTTTCATTATTGTCTCGATAATAGCTATTCTATTAAATACAAAATCATTCACATTAACAAATGAGCAAATCAAAAAATGCTATTATAAATCCTTTGAATTAGAAAAAAAACAACAATATGCTAAGGCAATAAAAGCATTGATGCCCATATACAAAATATATCCTAACACGTATACGGTAAATCTCCGTTTAGGATGGCTATATTATCTCAGAAAAAATTATAAGAATTCAGAATACCATTACCAAAAAGCATCAAATGCCATTCCCACAGCAATAGAACCTTTATTAGGATTAACATTACCGTTATTAGCAGAAGAAAAATGGAAGGAAGCAGAACAAATATGTTATCGCATATTAAAAAAAGATTTTTATAATTATTATGGAAATCTGCGTTTATGTTTTGCACTACGCATGCAAAAAAAATATCAATTAGCAGAAACAATCGCTAGAAAGATGCTAACTTTATATCCTACAGATCTTCTTTTTTTAAGAGAATTAGGGCTTAATTTATATCTAAGCAATAAAAAGAAGGAAGCTTATCGTATTTTCCAAAATATATTGATCCTAAGTCCAAAAGATCCGATAGCTTCACGTTATATCCGAAATTCCTGACTCAAAGATCCAGAGAAACGCGTAAGGGGAGATAACCCAAAAGATCTTTCAGGGCCCGAGCCAGTTCGGGCTGGGGATCAAGGGCAAGGTTTCGATCCGGGGTAATGAGGACCTCCCCTTCAGGAAACTTGAACAATAGTTCTACCGGAAACTTTCCGTTTCTTTGAGAGAGAAGTTCATAAATAGCTCGAAGTTGGATCGGCTTGAGTTCATCACCCCGAAGAACCAGAGAAACCTTGCCCTTGATCACCTCCTGAGCCCTTTCCAAGGGGACCATTTGCTCCGCGATGATCTTCGTTCCCGATTCTTCTCGATCGAGGCGCCCCACCACAAAGACCAGGCCTTTCTCCTCGATGAGTTCCTGGGTGCGGCGGAAGAGATCCGGAAAGATCAAGACCTCTACAGTTTCTCGCCCGTCTTCCAGGCGCACGAAGGCCATGCGATCTCCTTTGCGCGTGTTCTTACTCTTAACCTCGGCTATCGCTCCTCCTACCGCCACTTTGGCTCCTTCTGGGGCCTTCGAAAGGGTTGAAATAGCATAAGGTGTAAGTAAAGAAAGCCATTCTCGATAAGGCTCCAAGGGATGACCGCTGATATAGAAACCAAGGGCCTCTTTTTCATGTTTGAGTTTAAGAGCCGAGGGCCATTCTGGAATCTCTGGGATGCTGACCGGGCCTTCAGGCTCCTGGGACACTTCCTGGGCCACGTCAAAGATGGTCTTCTGCCCTAGATCAAGGGCCTTGCGGCGATTCTGGACCCAATCAAGCATCTCATCAAGGATCTTCATCAAGGCGGCGCGACTGTGACCGAAAGAATCAAAGGCACCGGCCTTGACGAGGGCCTCTAACACTCGCCGGTTGACCTTCTTGAGATCCACTCGCAGACAAAAATCCTCAAAGGAACGAAAAGGCCCTTCCTTTCGGGCCCTCAAGATCTCCTCAATGGCCCCCTCCCCTACATTCTTCACCGCGGCCAGTCCGAAACGGATCTTTCCCTCTCGAATGCTAAAGGCCACCTCGCTCTCGTTGATATCTGGAGGGAGGATCTCTATGCCCATTTGACGACATACCGAAACGTATTTCACCACCTGATCCGTATTGCCCATTTCGTAAGAGAGGAGGGCTGTCATATAGCAGAGGGGATAATGGGCCTTGAGATAGGCCGTCTGAAAGGCCACCAGGGCATAAGCCGCGGAATGACTCTTGTTGAAACCGTAGCCGGCAAATTTTTCCATCAGATCAAAGATCTGAACGGCCTTCTCTTCAGGAATACCCCTTTCTACCGCCCCGCGTACAAAACGTTCCTTTTGCGCTGCCATCACCTCGGGCTTCTTTTTACCCATGGCCCGGCGAAGGATGTCCGCTTCCCCAAGACTGTAGCCCGCCAGCACCTGAGCAATCTTCATTACCTGTTCCTGATAGACGATCACCCCGTAAGTTTCCTTGAGAATGGGTTCAAGTTCCGGCAAAAGATAAGACACCTCGGTCTCTCCGTGTTTGGCCCGGATGTATTGATCCACCATGCCAGATTCCAAGGGGCCCGGGCGATAGAGGGCCAAGATGGCAATGAGATCGTTGAACTCGCTAGGACGCATCCGGATCAAAAGCTCTTTCATGCCCGAAGATTCCAGCTGGAACACGCCATCGGTTTCTCCGCGACGCAGAAGTTCATAGGTCTTTTCATCGTCAAGCGGAAGTCTTTCCAGATCAATTTCTTCTCCATAATGTTCCTTCACCAAACGCACACAATGGTCGATAATGGTAAGGGTCTTCAGCCCGAGGAAATCGAACTTGATGAGCCCCACCCGCTCCACGGCCTTCATGTCGAACTGGGTCACGATTTCGTCTTCTTCGCCCTTCATCAGGGGGCAATAATTTGTGATGGGCGCATCAGAGATCACCACTCCGGCCGCATGGGTGGAGGAATGTCTGGGCAGGCCTTCGAGCGCCCGGGCGATGGCGATGAGTTCCCGCACCCTCTCGTCCTTTTCCACCAGCTCCCTCAGGCGGGGTTCCATGGCCAAGGCCTGATCCAGCGTGATCCCGAGGGCGTCGGGGATCAGCTTGGCAATGCGGTCAACCTCGGGATATGGCATCCCAAGGGCCCGCCCCACGTCACGTACCACAGCCTTGGCTTTCATCTGCCCAAAGGTAGCAATTTGGGCCACGAATTCTTCACCGCCATATTTTTCGCGCACGTATCGAATGACTTCCTCACGGCGACGCATGCAGAAATCGACATCGATATCCGGAAGACTGGCCCGCTCTACGTTCAGAAAACGCTCAAAAAGGAGACCATATCTGAGGGGATCCAAGTTGGTGATACCCATCGAGAAGGCCACCAGAGAGCCCGCTGCTGAACCGCGGCCTGGTCCCACGGGAATGCCCTGGTTCTTGGCCCACGAGATGAAATCCGCTACGACCAGAAAATAACTGGCAAAGCCCTTCTGTTTAATGATCTCGATTTCGTATTCTAGACGCCTGCGATATTCCTCTTCAGAGGCCGCCAAACCTGGCCACGCCTTGAGTTCGGCCAGCCTCTTTTCAAAGCCCCTTCGAGCCGCTTCCTCAAAGGCTTCTTCGTAGCTCTTACCAGGAGGGAGGGGATAACGGGGAAAGTGATACTCCCCAAGCTTAAGCTCTACCTGACAGCGAGCTGCGATCTCAAGGGTGGAGGCCACTGCTTCTGGCTTCCAAGAAAAGCGGGCCTTCATCTCTTCTGGACCTGCAAAATAGAGCTTGTCAGTAGAAAAGCGCATTCGGTTCTCGTCCGTAACCACTTTGTTGGTCTGAATACACAGGAGCACGTCGTGAACCCGATCGTCCCCAGGATTGAGATAGTGGCAGTCGTTGGTCGCCACCAGGGGCAACCCCAGCTCTTCAGCCAGTTCACAAAGTCCCTGGTTGACGATCTTCTGTTCGGGAAGGTCGTTTTCCTGAAGCTCAAGATAGAAGCGCCCGGGAAAGATGGTAGCGTATTCCCTGGCCAGCTCGCGGGCCCGATCCATTTGCCCGCGCAGGATGGCGGCTGAAACCTCTCCGTGGAGACAAGCTGAGAGAGCGATGAGGCCTTCGCTATAACGACGAAGGAGCTCCTTGTCTACCCGTGGCTTCCAATAAAACCCTTCAAGATTAGCCAGAGTGATCAGCTTTAGTAGGTTACGATAACCAGTTTCGTTTTCACAAAGCAGCACCAGATGATACCCCGCCTCATGTGCGCTCTTGGCCTTGCGCTCGAAACGGGAACCAGGAGCCACGTAGACCTCACAACCCAAAATGGGTTTGATCCCATACGCCTTGGCCTTCTCGTAGAAATGGATCAAACCAAAGAGATTTCCGTGATCCGTGATGGCTACCGCCTCGTAACCGAACTCCTGGGCCTTCTCGAAGAGGTCCTTGAGCCTGATGGCACCGTCGAGGAGACTCCATTCGGTGTGGAGATGGAGGTGTACAAAATCGGCCATCGTCTCCTCCCCGTCGTAGCTTTTCCAAGAAGTATACTTCAGCCCGAGGAGATGACGATGGCCAAAAATCGACTAGGTTTTGAATTGGATGATCAGTTCCTCAATTTCCCGAGAAGAGGCCAAAAGCTTGGTACTATTTTCCTGAAGTTCTGTAACGCTCTTTAGAAGGATCTTTATCGTTCCTTCAAAGGTGGGAATCATTCCTGAAAGATCATCCGACATCTTACCCAAGAGAGAAGCACTCTCACTGATACCCTTAACCGTGATCCTTTGTTCCTCTACTGCCGAGGAAACCATCCCTGAGATCTCATTTATTTCTTCGATTACAGTCGTAGTTTCTTCCATGGCGCGAACCACCTGGGCAATGGTCTCCTGAATCCCCAAGATCTTTTCCGCTATATTTTGGGCAGCCTCAGCACTTTGGCGGGAAAGTTCTTTGACCTCACCAGCCACCACGGCAAAACCCTTGCCCGCCTCCCCGGCCCGAGCAGCCTCGATGGTGGCGTTCAGAGCGAGCAGGTTGGTTTGTTCTGCGATCTTACTGATAACTTCCAGAACCTGTCCTATCTCTTTTGAAGCGAGATCCAATTTCTTAACTATCTGCTGTGTCCCTGAGACTTTATTTTGGGCCTGCCTTGAAATTTCTGCCGCTTTCATGGCTTGAGAAGAAATATCAATTATAGCTTTTTCCATTCCTTCTATCATATGACATATTTTTTGGACTTCTTCTGAAAGAAGATCGCTATTATTAGAAATGGTTAAAGTGTGCTTTTCAAGAAGAGAAGCTCCATCATAAATTTCTTTTTCTGTTTTTCTTAAATTTTCCACAGCTTTTTTAACTATTTGTATTCCAGAACGACAACCAACGATAAAATCTTTGATACGGGAAAGAAAATAATTAAAAACTTCTACCAAGCGTGATATTTCGTCCTTACCATTAACAGACAATTTGTGACGTAGATCAAAATTTCTAGCAATATTATCTATCTTTGAAATTGCACTAAAGATGTCTTTTGATAGACGCCACGAGAAATAAACTAAAACTAAAATTGTAATGAAAGTTGCAAATAGCAAAACAGAAAGAAGACTAGTTACAGATTGACGAATAGCCTTCAATTTTGAAGATTGATCATAAGATATTATGAAAGATACGTCCTGATTAAAAGGGAAAATTTTATAAAAGTACTTCCTTTTTTGGAAAACCGTTTGACGCAAATCTTTTATATCTAGACCCGAAAAAAATCTGGAATCGTTCATTCCACCAAGGGATATTTTTCCGCTTTTCTTTAAAATCCAGGCTAAATCAACAAAATTTGAATAACCTTTTACCTTTTCAAAAATGGTTTCTGGATAAATTAAAAGGGCAATATATCCAGCAGGCTGTCCATTATATTCTACAGCTTTAGAAACCAAGAAATAAATTTTTTCTTTCCAGATTATTATTTTTGATTTTCTTTTCGAAGAATTTATTCCTGCAAAAGGAGGGTATGTTGTATAAACAACCTTATTTTCTGGAGAAAAGAAAACAACTTCTGCTCGAAGAAGATTTTGATTTTTAAGATTTTCTAACAAAGGAGCAACTAGCTTTGATAAGATATCTTTATCTTTCAAAGCCAAACCAAACTGAAGATCAGTATTAGCAGACAGATTATTAAGAATTAGATTCCCAACAGATAAAGTATAAGAAATTTCTTTCTGAAGACGTATCTGAAAGTCTTGCAATTCTTGCTCAATTTCCAATAAACCGCGCTGACGAATAGAATGATAAAGCCAAATCGATATAAAAAAACTAAACAATATGAGAATACTTACTACAGGTAGAATGAGTTTCCACCGGAGAGAGAGCCGCCCCCACATCTTAATCTTACCTCCATCAGCGATAGTTTTTGAAATTTATCGTACCGGAAAACTGACGCTAATAGCCCCTCGAAGATCACCTTCCTTGTAGCCTTCTTTTATCCTTCCGGCGATATCACGCGTGCCCTTGGGACCCCCGTGACATTTAAGGCAAGGTTTTTTTACGTATATGGGTCGCAAATAACGGTACTGATGCCCTACAAATTCGCCGTATCCCTTGCCTTTGGGCCAGTCGGGATCTTCGAACATTTTTAGAACGCGCCGTTCGAAGGCGTCTGGCTGGTTATAGGCGTTGCGATATTTAAAGGTGGTTTGCTTAATAAAGATATTACAGCGCGCCTTTAGAATCTGGCCTGTCTCTCGTCCAAAGACCGCTGGAATGTAACCTTTGAACCCCTTGCCAGGCTGATTGATGCGAGCCTGATTCATTCTGACGCTCATCTTGGCCGCCTGGAGGACCTCTTCTACTACTTGACGGGCTTCAGGATCAAGCTCCGAAATATCCTTGCCGGTCATTTCACGGAACCGTTGGCGAATAAGCTTTTCTACGTACTCCGGAGTAAAGCCTTTGTCTCCTTTATTGGGATCGTTAATCAAATCCTGATGTTGAGCCACTACTCCCCGTCCGGCCACGATGATGTCTGCGATATAACGTGCAATCTCCTCGGCCTTTTCCCGGGGAATGGATTCACACACCGAAGCCAAAACCACCATTGTTAGAGACAACAGGAAAAAGACACCTAACACCACGCCCCTACCCTTGACACCCTTTCCCATGCTTTTCCTCCTTCGAGGCCATTTTTTTAAATTTTCGGCAAATTGCGAATTTGGTTAATCCGGGGTACCCAAAGCGATAAATTTGTCTAGTTGCCAGGGGGGTATTTTGAGTTCGAAACGTCTAGCTGCGATGAATCGGATCTGGTTTTACATGATAGCCTTGGCCGTGGTCTCGGCGGCTGTTACTGATCAGATGGCAGAGGCCACCAAGGTCTCCTTTGAGGCGGCCAAAACCGCAGTAAACCTGGCCCTTGGTCTCATCGGGGCCATGGCCTTGTGGCTCGGACTCATGAAAGTGGCTGAAGAGGCTGGTCTCCTTCAAATCATCGCCCGCCAGGTCCGCTTTATCTTGACCCGCCTCTTCCCTCACGTCCCGCCAGACCATCCGGCGATGAGCGCCATGGTGATGAACCTCTCAGCCAACGCCCTGGGACTTGGAAACGCTGCCACGCCTCTGGGGATCAAGGCCATGATGGAACTTCAGCGTCTGAATCCCCATCCCGAAAGGGCCACCGATGCCATGTGTCTCTTCCTGGCCATCAATACCTCAAACGTGACCCTCCTTCCCCTAGGCGTAATCGCCGTAAGGGCAGCAGCTGGTTGCAGTGAACCCGCAAATATCATCTTTCCCACCCTCTTTGCCACCACCTGTTCTACCTTGGCCGCTATCATCTCTGCCAAGCTCCTGGCCAGGATCTATGGACCAGAACCAGCCCCCAAGATCGACACCTACGAAGTCCAAGCCGAAGAAAGAAAAAACATCTCCTCCCAACGGGGATGGGAAGATTATCTCATCTGGGCCTTGATCTTTTCTCTCCTCTTGGTCCTTGGGAAAAAGATCATCCAGGCTCCATCGGTCAAAACCCTGAAGGAAATACTTTCTTTCTGGATCGTACCCCTGCTCATGCTTGCCCTTTTAGCCTTTGGTTATTTGCGCCGGGTACCGGTCTATGAAAAGGCCTGCGAGGGGGCCAAAGAGGGGTTTGAGGTAGCGGTGCGCATCATCCCCTTTCTGGTAATGATTCTGGTAGCCGTGGGTCTCTTCCGGGCCTCTGGCGCCTTCGATTACCTACTCAGAATCCTTCAGCCGGTGACCAATCTTTTGGGTTTTCCGGCCGAAGTCCTTCCCGTGGCCCTCCTACGACCCCTTTCGGGCTCCGGGGCCTTTGGTCTGATGAGCGAGATTGTGGCCCGGGCCCCGGACAGCTTTAACGCCTATCTGGCCTCCGTGCTTCAGGGCTCTACGGAGACCACCTTTTACGTACTGGCGGTCTATTTTGGAGCGGTGGGGATCAAAGACCCTCGTTACGCGGTGATAGCCGCTCTCATCGCCGACTTCACCGGGGCCTTGGCAGCCCTTTTCATCTGTCGCCTCACTTACTAATGGATCAGACGCGCACAAACCCCTTTGAGAACCTCCAAGAAAAAATACCAAGGAACAAGGAATCTAAGATACCGTGAAGAAGACGGAAGAAGACGTGCGGTAAAAAGGGCCAGAGGGATAAAAAGTGGCAAGATATAAAGGGGCAATCTTGATTTGGCTATCCAAAAGACGATTAAGGGAACACCGAACAAGGTGGCCAAAAAAAGTGCCTGCCACTCTTCTCCCAAAGCCTTTTTGAAGGCCCCCCAAGAAGAACGAAAGAAACTCCTCACCCATACCACCGAGGCAGGGAGGGCCCCCAGGGTCAACAACGGCAAATAAAGGTAAAAGGGGGCGTACCATTTGCTGTTACGATGAAAGATGTCGGAAAAAAGGCGCCCGTAAATTTGTTCTACCCAAAAGGTCTCAAGAGCTCCAGGGATCGTGATCCAAACGTAGAGGTACCAAGGCAAAGCCAGAAGGAAAAAAATCAACAATCCCAGGGGATGAAAGGGACACGGCATCTCTGCCCTTTTGAACCACCAAAAGAGGAAAGCGCCCGTTGCCACGGGGACCATGGCCATACCTTTGGTAAGAAAAGCCAGCGCCCAGAAGGACCACATGAGGATAAACCAGCCCTTTCGTTTTTCTCGTATCCCTTTGACAAAGGCCCAAAGGGCGGCTGTTTCCCACAGCACTAAGATGGTGTCAGTAGTAACCACGTTAGCCGCGGCAAAAGGGACCAGCATGGCCAGGTAAAAAAGCGCCGCTCTCTTCCCCTCCTCCGGCCCCCAGAGTTCCTTGCCAAGTAAAAATACTAGAGACACGGTCACCGCAAAGGCCACAGCGTTTGGCAAACGTGCTCCCCAAGGATTCTTTCCCAAGACTTTGTATCCCAAAGCGATGGCCCAGTAAGTGAGAGGAGGTTTGGTAAGATGGATATGGCCTTTAAAACGGGGAACCAGGAAATCACCACTCTTGAGCATCTCAAGGGCTACCACCGGGTAACGGTGTTCATCCCGCCCCACAAAGGGACGACTACCTTGAAAAGGCAATACCAGAGCTAATGCCAGGAGAAAAAAAACGAACGCTTTGAAGTCTGGTTTACAACAAAAGTTATTGTAAATTTCTCTTGCAAAAGTCATTTGATTCGCAAAATGGCCGATGTCTCAAAATAGTTTCCCCAAATCCTGGTCTATTTTAGGTTTAATCTTCTTAATAACACTGAGCTGGGGAGTTTTCACCTGGCCCCTTCTTACCAGACACGAAGCCCGACGGGCTGAAATTGTTCGCCAGAGCCTAGAAAGTCAAAACTGGCTCCTTCCTTCCTATCAAAAAAGACCTTACGTTACCAAGCCTCCCTTGTTTACGTGGGAAGCCATGGGTTTGGCCCGTCTCCTAGGGCTTAGGGAAGGAACATTGCGTCTTCCGGCCCTCTTAGCCGCCGTCTTCTCTCTGATTCTCATCTTCCTAGTGACCAAGAAAGAAACTGACCTCTTCTCTGCCCTCTGGGCCTTTTTTATCCTCTTTTCCACTCACAAATTCTTCCTTCTAGCAAGAAGAATAGAATTGGAGGTCCCTTTCGCTTTTCTATGTCTGTTAGCTCTTCTGTCGTTTTGGTGGCATTTCTCTCGCGGCAAACTCCTTTATCGCTATCTGGCCTTTGGTTTTGGGGCTCTGGCCTTCTTGACCAAGGGCCCTCTGGCCTTCATCATCTTTCCGGCCTTGCCCGTCTATGGCCTGTGGCAACGCGAAAAAAGGGTCTTCATGGCCTTGCTGGACCCCTTAGGGTGGCTGATTTTCTCAGGAATAGGTCTCTCCTGGTATGCTTACACCTATTACAAGTTAGGCCCCGGTCCCTTTCATGAGTTCATCTACGTCGACATTTTAGGGAGGATTAAACGCTCCCATCATGATCCGTTTTACCAATATTTCCTTAATCTTCTGGCTAATTCTTTGCCTTGGAGTCTGATCTTGTTTTACAAGCCCCGCAGGTTTTTCAGAGAAAGGATCTCCTCTCGCCCCTTTCTCCTCTATTCTTTTCTAAATGTCGCTGTCCCTTTGCTCCTTCTGAGTTTTACCGCTCGGAAGTTTGGCAAATACCTCCTGCCCCTTTATCCTTCCTGGGCTATAGTCCTGGGAGCATGGTGGAATTTTTTCCTGCAAGAAAAAAAGATCCCTCTCTTAAAGGCTTCCTACGGCGCGGCTGGGCTTTCTTTGATTCTTGGTCTTGGACACGTCCTGGCAGAGCCTTATCTGAACCACATACGAGTCGAATCTCTAAAATCTTTAGAAACCAAGCTGGATCATCGAAGGATTTTTCTTTTCCGTTTTTACGATCCGGCTCTGAACTTTTACTATCCTGAGCTCTGGGTACTTGAAAAACCTCAAGACGTCTTGTCTCTGCCTCCCGGAAGCCTAATCTTGGTTCAAAAAAAGGATCTCAGAAGCCTCTCCGGACTTCCCTTAAAAGAAAAGACCACTCTTGAGCCCTTTCTCAAAAAAGGGAAAAAAGTCTTTGTTCTTGAAAAGGTCAAAGCTCCCTGACCCGGAAGACGCCTTCCTTCTGGGCTTTCTGAAACCGGGAAAGATTACGTACAACCAAAAGGCTCCCTCCTGACAGCAAAAACCAAAAGAAAGCCCGAAGCGGCTTCTGGCGCCCTAGTCTCCCGGCTCGGAATCCAGCCCAAAGAAAGGAACCCCAGAGAAGAGGCTTTCCGAGTCTTGGCCTGTTGAGGAAAGGAAAGGTCAAAAGTTCCCGCAAGACCTCAAAGGTGCGCGTCAGTCCGTAATGGGAACGCCCAAAACGGCGAGGACGATCGATGATGGGGACTTCTGCAACCTCTTCGTTTTTAACCCCAAACACCGCTGGAATAAAGCGATGGAACCCGTGTGGAACCTGCCGACGGCGCACCACCTCGGCTCGATAAGCCTTAAGAGAGCAACCATTGTCCTTGACACGTACTCCGGTAATAAGCCCGATCAAATGATTGGCCAGCATAGAGGGCAATACCCGGGTCAGAAAGGGTTCTTTCCTTTTGAGGCGCCGACCAGAGACCACCTTGTAACCTTCTTGCAGTTTGCTCAGCAGCTGTGGGATATAAGAGGGATCGTTTTGACCGTCACCGTCGAGACTCACCACTATTTCTCCCCGGGCGTGCCAGAACCCGGCGGTGAGAGCCGCGGCTTCACCACGATTGTGATCCATCTCCAGGACCCTTACACACGGGTCTTGTTCTTTCAAACGAAGAAGGATCTTGCCAGTTTGATCCGTGCTGCCATCGTTAACGTAAATGATCTCGTACTCCTCTCCCAGGTCCTGCAAAACCGCCCTGAGCTCCTGGTAGAGAGGGAGAACGTTTTTCTCTTCGTTGTGAACCGGAATGACCACGGAAATCATGCGAAAAACGACCTCACGGCCTCGACCACTTCCTCCATTTCTTCGAGACGGAGTTCGGGAAAAAGAGGGATAGCCAGGATCTCTTTGGCTACTTCCTCACTCCTTGGCAAATGGTAGGTCGGGTACCCTTCTTTTTGCCAAGCCGGCTGAAGATGAAGGGGAATCGGATAGTATATGCCAGTGCCAATCCCTTGGGCCCGGAGGAATTCCATCAATTCGTCCCGTCTTTTAGTACGAATTACATAACGATGAAAGACCGGTTTCCTCTCTTCGTCTCCCAGCGGCGGAAGCCTCAATCCCTCCAGATCCGAAAGTCTTTCCCGATAAAAGGCTGCTATTTCCCGGCGTCTCTTATTCTTGATCTCAAGTCTTTTGAGTCTAGCCCTGAGGACCACGGCCTGGATCTCATCAAGACGCGCGTTGAATCCGTAAAACTCATGATCATTTTTCCGAACCTGACCGTGAACCCGCAGGTACTTTAATTTGTGGGCAATTTCCGGATTACTGGTCACCACCAATCCCGCGTCTCCAAGGGCGTTGAGATTCTTGACCACCCCGCAGCTAAAACAGCCAACCTGACCAAAGGTACCCACTTTACGACCCTTGTATTCCGCCCCGTGAGCATGGGAAGCGTCTTCGATCAGGAAAAGGCCATACTCCTGACACAAAGACAGGATCTCTTCCATCTCCAAGGGGTGGCCATAAAGATGTACCACTAACAAGGCCTTGGTACGGGAAGAGAGATTTTTTTTGATCTCTTCGGGATCAGGTCCATAGTCGTCTCTAATATCAACCAGAACAGGAGTAGCCCCGGCCCATTTTATGGCCTCCACGTCCGCGACAAAGGCGTTGGCCTGAACTAGGACTTCATCCCCTGGTCCTAAGCCACAAGCAATGAGGGCTAGCCAGAGGGCCTCGGTCCCGGAACCCACTCCGTAGGCAAACGGGACCCCGAAATATCGAGCGGCCTCTTCTTCAAAGGCCTTGAGATAAGGGCCATTTAAAAGACGCATGGAAGAAGTCACTTCACGCCAGCCTTCCTCTACCTCCTCTTTAATCTCCGGCCAATCGCGTTTGAGATCCAGCAGGGGAACCATGTTCGCCTCCATCTTATCTTTTACGAAAAGAGATTTCTGCCACCCCCTCCCAGGAAGCCGGACGCCCCAAGGGAGAGAATTTCAATTTTAGGGGAAAAGAAACCGGCTGGCCGGAAACTGCTGATTCATAAAGACCCTGAATAAGTTCAAGCGAAGGAATGGCTTCCTCCCCTACCACCAGGCGCGGATCCCTTCGCCCTCCAGCCAGGTACTCCAAGGCCGCTCGCAAATAGGCCCGGTGTGCGTAACCAAGGCGATCCTGAGGATTGGCCCTGAAATTCTCTCGCACCAACCTGTCCTCTTCTCTCTCATCTTCAAAGGCCCAGTGATGTAGTTCGTTCATGGCAAACCCCCGTATGATAACCGAGCCCCGTTCCCCTAAAATGACGAGTTCCGCCGAAAGATCCCGGGGACGAGCGCAAGTGGTGGCCTCAATCGTGCCCAAAGCCCCGTTTTCGAATTCCAGGGTTCCGACCAAAATGTCTTCAGCCTCGATGTCCACCAGACGGGTGGCTGCTTTGGCGTAAACCTCTTTGACTGGTCCCATGAGCCAGCGGATCATGTCTACGTGATGGCATCCCTGCTGGGCCAAAGCTCCCCCATCAAGGGCCCAGGTTCCCCGCCAAGAACCACTGTCGTAATAATCCTGACGTCGACACCAGTAAAAACGAACCGAGGCCATAACAATTCGCCCAAAACGACCCTGATCCAGGGCTTCTTTGAGTTTCAAGACCGGCAGATTGAAACGATTTTGGAAGATGGTAACTATCTTGAGATCCAGTTCGCGGGCTGCTTTGACAAGTTCCCAGGCCTCTGAGATGAGCAAAGTAAGCGGTTTTTCCAAGAGGAGAGGTTTGCGAAACTCTCTCAACACACTGAGAGCGATTTCAGCGTGGAGGCCGGAAGGAGTGGCAATATCTACCACCTCGATCTCGGGATGACATTCGAGCATCTGCCGAAAATCTACAAACCAAGCCGCTCCAACTTCTTCAGCAAAGGTCTGTGCCTTCTGGGGATCAAGGTCTGCCACCGCAACTAGTTCAGCCTCAGGGAGCTCTCTAAAAATGGCCAAATGCCTCCTGGCCGCCTTTCCACACCCAATCAAAGCAATTTTCATGGCTTCAACTCCTTTAAAGGAATGAGACCCGGCACCTCCAAATCTTCGTCCCGGACGACCAAAATGTAATTCTTGTTCAAATCCCGGGAACGAAATTCAGGAGGGAGAACCCAGTAACGACCTTCCAAGGTCTGGAGATACCTGTTTCGACGAAAATAGCGTTCTCGAAAGAAAACAAGATCGCAAGAGGCCAGCGCTTCAAAAGTCTTTTCCACGACTATAGGATGGGGCAAAGACAAGTAAAAGAAAAGATTGGCTGAAGCCTTCTTGAAAGCACAAACCTTCTGTTCTGGATGGCTCTTTACTATCTCACCCACTCGTTGGCCGAAGACCTTTTCTGCACGAGAAGAATACCGGGGTTGAAGAATAGCAAAAACTGCGATTTCCAATATGAGCACCGAAAGAAAAATCGGTGGCAAATATCTCTGCCATCTAAAGCGAGAGTCGCGAAGATAAAATCCGATCAACCAGAAAGAAAAGGGCACTATCGGAAGGATATAATAAAAACGGCGGCAGCGAGCCAGGGTGAACAGCAAGAAGATGGCTATGTTGGCCATCAATATCCAGCGTGCTTCCATGGAAAGATCCTTCCATCTCTTAAAGGCCCAAAGGAAGGCTAGCAAGAAAAGAGGGGTCCAAGGAAGTAAGAGTTCAGGCCAATAGAGAAGATATACATAGAATGGCTCACGGTGGTCATAAGGGTCAACCAGTTGAAGAAGGTTTTCTCGCACGATGAGATAAAAAGGCAGGTTGCTTCCCATGGCTTTGGCTGTACCATAATATGGTAGAAAGTGTATAACCAAACCCAGGAAAGAGGCCAGCAAAGCTTTAACGTTTAAGTGTCTCGTTTCTCGGCGTACAAGCCAGTCTATAATCACCACCAGAGAAGGAACAGCCAGGCCTGTAAGGCCTTTGCTCCAGGCCGCTAAATCTATCAAGAGCCAAAAAACCAAATAGACCCAGAATTTGGTCTCCTCCCGGAAACGGACATACCAGGCCAAAGCCGCTATTATCCAAGCTAGTTGATAAATCTCAGACTGAGTGAGTCTGGCATAGTTAAAAAAACCGAAGGAAGTCAAAAAAAGGCCCGTAGTCCACAGGGCTTTTTGGCGACCGATCAGTCTCTCGGCCACCCAATAAAACGCTCCCAAGGCCATAAGAGCCGAAAGAGCCGCCGGAATCCTTGCCGTCCATTCGTTCAAGCCCGGCCCCACTTTGGCCGCAAACATGATGAGCCAGTAAGGCAGAAGGGGTTTGGTCACGTGGGGTATGCCATTGATGGTTGGGACCCAGAGGTCCTGGCGGAGTAACATCTCCCGGACCCCTTCTACCCACCGTCCCTCTGCGCCGAAAAGGGGTCTTTGTCCTAAATTGAGAAAAAGGAGAAGAAAGGAACCAACAGGAACCAAAAAAACGAACCAATTTTTGGAAACAGACCTTTCTCCTTGGTCTTTCAAGGACCTCTCCTCCGATTCGGGACCATTTTTAACCCTTGTCCGCCTTTAATCAAGGGAAAAGTTCTTGGTCGACTTTGGGGTTTTTCTCGAGGACGTGATAACATTAAGCGGCATGAAACCGACTCCAGCTCTCGTCTCTTGGATGAAAGAGATCAGACGCATCCTGCACGCCTGGCCTGAACTAGCTTATGAAGAGGAACGAACCGCTGCCCTTGTAGCCAGAGAGCTCCGGCGCCTTGGTTTCGAACCGAAGACTGGAGTGGCCAGGACCGGAGTAGTGGCAGAGATTGGCCAAGGAAGACCCGTGGTAGCCCTGCGAGCTGACATGGACGCCCTTCCCCTTCAGGAAGAAACTGGTCTTCCTTTTTCCTCAAAAATCCCGGGCGTAATGCACGCCTGCGGCCACGATGGTCACGTAGCTATGCTTTTGGGAGCCGCGGCTTTGTTGGCAGAAAATCCTCCTCCTGGCAGAGTAAGGCTTATTTTTCAGCCTGCGGAAGAAAAGGGAGCCGGGGCCCAGGCCATGATCAAAGAAGGCGTTCTGGACGAAGTAGCCATGATCTTCGCTGGCCACATTGATCGCCATTTCAAGGTGGGAGAGATCGCTGTCAACGAAGGTCTCATCTGTGCTTACACTGACAGTTTCTTCGTAGAGATCCAGGGCAAAGGAGGTCATGCGGCCTGGCCTCACGAAGCCATTGACGCCGTAGTTGTGGGTTCTCTTCTGGTTATGAGCCTTCAAACCCTCATCTCTCGAGAGATCAATCCGGCCTATCCCTGCGTGATCACGGTAGGAAAATTTGAAGGGGGGACAGCCCACAACGTCATCGCTGAAAAGGCCCTCCTTGAAGGCACCATTCGCTCCACCCACCCCGAGGCCCGCAAACGATTACACGAAGGGCTTAAACGCATTGCCCGGGGGGTAGCTGATTTGCACCGCGCCAAAATTAGAGTCAAAATCAAAGAAGGATATCCACCGGTGATAAACGATTCGAGGGCTGCCGCCCTGGCCAGGGAAGCAGCTTTGCTGGTCGTCGGGGAGGAGGGAGTGGTGAGACAGCCTCATCCCAGTCTAGGTGGAGAGGATTTCGCCTTCTATCTACAGAAGGTCCCGGGATGCTTGGTGCGTTTCGGGGCCCAGAAAAAGGGCCTTGAAAAGGTCCCTGCCCACAGTCCGCGTTTTGACTTTGACGAAGGGGTCCTCCCCCTAGGGGCGGCTTTTCTGGCCACGGTAGCTCACGTGGCCCTTCAGAAGCTTCGCACCTAGGAGGGAAAAAATTTTTCAGCGTAGCCAGCCCTTTACCATAGGGGTTGAATTAGAACTTGAGCTCTTGAATCCCAAGACCCTCGATCTGGCTCCAGGAGCTCCCCGCCTCCTGGAAAAGGCCCCGGATGATCTCAAACCTTATCTCAAACCCGAAGCCTACCAGTCCATGATCGAAATCGTGACCCCAGTGTGTCAGGATCTCTGGGAAGTAGAAGCTTTCTTTCGCGAAAAGCTCAAACAACTCGAAACTCTGGCAAACAAAGAAGGTTTGCTCATTCTTTCCGCAAGTTTGCACCCCTTTGCCAGGGCCAAGGAACAGATCCTTTACGAGGACCCCCGCTACGAGGCCATCTTTAAGGAACTGAAGATTGTAGGCCGACGTTTCATCGCCCAAGGCCTGCACGTTCACCTGGGAATGCCGAGCGAAGAAGAGGCTTTGAGGCTTTATCGCCATCTGTTGGCCTATCTTCCCCTCCTCCTGGCCCTCACCACCTCCTCCCCTTTTTACGAAGGAGAAAACACCGGTTTCCACTCCTATCGAACCAAACTCTTCGAGGTCCTCCCATTGGCTGGTCTGCCACGGGATTTCTCTTCCTGGCAAGAATACGAAGAGCTGCTCCTCCACCTCAAAAGATACGAAATTATCGCCAGTATCCGCGACCTGTGGTGGGATGTAAGGATTCAACCTGCCCTGGGCACCGTTGAAATTCGCATCTACGATGCTCCAGGCCGTCTCAATGACCTTTTAGCAGTGGTGGCCTTCACCAGGGTCCTAGCTGAAAGGCTTCTTGAAACCTCGCTTTCTCCTTTTCCACGAGAAATTCATCTCTATGGCAAGTGGCAAGCCGCCAGACACGGTCTTGAAGGTCTTTTTGTGGATCCACAGGATCGACGCCGCAAGTTCCTCTCAGAAGCCTTAGAGGAATTAAGAATCCTATTGCGTCCCAAAGCCAAGGCCCTAGGACTTTCGGGATATTGGGAAATGCTCCACGATCTACTCAAACGACGTCCTGCTTCCTATCGGATGCTTGCACTTCGTGAAACAGGCGCTACCTTTGCCGAGATCATCGCTATCCTCCGAGAGGAGTTCTGGTCATGAAAGGGGCCATTGCCTGTGGAAACCGTTATCCTGCCGAAGCCGCCCGGGAGATTTTCTCCTTGGGCGGTACCGCTTTTGACGCCTTGGTAGCCGCCGCTTTGGCCTCGGGAGTAACCGAAGCGGCTCTCACCAGCCTGGGTGGGGGAGGCTTTGCCATCCTCTACCAAGCCGAAGGTAACCGGGTCTTTTTCTACGATTTTTTTGTTGACACCCCTGGCCGGGGTCTTGAAAGACAACCAGAAAACCTGGACTTCCGCACGGTGACAGTCCAGTTCCCGGGCTCCTCACAGGACTTCCACATCGGATTGGCCTCCGTGGCAGTCCCTGGTACCCTCAAGGGACTTTGTGAAATCCAGATCCGCCACGGACGACTACCCCTGAAAGAGGTCGTCCAGCCAGCGATCTCCATGGCTCGGGACGGCTTCGTGGTGGACGAATTTCAGGCTTACTGTTTCCGCCTTCTGGCTCCCATCTTTTCATCAGGAGAAGAGATAAAACGGATATTCTTTCCGGAGGGCAAACCCCCCAGGCCCGGTACAAAACTCCGGAATCCAGATCTGGCCCTTTTTTTGGAATCCCTTCCAGAAGGGCTGGAGGCCTTTTACGAAGGCGAAATAGCCTCTCAAATCGACCGTCTCATGCGAGAAGGTGGTGGACTCCTGACCAAAGAAGACCTCAGGGCCTATCAGGTGTTTGATCGAAAGCCCCTTTCCTTCCCTTTCAGGGGTGCCAAACTCTTGACCAATCCCCCTCCGGCTTTTGGAGGACCCATGGTAGCCCTTTCCCTAAAGCTTTTTGACGAATATTTTGAAAAAGGAACCTTTTTCTCACCAGAACACCTCCAGGCCCTGGCCCGGACCCTCATCACAGTACACGAACTTCGGGAAAAGGTTGTCCGTGAAGATCCTTTCCGGGCCTTGGAACTGTTAAAACAGCCTCGTTTCTCTCGCGGTACCACTCATCTCAGCGTGGTTGACGCCCGAGGAAACCTTGCTGCTCTAACTATGACCTTTGGAGAGGCCTCCGGTTTCCTGGCCCCTCAGACAGGAATCGTGCTCAACAACATCATGGGCGAAGATGACCTGCATCCCCGGGGGTTCTTTTCTGATCCTCCGGGCAAGCGTATCTCTTCCATGATGGCCCCTAGCCTTTGTTTCACTTCGGAAACCGGTCTGGCCCTGGGCAGTGGGGGGAGCAAACGCATTCGTTCGGCCATCTTCGAGGTCCTCACCAACTTGATTTGGTTCAACCTCCCTCCGGAAAAGGCTGTTTCCGCCCCGCGTATGCACTACGACGGGGAATTGCTCCAGGTGGAACCGGGATTTCCGAAGGAGGCACTCGAAAGTTTGAAGGTCCCCATAAACCTCTGGTCGGTCAAAGACCTCTACTTTGGAGGGGTCCATCTGGTTACCAGCCGGTTAGACGGAGCCGGTGACACCCGTCGGGCAGGTATTTTTGAGGTTTTTTAAGGGAGCCATTCTTCAAGGGAGTCGTCTCGGCGAAAAACCGTACCTGTAAAAAGGGCCACCAGTACACTGTCACCGCGGCGACGCACCTCTACCTGGTAGAGGCCGGTCCGCCTCGTGCGGGCCATTTCCCGGGCCTCGGCCACCAGCAGGTCTCCTTCCTTGGCTGGAGCCGGATAATTGATGGTGGCTGAAGTGGCCACAGCTACTTGCCCGTGGCTATTGGCTGCCACGGCAAAGGCAAAATCTGCCAGAGAAAAAGTAACCCCTCCGTGCGCCAGGCGTACGGCGTTGAGCATGCCCTCTTTCACCTCCATGGAAACGCGCGCGTATCCCGGACGCACCTCTTCCAGTTTCATCTCGTACTTGACAGCTATTTGATCAAATTCCCTCATGAAGCGGGCGATGGCCCAGGCCCGCTCAAGGGGATCCGAGGGTAGCCTACCCATAGACACTCCTTCAATCCTCAAGCAAAGAAAGGATCTCCATGAGACCTTCTCTTATCTCCCGCAAGGCCTTTTCCTCAGAGCCCTTTTCAGCAAGTTTTTTTTTGGCCCCGGAGATAGTGTAACCCTCCTCGTAGAGGAGGTGCTTAATCCGCCGAAAGATCTCAACCTGCTCTGCTCGATAAAGCCTGCGGCCTGAAACGCGAAGGGGTTTGATAAGACGCCGGAACTCCTTTTCCCAAAAACGAAGCACATGAGGTTCGAGATCCAAAAGACGGGCTACTTCGCCAATGGAATAGTAACGTCGAACCTTCTCCTCAACGGTCATCACGTGCGTCGGTTGATGTATTCTTTAAGGGTGGGACTGGGGCGAAAGACCGCGGTTTTTTTACCCTCGATGAGGATCTCCTGCCCGTCTTTGGGGCTTACACCGCGACGACTGGGCCGTTGATAAGGCTCAAAATTTCCAAAACGCACGATCTTGACCTCTTCCCCCCGTTCTAAGGCCCTCTTGATCGTTTCAAAGAGCTCATCAAGCACGCGAAGAAGACTCCGGTTGGAAAAACCAAGCTCTTGGTGGAGATATTGTACCAGGTCTTTCTTGGTAACGGTCTTCTTCATCTTGGCCTGGCTCCAAAGTGCTTGAAAAGTCGTTCTGCTACCGAGGCCTGAATCTCGTTGACCTCTTCATCGGTCAGAGTACGGTCTTGAGCCCGGTAGACAAAACGCAGGGTCAAACTCTTTTCGCCTTCAGGAATACCCTTGCCACGATAAACATCAATAAGGGTAACCTCTTCGAGATAAGGTACCTTGGCCTGCTTAACCACGGAGAGCACCTCGGCCGCCGGAATCTCATCTTTCAGAACAAGGGCCAGATCCCTAGTAGTGGCGGGAAACTTTGGCAAGGCCTGGAAAGTCTTTTCTTCCTTTGCTAGCGCTATCAAGAGGTCGAAATCGATCTCGAAGACAAAGATGGGCTGTTCGACGTCGAGTCGATCTCGCACTTCAGGGGCTATCTCGCCAGCAAAACCGAGATCCTGACCGGCAAGCATTAATCGTACTGAGACGGCCTGTCGCAAAAAAGGTTCCCGGGCCCCGGGGGAAAAATCCACTTCAAGCCCCACATGAGCAAAGAAAGCCTCAAGAATCCCCTTTAGATCAAAGAAATCCGCTTTCCGCCCCGGACTATGACAACTAAGGGGTTCTATCAAACCCGTAAGCAAACCCGCCAGATGATGTCTTTCTTCCGGCAGGCTCTCCCCTTCTCGGGGCAAGAAGACCCGACCTATCTCGAAAAGACGCACGTTGGGCTGTTCTCGAAAGAGATTGATCCGAGCGGTTTCCAGGAGGCCTGGCAGTAACATGGTGCGCATCACGGACTGTTCCTCAGAAAGGGGATTGGCCAGGGCCACGGTTCGTCGCCGGGGGTCATCCTCGGAAAGACCCAAAAGATCTGCAAAACGCGGAGAAATAAAGCTATAATTGATGGCTTCATAAAGTCCAAGAGCCGTCATCAAATTACGAACTCGCAAAAGGTATCGTTCCCTTTGCGAGGGGGGTCTTCCGGCAATTTCAGCTCGCGGAATCGTGGAAGGTAATCGATCGTATCCGTAAAGACGGGCCACTTCTTCGATGAGGTCCTCTTCGATGGTTAGGTCGTGTCTAAAAGAAGGAGGTTCGCAGAGAAAGCCCTCCACCGCTTGCTTCACCTTCACCCCAACGCGCTTGAGAAAGTCTTCAACTTCCCTGTCAGGGAGATCTAACTTCAGGTAGAGAGACAATTTGCGCGGAGTGAGGCGGATCTCGCGCGGCACATACGGGGAAGGATACTCGTCAATCCGACCGGAGACTATTTCTCCACCCGCCAAACGCGCGATGCGCTCTGCCGCCCGCTCTAACCCCAGCAAAACCCCCTCTGGATCTATTCCTCGTTCAAATCGATAAGAACTCTCCGTAGAGAGACGAAGCCTTTGAGATGTTCGTCTAATGCTCGAAGGATTAAACCAGGCGCTTTCAAGGAAAACGTTCTTGGTCTTTTCTGTAACCGCAGTCTCCTCTCCCCCCATCACTCCTGCGATGGCCACAGGCCGCCGGGCGTCGGCGATGACCATCATTTCCGAGGATAGCCGGCGCCGTTCTCCGTCCAGGGTAAGGATCTCCTCCCCCTCTCGCGCTTGCCGAACCACAAGGCGTCTTTCCTCCAAGAGATCAAAGTCAAAGGCGTGCAAGGGCTGGCCCACCTCTAGAAGCACATAATTGGTAACATCAACCACGTTGTTTATGGGCCGAAGACCGCAGAGCCAGAGACGCTTCTGGATCTCAAAGGGACTCGGTTTGACTGTTACCCCGCGAATAACCCTCCCCGCATAACGGTAACAAAGCTCCGGGACCTTGATCTCCACCTTAGTGAGACGAAAGATCTCCTCTCCCAGGGGAAGTTTTGGCAAAACGGGCTCCTTGAGAGGGAGCCCGCAGACCGCCGCCACCTCCCTGGCCATACCCCAAATAGAGAGACAATCTCCCCGGTTGGGAGTGATGGCCACTTCCAAGATCGGTTCCGAAAGGGAGAAGAGATCGACAATCCTCCGTCCCAAGGGGGCATCTTCGGAAAGTTCCAAAATTCCGGAGTGGTCCTCGTTCAACCCGATCTCATAGGGCGAACAGAGCACGCCTTCGGAGCGGACTCCACGGATCTCTGCCGGGGTCACTTTGTCCCCGGTGAACAGGATGGTGCCCGGGGGCGCAAAGGCCGTCTTCATACCCTCACGCACGTTTGGCGCCCCACAAACTACCTGAAACTGCTGCTGGCCGTCGGATACCTGACAGACCTTCAGCCTTTCAGCTCGGGGATGAGGAGCCACAGAAACCACCCTTACCGAGATCACAGGCAAGAGTCCCTCGTAAGCCTCTTCTACGCCTTCCACCTCGAGTCCGGTCAGGGTGAGCCTCTCGGCCAACTCTTCAGGAGAAAGATCAAGCGTCACAAACTCTTTGAGCCAGGAATAAGGCACCAGCATCAGAATTGCTCCAAAAAGCGTAGATGGTTTTCGTAGAAGAGACGAATATCATCGATCCCGAATTTGAGCATGGCGATCCTTTCCACCCCCAGACCAAAGGCGAAGCCTACCCATTCTTCAGGATCATACCCCACGGCCCGGAAGACGTTAGGATGCACCATACCCGCACCCAGGATCTCCAACCATCCCGTTTGACCACACACCCGGCAACCCTCTCCGTCACAGATAACGCAGCTGATGTCCATTTCCACGCTGGGCTCCGTGAAGGGGAAATAGCTCGGTCGAAAACGCACCCTCGTCCCTTCCCCAAAGGTCTCCCGGGCAAAAATGGTGAGGACACCCTTCAAGTCTGCAAAGGAGACCTCCCGGTCTACCATCAGACCTTCGATTTGATGGAACATGGGTGTGTGCGTCACATCTGAATCGCACCGGTAAACTTTGCCCGGAGCAATGATACGCAGAGGAGGCCTTTCCCTTTCCATGGTGCGGATTTGAATAGGAGAGGTGTGAGTCCTGAGTACGACTTTCTCATCCACATAAAAGGTAGCTTGCATATCACGGGCCGGATGGTCCGCCGGGATGTTCAAGGCCTCAAAGTTGTAATAATCCAGTTCGATCTCCGGCCCAGTGGCCACAGAAAAACCCATCCGCCAGAATATCTCACAGATCTCGTTCATCACTTGAGTGATGGGGTGGAGTTTGCCCAGCAGGCGAGGTCTGCCAGGCAAAGTGAGATCGAAACCCGGCAGAAAGGTCTCTTTGCGACGCTTTAGCTCGGTCTGGGCCTGCTTTAGAGCGGCTTCGAGCTCTTTTTTTATTTGGTTGGCCAGCCGACCAATGATTGGTTTGAGATCCGGTGGCAATTTGGCAATAGATTTGAGCACTTGGGTCAATTCCCCCTTACGCCCGAGGAACCTGACCCGTACCTGCTCCAGAGACTTTTCGTCGCTGGCCTCCCCGATCTCTTTGAGAGCCTTGCGTCTTAAATCTTCAAGATGTTTCTCATCAATCATTATTGCCACTTGGAAGCTGCAAGCTCTACGAGCTTCTTGAAGGCCTCAGGTTCTGTGATGGCCAAGTTGGCCAACATCTTGCGGTCAAGTTCCACCCCGGCCTTCTTCAGGCCGCCCATGAAACGACTGTAGTTCATCCCGTAAAGCCTGGCAGCGGCGTTGATCCGCACCTGCCAGAGACGCCGGAAATCTCGCTTGCGTTGGCGGCGATCACGATAGGCGTAACAAAGGGCCCGCTCCACCGTCTCCCGTACACGACGGAAACAGTTCTTGCGCTGTCCCCAATAACCTTTGGCTAATTTGATGAGTTTCTTGTGGCGACGCCTGGTCTTAGGACCACCTTTTGTCCTCGGCATGATTCCTACCTCCTTGAGAGATACCGAAATTTAAAACTTGTAAGGAATGAGACGTTTGACCGCCGCCAAGTTGGCTGCTGAAAGGATCACGTCCTTCTTGAGTCTCCTCTTGCGTTTACGGTTCTTCTTCCGCAACAGGTGGCTTTTTCCAGCTCGGAAATGCATCACCTTGCCACGACCTGTCACCTTGAAACGTTTGGCCGCCGAACGATTGGTTTTCATCTTGCACTTGGCCATACTCTCACCTTCTTTAAAAAATTTCTGCAAGGAATACTGCGAGGAAAGGCTTCTTGCAAGGCCCTAGGACTTCTTTGGCGCAAGGATCATGATCATCTGGCGCCCTTCCATCCGGGGCTGCATCTCTACCTGGGCCTCCTCTTGCACGGCTTCCAAGATTTTCTTCAGAACCTCCATGCCAAGCTCCGGCTTGGTGATCTCACGTCCCCGAAAGAAGACCCGGATCTTGACCTTATTACGATCTCCGAGGAAACGCTTGATGTGTCGGATTTTGGTCTCCAGATCGTGGACATCGGTCTTGGGACGGACCTTGATCTCCTTTACCTCCACCGTCGTCTGCTTCTTGCGGGCCTCTTTCATCTTTTTGGCTTGTTGGTAGAGGAACTGGCCATAGTCCATGATACGGCAGACCGGCGGATCGGCCTGGGGCGCCACCTCCACCAGATCCAGACCCTGGTCTCTAGCCAGAGACAAGGCCTCTTCCCGAGAAACTATGCCCACTTGTTTGCCATCGGCGTCAATCAAACGGACCTTTGGGGCTCGAATACGTTCGTTGACCCTAAACTTTCTTTTGTCGATCTTGGCCACTCTTGCTCCTTAGTTGATGACTTTGGCTGCAATTTCTTCCTGTAACTTGGCAATGAAATCTTCTACGGCCATCAGGGGCAGATTCTCCCCTTTTCTGGTACGAACCGTCAAGGCCTCATTTTCCATTTCTTGGTCGCCAAGAATGATCATATAAGGGATTTTCTGAAGCTGGGCCTCTCTGATCTTAAAGCCAAGCTTTTCGTTGCGGAAATCCTTGGCTACCCTGAGACCAGCTCCCCAAAGGCGTTCATAAACCTTTTCTCCGTATGGAATATGCCTGTCCGCCACCGTGAGCAAAATGACCTGTACAGGAGCCAACCAGGTGGGGAAAGCCCCAGCGTAGTGCTCGATCAGAACTCCAAAGAATCGCTCAAGGGAACCAAGGAGGGCCCGATGGATCATGATGGGACGATGAGGACGGTTGTCCTCACCGATATAGGTAAGATCAAACCTCTCGGGAATGTTGAAATCCACCTGAATGGTGGAACATTGCCAGAATCGATCGAGTACGTCCTTGATCTTGATGTCTATCTTGGGGCCGTAAAAAACGCCTTCTCCGGGATCGATCTCGTAGGCCAGCCCCTTAGTCTCCAGGGCCCTTTTAAGGGCCCCTTCGGCTTTTTCCCAGATCTCGTCCGAACCGACGTATTTCTCCGGCCGGGTAGAGAGAAAGATCTGATATTCCTTAAAACCAAAGGTCCCCAGGAAAAAGACCGTAAGGTCCAGACAACGGAAGATCTCTTCTTCGAGCTGGTCCTCCCGACAGAAGATATGGGCGTCGTCCTGAGTGAAGCCCCGCACCCTCATGAGACCATGCAACACCCCGCTGCGCTCGTAACGATAGACTGTGCCGAGTTCACACCAGCGGATGGGCAATTCCCGATAACTCCGACGACGGCTTTTGTAGATGAGGATGTGAAAGGGGCAGTTCATGGGTTTCAGCTGATATTCGATCTCGTCGATCTTCATCGGGGCAAACATGTTCTCGGCATAAAAGTCCAGATGACCCGAGATCTGCCAGAGGTGACGACGTGCGATGTGAGGAGTGACCACCAGCTCATAGCCCCGACGCAGATGTTCCTCTCGCCAGAAGTCTTCGATGATCTTCCGTACCAAGGCCCCTTTGGGATGCCAGAGGATGAGCCCCGGCCCCACTTCTTCTTGGATACTGAAGAGATCCAGGTCTTTCCCCAAGCGGCGATGGTCACGCTTTCGAGCCTCTTCGAGACGCTTTAGATGGGCCTCCAAATCCTCCTTTTGGAAATAAGCCGTACCGTAGATGCGCCAAAGCATCGGGTTCTTTTCATCTCCCCGCCAATAGGCCCCGGCCACGGAAAGGAGCTTGAAGGCCTTCACCCAGCCGGTATGTGGCACGTGAGGCCCTCGACACAGATCCACAAACTCTCCCTGGCGATAGAGACTAACCCTTTCTTCCGGTATCTCCTCCAGGAGCTCAAGCTTGTATTTCTCATCCAGATCCTCGAAAAGCTTCCTGGCCTCCTCCCTTGAGACCTCCTCCCGTTTTATAGGGAACCTCTTTTTGACAATCTTTTTCATGCGCTTCTCAATGGCCGCCAGATCCTCCGGGGTGAAGGGCCGTTGGTAGTCGAAATCGTAATAAAAACCCTGTTCGGTCGCCGGACCTATACCAAGCTTGGCCTCAGGGAAGAGTTCCTTTACCGCCTGGGCCAGGACATGGGCCGCCGAGTGTCTCAGGAGAAAGAGGGATTCTTCGTCTTCCGGAGTCAAGGGCCTCAATTCTCCGTCCTCAAAAAGGGGAGTCTCAAGGTCTACCAGCTGGTCCTTGAACTTGGCCCCTACCAAGTCTTTAAGATCGAGTTCCTTCAGAATTTCACCAACTTTGGTCCCCCTGGCACACACCTTCTCTTCGCCACCAGGCAAACGAATCCTGATTTCCACTTTCCCTCCTCACACTTGCTGATCGGCCAATGGACAGAGAAAAAACAAACCCTCCGGCCATAAAATTAAAAGGCATCTTTTGGGCGCGAACCCAAAGATGCCTTTTATTCCTCCGTGGTAGGCGCGGGCGGGATCGAACCGCCGACCTCTTGCGCGTCAAGCAAGCGCTCTCCCACTGAGCTACGCGCCTACTGGATCCATCAAAATGGTTATCAACCTTTAAAATCTTTGTCAATAGAAAGAAACGAAGACAGAAAGGGATCTCTCAGACTAGATATCTCCCCTTCCTACCAGTACAAGATCAAAGACCCAGAAAATTCTGGACGAAATGAAACGAAAGGTCTAGAAGAAAAAGAGAAAGGCCGGGAAGGGGGCGTAGATCATGGAAAATCTCCAATGTCTCTACTTGCCCTGGCCCCTTGACACCGGGGCTGACAAGGAAGGGGTCTTTTTGCCGGGAAGCAACGTTGTTTTCGACTTTCACGGAGACCCCTGTCGGGCCGAGCTGACCATTGTGATGGAGGGTAACCAGTTTATGGTCATCCCGGAGGTGATCGAGGCCTTTTCGAAGGAAATAGGCCGGGAGGTTCAAATCTTCTACGTCACCCTGCCTCCTCCTCGCTTCCGGCCCGTCCTGGAAGGAAAACCCCTTGCCATCGGTAACCTGGTCCTTCACATGGAACCAGAAGTCGTGATGGCTCCTCCGGAGTTCATGGCTAAAGTAGAAGGAATGATCCTAGAACCCGTCACCTTCATGGAAAACAGGGGAGTAGTTCTGGTTGTCAGGCGGGGAAATCCCAAGCAAATTAAAGGCCCCGAAGACCTCTTGCGCGAAGATGTAAGGATTGCCATCTCAAATCCCCAAACCGAGGTCAATTCGTATCAAACCTATTTAGAATCCCTTTCCCATGTGCCGGGTTTGCGGGAAAAGATCGAAAAAGAAGCCCTCAAGAGTCGGGTAATTCATCATCGGGAAGTCCCGGCCATGATCTACCATGGTTTGGCTGACGTCGCCCCGCTTTATTTCCATTTCGCTTACTATTATCAAAACCCTCAGTTCTTCCCGGAACCGGTTTTTGACTATCTCACCTTTCCCGAGGGCAAGAAGGCGAAGAGCCGTTACCAGGTGGCCCTGACACCCAAGGGAAAAGACCATCCCCTGGCGCGCCAGTGGAAAGAATTCTTACAGAGTGAAACGGTACGTGACATTTATAACAGACATGGTTTTTAATTTCACAAGCTATCAAATTGCGATTAATAAATAAGTTACATCTGATTGATCTTTTTGAACTCTTCGAAGAAAGAAATTTGAAAGTTTTTGATTTCACAAGAGCTTGACACCTTTTCTATAGGGCTTTAAATGACCAATTCCACCATCAAGGAGGTCCTGCATGGACAAAGACAAGGAGTTAATCGCCAAATACGCCGCCCAAGATGAAGAACTTCGGCAACTGGTTGAAGAACATCGAGCCCTGGACCAAAAACTGGAAGAATTTCACCGTCGTCCCTATCTCACTACCGAAGAAGAAATCGAAAAGAAAAAGATTCAGTTTCAAAAGCTGGCCTTAAAAGACAAAATCATGGCCATCGTGGAAAAATACCGTCAGATGGAGGAGGGTAAGGAGTAGTGGCTACCAAAATGACAGGCGCACAGATCATCGTGGAGGCCCTCAAGCGAGAGGGCGTGGACATCATCTTTGGTTATCCTGGTGGTGCGGTGATCGACATTTACGACGAGCTTTACCGCACCCCGGAGATCAAACACGTTTTGGTACGACACGAGCAGGGGGCCACGCATGCGGCTGACGGGCTGGCCCGTTCCACAGGCAAGGTGGGGGTTTGCCTGGTCACTTCTGGCCCAGGAGCCACCAATACGGTAACCGGAATTGCAACCGCCTACATGGATTCCATCCCTCTGGTGGTACTAACCGGACAAGTCCCTACCAAGCTCATCGGAAACGACGCCTTTCAAGAAGTTGACATCACGGGAATCACTCGACCGTGTACCAAACACAATTTCTTGGTAAAACGGGTAGAAGACCTGGCCTGGACTTTGAAAGCCGCTTTCCACATCGCCCGTACCGGTCGTCCAGGGCCTGTGCTGGTCGATCTGCCCAAAGACGTGCAGCAGGCCAAGACGGAATTCGTCTGGCCCGAGGAGATCAAACTGCGCAGCTACAATCCGGTTTACGAACCCCATATTAAACAGGTGGAAAAGGCCTACCGCTTACTCGAAGCCTCCACCAGACCCGTCATCCTGGTAGGAGGTGGAGTGATCTCTTCGGGGGCCCACGAAGAAGTGCGAGAGCTGGCCGAACTCTTGCACATCCCCGTTACCATGACTCTCATGGGGCTGGGAGGGTTTCCAGGCACCCACGAGTACTCCCTTGGCATGCTTGGAATGCACGGGACTTACTACGCCAACATGGCCGTAGCTAACAGTGATCTTATCATCGCGGTGGGTGCCAGGTTTGACGATCGGGTCACAGGCAAGGTGGACGCCTTTGCCCCTATGGCCAAGATTGTCCACATCGACATTGATCCCACTTCCATCCAGAAGAACGTGCGGGTGGATGTACCCATCGTGGGGGACTGTAAACGCGCCTTGGCTCGCCTCCTGGAGGTCATTCGTGAGGTGGGACGTCCCGCTAAACTCTGGAAGGAACAATTTAAAGAGTGGTGGGAACAGATCGACATCTGGAAACGGCGATATCCGCTCTCCTACAAACAGGACAGCGAACACATCAAGCCCCAGTTTGTCATTGAAAAGCTTTACGAACTTACCAAGGGCGACGCCATCGTGGCCACCGAAGTTGGCCAGAACCAGATGTGGACCGCCCAATTCTATAAATTTGATCGCCCAAGGACCCTTCTTTCCTCTGGAGGGCTGGGCACCATGGGTTACGGATTTCCCGCTTCCATTGGGGCCCAGATGGCCAATCCGGACAAACTCGTCATCGACATCGCTGGAGACGGCTCCATCCAGATGAACATTCAGGAAATGGCTACAGCCATGGACCAGCGACTTCCCATCAAGGTCATTATTCTCAACAACGGCTATCTTGGGATGGTGCGTCAATGGCAGGAACTCTTCTATGATCGGCGTTATTCTGCCGTACAGTTTGCCACCATTCCAGATTTCGTAAAACTGGCTGAAGCCTACGGCGCCACGGGTCTTAGGGCCACCAAGCCTGAAGAAGTGGAACCTGTCCTCAAAAAGGCCCTTGAGACCAAAGGTCTGGTCCTGGTGGATATCCACATCGCCCCTGAAGAGGGCGTCTTCCCCATGGTCCCCGCTGGGCGGGCGACAACGGAAATGATCCTGGTGTAAAGGAGAGGAGCTATGGAGAAGAAACATACCCTTTCGGTTCTAGTGGAAAACACTCCCGGGGCACTGGCCCGGATTGTCGGTCTCTTCTCCGGTCGCGGTTTCAATATTGATAGCCTTTGCGTGGCCGAGACCTTAGACCCCACGCTCTCCCACCTCACCCTTGTCACCCACGGGGACGACATGATCATCGAACAAATCATCAAACAGCTGCGCCGGTTGATAGATGTTTACAAGGTGGTGGACGTGACCGAGGAGGGAGAGTTTGTCGAACGGGAAATGGCCCTTATCAAGGTTCGGGCAGAAAAGGAAACCCGAGCCGAAGTCCTGCGAATGTGCGACATCTTCCGGTGTAAAGTGGTAGACGTCAGTCCACGCACTTACACCGTAGAAGTAACAGGTACGGAAAGCAAGATTGAAGCCGTGATCGAGCTATTGCGTCCTTTAGGAATCAAAGAACTGGTACGCACCGGAGTGGTGGCCATGCGGCGTGAAAAGAAATCGCCTTAAAGAGACCTAGAACACCGCCAAAAAGGGCCGGTTTTAAACCGGCCCTTTTTGTTTAATCCAGTCCAAGTTCTTTCAACTTTTCAGCCTTTGGACGGCCCTCTTCCCAGCCCCGCACCTTGTAATATTCTGGAAGAAGTTCGGAGAGCTTGACCACTGCTCCCTGATTGGGACCCTCTGGCATGGCTTCTTCAAGGAAGCGTTTAGGCAAGGTGTCTTCCGCCGGATCAAGACCAGCCTTCAAATTGAAAACCCGCTCTAGATTCCAGATCCTCTCACCACACCTGAGCATCTCCTCAAGCGTGTAATCAAAACCCGTAGCAGCTACCAGGAGATCGCGATAGTCTTCAGCTGAAAGGGCAAAGGAGGTAAAGAGACAGAGACCGAGAGAATCGATCACCGCCGTCAAGTCCTGAAAGGCCTTCACCCACTGAGCCTTACCTTCGGTGGACTGGGGGTCTAGTTTCTCAGGGATGCCCAGGATCTCGGGGGCAATCAGATAAGCCCTTACATGACAACCTCCACGATTGGCCGTGGCGTAAGCCAGGGCCTGACCCTGCACCCCTCTAGGATCATAGGCTGGAAGCTCCTGCCCCTTAACTGTCATGGCTAGTTCGGGATGACCGTAAGCCTCAGCCAGGCGCTTGGCCCCTTCGGCGAGTTTGTCTGCAAAGGGACCTTCTCTCAAGGCCAAAGCCCGAGTGTAGTAGACAATGGCCTCCGAACTTCCAAAGGTGGGTTCTGGACCTGGCAAAACATCCTCTCGGGGAATATGCCCTTTTTCAAAGAGTTCCATGGCACAGGCAATAGTGACCCCACAGGAAATGGTGTCCATCCCCAGACGATTACACAAGTAGTTAGCTTCGGTGACGGCAATGAGATCTTTCACTCCACAACAGGCCCCAAAGGCCCAACCGCTTTCATACTCTGGCCCTTCGCCCTTGTTGCCCGTAGGAAGCTCCGTAACACGCCCGCAACGGATGGGACAAGCATAACAGGCCTTGTTCTTCTTGAGATAGCCCTTTTCTACCAAGGCCTCTCCCGAGACTTCGTGGGTCGATTCAAAGACCCCGGTTTGAAAATTGCGGGTAGGATAAAGGCCGTTCTGATTAATAATGTTATCGAGGACCTTCGTCCCATATTTAGGAAGGGCCTCCCCTGTCACCGGATGGGTCTTTAGTTTTTCGACCTTCTCGCGAACAAAGTTTTTGAAGACCTCTTCATCTGGGGCCTGAGGCCTTTTGCTCCCCCGTACCACAATGGCTTTGAGCTTTTTAGACCCCATCACCGCTCCCACTCCGGAACGGCCGGCGGCTCGATGTTTGTCGTTGATCACACAAGCAAAACGCACCAAGTTTTCACCGGCGGGACCAATACAAGCCACACGGGCCTTCGGATCACCAAAAGCCTCCAACACCCTTTCAGTGGCCACGTCCGTCTCAAGTCCCCAAAGATCATCAGCCGGTCTTAGTTCTACCTCGTCATCTCGGATACTAAGATAAACCGGGGATTTAGCAGCTCCTTCAAAGATGAGCAGGTCGTAACCCGCAGCCTTGAGCTCCGCCCCAAAATGGCCTCCAGAATTGGAACCGGCGATGAGACCGGTGAGTGGGCTCTTACAGACTACGACGTAGCGCCCACCTGCCGGAGCCGCAGTCCCCGTGAGAGGACCAGTAGCAAAAATGAGAACGTTGTCCGGAGAAAGAGGATCGGCTTTAGGGTCCATGAGGTGAAAGAGATAATAGCCTCCCAGCCCCCGCCCTCCAATGAACCGACGAAGGACATCTTCTGAGAGGCTCTCTTTCTTAATTTCTCCACTAGAAAGGTTTACGCGTAAGACGCACCCAGCATAAGTCCCCGGCATAAGGCCTCCTTAAAGGGCTTTTTCCATTTTTATACCAAGGGACCACAGGGCGTCCAGCAAAATATGAGGGGCCTGGAGAGAAATCTCCAGGCCCGTGAGGGGAGGAGGTCTTATTTAGGAGAAGGTATGTCGCAAATCCGTCAAATAACCCACTACTTGATAAACTTTGGGAGAAATCTCTTCTTTCAAGACTTTGTAAACAGAAGAAAGCTCTTTTCGCTGCCTAATATATTCCAGAGCTTTTACAGCTGATTGATGAAGGGCATTGTGAGCCGGCTCGAGTTCTTGGAGAAGTTGCGCTTGATGGGCATCATAAGGTTTAAAAGTGGTAAGCCAGCGTCCCAAGGCACAACGTGTAGGATCAGTTTCTACTCTTGGATCTTCTCCGTTTAAGATGCCATTTAAGAGACGCTCACGCCATTGAAAATGTTGTAGGGTCATTGTAAGCACCTTGACCGAATCCTCAGCTAATTCCCTTGCTTCTTCGACGCTATGTCCGTCTATCTCAAAAAATTGGCGGACAACCGAAATTTCATGTACGATATCTGAGATTACTTCTTCTGTCATGCCAAGTTCCAAAGACATAATGGAAAATCTTTCGATTTTATGAGCCAGTTCTTGAACCTGATTGTTAACTTCGATCACGGCTGAAATTCCATCTTGGACATTGCGACTGATATCCTCGGTGGTAGCTGTTTGCTCTTCGGTTGCTGAAGCCATGGTGGTGGCCAGATCCCCGATGTTTGAAATTATCTCGTCTACGTCCCGGACGGCGCGTACGGCGTTTTCTACATCTTCTTGGACAGAGTTCACCATGTTGGCAATCTCTTCAGTCGACTTAGCCGTTTGCCTGGCAAGCTCTTTCACCTCGTTGGCCACCACGGCAAAACCCTTGCCCGCCTCCCCGGCCCGAGCAGCCTCGATGGTGGCGTTTAAGGCCAGAAGATTGGTCTGATCAGCAATCTGGGTGATGACCTGGACGATGTGGCCAATGCGTTCCGAATTTTCCTTGAGACGTTTCATCACCTCAGTGGCCACGTGTGCTTTGCGTCGAGCTTCCTCGCTGATGGAAGCTGTATGACCGACGTTTTGAGCAATTTCCTGGGTGGCTATGTTTAGTTGATCAAGGGATTGCGAGATGACTTTGAGATTCTCCGTTACCCTTTCGGTAGCCTCTGCTACCTGATTGGCAAACTCACCAATTTCTTGACTCTCTTTTCCAATGTTTTTACCCACGCTCGAAAGTTTCTCTGAAGCTTGGGAAAGGGTTTCTGTCTGTATTTTAAGAGTCTTCAATATTTCACCCATACTGGCAATCACATTATTGCACGCCTGAGCGACTTTTCCAAATTCGTCTCGGCTTTTGATGTTCACTACATTTTTAAAGTGTCCATGCCCAATCTCTCGCAGATTTGCTACAATCTCTTGAATAGAAGTGTTGATTTGTTTAGTCAAAAACAGACCAAAAGAAGTCAAAGCAATTATAGAAAAACAGAAAAGGAACAAAAGTCTGACCTCACTCTGTTTTAAAGAAGTAATCGCTTGCTTATTGCCTTCATTTACTTCCTGATTCAAAAAATCGGCAAATTCTGCACTATAACGATTAAAAGAACGAATAGCTGGTAGAAATTCTCCTTCTGCATACCGTTTAAATCCAGAAAAGTCTTCTCTTTTGAGAAGGGAAAGAGCCGTTTGCCCTGAAAAAGACAGACTCTTCATGTAATCTTTAAGATCCAGTAACAGATTGACGTTCTGATTTCTGAAATCCGTTCGTGAAAGGAAGGTCTCCCAAGTAGCAGAAATTTTCTGTAGTTTAGCTTGTAGTAATGACTGTCCTTCTAGTAGACTAACCTTTCCATCAATGATTTTTTCTACCAAACGTTCGGTTTGATAAATAAGATCTCGTAAATCCCCAAAAAGAAAGACTAGTTTAAAATCTCCATGCAAAGTCCTCAATTCTTTCTTGAGAGAGGAACTAGCCTGATGACAAAAGAAAAAATTCAAAGCAAACATCAATAGAACAAACCCTATCAGACCGAAGAGTTTTGTACGTAAGGATAAATTTTTAAACATCTCGCCCCTCCTCAAAATGATACATTTTTGTTGCTCAGATCTCTTTTCGGATGTTTTAGAACAAACTTGAGAATTTTTTTAAGGTTCAAGACGATTTTGGCAACAGAAGTCGCAAATTTGATGAAAAAAAAGGGCGTTTTGTTCCCGGAAAGAAATATGCTATTCGAAACCTCAGGATGGCAAACAAAGCACAAGAAATTGAGGTGGTCATCGTGGGTGGAGGGCGAAGGTGCCGCGATCTTCTCACCCTCTTTGAAGAATACGAACCGCGTCGTTTACGTCTCAAGATCCTGGGAGTAGCCGATCCAGATCCCGAAGCTCCAGGTGCTAAACACGCCCGTCTCAAAGGACTTTTCGTGACCGAAGATTTTCGTCAGCTCCTAAAGCGTTTTCCAAAAGTTGATTTAGTCATCGAGCTTACAGGTCGAGACGAGGTGCTTGAAGAAATCTTTCGTCTCAAAGCGAGGAAGACCAAGGTGCTCGATCACGTGGGTGCCACTCTCTTTGCTGAAATCATTACCCTTTTCCGTGAAAAGAGCCTCTATGAAAGGCGACTGGCCGAAGCTGAGACCCGTAGTTTGACCATGGAACTCATCTGTCATCTCGCCCATCGTATCAGGAACCCTCTCACCGTGATCGGAGGCCTTGCCAAGAGGCTAACCAAAGATCCAAAACTTCCCCCTGAAACGCAACGATACATCCGTGTCATCGCCGATGAAACAGAAAGACTGGAACAGGTGATGGAAGAACTGACCGAAGTCACAGAACCTTTGAAACCCCGTTTCCATCCCGTAGATCTAAACGCTCTGGTCCGAAAAGTAGGACGGACCTTTCAAAAAGACCTTCCTCCCGGGGTGAGGATCGAACTCCGTCTTGAACCGGACATTCCCGTTATCTACGCGGACGCCGGACTCCTTGAGAAGGCCCTTTGGGAACTTCTCAAGAACGCTTTCGAGGCCTTTGAAGAACAGAAAGGTCACATCATCTTAGAAACCCGTCTCTGTTATGACAGTACGGCCATGGTGGTCATTGACGACGGTCCTGGCATGGATGAAAAAACTCTTCAAAAAGCCACCCTCCCCTTCTTTACTACCAAATTCAAAGCTTCGGGATTGGGGTTATATTTGGTCAAGAAGGTGGCCCGCGCCCATGGCGGAAGGCTTTATCTTTACAGTCGACCAGGAGAAGGCACCATTGCCGCCCTTGAGCTCCCCATGCGGGTCAGAAAGCCGGTTCCACCGGTGTAAGCGCGTTGAACCTACCTCCACGAGCTGTTATATAGGCCGACATGGAAATCCGTTTTCAAAACACCCTCTCACGCCGAAAAGAACCCTTTGTACCTTTGAATCCCCCGCGGGTCACCATGTACGTTTGCGGCATCACCGCCTACGATGACTCCCACCTGGGACACGCACGCGCCGCCGTAGTCTTTGACGTGCTCTATCGCTTCCTGAAACACTTGGGATACGATGTGGTCTATGTACGCAACTACACCGATGTTGACGACAAGATCATCCGTCGGGCTAAAGAGACTGGACTTTCGTGCGAGGAGATTGCTAGGCGTTACATCGCAAGCTTTGACGAAGACATGAAGGCCCTGCGGGTACTGAAACCCACCTACGAACCAAAGGCCACAGAGCATATCCCCCAGATCATCGCCCTCATCGAACGTCTTATTGAAAAAGGTTTCGCTTACGTCTCGGAAGGGGACGTCTATTTCTCCGTGGAGAAGTTTCCCTCATATGGCAAGCTCTCCGGACGGAGTCTGGAAGAGATGCGAGCCGGGGCAAGGGTGGCGGTCTCAGAAAGGAAACGTCATCCTCTGGATTTTGCCCTTTGGAAAGCAGAAAAACCCGGAGAGCCTGCTTGGGAAAGCCCTTGGGGACGAGGCAGACCAGGCTGGCACATCGAATGTTCGGCCATGGCCATGCATTATCTGGGTGAGACCATCGATATCCACGGCGGGGGACTCGATCTCATCTTCCCTCATCATGAGAATGAAATCGCCCAGAGTGAAGCCGCTACCGGCAAACCTTTCGTGCGGTATTGGCTCCACAACGGAATGGTCACCGTGGGTCGTGAAAAGATGGCCAAAAGTCTGGGAAACTTCGTCACCATCAAACAGATGCTGGCCCGACATCATCCCGAAGCTTTGAGGCTCTTTCTCCTCTCCATGCACTACCGTAGCCCCCTTGACTATTCCGAAAAGGTAGTCTCCGACCACGAAAAGGCCTTGGAGGGTTTTTACGAAACCCTTTATCTCCTGGGCCGTCTTGAACCCGTCACCGAGGAAGCCCCTCAAAAACAGAGAGCTTCCCTCGAGAAGCTGGCCCAAGAAATAGAGGCCTTTCCGGAAAAATTTCTTTCGGCCCTGGCCGACGACCTAAACACCGCTCGGGCCATCGGAGAACTCTTCACCCTGGAGAGGGGACTCAACCAGTTGTTGCAAGCCTGTGGTCGAAGGCCTAGTGTAGCCCATCTGCGTCTGGCACAGCGGGCCCATGAAATCATCAAAGAACTAGCCGGCGGCATCCTCGGGATATTGGCTGAAGAACCCGAGGCCTTCGTGGAAGAAGCCCGACAAAGGGCCCTTCAAAGAAAAGGGCTCTCAAGGACACAGATTGAGGAAAGAATCAGGGAACGCGAAGAAGCCCGTCAGAGGAAGGACTTCGAACGAGCTGATGCCATCCGTGAAGAGCTGGCTCGAAAGGGGATCATCTTGCGCGATACCCCTTGGGGAACCTTCTGGAAGGTTGAAGGATGAAGCTGCCGCTTCACTGGGTAGACATCGTGGTGGTCGTTACCCTGGGTCTCTTCATCCTGCGCAACGCCTGGATTGGATTTCTGAGGGGGCTTTCTTCTTTGATGGGTCTGGTGGCTGGTTACCTTGCAGCCAGTCGTTTGAGTCCTTTCGTCGAAGGGATCCTTGCCCCCTGGTTCGAGGTCTCCTGGTTAAAGGTGATTTCCTTTAGTCTAAGTTTCCTTCTTGGGTTTCTGGCGGTCTTCATTTTGGTCGAATTGTTAACCCGCCTGTTGAAAGACTTGCACCTGGCCTGGATAAACCACTTGCTCGGAGCGGGTCTCGGTTTCCTCAAAGGATTCATTCTCCTGGCCTTCTGCTTCTTCCTCCTGGCCACTTTTTATCCTCAAAGTGAACGCTTCTTCAGGAACTCTCTCACCTATCCTTACCTTGTCTCTGGAACAAGATTTCTGGTTCAAATCCTTCCTCCAGAATGGAAGAGCCGTTTCAACTACAATCTCAGACACTTTTTCAGGCGCCATGGACAAAAAATTTGAAGAATTAGGTCCTCTTTTTGTCAGACTGGTTGAAATCGTCGCCCGCCTCCGGGGTCCGGACGGCTGCCCTTGGGATCGTAAACAGAGCCCTGAGACCCTCAAAAAATATGTCCTCGAAGAGGCTTACGAAGTAGTGGAAGCCATTGAAAAAGCAAATCCTCTGGAGGTGTGCGAAGAAATCGGTGATGCCCTCTTTCTCCTTGTCTTTTTGGCCTATCTTTACGAAGAGGCGGGATATTTCAGGTTGAGAGATGTCCTCAGTCTTTGCGCCGAAAAGATGATCCGGCGCCATCCCCACGTATTCGGGAAGCAAAGCCTATCTGAGGCCGAAGAAGTCGTGGCTCAATGGCAGAAGATTAAAGAAGAGGAAGCCAAGAAAAAGGGGCTTTCCACCTCTTCGGTCTTGGGCAATCTGCCCCGCACCCTGCCGGCCCTGCAACGGGCCTTTCGGGTCGGGGAAAGGGCCTCCCGCGTGGGCTTTGATTGGTCACAGCCCGAAGATCTTTTTTCAAAACTGGAGGAAGAAATAGAGGAACTCAAAGAGGCCGTTTCCTTACGGCAGACCTCCAAAATAGAGGAAGAGATCGGAGATCTCCTCTTCACCGTAACAAATTTGGCCCGCAAACTCCAGATAAACCCTGAAGAGGCCTTAGGAAAGACCGTAGCCAAATTCATTCACCGTTTCACCGAGATGGAAAGGCGTTTTCACGAAAAGGGTCGCTCTTTAAGGGAAGCGAGTCTCGAAGAGATGGACGCTGTGTGGGAAGAAATAAAACAGACAGAGGACTGATCACTTCTTCGAGGTGTGGCAAACAAAACAACCACACTCTTCGTTTCCGGAACCAGCCTCGCAAGTGGTATAATCCCACCGGAGCATATCAGGATAAGGGCTACCATGGGCCCGGTGACAGGAAAGGCACATGACCTTGTCCTCCCCGGGACGCACCTCCGAAAGTGGCCCCCCTTGCCCCTGTAAGGCTTCAGCATCCGGGCGGGCCACTGGTGCTAAGGGATTGTAAACGGTGTACTGGGCGTACTCTCCCCGGTTGGGCAAGACCACTCCAGAGGGATGTCTCAACCAAGGATTTCCGTCACCCCCATTGGGCCATCCTCCTTCAGGCCAAGAGTGGAAGGCGTTGTGACAGCCAGCACAGAAGTCGCTGATTCCTTGCGCCTGACCACCGTATGCCAGCGGAGCAAAGGGCTTGGGATAGTCTTCATATTCGTTGTGATCACTGGGGCTTACCGTCTGTTCCCAGTCTGGGTCCTCGATGCCGGCTACTGCCGGAGGATTATGCGGGGGTATATTCCAGAATCGGGCTCCGGCTTTGTTGATAAAACGATAACCTCCACCGGATTCGTCTACGAATTTGTAGCCGTTGCCAAGCATAAACCTCTCATCGTTGGCGTGGTGGGCTGCATCGTGACAACCAATACACCCGTTGCCGCGGATGGGATTGAAGAGAGGACCGGGCCCTGGACCATAACGAATGGAAGCCAACGACTTGTGGCAACCCTCAAAACCACAGCTGTTGGGCACCACCCCGAACTTGCTCGTACCTCCGGGAGCCCAAGCCAGCGTAGCGTCAGGGTTGATGACGTTATGTCCATATTCGTCACCCACCTGTTCTACCCAATAAAAATTGCCTCCCGCCAGGGTTCCGGAAGGACTCCCATCGGAAGGATAAGCTGGCGGGGCGGAGTTGAGCACGATGGGGATGCGCGTTTCTCCAAGACTGACGATGGTGACACTTCCATCATTTGAATGACAACCCACACAATCCTTATTGGTGAGATGCTGGTAAGGGCCAACCGAGGAGACCAGCTCTCCGTTCTGAGAGTTGTGCATGGTATGACAATTGGCACAAGGGCCATGAACCCGAGCCAGGATCCTCGAAGCGGAAACACCCAAGATCACCAAGACCAAAACGAAAAAGGAAGCCCGCCCCCAAAGACCTCTTATCATTGCCGTCTTCTCCCAAAATTGTCAGCAGAGTCAATAAATTGACGAAGAACAATCGCTTAAATCTATAAAGCTCTTTTTAGACTACAATGTTTATTTTAAAAGACAAGTGGTATTATTTTAAACTAAGACGGATTTATACGACTTTAATTGTTAAAAATAGCATATTATTTGGCCAATCTTCCTTGTTTTGGATTTAAATTTATGTTTAATCGATCCCTGAAAGGGAGCTAGTGTCTTCAATTATTCACATTTTATCCGTGTGAGGGCTTGCCAACGCCCGGCTTAAGGTTTTGACTGCAGACCATGATCATCTGGACGGGGCAAAAGAATTGTTATGATTCCTCCGGGAGGATTATCCCTTGTGAAGGAAGTGGTCAGGACGGTGAATATCGAATTGGAGTCTGGATAGAGCCCCGCTTTAAAGTTTCAGATGGTCTGGTCCTGGACGTGTTAACAGGACTTTACTGGCCTCAAGAAGCCAACCTCTTGGGACTGCCTCTGAACTGGGAAGAGGCGCTTGAACAGGTCAGAAAATGGAACAAAGAACGCCTTTTAGGTTTTACGGATTGGAGGTTGCCCAACCGGCGAGAATTAAGAAGTCTCCTCTTCTTGGAGAATAAAAATCCAGTCCTTCCTAAAGGCCACCCTTTTAAAGGGGTCTTTCACGGATGGTACTGGACTTCCACTTCCGCTGCGATTAACCCGGGTTACGCCTGGAACATCCATTTTGGCGGAGGACGTATGTTTTACAGTCGCAAGGACGAAGAGCGACTCCTTTGGCCAGTGCGCGGAAAAAATCAAAAACTTTTTGTCACAGGCCAAAAACAATGTTTCGACTCCTCCGGACAAGCGATTCTGTGCGATGGAAGTGGCCAGGATGGTGCTTATCAGGCTGGCCGCCCTTGGCCCAAACCCCGTTTTCAGGCAGAAAGTGACGCCGTAGTAAAAGACCTCCTCACTGGGCTCCACTGGACCCGCTGCGCGGATCTGGCTCCGGGGCTTGTCAGCTGGGAGGAAGCTTTTCAAATCATTGAAAAGATGAACGGAAAAAACTGGGGAGGTTTTTCGGATTGGCGCTTACCTGGCATTAACGAGCTGGAATCCCTGGTAGACTGTTCCCAACATTCACCCGCCCTGCCCCCAGATCACACCTTTGGAGAAGTTCAGGAATTCTACTGGTCTTCTACCACGAGCTTTTATGAACCCGCTTGGTCTTGGGCCCTTTATTTGGCCAAAGGGGCCACCGGCGTCGGCTTGAAGAAAGGACGGCATTTTTATCTCTGGGCCTGTCGAGGAAGACCTTAAGCCGGCGGAGGGACTTGAACCCTCAACCCTGGGATTACAAATCCCATGCTCTGCCAATTGAGCTACGCCGGCAACTAACTGATCTAAATCTATCAGTTCCCGATATCCTCATCAACGCCCCGAGAAAGAAGAAAATTGACACCCCTTGACCTTGAACTTAGTTCTTAAACAGAACCCTTCTCTGAGGGAGACCTTCTGATGCTTGAAAAGTTTTTCCGTCCCCGATCGGTAGCCGTAGTAGGTGCTTCGCGCAAGCCTGGTAAGGTGGGACATGATGTGGTCGAGAACCTCCTTGATTTTGGATTCAAAGGTCAGATCTTTCCCATCAATCCCAAGGCCGAAGAGATCCTGGGGCTCAAGTGCTATCCTCGTCTTACAGAAGTCCCTGAAGAAATTGACTTGGCCATCATTGCCGTCCCGGCACCCGTGGTCTTAGAAGTCCTAAAAGACTGCGTGGTCAAAGGGATAGAGGCCGTAGTCATTCTCTCGGCGGGTTTCAAAGAAGCCGGAGCCGAAGGTGCCCGGCTCGAAAGAGAACTCGTGTCTCTGGCCAGAGAACACGGTCTTCGAATCATTGGCCCCAACTGTTTGGGGGTACTCGACACCTACCACCGTCTCAACGCCACTTTTGCCGCTGTCAAACCCAAACGGGGGCGTATCGGCTTCTTTTCCCAATCCGGGGCCCTTTGTCTGGCCGTCTTGGAATGGGCCAAAGCCGAAGGGATAGGGCTTTCACGCTTCGTAAGCCTTGGCAATAAGTGTGATGTTTCGGAAATCGAATGTTTGCGTGCCCTGGCCGAAGACCCCCATACCGAAGTGATCATGGGCTATGTGGAGGGTATTGACGAAGGCCGTACTTTTCTTGAGGTTGCACGTGAAGTCTCGCGAAAGAAACCCATCGTTATCTTTAAAAGCGGAGTCACCGCGGCTGGGGCACGGGCAGCCTCTTCTCATACGGGCTCTCTGGCGGGCTCAGAAGCGGCCTACCAGGCGGCCTTCAAGCAGGCAGGAGTACTCCGAACCCAAACCCTGCGTGAATTTTTTAACCTTGCCCTCTTTTTGGCCTTGGAACCCGTACCCACCGGTCCCAAAATCGCCATCGTCACCAATTCAGGAGGCCCCGGTATCATTGCCGCTGACGCCTGCGAGAAATCATCTCTGGAAATCCCCACTCTTCGTGCCGAGTTGGTTGAAAAATTGAGGCAAATCCTCCCGCCCCACGCTTCTTTCTACAATCCCATAGACGTCTTGGGAGACGCAGACGCGCAACGCTATTTTGAGGTTCTGCGTGTTCTCGTCGAAGAGCCCCAATTGAACGCCTTTTTGATCATCCTTTCTCGGACTGCAACCGTAGATCCTGAAGAAGTTGCCAAAGGGCTCAGGGAATTCGTCGGAAAGAAACCCGTGACAGCCTGTTTTCTAGGCGAAGAAAGTGTCAAAAGGGCTCGCAGGATCCTTCTGCGAAACAGAATTCCCCCTTTCGAATATCCCGAAGAGGCCATTAAAGCCCTTGAACAGGCCTGGTTATACCGGTTCTATCTGAACAAACCCCAAGAAACTCCCAAGCGGCCAAAGGTTGATTTTGAGCGGGCCAAACGAGCCTTAGAAGCCGCAAGGCTTGAGGGCCGACAGGTCCTCTTCGATTACGAGGTGCGGGAAGTCCTTGAGGCCTACGGATTCCGTTTTCCCAAATCCCTCCTGGCTCGCACCACTGAAGAAGCGGTCCTGGCGGCCCGTGTCATCGGTTATCCCGTAGTCCTCAAGATCGTCTCGCCCAATATTCTCCACAAGACAGACGTAGGAGGGGTCAAAGTAAACCTTCGTTCCGAACAGGAATTGCGAGAAGCCTTTCTTGAAATCACCAACCGGGTGAGGAGCCGCGAACCACGGGCTACTATTATTGGAGTCTTAGTCCAAGAAATGATCACCGAGGGGCGAGAGGTAATCCTTGGTTTCAATCGGGACCCACAATTCGGTCCCCTGGTGATGTTCGGTCTCGGTGGTATCTACGTGGAGGTCCTGAAAGACGTTTCCTTCCGGCTGGCGCCTTTTGGCCCCCTGGAAGCCCGTGAGATGGTGCGCGAGATAAGAAGTTTCCCCCTCCTCAAAGGGATACGAGGGGCCAAAGAAGCCGATCTCGAAGCCTTGGTGAATCAAATAGTCCGTTTCGCCTTCCTCGCGGCAGACTTCCCGGAATTGACGGAAGGGGAAATCAATCCTCTGATGGTTTGTCCCAAAGGGCATGGTGTATGGGCCGTAGACGCCCGGTTAATCTTAGGAGGGGATTAAAGATGGTAATTTATGTAGCCTCTACAGGACCTTATGCTGGAAAGACCCTCACCCTTCTTGGTCTTGGGAAGGCTTTAGAAGGGAAAGATATTCGTTTCCTGAAAACCCTGGGGAATCGTCCCTTGGCCCGGAACGGAGTCCTTCTTGACGAAGACGCCCTGGTGGTAGCAGAAGCTTTGGCACTTGAACAGGAAAAGTCGAGCCTTTGCGGAATAGTCCTTACCCAAGATCTCCTGGTGGAGGCCTTGAAAGGAGGATCCCTGCCAACCAAAGAAACGATCCTGAGACAAGCCCAAACTCTTGAGAAGGAAGGCGAAGTCCTTTTGGCCAGCGGTTTCGGAACCCTTTATTCTGGTAAATTTCTCGGGGCCTCTAATCTGGAACTGGCCCTGGCCCTTGAAGCGAAAGTGGTCTTAGTCGCCAGGTTCGAAGGAGAATTTGTCATCGATTATCTTTTGCAAGCCCGTCAGGATCTCGGAGAAAGGCTTAAAGCGGTGGTGATCAACGCCATCGAAGAGGAAGCCCGTCCCCTTTACGAAGAACTGGTCCGTCCTTTCCTCCAAAAGGAAGGCTTTGAGATCCTGGCTGAAATTCCGCGGGACAATCTTTTGCAAGCGGTCTCGGTTTCGGAACTGCGTGACTTTTTGGCAGCCCGGGTCCTGGTAGCCGGCCGTGAAGATCGTCTAATAGAACGTTTCCTCATCGGAGGGATGCAAGTGGACAAGGCGGTCACCTATTTCAAGAAAACGCCAAACTTCGGTGTCATCGTGGGGGGTGACCGCTCCGACATCCAATTAGCTGCCATTGAGACCGGGGCAGTCTGTCTCATTCTCACCGGAGGTCTCTATCCTAATGAGATCATCCTGGCTAAGGCCGAAGAACACGAGGTGGCGGTGTTGGTAGTCCCGGATGACACTTATTCCACGGCCCAAAAAGTGGAAAGACTGCCTCTGGTGACTAGATTGCGACATCCGAGTAAACTCAAACGGGCCTTTGAGATCACAGAACGTTTCTTCCGTCACGAAATCCTGGACAGGCTCCTCGGGAGTGAGAGATGAAGAATAAAGAGGTGGCCGAGATCTTTCGAAAGGTAGCGGCCCTTCTTGAAATCAAAGGAGACAATCCCTATCGTATCCGGGCCTATCAACGGGCAGCCCAAAACATCGAGGCCTTGACCGTTGAGGTGGAAGAGCTTGCGGCTCAAGGAAAACTTGAACGCATTCCTGGCATCGGAAAAGATCTTGCCCAGAAGATCAAAGAAATCCTGGAGACTGGCACCCTCCAGAAGTACGAAGAACTTAAGCGCGAAATTCCCCCAGAGCTCCTCAAGTTTTTGGAGATCCCTGGTTTTGGCCCTAAAAAGGCCAAAATGGTCTATGAAAAACTCGGAATCAAAACCATCGAAGAACTGGAAAAGGCCTGCCTTGAACACCGTCTCTCACGTTTGCCTGGTTTTGGCCCCAAGACCGAAGAAAACATCCTCAAAGGAATCCGTCTCCTCAAACAGAAGAAAGGGCGTCTTCCACTAGGGCTGGTCTTGCCCTGGGCAGAAGAGATCGTCTCCCTACTCAAGCAAAAGAGTCCCGTGGACCGCATCGACATAGCGGGCAGCATCCGTCGGCGACGGGAAACCGTAAAAGACATCGATATCCTGGTCACCTCCAAGAACCCTCTAAAGGTAATGGACGTCTTCGTTTCCCTGCCGATGGTGGAGGAAGTACTCCTCAGGGGAGAGACCAAGACCAGTGTCCGTCTCAAATATGAAGGCATCCAGGTAGACCTGCGGGTGGTAGATCCGGTATGCTACGGGGCTGCCCTGGCCTATTTTACCGGCTCCAAGGCCCATAACATCCGTATTAGAGAACTTGGGGTCCAGAGGGGGCTTAAGATCAACGAATATGGCATTTTTCGAGGTCAGGAGCGCATCGGAGGCCAGGAAGAGGAAGAAGTCTTCGAAGCCGTGGGGCTGCCATGGATCCCTCCTGAACTGAGAGAAGATCGAGGAGAAATCGAAGCCGCCCAAGCTGGACGGTTGCCCAGACTCGTAGGTTACGATGAAATCCTGGGAGACTCCCACGTCCATTCCAAGTGGAGTGACGGTTCCTCTTCCATCGAGGAGATCGCTGCTTACGCCCGAAAACTGGGCCTCAGATGGGTAGGAATCTGTGATCACTCTCAAGGATTAAAGGTCGCTGGCGGCCTTCCGATGGAAAAAATTGTGGAAAAAAAACAGGCCATTAAAGAGTTCAACAAACGTTCCAAGGACGTAAAGCTCCTGTGTGGTACCGAAGTAGACATCCTCTCTGACGGTCGCCTGGATTATCCGGACGAAGTCCTTAAGGAATTCGACCTGGTGATCGCCTCCATCCACAGCGGCTTCAAACAAGATGAAAAGACCCTTACGGAACGCCTGATCTCCGCCATGAAAAATCCTTTTGTGCACTGCATCGGACACCCTACCGGAAGGCTCTTGGGAGAACGTGAGCCCTATCCCCTTGACCTGGAACGTCTGATCAAAGTAGCTCAAAAAACTCGCACCATCTTAGAGATCAATGCCTATTACAAGCGTCTTGATCTGAACGACCTCCATGCCAGGGCCGCCAAAGAAGCCGGTGTTAAACTCCTCATCGGTACCGACGCCCACTTGGTCGATCAAATGTCCTTTCTCCACCTAGGAGTGGCCATGGCCCGCCGGGGTTGGTGTGAAAGGGATGACATCCTGAACACTTTAGACTACAAAGAGCTCTTGAAACACTTGAAAGACATCACCGCATGGAAGCTAAAAGTACTTTCTTGAACCCGGAAAAGAGTTGGTGGTTGAGTCTTTTCCTGTTTTCAGCAAGCCTGCTCTTCCTTTACCATCCCATTCTTGAAAAATTGGTCTACGATTGGTGGCACGATCCGAACTATTCTCACGGTATCCTCCTGCCCCTTTTCTCAGGATATCTGATCTGGCAAAAGAGAGGTGAGCTTTTGACCCATCCTCTGAAAGCCAGCTGGTGGGGCCTTCTGGTAGTGGGAGTAGGGCTTCTTTTTCTCCTTCTGGGGTGGGTGGCCGGGGAACAATTTACTCAACGGGTCTCCTTCTTAGTAGTTCTTTACGGAGGACTCATCTTCCTTCTCGGTTGGCCTGTGGCCCGAAAACTTGCCTTTCCCGTTGGGATCCTGCTCTTGGCTATTCCCATTCCCTACGTCATCTATAACACCCTTACCTTCCCCTTAAAGCTCTTGGCTACCAAAATGGCCACCAGCCTTCTCCAAAGTATAGGACTGTCCGTCTATCGGGACGGTAACATTATCGTTTTACCCAACACCACTTTGGAAGTGGTAGACGCCTGTTCTGGCATCCGTTCTCTCATCTCTCTTCTGGCAATCTGCGTTATCCTGGCCTATTTCGTCCGAAGACCCCTCTGGAAATTGCTATTTGTGTTGGCTTCGGTTCCCGTCGCCATCGGTGTGAACGTACTCCGCATCTTTGTCACTGGTATCCTCTCCTACAAGTTTGGCGCCGAAGCCGCTGAGGGTTTCTTTCACACCTTCTCCGGTTTAGCGGTATTTACTCTTTCATTAATCTTGGTCTTTTTAATTTACCATCTGGTCAAAGACCGATGATCAAGCGCGCCCTCCTTCTAGCCGCTATTCTTTTGGCTTTCTCCTTGGTGCTCGAAGCGGTGAGCACCCAGAAACCCGTTCCCATCAAGATGGATCTATCCCTTTTTCCCCATCGCATAGATGGCTATCAACTCACCAAAACCGAAAGAATGGATGAGAAAATAGAACGCGTCCTCGGAGTGGACAATTACTTGATGGGTGATTACTGCCAGGGGCGTTTCTGTATAGATCTTTACGTAGGTTATTTCGAAGAACAACAAGAAGGGGCTATGATCCATTCCCCCAAGCACTGTATGCCAGGAGGGGGCTGGAGTCCCATCTCGGCCGAGATCATCGTCCTCGAAACACCTCTGGGACCGCGAAAGATCAATCGTTTCCTTCTACAAAAAGGGGGAGAGAAGCTTCTGGTTTACTACTGGTATCAAGGACGCGGACGCGTGGTGGCCTCGGAATTCAAAGACCGGCTCTACCTCTTACTTGATCGTCTCCTCAAAAGGCGTTCCGACGGGGCCCTGGTACGTCTCATTGTGCCTTATTCGCCAGAGGCAGAGGCCAGACTCCAGGCCTTCACCAAGGCCCTTTTCCCGATCTTGGAACAATATTTACCTTCTTAAGGCCAACGCAGAAGCATCTGCCGGGCCACCTCACTAGCCTTTTCCCGTCCAGCAAGTAGTTCTACCAGGGTAAAGGCAAAGGGAAGAGCCGTGCCCGGTCCCTGGCTGGTGACCACGTTTCCGTCTACCACCACCGGATCATCTGCCACCTCTGCCCCCTTCAATTCGTCCCTAAGGGACGGATAGATGGTGGCCTTTTTGCCTTCAAGCCATCCGAAGGCCGCCAAGGCCCCGGGTGCAGCACAGATGGCGGCACACATCTTTCCCCTTCCCTTTATTTTCTCCAAGAGTTCCTTCACTCTCGGATCTCGCTTCAGGTTTTCAACCCCCGGGAGACCTCCGGGGAGCACCACCAGCTCGAGTTCCTGTGGGTCAAGATGCTCGATGGTGACGTCTGGTACGATCCTTACATTGCGAGCACTGGGAATCGGACCTTCTTCCAAACCTGCAATGACGCACTCGATCCCCGCCCGCCGAAGGACGTCCACCACGGTTACGGCTTCCAGTTCCTCGTAACCTGGAGCCAGCAAGAGGGCGACCTTGGCCATAAGAAAAACCCTCCTTCCTGGATGTTGAAAGAACTAATAGTTCAAGAAAGCCGTAATGACCAGAGAGAAATTCTTTTGTGATCTCGGCTTGAAGAGCCCGCACAAAAGGGCTAAACGTAAGGGGCCGAAGACAACGAAAGGGGAAAGAGCATGGACCTCCTCGGAGACTGGAAACGGACGCATCATTGCAACGCCTTACGGGCGGAAGACATTGGACGAGAAGTGGTCCTCATGGGATGGGTCCTGCGAAGACGCGACCACGGTGGAGTGATCTTCATTGACTTGCGGGATCGGGAGGGTCTCACCCAGGTGGTGTTTGAACCAGAGGTCAATCCCGAAACCCATGCCCATGCCCATCGCCTGCGAGCTGAGTACTGCATCGCGGTGAAAGGTCGTGTCCGGCGTCGGCCCGCTGGAATGGAAAATCCAAAGATAGAAACAGGTGAGATCGAAGTCGAAGCCCATGAGCTCAAGATCCTCAACCCCTCCAAGACCCCACCTTTCCCCCTGGACGAAGAAGTGGAGGTCTCCGAGGTAAACCGTTTGCGTTATCGTTATCTGGATCTGCGGCGTCCGGAGATGACAAAGGCCCTGCGTTTCCGCCACCAAGTAGCACGAGCGGCCAGACAATTCCTTGACGAACACGGTTTCATAGAGGTTGAAACCCCTTTCCTCACCAAGAGCACCCCGGAAGGGGCACGTGACTATCTGGTTCCGAGCAGACTTTATCCAGGAAAGTTTTACGCCCTTCCTCAATCTCCACAACTTTTCAAACAAATTTTGATGGTGGCGGGACTCGACCGTTATTACCAGATCGTTCGTTGCTTTCGAGACGAAGACCTGAGGGCGGATCGGCAACCCGAATTCACTCAGCTAGATCTCGAGATGTCTTTTGTCACAGAAAAAGACGTAATGGACCTCCTCGAAGGTCTGGTGGCACATATCTTCCGGGAAACCTTAGGAGTTGAACTGGAAAGGCCCTTTCCCATACTATCTTATGAAGAGGCCCTTTCACGTTACGGCACAGATCGCCCCGATCTGCGTTTCGATCTGGAACTGGTAACCCTCACCGACATCTTCCGACAAACCGAGTTCCGCGTCTTTGCCGAAGTGATTAAACGCGGCGGTCTGATCAAGGGACTTTCCGTACCTCATGATTTCTCTCGCAAAGAACTAGATGATCTCACGGCCCTAGCTAACCAGTTGGGAGCAAAAGGTCTGGCCTGGATCAAGGTGCGGGAAGGGGGTGATCTCCAGTCGCCCATCGTCAAGTTCTTCTCAGAGGAAGAAACCAGGGCCCTGCTTGAAGCCCTGAAACCCGTTGCCCCAAGCACCATCTTTTTTGTGGCGGATCAACCCTCGGTGGTCAATGAGGTGCTAGCCGAATTGCGCGTGGAATTAGCCCGGCGCCTGGATCTCATCCCTCAGGGAACTTTCAAGTTCTGCTGGGTGGTGGATTTTCCCCTGGTGGAATGGGACGAAGAAGAAGGACGCTTCGTGGCGATGCATCATCCTTTCACCTCCCCTAAAGAAGAAGATCTCGATCTCCTGGAGAGCGCCCCGGAAAGAGTACGCTCCAGGGCCTACGATCTGGTACTAAATGGTATAGAGGTGGGGGGTGGGAGCATACGTATTCATCGGCCAGAGATCCAGGAACGCGTCTTCCGGCTCCTTAAGATCAGCCCAGAGGAAGCGCGTGAGAAGTTTGGTTTCTTGCTAGAAGCACTGGAATACGGTGCTCCACCGCACGGCGGCTTTGCCTTCGGTTTTGACCGTTTGGTCATGCTCATGCTGGGGCGTCGAAGTATCCGGGAGGTGATCGCCTTTCCCAAGACTCAACGGGCACAATGTCTGCTCACCGGAGCTCCGGCTCCCGTAACCATGACCCAACTCACTGAGCTCCATCTTCTACCGGGATGGGAGGTAGAAAAAAAGCGTTAAGCCTTGGCAAAGCAGATCTCAAAACTTAGCATAAATTTATGCCTGGTCGGGTAATCATCGTTTCAAATCGCCTCCCGGTCACCGTTACCAAGCGCGAAGGAAAGCTTCATTTTCAGCCCAGCGCCGGGGGTCTGGCTACGGGATTAGGTTCCTTTTATCGGGAAAAAGACGGGCTCTGGCTGGGTTGGCCTGGAATTTCGCTCGAAAGTGTCAGAGGACGAGAAGAAGAAGTAGTCCAAAAGCTGGCTGAACTCTCCTGTCGCCCTATTTTCCTCACCCAGCGTCAGATTGAAAACTTCTACTACGGCTTCTCAAACAAGACCCTCTGGCCCTTGTTTCACTATTTTCTGCAATATGCTGTCTTTGATTCCAGACTCTGGGAAGCTTATCGTCGTGTGAATCGCCTCTTTTGTGAAGCTGTTTGCGAGGTAGCGGACGAAGACAGCATCATCTGGGTCCATGATTACCAACTTCTTCTCCTCCCCGGGATGTTGAGGGAACGCCTTCCTGAGGCTCGTATCGGTTTCTTTCTCCACATCCCCTTTCCTTCTTACGAGATCTTTCGGGTCCTGCCCTGGCGAGAAGAAATCATCCGGGGGCTTATCGGAGCAGATCTCATTGGTTTCCATACCTTTGATTACGTACGCCATTTCGTGAGCAGCGTACGTCGCCTTCTGGGCTACGAACACAGCTTAGGCCTCATCGCCACTGACACCCGCGTGGTTCGGGTGGACGCCTTCCCCATGGGAATTGACTTTGGACGATTTGCCGAAAGCCATGAGAAGGCCGAGGTCCTCCACGAAATAAGACGTATCAGACGACGAGTGGGGGATCGGCGGGTCATCCTCTCGGTTGACCGCTTGGACTACACCAAAGGTATTGCCCAGCGCCTCAGAGCTTACGATCTCCTCTTTGAACGTTATCCCCAGTATCGCGAAAAAGTGGTCCTCATCCTGGTCGCAGTCCCCTCTCGGACCAGGGTGGAACATTACATGATGCTCAAACGAGAAGTGGACGAACTCATCGGTCGGATCAACGGTCGACACGGAGCCTTTGGTTGGACACCCATCTGGTACCTCTATCGGTCCGTGCCATTTCATACCTTGGCTGCCCTTTACTATCTGGCTGACGTGGCCTTGGTGACACCTATGCGTGATGGCATGAACCTCATCGCCAAGGAATACGTGGCTACCGTACCGGAGGATCACGGCGTGCTAATTCTTTCGGAAATGGCTGGAGCAGCAGCAGAACTCGGAGAGGCCATCATCATCAACCCCTATGACATCAATAGAATGGCCGAGGCTATGCATGAAGCCTTGGAAATGTCGGAAGAAGAAAAACGTGAACGAAACCGAACCATGAAGGTCCGCCTCAAACGTTACGATGTCCACCGTTGGGCCAACGAATTTATGGGGAAGTTGCTCGAGGTCAAAGAACTCCAGGAAGCTTTCTCCGCCCGCCGAATCACACCGGATATCATCAATAAGATGCAGGAAGACTTCCAAAAGGCCCGGAATCGAATCGAATTCCTGGACTACGATGGCACCCTGGTTGGTTTTGCCTCCCGTCCAGAAAAAGCTAAACCAGACGAAGAAGTACGCACCCTTTTGAAAAAATTGGCCTCTTTTCCGAACAATAAAGTGGTGCTAATAAGCGGTCGGAACAAAGAAACCCTAGAAAAGTGGTTTGGGGATCTAGCAGTGAACCTTGTGGCGGAACACGGTGTCTGGATCAAGGAACCAGGAAAGGATTGGGAACCGATAGAACCCATCTCTTCGGACTGGAAAGAGGCCATTCGGCCCATCATGGAGGCTTTTGCTGATCTCACTCCAGGGGCCTTTGTGGAAGAAAAAGACTACGCCCTGGTCTGGCACTTTCGCCTGGCGGACCCCGAACTTTCAGCGGTAAGGGCGCGAGAACTCAAGGACGCCCTTTGCGACATCACCCAGAATCTCGACCTCATCGTACTAGAGGGAAATAAAATAATAGAGGTCAAGCCTGCCAACATTAATAAAGGACGCACAGCTAGATATTTCCTGGAACAGTCGGACTTCGACTTTATCCTGGCTGCAGGTGACGACTGGACAGATGAAGACCTCTTTGAAGCCATGCCCGAGGAGGCCTATACCATAAAAGTCGGTTTTGGGGTCTCGCGGGCCAAGTACCAAGTAGAGTCGTTTCGAGAGGTCCGAAAAATCCTCAAAAAACTCTGTGAGACGGGCTGATGGAAGAAGCCAACCTCTTTCATGTCAAAGATTGTGCCCTGGTTTCTATTTCTACAGGAATTAAGGCCTATATCTTGGCCGAACTCCTAGAGCATCTTAAAGAAGTAGAGGTGGGTTGTCTTTATTATCACTTTTGGGCTCGACAGTTACGCCCCAGCTTTGATCATCCAGAATTTCACAACGACTTTGCGGCCTGGGCCCATCGGGACCTTCACGATTGGGTCTTGGCCGAACGGCTCAACCTCATCGCCCCTCACGAGTTTCAAAACCTCGAAGAACTTCGAGAAGAACTCATCAACGTGCTGGAAGAACGCATTGACGAAAGTGGAGACCTTCCCTGGCGCAAAGCCGAAAAACCTTTCTATTTCGTTAAGAGCCAAATCGTAGTCCTGGATACTGGCCGACGACTCTCTCATCCCAAGGAACTCAAGGACGTGGTGCCTGGATTTTCTCAGGGCAGCATCTTTTACCACTTCATAGACGCTCGTCGGCGCACTCCGGACCGGATCGACGACTTTCGCGCCTGGCTCATGGCCTTTGCCCCGCGCTACGACGACTTGGCGGCAAGACTGGCGGCCATTGATCCCTATTTCTTGACCCTTACAGAGATCAGGCAGCAACTCTCGGCGGTCTTTGAAGACTATTTTGAGGAAGAAGGAGCATGAATCACGACCTTCTAGGGCGTTATGAAGCAGTCGTTGGCTCAGACGTCATCGATCAACTCAAACAACTGGCTCATCATCTCAAAGAAGCCCGGGTGTTACACGTCAACTCTACCCGTTACGGCGGAGGAGTGGCCGAGATCCTGAAAAGCATGGTCCCTCTCATGGAAGCCCTCGGGCTTTCGGTCCGCTGGGAGGTTATCTCCGGGCCGGAAGAATTCTTCAAAGTCACCAAATCCATGCACAACGCCCTTCAGGGTTTTCCCGTGGAATTTACCGAACAAAACATCAAACTTTACGAAGAGAACAACCGCCGGGAATTTGAAAAACTGGAAAAGGTCCTTTCGGAGGCTGATTTCGTCTTTATCCACGATCCTCAACCGGCCTTTCTTATCAAGTTTATGCCAGAACGTAAAAATCATTGGATTTGGCGCTGCCACATCGACTTGAGTCGTCCTTTTCGACCGGTCTGGCGCTATCTGCGCAATATCGTAAGCGACTATGACGCAAGCATCTTCTCCATGCCGGACTTCACTCAGCCCTTGCCTCATCCACAATACATCATTCCTCCCAGTATTGACCCCCTCACCGAAAAGAACATGGAATTGCCAGAAGAAGAGGTCATGGGAGTCTTTGATCGCTTTGGCCTCGATCCCAAAAAACCCTTGGTGCTCCAGGTCTCGCGTTTTGATCGCTTCAAGGACCCGATAGGGGTGGTGCGCGCTGCTTTGATGGCTATGAAGTTCATGCCTTTACAATTGGTTTATGCTGGAGGAGGGGCAGCCGACGATCCCGAAGGGGAAGTTATCTATCACGAAGTGCTGGCTGCAGCCAAAGACCATCCAGACATCCATATCCTCTACCTCCCACCAGAGGCCCATCGCACGGTCAACGCCCTTCAACGAGCCGCCGACGTGGTGCTCCAAAAGTCCACACGTGAGGGTTTCGGACTCACTGTTACCGAAGCCATGTGGAAAAAGAAACCCGTTATCGGAGGAGACACCGGTGGTATCCGGATCCAGGTGGTAAACCATCACACTGGCTTTTTGGTCCACACCCCGGAAGGGGCAGCCCTCAGGATCCGCTATCTCCTCTTCTATCACGACAAGCGCCTGGAAATGGGACTCAAAGCCCATCGCTTCGTTAAGGAAAACTTCCTCATCACCCGACATTTGAGAGACTACCTTTCGCTGATGCTGGCCTTCATCTCCGGAAATGGAGAAAGAATCGAAGTGGAGGCTACAGGTTGAAGCGCCTGCGGGCCATCTGATACGCCAACCTGATGGCGGCCACCAGACTGGCTTCATCTGCTACCCCCTTGCCCGCCAAATCGTAGGCTGTGCCGTGATCTACTGAGGTACGGACAATGGGCAGCCCCAAGGTAAGGTTTACACCGTCTCTAAAATGTAGGAGTTTGAATGGGATGAGCCCCTGGTCGTGATAGAGGGCCACTACCAGATCAAACTCTCCGGAAACCGCCCGAAAGAAAAGACTGTCAGCAGGAAAGGGTCCCTCCAAAGGAAGCCCTTCCGCCTGGGCCCGACGCACTGCTGGTTCGAGGAGACGGGCTTCTTCGTCCCCAAAGAGTCCTCCCTCGCTGGCATGTGGATTCAAGGCCGAAAGAGCAAGACGCGGAGAGTGAAGACCGAGGTCTTCTTTCAAAAACCGATAAGCTAGCCGAGAAACCGAAAGGATCTTTGTCTCTGAAAGAAGGGCTGGTACCTGGGAAAACGGCACGTGGATGGTGACCAAAACGATCTTGAGCTTATCTCCGTAAAAGGCCATGGCCACCTCTTTGGCTCCGGTGAGACTGGCAAGCATCTCTGTGTGACCTGGAAAGGGTTCTCCAGCCAATCTCAGGGCCGTTTTACTAATGGGACAGGTAACCAATCCGGCCAGAGCACCTTGGAGACAAAGGGTCACTCCTTCCCGGATGTAACGTACCATAGCCCGGGCTGTTTCCTTGTCTGGTTTACCGGGCTTCACCTCCGGAAGATGTGAAAGGGGCCAGATAGCTGCCCCTTCAAAGGGGGTGTCAGGCCCTTGGATTACCGGTGGCGGATCACAACCCAACACACGGGCCCTTTCTTTCAATATTTCAGGATCACCGAGAATGAGAAGGTCCAGGTCTTCCGGGAACGAATGACCCAAGGCTTTGAGGATGATCTCCGGCCCTACCCCCGCCGGACATCCCATGGTCACTCCCAAACGCACCTTAGACGACATGGTAAAAGACCCTCCGCTGGTGAACCCGTGTCTTCAACAACCCTTTTCGCACCATCTTTTCCAGGACTCCCAAAGTCTCGCGAAAGTCGTAACCCAGGGCCTGGGCGATCTCTTCGGAAGGGCAAGGGCGATGCTCCACCAAGGCCAGGATCTCCTCCTCAGAAATCGGTCGCCCTGGAGAGGAAGTCTTGAGAGCCTCCCGAGAAATAACCTCTGCCTTCGGGGTGAAAAGGGTTGCCAGTTGCTTCAAACGTTTAAGGGAAAGGGCCCGCGCTCCGGGGTAAGCTGGAGGACGATCAACGGTGTTGAGCTGGACTCGATGAGGCTTGATGCGCAAGACAGCCTCTACTAGTGCTTCGATCTCCTCGGTTTGGTCGTTCACCCCGGAGACAAACATGATCTCAAGCCACATCTCCCCGGAATGCTCTGCCCGCAACTTAACGAGCCCCTCTATCACCTTGTCTATTGAAAGACCCGCTACCGGTCGGTTCAGGCGTCTAAAGGTCTCCTCCCGCGCGGCGTCGAGGGAAGGCAGAAGAATATCAATGGCCTGCACTTCCCGTCGCACTTCTTCCTGCCAGAAGAGAGAAGAGTTTGTAAGGAGACAGAGGGGACGATCCGTAAGCTTACGGGCCCACGAGACCAGTTCTCCCAGCTGAGCGTGGAGAGTGGGCTCGCCAGAGCCGGCAAAGGTCAAGACCTCGAAGTGAAGCCCTGGCTCCGCAAGTTTACGCTCAAGGGCTTCTTTTATTTCTTCCAAGGGCCGGTAGGGTCGGCGTTCAAGCGTATGACAGGTGGTGGGCCCGATCTCGCAGTAGAGACAATCAAACGAACAAGTCTTAGGGACAAGAGGGTCCACCCCCAGCGAGAGTCCTAAACGCCGAGACCTAACCGGCCCAAAAACCGGAGCTGAGAGCTTCATCAGGGCTTAGGGGCCATTTGTTGCATAGCGTGTCGGGCCACGATGTTGCGCATATCGAGATAGGCCTCCCTTGCCCTCTGCAGGTATTCCAGAAAACAAGGAAGTTCCTCCAGATAGAGGGCTTGCGGGCCGTCACAGAGGGCCTTCTCTGGTACCGGATGAAATTCCACCAATACCATGTTGGCCCCAGCAATCACCCCCTGGGCTGCTACGTGATAAATGTCCTTGATGCCATCGGGAGCCTGAACTCGAGAACCTATGGGATGTGATGGATCTACGCAAACTGGAAGTTTTGTCTGTCTTTTGATCACCGGTACGTGCCCAAAGTCCACCAGGTTTCGATGAGGGTCTCCGAGATGGGTGCGTACCCCTCGCAAACAAAAGACGATGTTGTGGTTGCCCTCGCTGGCGATATATTCGCAAGCGTTCAGGCTCTCTTCAATGGTGAGCCCCATCCCCCGTTTGTAAAGGATGGGAAACTCCTGTTGGCTCCCTACCGCTTTGAGCAATTCAAAGTTCTGGGCATTCCGGGTGCCGATCTGAAGCATTACTCCCGTGGGATGTCCCGTCTGCTCCAAGGCCTCCCAGATCTCATCGATGTGATGAGGAGCCAGGACCTCCATGGCAATGACGGCGATGTCGTATTTGCCCGCCAGTTCAAAAAGCCAAGGGAGACACTGTTTGCCATGGCCTTGGAAATCATAAGGTGAAGTGCGAGGCTTATAGGCTCCCATACGAGCCGTCCGCACTCCATTTTCTTTAAGGGCCCTGAAGATCGCTTCCGTGTTCTCGTAAGTGTCCACCGCACAGAGCCCAACAAAGACATGGAAAGAATTCTGATCGAAGTGTAAGCCTCGATAATCAAAACCTATGGGCTCAAGCTCGCCATGACGACCGATCTGACGGTACTTGCTCGAAACCCGGATGGCCTTCTCCACCCCGGGAAGGCTTTGGACCACTTCTAACGGAATCTTCTGGGTGTCTCCGATGAGATGGACTTCGATGACCTTGCGGGTCATCCCTTGGTATTCAGCTACGTGGATCTTTATTCCGTCGAACTGAGCCAAATAGTCCTTGAGTTTTTCAAACTCCGGACTTTCGGTAGTTACATCTGGTTTGAGAATAATGATCATCCTACCAATCCCCCTCCAAAACCATTTGGAGGCATTCTAACTCCGCTTAAGGCGTTTGCAATTAGCGTCCGAGGATGAACTCCACGATATAGGGATTGGTACGCTTCTCTTCCGCCAAAGTAGAAAAGGGTTGGTCTCCATAATCGTGTCCAGGACAGATGACCGTGTCGTCTGGGAGAGGGAGGATCTTTTCTTCAATGGATCGAAGCATCTGCTGAAAATTTCCACCCGGAAGATCGGCCCGTCCCACCGCCCCTACAAAGAGGGTGTCTCCGGTGAAGAGATATTTTTCTCCGTCGTAGAAACAAACCGAACCCGGCGAATGACCCGGGGTGTGGATGACTCGAAGCCGGACCGTAGTCCCCAGAGGAATGACCTCTCCTTCTTTCAAGAGGAGATCGGAAGGTTCATTGGGCTCAAAACCCCAGGCAGCAAAGATGGCCATGGCCTCAGGCTGCCGAAAGAAGGCGTCATCGGCCTCGTGCATAGCCACGGGAATGCCCAATTTCTTCCTCAACCACCAGGCCCCACAGACGTGATCCGCGTGTCCATGGGTGGCCAGGATGTATTTAGGCTCAAGACCCTTTTCCTCTACCAGAGCCAGAATCTTTCCCTCATCTCCTCCCGGATCAATGATAGCGGTCTCCCGAGTTTCCGGGCAGTAAACCAGATAACATCTCACCGCCAAAGTGCCCACGGTAAGGACTTCAAACTTCATCTTTCCTCCTCCGCTTGGAGGCCTCCTCCGCCGCTGCCAGACCTGCCACGCAGCCTTCCCCTACGGCCTTGGCCACCTGGAGAGGAGGCCCACACACGTCCCCTGCGGCATACACCCCGGGGAGATTGGTCTCTTGTTTCCGATTTACCTGAATGTAGGTCATATTTTCCGGATCCAGAGCCACCCCCAAGGTGGTGGCCAGTTGTAAGGCCCCCTTGGCTCCCTGTTCGATGAAAACCCCCTTGACTGGAATAGTCCTTCCATCTTCCAAGAGAAGCCCCTCTACTTCAGCCTCTCCAAGGATTTCCCTGGCTCTACCCTCTATCAGGATAACTTCACTTTCTTGGAGCTGGGACACCAGTTCCGGTGAGACCTTCAGTCCCGTGGTCACCAAATAGACCGGGCTCGTTATCTTAGCCAAGGTAAGGGCCCCATGAACCGCAGCACTTTCGTCACCAATCACCGCCACCGGGAGCCCGCGAAAAAAGAAACCGTCACAGTCAACACAATAACTTACCCCTTTGCCCAAAAATTCTCTTTCTCCTTTGAGACGCGCCTTTCTTCGGCTAACACCCGTCGCAAAGATCAAGGTATAAGCCGAAAGTACCCAACCATTTTCGAGTTCGATCTTGAAACGCTCCCCTTCAAGCTCCACTCGTACCACATCCAAAGGGTAATGCTCCGCTCCGAAGGACTTGGCCTGCTCCAGCCCCACTTCAAGTACCTCTTTTCCTTCCCTTTTCCCCGGAATTCCGAAGTAGTTCTCGAGATGGGCCCGGTAGAGGGCACTTTTTTCAAGCTTGCCAAAGATTACAGTTCGAGCCCGCCGTCTGGCGGCGTGAATAGCCGCCTGCAGCCCAGCTGGTCCGGCTCCAATAATGGCCACGTCGTAAATCTCACTCACCTTTTTCCTCCCCCAAATCGTGAATCTCTTCTACCCCTTCTGCTGGCACCGAAAGACGATAATCCTCTGCCAGCCAATGGCCAAGATCTATGAGCTTGCATCTCTCAGAACAAAAAGGCCGGTAGGGGTTGCCTTCCCATGCGCTCAAGCGCCCACATTGTGGACACCGGACCTTCTTTTTTTTCATCCCACCACCCATACCGTACGCCGGTTGAGATTGAAGAGGACCTTGGAGGAAACCGAACCCAGAAGCAAACCCTTGAATCCACCTCGCCCCCGGCGTCCCACCACCACCGTGCCAAACTCTCCGTCCCTGGCCTCCCGAACGATGGTGCCCGCTATCCCAAAAGGGGAGGTCTTGACTTTCACTCGGACCTGTTCAGGAGAAAAACCATTTTCCCGAAACATTTCTTGGACCCGGGCAAAGAAATCCGCGGCCTCTTCTTCTTCACGATGGATGAGGACTTCCTGGATGGCTGCCAGATCTTCCACGGCTTCACCTGGAATGAAGGCCGAGATCACGTGTATCAAGACTACCTCTACTTCCAGGTCTCCAGCCAGGACGAAAGAGACGTGATCTGCCACCTTCAACCCCGCCTCTCCTAAATCCAGAGCCACCAGGAATCGTTTGTTCCAGGTTTTGCCATCCACCACCCAAACCGGGACCCCCTGACCGTATTCCACCAGACGTTGCGAAACACTTCCCATCCAAGCCGAGGCCAAGCGTCCCAACCCCCGACGCCCCACCACCAGGGCGTCGTATTTGCCCTCTCTGGCTTCCAGAAGGAGGGTTTGGGCAATTTCTCCCCGCGCCATAGTCACCTTGGTATGAATGTTATCTTCTGGAAAGCCCATCCTGAGCAAAAGTTTTTTGGCCTCTTCAACACACTCCTGGGCCTTTGAAAAGGCCTCCTTCTGGATTTTTTCGAGCTTCTCCTCCCTCTTGATCTCAGAAAGGCCGGGGACCGGACTCAGGAGATAAGACGGTGGAGGCGAGGCCACCGAAATAGCGGTCACCTCGAGATCTTCTCTATTGGCGAAAGCTTCCGCTAAATAATGAACCGCTTTCCTGGCGTACGCCGAACCGTCGGTAGCCAAAAGGACGTGGCGTTTCATCTTCTGTCCCCGTCTTTTTGGAGGAGAATATAATTTCTCTTGAAGCAAAGCAATAAATTTCACTGAAAGATCAGAGACAAAAGACCATTTGACACCCGAAGAGGCGAGACTTAAAAGGAAATTTGAAATCCTTTCAAGGAGGTGCCTTATGGCAAGGGTCTTGATTGTGGCGTGTGGGTCTTATTCTGAGAATTCTTACGATTGCCCGGGCGACTGGAAATGCATGACAGCGGCGGCGGAGAAGCGAGGACCTTTCAAGGACTACGATGAAGTCCAAGTGGTAGGCTTCTTGAAATGCAAGTGCCCTGGTCGGGCCCTGGTAAACAATATCGCCGCCACCAAGAGCCGAACCGCCTTCGAAGTGGTCCATCTTTCTAACTGTATGGTCAAGGCCGTTCCACTCTGCAAAAATCACGATCTTGAAAATCTCCCCAAATTGATCGAGGAAAAGGTAGGGGTCAAAGTCGTGGCGGGAACACACGATTTCTAAAAAATGATCTCCCTGGCCACCTGGAACGTAAATTCCATACGCACGCGGCTTGAGCACCTGAAACGCTGGCTCAAGCTGCGTGCTGTTGATATCGTATGCCTCCAAGAAACCAAGACCACGGACGCTGAGTTTCCTTACGCCGAGATAGAAGCCCTTGGCTATTACGTGGCCCACGCCGGAGGAAAAGGACGAAACGGAGTAGCTATCCTTTCCAAGGAAAAGCCTCAAGAAATAAGTGTGGGCTTTCCTGAAGGAGACGATCCCGAAGCCCGGGAAAGACTGATCGCCGCCACTATTTGTGGAATAAGGGTCCATTCCGTCTACATTCCCAACGGAGGAAGTGTGGGCTCGGATTATTTCCTCTATAAACTCGAGTTTATCTATCGTTTACGCGAATATTTCGAAAACCATTTTAACCCCCATCAGGACCTGGTGGCCCTTTGTGGTGACTTCAATGTGGCCCCGGAAGCGATAGACGTCTATGATCCCGAGCTTCTGGCAGGCCAACTCTGTTTTCACGAAAGGGAACGCACGGCCATCAAACTCTTGGCCGAATGGGGTTTCCTTGACGCGTATCGCCTCAAACACCCCGAAGAACGGGGGGCTTTTACCTGGTGGGATTATCAGTTCGGAGCTTTCAAAGCCAACCGGGGAATGCGTCTTGACCACATCTGGATAACCAGACCCTTGGCGGAAAAACTTGAGGAAGTCTACATTGATCGAGAACCTAGGGGCTGGAAGCGCCCCTCAGATCATACTCCAGTAGTAGCGGTCTTTGCGCTATGAACTTTGAGCTCTTAAAACGCCTTTGTGAAGCTCCAGGGGCCCCTGGAGCCGAAGGACCGGTAAGGGAAGTGGTTCTTGAAGCGGCCCGAAACTTGGTAGACGAAGTCGAACTTGACCAACTGGGAAACCTCATCCTCCGTCGCCGGGGCCCGGGCCCCAAGATCCTGCTGGATGCCCACCTGGACGAGGTAGCTTTCTTGGTCTCCGCGATAGAAGGAAGCTTCATACGAATCGTCCCCTTGGGAGGAGTGGATCCCCAGGTGATCTACGGGGGGAGACTTCTAATTTGGGGACGACGAAGACTGTCTGCCGTGGTAGGCCCTCGTCCACCCCACCTCGGAGAAGAAAAGAAAGTCCCTGCTGTGGAGGAACTCTTTCTTGATCCCGGGCTTTCTCCAGAAAGACTGGCCGAACTCGTAAGCATAGGGGACGTGGTCACCTTCCCTCCCTATTTCGAAGAGACCGAGGAGGCCGTCTTCGCCAAGGCCCTAGACGACCGAATAGGGCTGTTCGTATTGCTTGAAGCCCTGAAGGAAAGCGTTTCGCAGGCCGAGCTCTATCTGGTAGCAAGCGTCCAAGAAGAGGTGGGGCTTAAAGGAGCCGAAGCCCTTATCAAACGTCTGGAACCCGAAGTGGTCTTGGTGGTTGAAGGGACATTGGCTCTTGACGTACCAGGAATACCTGCACACCAGCGTCTGGCCCGCTGTGGCCAAGGACCTGAAATCAGACTCTCTGATGCCCGTTTCGTAGCAGATAGGGATTTTTCCTTAGGGTTAGCAGAACTAGCCAGGCGGCACGGCATAAAACATCAGCTGGTTGTCAAGAAAAAGGGCGGTACCAACGCCGCAGCCTTTCAAACAGCTGGTGGCCCCAGGCGGGTAGGAGCGGTCTCCGTTCCGGTCCGGTATCTCCACGGTCCTGTTAGTCTTGCCTTCAAAGAAGACATCCTCGAGACCATTCGCTTGGTAAAGGCCTTTCTTGAGGAGCCCAAAGATGCCCTGGCTTACCGTTGGTCTTACCCCTCATCGCCTTGAATTCCTGCCAGAGACCCTCCGGCTGATGAAGGAACACGAGGTCATCATCCTGGAGGAGCCTCCAGAGGCCGGTTTTCGCGAAATGCTGCGGGGAGAACGCAAAATCGAGCAATACGTTGAAGAAAGTGAAGCCGGATTTCCAGAATACGCCAAAGCCGCCTACCACGAATTTCGGCGCCTTTACGCCCAAGGCAAGACCTTTTGTCAGATCGAACCCTACCTGGAAAAATGGCTCACAATACGTCTCCTCCTAGACGAAGGGCTTTCCGCCGAAAAGGTACGAAAGATTGCGGATCTAACCGCGGTCTATGACATGGAACATGAGACCTTTGGTAAGCTTCTGGACTACTACGCTGCCATGGGCGAAGACTTTGAAACCCTGGTAGCCAAGATCAAAGAGTTTGCCAGGGCAGATGCCCGGCGTCTGATTCTTCGGGATGAAATGCGGGCCCAGGAGATATTGAAGTGCCTCAAAAATATTTCAGCGGAAGCTATTTACGTTGAAGCCGGCTATATCCACATCAAATTGGTTTATCTTTTGGCCCGCGGCCTCCCGGCACCCTGGAAACTTAAGGTCAAAAATCTGCTCCTCCAAGCCACCCACGCCCGCGGACTCTCGCGATTTTTGCCCTCCCCAGGAGACGGTCTCACTTCCTATTACCTTTTTGCCGGACGACATCGGGAAATAGATGAAAACTTGCTTGCTGCCCGAAGCCTAGTTTACATCAAATTGATCGAAAAAAACGAATTAAAACCTACGCCAGAAGAGCCCTTTCCCCACCTGAGTAACGAACTTTTCTGGCGTCTTTTTGTAGGGGAGCTCTCCTACAAAGAATGCCGCCGTCTGGATCGCCTCATCAGGCTGCTACCAACAGAGAAAGCAAGAATGGTAGCCATCAGAGTCTTTCCCCAAGCCTATCAGTCGGCTGCCAGGAGACTCAAACGGAAACTCGTTTCGATGGTCCAAGAGGAAGCTCGATGATAAATTCCGCCCCTCGTTCGTAATTTTGGGCCCTGATACGTCCCCCGTGGGCCTCAATGATCTTGCGCGAGATGGAAAGCCCCAAGCCTGTGCCCTTTTTCTTGGTGGTAAAAAAGGGAGTGAAGAGTTGATCGAGCAGTTTTTCCGGAATTCCAGGCCCCGTGTCCCGGACATAAATGACGACATGATCACCCTTGCGTTTTATTTCAAGTTCCAACTCTCCACCCTTTTCAGACATGGCCTCCAAGGCGTTCTGGAAGAGATTGAAAAGGACTTCTTTTAAACGTTCTTCATCCACCTGGGCCTTGATTTCTTCCTTCTCACCTTTCAGACGAAAGGTAATCCCGGCTTCTTCCAAACGCGGACGATACACTTCCAGAGACTCCTGACAGAGGGCTACCAAATCTGTCTCTTTGAGCTCCAGAGACAAAGGCTTAGCAAAATTGCTAATATCAGAAAGGAGCTTTTCCAAGCGCTCCACTTCACGCAAAATAAGTTCCAGTTTCTTCTTGTGCTCAGGATGATCCTCCTTCTTGTAAAGAGAGAGGACCAACCCGCCAATGGCCACAAGGGGATTTTTGATTTCGTGAACGATTCTTGAAACCGCCATCCCAACGGCTGCCAATTTTTCGCTCTCAAGCAACCTCTTCTCCATTTCTTTGTGAGAGGACATGTCGCGCAAGATAGCGGTAAAAATCCAGGAATCGTTGAACCTCGTGGCAGAGCGCGAAATCTGGACGGGAAAGAGACGGCCATCCTTGCGGCGGGCCAGACCTTCCATGATTCGACCGATAACAGGAGAGGTTCCGGTACGCAAAAATTCTTCCACGTAAGCCTTATGCCTTTCAGCTACGCCTTCCGGAAGGAGGATCCCCAGGTCCTTGCCCAGGGCCTCCTCCACTTGATATCCAAAGATCTGTTCAGCCGCTCGATTGAAAAGGATGATCCTATGTTCGGCATCAATGGCTACGATGGCATCAGTAGCGGTCTGAATGATCCCGTGCAGGAGCTCGGGGCTTGATAAAAGACGCGTCTCCAGGCAATAACGCTTCTCTTTCTCAGACATCAACAACCACGCTCAAGAAGGGCCGCGTATTTTTTCTTGATGCCTTCCACTACCTGATGAGCCGAGTTGAAGGCCGCCATGATACTCCCTTTCTCAAAGACCAAATCTCCCGCCAAAAAAAGGCCAGGAACGTTGGTCTCGTAGTATTCATCAACCTTGGCACATTTACCCTCCATTTCCACACCAATAGAACGGAGAAAATTTTCAGGGGTACTACCCCCAAGACAATAAAAGATGGCGTCAAAGACCATCTTTTGGCCATCTTTGAAGTTGACCTGTACCCCTTCGGAGGCCGGTTCCAGACCTTCTATGTCGGTGTTCATTAGAAGGGTTATCTTGCCTTCCTTTACCCTCTTTTCGAGCTCTGCCATGTTGGTCTCATTGATCCGGAAAAACTTCGGACGACGATAGGACAAAAAGACTTGGGCTCCTTTGTCAGCCAGGAAACAGGCCGTTTCCGCGGCAGAATCACCACCTCCCACCACCAACACTTTCTTGAAACCCTCAGGCAATTCAGCCTGTGTCCCCAGAAAGACCCGATCTCTGACCTCCTTAGGAATAGGATAGCGAGGCTTGTTGGGCCGTCCAAAGATACCAATAGCCACCACCACAATGGGAGCTTTTATGACCGTATCCTTCCCAGCGTGAACCACAAAACAATCGTTGGTCTTTTCTATCTTGTGGACCTCGTGCCAATAACGGATGTCCAATTCGTATTCTTTGATGTAACGCTCCATGAGCTCTAGGAACTCTTCTTTAGTACACGTATCAAAACGAAGAATACCAATGGGTTCCACCTTGACCTTACGATAAACCGGGTCCACCCGTTTACCAGGATGGTAATATTTGTGGATGGTTTCACAGGGTTTGTCTGACTTTTCGAGAACAACCACCGAATCAATACCAGCAGCCTTGGCCTCCACCGCGGTGGCAATGCCCGCTGGGCCTGCCCCCACAACCACAATCTTTGCCTCTTCCATCTTCCTCCTTCCTCCCGATTTTTCTCGACTATTTAATCCGATGAGGATTGACCGTCATCACCGGACAGGGAGAATTTTTCACTACCCGCTCGGCAACACTTCCCAGGAGGATCTTTTCCAGCCCTTTTCGACCATGCGTTCCCATCACGATGAGATCTATCTCTTTTTCCTCCGCGGTCTTGATGATTTCTTCTGCAATATCTCCGCGAAGTACTAGAGATTCGGTCTGAGGTAGATCCGAAAAATAATCTTCCATAAAGAGTTCCATCTTCTTTTTAGCTGACTCCATCAGTTCCGCTTCGAGATTGTCCAAGGCACTATGTGGAACGTAAAAGTTGGCGTATTTGGCCAACTCTTCGACAACAAAAAGGACAATGATCTTGGCTCCAAGCTTTTCAGCAAGATAGCGGGCGTAAGGCAATACCTTGATCGAAGCTTCGGTAAAATCTGTAGGGAAAAGGATCTTTTTGATCTCGGCCATGACACCCTCCTAGGTTAAAGTGATATACAATCTCTTACCGTTAACGAAAGTTTTAAGTCAAGCAGCGAAGGAGAGGATTAATGAGAAACGGCGTCGATTTGCATACGCATTCCACGGCCTCCGACGGCACATACACTCCAAGGGATTTGATCCGTAAGGCCCAAGAGGTTGGACTCTTCGCTGTTGCCCTTACAGACCACGACACCATTGCAGGGTTGGCTGAGGCGGAAGAAGAGGCACAGGCACGGGGTGTCCATTTTGTCCCGGGAGTGGAGATAAGTGTAAAATTCGAAGGGCCAGGCCATTGTCACCTCTTGGGTTATCTTTTCGATTACCAACATCCTGGCCTGGTAAAGACCCTGCAGACCCTACACGAAGCTCGCGCCAGTCGAAACCAGAAGATGATCATCAAGTTGCAAGAACTCGGGGTAGACATCACCGAAGAAGAGCTTAAAGCCCTGGCCGGCGAGGGTGAAATCGGACGCCCCCACATGGCCAAACTTCTGGTCCAAAAGGGAATAGTGAAAGACTTTGACGAGGCTTTTGAAAGGTTTTTGGGAAAGGGCAGACCAGCATACGTACCAAAGGCCCTCCTTTCTCCCCGGGAAGCCATCGAGATCATACATCAGGCCGGAGGTCTTACCTCCCTGGCTCATCCCTATTATCTAGGATTCCCGGAAGAAGAAGTTCGCCTTTTCGTAAAAAACCTGCGAGACTATGGTCTTGACGCCATCGAGGCCTATTACACGGATCACGATCCCTCTTACACCCGATTCTGTCTAGAGCTGGCCCAAGAATTTGATCTTTTGGTTACAGGAGGGAGTGATTTCCACGGAGACAACAAACCAGAGATCTCTTTGGGAACAGGCAAGGGAGATCTTTTTGTCCCTCGAAAAGTCTATGAAGACCTCCTGAAGGCCTGGGAAGCCCGTCGAAACAAAGGTCAATAAAAAAGGGGGCCTTCACTGGGCCCCCTGCTGGCTGGGAAGGAGGGGGATGGTGGTTTTAGGCTAGATCTTTGAGAAGGTCAGCCAACATAGCGTTGGCCACTTTTTTGGAGTCTACCTGATAGGTGCCCGCCTCGATTTGTTCTTTGAGGGCTTTGACCTTTTCAGCCCGTATGTCTGGCGTGGAGTTGAGGACAGATTCGACTTTTTTCATCTCCCGGGCCGTGGAAGAAAGCTCCACCCGGTCGCCACGGTTTTGAACCCTCTCCTGTGCCTGGTTGTTGGCCCTGGAAGTTTCGGTCTGGGCCTGTTTTACCTGCTCGGTGTTTTGAACCGCAAAACGTTGATATAGATTTTCTATCTTCATCTTCCTCCCTCTCCTTTGCCAATAATTTTAGCCACTAGCCTCTCGAGAATCTTCCCCTGCTCCTCTGCAGGCACTTCTTTAAGGATCTCTTCTCCATTCTCGAAATTCAAGACCTTGAAAACGAGCCTCTTCTCCTTCTCTCCTACCCCCTCAGGGCGTTGCTTAATACGCCGGGCCATCTCCTGAACCATACGCCGTCCTTCCTCTGAGATAAAGAGCCGGTCTTGGGGATCTTTCGGACGCCCCCACAAGGACTTGCGCCCGGCTTGACGGCTATAAGTTCTTACTACATGATGAAGATTACGCAGGTAAACATTCATGGCCCGTTTCCTCTCTTATTTATCGTTTCGGGCCATGAAAATGGGGAACTTTAAAATTGAAGATTTATTCCTTGCCGCCAGAACCTCCTCGTTTTTTAGTGAAACCGAAAGGGGAAGGATTCCCCTCCCCCAGCAGCCGGAAAAAGAGCCGTTTCAAAACCAGCTGTCCTCCTCGTTTCGATTTGTTTTGGCGTGAGGGAATCAGGGCCTATCTCCTCTTTCGGGACGGGCCCTGTTACCATCTGGGCCTCATATTCGACCGTTTGATCTAAATCCTTAAACTAAAATTCACTTTGAAACTGACGCGGTATCCTATAAGTTGTTTTAGACATCTATAGGGAGGAGAGATGATCGCCTATCAGGACCTTCAAGAATTCGTTTCAAAGCTGGAAAAGGAAGGTGAACTCTTACGCATCAAAGAGCCCTTCTCCCCTAAATTAGAGATAACTGAGGTAACCGATCGGGTCTGCAAGGTTTACGGTCCAGCGCTCCTCTTTGAAAACGTACCAGGCTTTGAAATGCCGGTCCTCACCAATGCCTTTGGAAGTTACAGACGTGTGGCCCTTGCTCTTGGGGTGGAAAACTTGGATGATCTGGGTCGAGATGTGCTTGATTTCATCGAGATCGAAGCCCCAACGAGCATTGTCAAGAAGCTGGGGCTTGTTCCCAAACTGAAACGTCTGGCCAACGTCTTCCCAAAATACGTAAAAAAAGCCCCTTGTCAGGAGATAATCTTTCAAGGAGAAGAGGTCAATCTCCTTCGCCTCCCAATCCTTCATTGCTGGCCTCAGGACGGAGGGCCTTTTATCACCTTGCCGGTGGTTATCACCAAACATCCAGAAACAGGAGTGCGAAACGCCGGGATGTATCGCCTTCAGGTCTTTGACGAACGCACCACTGGCATGCACTGGCATTTACACAAAGGTGGGGCCCAGCATTATCGCGTGGCCGAAAGACTGGGCCAGCGTTTGCCTGTAGCCGTAGCCATTGGTCCTGACCCAGCGGTGACTTACGCTGCCACCGCCCCTTTGCCAGAGGACGTGGACGAGATGCTTTTTGCCGGCTTTTTGCGGGGCAAACCCGTGGAACTGGTGAAATGTTTGACTGTGGACTTAGAAGTCCCGGCCAACAGCCAGATCGTCCTGGAAGGATACGTGGAACCCGGGGAAAGACGCCTGGAAGGGCCCTTCGGCGACCACACTGGCTATTATTCCTTGCCGGACTACTATCCCGTCTTTCACGTCACTTGTCTGACCATGCGTCGGGACGCCATTTATCCAGCCACCATCGTTGGCAAACCACCGCAAGAAGATTGCTACTTGGCTAAAGCCACAGAACGGCTCTTCCTGCCACTCATCAAAAAGACCCTTCCAGAAATCGTGGACCTGAATCTTCCTATCGAGGGGGTCTTCCACAATCTAGCCTTTGTTTCCATTGACAAACGCTATCCAGGGCATGCCAGAAAGGTGGCCTGTGCCCTGTGGGGACTAGGCCAGATGATGTTTACCAAGATCATTGTAATCTTTGACAAAGAGGTCAACGTTCAGGACCTTTCAGAATGTCTTTGGCGCCTGGGCAACAACGTTGACCCAGAACGCGACATCTTCTTCGTCAAAGGGCCAGTGGATGCCCTGGATCACGCGGCTCCTCTTCCATACTACGGCAGTAAGATGGCCATTGATGCCACCCGCAAATGGCCAGAGGAAGGTTTTGAACGGGAGTGGCCGGATGTCATCGAAATGAGTCCGGAAGTAAAAGAAAAGGTCGATCGCCTTTGGCACAAATTGGGGATAGAGGAATTTCTCAGGCGTCAACGTGGCCGATAAACTACCAGACCAGAATGACCAAGTCGCAGCCGGTATCATCTCTGAGATGGTCTTCTGGAGAGGCTTTGGTTAGAATGCCTGCCAGAAATAAATGAAGGAGGCCCAAGGTGCGCTATCTCAAGGGTAAGGAAATACGCAGGCTCTTCCTGGATTACTTTGCCCGCCACGGGCACGAGATCGTTCCCAGTTCCCCCCTGGTGCCGGCGGACGACCCCACCCTCCTCTTCACCAACGCCGGGATGGTTCAGTTCAAGAAGGTCTTCCTGGGCCAGGAAGAGCGCCCTTACAAGCGAGCGGCCTCTTGCCAGAAATGTGTGCGTGCCGGGGGCAAACACAACGATCTGGAAAACGTCGGCTACACCGCTCGCCATCACACCTTTTTTGAGATGCTCGGAAATTTTTCCTTCGGCGACTATTTCAAACGCGAAGCCATCGCCTTTGCCTGGGAGTTCCTCACCAAAGAACTTGAACTCCCCGTAGAACGCCTCTACGTCACCATCTACCAAGACGACGACGAAGCCGCCGAGCTCTGGAAAGAGGTAGCAGGTCTTCCTCCGGAGCGCATCGTTCGCCTCGGAGAAAAAGACAACTTTTGGGCCATGGGAGATACGGGCCCCTGTGGTCCCTGCTCCGAGATTATCTTTGATCAGGGGCCAGAAGTAGGCTGCGGAAGGCCGGACTGCCGGGTGGGATGCGACTGTGACCGCTATCTCGAACTCTGGAACCTGGTCTTCATGCAATATGAACGGGACGAAAGCGGAAGACTCTCCCCTCTTCCACGCCCCTGTATCGACACCGGCATGGGACTCGAACGCATCACCGCGACCATTCAAGGGGTGAAGACCAACTTTGATTGTGACCTCTTTGCCGGTCTCATGGCCAAGATCACCGATCTTACAGGCTTTCACTACGGCGAGGATCAGAAGCGGGACGTGGCCTTTCGGGTCATCGCTGATCACTCACGGGCCTCGGCCTTTCTCATCGCCGACGGAGTACTGCCTTCAAACGAAGGGCGGGGCTATGTCTTGCGTCGCATCATCCGCCGGGCAATCCGCTTCGGACGCGCCCTGGGACTTGAAAAGCCCTTTCTCTACGAGACGGCCCTCGTGGTGGTGGACGAGATGGGCGAAGTTTATCCCGAGCTCATCCGCGCCAAACAAACCATTGAAAAAATCCTCGTGCTCGAAGAAGAACGCTTTCGGGAAACCCTTGAAAGGGGCCTTGCCCTCCTTGAAGAAGAACTCAGCCGGCTTTCAGCCCGCGGGCAGAAGGTCATCCCCGGGGAGTTCATTTTCAAACTCTACGATACTTACGGGTTCCCCTACGACATCGTACGCGACGTGGCCCTTGAGCGTGGCTTTTCATTGGACATGGCAGGATTTGAACGTGAAATGGCCAAACAGCGCGAAAGAAGCCGCAAACACTGGAAAGGTGAAATAGCAAAGGCTCCTGCTGCCCTGAGGCGGCTTCTTGAAGCCGGTCTCGGTAAGACCTTCGTGGGGTACGAAACCACCGAGGCCGAAGCCGAGATTCTCGCCCTGATACAGAAAGGAAACGAAGTGGAGGAAATAAGAGAAGGCGAAGAGGCCGAGGCCGTTTTCTCCAAGACCCCTTTTTACGGTGAAGCCGGAGGACAGGTGGGAGACACTGGCCTGGTGATTGGTCCCTCCGGGCAGGCAGAAGTTGTTGATACTTACCGCCTCGGGGACCTTTTCATCCATAAGCTCAAAGTGAAAAGCGGTCTTTTGCGAAAGGCAGAAACAGTCAAACTTTCGGTTTTCTCTTCCCGACGGGCTGCCATCGCCCGGCATCACACCGCCACCCATCTCCTGCACGCCGCCTTAAGGCGCATCCTTGGCGAACACGTACACCAGGCTGGTTCCCTGGTGGCTCCGGATCGCCTGCGTTTTGACTTCACCCATTTTGAACCCCTTAAACTGGAAGAAATCTTTGCCATCGAAGATCTGGTCAACGCTCGCATCCGCGATGATCTGCCGGTGGAAGCAAAGATTATGTCTTACCGGGAGGCCGTGAACCAGGGGGCGATGGCCCTTTTCGGGGAAAAGTACGGTGAGGAGGTGCGAGTCATCCAGATCGGGAGCTTCTCCATGGAGCTTTGCGGTGGAACCCACGTGCACCACACCGGGGAGATAGGTTATTTCAAGATTATCTCCGAAGGGAGTGTTTCCGCTGGTGTGAGACGCATCGAGGCCGTGGCTGGAGAAGCAGCGGTAAATTTCGTGCACGAGCTTGAACAGGAAAGACAAAGACTGGCCTTCAAACTCAAGACCTCACCGGCTGAGCTTGAAAAGCGCCTCGATGGTCTGCTCAAACAGGTCAAAGAACTCCAGCAGGAAATCGAAAGCTTGAGGCGTCAGATGGCCCGCGGAGGCCTGGAGGGCCTCTTGCAGCAGGTACAGGAAGTCAACGGGGTCAAGGTCCTTGCCGCTCAAGTGGAAGCTCCCGACGCCAAGGCCCTGCGCGAGATGGGAGATTTCCTGCGAGATCGTTTGGGTTCGGGGGTGGTGATCCTGGCCGCGGCCAGCAACGGGAAGGCCCAGCTTCTGGCCATGGTCACCAAAGACCTTGTCGGAAAGATCCACGCCGGGAGGATCATCCAGGAGCTGGCGCCCCTGGTGGGAGGACGCGGAGGAGGCCGACCGGACATGGCCCAAGGAGGAGGCCCCAAAGCCGAGGCCTTGGCCGAGGCCCTCAAAAAGGTGCCTGAAATCGTAGCTCGGCAGAGCAAAGAAGACTAAAAACTGACCTCCTTCAGACCCACGATGGCAAAAGATCTCAAAAATTCCGCCCGAATTTTCGGGCTAAAGCCCCCTTTTGCCCCGAGAACTCCGCTCCTCAAACCCGACCGCCTTGTCTAAAGGTCCTCCTCCTGCGCACTATCTTCACGGTCCGAAATTCCGTCTCAGGTACCCCTCGTGTGGAAAAGCCCTGTCAATCCCAAAGCGGGTTCCTTACAGGGCCTTTTAAGCAGACGCAGCCTTTTCAAAGGGTGTAATCCGGACTAACTTGCGCGAAAACATCAAGATTGCCAGAGATGAAGATTCTCGTCCTGGGTGGTGTCAAAAGTGGGAAGAGCCGTTTTGCCCTAGAGAAAGCGGAAGGCTATCCTCCGCCTCGCCTTTTCGTAGCCACCGCCGAGGCCTTTGATGAAGAAATGGCCGCCAAGATCAAGGCCCATCAGCGAGAACGTGGCCCGGGATGGCACACCATGGAAGCCCCGGTGGAGTTGCCCCGAATCCTGCGAAGCTTACCTCCCGCAAGCGTGGTCCTGATAGATTGTCTTACGGTATGGGTTGGAAACCTTCTCTTTTACAAAAAGGATCCCCAGGCCTATCTCCAAGAATTTTTGGAAGCCTTGAAGGGAATTCATGCCCCGTGGCTAATAGTCTCAAACGAGGTTGGACTAGGCCTTCTTCCGGGAGAAACCGAAGCTAGACACTACCTGGAAACTCTGGGGTATCTGAACCGCAGGGTGGCTGCTCTCTGCGATGAGGTGTATCTGCTGGTCGCTGGCTGTCCTTTACGCCTCAAATAAGAAGCCAAGGCGGTTCAGGCGTTCAAGGCCTCTCTCCTTTACCACCACCATATCTTCAAGCCTCACTCCACCCCAGTCCGGGAAGTAGAGTCCGGGTTCCACGGTGACCACGTGACCGGCCTTGAGCTTTCGTCGCTGACGCCGTGAAAGGGCCGGAGCTTCGTGGATGGCGAGCCCCACTCCGTGGCCCAGGGAATGCCAAAAGCGGTCTTCAAGGCCGGCCTTTCGGAAGACTTCCCGGGCTGCCAGATCTGGCACCCGGGCCGGGACTCCGGCTGCTATCTTCTCTTCGGCCTTTCTCTTGGCCTCAAGCACCAAGGTGTAAACCTCCCGAAACCTGGCCGTGGGCTCACCCACACAAAAAGTGCGCGTGATATCGGAACAATAACCCTGGTAACGGACACCCAGGTCTATGATAAGTGGCTGCCCTGGTTGAAACTTGGTCTCAGTGGGTTCGGCGTGTGGACGGGCGGCGTTGGGCCCCACGGCTACGATGGGCGGGAAAGACGGCCCCTCTGCCCACCGGTAAGAAAGGGAGATGATTTCTGCCGCCAGTTCTCGTTCACTCATCCCGGGTCTTATCATCTGTGAGACCCGGGAGAGGATGTTCTCGGCTATTTCAAGGGCCTGGCGCAGGAGGGCAATTTCCCCTTCGTCCTTCACTTCACGTACACGCTCGACCAGCCCGCTCACCCCAAGCAGTTCCACTCCTTTGAGGGCCTTCTTGAGGGCTTTGAACCCCGCCAAACTCAGATGGGTTTCTTCAAAAAGGAGTTTCTTCACTCTGAGCACCGGTAAAATCTCGGCCAACTTGCGAAAAAGCCCCTGCTCGTAGATGAGCGGTTCAAAAAGAGGAGCGCACTCCCGGGCTTCTTCCCGATACCGTGGATCAGTAAGGAGGAACTGGGAGGTCCGGGTAATAAGGAGGGCTCCCGCGCTTTCGGTGAGACTGACATCAAGGGGTGGAAACCCGGAAAGATAGCGCCGGTTCTCAGGGGAGAGCACCAGCAGGGCGTCGGCTTCCCTGGCAGCCAAGGCTAATTTTAAACGACGCAAACGTTCAGCTCGCCTCACGAAAGACCACCACCTGATCCAGAATTTTCTCGGCGATCTCTTCCTTGGGTTGCAACGGAAGCTCTAGGCGTCGGCCGTGTCGGTCCAGGATGAGGACCCGATTGGTCTCGGTCTCAAAACCTGCTTCAGGCTGGTCAATGGGGTTGGCTACCACCAAATCCAGGTCCTTTTGTCGCAATTTGCGTTCGGCTTCGGCGGCGAGCCTTGCGCTCTCCTCAGCAGCAAAGCCCACGATCACTTGTCCAGGGCGCCTCCGAGCAGCTACTTCAGAGAGGAGATCAGGGGTGGGTTCAAGCTCCAGGGTGAGCCTCCCTCCTTTTTTGATCTTCTCCGCCCGGAAGACCACCGGCCGATAATCTGCCACCGCTGCAGCCATGAAGAGTATCTCGGTTTCAGGGAACTTCTCAAGCAGTCTCTTGCGCATCTCCTCAGCGGTCTCCACCTCTATCCTCTCAAAGAGCGGGGGGATGGCCACAGAAAGAGGACCGTGGATCAGGATGACCTCTGCTCCCCGCTCAAAGGCCGCCTGAGCCAAGGCCAGTCCCATCCGGCCAGAGGAACGATTGGATAGGTAGCGGACGAGATCCACCGGCTCTCTGGTCGGACCACACGTCACCAGCACCTTGCAACCTGCCAGATCCTGGGGAGAAAGGGCCTTTCTTACGTAGGCTAGGATCACCTCTTCAGCGGGAAGGCGTCCCGGACCAGCTTCTCCACAAGCCAGAGGGCCTTCGTCCGGGCAGACCACCGTGTAACCCCAGTCCTTCAGGTGGCGGACGTTTTCTTGCGTGGCTGGATGCCTCCACATCTTTTCGTTCATGGCTGGGAAGAGAAGAGCCGGGGCACTGGAGGCCAAGAGACAGGCCACCAGCAGCGAAGAGGCGTCTGCCAGCCTCAAGGAAGCAAGGAAGGCCGCTGTGGCCGGGGCCACCACGATCACCTCCGCCCAGCGCCCGAGTTCGATATGAAGCACCTTTCCGCCCTGGGGTTTCAGAAAATCTTCCTGGCTGTAGACCGGAGCTCCGGCAAGTGTTTCCAGGGTGAGAGGCGTAACAAAGGCCCGAGCCCCGGAGGTAAGGACCACCCGCACCTCGGCCCCTTGTTTTCTCAGGGAGCGAACAAGGGAAGGGATCTTGTAGGCCGCAATCCCCCCGGTGATCCCGAGTAGGATGCGGCGTCCGGCAAGCTTCATGGAGCAAGGGTCTCACTGGCCCAGATCTGGGCTTCGGTGGTCAGGGCAGAACCCTTAATGTAGATGAAGCAGGACCCATTGGGACGGTTGAAGGCTAAAAGAGTATCTTTATAAAAGATACTCCCTGTAAGGGTCCAGCCGCGAGCGGCGAGCTGGTTTTTGAAGAATTCCACCAACGAATCCACCTTTACGCGCCCTTTGATGGTAAGGACTCCTCCAATATAAGTTTGCGTACGCACGATCATGGAATGTTCCTGGTCGATCTTCATGCTGTTGGGAATAACGATGTCCGGAAATTCTGTTCCGGTATAAAAAGGTTTGGGAGGCGCTGGAGGAGTGCTCTTTTGGGAAGTCGTGGTACAGGAAACCAAAACCAGTACCATAAAGACGAAAAGACTTGTTACGAGATTTTTCTTCATCTTGAAGACCTCCACCTGTTGGTTTTGAGCATTATGCTTCTCACAGGTTCTCTTAGCAAGAACGGGCTTTCTTGAGAAGTCTCTCTACATAAGCCGGCACCACCTCGCTTGCCGGACCAAAATGGTGTTCGTGGAAGAGTTCAGTCACCGCCGAGGGTTCAAGATTGAGCTCCACGCACCAGGCCCCGGCCCGACGAGCTATTTCCACGAAACCCGCTGCAGGATAGACCGTACCAGAGGTGCCAATGGCCAAAAAGAGATCACACCGTCCAAGGGCCTGGTAGATCTCCTCCAGATGAAAGGGCATTTCACCGAACCAGACCACGTGGGGGCGGAGCCGACCCACCACTCCGCAACCAGGACAAGGGGTCTTGGTAGAGACGGCTCCCCTCTCCGGAAAGACGCCCTGGCAGGCCTCACAACGGATCTTTAACAGTTCTCCGTGCATGTGTAGCAGGCGCCTGCTGCCAGCTCGCTCGTGCAGATCGTCCACGTTCTGGGTTACCAGGAGGACCTCTCCGGGATATTCACGTTCCAGCCGGGCTAGCGCGTAGTGAGCCGCGTTGGGTTTTACCCGGAGTAGATCCTTCCTCCGGGCGTTGTAAAACTCGTGTACGAGATCCGGCTGCCGGGAAAACCCTTCTGGGGTGGCCACCTCCTCGAGATCGTATTTACTCCAGAGGCCACCCTTATCCCTAAAGGTTGGGATACCAGATTCCGCAGAAATACCTGCCCCTGTGAGGATGACTATCCTTTCGTACGGCATCCTGAAAAAGATGATAATCACCTCCAGGGCCCCTCGTGAAGGGGAGAGATTTGGACTATCCTTGAGACATGTACTGCAGCCTAAGAGACGAGATCCAGCAGAAGACCAGGTTTCCAACCCCTTTGCCCCTTTTACAACTCCAAAAGGTTGGCAAATATTTCGAAGGTCTCAGGGCATTGAGAGGAGTCTCCTTTGAACTCTATCCCGGGGAGATCCTGGGCCTTATAGGCCCCAACGGCGCTGGAAAGACCACCCTCATCAATCTCATCACCGGCTTTCTCGAACCAGACGAAGGGGAGATCTATTTCGCCGGAGAACCCATCACTGGTGAACCACCAGAGAAGCTTGCTCGCCTGGGAATAGCGCGCACCTTTCAACATCTCCAAATCTTTCCGGAACTAAGCGTCTTAGAGAACATCCTCCTTGGTCTTACCAGACGTGTTAGGCGTCGCTTCTGGCATGACCTTTTTGGGTTACGACGGGCCAAAGAAGAGGAGGCTTACTTCCGAGACGAAGCCCAAAGAATACTAGAAGAGTTCGGTCTCTCTTCCTTAGCTGAGACGCAGGCTGGCATCCTCCCCTATGGCGAGCAAAGACGCGTGGTACTGGCCCGGGCGCTGGTGTCCCGTCCCAGGCTCCTCCTGCTTGACGAACCCGCTGCCGGTCTTTCACCGGCTGAAGGGCGAGAGTTGCTCTCCCTTCTCAAACGCGTAAGAGAACAGGGCCTTTCCGTTCTCCTGGTGGATCACGACGTAGAACTGGTGCTTGGTATCTGTAATCGGGTAGTGGTGTTGGCCTCAGGGGAGGTCATCGCTTGCGGAGCCCCGGAAGAGGTGCGGCACGATCCACAGGTCATCGAAGCCTATCTTGGGGGTGTAGATGCTTGAAGTTCAGGACATCTGGGTACATTACGGCGCTGTAGCCGCCCTCCAGGGCGTCTCTTTTAGACTTTCTCCCGGAGAGTTCCTCCTGGTACTTGGACGAAACGGGGCGGGAAAGAGCACCCTGCTGAGGGCTTTGGCCGGTCAGGTCCCCCTCAAGGCCGGTGAAATACGCTTTGAAGGTAAGCGGCTCAACCAACTGCCTGCTTGGAAGAGGAACCGCTTGGGCCTTTCTTTGGTACCTGAAGGCCGCCGGGTTTTTGCTCCCCTTTCCGTGCGCGAAAACCTGGAACTCGGAGCCTTCTCTCACCCTCAGGCCCTGAAGAGCCGTCTGGATGAAGTCTTGACCCTTTTCCCAGAGCTTAAGCCCAAAGTCGATCTTCCAGCAGGGGCCCTCTCCGGAGGAGAACAGCAGATGCTTGCCGTGGCCCGGGCCCTGATGAGTCGCCCCAGAGTCCTCTTCTTGGACGAACCTTCCATGGGGCTGGCTCCGAAGGTAGTTTCCCGTATCTATCATACCCTGGCCAAACTTAAGGGCCAGATAGCTCTGCTCGTGGTGGAACAGAATCTCTCTCAGGGACTCTGGCTGGCGGATCGCCTGCTCTTTCTGGACAGTGGCCGTTTGGTGCGGGAGTTTGCCAGTCATGAACTTTCTGTAACCGAAGTGGAGGAACTTTATCTGGGTGCCCGGTAGCAAGGGAACAAACGTCGTGGTAATAAACGCCAAAATTCAGAGAGGAAGGTCATGAAAGCGCTCATCGTGCTCGAAGATGGTACTCACTTCTGGGGGCGTTCCTTCACCGGACCCGGGGAGGCCTTTGGAGAGATCGTCTTTAACACCGCCATGACCGGCTATCAAGAAATCCTCACTGACCCGTCCTACCGGGGACAGATCGTCACCATGACCTATCCCCTGATTGGCAATTATGGTGTGAATGACGAAGACAATGAAAGTCTTGGCATCCACGTAGAGGCCTTTGTAGTACGCGAATATCAGCCTTTCTATAGCAACTGGCGCGCCACCAAGTCTCTTGGAGATTGGCTCAAAGAACACGGTGTTTTAGGTATCGAACAGGTCGATACCCGGGCCCTTACCAGACACATTCGAGTACAAGGGGCCATGAAGGCTGGCATTTCCACCCTTGATCTCGACCCCCGCTCCCTTCTCGAAAGGGTCAAAGCCTCACCGGGGCTGGTAGGACGTGATCTCGTGAAAGAAGTCACTTGTCAAGGTCCGTACCGCTGGGTGAAAGGGGAGATTCGGGAATTTTTCCCGTTTGATCCGGATCAGGGGCCCAGAGTGGTGGTGGTTGATTGCGGTCTCAAGTTCAACCAGCTTCGTCTCATGGAGGAACGGGGCTGTCAACTCTTAGTGGTTCCAGCGGAGACCCGGGCCGAAGAGATCTTGGCCTACGATCCAGATGGGATTTTCTTCTCCAATGGTCCAGGAGATCCGGCAGCGGTGACCTATGTGGTAGAGACAGCCCGCCAACTCCTCGGGAAGAGACCCATCTTCGGAATCTGTTTAGGGCACCAGATGCTGGGCCAGGCCTTGGGGGCCAGCACCTTCAAACTCAAGTTTGGTCACCGGGGAGCCAATCAGCCTGTCAAAGACTTGACCACCGGTCGTATTGAAATCACTTCCCAGAACCACGGTTTTTGCGTACGTCAGGAAGAATTGCCCAAGGAAGTGGAGATCACCCACATCAATCTTAACGATGGGACGCTGGAAGGTCTGCGTCACAAAGAGATCCCTCTCTTTTGCGTCCAGTACCATCCAGAAAACGCCCCGGGGCCACACGATTCAGTTTATCTTTTTGACCGTTTTCTGGACCTGATGGAAGACTATCGCGCTGGACGGATCAAACCATGAAAGGTGAACGTTTAACGATCCTTTTGATAAGCTTTATCGTAGCTGCAACCCTTGGGGGGTTGGCTTACTATTTTCGGGAAAGCCTTCCACCCTGGGCCATAGGAGTGATGATAGGAGCTCCTCTCTTGGGGGGCCTTATCTTATTGCCTCTGGTAGGCCGAAAGAGGATCGCGGAAGAGGTCCCGGCCCCGCATGCCCCTTGCCCAGCCCCCCCTCAAAGGGAAGAGCCTCGGGAAGAACCTCCATCAGAACTTCCATCCGGGCCCGAGCCAGAAGCCTATGTAAAGGCCTTTCTTGCCGCTCTCCAGCGAGAAGGGCGTTTCCTCGACTTTCTGAATGAAAACCTCGACGCTTACGACGACGCCCAGATTGGTGCCGCGGTACGCACCATCCATCGCGGCCTTAAGGCGGTGGTCTTTGAAATGATAGAACTTCGGCCTGTAGTGGAGGCCCAGGAGGGGGCCGAAATCCTGGTCGAAGAAGGCTTTGATCCGCGAGAGATACGTCTTATCGGCAACGTCAAGGGTCGTCCTCCCTTCAAAGGTGTACTCCGTCACCCGGGGTGGCGGGCCAAACGCCTGAACCTGCCCAAACCTCGTGAAGACGACGTCCTAGCTCCCGCCGAGGTAGAAATTCCGTAAAAAAGGAGAAATCCATGGAGATCCTAAAGAGGGAAGATCTTCCGGTTCGTTTGCCCTACGTGGTGGCTACCATTGGAAATTTCGACGGGGTGCACTTAGGACACCAGGCCCTTTTCCGCGAAACCGTAAAAAGGGCTCGGGCCAAGGGAGGTCAGGCCGTAGCCATCACCTTTGATCCTCATCCACTCCAGGTGTTACGGCCCGAGATCCCACTTAAGCTCATCTGTTCCTTCGAGCAAAAAGTCAGACTTATCCAAGCCGCGGGCCTCGACTATCTATTGGTTCTCGATTTCACCCCGGAATTGGCACGTCTTGAGGCTGAAGATTTCGTGGAAGACATTCTGGTTCGAGGACTCGGGATCAAGGAGCTGGTTGTAGGATATGACTATCGTTTCGGTCGCGGACGACGGGGAGATACCGAGCTCCTCCGCATTCTAGGAAGGCGCTTTGGTTTTGAAGTCGTGGTCGTTCCGCCCCAAAAGGTAAATGGATTGACAGTGTCAAGTACCCTGGTAAGGGAGATGGTCACCGAAGGTGAGATGAAACTGGTGGCCAAGCTCTTGGGGCGCCCCTATCAAATCTGTGGACGGGTGATTCCAGGGCATGGCCGTGGCAGACGACTACTCGGTTTTCCCACGGCTAATCTCAAATTAAACCGCGAAAAACTCGTCCCAAAGCCTGGAGTTTACGCGGTAGAGGTTACCTTTAACGGAAAACGGTATCAGGGGGTGATGAACCTTGGTTTCAACCCCACTTTTGGAGACAACTATCTTTCAGCCGAGGTGCATATCTTCGATTTTGAAGGTGACCTTTACGGCCAGGAAATCTGTATCGCCCTCATCGAACGTTTAAGAGATGAAATGAAGTTTTCATCTGCCGAGGAGCTAGCCGCCCAGATCGCCAAAGATTGCGAAAAGGCTCGAAAAATCTTATCGGAGAGAGAAAAAGGCCAGGAGGTAGGCCATGGAATGCCAGAAGGAAAAAAATCTCAAGCGCTGTAACTGTACCTACGAACCATGTCCTAAAAAAGGTATCTGCTGTGAATGCCTTAGGTATCACCTTTCCCGGCGTGAATTGCCAGGGTGTTGTTTTCCAGCTGAAGCTGAGCGTACTTGGGATCGTTCCTTTGAACACTTTGCCCGTTTAGTACAGGCTGGAGAGGTCTAGTTTTTCCGAGAAGCGGCCTCTTTGTCAAAAACGAGGCCGCTTCTATTGAAGTTCTCTTCGCAAAGTCTCGTTTTCCATGCGGTTCAGGCTGGCCCTCGGAGGGCTTATCCTCTCTGGCACGGTAATCTTTTTTCTGGCCCTGTCATACGGGGCTACCCACTTCGACTTCCGACATCTCTCTCCCTTGGAGCGAGAGATCCTCTTCCAAGTCCGGTTACCCAGGGTGCTCATGGCAGCCCTATGTGGGGCAGCCCTTTCACTTTCGGGGCTCCTTTTCCAATATGTCATGAAAAATCCCCTGGCAGACTCTTTTACCACCGGGGTCTCAGCTTCAGCCGCCCTGGGCGGGGTACTGGCCATTTTGTTTGGCTGGGGAAGGGCTCTGCCCATTATGGCCTTGATAACCGGCGTCTTCGGACTCCTGATAGTCTATCGGATCGCCTCCCTGAAGGGTCGCATCCAACCCATCACCATGCTCCTGGCAGGGATTGTCATCAATACCTTTGCCTCTGCCCTTATCAGCCTGGCGAAATATTTGAGTGACGATTCAGTGAGTTCCATTGTTTTCTGGCTCATGGGAGGTTTTCAATGGGCTTCGCTAGAGCGAGTTGCCGTCCTGGCTCTGGCCCTCGGTCTTTCTGTCTTGGCCCTGATTCCTAGGGTCCTGGCCCTGGATCTCCTTGGTTTTGACGATCACACCGCTTCCACTTCTGGCGTTGACCTCTCCCAAGTGCGCCGGCTCCTGTTCTTCCTGGCCACCCTGCTCACGGCCCTGGCAGTCTCTTACGCCGGAATCATCGGCTTCGTAGGACTCATCGTTCCCCACCTTTTACGACTCTTGGGTTTC